>MDTE01172877.1_pt1 | contig 207504 bp, 216 predicted proteins | sample 811231 | NCBI WGS metagenome assembly MDTE01 (sample SAMN05326651, study PRJNA326480) | marine metagenome | isolation source: seawater | place: Indian Ocean: Red Sea | collected 2010 | reverse complement strand
TACCATGGTCTACGTGACCAATTGTGCCTACATTTACGTGCGGTTTATTACGTTCAAATTTATCTTTCGCCATTTTCTACCTCCGTTTTATACGGGTTTTTTATGCTGGAGCGCCGACACTCTGGCGTGTGAGTTCACCAACAATACTCTTAGGAGCTCGTTGATACGAATCGAACTCCATACTATGCGTGGCTCGCCCCTGAGTAAGCGAACGGATATCAGTGGAATAACCGAAAGTTTCCCCAAGAGGAATGCGCGCCGTGATAACTTGCAACTTTCCGAAAGCTTCGGTGTCTTGAACCTGACCTCGACGACCGTTTAAATCACCAATTACAGATCCCAAATGTTCATCTGGAACTCGAACCTCAATTTTCATAACGGGCTCCAAAAGGTAAGGAGATGCCTTACGGATAGCTTCACGTAGAGCAATCGAACCAGCAGCCTTAAAAGCCAACTCAGATGAGTCAACTGGATGATAATCACCATCCACAAGGTCAACCTTAACTCCAAGGACTGGATACCCGGCCAATGGGCCAGAATCAAGTGCTTCCTGAATACCTTGCCTTACAGCAGGGACATATTCTCGTGGAATGGAACCACCAACCAAGCGATTCTCAAACTCATATGCTTCACCCTCTAATGGCTCTATTTCAATGTTTACAACACCAAACTGACCCCTACCACCAGACTGGCGCACAAAACGACCTTCCGCAGCTGCGGAAGCACCTATGGCCTCTCGATATGAAACTTCGGGGCGACCAACATTCGCATCCACACGATGCTCCTGCAACATACGGTCAACGATCACCTCAAGATGGAGCTCACCCATTCCAGAAATAATTGTTTGCCCCGTTTCCTCATCAAAACGCCACCGGAATGTAGGATCTTCCTCACTCATTTTTGATAAAGTAGTCCCCATACGATCTTGATCTTCTTTGGAAGCGGGTTCTAAGGAAACGCTCATAACCGGCTCAGGAAAAGTAATGCTTTCCAGTAGGACAGGGGCATCTGAAGCACAAAGGGTATCCCCAGTGGAAGTCTTTTTTAAACCTATCGCAGCACCAATTCCACCGGCATAAATAGCATCAACTTCCTCCCGCTCGTTAGCATGCATACGAAGTAAACGACCAACTCGTTCACGTTCACCAGTCGCAGTATTCAGAATCGTCTCACCAGCTTTTAATACCCCCCTATAAACACGCACATACGCGAGCCGTCCTACATAAGGATCTGAAACAATTTTAAAAGCAAGCCCACTCAACGGTGCGTCATCTGTGGGCTTCAATTCCTCTTCTTCTTCGCTATCGACAACTTTAGCTATAACCGGGGGAACATCAAGAGGACTTGGTAGGAAGCCAACGATTGCATCAAGCAAATTCTGAAGGCCTTTATTACGAAGAGCTGAACCACAGAGAACCGGAGTGAGCAGATTATTCAACGTTGCTCTCCTGAGGGCTGCACGCAACTCATGTGAGTTAACTTCGTGCCCCTCTATATAACTAATCATAATTTGGTCATCAACTTCGCCAACTTTTTCTACAAGAGTATCCCTGGCAGCTTCAGCATCAGCCAAAAGATCAGCAGGAATTTCTGAACGTACAGATTCCTCACCTTTGTCACCCTCAAACAACCACGCACTCATATCAGTCAGATCTATGACCCCTTTAAATTCTTGTTCTCCCCCTATGGGTAGATGAACAATAGCGGGACTCGCATCAAGACGATCAATCATCATTTTGCAAGTACGTTGAAGATCCGCACCAGCTCGATCCATTTTATTAACGAAACAAATTCTCGGAACAGAATACCTATCTGCTTGTCGCCAAACAGTTTCAGACTGAGGCTCAACACCTGCAACAGCATCAAAAACTACCACGCCACCATCCAGTACCCTCAAGCTACGCTCTACTTCTGCAGTAAAGTCAACATGACCCGGAGTATCAATAATGTTAATGGTATGACCGTCCCAAGAAGCGGTTGTTGCTGCGGCTGTAATAGTGATCCCACGATCACGCTCCTGCTGCATCCAATCCATGGTTGCAGTCCCCTCATGAACTTCACCAATTTTGTAAGTAATACCGGTGTAGTACAGGATACGCTCAGTAACTGTGGTCTTCCCAGCATCAATGTGGGCAATAATTCCTATATTGCGAACATGCTCCATTGTAACTTCTCTAGCCATTTTAAAATCCTTTGGTACCCCTACCACCGATAATGTGCAAACGCTCGATTCGCATCCGCCATTCTATGAGTATCGTCACGACGTTTTATCGCCGCGCCAGTATTGTTAGAAGCATCAATTAGTTCATTGGCCAGCTTCTCAGCGGTATTTCTACCACTTCGCCCACGCGTTCCTTCTAAGATCCAACGCATTGCCAAAGCTATACGTCGCTCTGGCCGAATTTCAACAGGAACTTGGTAAGTAGCGCCACCGACACGTCGAGGTTTAACCTCAAGCATGGGAGTGGTATTACTAATCGCTTGACGAAATGTATCAACCGGATCTTTCCCGGTACGCTCTTCAACTTCAGCAAAAGCTTTATACACAATCCTCTCGGCTACACTTTTCTTGCCTTTTCTCATTACTTTATTGATCAATATCTGCACCTGAACATCATTAAACCGAGGATCAGGTCGGTGTTGTCGGTGTACGGGTCTATTTCGGCGTGCCATATATTTCCTCTATGCACCTCTCCGAGTGCCGTACTTGCTACGACTACGTTTCCTATCCCCCACACCGGTAGCATCAGCCGCACCACGTACAACGTGATACCGCACACCAGGGAGATCTCTAACTCTTCCGCCACGAATTAAAACAATTGAATGCTCTTGCAGACTATGCCCTTCACCAGGAATATATGCGGACACCTCCATCCCATTTGTAAGACGGACACGGGCAACCTTTCGGAGAGCCGAATTCGGCTTTTTGGGACTTTGTGTACGTACTTGCGTGCAAACGCCACGTTTCTGCGGCGCTCCCCTTCCTTTAGCACGACTAAGCTGGTTACGCTCAGTATTGTAGTTAAAGAGTAACGCAGGAGAAGAAGACTTTTTCGAACGTGTCTTCCGTCCTTTCCTAACCAATTGATTTATCGTCGGCACAGCCGTACTCCTTAAATATTTACACGTGGCACCAGCAACCAGGGTTACAAGGACACAGAAACAGGTCGCGAAGCCAGTTTTATGAACAGCACTCTTCTCCAATACACTGAGCAGAGCCGTCTTCAGTCCTGAACATTACGACCTTAAACAGGCCTAGACCAAAAAGCCAATAGGCGCCAAGGATTTAGAATATCAGAGCCACCGCAAGGAGCAAACCAAAAAATTGACTTTTCTAGCGAATTAATCGGGTCACAGAAAAGGATCTAAGTCTGCAACTGATGTCCTCTGTTTCTAATTATTGTTAATACGCATAAGCATATTGCTAATTAGTACAAATTCTGCGAGGATACATTCATGGTTGATAGGGCACAGGGAATGCTATGACACTCCCAGACTCACCTTCAGAAGAAACAACTGCAGTTTGTCCTTTTGTGGGATTAGCGGATGATCGTGATTCGCATGCTAATTATTCAACTGCAGCCCACCGCTGTTACCGACTTCCTGAACCAACGCGCATCGCTGCACACTATCAAGAAAGCTATTGCTTGACAGTTCAACACCCTTCCTGCGCGGTCTTCCAAGGTGAAGGAGTGGAGGCAACAGCACCTCAAGATGAGTCCACTGGAGAATCTGAGGAAACAGAAGCCGAAACAACCGAAGAAGAGGTCGCAATTCAAGCAGACTTTGAATCTTCATACACCGAAGAATCACCTTCTACTGAAGATGAAACATACGAAGAACCAGAACCAACCGGGTCTGGTACATTCGGTGGAGGCGGCGACATCTTCCGGAATCTGCGCTTCCCCAAAGGAGAACGGAATACCACTCCCACTGCAGCAGTAGCCTTAGGTGCCCTTGCTGTCGTCATTATCCTTCTCGCCATATTAGTTACCCGCTTACTCACCGATGATGATGCAACAATAGTTCCGGCAGAAATTGTAGCCACACAGGAGGCAAGTACACCTGAGCCGACACCTGAGCCGACACCTGAGCCGACACCTGAGCCAACACCTGAGCCGACACCTGAGCCAACGCCTGAGCCAACGCCTGAGCCAACCGTCGCTGCTATCGCAAACGAATATGAAGTTCAAGCAGGTGACACATGCTTACAAATAGCAATCGACAACGGAGTGAATTTAACACCACTGTTAGATGCTAACGGCCTTACCGAAGAAGATTGTGCGACAATTCAGATTGGACAAATTTTAATTATTCCTGAGCCTGAACCTGAACCTGCTGAGACTGAATAGGCAGAGAAACCGCAGGAAAATTTTTCGCAGCCCTTTCAAAAGCAGCAAACGAGGAAAGTTTCGGCATCGCGATATCTTTGTGGTGTTCAGTCATCCATTGAAAACGAACTTCCCAATGAGATTGAATAGATGGCCAGCCAGACTGTCGTTCTTTAACCCATTTCCAATCCGCCCAGCACAGCAAAGCCATATCCAAATCGCGAGCAGCCAAATAACGTATAGCTTTTAGCGCAAAGACATCACGCCGCTTTACCAATTCCACCTTATCCGAAATAACAAGAATTTTCGCAAGTAGAGACATCTCAGAGTAGCCGGAAGTATGTTCCTTAATAGCAATTAACACCTCGCTATCTGTTACACCAACCCCTGTAGCTAGCAAATTAGCTGCGAGTGGACCGTGTAACAAAATTGGATTTTCCCGAAATTCATCTTGAATTTTCAGCCCAGCTTCTTCAGCGAAACGAATCTGTTCTTCGGGCGCTACCGCTCGAAAAAGATCATGCCCAATCACGGCTAATTCAATGCGTTCCTTGCTAACATCCCAGACCTTAGCAAGGCTAAACGCTTCTTCCAAAACACGTCCTACGTGTTCTTGCAAACCTTGCGGCCTTTCACTAAGCAACTCACGTACATTAGCAATTTGGCGATCAATTTCCTGTGCAGCCATTAAGCCTCCGGTCCAAGTTTTCGGCCTGCTATCAAATGCATATGTAAGTGCGAGATTGTCATACCTGCTGCATCACCAACATTAAAACTTAGACGGTATCCTTCCTCAGACACTCCTTCGCTAATTGCAACTCCCTTGGCTAAATCAAACATTGCACCCAAGATTGTGTGATGGGTTACTGAAATTTCACGTGCATCGGCAATGTGCTCACGTGGAATAATTAGAATATGCACTGGAGCACGTGGATTAATGTCTCTAATGGCGAAAGCTAAATCATTTTCACTCAATAAATTAACCGGAACCTGCTGCGCTAACATACCGCAAAAAAGGCAATCTTTTTCTGACATATACGGATTGTAGCTGTTTCTAGGCACGAATAAACCAGATATGAACGTTATTTAGGCTGATTTGGCGCAAATATGGCGCAAATAATATGAAAACTAGGCAGGTTATGGTTGCAAAAACACCCTATAAGAGTACTATCACTATAGGGTCATTAGAGACTCCCTTGAACTATTAGAAGCCCTTCGGACTGCCCTGAAGGGCTTCTTGGTTATAAATGGTTTCAAATTGAGTACCGGAATTAATTCGTCAGTGGTAGAATGAAAACTAGGACTAAGATTGCCCGCTCGTGAGAAGAAATATTCTTCATACTCCTCCAGAGTCATTCGTCACTTGCGGGCTTTTTTTATTTCTCCCATAACACCCTCGAAACTAACCCCACTCTTTTCGTATTAGTGTTATTCCCAAAAAAATCATAGGCATTCCAAAAACAATTAAAAAAATTATCAATAAGGCACCTTTGTTCATAAATTGTTTTGCTCTTTTTCATTGAACTCTTCAAATGCCTTGGCCATGTCAGCTAATGAAGGCATTTCTGACTTCTGTTGTTCTTCCTGTATCGCTTGTTTTAATTCTGGCTGTTTCTTTCCGCGTTTCTGGAACCGCGATCTACAAGACAAGCTACACCAGGAGCGTTGGTGTTTACGGTGAGAGTGTAAACCGTTCTTAGGGCATTCTTCCGAATCCAAGTCATGGACGGAAACCATAGCGTTGCAATGTAAACATGCTCTTATGCGTGCACGCTTCAAAACATTCCCGCAACCTACTACCCTTCGTGTTCTGCCGTCAGCGTCTTCAACCTCTCTGTTGTCATAGCCGCTGCAATTGTCATATTCAATGTTATGAATTTCTTCTAAGTCTTCAGCAATGAGTAGCCATATAAATGCAAGCATACCGCTGGGGTGTAATACCCCCTGGATACTATGCCTGTCCGTATCGCTAGCCATGGCCTTTTGACTTCCAAAGCGATCACGTGGCGTATCTGCAAAGCCAACAACAGGAAAATCTTCCGTTCCGCTGTTTGATTTCTCAAACCTAAAATCAACCTGAGTGTTTAAAGAGGATTCAATTAGATCAGTTAGCAGTCTCAGTACATCCAGATACTTCAGATCCCACGTGTTAGCTGTTTTGTTGTAGCTGCTCAGATCATGCCCAACAAAAGGATATTTACTTTTAGGGAACCTGTAGATCCCTGGTTCCCCTTCCCAATCTTGCAAGTCAGGCAGTAGCCTCAGGGGGTTTGGGATAGTTAGTGTTATACCTTCGCTAGCTTCATAGTGAGTTATTTCTGCTGGATTAAGGCCAATCTTCCCATGGTGTTCCGTATTGCGTAACACGTCTAAAACCTGAACGGCAAAAGAAACTTCACCAGCTATCTTGAAAAAGTCTTCAAATATCTCAGGGTTATCAGTGGTGTCGAACTCACCTAAATCCTTATCAAGGCCCAACTCTCTACGCTTTCCATATGAAGATATAAATCCGTAGTTATGAAGCCAATTACCAAGAATAAAACCTGGCTCTGCATAGCTCTCAGACAACGGAGAAACGTTGTTATCTGCATAAGCTTTAGCAAGTCTCCTATGCGCTGTAGAAGCAGCGTAAGCAGCTTTAAATTTTTCCAAATGTCCGAACGCAACACCGTCAGCAGTATAAGTAACAGCACGGAATCTGTTCGCTTCAAAGTCTGGATTGATTCTTTCTATTCGCATGGTAGCTGGCGCAATTTACGCAGATATCACGTCGGATAACAAATTGCCCATACCTTTCAAGGCGTCCTTTGTTAAATGGCCGTACGACTCAATGGTTACTTGAATACTTTTATGTCCAAGATAATGCGAAACCTGTTCAATTGACGCGCCATTGGCTAAAAGGTTGGCAGCGCAAGAATGGCGGAAGCTATGCGTAGGTACCTTAGTTCGTTTCGGATCGTCTAGGATCAGAACGCCAGCCTCTTTAAGAATCTTTTGAAGTTGAGTACGGATTGAAGAGTATGTATAGAAGTTACCAATAATGGGACTGCTATCTACTTTGCGATAGTGCAGTAATGGAACAACAGCATCCACGTTAGCCCAATGTTTTCCGTGAGTTTTTTCTGAAACTCCTGCTCTAGTTTTGCTTTTCGCAGTAGCGATAACGTTATGGAATCTATAGGAAGTGTTCGCTAGACTGCCATTTAAAAGGGCAATCTTTTTCTGACATAGAAGGATTGTAACGGGAAAAACTGACTTAATAGAGTGATGAACAAAAAATGGTTAATTATTGGGGTCACAATACTTTTTGGTCTACCAGGAATTATTTTACGCATTGCAAGCGTTCATACAGATCCGCTCTTGTTAGCTTTAGCCTTTGGAGTTTCTATTCTTGCTGCCGCATTTCTACTTGGCTGGTCCCTTGAAACTGCTGAATTAGATATCTCACAAGGACTTGCTGTAGCACTAATCGCACTAATTGCAGTACTTCCAGAATATGCAGTGGATGCTGTACTTGCTTTCAAAACAGGCGCTGAACCTCTTGGCAAAGAGGCTACTGAAGGACTTGCAATCGCCAATATGACCGGAGCAAATCGTCTTTTAATTGGACTCGCATGGCCTCTAGTTTTCTTGGTATTTGCATTAAAAACACGAAGCTGGAAATTGATAGTGTCACGAGAACGCTCTTTAGAACTAGTTTTTCTTGCAATCGCAACAATCTATGTGCTTTTTCTGCCGCTACGCTCTTCCGTAACGCTTGTCGACACGATCGTGCTGGTTTCACTTTTTACCATGTACATTTTGCTCACAGTACGGGCATCTAATGATGAAGAGCACGAACTAGTTGGACCAGCAGAAGTTATGGGGAAATTAACCACCCTGCCTAGGCGAATCACCGTGTTAGTAATTATGGCATTCAGTGCTCTGGTTATCTTTGCATCTGCAGAACCCTTTGCTGAAGGCCTAGTAGAAACAGGAGAAAAATTGGGTGTTTCCGAATTTCTACTCATACAGTGGATCGCCCCTCTGGCTTCGGAAGCACCAGAGGTTATTCTGGCAATCATGCTAACCCTGAGGGGGCGCGCCAGTGTTGGTATGGGCGCACTCATTTCTTCCAAAGTAAATCAATGGACATTACTCATTGGAACCCTACCTATAGCTTGGGCAGTAGGTTCAGGAAATTGGTCTTTTGTAAGCGGCTTACCGCTGGATGGAAGGCAACAACAAGAAATCTTTCTGACTGCAGCACAATCAGCGTTTGCAGTCGTAGCATTTCTAAATCTCAGACTTGAAAGAATTGAAGCCTTGGCACTATTTCTTTTATTTGGAATACAACTTTTTATCCCATATGCTGAAGTTCGCATTGGCTTTGGAATTGGCTACTTAGTGTTGTGTGCCCTTCTATTAGTAAAACACCGGGAAGACATCCCAAAATTATTTCAGGCTGCATGGGAAACGATTCGAGGAACAAAGAGTTCTAGCTTAAGTTAGCGAAATGCAACCCCAAAATGTAAGTGGATACTGATACCTTTCCACCATGAATCGATGTTAACTGTGTTTGATAATTGCAAACTCGAGAGCGTCAGCAAGTGCTAGCCAAGACGCCTCAATGATATCAGTGCTTGCACCAACCGTAGTCCAATACCGCTCACCATCTGTACTTTCAATCAAAACACGCACAGATGCTGCAGTAGCATCATGCCCGTCTAAGATGCGTACTTTATAATCTGCAAGAGTAGCCTTATCAAGGCTAGCCCATATGCTAACGAGTGCTTTACGCGCAGCAATATCAAGAGCATTGATAGGCCCATTACCTTCGGCTGCAGTATGTAAAATTTCATCACCCACACGAACTTTCAGCATCGCTTCAGCAATCATATCCCTACTCAGATCTGAACCATCCTCATGCCTATGACGTTCTACAATCACAAAATCATCCAGCTCAAACGGTGCGGTGTAGCCAGGGATGTTACGCCTTACAAGCAATTCAAAACTCGCCTCAGCTCCTTCATACTGAAACCCTTCACTCTCCTTTTGTTTTACAACTTCAAGAAGGTTCCGAATTTCCTGATCACTAAAAGGATATTCGATATCCAATTCAGCAAGCTTCGTCTTAAGATTTCGTTGTCCAGACAATTCACTAACAAGCACACGTGCACCATTCCCTACTAGGTCAGGATCGATATGCTGATACGACTGGGGATCCTTTGCTAAGGCTGCAACATGGTAACCAGCCTTATGTGCAAAAGCACTTGTCCCAACATACGGAGCTTGTGGATCTGGAGATAAATTAGCCAATTCACTTACAAAATGCGAAATCTCAGACAAACGAGCAAGCTGCTCATCTTCAACTACATCTAGGCCCATTTTTAACTTTAAGTTCGCAATTATTGTAAGTAAGTCTGCATTACCACATCGTTCGCCATAGCCATTAATACAACCTTGGATCTGCCAAACACCTTGCTCTACTGCAGCCATAGAGTTGGCTACTGCCAAACCAGCATCATCATGACAGTGAATACCAAGTCGAATATCTGGGACCTTTTCTTGGACCGCTTGTAAAGCTTCCAGTAACTGACGTTGCGTCATACCACCATTCGTATCGCAAAGCGCCAGAGTACTGGCACCAGCCCGTACTGCAGTGGCAAGACACTGCAAGGAATAATCTGGATCAATTTTAAACCCATCGAAAAAATGCTCAGCATCAAAAACTACACTTTTCCCCTTGCCGACAAAATAGCGAACAGTATCGCTAATCATAGAAAGGTTCTCCTCATCTGAGGTCTCTAAGATATGCTGTACCTGATATTGACTAGCCTTACCAACTATTGTGATCCCAGGTGTTTCAGCTCGTACCAAACTTTGAATATTTGGGTCATCATCACAGGACAGCCCTGGACGTCGGGTGCCACCAAATGCAGCAACCTGTGCTTGTTTTAAATCAATTTCTTTCAATCGTTCAAAATAAGCCGCATCCTTAGGATTAGAACCTGGAAATCCCCCCTCTATCCATTCGATACCAAGCTCATCAAGTTTCTTTGTGATGCTAATTTTGTCTTCGACAGAAAATGAGATGCCCTCCATCTGAGAGCCATCCCGGAGGGTAGTATCATAGATCTGCACGCGGTCGGTAGACATTCTTAAACCTTCAAATTTACAAAGTTGAGTTTTTAATATTGTTCGGTGGTCTAAAGAACATTAATTGACCCTCCGCAGTGATTCTGCGGAGAAATTATCGATCCTCGTCTGAGATTAAAACGTTTAATAGCCACATAACGATGGTATCACGACCATTACGTTTAATGAAGACAGTGGTACGAATATGGAAATATCGTTATCTTCAAGGAACACTCAAAGGAGAAACCAATGTCCACAGTTTTAATCCGCCTAAAAATTAAAGACGGCATGGAAAAGCGTTACGAGGAAATTCAAAAAGCACTATATGAGCAAACCCACCGATTGGAAAAAGGTGTCCTTCGGTACGAAGCGTGGAGATGCCAAGATCCAGGTGTTTATTATTGTCTCCTGGCCTTTGCCGATTACAACACTTTCTTAATAGGCCACCAGATAAGTGATCATCATGAGGAAGCTACACCTCCTCTAATGGAAGTAATTGAAGATGAACAGTTGGAATGGGTTGATCCAGTACAAGGTGCATCTCCATTGCCTCCAACAAATCCACAAGAACTTCCTGAGGATGCCCCAGATATCGCAAAAACATATGATGAAATACTGCGAATAGTAGCGCCAAATTGGTGGAATGAATTACGTTAACAACTGGAAATGGTAAGAAAACAAGAGCCCGCTATAATTAAACTGTCCATTCTCAGAATAGAGGTGTAAATGTCGCAAGTACTATCAGAGCTAGCGATTTTCTCGGGGCGCACACATCCTCAGTTTACTGATGGTGTCTGTTCAAGCCTCGATTTAAAAGTTGGCGAAGTAGATGTATTTGAATTTTCAAACGAAAATATTTTTGTGCAATACCAAGAAAACATCCGTAGTCGTGATGTTTTCTTAATTCAACCTTTTTGTAGTCCTGTTAACACTTCCTTAATGGAATTACTAGTCATGATTGATGCAGCACGACGTGCATCAGCAGGAAGAATCACGGCTGTAATTCCGTATTTCGGCTATGGCAGGAGTGATAAGAAAGATCAGCCACGAGTACCAATAACTGCCCGTTTAGTCGCTAATCTTCTAGAAACAGCTGGTGCCGATCGCATACTCACAATGAATTTACATGCTGGCCAAATTCAAGGATTTTTTAATATCCCGGTTGATGAATTAACGGCTCTCGACCCGATCTCACGTTATTTGCAGGAACAAAACCTAGCTGACTATACAGTCGTTGCAACAGACGCAGGAGATGAAAAAAGGGCGAGAGATATGGCAGTACGACTATCTTCACCTTTGGCTATTATTGACAAGCGCCGAATTGGCAACTCTGGTGAAACTGAAGCGTTAAATGTCCTAGGTGAAGTCAGTGGCCGCAATGTCTTTATCTTAGACGATGAAATAGATACTGCTGGAACAATGGTGGAAGCGGTACGAATTCTAAGGCAGAACGATGCTAAAGACGTGATTATTGGAGGCTATCACGCGATATTGAGCGGACCGGCAGTACCACGGTTAAAAGATGCCGCAGTAAAAGAAATTCTTGTAACGGACTCTGTCCCTGTACCGGAAGGAAAACGTCTGGATAACATGAATACCATCTCTATTGCTCCCCTGTTTGCACAAGCAATTGAACGCATCCATACCGGCCAAAGTGTAGGGTCTCTATTTAACGGAACAGATGACCCTCAGAATTAATCATTCTCGAGTTCATTTGAATGTGTGTCGCTTTGGCCTGTGATTGCTTGACCCAACTTACGTAATTCTTGTTCAAAACGGATCGAACGAGGAGCAATACCTGCAATAAAAATCTGGCTGCCAGTAAAAGAAACCCACAAACGTCGACGTGGGATATAAAAAGTGATACCCAATCCCAAAAGGCCCAGCACAATTGCAATCCATATAAAGGTATCACCAGGATCACGACGTACATCAATACCTGAACCTTCAACACGTTCGAGGAAAGTGAATGAGAAACCATCTTCAGAAGACCAAGTTTTGTCTATCGGTAACACAAGACCCTCCCCATCCAAGCGAAGACCAATAATATACAAATAATCAGAACCCCATCGATCCTTCATTAATTGCACAGTAACTTTTTCATTGCTTGTACCTGGCATATCTAAGACGTTTATTGCAGGAACAAGCAAAGGGTTTTTAAATGTGACTTCGTATAGATTTGAGCTCAAAGACTCACCTACAAAAAGCTCAGTCACCCTAAGATCAGGGCTTGTTATCGTAACCTTCATATTCTCAGCAGAATTATCTTGACTTGGTAACCGCCAAGAAATGGTATAACTGCCATTTCTTAAATTTAATTCCGCCAAGGCAGTCATTCCTTCAGCACTCTCAACAGTTGCCATTTGAGGAACGGCTTCATCAAAAAGAACTTGTCCATCTTGTGCTATAACAGAAATAACTGGGACTAACGCCACCTGATTTTCAAAATCTAGAACATCTTCAAAGAGGAGTTTTCCTTCAGGATTAGCAATGGAAAATAGGGCAAGATCATCAAAAAATGCAGCTTGATGGAAGCGATATCCGTATGCATCACAAGGATCATTAACAGTAGCCTCACAAAGAATATTTTCATCACCACGACGGACCATAAATTTGCTTCTGAAATCTATAATGTGACCATCGCTATCAACACCCTTAACTGCATCTAGCATTTCAACAAAAATTTGTCCTGGTCCAGGATCACGAAAAAGTGGGACAGCAGATCTTTTTTCGGAAAGTGAAAGGGTGCGTGAATCACCAGCCAAAGCAGTTAAAAGCCCTCCTAATAACAGCATTAGTAGTGCTAAATGGGATATAAATGTTCCATATTGAGCCCAAGAAAAACGTTGCGCAAACAAATATTTTGCGCCCGGTACATCAGTATTACCCTCTACTTGTTCAACCGTATATCGTAATCGTTTTAAGTTGTCCTCTATTACATTAATTTCACCTGTATACGAAAAATGGGTTCGGTGGCTAGCTTTCTCAAAGTATGAATCGGGAACAATTTTTTGTGGCCTATGAATACTTCGCCAAACGGGCATGAATCTGCTAACTGTACAAACTGTTACAGAAACGATGACAACGAACCAAAGAGAAATAAACCAAGCACTATGAAACACATCAAATAGTGCAAGTGCATTCAAAAATTCAAACCAAACACCAAAATCGATATGTTTCAATTCTAGCCAAGCGGCACGGGCAACTGTATTTTCACGAGCTTCTGCTGGGATTTGTGGAATTAAAACACCCAATAATCCAGAAAAAACAGCAGCGAATACGAGTGCAAGTGCAAATTTTACATTCGTTAAAAGCATCCAAAGAGCCCGCAGTGGATCGCTTATTAAAACACTTTGCAAAGTAGAAAAAGTATTCATAGCAGATACGTCAGTATTAGATGTTCATACTGCTCCTCTGAAAGAGCTCCCAAATAGATTTCACGAATTACGCCCTTTTGATCAATTAACAAGCTAACAGGCAAACCAGTAGAGATAGCATAAGTACTAGAAACTTGACCGCGAAAATCAAGTAGTAAGGGGTAAGCTACCGAAAATTGAGACTTGAAAGCTATAACAATTTCCGGTAACTCTTGCTGGTTAATACCCAAAACTGTTAACACCTCTGGAAAACGTTCACTTAATTCAGACAAGTCACGAACTTCCGCACGACAAGGTCCACACCAGGAAGCCCAGAAATTAAGTAACACATACTGACCTCGTAAATCACTAAGCTTAATAACTTCGCCATGTGTATTGGGGAGCCTAAAATTGGGTGCTAAACGGCCCAGAGCAGCCACAGCAGGCTGACTTTCGGAATCAAAATCACCTTCTTGCTCTATAACTCCAAAGACATCGGCTCTTAGAACGTTACTTTCATTCTCGCTCCGTAATTCAAAAAACCAGAAAACAAATCCAACAATTAGAATGACAATAATTGCGATTCCTAAAGTCGTAAAAGGGCCAGAATACTCACGACGTCGCTGGGGTTGTTCGTCTGGAAGATTAGCCATCAAGTTAACAGTAGCTACTTCACAACACACACACCACCAAGTCTTGAAAGTTCAACCTCTTACAAGCGCAACATAGGTTCTATAATTGACCAAGCCTCCTCTACAACATCCATAGGAGACTTTGTTGCGTCGATTCTTTTCCATTTTTGTTCTGACGAATTAGACATCAAGTCCTGGTACCCCGAATAAACACGTTGGTGAAACTCTTCTTTTTCAGAACCAGTCACAATCGGGTCATTTTCACCAGCCTTTCTAGCAAGACCATTACTAACAGGAATGTCACAAAAAATAATTAGATTTGGCTCAAGATCTTCTCGTATTACAGAATCAATCTTTTGCAGCAGTTTGAGATCAAGGCTTCTGCCATATCCTTGATACGCAAAAGTACTGGGACTAAAACGATCACAAAGAACCACATCACCTCGCTTTAGAGCTGGGCGAATCACTTTTTCAATTAAATCTGCACGAGCTGTTAGAAAAGCTAACGCTTCCCCCCAAGGCGTAAGTGGGGTTTTTAAAATCTCTCTAAGTGTTTCAGCAACAGGAGTACCACCTGGTTCACGTATTACGACAAATGAACGACCTGCATTCTTCAAGCGCTTACCAATTGCTTCTGTGAGTGTGGACTTACCAGCACCTTCACCGCCTTCAAAAACTATGAAACAACCCTCGTTAGACACTGCTATACCAAAAAATCCTATCTTTGCTGCGGTCGAATACGTACTCGACGTTCTGGTTCATCGCCATAGCTTTCGCTATCAAGGTTGAAACGCCCAGCCAATTCGTGTTGTATTCTTCGAATATAAGAATTTGCAGGGGGCATTTCTACTGGAAATCCCTCACGTTGCACTTGCGCAATTGCATCTTCAGTCTCTCGATACGCAACCGTAATAGGATCGTCAATAACAGACCGTTCATTAAAATGCAGAAGAGTCTGCTCGATCTGAAACTGAGTGTTACTTTTCATGACATATATCGGCAATGCCCTATTTTCAGCCTCGCGAATCAAAGCAGGCTTTTTTCGATACGAATGCCTTAATGTAATTACAGCATCCGCATCCTCAATTGTATCTACTATCTCTACCGCAGCAGAAGTGCGCTGGATTGCTTGCCTCAAACGGCTCCGTGAAATACTGAATGGTAAAACACGCAGACGTCCCAGACTAGTTGCATTCTGCGATTCAAAACCATCCTTTCGAGCACGGCTAGGAAACATTACGTTATCAGGTGAATAACTTGTATCTGTCTCTCGAGTTTCTTCCAGAACCTCAACCTCTCCTTTCCCTGTAAGTTCGCGGACTTCTGGTGCAGCAGTAAATCCACGTAACTTTGAATCAACAGTCTTTGCGACATCCTTATGGAGGGCCACTTTATGCCAAGATTGAATTTCAACGACGCCATCAAAAGTGGGCGGGGCCTTACGCTCTAAAATAGACTTCTGAGTGCCTCTACGCCGCGCTTCCTCATCACCCAGCGTCACTGATTGAATACCACCGATTAAATCCGCTAATGTCGGATTTGCCATCAAATTTTCTAAAGTATTACCGTGAGCTGTTCCAACGAGCTGAACTCCGCGTTCCGCAATAGTACGAGCTGCTGCTGCATCAAGCTCAGTACCTATTTCATCAATCACAATGACCTCCGGCATATGATTCTCAAATGCCTCTATCATCACAGCATGTTGCATCGCCGGCGTAGCAACCTGCATTCGACGGGCTGCACCAATAGCAGGATGGGGAATATCACCATCACCTCCAATTTCATTTGAAGTATCTACTATGACAACTCTTTTTTTTGCATCATCGGCTAAAACACGTGCAACTTCACGAAGCATTGTTGTTTTTCCAACTCCTGGACGGCCAAGAAAGAGCAAGCTCTTACCACCTAAAACTAAATCCTCCACAATTTGAATTGTTCCGTAGACTGCTCGACCAACACGGCAAGTCAATCCAGTGATATTTCCGCGTCTGTTACGAATGGCAGAAATACGATGCAGTGTTCTCTCGATCCCAGCACGATTATCATCACCAAACGCACCAATCCGATCCGTAACATACCGCAAATCAAAATCAGTAACTTCTGTACGACTGAGTACAACCTGTTTATTTGGGTACCGTGCTTCTGGCAACCTACCGAGGTCCATTACAACTTCAAGAAGATCGTTCTGATCATTACTAAGATGCAAAGATTCCAAAAAACGTTCTGGCAAAGTTGTGATCAAAGCCTCAAGATCATCAGTTATTATCCAATCAGGCAAAATAGAGAGCTTTGATTGAGAATCACTTTCCTCCATTTCAAAGCTAGCCATACAACACCCCAGTTGAATTAATATACTTAAGCATACTTAAATTCAGGCTCCCCCATGATTGGGCGTAAATTGTAACATTTTGGCTCAGGAAATACAGAAATGTCACAAATGATGCGAAAATTACGTTGACCTTGTAACTTTCGCATGTTTTTTAGGCTGGCAAAATGAAGCCGCCATTCACGCAGTTCTCCCGTACCTCATGTGATTTCGTGGGACTTTCAGCGCAACCTATCATTCGTTCGTTGCTAGAAAACAACAATGCTAGGTATCCTTAACTATAGTTAACGATATCCTAACCAAAGAATTCCATACTTTCTCATGAATAGAGTTGAAAAAACAAAAACCGTTAGTGCTCGTACCCTGTCTATCGAAGGGGTGCTAAATGCTCGTGAATTAAATAATCTACCCCCCAAAAAACAGGCTTCGAAATATCTTCGACCATCACTGATCAGGTCTGCCGCACTTACAAAAATTACTGAAAACGGTTTTCAAGAGTTACAGAAAAAAAACATCACCACAATCATCGACTTACGAACAACAAGAGAGTACAGCAGTGCCCCAACCCCTGATTTTGTCCGGAACAACATAGCCATTGTAGAAGCACCCGTATTTGACATCACAGATTCACCGATCAAACAGTCTGAACAGCAAGGTTTTGCAGGATTTACTCTGACATACCGCAAATTCCTGACTGAAGGATCATCCACATTCCTGAAACTATTCGAAACAATAAATGATAGTGATGGCGGAGTATTATTCCACTGCGCAGTTGGGAAAGATCGAACTGGGGTTGCAGCGGCATTACTCCTTGATTTAGCTGGTGTTGCTGACGATTTAATAATCGCAGACTACGCTGCCTCTGCAAATGAACTATCCCCTGTAATGGAAGCCCAAGTAGCCAGGATGATTGAGCATGGTATTAAAAAGAAGGAAGCAGTTGCATTGATGCAAAGCCCTCCAGACGTAATGGAATCAACACTTCGCTGGATCCGCGAACAGTGGGTATCCACGGAAGGTTACCTTCAATCTATTGGGCTTAGTGAAAAAAACTTAGCTAACGTTCGTGAAAAAATCAGTAACTAGACCAGCTAATCGATCATACTTAAAAATAGATTATGTAACCTCACATCTGTTGTGAGCTCTGGATGAAACACCGTTGCCAAAAGGTTGTGCTGTCTCGCAGCAATAATCTTTCCATCAGGAAGAGTGGCCAGTATTTCGACTGATGCATCGACATCGATAATCGCTGGCGCACGAATGAAAACAGCAGGAAATTCACCATCTGAAATGCCATCAATCGCAACCTGCGACTGGAAAGATTGAAGCTGACGGCCAAATGCATTTCTTTGAATCTGTATATCCATAGCTTGAATCCCTGGGCGATCAAGTTCATCGACATCGCGGGCAAGCAAAATTGCGCCAGCACAAGTACCCCAAACTGGACGACCGGAAGCACAAAAGTCACGTAATGGCTCCAAAAATCCATACTGTAAAACCAACCGTGCAATAGTCGTTGATTCTCCTCCCGGAATAATAAGTGCATCAAGATCGCACAAAGCGCTAGGAAGACGGATCTCGCAAGAAACCACATCCAGCATATTGAGCATCTCAATGTGCTCACGAAAATCCCCTTGTAGGGCAAGCACACCAACTACTGGCGCATTCTCACGCTTAATGTTTAGGCCAGTGATAGATGTATCGTTACTCGTAATTGCCACAGGATGTTATACCATTGTGAATAGAAAAAACCATACAATAGTTTAGCATTGCTTTAAACGTAGGCTCTTAATGTGCTCTAAACAAAATAAAAAGGATTAACATGCCAGGAAAACTTACTACACAAGAAGTTTTAGAATTTCTCGATAGCCGACCAGGTTGGATTACTTTCACGACAATAGGCAACGATGGATACCCTCACAGTATACCTATCGGGTACTTCCGAGACGGGCCAGATGTACTAATTGGGGGTATGGATAAAACACAAAAGATCCTCAACGTCGAAAGAAATTCAAAAGTGAGTTTATCTCTTGAAAGTGGCAGCACTATGCAAGATATCAAAGGTGTACTGATCCAAGGTGAAGGAACAGTCGTCAGAGATCCAGAAGAAGTACTCGAACTGACACGTACAGCGGCACGTTCTCGAGGAGCTCCTGAAGACCGTCTTCCAACAGAAGCAAGGCCAGGTGCAGCCTATGTACGTGTACAAATTATCAAAGTTATCTCTTGGGACTACTCGAGGTAATTTTTTTTGAAAACCCATCAAGTCCTTTAGGGAACCAACGAAAAGCTTCCAAATTAACTTGACCTTTTCTGAAATTAACCTTCTCGTATTCAAGTATTTCACGTTGGAGATCAGCAGCCGCGACCGAGATTCTCTGAATACTGGTCTCCCCATTTGCATTAAGCACCCTCCACCAAGGAACATCAGTACCATCAGGCAAATTACGCAACGCATACCCCACAGCTCTTGCTGATCTGGGAGCACCAAGAGCAAGAGCTACTTGCCCATAAGTAACGACGTACCCCTTAGGTACCTTCCTCACAAACTCATATACACGCGTATAGAAATTAGGAAGTTTATCCACGTGTATGGTAGGCACGTTCAAATTCGTACCAACCAGAACCGAGAACTTTTAAAGAACCATTGCCAGGCTCTCGACCAGGCCATGCGTCAGGATCACGTTGGTATTCATTTAGAACTCGTTCAGCTTCTTCCGAACTCTCAGCATCAACTTCATAGATGCAAATATATTCTGAAGGGCTAGGAATCCCAACATGCTTACCAGTCAACTTATAAACACTGCCACTCAAAAAATTAGGGCACAGAGCGGTATCCTCGATATGATTACCTAAATACCATTCATCGAAATCTTTTTGCTGCTCCTCACTTTGAGGCTCAACCAAACCAACTAATATAAAACGCGCCATTACAAACTCCATTTTTGAAGAGAATAGCGTTTCAGAAAGCTGAAGTCATTGTGAATTCTAGGTCGAATAATGTAACGTGTGCAGTGTCCTAAACAAGAAGTGGAGAATACTATGGGAACTCGTTTCCGATATTCAATTTGGGATGGAACACAAACAACAAGCGATATAGACGCCGAAGACCTCCTAGATTCCCTATCCGATGACTTACTGAATTTTGGAGATTTACAGCATGCGATGCGTAACCTCATGCAAAGGGGTGCTCGAGATCTCAACGGAGAGCAAGGACAAGGATTACGTGACCTATTACAGCAACTACGTCAACAGCGACGTGAACAGCTCGATCGATTTGATCTCGCATCTATTTTCGACGATTTGCAAGAGAAATTGGATGAAATACTCAATCTAGAACACGCAACTTTGGACAACAGGCTAGAAGATGCTACTAGAGAATCCCAACCCCAAGAAAGTAACAGCCTAAATCACGAAAATAAACAACCAGATGAAACCGGATCAGAAAGTCAAGAACCAGAACAGGAAAATCCAAAAGACCAACCACAAAATGCAGAAGGTAACAAAAACCCGAACGACCAACAAGAATTCAGTGAACTATTAAAAACAATCACGGAACGAAAAAAAGAACAGCTAAGCGATCTTCCAGACGACACTGCAGGACAAATTCAAGGTCTTCAAAATTATGAATTTATGGACAAGGATGCTGAACAAAAGTTTAGAGAACTAGTTGATTCACTAAAGCAAGCGATGATGGACACTTTTTTTAAAGACTTGTCAAAGCAGATTTCCGATATGTCTCCTGAAGATTTGGATCGTGCAAAAGAAATGGCTAGTGATTTGAATGAGATGCTGAAACAAAAAATGCAAGGCCAAGAACCAGATTTTGACAATTTCATGAATAAGTACGGCGATATGTTTGGAGATAATCCGCCAGATTCATTAGAAGAACTATTAGCTCAGATGCAAGCACAAATGGGAGCAATGCAGGGGTTAATGAACAGCCTTCCTCAAAATATGCAAGACCAGCTGCAACAACTCATTAGTAATAAAATTGGTGACGCGGAACTTGCGAATACGCTCAGTGAACTTGCAGAGAACATGATGCAATTTATGCCGCCCAATGGACAAAATAGCCGTTACCCATTTAGGGGGGATGAGGATTTAGATCTGTCAGCAGCTATGGAATTAATGAAGCATATGCAAGAAATTGATGAGCTCGAACGACAAATCGAACGTACACAATTTGGTGGCGACTTAGACGACATCGATATGGATAAACTTGAGAATCTTTTAGGTGAAGAAGCTAAAGAAACAATTGAACAATTAAAACAAATGCTCGAAATCCTTGAAGATGCTGGCTTTGTAAGGCGGACCGGTGATGATGATTGGGAATTAACCCCGAGAGGAACGAGGAAAATTGGCCAACGCGCACTTGTTGAATTGTACTCACAATTAAAAAACGATAGTTTGGGAAAGCATGAAATGCACGAAACCGGCCAAGGTGGTGAACGTACAGATGATACGAAGCCCTATGAGTTTGGGGATCCTTTTCATTTAGATATCCGCAAAACAATCATGAATTCGGTATACCGCAATGGTCCCGGCTTACCAGCTGACCTAAAACCTCAAGACTTTGAGGTAGCAAGAAGTGAAAAAATCACTCAAACAGCAACAGTGATAATGCTTGATCTCTCTTGGTCAATGGCATTAAAAGGAAACTTCCAAGCTGCAAAAAAAGTGGCACTTGCTTTAAACAATTTGATTTCAGCCCAATTTCAACGTGACAGCTTATATATCATTGGGTTCAGCGCATACGCAAGAGAGCTGAAGGCAACTGAACTACCTTTTGTTCATTGGGATGAATCCGTCCTTGGTACCAATATGCACCATGGTCTGATGATTGCAGAAAAATTGCTAGCAAAACATACTCAAGGAACTCGCCAAGTAATAATGATCTCCGATGGGGAACCGACCGCTCACCTAGAGAATGGACGAAGCTATTTTGCATACCCGCCTAGCCCAATAACGATTCGTGAAACCCTACGTGAAGTTCAACGCTGTACAAAAAAAGGAATCACGATTAACACGTTTATGTTAGACCGTAGCCACTACTTAAAAGAATTCGTAAATAAAGTTGCGAAGATCAATAAAGGCAGGGTTTTTTACACAACACCAGACAAATTGGGGGAATATATCCTCGTTGATTATGTAGCTCAAAAACAACAAAAATTGGCTGGCCGAACCTAGGTGACTAGAGAACAACAATGGAAGAACCATTAATTGGCATAACAATCGGGGATCCATGCGGAGTTGGACCCGAAGTAGTCGCAAAAGTCCTAAGCCGTACAGATATAGCGCAATGGGGGCGTTTATTTGCAATCGGGAATACAAAAATTCTCGAAACATCACTGAATTTAATCGGCTCATCAAAAAGGGCGGTTTCTATTGAACATCCTGAACAGGCACATATCAGTTCGGAAGCAATTAAAGTTCTTGAAGTTCCCCAAATAACAGTTGAAACACCGATACTAGGAGAAAACACTGTAAACGCAGGCTTAGCTTCACATGCATGGGTTGAGGAGGCAGGGAAATTAGCACTTGAGGGGAAGGTCGATGCAATAGTTACAGCACCAATTAACAAAACCTCATGGACTTTGGCAGGTATCAAAGAAACCGGACACCAAGAAGTATTTCAACGATTATCTGGCTCAGAAAAAGTCTATACCATGCTTATAAGCGGGGAGCTTCGATGTATGCATCTCACTACACACCTTTCCCTGCCCGAAGCTTGTACTTTTGTAAAAAAAGATCATATAAAAGAAGCAATTTCAATAACTAATATGCATTTTCAGAGATGGGGCTTCAAACAGCCAAGGATTGCAGTTGCAGCCCTAAACCCACATGGGGGAGACTCTGGACTTATTGGAAGAGAGGAAATTGAGGAAATCACGCCAGCCATAGAAGATGCACAAACCCTTGGAATTGCAGTAGAAGGACCGATACCGGCAGACTCAGTTTTTAATCAGGCAATTCAGGGCAAGTACGATGTAGTTGTAGTGCTTTATCACGATCAGGGACATATCGCGATTAAGGTACACGGTTTCGAAAAAAGTATAAGTATTAATCTTGGGCTACCATTTATTAGGACATCTGTTGATCACGGAACTGCTTTTGATATTGCAGGTAAAGGTATAGCTGACGAAACCAGCCTAGTAGAAGCAATCCGGACAGCATCAGAACTTGCTGCAGGGGCTGGAATAAAGGCCTAGATTAAAAAGATAGCTCAATCCTTCCAGCTATCCCAAAAGAGGACGTCATCTACTGGTAATCTTCGAGTAGGACCAAAATTTGCGTCAGGATAACCCAGAGGTATGAGTGCACACGGAAGCGCGTTTTCTGGAATTCCTAAATACGGACGTAACTCATTGAGTACGGGAGCTTGAAAAGTGGTGAGTACCGTCCCCAAACCCAATGCGCGCGCCACCAGTTGAAGATTTTGAACAGCACCGTAGATCGATGCGCCTGTTAGTACATTGTTGATCGGTGCATCTTGGCGATCATCCCAATAAAGGCAAGGAATAATATATACCGGAGCCTGATCGAGATGATTCAGAAGACTTAGAGCACCTGTAAACATCAACCGACGACCAGTGTCATCTGATTTAGCACCCTCGGTAAAATAGTCTCGTATTCCTGGATCATTCTCTGCATTGACTCTTATCATTTCCGCAATTCTTGAACGCTTCTCAGAATCGCGAATAACCAAAAAACGCCAAGGCTGCCGGTTAGTACCACTTGGAGCTTTAGTTGCTGCCTCAATTACATGACGCAACGTTTCATCGGACACAGGATCTTCTTTAAATTTGCGAATTGCACGCTGCGAATAAACAGCTTCAAATATATCCGCCGTTCCTTCTGGTCCCGATGTAAGGTTCTCTGGTTGAAAATCAGGCATTATAAACTCCCATTCTATAAATCATCACGTATGCTAGATATATTAGTTTGCCATGAAATCGATTCCTGAGAGGACTTATGATTTGGTTAACCGCTATTGTCATACCCGCAGCAGTTTTGGTTTATTTCTTTTTTTGGGTATGGTTTTGGGACCGTAGACGTAAAAGGAAGAAAACAAAATGATGCCTGTTATTCCTGGATTTATAGTCTGCAATAATCCTGAACACGGAGTCCAAAATCAGTAATCCAGAGGAAAATGAACCTCCCAAGAACTTCGCAAATAAGATGTTCCGTGCATTTGCGATTCCTTCTTTTCGTTACTTATGGATCAATACCATTACGTTTTCACTTGTTCAGGGAATGGCCCTACTTACATTTCTCCAACTTGCTAGAGAATTAAGTGAAAGCAATACTGCCCTTGGTTTTTTTGGATTTGCAGTCGGAATCCCAGTTTTAATTTTTGGATTACCCATTGGAATTATCGCCGATAGGGTGGACAGAAGACTTCTCATAACTGCAAGCCATATTGTCGCCTGTGTAGCAGCTCTAGGCCTTGCTTTGCTTCACTGGACGGGAGACTTAAACCTTGCTCTGGCGCTGATTCTAGCAGGTGTTTCAGGCCTTGGTGTAGCTATCGGACAACCTATTCGACAAACAATCGTCCCCTCAATCGTTCCACGTAAAAACTTATTAAACGCAATCGCCCTAAACAATGTAGGTATGCAGAGCGGACAATTTATAGGTCCCGTTTTTGCAGGTGCTCTCGTAGCCACATTAGATTTTGGTTGGGCATTTACAATCCAAGCTAGCTTACTAATTGTTGGAACATTTTCACTGATTCCTCTTCGCCTCCCCCCACTTGAGCGAACAGTATCAGAGCGAGAAATAAGCGTACATAAATTCTTCCAGGACATTCGCGATGGGTTCTTTTTTGTCGCGCGATCCATAGATATGCGCGTTCTATTCTTCCTCTTGATTGTTACTACACTGGTAGTTAATGGACCTTGGCAGACCCTTTTACCAAGAATTTCAGAGGATCAATTAGGAGCAAGCGAAACATTTCAAGGCGTATTACTAAGTATTTTCGGTGCCGCCATGTTCATCATGTCCTTCGTTATTGCTTCTTTTGGAACGATAAAAAATGCAGGGGGGTGGTTTGCATTAACACTAGTTATTGGCGGCAGCATCATTGTAGGGATTGGTTTTTCACACACTACATGGCTCACCATCGTATTGATGATTTTAAGTGGATTTAATGCAGCATTTTTTGTGAATTTAAATTTGACTCTGATTCAAATCAATACACCCGGCATTATGATGGCACGCGTTATGAGTATTTACACCATAACAATGATGGGTGGAGCCCCTTTCAGCGCACTGTTAGCTGGGCTAATGGCAGACGTCGTTGGCTCAGCAGGTATTTGGTTCTCAATTTGCGGTGCGTCGATGGCAATGATCGCAGCAATTATCATAGTCACTCAACCAAAACTCCGTGCCATGTCATCAGCACCACGTAATGAAAATACTGCTACTGTCGAATAAATCTTCTGCGTAAAATCCGAACAGCAAATAAAACAAGTGAGAAAAGCGAACCATAGATAACGATCATCCAAATTATCTGTGGAATTATATGGACCGAACGAAACCCTACCTTTCCTAAAAACTCACTATCACTTTCGGAATCTATCTCAAAAAGCTTACTTAGGTCTGCTTTTTCATCAACAGAAATTTGTTTGGTATATGAGACAGCCAAAATGTCTGAATCTTGTCTATCCTGAATAGCTTTTTCTCCCAATTCTGCCAAGTTAGTATCCTCAGAAATCACCAAAATCTGAGCATACCAGCCATCTTTTTCACTATCAGCTAAATCTAATTGAACGACACAATGACCTTCCTCCTCACCAACAACAAAACGATCTTCAAATTTGCAAGATCCCGACTCACCACCTACTCCCATCAAGGCGATTACACCTGCAATGATTCCAGTCCACAAAAGAATCCAAACTGCTAGAAAGATACCCCTTGATCGTCTCTCTTCATTTATACCTTCAAAACGCTCCGAACGAAGAAGACGTTGGCCTAACCAATACCCACTTGCATACCATCCAATAAAGCCAAGCATTAATAGAATCATTCGTTTACCTCATTACCTTTCTCCGAAGCAGACTCCACTACCGGGAATGATGTTGCTACGGGAGGAGATTTTTTAGATACGATCAAAAGCAAAACAGCGCCTAGAATACCAGCAATTAAGGAACCGAAGAGTACACCCATCTTTGCTTGATCAAGTAAAAATGCATTATCTTTGAACGATAATTCTGCAATGAACAAAGAAACTGTAAAACCTATCCCTGCTAAGGCAGCCGCTCCAAGTACATGAGGAATAGTCACAGCACTAGGTAAGCGTCCAATCCGGAAAACAATACCTGCAATTGTCAACAAACTAATACCAACAAACTTTCCGCCAACAAGACCTACTAACACGCCCCAAGCAAGTCGTCCTCCAAAAGCATCACTCAAACTCTCGCCAGAAATAACTACGCCTGCATTTGCTAAAGCAAACAAAGGAATGATCACAAAATTCGACCAAGGCAACAATAAATGTTCCAGCTTTTCCATGATGTTTTCACCCTGGAAAGGACGTGCAGGGGTAAGCAAACCTAAGATCACACCTGCGATTGTTGCATGAATACCGCTCTCGAAAGTTGCATACCAAAGGACTGCCCCAACAACGATGTACGGAGCAAACGAAACAATACGAGCACGTTGCATTAAGAAAATTAAGATGATGAGACCCAAAGCAGCAGTGAGCCAGTCAAAGGCAAGATCACTAGAATAAAAAATTGCAATTATCGCAATACCACCAATGTCATCTGCGATTGCCAAAGTTAAAAGAAAAACTCTTAAACCAGTAGGAAGACGCCTCCCGAACAATGCAAGAACCCCAATCACAAATGCGATATCTGTTGCAACTGGAATACCCCACCCACTAATTCCATCAGTCCCATTCGTAAAGGCAAAAAAGAGTAAAGCTGGGACCGCCATTCCACCAATAGCTCCCAGTAAAGGCAATGCAGCTCTTTTCGGATCATGGAGTTCACCTGTCACAAATTCTCGTTTAATTTCCAACCCAACAAGGAAAAAGAAAATGACCATCAACGCATCATTGACCCAATGCCCCAGGTCTTGATCCAAATGGAAGCCTTCAATTTTTAATGCCGCATGGATATGCCAAAAAGATTCATACGCCTCAGTCCATACATTGGCCCATATGACTGCGCTGACTGCTGCAATCAGAAGAACAATTCCACCCGCAGCTTCAAGCTTGAGGAAATACTGCAACATCGAACGTGCCCTCGTAGGACGAGGTAACCATGGCCAAGAAGTATTTGTTGGTGGTTGATTAGACATAGAGCGTTACCATACGTTCATTTTTACTTGGTAAAAATTACTGCCCTTTATTTCTTTCCACCTTTAAAAAAATCACCTACACGATCCCACATAGACTTGTCACCGACCCCCTTTAGAAAATCACCCCATGCGTCCTCAGCCGAAGATGACCGTGCCAAGCCTTTTACTCGTTCCTCCATAATGTCTTTGATACGTCCCTCCTCACCAGCATCGACCCAGAAACCATGTTCTTCCTCACATGTATCAAGCTCCAGGTCATATGCTCGATAATTAAAAGCGACCATTTTTTTGTTACAGATAGGACAGCCAAGCTCGCTCTGACGCTTCGAAAATTGAATTGTTGCACGCCTCGTATCTTCATTAGGAGCAGTTTTTGCTTCAAGTGCATCAAGTTCATGATGATCAAGCCAACGACCATTGCACTCCAGACAATGATCTACCTCAATACCAAAGTGGTGTTCAACTTTAAGTGCAGAGAGACAACGCGGACAATCCATAGCTCTTTACTACTAACCTTTTTCTAAAGATATACAACATATTACGGCATATCCGGATACGTACTGGCCGCCTCTATTCATCCCATGCATCACCAGGCATTAAAGGTTTACCGCGAGGATCCCACTCATCAGTAGGAAAAGGACCAGGCTGATAACCACGACTAGCAGTTAAGCCACCATCTAAAGGCAAAATCACACCATTAACATACTTCGATGCATCCGAGGCAAGAAAGACGATGGGTCCTACTAAATCATCAGGCGAACCAATACGGCGCATAGGCGTACGTCCTTCTAGCATTTCCATAATCCCGCTCTGAGCAATAGCATCATGAGTCATCTCTGAATCAAAAACAGTTGGAGCAATGGCATTCACACGAAGATTTCGATCTCCCCACTCAACTGCGAGAAATTCTGTCAATCTAGTTACGCCACCTTTTGCAGCAAAATAGCCAGGTGACCGACCCTCAAAACCACCAATACCAAAAATACTACTGATATTTATGATATTCCCATGACCCTGCCTCAAAAAATGTTGTGCAGAGGCACGACAACAATACCAAAGACCGTTTAAATCTGTTGCAACAATATCGTTATACAGGTCTATATCAGAATGTTCTGAACGGAAACCACGAGGATCAGCTATTCCAGCATTATTGATAAGAACATCAACAGTACCAAACTCATCCCAAGCAGCCTTCATAAGTGCCTCAACCTGGTCATACTCACGAACATCACAACCCACGGTTAAGCACTGACGCCCCTTCCCCTCAATTAACGCTTTTGTTTCCTGTAACTTATCCTCGTTTCTGGCAGTCGCAACGATGTTAGCACCATAATCAGCCAACGCAGATGCCCACGAAACCCCAAGTCCGTAGGAAGCACCTGTAACAATGACAGTTTTCCCAGTCATATCAAATTCATTCATATATTTCTCCTTATTAAATTTAAAAACTTTCTTTATTCAAAGACTTTCTTTAGCTCCTGAGAAGCGCTATCTATCGCTGCTTTGGCATCATCTAAAACTTCACTCATACCAAAGAAACCATGGATCATCCCGTCATAACATTTTGAAACAGTAGGAACACCTGCATCCATCAGCCTTGCAGCATAAGCATTTCCTTCATCTCTCAACGGATCGTATTCCGCAGTTATAACATGCGCATTGGGCAATCCACTTAAGTCGTCCGCTGCAAGAGGTGAAGCATACGGATCGTTCGGGTTTCCATTGGGTCCAATATAGTGATCCCAAAACCATCGCATTGACTTAGTTGTTAAAAGATAGCCTTCAGCATTATCCCGATACGAATCACTTGTAAAATCCATTGAAGTAACAGGATATACAAGAAGCTGATGACTAATCTCTACCGTACCTTCATCACGCGCACGCAAAGCAACTGCAGCTGCAAGATTTCCACCGGCCGAATCACCTCCAACTGCAATTCGCCTAGCATCCCCCCCGACCTCAGAAGCATTCTGAGCAACCCATAAGGTAGCGGCATAACAATCATCCATTGCTGCTGGATAACGGTATTCCGGAGCCAATCGATAATCAACAGATACAACAATGACACCAGATCTATGTGCCAAGGCACGAGCCGTTGGATCTGCCATTTCAAGATCGCCAAGTACCCATCCACCACCATGAAACCATACTAAAATTGGCAAATCAGATTCATAATTTGGCTTATATATGCGCACAGGCACATCACCTCCCAGACCAGGAATTGTGCGATCTATGCTTTCTGCAACAGGATCTGGGTTTGATGGAGGTAAACGACGAGCTGCAGACGCAGCCCGAGCATCCTCAGCTGATTGCTCCCATAGCGGAGGGAGATTGAGACTTGCCATTTGATCAAGAATCATTTTCGCTTGTGGATTAAGTGGCATATCCTGATCCTTTCTTAATTATGATGCAATGAATGCTAATGCTGAACAGCATTGCCTCCACATACGTTGATAGATTGACCAGTAATCCATGAACCTTGGTCACTGCACAAATACACTGCCTGATACCCAATATCTTCACCTGTACCAGCACGACCTATAGGGATACGTGCAGCACGCTCATCAAAATTAGGATCATCGAACACATCATCCATCCGTGAAGTATCGACCAGGCCAGGACAAATAGTGTTTACTCTCACTCCATATCGACCAATTTCTTGTGCCATTGAAGCTGTTAAACCTTGCACCGCAGCTTTACTAGCTACATAAGCAGACATGTTCGGACCAAGAATTTTTCCTGCGATAGAAGAAATATTCACAATAGCACCCCCATTGTCAGCCTCAATCAAATGCTTTCCAAAAATACGGGACATTAAAAAGGTACCCCGCAAATTAACATTAAGAACGGTATCCCATTGCTCGATTGGCATATCTACAACCGGAACTCGATCCTCACCTCTAGCAGCACCCGCATTATTGATAATGAAGTCACAACCACCAAATTCAGCAATTGTCGCTTTCAAAAGATCTTGGACAGACCCCTCATCTGCCACATTGCTAACTAGGGGAAGTGCTTTTTTTCCTACAGCACGAATTTCTTCGGCAACAGACTCAATGTCCTTCCATCCTGCTGCCTTTTCAGCATCGGGATATCGATCGGGAGAACGGCCAGTTCCAGTAATTACAACATTACAACCAGCTTTCGCCATTTCCAGAGCAATCGATCGCCCAATCGAACGCATTCGACCAGCCCCAGTGACAACAGCAACTTTTCCTTCAAGTCCAGTAAGTTCAAGAGTAGACATATAAATTTTTCCTCATAAATTTTTTTGATGTATGGAGACTATGCACTTCTATCGTTCGACTCTCAAGTCCTTCCCAATTTTCAAATAGATCCATTAGTCTAAGTTTGTCAAACATCCTAAGGAGTACAAAATGAAAGCTGAACCATTCACAATAGAAATTCCAGAAGAAGCATTGGAAGACCTTAGAACAAGACTACGCCAAACACGATGGGCTACAGATTTTGGCAACGACGACTGGCGTTATGGCGCAAATGAGGAATATCTCCGTGAATTTGTTGATTATTGGCTAAATAATTATGACTGGCGCGAGCAAGAACAGAAAATGAACAGCTTTGCTAATTTTAAAACTGAAATTGACGAGGTACCGGTTCACTTTATTCATGAAAAGGGCAAAGGCCCTAACCCCACACCATTAATTTTGACACACGGCTGGCCTTGGACTTTCTGGGACCTTAATGAAGTAATACGCCCTCTGACAGATCCTGCTTCATTTGGTGGAGATGCTGAAGACGCTTTTGACGTAATTGTTCCTTCACTCCCTGGCTTCGGTTTTTCAACCCCTCTAAGGAAAACGGGAGTACAGCCGATAGAAACTGCTGACTTATGGGTGAAATTAATGCGGGATGTACTTGGATATGATCGTTTCGGTGCTCAAGGGGGCGACTGGGGAGCATTTGTCACAGCACAGCTCGGTCATAAGTACCCGGAACACTTGATAGGAATACACATGACCCTACCATGGCTACTCGGTGAAGGGGGGTTTATGCCAGCGAGCGCAGATGACTATGGCCCAGGTGAAGAAGACTGGTTTGAACAAATGAATACACGCATGCAATCGGCAGCTTCGCACGTTGCAGTGCACTCTAACGATCCCCAGACGTTAGCCTATGCAATGCATGATTCTCCTGTTGGTTTGGCAGCATGGCTAATTGAAAGACGAAGAAATTGGAGCGATTGTGAGGGTGATGTAGAAAAAAGCTTTACTAAGGAACACTTGATCAACACTGTAATGATTTACTGGCTAACAGAAAGTTTTTCAACTACTGTCCGCTACTATTGGGAAAACGCTAGAGCTCCCTGGAGCGCATCTCATGACAGAAAACCAACAATTGAGACACCTACAGCGATCGCAGTTTTCCCACGAGAATTAATTTTGGTACCACGAAAATTGGCAGAAGAACGAACCAATCTGCAACGATGGACATTGATGCCTTCTGGCGGACATTTTGCTCCAGCCGAAGAACCAGAACTTGTGGTCGAAGACTTGCGCGCTTTTTTTAGGACTATAAAAAGTGCATAGTGAGCGCTTGAGATGGACAACTATCACAATTGCAATTTTTTCCATCATCCTAATTACTTCTACTGGGCTACTCGCATGTGTTAGGAAAACAGTAACTCCTGCTTCCTCTCCTACTTCGACCCCGAATACGACAGAAACGGCATGTGAACTCACAGGTGGAGAAACAGTCGAAAGTGGTTGGACTGGGAAAGATACAGGAGACAACTCCTGCAATAGTTGCTCCTGTACGAATGGAGATCTTGCCTGTACCGAGATGGCGTGCCCTGCGCGTTCAGTGAATTCTGATTCAGAACCTACGCCTACTTCGGCTCCTACCTCAACCCCTACTTCGGCTCCTACCTCAACCCCTACTTCGACCCCTACTACACAGCAACTGGAAGCCTCCAAGAAAAAACAACTATGTTCAGTTTCAGAACTGAAACTCTGGAAATTAGGCAAATCAATTGAAACTGCAATGTCTACTTATGATGGCGACCCATATAGTGGAAGTTATAGTTTTGCGCTTATCGATACGTACTGTTCTCAGACCCTGACCATCAACAAAGAACGATTACAATATCCTGCCTCGGCCGCAAAAATCGTAATTGCCATAGCCGTTTTACATGCTGTCGAAAAGGGAGAGTTAACCTTTGAAGAAATTCAACCAGATCTTGAAATTATGATGCGTAAATCTTTGGATCTAAACTCAGATATCCTGAATAATTTAATCACCCCCGAACAAGTTCAAGAAATTCTTAAAAAATCAAACGTATCACCCTTGACAAGGTTCTTTCATAGCTGGCGTGAAACAGCAATGACTGCAAAAGACTTAGCACGCATATGGAAAGCCTTAATTGCAGGAGAACTTTTGGATGAAACGCTAACAAACTACCTGCTAAACCTGACAACACAAGCAATTATTCCTGAAGCCTTTGTTACCTTTCCAACCGATAAGATCGAAGGTTTTAACTATGGACAAAAAGCTGGCTATTGGATCAATGATGAAGGTGACGAACGATTAATAGGCGCGGGATATTTGATTGAACAAAATAATTCAGAGAGAGGTTATGTCATTGTTTTCATGACGCAAGGAGACGAAGCTGACGACCTTTGGGATAGGTCAAGACTAGCAACATCACCAAGACACAAAGTGTGGCCCCTGATCCTGGGATTTGTTACAGAACAAGCACAAGCGTCACCAAACTAGCTAAAATCAATGTCTGCCAAAGTTAGTGAACCAGGCGACATACCCTCGCGAGCCAAACGCTCAACCGTCTCTTGAAGAGCAAGATTTACAGGTGTAGGAATATCAAATAATCGTCCCAACATTACAATTTCCCCATTGAGATAACTAGCCTCGACACTTCCTGTCCCGCGCTGCAAGCTTTGCCATGATGAGGAACCTTGCCGCGCAGCAGCTCCTTCACGGCTAACAGCACTAAAAGTTTTAAATCTTTCTAAAAATGCCTCATCACTAACACGATCAATTCCGGCTGCAGCAAGACAAGCATCACCTTCTTCACGCGCTTTTTTAAGAAGTGCACTGAAATCTTGCCGTATCTCAGCATCTACATCACCTTCAAGTCCAAGAATTGCATCTACAGCGTTAAATAAATTTCGTATCAGTTTTGTATACTTCCAAGGCATAATCTCTTCGCGCGCTTCGGAACGGAACGAAGCATCTCTAAGGTCAGAAGCAATCCCCTCACAGATATCATCGACTCCATTTGGAAAACGACCAAGATCAAGAATCCCAGTAATTGGGGCACTACTTGCTACCACTTCTCCTGGTTCAAGATGGCTAACAGGGAGGACAACCAACATGCCATAAACATTTTGAAAATACCGGATCGCTAATCGTTCATTGTTAACACCATTCTGGGCACAAACAATCGGAGTCTCTGGTCCTGCCACAGAAGAGAGGACATCAAGAACCTCTTGTGTGTCCTGAGACTTCATGCACAGTATAAAAATATCACCCTCAGAAATTTCGTCTTTCTTCGGAATCTCAATAACAGGAATTTTCAGGTTGTGTTCCCCTTCTGGATCTATAAACGAAAGGCCCTTTTTGCGTATCGCTTCAAGGTGTGCACCCCTAGCGATAAGTGTCACTTCTCGGCCAGCAAGATGCAGACGAGCCCCAATCGTTCCTCCTACTGCACCTGACCCATAAATGAAATACCGCATTTAGGAATCGCTGTGACTTTCAGCATAATGTGCTGCCAAAAGATCCGAACCAAAATCACCTCTTGGATCACGCCAAACAGAATGAATATGATTTGCTTCCCCTTGAGTGCAATCATATTCAACTAAAAAACGAGGCGCTTGTAATCGGTAATAATGTGGATCGTATCTTTCAGAACCACCTGCCCAAGCAAAATAAACTTCATTAACTACCTCATCTGTAAGCCTGGCGAACTCCTCTGAAGCCAACTCCTCAGGTAATCGATTGATATATTGGGAAACAACTGCCTCAAGTAGATCAAGTTGACCTTGATTAAACTCAGAAGCGGAAATGCCCTTAGGAACCTCACTGTACCTGACTGCTTCTTCTGCAACCTCGTCATAACCTAAATAATCTCTCTCGGCTTGCAGGCGTTCCTGCCAAACTTCATCAATTTCCCAACCTAGTAATGCAGGTGTTGGCAGTGGCAAAACACCATCCTCAACTTGCGAACGATTGGACTGCACAAGATCCGGAGGAGCTGCAGAAGAAATTATTGCGCTTTTTTGTTGAACTTGGTCAAGTGAGTGAAGTAGTTCACGCGCAAGATCCTCCTCACCTGCAAGTGGGCGCAAAACACGACCTCCTGGCAATGGAGACTCAGCAGGATTTGCACCAAAAAATGATGGGGTTGGTGAAATAATTTGATTTTTCGCAATAGTATAGTTCAACGAAATATGATGTCCTTCAAAACGCCAACCCCAAAGATCTTTAGAATTAGGTTCACCGAAAACAGTTAAGAAATACATCGCAGGGTCACGCCACCGAGAAGGACCCTCCTGGCCAGGATAAGCTCCGGGTCTCCATCCCTCGACAGCATCAAGAGTATTCTCCAAACCAACAATGGTACTGACAGCTACAGAAGCAGATAAGCTTAATCCTGTTCCTGTCAGCCTATGAGCAAGACGCCTTTGCTCACCGTTCATTTCATCCAGTGGTAAACCCTGACGTGCAATAGGGGTATAGTGCCAATTTTTCCGTTCCACAACGTCATCGAAACTTACAACAGCCTTTTCTCGTTGTTGTAACGAAAGGCTATTGAGAAAATCAAGTGCAGCTTCACCCATTTTTTCAGCAATGTTTGGGGCATCAGTCTCAGGCATGTGCGCTCCTTAATACATTAGATTACGCTTATTAGAAGAAAGGTTTGGGAAAATTAAAAAAGTCCCACCTACCAGAATATACACATGCTAGACTGACCAGCACAGATAGGAGCAAACCATGACTGTAGAAACTAAGAAATCGTTTTGTAGATTTTGCCACGCATTTTGCGCATTAGAAGTAGATGTAGAAGATAACAAAGTCATTGAGGTGAGAGGCGACGCAAGCGATCCGATATATGGCGGCTACACATGTATTAAAGGACGCCAATTACCGCTCGAACACAATCATGAAGAGCGCTTACGTTCTTCAATGAAACGCATGCCTGATGGAACCTATGAACCTATCTCAAGTGAACAGGCTTTAGATGAAATAGCCGAAAAGTTGAAAGCGATCATTGATGAATCAGGAACCCGTGCTGTCGCGACTTACAATGGTAGTCATGCGTTTTGTAACGGCATCCCCTTAACATTCATAAGAGCTTGGCATGCTGGAGTAAAATCTCCAATGTTTTTTACTAGCGTGACAATAGATCAACCGGCAAAGGCAATTGCAGGTTCACGACACGGAATGTGGATGGCGGGAACAAACAATTTCGCTGATGCAGACGTAACTATGATGGTCGGAACCAATCCTACTGTATCAATGTTTGGCCCTGTTCCACCATTTAACCCATCAAGGCGATTAAATGATGCTCTAAAACGAGGAATGAAATTAATAGTTATCGATCCTCGGAAATCTGACGCCGCTAAAAAGGCAGATATACACCTTGCTGTAAAACCTGGAGAAGATGCCACTCTGCTCTCAGGAATACTACGAGTCATATTTACAGAGGGTCTCTATGATGGTGATTTTCTCGCTGCCAATGCGGAACATGTTGAAGAATTAAGAACATCAGTTGAGCCCTTTAATTTGGACTATGTAGAGGAAAGAACAGGTGTCCCAGCAGGACAAGTAGAAGCTGCAGCAAGAATGTTTGCCTCGGCCCCTAAGGGTTCAGTTGGCTCAGGCACCGGATTAGATATGGGACCAAATCCGAATCTTTCTGAACACTTAATTCTTGCCTTAAATACAGTCTGTGGTCGTTATGAGCGGGAAGGTGACCTTGTATCAAACCCAGGTGCATTTGGCCCAAAGCGACCATTCCGGGCAGAAGCAGTACCACCAAGCCCAGCTTGGGGAAAAGGTGAGCCTTCTAGAATTAGAGGCCTGGGAGAGGTTTTTGGAGAAATGCCAACAGCCGCGTTAAGTGACGAAATTATTATGGAAGGTGATGGACAAGTTCGGGCATTAATTAGTGTAGGCGGAAACCCAGTTGCAGCATGGCCGGATCAGTTGAAAACACTGCAGGCTATGGAAGCTCTCGACTTAAATGTGACTATAGACATTAAAATGTCTGCAACAGCCAAAACAGCCGACTATGTAATCGCACCAAAAGTGTCATTGGAGAGGCCAGATATCACGCTACTGACTGACGGCTGGTATCCAGAAACTTACGCCCACTACACACCGGCAATGGTTGAACCGGAATTTGATGTTATTGAGGAATGGGAGTTTTTCTGGGGCTTAGCTCACAGAATGGGAACACCTATAAACATCAACGGAGTCGAAATAGATATGGAAAATAAACCATCAACCGATGATGTTCTAGATGCTGTAACAGCGAATTCACGAATTCCACTAGATGAAATTCGTGAAGCTGACGGAGGAACTGTTTTCCGTGATAAGGAAAAAATCTTTGTTGAGCCGAAGGAACCGGGAAACAACGCTCGATTAGATGTCGGACCACCAGATTTGATGGAAGAGCTCTCAAATGTGCGAGATATGGAAATCGTTGAAGGTGCAGGATATCGTCAAGGGGAACAATTCACACACCGACTTATCAGCAGACGTTTGCGTGAATTTTACAATTCCTCCGGGCGTGATCTCCCACGATCACTAGCAAAATACAACACTAATCCTGCATTCATGAACCCTATTGATGCGGAGGAAATTGGTGCGTCCGAAGGTGACATCATTGATATAACATCAGAAAGATCAACAATTCTTGGAGTAGTTGCTATTTCAGATGACATACCTTCAGGCGTAATTTCAATGTCTCACTCTTGGGGCGACGTCCCTGCACTAGATGACCAAGTACGAACCATTGGGGCAAGTACAAATCGTTTAGTTAATAACGCGAAGGATTTTGACCCGATTACAGGCATGGCCCGACAAACTGCTATTCCTGTAAACATCGAGCTTTCAAAGGCAGTAATACCAACTAGTTAATTAGTCCATTAAGGGAGAACCTATGCAAACAACAAGTGACATTTGGGAAACGCTTTATACCCAACGTGCAATACGTGCGTGGAAAACAGATCCAGTTCCAGAAGAATTAATATGGAAAGTTATTGAAGCTGGGACAAAAGCACCCAGTGGAACAAACACACAGCCTTGGGGGTTTGTTGTAATTCAAGATGATGCAATAAGACAAGCTATCTCAGATCAACTTCACGAAGGATTAAAGGGGAACGAAGGCCTTCAGCAGATGCTTGAACAAGGTTCTCAATCTGCAGATAAAACAACACGTTTAATGCTGAAAGGAGCGCAAAGACTTTTCACAAATCTTGCCTCTGCACCAGTTTTTATTATTCCGTGTCTTTACCAAGTCTCTTCACCTGCTCCGGAAGGTTTGCTGTCAGGATCTTCAATCTATGGTGCTGTGCAAAATATGCTTTTAGCTGCTCGAGCGCTTGGATTAGGAACTGTTATGACAACGTTTCAGATGGCTGCAGAGCAAATACTACGCGAACAGTGCAATTTACCAGATGACGCAACGCCAGTTGCATTAATCCCTATGGGATATCCAGATGCGAAATTTGGTCCAACCACTCGAAAACCTGTTGAAACTGTAACCCATTGGGAACAGTGGGGAACAAATAAGGAGAGAGTTGACTGAACTCCATGGAACGCGATTTTGAAAAAGAGCGTCAAGCTTTTGCTGACTCATGGGTTTTAGCAGGGCGTGTAGAAGATGTACCTGGGCCGGGTAACTACTACACTTGGGAAAAAACGCGTGTCCCCCTTTTAATCCTTCATGCAACTGATGGTGAAATTAGATCATTCTATAATAGCTGTCGCCACCGAGGTGCACCTGTCGTACGAGTAGAACGAGGAAGAAACCGAGCCCTACGATGCCAATATCATTCGTGGACTTACGACACTACAGGTAAGTTAGTTTCCGTTCCTGACGAACGGGACTTTGTTGACCTTAACCGAGAGGACCGCGGTTTAGTACAAATTAAAGCAGAAACCATTGGAGGCTGGATTTTTATAACTGAAAATTTAAATGCCAACTCCTTAACTGAAAGTCTCGGAGATATAGCAAATAAACTCCTGGAAGACACCCAGCTACTGATAGCTAAACGTGAAACAAAAAATGTACGAACTAATTGGAAATTAATGCAGGAGGCCCTGACTGATAACTTTACTTCCACCAATGATGAAATATCCCCTTCCGGACACAGTCTAGGCGAAGATTCTTACGCCATTCCCCCGAACCTACTCCATGTCACCATTGAAAAACACGATGTGATCTTTACCACTTGGCCAATTGATGAAAACACCACAGAATTTGAAATTATATACTTAGCGCCTCCATCCGAAACAACGATTTCTCCTTCAGAAGATTCTGCGTGGCAAAAAGAAATATCTTCCATTCAAAAAACGATCCAACAAGTAATCGAGTAAAAGAATGATAGCCCTCTACCGGTTCTGGCCGGAAATACGTGAAAATATACAAGAGTCTCTACGCGTTTTGCCTACAGCGACACCCGATAAAGCCACCGGCCTTGCATTAGAAATTAAAGATTTCACAGTAACTCTAGGCTCATATGATCTAGCAATTACAATTCCTGAATTTAAAACCATTGAAGAAACAGCTTCAGCAGCACTGGCAATTATTGATGCAACTAGCAAAAAACGCTTATACCAAAACGGAGAAATATTCTGGGCTGATATTAGGTCCGGAATGATACCAAGCCTGATAACACAAACTCCTGAAAAACCCGATCCCTTTGAAAACGTCCCGGATTCTGTACCAATTTTAGTCTTGCGTGCTAAAGGTGGCTGGAATGTACTTGCTGCACCGGACCGCCAAACGTGGCAAACACTGGCAATGACATTCTTAAACCAGCAAACCTACAATCTTTTTCACTACATGGATGACTGGTATGAACCCGCCATAAATGAACTTGCAACCCTTGTATTGGGTACGCACCAATCGGAAGATGTTGCAGGAACCTGCCAAACTTATAATTTACCTGGTGATTTTTTAACAACATGGCAAGATGAAATGCAAACACATAAAAAAATTGGGGAGAACCAAAAAAAAACCTCGAGTGAAGCCTTAGCAAATGTCTTGCAATATGCAGCTTTATTGCCAAATCATAATCAAGCAAGAAACGAGACTGCAGATGGACTACACCAATTGACGAAGCTTGGAAATAATCTATTCAGGAAGTGAACTTAACTACTGCAAGGGCTCAATAACAAGAACCCCATGGCCAACCATCTCACCATTTTCCAAGATCGTAATCGCCTCATTCGTCTCTTCAATAGTAAAACGCATACTTGTCATTAAGCTTGTTTGTAAGTAATTAGAATTGATGGCTTCAAGCATATTTTCTAAACCTGAGTCCAAATCCGGAATCGGAAACGAACGATAATCACTCTCTTCAATTTCTAGTCTCTCATGCTCAAAATCTTCAGTCCCAGCAACTCCAAGTAAATAAGCACTACCACTGTCATTCAAAACTTGTGTCGCTAATCGGGGAATCCCATCCAATTCATACAGTGAATCAAAAACCCTATCAACCCCGCCGTTATTCAACTCATGTATAGCTGAAACAACAGACTCCAGCTCATTATTAAAAATCTCTGTAGCCCCAAGTTGCTTTGCAATCTCGAGCCGGGCATCAGAACTATCAACAGCATAAACAGCTTCCGCACCTGCAGCTTTGCAAAGTGCTACCGTACTTAATCCAGAACCCGAACAACCAACTACCACCACACTCTTACCAGCAACATCTGCATCCTTCACAGCTGCATTTGCGTAAAATGCGGTCTGTCCCAAAATTGCAGCACCTTCTTTATCGACAAGATTAGGTAAGGTACTCAAAAACTGCTCATCCACCACAGTATTCGTTCCCCAGGTAAAAACAGGACCAACTACGTGAATAGAGCCGTCTTCAAATTCAATCTCGACCAACTCAGGTGATCGATCACTGACTGACGAGTACGGGGAAATTAAAACAACATCCCCAACTTGTACACGCGCAACTGCATCACCTACGGCTAATACTCGTCCGGTAGCTTCAGAACCCGGGATAATTGCTAAATCACTAGGTGAATCTTGTACTAAATGAAGTTGAGTCGGCTGAATTCCAGCACCATATATTTCAACAAGTACCTGATGAGCCAATGGAGTAGGCAAATCGAGCTCTTGGATAGTGAGCACTCCATAATTTTCAAGAACTACCACACGGGCGGGGGAAGGCAAAACTACACCTCACACTTAAGCAAAAATAAACGACCTAAAGTATTTACCGTTTCAGGAGCTAGACCTATCTATATAAGGTCCAAGCAACTGAGGCACACGCAAATCTTCACGAATTTTTTCGGGCCCAATCATACGATCAACTTGCTCCGCGCAGTTCCAAATTCTACGCTCTTGGTAACTAGTTGGCATGCCTACAAGTCCTGGAGAATCTAGGGATTTTTGCATGGGCGCCATATTCCTCGTATCTTCCTCCATCACACTATCAAAACCATTCAACCGCATTTGCCAAGCCTCATCAGTAACAGGTGAGGGTCCATCACCCCAATCCGTACAGAAAGTAACCCACTCAAATAAAGTGGTTCGGACATCAATTGGCCAAGCAAGCAAAAACGGCATCCCTGTCGCCGCTACGGGTGTAACTAAATTAGGAAATGCACTAAATGCAGTACTAGTACAACGTGTCATACCATTCACAGTTTCAATGTCCTCCATGCCCGGCACCGGCACTTCAGAGACCTGAGTACTTGACAAAGCACGCATGATATCTTTACTCCAATCTAGCTGATCTCCCATCCCAGACATCTCAGCTGCTCGTTTAGAAAGTGGCGTAATCATGCGAGAATGCCCGTTTGGAAGGACTCCCATAGTAGCACCACGTTGATCAAGTCCCGAGACACCTGCTTTTTGATGTATATGCTTGAAGTGATATACCTCTTGAAAAGCTTCAACAGTTACCTTCCAATTACATGGAATAATGGTTCGCCGCTTATTTATTAATCGTAATTTCTCACCTTGAAACATTTCCATTTGCTCAGGCAATGGATGCATCCACTCAAGCAAAGGTTCTGCATTTAAATCTTGGTTTATAAAAACCCACCCATCCCAAACTTCACATCGTAATTCTCGAAGAGAGTCACCTCCTGTTGTCGGTGATAAAGGCTGTCCCTTCAAATCGTATACTTGCCCAGTATCCGGGTCCTTCAAAACACCATCACTTAAAGATCTTCGTGGAAACTCATCTTGAGTTTGAAACCTTTGTTTGGTTTCATATCCTTCTTCAAAAACTCTTTCACCGTATAAACCACTATCATCGTGAGGTTCAACATAATACTTCCCACTTGGAGTGGTGTTATAAAAAGCATGAAGTAAACCTTCTTCATCACGAACGATAACCACTGGGGTATGTAAATAATCCCAAAGCTGGTACGAACCGGGCTCTGGAAGCTCTTCCTGACGGGTTGCATAAAGCCAAACCTTCGTCCAGAGATGCTTCATCTCGAGATCAAAAAACCCCTCCTCTCGATAGCGGCCTGCTGGAATATCAGGAAATTTTGGAAATCCTTCAGGAGGTCCTTCACGCGAAAACTCATAACGGATTTCATCTTTAAGCCTTTCAACAAGTGTCTCTTTCATATCAACCTCCGACTAATGCATTGTAACGGTTGCCAAAAAAACCCAAAAGGCTCACTTCACACAACTGCTTTTTTCTCCTCGATCCAATCATCTACCCGCTTCCACTGATCATACAACCAATCAATACGATCTTCATCGTTTTCAGGTATCTCCTCACGTGATACTCGCCATAGTCTAATATGCAATTCTTTTCTCATTAAACCACCGCGAGCAGCCTGTAAATACGTTCCGAGCTCAAGTCCTGTGTGTGCAAGAAAAATGACATCTGCTTCAGGGGAATTTTTGAGAAGGGCCAACGGTCCACCGGTACGAGGCAACAATACATTTCTAAATGACTCAGCTCTTTCGGCAAGAGCTTTATTATTATTTTTTCGGAATCGATTAATAATCTGACTTCTTTTTCTTTCATTAAAAAGAGTGCCCTCTGGAAAAAGCAAAACTACATCATGTGCTTCAAGATTTCGTCCAAGCGCTGCAACCTCCTTCAAGTGACGAGGACGTTTTTGGTCACCGACACGAATAAAAGCAGTCGGAATACGATGTGAAACTAAATCGATACTTGGATCTCGCAACAACCAACGATTAAGAGCAGTTCGTATATGTAAACGGTTCGGGTTCGAAACAAAAACTGAAGGAATAAGGTTATCTACAGGTGAAACATGACGACTAAACAAGAGTATAGGACCATCCTTAGTAGGGGGGATGCCTTCGACAAAAACACGTAGACCAAAAACCTTCACTGCTCCCCAAAAAAGGCAACTGGACCAAAATCGAATAAGCACATTGTTCAAAGACAGTGAAGTTTTGCTTCCCCCGATACAGAACATCCTGTCAATTAAGCAACCCACAATGGTCAGGATCTCGACCACTAAGTAAAACCAAGTAAGCAAAATTACTCTTGTCAAAGGCAAATTCTTCCGCTTACGTTGAATATCCCAAAAAGTAGTAGCTAGGAAAAGTACGGGAGCACCTATCGTTATGACTACAAATGCAAGTGAGAAGGATGGAATAGTTATTAGCCTTCTAAGCATCCAGAAATTAAAAGGACTGCGTGAATCCGCTTCTACCGGGAAAACAGGTGGTTTGGTGGTAGAATTTTCTTTAGGTAAAGAAACATCGCTACGTGCCATATCACTAGAGTACCCTGAGATGGACTAGAAAACAGCACAAAAATAACTAAGAAAAATTACGGAAATAAAAACTGTACATCTTCACTATCAAGAATTAAGGCTATGCCTTGTATCGATAGATCAAAGCGAGGAAATTGTAATATTAGAGTACGGGATTGTCCTGCTAAAAAAGTTAGGCCTGTTAGGGGAACGTTAGGATCGACAGGAAGTGCCTCAATTACCTCATCATCAGGAAACTTGATAGTGAAGTCAGTGTGAACAGGTTTCCAATCAGAAAATGCATCGATAGTCAGTTCTACTTCCAAAATTTCACCCACCACCGAAACTGTCTGAAGGGTGATCTCTGCATTTTCAGCCTCATAAGGTTGTCCAGGTTGAATAGGATTATCAGCAAAGTAACGATTTATCAACGGGGGTATTACAAAAAGTCCAACAATAAAACCTGCCAGAACCCCTAAAATGGCCCCTGTAACTAGACAACCACGTCGGTTCCCTGGGGCTGAATCTTGATCGATAGAAAGACGTTTCCGGTTTGGTTTAAGCACTTAAGACCACATTTATCGCTTTTTGAATTGGAATGTATTCTCTAGATTAATAAGCATAGAGAATAGGTACACATCCGAGACATGAAAAAAGGATACCGCTAATCTCCTCAGTTGAGGGACAGGTTTTATGAAATATACAGAAGCCATTGCCTATTTAGAATCTTTTCAAGACATGGAAAGAGATCCTGGAAAATCAGCAAAGCCTGCAATGAATGTTCCAACACTGAAAAATTTGCTCAATCGCCTAGGAAACCCGGAACTTGGACAACAAACAATTCATATAACAGGTACAAACGGAAAAGGTAGTGTTGCGCATATGGTTGAAAGTATTTTGCGCACTAGTGGAACATCCACTGCCTTATTCACGAGTCCCCACCTACAAGATTACCCGGAAAGAATACAGATAAATAACCTTCCCATTTCAAAAGATTTTTTTGCAGAGGGACTCACGAAACTAAGAGGTGCCATAGAAGAAGAGCAGAAAATAAACAATAGCGTTTTTAGTACCTTCGGTATTCTAACTGCACTATTTTTCTGGGTTAGTCGTGAGAAAAAGTCCGAGTGGAAAATAGTAGAAGTCGGATTAGGTGGAACGTTTGATGCTACAAATGTTTTTGAACGAACCGAAGTTGCAGTGATCACTGCAATTGACTTTGACCACACACATATTTTAGGAAGAACTGTCGAAGAGATCGCGAAAGATAAAGCCGGGATCATAAAGCCCGGAAGCCTTTGTATTTTAGGGCCTCAATCGCACCCGGTAGTTGAAACAATCATTACTGCTGCCTGTAAAGAAGTTAAAGCTCAGCTAATAAAAGTCATAACACCAACACCGAATATTGCTAAATGGAAAACACCACTACTCGGATTCCACCAACAAATAAATGCAGAAATTGCAGCAACTACAGCAGATTCAATAAAAATTAATGGCAAGCGATTGAGTAAATCCAAAATTGAAGAAGGTATTCACAAAGCACAGCCGAGAGGAAGGATTGAATTAGTTTCTTCACAACCAACGACTATCATTGATGCCGCACATAATCCTGCTGCTGTGCGTGCTTTAATACGCACGCTCCAAGAAGAATTTGGAGATGTAAAATGGCAATTTGTAATCGGTATCATGGCAGACAAGGATATTCAGGGTATAAGCGTAGCTCTTGAAAAGATTGGCCAAACAATTATTTGCTGCTCACTCCCAAGTAGGAGAGCACTAACTGCAAAAGAGTTAGAAGCACGACTCGGAGAAATTAATACACCAATCATCTCTTCAAAAAATGTCTCTGAAGGGCTTCAAAAAGCTCGCGACCTCGCAGGAAAAACAGGTCATATTTGTATGCTGGGATCTTTCATAACTGCTTCAGAAGGGAAAGCAGCTGTTCGCAATAGCCCATAAACTGATAACAATGACATTCGCAAAAGACCTATGGGATGGTAATTTCCCAATCACTTTGGAAATTACCCCACCCAAAATATCTAAGCCCACAGTGCTATTACGACGCGCATCGTTGCTAGAAGATGTTAGCTCAGCAGTAAATATTATTCATCGGCCGAACCGGCAATCAAGTCTTGCAGCTGCTCTAGAACTCCAGAAAAGCCACATTGAACCGATCTGGCATTTAACTGTCGGGGGGAAAAGTCGGGAAACAATCCAAACTGAAATTGAAAATGCACAAGCAGTTGGGCTAGAAAATATCCTCTGCTTATTAGGAGATAACACTTCTAAAGGGGACCTAAAGGTGCACGAAACGATAACACTTCTGCGTGAAAAACTATCGCCTTCTCTGATTGCAACTGCATTTGATCAATACCAAGAAAAATCAAATAAATACGACATTCTATCTAGAAAAATAGCAGCCGGCGCCACATGTATATGGACGCAACCAGTTCTCGAAAGTAGAAAACTACAAAAAGAAGCTGAAAGGCTAAAGTCAACTTATCCAGACACGTTAATCATTGCAATGGCGATGCCACTTATTCGAGGGGATCAACTAACCCGCATTACAGAACGGCTAAAGATCCCCGAACAGCCTAATTTAGAGAATAGGATAAATGCAGGAGAAAATGAGGCTTGGAAAGTTTTTGATGAAACTGTATTGGATCTTGCTACAAGTCCGTATATTGACGGACTAGCCATTATGACATTTGAGACAGATCCCAAACCGCAAATCGGCAAACGTATCATAACAAGTCTGAAATTAGCTAAAAATGCTACGCAAGGAGCCTAAAATGCAGCAACGCAAATTTGGAAAACTCGGTTCAGTTAGTTCACTCACACTTGGTGGTGGAGGTATAGGGCAAGTATGGGGTGAAACCACAAGAGAAGAATCAATTCGTACTGTTCACAAAGCAATTGACAATGGGATTGATTTTTTAGATGTAGCACCTAGCTACGGACAGGGAGAGGCGGAGACTGTGGTCGGAGAAACATTCAAGGGAAGGTTGCCGGATAATGTCAGAATCTCCACAAAACACCATCTTGGAAAAGTGCCGGAAGGAGAGGTTTTAGCTAGACTCGAGTCTTCACTTGATGAAAGTTTGAAACGACTTCAATTAGAAAAAATAGACCTGTTTTTTCTCCATGGAATGATAATTCCAGATACGTACGAAGGTGCGGTAAAAGGAACCCCCCGAGCACAATTTGTTCAAGAGGTTAGGCCAGCCTTTGAAAATCTCGTACAAAGAGGAAAAATTGGGAGTTGGGGAATAAGTGGTATTGGTATACCAAGCGCTTTAGCAGATACATTAAATGAAAGTCCCGCACCTAATGCCATACAATGCATCACAAACTTATTAGATTCGCCTGGCTCAATGCACACATACACCGAAAATGCAGAACCTCGCAAATTAATTTCTCTTGCTAACGAAGTGGGAACTTGCGTAATGGGCATTCGAGCTGTCCAAGCAGGCGCATTAACAGAAAAAATAGATCGTGACATAGCCAGTGAGCACCCAGAAATGATCGATTACAATCGCGCTGCTAATTTTCGCCACTTGGCACAAGAAATGGGAATAGCTCCAGCAATTCTTGCACATCGATATGCTCTGTCGATGGAAGGAGTATCTACGGTTGTATTGGGTGTAAAAAATTGCGCTGAATTAGAAGAATGCCTACAAGCAGAAGAGGCAGGAACGTTAAGCAAGGATGAAATTGCACTAATAGATCAATGTGTCAGAAATAAACATGCCTAACAAAACTAAACTTTAGAAAATGAGGAAAATATGTCAGAAATAAACGGAGCACGAATTATTGCTCAACAATTAAAAAGTGAGGGGATCGACACCGTTTTTGGAATAGTTGCGGGACCTATGATCGAGGTAATGGCCGCAATGGCTGAAGAAGGTATTAACGTAGTTAACTGCAGGCATGAAGAATCAGCAGCATTTGCTGCGTCAGCTTGGGGTTGGCAAAAGGGGAAAGCAGGTGTGTGTGTTGTAGGCTCAGGACCAGCCCAAACAAACACTATAACCCCCATGTATGTTGCAACTGAAAGTGGAATGCCCCTTGTAATCCTCGGAGGATCGTCCAGAGGTAATCAACGAGGACTTGGTGCATTCCAAGAAGCAAATCAAGTTACCTACGCAGAACCAGTATGCAAATGGTCTACCCAGGTCGACAGTACAAATAGAATCGCCGAATACATACATTTAGCCCTAGGTCGTGCTACAAGTGGTAGGCCAGGAGCCATATATGTAGATTTCCCTGCAGAATTGATAGGAAAATCAGTTAGTGAAGATGCAGTTGTGTGGCGTCAACAATCTCCACATATTGCACCGCCTGCGCCTGATAATGAAGGTCTACAGAAGATCGCTGAACTACTAAGCGAAGCAGAACACCCACTACTCGTTATAGGAAAAGGGGCGGCATGGGCAAACGCAGGAACAGCTTTGGAACAATTAGTTTCATTGGGCATTCCATATGTGACTTCACCAATGGGAAGGGGAACTATCCCTGATGATGATCCAATGTTCTTTAATGGTGCGAGATCAGTCGCGCTCGCTGAAGCAGATGCTGTATTAATGATAGGCGGAAAATATAATTGGATTTTTCAATTTGGCCAAGAACCGAGGTTTAAAAGTAACGTACGATTAGCACAAATAGATATTTTGCCTGAAGAATTCTATAGCGGAGCAGATTTAGAAATAGGTGTTACCGCTGATTGCCGTTTGGCTGCTGAAAAACTTTACGAAATTCTTAGAACTCGAACTTTACGCTCTTCTAATAGCGAATGGATACAACTACTGCAAAAAACAAAGACGCAGAACGAGTCACGTTTGGCAGAAGCAATGGATTCTGATGAAAAACCCATCAATCACTTTCGATTATTGAAAGAACTTCGAGATGTAGTTGAACGCGATGCAACACTTTCTGTTGATGCGGAATTAACGATGGGCGTAGCAAGAGCAGTTCTGCCATCTTTTGGCTCAAGACTCCGTCTCAATTCCGGAACAACCGGGTGTATGGGAACGGGGTTCCCCTACGCAATGGGTGCAAAATTAGCCAGGCCAGAGAAACAGTCCATTGCAGTCCTAGGAGATTACGCGTTCGGAGCAGCAGCTATGGAAGTGGAAACATGTGCGCGGATTGGAGCAAACGTTGTCATTATTGTGTCCAATAATGGCGGGATAGCTGGACATACAATCCAAAATAGAATGTTCGGCCCCGAAGCACCTCCAATTGCAGCAATGTTACCGGTTGATTATGAACATATGGTCAAAATGGTTGGGGGATATGCGCAGCGAGTAGAGGAGCCGGAGCAACTACAAAGTGCAATAAAAAAGGCCCTTGCATCTGACACTATTTCACTTATTAATGTCTTAACAGATCCCGAAGGCAGAAGAAGTGGCTCGGCTTATCTCGGATAAGAAGAAACCTCCTTTCGTATTTGAAGATAGGAACGGTATAGTACCGACATGAATGAAACACAGAAACCAAGATTGCGTTTAGCAAGTGATGCGGAGCTACCAGAACATCTACGCTCAAGAGATGATTTAGTAACACGTGTGTTTGGACACAACGCTGAGCTATATGAAAAATGGATGGATTGGTACAGACCCTTAGTACGTGACGGAAGTGTTACTTCAAGACTTAAAGAGATCCTAAGGCTTCGAGTAGCTCAATTAAATACATGCGATTTCTGACAAGCTGCACGGCTTCCCCTGTCAGGGGAGGGCAACACGCTAGAAGAAGAAACTGTAGCAAAAATAGACAGCTGGGGAGAACATGACTTCACAGAAGCTGAGAAAACTGCATTGCATTACACCGAAAGATTATTTGTTGATCACGCAAATATAGATAGCGAATTATTTGATGAGCTGCTATTGCATTTTAATGAAGAACAGATTGTAGAAATTGGGTGGGCTGTAGTTAGCTACCTCGGCTTTGGAAGATTAATTCATAGTTTTGGGCTAAAACCGAATTAATTCGTTCAATCAATTATTGCCCTATCATTGATAAGCAGAAATCACGTCTGGAATAGATTTCAAAGAGGAGCAACTATGGGAAAATCGATAACTACAGACTCAGGTCTACAATATGAGGTGCTAAACGAAGGCACAGGGGCAACTCCTGGACCAACCGATACAGTATCTGCACATTATCATGGCACTTTTGAAGATGGACGTGTCTTTGATAGTTCAGTAGAGCGTGGTACACCAATTGAATTACCCGTAAATGGAGTGATCTTAGGATGGCAAGAAGCACTACAGATGATGAAAGAGGGAGATAAATGGCGCCTGATTGTTCCTCCTGAGTTGGGTTATGGCAAAGAAGGTGTGGGCCCAATACCTGGTAATACAACTCTCATATTTGAGGTTGAACTCATCAAAGTTCTATAGGATTTCGGAGCAATCCCCATCCGAACCTCATTCAAAAATCTGAACAGTACCTTAAATGTTAGAAAATGGCGCCCCCGGCAGGAATCGAACCCACAACCCCCTGGTCCGAAGCCAGGTGCTCTATCCGTTGAGCTACGGAGGCAACTTGTCACAGCCGCTGTGGCAATTGTATGCCTGCACTGGAACGGAGCAACATCTGCAAGAAGAGTACACTAGATTTTAGAATGAGCTCACAAAAAGAAAAAACCTCGCCTTTTATGGCAAAAGCTATCGAAGCAGCTCTTAGTGCAAAAAGTATTACGAGCCCCAACCCTTGGGTAGGCGCCTTACTAGAGCATCAAGGGCAAATTATTAATGTCAGCTCTACTAAAAAATATGGTGCTGCACATGCTGAAGCCCAAACTCTTCAAGGGAAACACCTCTCCGGAGGAACGTTATATACAACTCTTGAACCATGTGTTGCTTTCGAAGGAAAACGCACAGAACCGTGTACCCAAATTATTATTGAATCTGGTGTTAAAAAAGTTGTTATAGGAATTGAAGATCCTGACCCAAGAGTAAAAGGTAGAGGAATTATCCAGCTACGAGAAGCTGGTATAGAAGTCCAAATCGGTGATGGTGCTGATGAGATAACTCGCCTTCTTCGGCCATATATCAAGCATCGACAGACAGGATTGCCTTACGTAATTGCAAAATTTGCTGCAAGTATAGATGGAAAAATTGCAACTAAAACAGGAGCCTCTCAATGGATCACTGGTGAAAAAGCCCGTGATACTGCCCACCATCAAAGAGCATGGGTAGATGGAATTCTTATAGGTAGCGGTACCGCAATATCAGATGACCCATCCCTAACTGCAAGGCCAAAGAATCTATCCCCGGAACAATTTACCCAACCACTACGCATCGTTCTTGATGGTAGTGGAAAACTACCTGTTAACAGCAAAATGTTACAACCAACTGGAACAATAATTGCAACATCACCGAAATCTGAAAAAAATTGGCAAGATTCCTTAACTGAGCAAGGAGCGCAAATCATAATTTGCGAACCTAGCCAAAATGGAAGCGGTATTAATCTTGAACAATTACTTCAAGTCTTAGGATCACGTTCGATACTTTCTCTATGGGTTGAGGGCGGATCACAAATTCTTGGCTCATTTTTCAGTCAAAATCTCATTGATGAACTATGGGCTTTCATAGCACCAATTATCATCGGAGGAGATGGTCTCTCAGCCATTAGCACGACAGGTACAAGCACATTGGCTGAGGTACCACATCTACGAGAAATTGTTATTGAAAAGCTAGAACAAGACTTTCTTGTCCGTGGATTTACAGGGAATTGGGCCCCTTAAAGGAAATATGTCATTTTGGATTGTAGTAACCGGTCTGGAGATCTACGAAAAAACCAGGGAATTGGAATTTAAAAAACATGGGTTCAAAAGCACGAGAAATAAACTTGCTCAAAATATCGCTTCTGGTGATTGTTTGATCTTCTACATCACGGGAAAAAAACAATTTGCCGGCATAGTAGAGGTTACTTCCAAAGTGATCTATGACGATTCCAGGGTTTGGCAAAGCAAAAAAAAACCTGATGAGATGTATCCTTTTCGCGTCAATACGAAGCCTGTCATAACACTAGCAGAAGACAAGTGGTTAAATGCTGAAACTTATCATGAGCGCCTTATGTGGACCAAAAAATGGCCACGGAAAAATTGGACTCTCGCCTATCAAGGAAGCTTACGTGAAATACCAAAGAACGACTATGCCATACTACTGGCAGACTTCAAGTCTACAAAGAAACAAGGATAGGGCGGGAAATGCCTCGGTTACCTGAAAATATTGCTGAAATCCTTTCAAAATACAATGCAGGACCGACTGAACTTAGGAGTATCCTTGATGGAATAGGTCCAGCTGATTTTAATCGCCGTCTTCCTAATGAAGATTGGGCCATTCGCGACTGCGTTCTTCATATTGCTGATGCGGAGCTAATCTATGCGACTAAATTTCGGCTCGTCATAGCTTCCAATCAATCTGTGCCTGAATTGCCAATATTTGATCCGGAAAATTGGAAGCGCCGCTTACTATACCCATACAGAGATCCTGAAGGTGCATTAAGCCTATTTAATTTAATCAGGTATTCCAACGGAGATATGCTTAAAGAATGTGAGAAGGCAGCATGGACAAGAACAGGGAAGGACAGCTCTAATAAAACTTCTTCACTGAGTGAGATTTTGGAAGATGCGACTAATCATTGCGTTGAACATATTAATCAAATCAAATCTCTTCGTGAAAAGTGTGCGAAATAAGTTAATAGATCTTGTTTGTTTGAACTCCTACCGAGTCCCTACGGCAGGAGTTCAACAAACTCTTAAATTTGACACCTATTTTGGTGAATATCGGCTATATTTACACCTATTCCTGCCTAGGCATGGAGGTTGATAACAAATGACTGCTATTTACGATCCCTTTACACCTACCGTACTGGCTGACCCGGCAACAAGTTATCACCACCTTCTTGAGGAGGAACCTGTTTATTGGTGTCAGGATTTTGATCCAAAATTTTATATTCTTTCGCGATATGAAGATGTGGAATCAGCCTTGCAGGATATTGAAACTTTTTCCAGTGAGTTTGGTCAAGGTCCTAAATATTCAATGCCGGCCGGGATGTTATCAGATCCACCCCAGCATACATTCTTCCGACGTTTAGTCCAGAAAGCTTTTACCCCTCAAAGCGTTGAACTTCTCGCCCCACAGATAGAAAACCTTGCAAGTAACCTATTAAAAGAGGTTGATGATCCAACATCCTGGGATTTACATGATGATTATGCATTCCCCCTACCAGTTATTGTCATTGCAAATATTTTAGGAGTTCCAGAACAAGACCTACAGTTAATAAAGAAATGGTCGGATGCTTCAGTAGAAGCTATGGGAGCAGAAGACCCCTCTTCTTATCAAGAAACGCTGCAACAGATGGCGCAATATTTACTCAAACAAATCTCTGACCGAAGACTCAAGTCTGAAAAAGAACCTACAGATCTCATTAGCAAACTAGTAGCCGCAAAAATAGATGATAAGGGCTTGACTGATGAAGAAATCCTCGGTGTTGTAAATCAGCTGCTAGTAGGAGGAAACGAAACCACAACATCTCTAATTACCAACGCTGTCTGGCGTATGCTTGAAAAACCAAAACTATGGCAGTCCTTAGTAGATAATCCAACATTAGTTGATAGGGCAGTCGAAGAAAGTCTACGTTTTGATCCCCCAGTTCTTGGCCTGTTTAGAACCACAACTAGAGATGTAGAACTTCACGGGAAAATTATCCCGAAAAATGCGAAGGTCCTTCTTCACTATGCTGCAGGCAATAGAGATCCAAGAGCATTTAACGATCCCAATAACTTCTCTTTAGATGAACGAAAGGGGAGACACTTAGCATTTGGATTAGGGGTACATTTTTGCTTAGGGGCACCTTTAGCAAGACTCGAAGCACGTGTTGCTTTACAAGCACTCGTACAGCACTTTCCGAATCTAGCATTTGTAAATTCGGGGGAAAGAATTAAACCATTCTTCTTATGGGGCCGAAAAACGCTTCCTGTTCAAGTAACTTAATTCTCAAATGCTTGTACAGTTAAGTTGACCAAGTGAACATGCGACCTAAAATTGTTAGATAGACTGGATAAAGTATGACAACCACTAAAGAGACAACCACACTAGAAACACCCATAACGGAAGAGTTTGATGTACTTATAGTTGGTGCAGGTATTTCCGGAGTAGGCGGTGCTTATCACTTAACGCAACAACTTCCTGAAACCAGCTTTGTCGTTCTAGAGGGGCAAGATAGTTTTGGAGGAACATGGTGGTCCCATCGATACCCTGGTATCCGTTCAGATAGTGATCTCCACACCTTTGGCTATAGGTTTAAACCATGGAGTGGGCCACCTATTGCAACAGCAGAAGAAATTCTTAAATACATGGGAGAAGTGATCGAAGAAAACGATCTTGCAAAACACATCAGATATAACCACCGAATCACATCAGCAAACTGGTCAAATGAAGACAACCTCTGGACGATCGAAGCCACACAGACTGATACAGATAACGTAAAAAGATTTACGGCAAAATTCCTCTGGATGTGCCAAGGCTACTACCGCCATTCCGAAGGATATACACCAGACTGGGAGGGAATGGACAACTATGAAGGAAGAATTGTACACACTGAAGCTTGGCCTGAAGACTTAGCATACAAAAACAAAAATGTTCTTGTAATTGGGTCAGGAACATCAGCAGCAACTCTTGTTCCTGCAATCGCTGATGACTGCAAACATGTCACAATCGTGCAACGTACTCCTACCTACTATACTCCTGGGGCTAATCGTAATGACCTTGCCGAAACATTACGAGAACTCGAAGTAGATGAAACTTGGATTCATGAAATCGTTAGGCGCCAGATTATTAGAGAACAAGCTATTTTCACCAAAATGGCACGCGAAGAACCAGAAAAAGTTAGGAAAGAACTTCTTGCGGGTGTCCGTGCCATCCTAGGACCGGATTACGATATAGAGACTCATTTCACCCCTGACTATAGACCATGGCGTCAACGTATCGCCTTCATTCCCGATGGAGACTACTTTAAGGCAATAAATTCCGGCCAAGCATCCATTGTTACCGATGAAATAGAAAAATTTACGAAGAAAGGGCTCCTTTTAAAATCTGGAGAGGAACTCGAGGCAGAAATTATCGTTACTGCAACAGGGTTCAATATGAACGTACTCGGGGATATAGATTTTAAAATTGACGATACACCTATTGATTTTTCAAAAACAGTCACTTATAGGGGAATGATGTTTACTGGTGTTCCAAATTTACTGTGGGTCTTTGGATACTTTCGTGCGAGCTGGACATTAAGAGCTGATCTTTTAGCAGATTTTGTATGTCGATTGCTCAAACACATGTATAAAAATGACCTCAAAAAAGTCAATGTCATATTAAGACCTGAAGATAAGGATATGGAATTGTTACCATGGATTGATCCTGAAAATTTCAACCCTAACTACCTTACACGTGCACTGCCTATACTCCCCAAGAGAGGAGATAAGCCAGAATGGCAACATACACAGGATTATTGGCGTGAAAAGGACGATATACCGGCGATTGACTTGGATGCGCCTGAGTTCAAATACCACTAGGCTCTAGTGAAACAATAACGGCATCTGTCTACCACGAAATGTCCGGAAATACTTGCTTAGCATACGTGGTTGCCCTTGATAATTTGAATTCATTTCACCTGACCCATAAAGTTGATCAGGAGACTCAAGCATAGGCTCAAATGTTAATTTCCCTACTTGCTGACCATTTTCAATCAAGAACGGAACATCATGTGCCCGCACCTCAAGAACCGCACGAGAACCTGGTGACCGCTCTTCACCGAAATCACCAAAGCCAGGATCGAAAAAGCCCGCATAGTGCGTTCGCAATTCGCCACTTGTAGGATCATAAGCAACTAATTCACCTGCAACAGAACCTGGAATCCTTACATGTTCCTGAGAACGCAATAAATAAAATTCTTCAGGTTCAAGAATAAGGCGACCATTATCACGCCAAATAGGTTCCCAAAAATCTGAAGGATCATTTCGTTCTGGATCTGTAAGATCAACCAATCCACTATCTCTACGAGCTCGGTACCCAACCACCTCATCAGGTTCACCCCCTCGATCTGAAGTAGACCCAGCAAGATCGACACGTAAAAACGCTCCGCCCAAATCCTCAACCTGCGCTGCAGAAAGTGGAACACCATTGTCAAAAATAACCGCGGTTTTTGCTAAACGATGTAACTCTGAAGCTCGTACATTCTCTTCACCATCAGGCTCTGAGCCTCTAACTTTTGGATTTTCTGCTATAAGTCGAATCTGATTCAGTGTGAGTCCTTTTTGCAAACGCACAGCAAATGAACGAGTAATGACCTCCACATACAAAGGCCCGTTATATCCCGAACGGATTTCATCAAATCTAGAGGAGAAATCAGTGATGATACGAGTAAAAATATCTACACGGCCAGTACTGCTCTTGGGATTTGCTCGCGCCTTAACACCAGCCGGTAATTTAAGTTCTTCAATTATTGGAATTAAATAGGGCCGATTGGTTTCCAAAACAGCACCATGCTTACCATCCAAAGGAACCACATCTATAACATGTTCCTGCAATTTTGTTTTCACATCATTTGTCGGCCCTGGAAGAAAACTACTTCTCAAACGATACGCAACACTACCCAAACGCAAATCTAAACTTGCTGGCTGATAAGCGCTAACAGGAATAGGTTCTTCTTCAGGTACGACAAAAATACCGCTCTCTACAGCTTTTTGTATTTGCTGAATTGCCAGAACTCCAGAAGAATTCTCAGAATTTAGAAAAGGCTTTTCAATTTCCATATCTAGTGCACTATGCAACGATACCAAAACATATGCATGTTTTTGAGCATTTCAGCAATAAGCACGCTAGACTTGGAATTCGCATATGGAGGTAGCATGGGTAACATCGGACGATTTCTAACTGCAATGGTAACGCCCTATACAAATGATGGTGAGGTGAACTATACAGGTGCGCGCGCATTAGCACGAACACTCGTGGAGGCCGGGAACGATGGCGTCGTTGTAACTGGAACAACAGGTGAAGCACCACTCTTAAACAATGATGAGAAATACCGCCTTTGGGAGGAAGTGAAGGATGAACTTCAGGAAAGCGCAACCGTTATTGCGGGTGCTGGTACTAATGACACCTCTCACTCTATTGAATTAGCAAAATTGGCTGAGAACGCCGGGGTAGATGCCATCTTGGCAGTAACACCTTATTATCTAAGGCCTCCTCAAGATGGCATCATCCTACACTTCAAAAAAATCGCCGAGGCTTCAACTCTTCCAGTAATTGTCTATAACGTACCCTCACGAACAGGTACCAATCTTACAACCGAGACATTGGTACAATTGGCAAATACACCAAATATTATTGGTAACAAAGAAGCAAATGGAGATCTTCATAGCACAGCTGAATTAATGGAACTAGCACCGTCTTTCAAAATATGGAGTGGTAACGATAACGACAATTTCCACCTGTGGTGTATGGGAGCATGGGGGGCAATCAGCGTCACTGGCCACATAGTCGCAAAACAACAAAAGGAAATGTTGGAAAAAGTGTTATCCGGAGATATTAATGGTGCCGCAACGATACATAGGCGCCTTGTTCCTCTAACAAACGCGTGCTTCGAATACGGTAATCCAACCACAATTAGGGGCATAATGCGTTATTTAGGAAAACCTATTGGTGAACCTCGCCTACCAATTTTGGAACCTCCAAAAGAAAAAATTGAAAAAGTTTTGATGGAAATCAAAAAGCATGAGCTCGATAGCAGTTATGGTTCTGAATAAGAACTTTGTGAACGTTTCCACCACTATGTACAACAATTCCTTCGGGCCACGAGATGACTGAGTACGGAATTGGAGAACAACTCACACGTGCACGCCTTTCGCGCAATCTAACTATTGAAGAGGCTGAAGAAGGGACTCGAATATCGGGACGGTTTCTACAAGCTCTTGAACAAGAGAGGTTTGAAAAAATCCCAGCACCAGTTTTCGCAAAAGGTTTTCTTAGATCGTATGCACAATTTTTAGGACTAAACCCTCAGGCACTATTAGCCCTTTATCCGCAGGAAACGAATATAAAGCCTGCTCGCTCTGGAATTATTGGTGAGAAAAAATCAATACAAAATTCTTTGACAAAATTACGGAAAAGCGGTTCTTCAGCAATTATTGGAGGGAATGAACAAATTGGACCCTTAAGTAAGCTTAAAAACGGAGGTGCAGGTGTTATTTTTCGTAGACAAATAGGAAGGGGAAACTTACTACAGAAACTATCCGGAAGGCTCCTTCTCACAATTTTATTAATAATAATAGTGGGTTCAGGAATTTTCGTGGCACTTCGAGAAAATATTCAATCAGGACCAGACAACTATCAAGCCAATGTCAGTTCAATAGAAAATACTCCGACACCGATAACAGAGGTCTCCGCTACTGTTGAAATAAAAAAAGGTATTATTCCTAATGTGGTAGGACAAAACACCACAACGGCACAAGAAGCCATAGAAGCCGCTGGTTTTGTTGTAAAAAATTTGGAAGACCACAATGTGAATTATCCTAAGGGTGTTGTATTCGACCAATCACCGCCACCAGGCATAGAATTGGCCCCTGGAAGAACAATAACTATTATGACAAGCACGGGGCCATGAAAGAAAAAATAACCTATCACCTCGTAACACTTGGTTGTCCAAAAAATGATGTGGACAGCTTACATCTCGAACGTTTACTCGAAACCGGTGATCTTGCACCAACGAAAAAGATACAAGAGGCTGACTCTATAATAGTCAATACTTGTGGTTTTATTGAACAAAGCAAAGCTCAATCAATAGAGACTGTGCGTGAGTTAGCAAAAATAAAAAAGGCGAACCAAAAACTAATTGTTGCAGGATGCCTAACACAAATTGCAGCGGAGGAAGTACAGGAATCAGAGCCATTAATCGATCATATTTTTGGTGTTGGTGAATGGGAAGCAGTAGCAAAAACTCTTGGCGTTGGAAATGTACCGATCCACGACATTCCCAAAAGTGCTGTTAAGGTAACCGGACCCAGTGCCTATTTAAAAATATCTGATGGTTGCAATGCACCCTGCACTTTTTGTGTTATTCCCAAAATAAAAGGGGCCCTAAAGTCTGCATCCGTTGGCCGACTAGTAGATGAGTCTCACAGACTTGTTGAAGCTGGGGCAAAGGAACTTGTACTAGTAGCCCAAGACAGTACCGCTTGGGGGGAAGACCTAGGTATAAAAAATGGATTACCTGAACTATTAAAAATCCTGGGACCTGAAGTTGGTCCAGATGTGTGGCTCCGCTTGATGTACGCATACCCGAGCAGAGTACGTCCACCACTCATCGAAGCAATGGCTGAAATACCGAATGTCATACCTTATCTTGATGTCCCACTACAGCATGGATCTGAAAATATGTTGAGGAAAATGAGACGTCCCTGGAAAAGTTCCAAAACACGGGAAATGATTGCCAATTTACGAGATGCAATTCCAGAAATCACACTTCGTACTTCTCTGATTGTTGGTTTTCCGGGTGAATCAGACGACGACATTGCAGAATTGCTAGAGTTTCTGGAAGAAATTATGTTTGACCATGTAGGAGTATTTACATACTCACAACAGAAATGGACACCCGCAGGTGAATATAATGACCAAATTATAGATTCAATAAAAAATGAACGGCGCGACCTAGTTATGCAACTTCAACAAAAAATTTCAGAGAAACGAGCTTCACGTTTCATTGGAAAAACCATGTCGATGCTTATTGAAGGTAACGGCGAAAGTGATAATGGTGACCCTATCGCTATAGGCAGAACTGTTCGAGAGGCTCCCGAGGTAGATGGTTTAGTTTTCGCACAAGGTCAGGCAAAAATTGGCAGTAAAGTTAAAGTAAAAATCGAAGATAGTGGGGAATATGACCTATTTGGTCGCCTGTTATAACTTTTTCTCTAGGATGATTACATGACAGCTAAGCAAGCAATAGAATTTTTTGAACCTAGTCCGCGATTACTGATGGGGCCTGGACCCAGTGGTGCACATCCTAGCGTGCTCGCCGCAATGGGAATGCCAATTATCGGACATCTTGATCCAGATTTCTTACGATTGATGGACGAATGTAGAACAATGATTCGAGATGTTTTCCAAACAAATAATCAATTCACACTGGCCACGCCAGGAACAGGAACAAGTGGGATGGAAGCTGCTGTCATGAATATGCTTGAGCCTGGTGACCATGCAATTATAGGAACCTGCGGGTATTTCGGTGGACGCATAGTTGAAATGGCAGAACGAACAGGGGCAAAAGTTACCCGTGTCGACGCTGAATGGGGTACAGCGATAGAGCCGGAAACTATCAGAGATGTCGCTAAACAAAATCAACCTGTCAAATTAATTGCGATTGTCCATGCCGAAACCTCAACGGGTGTCCAACAGCCAATTGAGCCAATCTCAGAAATCGCAAAGGAATTCGAGACGCTCCTACTCATTGACTGCGTAACCTCCCTTGGAGGCATACCGGTTAAAGCTGATGAATGGGAAGCAGACATCCTTTATTCCGGTACACAAAAGTGTCTTTCAGCTCCACCAGGAGCCTCCCCTATTACCCTTTCAGAAAAAGCAGTTCAGGCACTGTCCGAACGAAAAACGTTACCGAATACATGGTACCTAGATTTACAAAAACTGGAGGCCTATTGGGATAACCGGCGTGCCTATCACCACACATCCCCAATTTCGATGCTTTATGCATTGCATCGCGCGCTCGCTATAACTCTCGCAGAAGGACTCGAAAATCGATGGCAACGGCATGAACGCAACGGCAAGGCACTACAAAATGGCTTAGAAGCACTCGGGTTAAAGCTTCTTGCGAAAGAGGCGGTTCGCTTACCAGTACTAACTACAGTACGTATCCCTGAAGCAATTGATGGGGATTTACTTAAATCCGAACTTTTAACAAATTTTTCAACTGAAATCGCCGGAGGGCTTGGAAATCTTAAAGGAAAAATTTGGCGGGTTGGTCTGATGGGAGAATCGTCCACTCCAGACAACGTACTCTTTTTCCTAAGTGCATTTGGCCTTCTGTTACGAAAACATGGATTTAAAGCAGATGTTACTGCAGCACTTGATAGTGCTGCGAAAACATTAAACGTATGAAAAAGACTCACTTGTATTTCATACTGCTTTGGTTGGTTTCTCTTCTTCTAGTTGTAACTGCCTGCAGTGATAAATCTCTTGAGCAACCAAAACAAGAAGTTTTAGAAAAAAAAGTTTCTGGAGAAGAGGGTACCGAATCACTATTTAAAACACTTCAATTCATAGAAGCCTTTCCCGGCCTTCCAGAATTTTCCCGGCCATTAGCACTGTTCGAAATACCTAATGGTTCTAGATGGATGCTTCTTGTCTTACAAGGCGGTGAAATAATCACATTTCCTAAAGAGGGCCCTTGGACTGAAGTTCATATGGTACATAACCAAGTGGATCGTACAAAACCAAAAGAAGGAACAGCTTGGAATGAGGAGGGGTTGCTCTCACTAGCATTTGCTCCTGATTTTCAAAAATCTGGGACTATTTATCTCTACTACAGCCCTGCAGATAATCCCAGCCGAACAGTCTTAGCAAGACTAAAAACAACGGGACAAGGTGCAGATTTTCGAGTTGATAAGACAAGTGAAGAAATTCTTCTAACTATTCCGCAACCATACCCAAACCATAATGGCGGAACACTACTTTTTGGCCCTGATGACTATCTTTTCCTTGGTATAGGGGATGGAGGGGCAAGCGGCGATCCACACAATAACGGACAAGACCCATGGAGTTTGCTTGGAACCATACTTCGAGTAAATGTAAGTAATTCGGGTCACTACACAATCCCGGAAGATAATCCGTTTGCTGATAGCCGCCAAGGACAACCTGAAATCTGGGCTTGGGGTCTGCGTAATCCTTGGAGAATGAACTTTGATACAGAGGGGAATCTCTGGGTGGGTGACGTTGGTCAAAATCGAATAGAAGAGATAAATATCGTTGAGAAAGGCCGCAACTATGGATGGAACACCATGGAAGGGAGTTTATGTTTTAACCCTGAGGTCAATTGTAAAACAGAAAATCTAACACTTCCGATTTATGAATATGATCATACAGAAGGCTGCGCAGTGACCGGGGGTTATGTTTATAAAGGGGAAGCCATACAAAACTTAAAGGGTTGGTATGTTTTTGCAGATTGGTGTGGAAAAATCTGGGCATTTTCGACAAAAAATTTATCTACTGAGGAAGCAATTAAACCTACCCTTCTACGTGCAAAAGGTCGTGGAATAGTTTCTTTAGCCGAAGACAATGCCGGAGAGCTTTACTTCTTGTCTTTTACAGATTCCTTCCAAATCAGGAAATTGGTCCCAGAACCACAAAAATAAGGTCCCAATTCGATGATCAAAGAATGAACAAAAGCACAATGGAGTGTCTTCATCTAAACTCAAGAAGTGAGCGCTGAAGCACTACCCCACACTTTACTGATTCTGCTAATAGAACTAGCAATAGGCAGTCTTTGGTTAACCCTCTACTCAGACTTAAGGGGAGAGGTAACTAGAGGATTTGTTTTAACAATGGCATTACTGGTAGCTGTTGTAGCTGGTTTAACATATTGGACTACCACCAGTATTTCATGGACTAACAACATTGATGGATATCTGATCAATCAAGACTGGTTAAAAACAATCCAGCATGGAACACTCGCCGTTTTAACAGCTGCTTCAATATACTCATTTAGTGTTTTCATGGGATGGGATCCTGTGGGAAGAATCGCCGCAATTGGCGGAGCAATAGGGGGATTAATCGTTGTAGTAGCACTGGCTGCACTACTGAACCCTCCGATTTGGTTCTATCTAGGGGGTCTTGCAGCATTGCTAACAGGTACTTTAGCTATGGGTACAGTTTCAACCTCAATGGTTTGGGGACACTGGTATCTTACAGAAGGATCACTGCCAGCCAGACCTCTTCGAGAACTTACCTTAATTCTAATATCCGTAATTGGACTACAAACGATCTTCTTCATAATTAACGCGGCGATTCCTGAGAAGACTACACCTATGCCAATCACAGAAATCGGCTCTGGCCTACTTGATAACCCCATGTTTTATTTTCGTATAGGTGTAGGGTTACTATTTTCCCTCGTCTTAGCAATATTTGCTTTCAAAACAACACAAATTCGCGCAATGCAAAGTGCTACGGGACTGTTATACGTATGTATGGCTACAGTTTTCACTGGCGAGGTCTTAGCTCGTGGCCTGCAATTCATAACGGGACACCCGCTTTGATAAAAAACTTAAAAAAACAGTCGAATTTTGTTAAAATCTGCTCAACTCAATTATTGGGAAGTACGTTCCCTAATCAATAAAGGCGTTAAATATGGCTACTAGTGAACTAAACATCGCAATGGCACTGGTTGAAGCAACTGAGGCGGCTTCACTCGGAGCAGCTCCCTGGATGGGACGTGGTCAAAAAAATTCCGCTGATGGTGCTGCAGTTGACGCCATGCGTGAAAAGTTAAACCAGATAGAAATGGATGGCATAGTGGTTATAGGTGAAGGCGAAAAAGATGAGGCACCTATGCTTTTCAATGGTGAACAAGTTGGAACCGGTAGTGGCCCTGCTGTAGATGTTGCTGTTGATCCAATTGATGGCACTACACTTTTTTCATTAGGCCGTCCAAACGCTGTAAGTGTTATTGCGGTCGCACCAAGAGATACCATGTATAACCCAAAAGATATCTTCTATATGGAAAAGATTGCCGTAGGACCAGAAGCTAAGGGAAAAATAGATCTTTCAGCACCAGTACGATGGAATCTTGAACAGGTAGCTAAGGCTAAGGAAATACCTATCGAAGAAGTTGCTGTAGTGCTCTTGGACCGCCCGAGAAACGAAGAAATCGTTAAGGAAATTCGGCAAGCTGGTGCTCGCATCGTTTCAATCACAGACGGTGACGTAGCAGGGGCCGTAATTGCAGCTATGGAGGGAACGGGCGCGGATATCCTTATGGGCATAGGAGGATCACCGGAAGGAGTTGTTGCAGCCTGTGCTATCAAAGCATTAGAAGGGGATATGCAATGTCGCTTATGGCCCCGAAACGATGATGACCGAAGACTTGCCAAAGAAGAGGGTTTAGATCTGCAACAGATCATACAGTTAGAAGATTTAGTATCTAGTGATGACTGTTACTTCGCCGCAACCGGTATGACGACGGGTTATCTATTAAAAGGAGTCGAATTCACGACCTATGGTGCACGGACCGAGTCCCTTGTGATGCGTAGCTTCTCCCATACAATCCGAAAAATTGAAGCTGTCCATCATCGAGAAAAAGTTGAACGTTTTTTATCACCGCCCAATAAAACGTAGAGAGCCACTTTGAAAAATGCGTTCGGGATCACCTTAGACGAATTCTATGAAGAATTTGCTCATGGTTCGCAAAACATCGGAATCTGAAAAAATCAAACTTTTAGAGAAGATTTCTAAATACTAAACAATCACTACAAGCTAATTACCCTTAAAATCTGGTCTCCTACGCTCAGACATCGCTCGAACTCCTTCAGCAAAGTCATTCGTCTGACGTAACCAGTCCTGCTCCACTTGCTCATGATCAGTTGCCATTCTGAATCTATCTACAAGTCCCTGCCTCATTGTTCGCCTTATTGCTTTTACAGATAAAGGAGCGGAAATTGCTATCTCCTCTGCCATATTAAAAGCTCGATTTCGCAAATCTTCGATCGGGGCCAAAACATCACAAAGTCCCAATCCCAGTGCTTCTTCTCCACCAACTCTTCTTCCTGTATAAAGAAGGTTCGCAGCCATTTGATTTCCGACCAAAGCAGGCAGTGTGACCGTTAAACCAAAACCATGATGGAAACCTAATCTGGAAAAATTGGCACTGAATCTTGCTTCTGGAGCTGCAACACGAAAATCAGCTGATAAAGCAACACCTAGCCCACCTCCGATAGCGGCTCCTTGCACAACTGCTATAACAGGTAAACCACATTCCATCATCCTAACCCCCTGCTCATAGACATGATCACGACCTACGATAGTTTTTTCAGCCTTGTTATCTTCATTTTCATCAGCAGAATCTTGTTTTTGGTAATTACCTAACTGAGCTCCAGCACAAAATGACTTCCCCTCAGATGCAAGGACTATCACTCGGCAATTTGACTCCATATCAAGTGCATGGAATGCATCAGCAATACCTGTTAGCAAAGAAACATCAAAAAAATTATGCGGTGGTCGATGAAATTCAACGAGTGCAATATAATTATCTAGCTCAACTGTCACATCAGAATCTGAAAAATCCCCGAAATTTACCATAGCTACCTCTATTTATCGTTTTTAGTCTAAGACTCCAGAAATTAGAAGTTCCGTAAACTCTTCCTCGCTATATCCAAGAAGCTCCGTACAAATAAATTTTGTATGTTCCCCTAATAAGGGCGCCGGCCCCTCTGGATAAGCAGGTGTTCCTGAAAGTTTATACGCTGGCGAATCCCAAGTCATAGGACCAATTACTTTATGATCAATTTTCCAGAAATGTTCACGAAAATCTAACTGCGGATCAGCATAAAGGGCCTTTGCATCAGCAACTTTGTAAGCTGGGACACCCAACCCTTGCAAATCTTCGGCCAGCTTCTCCGGATCTTTTTCAATAGTCCAACTTGTAATCAATCTATCTAATTCATCTTCATTTTTCTTACGACCCTCAAACGTTAAATAATCAGTCTTCATTGACCACTCAGGATCGCCTAAAAATTTTCGGAATAGTAACCATTGTGAATCCGAAAAGATTGAAATTGCTATCCATTCGTCATCACCTAAGCACTTAAAAACACCATGAGGACAAGCATTGGGATCTCTATTTCCATCAGCAGACATTACCTGTTCCCCAGCAGTAAATCGCAGAACAGCATCATCTAAACCCCAAATCATAGCTTCGAGTTGAGACAAATCAATATATTGTCCTTCACCCGTTAAGTCGCGGTGCTCCAACGCAGCGATTAAAGAAGTTACAGCAAGATGTGTTGAAAACCAATCGGTGTAGGCAACCCCAGTGCCAACAGGAGCACGGTCAGGCCACCCTGTTAAACCAGTAATGCCTGCTGTGGCCTGTAACGTCAAACCAAATCCTTTGAAACCAGCATGAGGACCACCCTGTCCCTCCATAGACATCGAAATCATAATCAGCTCTGGGTTTTCCTGTGACAAAGAATCATAATCAAAACCAGCAGACCACATAACTCCAGGACGAAAGCTTTCGGTAACAATATCTGCATCACTAACCAGCCTTTTAACAACTTCAGCTGCATTTGGATGTTTCAGGTCTAGAGTCATAGCTTTTTTATCTCTATTAATATTTGCCCAATAGGCACTCCGATCAGGACCATCCCCAGGAGCAAGAGGTCCTCCAATTCGAAAAATATCCAAACTCTTCGAGGATTCAACTCGAATAACTTCAGCACCAAACAATGCAAACGTCTGCGCTGCCATTGGTCCTACACCAACCCATGAAAAATCTATTATCCGCAACCCTTCAAAAATTTTCCGTGCATCATTTTGAACACTAGACATCTTGAATACCCAAATCTAAGCAAGTGAGAATATTTATACACATCATAAACTTCCCAAAATTTCCTCATTGTGCTGTCCTATACTTGGGGCTGATGGTCCTGACTTCCATATCGATTTTGACATCCTGAACGGTGCTCCGGGATAAGTATATGAACTAGCACTTTCGGAATGCTCCACATCTATAAAGAATTCTCGATCAATAAGCTGTTTGTTTTCGAAAAGATTAGGAACAGTGGAAACAGGACACATCATCGTGCCACGTCTTTGACCTTCTTCATACAACTCCATTTTTGAAAATCTTTTAAAAAACTCTTCGATCTCCTGATCAATTTCCTGCACAAGTTTTGCCTCTGTTGGATTTAATTCCGGACTGGGAGCTGAGCCAGCACCAGTCAGCCCAGAAATCGGCTGTGAGCTAAATTTCGGATTCAAACCTTCATCAAGCATCCATTGATGTATGAGAGGAATAGCCCTTGGAGAACGCGAAAAAGCAACGTAACCATCAGCACATGGCCATACAAGTCTCGCGCCCCCTTCAGCTGAGGCACGACCACCTCCAGCACGCTTACTAATGACCCCAGTCATTGCATATGTCGCCTGAGAATTCCCTAATGTATTAGTAATAGCTTCCTGCATTGAAACATCCACGCGTTGTCCTGAAGCGCCTTTCTTGCGAGCACGTAATGCTATCAACGTCCCTACAACAGCTTGTACCGATGATTGCGCAGAAGCTTGTTCAACAGATACCCGAAGTGGAGCACGATCTTGATCACCACATAAATACATCAACCCACCTGCAGCCATTGCAACTAAATCTCCTCCTGACCAATGACTTCTAGGACCTTCTGCACCAAAAGGCGTAATAGTGGTATAGATAAGCTGTGGACAACTAGCAGATAAATTCACCCAATCGAATCCTTTTGTCTCCAAGCTACTTTTGAATCCTGACTCAACCAAAACGTCGGCACTCTTTAACAAAGCCCAGAGTGAATCACAACCAGTTGTATTTTTTAAATCCAAAACTACACTTTTTTTAGCTGCATTCATTTGAAACCAGAAAAAACTGTTACCCTCATTTTCCAAGGGTGGTCCAAATTTCCGCATAGGATCACCACCTGGAGGCTCTATCCGAATTACTTCCGCTCCAAGCCCTGCTAGTATCCGTGTTCCAAGAACACCATGCCGATCTGTTAAATCAATAATTCGATAATTTTGTAGTGGACCTTTTTTAGAAATCATCACCAGTAGAACCTTCGAATATAACTACTGTTAAAAATGCTTCGATTTGTTATATCAACTACTACCCAACATAGCCATCATGCCCTCACGCATAGCAGCTGGAAGAATTTCTAATCGAACATTTAAATCACTATTTATGTAGGAAACACTCACACGATTACCTTGTTCATCAACAGTCTCCATTTCGAGCTCGTTGCCTTCAGCAATCAAACGTTCGATTTCATCATCCAGGTCATCTACAAAAGCACCAATATGATGGATATTGGAGGCCTGTGCTGCCCAAACGGTCCCTGGTACGGCTTCAATAAGTTCAAACCATGGAGGTCCTTCATCAGAGTACACAAAACGCGAAGAAAGCGGCCCAGTGCCATCTTTAGTACGAGCAAGGACTTCAGCAGGTCCCGGGGGTCGTGGCCATGTAACACCAAATCGACTTGAAATTTCTTCCATGCCAGATTCCATGTTTGGAACAATAATACCTATATGAAAAACATCTTCAAATTTAACCATGCCAGCAAGGTACGCTTAAACGCGTAGACTTGCAATAAATAAATTCAACTATTCGTGCCAATTAATTACCGAATATATCTGTAGAAAATTAAACAATCTGTATAGAATGAAAACCAAGGAGTAGTCACGTGGCAGGACCTCTTCAGGGCATTCGTGTTTTAGATATTACTAATGAAGTAGCAGGTTCATATGCAGCCCGATTGCTTGCAGGATATGGTGCTGAAACAATTAAGCTAGAGTCTCCACAAGGCAATTCTTTACGGAACTTCGGACCATTCCCTGATAACCAACAGGATATAGAATCTTCTGGTCTGCATTTACATCTAAATGCAAATAAATCCTCAGTTGTTGTAGATATGAGTACTAAACACGGAGTCGAAAAAATTAAAGGCTGGAGTTCAGATATCGATATTATCATCGAAGATTTTCCGCCTGGGCAAAGCAAAAAGTGGGGTTGGGATTGGGAAACTTTGAATCAACTAAATCCTCAACTTGTAATGGCCTCAATAACACCGTTTGGTCAATCTGGTCCGTATAGCAACTACCGCGGTAGTGACATCACTTTGCAAGCAATTGGGGGACCTTTGATCCAAACCGGACATCCTGATCGAGAGCCCCTAAAAAATGCGGGGCATTTTGCCAATTATCACGCAGGTATCATGGCAGCATACGCAGCAATATTAGCTCGATTGAAAGTCGAAAAAGGTAGTGCCGGAGATTGGATTGATATCTCGATCTATGAATGCCAGTCAGGATCACGAGATCGGCGTACAGCAACAATTGCTGCAGCATCTTACGCTGGAGTCACAGGAGCAAGATACACAAGCACTGCACGAGGCCCAGGGATAGGTCTACGCAAGTGTAAAGATGGATATATCAATATATATGGCGGAGGGCCTCGACTACCTGCTTTGTTGCAACTTATAGGAAGAGAGGATCTATTAGCAAACAATGAAGTTCATAAGGGATCACAGACGCTTTCTGAAAATCTCGATAAAAAAATCGAGGCTAGTTATGAGAACTATCTAGCAACCCACACAAGACAAGAAATAATAGTAGCTGCACAAAACGTAAAACTACCCTGTGGGGCGCTAAATACGACAGCAGACTTATTTGAAGATCCGCATTTCAATGCTCGTGGCGTCTGGAAAACAGTCAAGCATCCGAAAATCGGAACTTTCAAGGGGCCCCGGCTTCCTATATTGTTTTCAAAAACGCCTCAGGAAAAAATTCGTGCTGCACCACTGCTTGGTGAAAGTAACAATCTAAGTCTTGCTTCGCGCAACAATACTTCCAAGTTATTAAACAAACACCCTCGTTTACCGTTAGAGGGTATTCGCATTGCTGAGATAACTGTCGTATGGGCTGGAACTCACGTAACGCAACTCCTTGGAGAATGGGGAGCTGAAATTATACGCGTAGAGCCTGTTAATCGGATCCAAGCCTCAACCCGTGGAGCTGACATTCGAATGGGACCAAAACGAGCTAGGGAAGTAGCAAAAATGGGATTAACTATCAACGCATATCCTAATTTTGAACCACAGAATGACCCATGGAACCGAAGCCCCAGTTTCAACACAGGCGCACGTAACAAAAAATCAATGACCTGCGATGTAATGTCCCCAAAAGGACGTGAAGCCTTTCTACGTCTACTTGAAAAAAGTGACGTCTTTGTGGAGAACAACGTTCCTACAACAATAAAAAAAGCTGGTTTAACTTGGGAAGAAATTCGAGAGGTAAATCCCAAACTGATCATGTTAAGTATGCCAGCCTTTGGACTAAGTGGCCCTTATCGAGACTTCCGCGGTTTTGGAATGCATGTAGAGGCACTATTGGGACATACGCATATACGTGGTTATCCAAATACGTCACCTCAAGAAACTGGCACTGAAACATTGGCCTCTGACGTTATTGCAGGTGTTCATGGAGCATTAGCAGTAGCGATGGCTTTAAGACATCGAGAACAAACAGGAGAAGGACAACTAATCGAATTAGCCTTGGCAGAATCTTTCTTACCAATTCTCGGAGAATTTCTTGCTGATTACGAAATGAACAAAAAAGATACAGAACCACAAGGCAATTCACATAGATGGCATGCCCCGCACGGTGTTTATCCGTGTAAAGGAAAGGACCGGTGGATAGCAATCGATATAGCAACGGATAAGGAATTTACAGCTCTATGTAAAGTACTAAACAGTAACGAACTCATACATGATCAGCGGTTTTCTTCACCCACCAATCGGTTGCACAATCGTTCAATTTTGAATGATGAAATAAAAATACGTACAACAAACTTTGGGCACGACGAACTCTTTCATAAACTGCAATCTGTAGGAGTATGTGCTGCACCAACACATGATGGGCTTGAAGCACTAGCTGATCCGCATCTAAACGAACGCCATTTCTTCGAAGAACAAACAATGGAAAATATCGGTACTCATCGTTACTCAGGCCTAACCTTTCGAATGGCTAATACACCTAACAAACTCCGGCTATCTCCACCAAAACTTGGCGAACACAATGAATGGGCTTACACAAAATTGCTCGGATATAGCCAAGAAGAATATGAGGCATTCCGCGAAAGAAAAGAGGTTGGTGAATCATACCCCGAAGAACTATTACCTCCCTTAACAGAGTAAAGAAGTAGAAAATCCATCCAATTAAAGCTATATTTATACAATCCTGAGAGGAGGAGCTTATGCCACGAGTAAGTGAAGTAGGCGGTATGGTTGGATTCGGTGGTGTTTACATGCATCGACCAGACCTGTTCAAGGGCTTTATGTTCAACTATGGACTTATCTGGTCTCACAGCACGTTGGACCCAGTTTTAAAAGACCTTGTTAGATTAAAGAGTGCGAATCTTAACGGATGTCGTTACTGAATACCTGCACGATCTGCTGCGGCGCAGCAGGAAGGCATGGACGAAGACATGGTCATGGAAATGCTTGACCACAACAATTCGGATTTACCCGATGCAACAAAGGCAGCTTTAGATCTAACTGAAGATTTCATCCTGAATCATGCTGCAAATGTAAATGATGCGTTCATTGATCGTTTAAAGGAATATTTCCGAGAAGATCAGATTGTAGAACTTACAATTGCAATAGGAACGTGGGATTCAGTACATAAGTTCAATGCAGTTTTTGATGTTGATCCACCAGAACTGGACGAGAACGGACTATTCTCAACAGGTAGAGCTGATGTCATGGAAGACATGCGTCAACATTTAACCTGTTTAGGTGTTGAGGGTGATCCAGGTCATCCACTTCATGCCGAGCAACTAGAAAATAGTCCTGCTTAGCACCTTATTTCATATGGGAAAGTGAACCTTTTCCATATGAATAAGAATTCATATTGCTGGTTGCTTCACAAATAAAATAAACTCTACTTGTTGTATCGGTGCGGCAAGCGAATTGTGAAGATTGCACCTCCGTCCAAAGCATTCTCAGCTTGAACAGTGCCACCATGATTACGAACTGCATGTTTAACAATCGCCAAACCAAGTCCTGCCCCATCAGTTGCACGAGATTGCTCAGACTTATAAAACCTCTCAAACATCCGGTCTTTATCTTCCTCAGGGAAACCTGGGCCATGGTCTCGAACAGACAGTGAGATAACTGATAGACTTTTTTGTACCTCAATCTGAATCGAACTTCCTTTAGAACTGAAACTTAAAGCATTATCAATTAGATTGCTCACAATGAGGGTGAACATAGCCCGATCAGCCTCAACAACAACTGTTGAGTTAGAATCAAAGAGGACCTCAATATTCTCTGTTTCCAATATCGGTCGGTAATTTTCAATCACTGAAGAAAAAATCTCTGTCAATTTCAACATTTCCGGATGAACCGTAGTTGCACCAGATTCAATTCGCGAAAGATCAAGTAGCTCATCCGTCAAAGTGCGCAAACGCCTAGTTTGTAAAGTAATCCTTCCAACAAAGTCTTGAATTTCATCATTTTCAAGATCATCATTTTCAATACTTTCGGCAAGCATCAAAATAACAGACACTGGTGTACGCAGTTCATGAGAAACATTGTTAACAAAATCGCGGCGCACTTGTTCCGTCCTTTGAAAAGCAGATAAATCCACAAAAACAAGCAGTGCATTCCAATCACCACCACTTGTGACCGGAACTGCAGCTACACGATATGGAGATCGATCTTTTCCTAAATTAACTAGTCTTGTTTGCTGAATTGAATTCTCACCAGTTGCCAAATTAACGAGCTCATCAATTTCGTAGTCACGTGTCACTTCAATCAAGGGTCGACCAATTATCTCTGCATTTGGAACATCGAATAAAACTGAAGCAGCATTATTACAATATAAAACTTCCAGATTGCTAGATAATGCAACTAGCGGATCAGGAACAGCATTTAAGACAACTTCCAATCGTATCTGATCGGATTCAATCGTATTAACAAATTTCTCTAATTGATCGGCAACAGAATTAAAAGTATGTGTTACACGAGGACCAAAACCTTTATTCGCAATTGCACGCGCTGAAAAATTACCTTCAGCAAAATGTTCTGCTGCATTATCGATAGCTTTAAAAGCTGTTTGAACTTCGTAGGCTAACTTAAATCCAAAAATAAACAAAATCCCTACAACTAAAGCTACCAAAGCCCACAACACCACCTGCTCTGTCGCTATCGCAAATCCTAACAAGATGCAAAGCAAAGAGATGACTACGACAAGCAACCCAGATCTTTGAATTAAATCTGCCATCTACCTATTTTCCTACTTTTTGAACAGATAGCCACTGCCTCTTATTGTTCTGATCATCTGGGGGTTTGCAGGATTTGTTTCAACTTTCTGACGAAGCCATCTGATATGTACATCTACAGTGCGCACATCACCTTGAAAATCCGCATCCCAAACAGCATTTAAAAGTTGCTGTCTAGAAAAAACTTGGTCAGGATTTTCTATAAAAAACCTGAGAAGCTCATACTCACGAGGCTTCAAAAGAAGAGACTTTCCAAAAAGCAAAATTTCACGGCGTTCCTGATTAACAACAAAACCTTGTCTGTCATCAGTGAATTGAACTACAGAATTAAAATCTTTTCCCAATCGACTACGGCGCAAAAGTGCTTTAATTCGCGCTAATAATTCGCGCATTCCAAATGGTTTCGGAAGATAGTCATCCGCTCCAATCTCAAGACCTGCAACACGATCGCTCTCGCCACCAAGAGCTGTAACCATCAAAATCGGTACCACTGAATCCCGTCGCAACGCACGGCAAACTTCCGCCCCATTTAACCCGGGCAGCATTAAGTCTAAGACAATTAAATCTGGTTGATGTTCACGTGCGAGTCTAAGACCATCATCACCTCTGCTCGCTGTAAGAACTTCATAACCATCTTTAAGAAGACTTCTTGAAATGATCATTTGTAAATCACTTTCATCCTCAACAACTAGTATCAGCTTTTTGCTATCTTTCCCCATGCCCTTATGATAAACGCTTCCTATACTTTTCTCGTTGCTTGCATTTTTCAGAACAATATTTTGTGGATTTCCCCATAGGAGTGGTACTTGGTACTTCACGACCACACTTTTCAAAACCTACACAAGGTTTATAGGTCACGCCATCTAGTGCATCTCTTGCTATCAATGTCCAAACAAAACCCGCCAAACAAGTCGGCAAAATACCGACTGCCCACTTATTTGAACCTACGCGTTTTTTACGCATTTCTGGCACAGTAAATTGTTGTAGCTTCAAATTGAGTGATGGCGAACCTGTTATAAGATGCGACTGGCTAACATCCAGTAGAAGATATTCTTTCCCCTCCTCAATAAGAACTAAAGCCTGTCTAATATCTTCCCACTCTTGTACCCAAAAACGATTGTATCGAGAACCACCATGACGTAAATATGCTAAATAAGAAGCAATATTCTCACCTCCATCAGGATCGAAAAAGTCTCCGTATTTTTTTGCAAAATCTAAGACAGCCTTAGATACTCGAGCGGGCTCCAACATACCAGGGAGCTGATGCGTTATTGATTTCCATTCATTACCGACTCTCCGATGCAAATCCCAGTGCCTTTCTTTCCAAGGATCAAAAATAGGTGCACTAGCAGACCCATTTGAATTCTGGAAATCGCTCTGCCCAACAAATAATTTTTGCTTTGGTCCTCCAATTAACCAAACTGATTGAAGAATACTGTCCCGTCCGATATGTTTGCGCATAAAACAACCTAAATATTATTTTACCTGTTAAACAGTCTTACTAAAGTGTGAATTGTTTTTATTAAGGGAAAAAAGAAAAGAAAACATTTAGAAATATGTCCAATTAGGATGTTAGACTCGCTTAGACAGTGTATTAAGGCACTGAATACAAAATACTTGCCACAAAATTGAATAGGAGAGGAATATGCGAGCCTTGTTAGCAGTCTACGACAAGACCGGGGTGGTAGATTTTGCCCGTGAATTAGAACAGCTCGATTGGGAAATTGTTTCAACTGGTGGCACAGCAAAATTACTTGCTGAGGCAGGTATCAATGTACACCCTGTAGAAACTATCACTGGGCAACCAGAAATCCTCGACGGCAGAGTAAAAACACTACATCCTGCAATACATGCCGGCATTCTGGCTCGGCGCGACTTGGAAAGTCATGCCAACACATTGCAAGAACATGGTTTTCAACAGATAGATTTAGTCGCTTGTAACCTCTATCCATTCAAGCAGACAGTAACTCAAGAAAATGTAACTACAGAAACTGCTATTGAAAACATTGATATCGGTGGCCCTACAATGATCCGCGCCGCCGCAAAAAATTTCAGTGCTGTCTCAGTAATAATAGACCCGGACGATTATGCAGACATAATTTCAAGATTAAAAGATGGGGACTTAAAACCTGAACATCGTCAGCATTTGGCGTGGAAAGCTTTTCAGCATGTAGCATCGTATGACAGCACAGTTGCAGAATGGTTCTGGTCAATTGGTAAAAACACAGAACCACCAGAATTAACCACATCATTAAATTTGATCAACACACTACGTTATGGCGAAAACCCTCACCAAAATGCTGCACTTTATAAAGACGAAACACTAGCGGCCCAAAATGCTGGTGGCATCGCATTTGCGAAGCAGCACCATGGCAAAGAACTGTCCTATAACAACTACTTGGATGCAGATGCAGCTTGGAATTGTGTGAATGACTTTCAAGATTCAACGTGTGTCATCGTAAAACATACTAATCCATGCGGTGTTGCAAGTCGCGAGAACCTAAAGGAAGCTTACCAGCTTGCAATTCAGGGCGACCCTGTCAGCGCCTTTGGAGGAATTGTTGCTTTTAATAGACCAATTGATGAGGAACTAGCACGGGAAATTCGAGAGTTTCGCAATCCAAATGATGGAAAAACTCGAATGTTTTATGAACTAATTATTGCGCCAGAATTTACAGAACAAGGACTGGAAATATTGAAGGGTAAATCTAAAGATTTACGCATACTTGAAGCCAAGCCATTAGTTAAAAACCATAAGTCTCTACGGCAAATAGGAGGGGGTTGGTTAAGCCAAGATGCTGATTCAATAACACCCGAAGATATTGAATTAAATATTGTTTCAAAAAGAAAACCTTCTGAAAAAGAGATGGATGATCTAAAATTTGCTTGGCGTTGCGTGAAACACATCAAAAGCAATGCAATTGTAATCGCGAAAAACCGCCAACTGTTGGGAATGGGTAGCGGCCAGCCTAATCGTGTAAAAAGCCTTGATATTGCAATTGAAAAAGCTGGCGAAGAAGTAACAGGTTCAGCGTTGGCTAGCGATGCCTTTTTCCCATTTTCATGGAATGACGCAGTCGAACACGCTTGCCAATCAGGTATAACTCTGATTGCTCACCCAGGAGGAAGTTTACGTGATCAAGATGGTATCGATTGCTGTGACCAATACGATGTAGGATTAGTTTTTACTGGAATAAGGCATTTCCGTCATTAAAAAAACCCACAAATTATGGCGGAGAGGGTGGGATTCGAACCCACGAGAAACTTGCGCCTCTACACGCTTTCCAGGCGTGCCTGTTCAGCCACTCCAGCACCTCTCCCTACCTAAAAAACTATTCTTTACTACTCCTAACGCGATTCTTATTGCGTAAAGCATGATACCTTTTCCACAATTCTTTTTCTTTAAGCCGGGATGCTTGAATCGCATCATCTATGAGCTTTTCAAGTAAATCCTCTGTTGCATCATCACTATCAAAATCTTCAAAATCTTCACTGGTCATTTTTTTCACTTCCAAAAATACGGCTTAGTAGACGAAGTAACTGCTTCCATTCAAATGGAATTGCACGGTTCCTACGTTCATCTTCGAACAAATGATTGGCACCAAACATTAAAGTTTTCAAAGCACTTACTATTCCATAAATACGAATTATTGGCGAAACAACTGCTTCTCCAACAAAATCGGTAGTGGCCCGTACGCTCACAATAAGATCTTGAATTGTATCCACGGTTGGGCCAATGCGATCGCTAGCAAGTTTTCTCACAGTAATTACCAATCGAAGGAGAGCAACTAAAATAAGAATCAGGACCAGTATGGCCACAGCAAAAAACAAACCACAAATAACGAGAACGATATCGCGCCACTCTGCCCATGAATCTGGAGCTGCCCATGAATCTGGAACAGCATTATCAGGAATTATATTGGTCGAAAAATAACCATCGGTAAGTGCACCAATGCCAAGATATGCAAGGAACGCAACGACTAAAATAACGATAAGACCAAAACAATACCGTAACACTGAAAACCCCTGACAATTGTACGATGAGTCTGACGGAGGAGCCATTGGGGAAAAAAACTCCATGGACAGAATATAAGCTTAAAGCCGATGGCATTTTAAAAAGCTATCAGTGCAATTTGGTCTACCAACACAAGACCTTACGTGTACTTAGTTTCGTAATGCCAACGGGAAATGCTAGTTTTAAGACCCCTATAACAATACCCAAAGGGGCAATTTCATACGGATACTTCTGGCTACGGCGCCCTTATAACATCTACCGCATAAAACATAATGACAAAGTTATAGCCCATCGTTTTGATGCAATTAGTGGGCTTTACTACACGAATGATTCAGTCTGGTACCGAGATCTCATTCTCGATTGGTGGTTAACCCCCAAGGGCGAGTTAATAGAAGAGGACAGGGAAGAGTTACAGAACATGTTGGAAACCAAGCACTTTACCTTTAAAGATGCTGCAAAGGCAGAAAGAACTGGAAAAATAATTGAAAAAAACAAACAACGTATTATGAGAGAATTGAGAAGTATTGAAGAAAAAGCAGATCTTTAAATAGTGATTTTGCACACTGATATGAAGTCAGGGAGCGCATTGCAATAAGACACGGTAGCCTCAGGTAATGCGTATCGGCATTATTGGTTTACCACAATCAGGAAAAACAACGGTCTTCAATGCAATCGCATCCAGAAATGAGACCGTGGGGAACTTCGGAGTTAGAGAAAAACCTAATATTGCTACATCTTTTGTTCCAGATCACCGGCTAGATGAACTTGCCAGAATTTACAAACCTAAAAAAACCACTTATGCGTCCGTCGAATATCTTGATTTTCCTGCAGGCAACGCAAGTTTTGGTAAAGGTCATGGGCTTGAAGGTCGCTTTTTAAATGAGCTTGGCGCAATGGATGCTCTACTTCATGTAGTACGTGCTTTTGAAGACGGCTCAGTCCCTCACCCTAATGAGACTATCGATTTCGAAAGAGACCGAACAACAATGGACTTAGAATTGGCCTTTGCTGATCTTGCAGTGCTTGAACGCCGACTAGAAAGAATAGAGCCAGAAATACGCTCACTAAAACAAAGCGAAAGAGGTCCATTACAAGCACTCGTCTCGGTATTAGAACATCTAAAACAAGAACTTGAACAAGAAATCCCTATAAGAAATATTTCTTTGAATCCCGATGAAACTCGCCTTCTTCAGGGTACTAGTTTTTTAACTTCTTTACCTTTACTTGAAATCGTTAATATTGGTGAGGAGACATTAAACGAACAAAATTTAATTACAGAATCTCTCAAATCAGAAAATCATCAAAAAGGAAGAGCAATTACAACACTTTGTGCAAAGTTTGATATGGAATTAAATAGTCTTAGTGAAGAAGAAGCAAAAGAATTTCAGGAAGATATAGGCGTGTTAGAACGTGGCTATGAAGGTGTCCTACGACTTAGTTATGAGTTACTTGGACTGATCAGTTTTCTCACTGTAGGAGATGATGAATGTCGAGCTTGGACAATTAAGAAAGGACTATCGGCACCAAAGGCAGCTGGGCAAATCCATACTGACCTTGAAAGAGGTTTTATTCGAGCTGAAGTAATCGCGTGGGATACACTGCTAAATATAGGAACTGAAACCGAAGCAAAGAGACAAGGGTTAATAAGAACAGAGGGAAAAGACTACATCGTCCAAGATGGAGATGTTATGCATATTCTCTTCAACGTATAACTTAGTTATAACGCCTATAACGCTGTAAGCGACGCAAGATAGCTGTAGCAAGTGCTCTCCGCAAACTCGGATACACTTCGGTACTCAGTTCAGGGTTAACCTCTACGTTCTGGGGTGGTCCATATCGATCAGACTCAAAGCTTTCGGTTAACGAACGCATTTTTTCTTTCTGTTGGATGCGTTCCCCTAATCTTCCACCCCACTCACGGATAGTTTCTTCTTCGTTTAACGCAAACCCTGCCCACCCAGCAAGACGTTGAACAGAAGCAATATACCTAGATGTAGACTCAAGCCCACGTAAATTCCAAAGCCAAAACAACCGTCCAAATAACGCACTTATAGCTATAGCAGACAACAAACCAACGATTATCCAAATAACGAGTAACCAAGGTTGTTCTGTATCTACATCGCCCTTCAGTGCTGTAAGCAAATCATCTACAGTAAGATCAATTTCAGGGAGTGGGAGTGGGAGTGGATCTAATACCGCACTTTCACTTAAGGCCGTCTGATTATCTAACTCCTCAGTAAGTAAAACTGTAGTAGCAGGTCGATCACCCGAAGGATTGAACTCGACCCAACCGTATTTAGGAAAATAAACTTCAGCCCATGAGTACGCATCATTTTTTCGTACGCTATATGTCAGACCGCTAACATCTTCAATATCTAACGCATATCCAACAGCAATACGGGCTGGAATTCCCTGGGTTCGTAGCATAACAACCAGGGCAGTAGCACTTAAATCAAAATAAGTTGTCTGAGAATCAAAAAGCAAATAATCTACAACATCGCGACGAGCAGGAGCCTTTCTGAGGCTTAAATTAATTTCTAGCGCACGCAAATAATTAGTAATAGCGATTACCGACTCATAGGGGTTACTAGAACCTGCTTCGTCAAGAATTTTAAAAGTCTCCTCCCCAACCCGCATAGGCAAATCCTCAGGAAGCTGCAAATAACGATCCCGAACCCATGCAGGATAATCTGTACCATCACTCGAAAGTTGTTCAGGAGTAGCAATGCTATAGGTCCCTCTAGTGGTATAACTCTGCCCTGATCGAATACCATCTGCAGCAACAATACGTTCCATCTCCCCCAAATAATCTGTTGGGACGTCAGCTTTTATTGAAAGATCGCGCGCTCCAAGCGGTGTACCTAAAGTGAAAAGAGTGTTTTCATCATCAAAAGCACGTACTTGAAGTTCCACTGCAACGCGATCTCGATATGAAACGGCTTCGATAGCAGCTGTTGGTAATTCTCCTTCTGCGGCTAACAAAGTTTGATGATCACCTCTTTTCCACCCTTTTCCTGTATAAAAATCATATGAGGTTCCCCTCATTAACAACGGCCGATCACTTTGCACTTCGAAAAGCAAAGTTTCTCCTAATTTGATGTTGCCTCTGATAGCAAGTGAATCTTCGAATTTGTGAAAATTACCGCCAACTCCACGTAAATCATCAATTAGCTCTGAAATTGGTTCAAAAAAACCAACTATAGGAGTAGCAATTTTATCTCCTACTTTAGAAAAAGCTTCTGCTTGTTTTCCTAAAGGTACGGCCCAAGCAAAAACCACAAGCAAAATACTAAGCACAAAGGTGATTTGTAGTGACCGAATGCTAACAAATTCCGGATAATCTATATGTGCTCGCTCCCAGTGAACAAGACGACGCTGTATTGCCATCCTTCCAGCAAGTAAAAGAGCACCTAATGTAAAAAGGACAACGGCACCAGAAGGCTGTCCTTTAATAGTCGAAACAATGATTAATAGCCCGACTGCAGCAGGCACTATAGCAATTGAAATAATTCTCCAACGAAATATTGACCAAGCTGCAAGATATGAAAGGAAAAAACCTAACAGATGGACAGTCGTTACAAATGGTAAATTATCAGTGCTGATTTCTCCTGACCGTACATCCGTCCACCACATTGGCAAACGTAAACTTAAATCGACAATTCTCTCACCAAATCCAGGACCATCAGCATAAGACTGTACCGAAAGAACAATTAGTCCAAAACCAAGAATTATCACAATACCTTGTAGCAAAGGCCACACCAAGCGAAGCCGTGTCGCCAAAAGACCAATAATCAAACCACCTATCACGGTGGGATATAAGGGCGGGAAATTACGAACCCATTCAGCCTGTTGTACGGCAACAGCAACTGCAAGATAAATAGCTAATGAAGGAAGTAGCGTTATCCAGTCATCAAAACTCAAAAATATACGTGGCGCATCTACCGCCATACTTCTTAGGTTTCTAATACGACTCATCCTTGCCATACATCACCACCTGCAGTAGAAGCACTTAAAACTAAAGGCAAAGAATCATTTTGCTTAACGACATAGGTTAGTACACCAGAAGCAACTAGCTCGGCATACACCTTAGACGAGGAAATAGAACCGCCAAAAGAAACAGGATCTACTAACACTACGGCCACACGAACCCCACGCTGCACAAATGATTGCACCGTAGTTACCCAAGCTGAGTCAGTAGAAGAAGTAATTATTACTAGAGTTGTCTGTCTGCCAAATCGTCGTTGTTCTTCAATTAAAATGTTATCAAGAGGTACTTGGCCAACAGCATTCACAACGGCTAACGCCTCATAAATGCGATCAAGTAAACGAAACCCGCGCTCAGGTTCAATAAGCTCAAAGGTTTTACCATAAGCCATAAGCCCAACTGAACGATTAGCATTCACATATCGTCTCGCGATACTAGCTGAGATACGCACAATATATTCTTCTGTACTTTCATCCTCTGAACCAAACTGGACTGAAGATTCCATATCGGAAATAACCCAAATATCACTGGTCGGATCAAGTTCAAAAGTCTTAACCATAAGCTCCCCAGTATGAGCACTTGATCGCCAATGGATACGAGAAAAGGGATCACCCGGAGCATAATCACGGATACCAGATGCGTTCGGGGTAACATAGTGTGTTCTTCGCCTGAATCGACCTTCGCCAGGAAGATTAGCTGGTGGAGTTTGAAAATTCGGTAAATCGAAAACTTGTGGGTACACCAACAATTGTTGTGAGTTTCCAAATCGTTTTTCATAATTAAAAATTCCAAAAGGGTCACATCCAACAACGGAAACAGGGCCCCATTCATAAAACCCACGTCTAGTAAGTTTTGTCGTACTCACCCAATTTCTCAGCCTACGCATAGGTATCACAAGAGCACGACGATTGTTATGACCGGGCATATCACTTGGATCCTCACTTTCAACCCAAATACGTGGAAACCACGTTGGGTTCCTGATTTCGATAAGCTCTTCGACCTCCCCGCCAACCTGTCCTCTCAGTGATCTACGTTCAACCTTCACCGTCAGCCCTAATGTGTTAAGCCAAGCAAGTAGAAATGCAATAACTAGACTGAATCCAATAATGTAAGCCACTCGAAAAAGTAACCAGTAGCCAGTTGAAGCTGCGATTGCGATACAGGCAATCAACACTAAAAATAAAAAGCTAGCGGTTGGTGAACCAAAAGCAACTTTCTGAAAGACACGGCGCACAAGCGCCCCCTTTATGCTTTAGGCCGCGTGCCAGGAACTGCTACACGACCTAGACAATCAGCCAAAATATCGGCAGCAGTTGTACCTTTAACGCGAGCACCTGGACTAATAATTATTCGATGTTCAAGAGATACGAAAACAAGATCCTTAACATCATCCGGGATCACATAGTCGCGTCCATCCAAAAGGGCACTAGCTTGAGAAGTCCTAAGAAGTGCAATAGAACCACGTGGACTAGCACCTAAATATACATCCTCATGTTCTCGAGTAGCACGTGCTAAAGCAACAATATATTGCTTAATTAATGGATCTATATAAACTTCACGTACCGCACCTTGCACCTGAGCAATTTCACTAGGATCAGTAACTGGACTTAACGAATCTACCGGGTGGTTCACTTGCTGTTCATCAAGAACTGTGACCTCATCATCTGCACTCGGATAGCCTAAATTAACGCGAATTAAGAAACGGTCTAACTGTGCTTCCGGTAACGGAAAAGTACCCTCGTACTCAATAGGATTTTGAGTTGCCATAACCATGAACGGGGAAGGCATTTGATGGGTTACGCCGTCAACCGTTACTTGCCGTTCCTCCATTGCTTCAAGTAACGAGGATTGTGTTTTTGGAGTCGCTCGGTTGATTTCATCCGCGAGAACAACTTGCGAAATTATTGGCCCAGATCGGAATTCAAATTCGTTAGATTGCTGGTTATAGATAGAAACACCGGTCACATCACTCGGCAAAAGATCAGGGGTGAATTGTATTCTCCTAAATGAACAACCGCTAGAAACTGCAATCGCTCTAGCCAACATAGTTTTGCCTACCCCTGGCACGTCTTCCACAAGTAAATGACCACCACATAGTAAGGCTGTAATAGCCAATCTTAATTCACGATTTTTTCCGATGATCACATTTTCAACATTACTAATTAAGCGTTCTGCAATGAGCTTAGGATCCTCCATGATATTCTCCTCCGTTCTTTCAGTGATTATAAGACAGTTGAAACTTCAAAATACAAAAAGACCTTATAACTCGGGTAAACTGCACATATGGCTAATGAAGAATGGATACAAAAAGCACAAACGCTAGCTATACAATTTAACAAAAATGCAGCAAAACATGACCGAGAAGGTACTTTTCCTTTTGAAAACTTTGAAGCATTGAAGGAACAAGGGTTTCTGAGCCTTACCGTTCCAAAAATTTACGGAGGCCATGAAATTTCACTACTAACGTATGTACGGATTTTAGAAATTTTGGCAACTGGCGATGGTGCCACAGCACTCGGGTTAACAATGCACTTGAAAATTTTTGGGAGCGAAAGAGAAGCAAAAAGCTATCCAGAAAAATGGTTCGAAAAAATAAGTTTGAAGGCTGTCAATGAAGGCTATCTTGTGAATACGGCAGCAACCGAAGAAGGGTTAGGAAGTCCTGCAGGTGGGGGGCTCCCCAGTACAGTCGCTATTTCAAAACCCCAAGGCTGGAGAATAAATGGGAAAAAAACATTTACAACTATGGCACCCCTTCTTTCATATTTCATCGTCCTCGCAAGACTTGATGAGGAAAACGGTTCCTATTTGGCAAATTTTTTGCTGACTCGTGAAGACAAAGGTTTAATTATAGAAGAAACTTGGAATTCCCTAGGGATGAGAGCTAGCGGAAGCCATGACATTATTCTGGAAGATGTCCTTATACCAAAAGAAAGACTCTTAGGTAAAAGACGCCCAGGTGAAATTGATAAACGAAGTGGTTCGGGCAGTGCATGGTTTGCACTTGGAGTTGCAGCAACAACTCTTGGTGTTGCGCAGGCAGCTCGAAACTATGCGGTGGAATTCGCGCGTGGTCGTACACCAAATGATCAAAAAACAATCAAGCAATTGCCAGGGATCCGAAACCGTGTCGCAAGAATAGATCTACTCTTGCATCGTAGCCGAACACTAATTAATGATGCTGCAGAATCATGGGAACACCGCGATCAAGCTAGGGGAAAAGAACTAATGCACCCTATCAACAAAGTAGCGATTACAAAAATCGATACGCTAAATAATTGTATTGAAGCTGTTGATCTCGCAATGCGCATAGTCGGTGGAGTGAGCTTACAAAAAAGCCGCCCTATTGAACGATATTACCGAGATGTTCGCGCAGGCCTACACAATCCACCAATCGAAGACCGTGCCCTAGAGCAGCTCGCTCGCTCGGCGCTGGATATTTAGCGCCTTGCATGATTCCATCTTTTCTCCAGCGCATAAAGTTCATCATCATTAAAACCAAAATAATGTCCTAGTTCGTGAATCACCGTCTTGCGAACTTGCTCACGTATCTCTAAATCAGATCCGCACTCTGCCTCAATAACATCTTTATAAATCGTAATTACATCAGGTAAAACTAAAGAATAATTTCCACCACGCAGTGGAAGCGGCACACCTTGATACAAACCAAACAAAGTATCACCGGGTTGCAAACCAAGAGAAAAAAGTAGGTCTTCATCGGGAAAAGAATCAACAACAATATTCAAATTCTCAATGCGCGAAGAAAGATTTTCCGGAACCCCTTCAAGTGCTTCATCTACAAGTTGATTAAAAAATTCTATATCCACAATTTTAGTCTAGCTGGCGCAGCACATCTGGTGCAGTTAGAATCTATTAACGCACTGCGCGGCCGCCCTTATCGAGATGGGTGGAGGGAACCGGCCCTTCGAAACCCAGGCAACCTACATAGAAAGGTGCCAACTCCGGTCCCGAAAGGGATAGATGAGAGCGCTCCAGCGCCTGATTCAAGGTACCGGCCCGCAATAGGAGTACGAATGAAGACCTTATTGGGTCGGCTGTGTATGCCCTGACCTTAAATAATTGTAAAAAATAAACTGTCATACCTTTTGACCGAGAGGAAAAATGTACGCAAAAAACCTTCGTTGTCGTGAGTGCAAACGACTTTTTGAATTAGCAGCAATCCATGTGTGCGAATTTTGTTTCGCACCACTTGAAGTTGTATATGATGAAGAAGCTATCAAGCGAACAGTTACTCGAAAAGTCATCGAGTCACGAGACCCCACTCTATGGAGATACCACGAATTTCTACCGTGCAAGGTAGAAACGGCTATAGATATCAAGGCAGGATATACCCCTCTGTTCCACGCAAAGAATCTAGGGAAAGCTTTAGGATTAAAAAATCTATATATAAAAAATGATACTCAAAACCCAACGTGGTCTTTTAAGGACAGAGTAGTAGCCATAGCAAGTTCACGTGCGCGTGAACTTGGTTATACAACCCTAGCATGTGCAAGTACTGGAAATTTAGCCAATAGCGTTAGTGCACACGCTGCGGCTGCAGGAATGGAAGCAGTGGTCTTCATACCTGATGATCTCGAGTCTGGAAAAATACTTGGCTCCAGTATCTATGGTCCAACACTAGTAAAAGTGAAAGGTAACTATGATGCAGTAAATAGGCTCTGTGCCGAACTTGCAGGAACTTACAACTGGGGATTTGTAAACGTGAATGTTCGCCCTTATTACTCGGAAGGTTCAAAAACTTTAGGATTTGAAGTTGTTGAACAACTCGGATGGCGCGTTCCTGATCATTGTGTAGTACCAATCGCAAGTGGATCACTTTTTGTAAAAATTATGAAAGGTTTCGAAGAATTCGCACGTACTGGTCTAATTGAACAACCGACAACTAGAATGAGTGGTGCGCAGGCCCAAGGCTGCTCACCTGTAGCAACAGCCTGGCAAGAAGACAGCCTCACTTTTCGACCTCAAAAGCCGGATACGATTGCAAAATCACTAGCAATAGGGAACCCAGCTGACGGATACTATAGTTTGGTACAACTGCAAAAAACTAATGGTGCGTGTGCATCTGTAACTGATCCTGAAATTATTGAAGGGATTAAGCTTTTAGCCGAAACAGAGGGTGTGTTTGCTGAAACTGCAGGCGGGGTAACAGTTGCAAGTGTTAAACAACTAGCAGAAAAAAACCATATTCATCCAGATGAACTCGTAGTAGCCTTTATTACTGGCGCTGGAGCAAAGACAGCCGAAGCAGTAACAGACTCGCTAAATCCAGCTTTAGAAATAAAGGCTAATCAAGAAAGCTTTGCACAGGCCTACCAATCTCTAGCACAATAGAAAGGGGGATTTTAAAAATATGTCTACACGCCGCTTAAAATTCACATTCGAGCCACAATTAATCAAGGCGCCAGTAATTTATGAGCTCGGTCACAAATTCGAAATTGTTACGAACATTCGTATGGCGGATGTTGACGAGACCACAGGCTGGGTTATCCTCGAACTTGAGGGTAACCCAGAAGAAATTCAGAAAGGACTGTCTTGGGCGCAGGAACAGGGCGTTCGAATAGACCCCCTCCCTGGCGACATTATAGAAGGTTAAAGATGGCAATTTTAGTACGTATCCCGCAACCCCTAAGAGGCCTCACTGGTGATTTGGCTACTGTAGACGGAAACGGTTCAACATTGCGCGAGTGCATAACAAATCTTGAGACAGAATTCCCTGGGATAAGTGAGCGGATTTTAGAAGAAGATGGGGAGCTTCGTCGGTTCGTAAATGTTTATATTGATGGAGAAGATGTTCGTTTTGAGCAAGGAATGGATACACCTGTAGACAACAATTCTGAAATAAGTATCGTCCCTGCAGTTGCTGGCGGATCGCGATAAAAACAACTCAGACAAAAAAGATTTGGGCAAAAACTAATCAGATACAATTTCTAAATTAGAATATATTTTTCTTTGTCTCAGTAGTTTCAGTAGAATTCGACTGAGGAGATTCCGGTGTTTGCTGAACCGAAGCAGCTGTTTGCGACTGCTCTTCATCCGGTGAATCATCTGATTCAGCATCGGCCGGCTCTTTCACAGCACGACGAAATTCCTTAATCGAGTTACCAAATTCTCTGCCGAGACCACTGATCTTGCCAACACCGAACATAAGGACTATTACACCAGCAATAATGGCAATCTCTGGACCACCAAGAGTACCGAAAAGTAGGGTAGGCATAACGACCTCCTTACGAAGCTTTATCGCATAAGTCTACATCATCACGACGGTTATGCGCCCGCATCAACTATTCTCTCCACAAAGACATCCATAATCCCGCCACAAATTTTATCTTCCCCATCTGTAGGCTCTGTCAAATCAACAGTAACAATTCTTGGCTCACCACCATCAATAACATCCATAGCTTCCTGCCAAACCTCAGCCTCTCCGCAACCACCACCAATCGTTCCAGTGAAAGTACCATCCTTACGAATAACCATTTTGGCACCTACAGAACGCGGAGTAGAACCACGTGTCCGTGCAACAGTCGCCAAAACCACTGGCTCTCCAACTTCTAAAGCATTAGCAATTTGGCTATATATCCCGACTTCCATTCTTGTATCGTGACACGAGTAAAATCTTCTAGCAACTCTTGATAACAATCCATGGAAAGAAAAACTGATATAGTCCTAGGACATTTAAGGTAACTAAGAATTTGGAAACACCGAAGTCAGTCAAAAAAAAATTTAGAGATGGTAAACGACTTACTTTTTTTGTCTTAGGAATCGGATTCACCGCGATCGGTATCCTGGGTCTAATTCTGCCCTTATTACCAGGAACAATTTTTTTAATTCTGGCTGCTGCATGTTTCACAAGAAGCTCCCCAAGGGCACATAAATGGTTAGTGACAAACCGATTCTTTGGAGTGGAACTAGAAGCCTTCCTTGAAAAACGTCAAATGAGAACAAAAGCGAAAATTCAAGCAATCACGATCTTAGGAATAGGCATCACTCTTTCAATTATTTTTTCTGATATCCCTCTTTGGGCAGGGATGCTCGTCTTAACCATAGGATTGGGAGTTACTTCCTATCTAATAGGACTTAACCCACCCATTAAACCACCGACCAATCGTTCGTACTGAAGATATCCATATTCAAAGGAGTACGCTCACCACGAGACAAGCGTGGACCAGCCGCTGCTCCTATCATTGCCGCATTATCTGTACATAACGAAGGCGGTGGAATTCTTACCGGAACAGAAACCCTACTTCTCAATTCCTCACGAAGCCTTTGATTGGAGGCAACACCCCCAGCAATCAAGACCTCTCTAGCACCAAGGTCACTAGCAATGTTTGACACCTTCCCAGATAACACATCAACCACTGACTCTTGGAACTCCCATGCAATTTCTATTGGGGACCAAGTTTCTTTGCGGACACTATGTAGAGCTGCTGTTTTAAGCCCACTGAAAGAAAAATCTGCTGTCCCAGGCAACCAAGCACGTGGAAGTTTAAGAGAGGAAGCTTTACCAGAAAGAGCCTCTTTGGCTATAGCAGGCCCACCTGGAAAAGGTAACCCCAAAAGCCGACCAACTTTATCGAATGCCTCGCCTGCAGCATCATCAAGGGTTCCGCCTAAACGCTCATATTCATTTTCACTTTTCATAAAAACCAGATCGGTATGTCCACCAGAAACAACAAGAGCCAAGGCCGGAAAGAGTGGTGGTGGTTCTTCCATTAACCAATTTGCTCGAACATGTCCTTCCAAATGGTTTACCCCTAGAAAAGGTAGATTCTTTGATAGTGCTATAGCTTTTCCGGTGTTATAGCCAACGAGTAAAGCACCAGCAAGACCGGGCCCACGCGTTGCAGCTATTGCTTCAAGGTCATCAATCGAACAACTCGCTTGTTCTAGCGCTTGCTTAATAACCGGGATAATAGCCCGCAAATGTTCTCGACTGGCTACCTCGGGAACAATACCGCCATACTGGGCATGCAATTCAATTTGACTAGCAACAACGGAGGAGTGAATTTTTCTACCGTTCTCGATAACTGCAGCCGCAGTTTCATCACAAGAAGATTCAATAGCTAAGACCAACATACTTAATACATCTTCTATTTTATTGTGAATTCGTAAATCTAGAAAATTGGATTTTATAGATCCAACCTAAAATAATATGGCACCATACTAAGACAAGAAGAACATAATCTTCTATTAAAAAATCTGGCAGGAAAATGATGGTTAAAGATTCAGAACTACCACCGATGTTTCGAGAAGATTTTGAAATCTTGTATACAGCAAAACAACTAGAGCCCACAATCGAGCGGTTACATTCTGCTATAGAAGAAGATCTGCAAAAGGGGGTCGGTACTCCACAGCAAAGTCTAGCCGCTGCGTGGAGGCGAATAGCTGAGTTAAGGTTCCCCAGAAAAGCTGTTCCCCAACAAGTTTTGAATGAAGTAGAAGAACTGCTTGGACTCTGGGAACGAAGCGGACCCGGTGGGCCAGAAAGCTATGCGTATTCACTTTCTGAAGAGCAAATACTAGATGAGCATGAACGAATCAAAAAAATGCTACGGTGGACGAAAGAAGCAGCTGCACAAGGACCTGAACAACCCTTTGTTGAAACTGAATAATGAGTTCAAACGAACAACTAGCTCAACGCCTTAATAACCCATATAAAAAAAGGTTTTAAAGGCTGACAATTGTATAAAAGAACGCAAGATTCTAGGGAAACATGGGAAAAACGTTATAAAGCCCCAGATTATCAACCAAACATGAAACCTGTTCCTTTTCTGGTCGAAATGATCCAAGGACTACCACCTGGGCAAGCAATTTGTCTGGCCGCAGGGACAGGAAGAAATGCTATTTTTCTTGCACAGAATGGATATCAGGTAACTGCTATAGATATCTCTCAGACTGCACTAGATTGGTGTGACCTGATGTCCAGCAAACTTGGTGTAAAAATTAAGACTTTGGAAGCAGATTTACTAGCTTTTGATTTTGGCAATGAAGTATGGGATCTTGCCACCAATCTATACTTTTATGAACCATCCATTTTCCAAGGACTCAAACAAGCTATCAGACCAGGGGGACACATTCTTTTGCAAACATACAGCAAAGCGCAAAAAAAATTTAAGAGGGGACCGAGCAATGATGCTTTTCTTGTACACCCACCCGAACTAGAGGACCAATTTAGGGATTGGGAATTGCTTTACTTTGAAGAAACGAAAAATACCGACGAACAAAATAAAAGCGAATCTGTAATTCAAATGCTTGCGCGAAAACCTAAGGATTAAAGGAGGTTAGCTGAGCTGAGTATAATGCGACCGGTAACGGCAAAGAAAATGATCTTGCACAAACAACAGCATCAGCAAAAGCTTTCGTGTCTCCTTCTGAAACTCGAAAGCAATAGTCTAGAGTAATAGCCAAAGAAACACTGGAGGCATAGGAACTGCTACATAAAGCTTCCGACTCACAGTCCGCACGAGCAAAAAGGTCACCATAAAAAAACTTTGGAGAGTACCAAGGTAACTTTTGGTCAGAAAAGGCATCATCTTGCGATTGAACTTTAGGGGATTGCGCGTCCAGACCATTTTTATCTGAATGCACAAGATCAATTTCATCATATGGTGAAAGACAAGAGCTAAAAACTACATAGCAGCTGAGCAGTCCTATTACCCATCGCATATACACCTACACGAGACGGCGCCATAATCTAACCAATAGGACTGTTACAAAAGCAGCTCCTATGGCAACTGGAATAACGAAATGCCAGGGCCAATCCATAAAAATAGCTTAGCATTGCTGTGAGATACAGCGATTGGTATATTGTCCTGATTCAAGTGCCGGTAGGAGTTGCAGATGGAAGGCCGTTACCCCAATTCAATTATGATGACCCTTGCAACCTGCTCTGATCGTGACCATTTTGATGAGTGGCTCGACTGGTACTCATACATTCATACTCCGGATATTACATCAGCAGGTGTTTTCACATATATGACTCGTTTTCGCAATGCTTCAAACGTGCACCAAGGACGTGAAATTATTAACTTAAGTGAAAGCGATTTCGAAGATCCACTTGAGGCACTCGAAGAATTGAAACGCAAACGTGCACCATTTCGTAGTGATGACCGAATGTCCCCATATACAAAAGTTGTCCCAGGCGGTGGTCCCTTTATAAAAGTAGGTGGGGAATTTCAGTTTGTTAGGAACGCTCCCGTGCACGGGATTTTTATCAGTGCAAGTCAACTAATAGAAGAGGCCGATGAAGCCATATACAATCAGTGGTATAACGATGTATTCATACCAAATTTTCTTAAGCCTGGGATTTTTCAAAGTGCATACAGATACCAAATGGCTGCACCCGATCCACATTTCGAATCTGGAGAAGCTGAAAGAAAACATTACTTATGCATCTATGAAACTGACCGCAGAGACGTTGGAAAAGCGGTTGCCGAAAACAAAAAAAAGATACAAAAACCAGAAAAAGCTAATCAACTTTTTGATGGAATAGAAATTCTTTGGGAAATAGCAGCCTCTCGCATATTTCCACTCGAAGGCCGAAGGAGCAACTAATGGGAAGACTTGAAGGAAAAGTAGCGATTATTACAGGTGCAGCCCAAGGACAAGGCGAAGCCGAAGCAAAATTGTTTAGCCATGAAGGAGCCAATGTAGTCGTTGCAGATATATTGGATAAGGAGGGAAATACTGTTGTTTCAGAAATCAGCACTTCTGGCGGTCAAGCCCTGTTTACGCATCTTGACGTCAGTAGAACTGAAGATTGGGAAAAAGCTGTTGCAGCTACGCTATCTACATTTGGACAACTCGACATCTTAGTTAACAATGCAGCAATCTGGTTAGGAGAAGGAAAAGCAGGGGAAATGAGTGAAGAAGAGTGGGACAAAATGTTTGCGATAAATGCAAAAGGGCCCTTTCTTGGTACCAAAGCTGCTCTCCCAGCAATGTTAGAAAGAGGCAGTGGTTCAATTATCAACATAGCATCCGTATCAGGACTACATGGTTCTAAGGGAGGAGCTACTGCATACGGTGCTGCAAAAGCAGCCCTAACGAATTTCACCAGATCAACTGCAGGTCAATACGCAGATAAAGGTATTCGTGCCAACGTAATTCATCCAGGGCCAGTAAACACTGAAATGCTTCGCGGAGGAGTGGAGGAGGATCGACGCACTGCAATAGGAGAAAACCTCCCATTGGGTCGCCTAGGCTTACCAATTGACATCGCATATGGAGTGCTATATCTGGCATCGGAAGAGTCATCCTGGGTTACCGGTAGTGAACTCCGTATTGATGGTGGGTTATACATCTAAACAAGATGGTAATTACATGAACAAACAACTACTAGTTGAAAGAGATGTCATGGTTCCCATGCGGGATGACATTAATCTTGCAACTGACATTTACCGCCCTGATGATAATGACGAACACCCCGTACTTGTACATCGTATTCCTTACAACAAATCCGTCGCCCATTACACCGGCAGTCAAATGGTTAACCCTATAGTTGCAGCAGAACATGGTTATGTTGTAGTCGTTCAAGACTGTCGTGGCTGTTTCGTCTCTGAGGGAATTATGGAACCCTACACTCAGGAAGCCGATGATGGATATGACTGTGTTGAATGGGCAGCTTCCCAACCTTGGAGTAACGGAAATGTCGGTATTTACGGATCGTCATATATGGGAATTACCTGCCTTCAAACTGCCATTGCGGCTCCTCCACATTTAAAAGCTGTGATGGCCTATCTGACAGGTACAAACTTTTATCAAGGTTGGATGTACAGTGGTGGTGCCTTGGAACTTGGTTTTAACATGGGGTATACCCATGGGAAAGCACGCCAAGCTATTCCCCGACTTAATCTCACATCTGAACGCAAAGCTTATTTGTTGGAAGAACTTCGTAGCTCAGGAGCAAACCGAGAAGCACTTTCACGATTTCTTCCACTCAGTGAAGCGCCAATATTAAAAGAATCTGACGTATTGCCATATTGGAAGGAATATTTAGAGCATCCAAATTACGATGATTATTGGGAAAAACTTGATGTCGTAGCACGTGTTTCAGATATCAAAGCTCCAGTATTTCATATCGCTGGGTGGTACGACCAATTTCTAAAAGGGCATTTAGACCTTAATCTTGCTCTACAACAACATCCAGATAAATCTATTCGTGACACACATCGTTTTATAGTTGGTCCATGGGACCACAATTCCTATGAAGGACACCGTCTAACACGAGCAGGGGATCGTGACTTTGGTTTGAAAGCCCTAAGCGGAGTAATGGCCGTCGACCATCTACTCTTCGATTGGTTTGATTACTGGCTAAAAGGTGAGAAAACACCACTCATGGAGCAACCACAAACACGTTATTTTTCAATGCCTGTTGAAAATGATTGGGTAGAATGTGAATCTTGGCCACCCGAAAGTAACTCGCTAACGTACTACCTGCACAGTGAAGGATCGGCTAACAGTCGATTTGGAGACGGGAAACTTACCAATCTTCCTCCTGGGCCTGAATCAAAAGATACATTTGTGTACGACCCTCTTGATCCGGTCCCTACAGTTGGTGGCCGAACCTTTTCACTCGCAGCTGGGGGAAGCGGAGTCCAAGACCAGGCAAACGTTGAGGAGCGCAACGATGTTCTTGTCTTTACATCGGATGTCTTAAGTGAATCCCTCCACATAGCCGGAAATATAACTGCTGAAATGTGGATCACAAGTAGTGCTCCAGACACAGATTTCACAGCGAAACTCGTAGATGTTTCCCAAGATGGATACTGCGCCGTAGTCGCTGACGGAATTCTTCGTGCCCGGTTCAGAAATTCCTATGAAACCCCAGAATTCTTAGTTCCAGAAAAGCCAACACTGATCACTATTGATTTATGGGACACTGCATATACTTTTGAAGCAGGTAACTCAATCCGCTTAGAGATTTCCAGTAGTAGCTTCCCTCGATTTAGTAGGAACGCAAACTCAACAGTTCAACCTGAATTCGCAAGAGAAGAAGATTTTGTTTCTGCAACCCAGTGCGTCCTTCACGATGAAGAACATCCATCTAAATTACTTTTGCCGGTACATAACTAACTAGCACCGACATTGAATTCTTTTATACCGTGCTCTGAGTTATTAGATTTTTCGCTTCAGAACGAAACCCGTAATGCTACTTAGAATTAATTAAATAGTCCGCGTACCTTGTATCCGCGTAGTCTAGTGCTTCGAGGAACACTTCTTCACCATGTTCTGGGCTGCCAAATTCCGCTAACCAAACATAGCTAGACCAAAGAATAAAATTATCCTGAAGCACAATTAGCTCAAGAGAGGTTGCGTACTCAAAAACTTCTATACCATCAATGTATGTCCAGCCAAAGAAGTTTTTGAAACCATATACATCATCCTCTGAAACCTCTTCAACCATTTGTGTAATAGATCTAGGGCTAACTGGATCATCCCAATACACTTGTGACGCACATTCTTCCCATAGATAAACAATGCGATCAAACTCGCTTTTAGCTTCAGATTCTTTTTCAAAAACGATTAGAGACTGTAAAAAAAATGGACCAATATCTTTTTGTTCATAGGCAACCTCCTTTAGGTCACCACCCACAAACTTCCCTGCATTGACATATTCCCCGTCACACGGACCATCGAACCCATCATCTACAGGTTTATGTTTCGACCAATCTCCAGGCAGCTCACTTGCCGGAACAAGTACTGATGGCGCATCTACACTAGAACCGCAAGAAAAAAGGGCTACAGCCCCAATTAATACAAAACTACAAAAGCTAACTCTCCACATATATCACCTATGCGACCTCATTGTACTTAGACTCAACTCCCCCCAGCAACTTGTAAAAGTGCGCCCGTGGTGTAACTAGAAGCAGCTGATGCAAAGTACAACGCAGCACCCACAATTTCATGCGGATTACCTGCACGTCCTAGGGGGATTGATTCTTCGGCTCGTTTCTCAAAACTCTCCATATCCCAAGCTTTCGAAATATCAGTCAAGAACGGACCCGCAACAATCCCATTTACTCGCACATTGGGACCATATGCCTGAGCAAAACCAATTGTAATTGCATTTAATCCTGCCTTAGCAGCAGCATAAGGAAGCGCATTTTTACCCGGACGAACCGCCGCCATACTCGAAACCATAATCACAGACCCACCATCACCTTCAGCCATTCGCGAACCAATTAGTGCAGTGAGTCGAAATGGACCCTTCAAGTTAACATCTAGGACCTTGTCATATAACGATTCATTTATTGCAGCTAAATTGTCATACAACGGTGACATACCTGCATTATTTACTAAGATATCCACCTTTCCAAAATGGTCATATGCAGTATTCGCAAGTTGATCCACTTGATCCCAATTACCAACATGACATGCAATCGGCAAGGCTTTTTTTCCAGTCTTATCCCTTACTTCTTTCGCTAACTGTTCACACGAATCAAATTTACGGCTCGCAATCACAACATCTGCACCAGCATGAGCAAAGGCTAAGACTATCTCACGGCCAAGGCCACGACTGCCACCAGTGACTAGTGCAGTCTTCCCACTCAAATCAAATAAATTGTCAACATCAGACATACGCTCTCCTCATAAAATACTAGCGGTAATTATGGAGTTAGCGTAACCGAACATAAATCGCTGAATGATGATAAATATTGACTGAGTGTCTATATATAATGCGCACAAGCACAATCTCATTAGACTGTTAAGAAACCAAGCAGCTTACGATGAAGATCCGATACAAATTTAAAATATAAGCTGTATTGACTATCCAGGAGCATTGTGACGAAAACCTTTACCGAATTAGGTGTATCTGCGCCCTTATGCAAAGCGCTTAACACACGAGGGATCAAAGTCCCGTTTGAAATTCAACTTGCGACAATCCCTGATGCTATTGCAGGTCGAGATCTTTGCGGAAGGGCCCCAACCGGTTCGGGGAAAACTTTGGCATTTGGTATTCCAATAATTACACGAAGTACAAAAGCGCATTCAAAAAAACCAACTTCCTTAATTCTTGCTCCGACCAGAGAATTAGCTGAGCAAATATGTACTGAACTTCGGCCAATTGCGAAAGAAGCAGGTAGAAGAATTTCATCGGTATATGGAGGCGTAAGCATAAATCGCCAAAAACAAAACCTTACAAAAGGTGTTGATATCTTGGTTGCATGTCCTGGTCGTTTACATGATTTACTGAGACAAGATGCATTACGACTCGATGAAGTAACTATTGTTGTGATTGATGAAGCAGATCGTATGGCAGATATGGGTTTTTTACCGGACGTTAAAAAAATCTTGGATCTGACATCTTCAAAACGACAAACCTTACTTTTCTCAGCCACTCTTGATGGTGATGTTGCGATATTAACCAAGGATTATCAAAAAAATCCTGTGCGCCATGAAATTGGGCGAAAAACAGCGAATGTACAGGAAATGGATCATAATTTTTGGTCAGTTAATCGTCCAGAACGTGTATCTGTTGCGTCTCAACTAATACTCAACTCAGGAAAAACAATGGTATTTACAAGGACTCGTCATGGGGCAGATCGTGCAGCAAAACAATTAAAAAATGCTGGAGTGGAAGCTGTTTCAATTCATGGAGGAAAATCGCAGGGACAACGCAATAAGTCACTCAACTCCTTTTCTAGGGGTCAAGCCTTGGCACTTGTTGCAACTGATGTAGCGGCGCGAGGAATACACGTGAGTAATGTCGCTTGTGTTTTACATTTTGATCCGCCTGAAGATAGTAAAACCTATGTACATCGATCAGGTCGTACAGCTCGAGCAGGCGCAGTAGGGGCTGTAGTTTGTTTTGTTGATCAAAGCCAACATAGGAAAGTTAAACACATGCAGAGAGAGCTAGGTTTAAACGTTCACATTAATCAACCTACTTATAAACCTGCTTATATAAGTACTGATTCGAACCATCAACGAAAACGTGAAAAAGATCGAATTACTGAGAAGGTTTATCGTGATCGCCAAGGCGATATTGAAGATGTTATTACCGCAGGATCACGTCGTAGATTGCGTAATCGCCAAAGCGATCTCACCGAAGTCAGTACTAAAGGATCACATCGTAAAAAAAATCATCGTAATCGCCAAAATGATCTCACTGAAGTCAGTACTAAAGGATCACATCGTAAAAAAAATCATCGTAATCGCCAAAATGATGCACAGGGTTCTAATAACAGAAGAACTCAGCGTACTAAACGACATTCGTCAGTCGTATAAAAGGTTAGGAGTTAAAGGTAGGACTGCTAGAGCAAACTCAACTAATAGGATTAATTATTCCAGGATAAGTAGGCAGTGAATGTGGTTCCAAGTAACCTAAGCATGTGAAATTAATAACAGTACTCGTATTTGGCCTACTACTTGTAATGATAGGTACAACTTCCTGCACAACCACAAGTACCGGTAAACAAAAAACAAAACCAACTACAACTAGTGCAAATGTGGTTTTGAAAGATCTTTGGAGTGTTGAGGCTCTTCAAGGACAATTCATGAAGGATAGCCAAAAACCTCGATTAATTCTACTTTTCTCCCCGACCTGAGGTGTTTGCAGAAATGGTGCCCGTGCGGTACAAACCATACTCACAAAAAACCCTGATATAGATGTAGCTGTTTATACGATTTGGTTCCGTGGATATAGAGGTGGTTCCCGAGAAGCTTGGCCTCAGGAATTACTTACTGATAAACGAGTGACACATTACTGGGATGACCAAGACATCATTGGTACCTGGTTTGCAAAACAAGGGAAAAACATTGGATTCGAAGCCCGTGATGGCATCTTTTTATGGGATGCATTCTTACTTTTTTCTAGATATTCAATTTGGGAAGAATACCCCGATAATTTGAAGTCAGGATCCTCTCCTGTAATGTCTTCAATTAAGCTTCTCCAAGAATCGCTCTTGGGAATGTACCAATAAGCAAATACAAAATTATCCAAAAGATGCAAAAAGAACCATTTAACGTCATCCTATACCACCCCGAAATACCTCATAACACAGGAAATATTATTCGCCTTTGTGCAAATACGGGGGCAGCTCTCCACCTAATAGAGCCTCTAGGCTTCCAGTTAGATGACCCGAATTTAAGAAGAGCCTCCCTTGACTACTCTGACCTAACAAATGTTTTAGTACACAACTCGATGCAAGACTGTTTCAATACCTTATCTGTAAAGCAGCCCTACATGGTAACCCCACGAACAAACCAATTTTACACACAGATAGCCTTTTCTCCTGGAGATGCGATTATGTTTGGGCCTGAGAGTATTGGGTTCAAAGAAGATTTTTTAAATACTTTTGATAAAGAGCTACTTATTTCTATACCGATGACACCCTCAAGTCGCAGTCTTAATTTAGCGAATGCAGTTTCTGTAGTTTTATATGAAGCCTGGAGACAGTGTAATTTTTACACGACTTAGGCAGTTTTAAAAGGGAGTTAGGTTAAGAACCTAATAAAAGAAAAGTTTATCTCAACTTAATACTGTGACGTAGCCGCTATTGAACGTTTCGGTAGTAACATGTCTACTGGCTAACGTTTAGGGGTACGTATGGAATCTGAATATGGTTTGGCAGCAGCGGTAATTCTAGGCTTTTTACTTGGCCTCAAGCACGCCACAGATGCAGATCATGTCGTTGCCGTAGCAACTATTGTCAATGACTCGAAAAATATTCTGAGAGGACTGTGGATTGGTGCTTCTTGGGGCATTGGTCACACTACGCCACTTTTAATTATTGGGATATTGATTCTGCTCTTCAAAGAAGTTCTACTCGACCAATATGATCAAATTGCACATATTTTTGAATTTGGAGTTGGAATAATGCTCGTTTTCTTAGGAATTCAAGTTTATTGGAATCTTCGAAAAAGCCGGCTGCATGCACACGAACATGAACATGATGATGGGCCCCACGTCCATATCCATGGTACTCACGAACCCACCGAAGACCCTCATAGCAAAGTGGACCACGGCTTTCTTAAATTCGGTAAGCCAGTATTTAGACTTAAGTCTTTTACAATTGGCATGGTACACGGACTTGCTGGTAGTGCTGCAGTAATGCTGGCTCTCCTTCCAACAATTTCTTCATTTTGGATTGGAGTTTTATACCTCCTCTTATTCGGCGTCGGAACCGTTCTATCAATGTCGCTCATCACATTACTACTTGGGATTCCGTTTGCACTTACGGGGTCAAGCAAAAAACTCTATGCAGGAGTTACTGGTATAGCCGGGGGATTGAGTATTGTATTTGGAATCGCCTTAATGTCTGATATTGCATTTGGAACAACGCTAATCCCCTTTTAAAATAGCGGCGTCTTTTCACTTTCCATGTGTTGGGTAAAAGAAAAATCCTTAATTCCTCAACCTTGAAAGTTTTCTGCGCTTTCCATTCAAAAGAGATCCAATAAATGTATACCTTACTAATAGTTGATAACTAACAAAGCAAATAGAAGATGTAAGTACACATGCAATTAAAAACTCTCCTTCGGGCCACCAATCAAAATCAAATAAATAGAAGGTAATCCCACATACAACAGGTAAATGCAAAATATATGTCCAATACGACGAATCAACTAACCAACGAATAATCACATTCATGGAATGGAGAAATCTTTCAGTTAAACCAATAAATCCTAAAGAAAGGGTTGTAGCAGCAACACCATACGAAACAAACTCCCGCTCCTCACCATTAAGACCATTCGTAATGCAAAAACCTATAGCTAAGAACCCAAGGCCTAAGAGTATGCTTAGAGACTTCGTACTTTTTAATTTTTCGATCAACTCTCTGAAGTGATATAAGCCATAACCATAGAAGAAAAATGCAGCAAAATAAATTAGGTCGGCCCAATTCGGTGGCCAAACTGGCTTATCCTCACCTCCATTGTTGGCTCGCAGAATTAATAGCCCTATAACCACAAGTGTGAAAATGAATGGATAGGGCGTATAAAACCATCTCTTCCACTTTTGAAGAAAACCTTCTGCGAAAACAAAAAACACCTTCTTTTGTAGCAACTGCACAAAGGCCACAACTAGATAAAAGAAAAGTAAATAGTATAAAAACCAGAGGTGCCAAAAACTGAAGAAAAAATCGCTATTAAGAGGTTTCATCAAATTAAAATTACCAATATAGCCATAGTTAAAAATGCCTACCATTATGAAATGCATAGCAACTCCAAAAAGAACTAAAGGAATCACAATTCTTTTCAAGCGATCTTTGAAAAAATAGGCAAAAGAACGTCGTGCAAGTACAAGATTTGCAAAAAATCCAGCTAGTAGAAAAAAGACGGGCATGCGCCAAACATGGATAAACTCAAATAAGGCGTAGAGTGGCTCAGAAAAATTATCTCCATACAAAAAATAGCTATTTTGTGGCCAAGCACCCAAAGCGAAATAAGGGAGAGTTGCATGCAAAACTATGCCAAGCAACATTGCAAAAGCTCTTAATCCATCTAACCCATGATACCGAACATCATTCATTACATTAGGACGCCATATCCCTGTGAGTTATTAAAAGTTACGATCACCCAATGAAGCAACAAGTAAGAATGGTAATAACAAGTACTACTTTTCTAATTCTGCTCCTTTGTAGCTCATGTATAGTTCCCTATTCAGAAAACAGTCCTCCGCCTACTACAACTCCCCCGACCACAAACACAAACTATGGACCTGATGTTAGACATGTCTTTTTGACAGCATGTGAAAGTGCCAAAAATCGTGAATGGATTTCCCTAGATTTTGCCCAGGATAAATTTATTAAAATATACGACCATCTTTGGAACAATTTAGAAGGAAATTGTTTATTTTTTCTAGAATGTATAGAGGAACATTTGACCCAAGAAGAATTTATTAACTATCCAAATTTTAAATATCCAAATTCGGTAAAAGGAATGGAGACTTGCATACAACAAGTCAATGAAAGGCCAGACTGGCAACAAGAAGAGTCAGGAATATGATCAAGAACTAATTAACCCTGGTTCCTATCACCAATCAGTCGAAAAGCTGGAGGTTCCGGTTTTGTATACTGCACTTCGATTTTTCCCTCACGAATTCGTAAAGGAAATGTCACTAAAGGCTGAAGCAGCCATTCGCTAGATTCCTCACCACTAGTTACATCAAATTTTGCACCGTGACGAGAACATTCAATTTCCCACCCAATCAATCTTCCTAGCCCTAAAGGAGCATTGTCATGAGTACAAAGGTTTTGAATAGCATAATATTGTCCTTCAGAATTACAGACCAAGATGCTATCTCCTTCAATTGCAACTTCTGCAACTTCGTTTGGCCGAAGCATATCCTCATCTCCGACAGCAACAAATGGTATGTCTGGAGAGACACTGCTATCTTCTAAACATTCACTCATTTTCTATAATTCCCCTCGTGCGAAGCCATTGAAAAGCTTGAAAACATAAAGTAGCCACTATCAGTAAGGCACCGACTAATGCAAGCAATCCTATACCCGCAACCACTGTAGAACCAAAAAATGATCCTGTCGCATCCAAGATAAAAGGCATGCCAATTCCTATAATTAATAAAATAAAAACTGTTGCCACAAGGAAGGCAGGATTCGAAAACATAAAAAAACTGTAACCGGATTTTGATTCAAGAACCATACAAATCACTGTTTTACTGATAACACTTGGCGATTCGTCCACAAAATTCTAAACTAAGTCTCCAAACAATTCGGAGGGAAGCAATGGTCCAACAAGAAATTCTTGATAAGAGTGCAGAATTATCAAAAACACCGATTCTAGATCGTATAGAAAATATTAAAGAAGAGCTTACTGAAATTGGTAATGAAGCTCAAAAGATCAGGCGGCTACCTGACTGGGGTAGTAATACTCTCGCCGATGCAGGGCTCTATCGGCATACTATGCCAACCGAGTTAGGTGGCGAAGATATGCTTGCCCGAAAACAAATCGAAGTTATTGAAGCAACGGCAGCAATCGATGGTTCGGTGGGTTGGTGTGTACAGATAAACTCAGAAATTAACGCGCTAATACTTCGTCAAATGGGGTTAGATTTAGCCCATGAAATTGCTGATGATTGGTACATGCTTGTGTGCTCCGGCCTAGGAAGTCCTAATGGTCCATTCCCGGGAAGAGAAGCAACGCGTGCAGGTAGTGGATGGGATGTGAAATATCAAGGAGCATTCGCGAGCGGAAGTTATAACGCAACTTGGAATTTAATTCTCACTGGTGAGACTATGGACCCAGCTACAGGGAAGCAAGCAGAAGCAGCTTTTATGGTGCCTCGAGGTGAATTTGAGGTTGTAGATACCTGGAACATGGCAGGATTAAGGGGTTCAGGTAGTCATGATGTTCGTATAGTCGGACATATACCCGAAGAACACACCCTTCCTCAAGATGCTCTCGCCTCGACAACAACATGGGAAAATCCAACCCATCGTAATCCAGCACAAGTTCCTTATAACAAGGCTGCAGTAGCACTTGGCATTGCACGAGGAGCAATGGATGAGTTTGTAAAACTTGCGACCCATAAAACCCCATGGATGTCTGGTTCCCTGTTAAAAGACCAGCCTGAAGCATACATTCGTTTAGCTGAAAATGAGGCCAATTGGATGGCAGCACGTGCTTTCTTGATGGAAGCACAAGAGCAAATTGAAGAAAACTTAGGCCCTCTGGAAGGTGGAAGAAGTGTACCAGAGTGGGAATTTGGAAGACGGGGGTTACTCTCTTCAACACATGCTGCACAAGCATGCCGAGTGATTGTCGATAACATTCATAACCTTGCAGGAACAACTGCCAGCCGAATGAATCATCCACTAGAACGCAAGTTGCGTGATTCACATCAGGCAGCTGCACACGGTGGTGTTAGCTGGCGACATTATGGCGCTCTTGGCAAGACATGGTTAGGTGAAGAGCCACCCGAAGCTTATCGAACAGTAAAAAGAGCCTAAATGGTCAGGCAAGAACTGAAGGATCGCATCAAGATCCTTCAGGAAACACCGATGCTTGATCGCATCGAAAACATGCGAGAGGTACTCGTTTCTGCTGCTGATGAAGCGCAAGAAATTAGGCGCCTACCGGAATGGGCAGCAAAAGAAATGATCAACGCTGGCCTGTATCGATTTGCAATGCCCGCAGAACTCGCAGGCGAGGATTTTCTTGCAAGAGAACAAATTGAAACACTTGAAGCAACTGCAGCAATAGATGGATCAATTGGCTGGTGTGTTTCAATTAATTCTGAGATTAATTCATTAGTACTTAGAAAAATACCACTAGACCTTGCAGAAAAAATCTGTGATGACTGGAACATGCTAGTCTGCTCAGGTCAAGGTTATGCAAATGGCCCCAATCCTGGTCGTGAAGCACATCGAGAAGGAGAAGGATGGCAACTGACATACCAGGGCTCCTTTGCAAGCGGCTGTCATAACGCAACTTATGCTATGGTCTTCGATTCCGTTGGAGTACCTGATAAAACAACAGGTGAGACAGCAGAAGCATCGTGGGTAATTCCACAAGAGGAATTCGAAATTATCGACACTTGGGACATGGCAGGACTACGTGGAACTGGCAGTCACGATGTTCGCATAGAACAGTACGTTCCACCCGAGCATGTTCTGCCTCTAGATGCACTGGATTCATCACATTTATGGGAAAATCCAACTTTTCGAAATCCTTCGCAAGTTCCTTACAACAAGGGAGCAGTAGGACTCGGAATAGCTCGAGGTACTATGGACGAGTTCATAAAATTAGCTACCCATAAAACTCCATGGGGTTCAGGGACTTTGCTAAAAGAGCAGCCAGAAGCCTACATTCGTATCGGTGAGGCTGAGGCAAATTATCAAGCCGCACGCGCATTTTTAATTGATAGCCAAGAGAAAATTGAGGAATATCTAGGCCCATTAAACAGTGGACACTCCGAGCCATCAGTTGAACTTGCACAATTAGGACTTCTCGCATCTACGCATGCAGCACAAGCAATGAGACACGTGGTCGATATCATCCATAATACTGCTGGAACAACAGCAAGCAGGATGGGTAATCCATTAGAGCGAAAACTACGGGATGCTCATCAGGCAGCTGCACATGGTGGTATCAGTTGGCGTAACTATGGAAATGTTGGAAAAACATTGCTCGGCGAAGAACCCCCTCAACTTTTAACAAAAGTAAAAAGAGCTTAACTTACGTTCACTAACAAGCCTCAAACAGAGATGCAAACCCCTGACCTCCACCGACACACATTGTTACGATCCCATAACGTTTCCCTGTGCGTCTCAGTTGACGTATTAAGGAACCAGTCATTCGAGACCCAGTCATACCAAATGGATGACCAATAGAAATGGAACCACCCATCGGATTCAGCTTTTCATTAGGAATTTGAAGGACCCGCTGACAATGTAAAAGCTGTGCAGCAAATGCCTCATTTAACTCAATAATATCAATGTCATCCATGGTTAAACCATGCCTCTTAAGAAGCTTTGGGACTGCCACAACCGGGCCAATACCCATCTCTTCAGGACCACAACCTGCTACAGCACTACCCCGATATATAGCCAATGGTTCAATATCAAGCTGCTTAGCACGTTCCGAACTCATAAGTAATGTCGCTGAAGCTCCATCTGAAAGCTGTGAAGCATTTCCCGCCGTTACTGTCCCATCTTCTTTAAAAACAGGCTGCAATTTTTGTAAACCCTCCAATGTGGTCGAAGGTCGATTACACTCATCTTGATCAACCACCCATTCTTCCTCAAAGGGATCGCCATCTTTCGGCTGCACTTTTCTAGTTACAGACATAGGTGCTATTTCTTCCGCTATAAAGCCTTGTTCAACTGCTGAGGCATAACGCTGTTGACTTTGCAAAGAATAAACATCCTGATCCTCTCGTGAAACATCATATCTTTCGGCAACAATCTCGGCAGTAATTCCCATCGGGTAATAGAGCCCTGGAAAACGCTCACGAGCACGCTTATGTACCATACGGGTTTTATTTTGTGACCCGTCCTGAATCATTGTGATTGTCTCAACGCCACCACCAATCGCTACATCAGCGCCATTGTTAATAATTTGATCCGCAGCCATCATCACCGCCTGAGAACCTGACGAGCAAAATCTGTTCACTGTTGTAGCAGCAGCACTTTGCGGGATACCAGCATCCATTGATGCAATCCGAGCCATATTCATACCCATACATCCTTCGGGATGCCCACAGCCAATAATGACATCTTCGATTTCAGACGGATCGAGATTTGGATGCTCTCCTATAACTGACCCCAAGACATGAGATGTGTAGTCAACAGGCTCTGTTATGTTAAAAGAACCTCGATGTGCTTTTGTTAAACCTGTTCGTAAACTACCTACAATTACTGCTTCTCTTGCCATAAGATTCTCCTTTTCGACTAGCAGCTTCATAGTATGACACTTGAGAAAGGTCAACAATGACTATCAATAGGCTAGTCTTGTAAAGCAGAATTTTTTGTGTTATCCCAAGTAACTGCTCGATCTGGAGTAAAAACAACCCAGCGACGAGTACGTCCAGACGCAGAACCAGAGTGGCGCGGCGGCTTTCCGTTTTCACTTGGACTTGAATACTTTTCGCCCATTTGTAAGCGTGCCTCTTCAAGATACGGATCATTCATTTCTGCATCTACATCTTCAAGTACAATCGCGGTCCCTTGTAACATCGCGCCCTGAAGCTCATGGTACAATTCATTACGATCTACTATGACGGTTGCGTTCGGATTACGTCGCAAATTTCGAACCTTTTGACCTCGGCAAAGTGTATATACTTTTCCATCAGCCCAACCATAAACGAGTGGTGTGACATTAATACGACCACCAGGGCTAAAAGTAGCTATACGCATATGTACACAAGTCTTCATAAAATTATCAAGCTCATCTGGGGTCATTGCTAATTCAGACGGCAGAGGCATAACCACACTCCTGAAACATACTTTGCCAACCATACTACTGCGAAAAAAACGATCTACATAGCAAGAATTGTCTTAAGAACATTTCATTAAAACAGACTTGCTATCTCCACTAAATCCCAGATACCCTAACCAAAAGAGATACTTTTCAAATAAGGAAGTAAAAATGGCAGATCCAACAAAAGACCATGAAATAGTTTCGTGGTATCCGCTAGATGATGATGTACGAGAGGAACTTCTTACAACAGCTAGAGAAGCTGTTCTAAATTGGACAACAAAAGATGGCTGGGCTGTAGGTGTTATGCATGGTTATTACTGGGGAAAAGGTTCGATCTGGATGACTGCTGCTTCACATCGACACCGAATGTCTGCATTACGACGTGATCCTCGCTGTTCTGTAGTGATAACGAGCACCGGTACCCACTTAGGCCCCAGCAAAACACTTACAATTAAGGGCCGCTGCATCATGCATGAGGATCGGGAAACCAAAGATTGGTTCTATCATCAACTAGCATGGCGCCCAGGTGCAGATCCTGAACAAGCAGCAAATTTTGAGAAAATGCTCGACTCTCCGCTTCGGGTTGTAATGGAAATAGTACCAGAAAAATGGATAACCTTTGATGGAGCAAAAATGGCTAAGGATACCGCAGGAATGCTGACTGATGCGGAACGTGGACCAATGCTTTCAAGTGATGCTGAACGCCTGCCTACTGAGATGGCAAAAAGAGGAATTGACTAACTACGTTGTTCCTCACTAGCATCGTTTTCCACCTGTTGCCGAACCGCAAATAGACCAAGCTTTTCATACGAATCTTTATAACTAACGCTTGAATGCGCATTTCGGATTTTTTGCAATTCTTGTGTGAATGCGACCATTCGCACATGTGCATACTGATTCGTACTATGACGCGGTAAAACATAAGTTTGTCGAAAATATTTATTTGAACTTCGACCATAAGATGAGAATCCCTCAAGGCGCTTCTCAAGTCTTTTAATTGCTATAACAGAAATTATAGAAATTAAAAGGATCAGTCCCCCAATGCCAAGTAAAAGAGCAAAAAATATGTCGGTGTGAAAAGATACGATCCCAGTAATTCCAAGTAATAATGACGAACTACAGATCACAAATAGCAAAGAAACACAGGTTACAAAAAATGCAGTTAATGATCTCAAAACAAGCGAACTTGAAAAAGTCATTAATACCTTCCAATTAACTAATGCTAACAAGCAAAACGAATCTTTGAAATAAAAAAACTTAAGCCATACCTATGAGGCTAGGGAAAAAAGCTTGATCAATTACCATAGCTCCAAAAATAAGCGACAAGTAGATAGTCGAATATCTAAACATACCTCGAGCACCCTGTGATCCAGCTTCACGAGTCAAGCGAAGTGATATCAGTAAAAAGCCCACCCCAGTGACAAAAGCCACAATTAAATAAAACCAACCCATCGAAGCTACAAAAGTAAAGAGAATCGATGTGAGCAATGTTAGTGAGGACCATAAAACCATTTGTTTTTTCGTCAACTCAGACCCAATAACATTAGGTGCCATAGGTATCTTTGCCGCAGCATAATCACGTATTAACTCTAAAGAAAGTGCCCAAAAATGTGGTGGTTGCCAACAAAAAACAATCAAAAATAAAAGTAAACCTGTTGGATTAATTCCATTAGTTACAGCAGTCCAGCCTATCAATACCGGTAAGGAACCTGCCACACCACCTAGAACAGTATTATGCACGGTTTTCCGTTTCAAAAATAAGCTGTACACGATGCCGTAATAAAAAAACGCAAACAAGGCCAACGCCATCGAGAGCGGATTTACCATCAACCAAAACCATACCCCTGAAATAATCCCTAGTACCAAACCATAAATAACTGCATTACGCGGTTTAATTGCACCTCGGGGTATCGGACGAGATTTAGTACGGTCCATAAGAACGTCAATTTCAGCATCTGCAGCCATATTTATCGCCGCGGCACCACCTGCAGAAAGAATTAGACCAAAAAAAGTTGAACTGACAAGGCCCCAGCCAGGCCACCCCTCTTCAGCAAGTACCATCGCAGGCAAAGTGGTAACAAGGAGTAACAAAATTATGGACGGCTTCATTAGAGTTAGATAATCCAAAACAAGCCTTATAAAAGTCTTTAATCTGGATGCGTAGTCTGAATTATCTGAAATTAAATACGTCATTTAGAAATTGTTATCTCTCGATTTTCGTAAAGTGCTAAAACACCTGTTGAACACAGCATTGCCCAAACCGATGCCGACAAAACTAGATGGAGCACACGAGCCCACTCATCCCACTCTGTCCAAACATTCAAAGCACCAACGAAAATTTGTACAACAAAAAGACTGGCCGCAACAATCGCGAGAATTCTTAGCCTCATATCTGGACTCGGTAAGCGACTTATTGTCATATGCAAGTAGCCAAGCGTAAAGAAAGGTATTAAAACAGAAAAACGATGGATCCAGTGGATACTTTGTAAGCGCCCCCCAGTAACAAATGGTGTCATAGCTTCTTTACAATCCGGCCACGTTGTACACGCAAATCCTGAATCCGTGGCAACAGCATAAGTACCAATTGCCATCACACCTGCAACTGACAATGCACAAATCCAAGCAGCTCGTACAACTCTACTTCTTTGAACCGTAAAAGTTCGAATTCTGTTTGTTCCCAACCACGCATATGTTGCAATAATCGATAAAACAGCTACCAAAACTAATGCAGTAAATAAATGAAATGCAACAAGCTCTGGAGGCAATTCTGACTCTACTGTACGTCTACCCAATTCGGCCTGTATCACCAGTAGGGGTATTGTCAAAATCGACAACTTAACTAGCACACCATCTTTTCTTCTGAATAAACAAGTAATTGCGGCTTGGCCAATAATTAAAAGCCCTGTAAGTGCAGCAAAAGTCCTATGAGACCATTCAATAATCGCGGTCTTTTCTGCAGGTGGTAAAAGCTGACCATAACAAAGAGGCCAGTCGGGACAGCCTAAACCAGATTCGGTAGTACGAACGATCGAACCAATTGTGATCAAGGTCAGGGTTACAACAACCGTTACAATTGTCAGATAATTGTAACTACTTAATTTCAAGGTACTCATTTTCAATAACACTCTGGTCTGGGAATTTTATCCCTTTAGCCGCTTAGAATATTGTTATTGGACACAAATAATTCTCTCACCAATAAGCAATAGGTTTAATAAATACAAAAATTAAAGTCGACCACTAATTTTCAAGCATCAAATGAGTGGATTTCAGCATCAGCAACCAAAAAATTATGTTCTTAACAAACCGCTTATTGATTGGCTTCCTTATACAGTAAAGAAAATGGGCTCGTAAAAGACCAAATCGACAAGCGCATTGACTTTCAAGTCGCCTTTTCGGAACACGAAAAGAACTTGAGAGTGCACTACTAAAAAAAATTAATTTCTTTAAGCCGTAAAAAAATCTGCCCTCGGTGTTCCTGTTTGATCATACACAGGTTCCTCTAAATCCACTCGGAACTTTGAAATTTCCGAACCTGTAATCCCACAAATACCCAAGTGAGCCCCCATATCTTTATAGGGTGCTTCGGCAAAATGGAATGCCAGAGAATTTTCATCATCCCATAATTCATAAACCCAGATACGATTTGGGACCTGAACATCTGCAGTCCATGTATAAGCACGACAACCTGGTTCTTCTAACGCTGCATCGATATAGGGTTTTGCATCTATAAGTCCCTGATCTCGCTTAATTGGATCAAGTTCAATCCAGCCTGCAATTACAATCATTTTTTACTCCCTTGGATCATTCTAGAAAAAATATTATCTTCACACCTTTTCTTCGTCTTTACAATTTAAACAATGTCGAACATTTTCACCATTTGGCGCTATACTCGGAACTTCCCTAATGCAATTTGTTTCATCCGACCGATTTCCATCACATCGCTGATAGGTAATTCCATTAAATAAATCTCGTGCAATTAAAGCCCATAGCCAACCAGCTAAACAAAGAGGTTGTAAATTCCACACAACCATTGACATCTCATCATTTTTAGAAACATCTAAACTTGTATATTTCTTTAACTTTTGTGCGACTATGCCTGTTGAATCGGTTAGATCATCTCCAACTACTTTGCAAAGATTTTGTCTCAACTCTTCCGCTTTTTGATCTTTCGCTACGACAGCTGCTTCAATCGATCTTCTGGCAAAAACTTGTACACTCATAGTTTCAACTTGAGTCATTGAATAAAGAACATTCGCCTCATTTTGTATCAATTCTATTTCATGCAGTGCTCCTACTACATGGGAAATTTCTCCAAATTCCGTAAACCAATCTTTTAATGTCTGCTTCTTAAATGAGGGCGTAACCAATTCTCCATATTCACGAATAAAATCAATCACAAATTCACTAAACCTAGCAACCCTTACATCTTCACTCAAATCAGAAAAATCATCACTTATTCTTCTATGAAGATCCCACCATTTCAAAGCCCAAGGATCGAAAAGAGCACCTGATATCTTCCCCATGTGTAAGTGCTGTTCCCAGAATTGGTTTTCTACTGAATTCTCGAGATGTAAAAGATTCGTCACCGCCCAGCCTGAGGTAGAAACCCTGGCATCCAATCGTGCTACCTTTGCTTTTCGTAAAAGATCTTTATCACTACCCAAAGCAGGAACGAAGTCAACTGAGGAGAAGCAATCTTGCCGAAATCCTTCAACTATCTCCACACGCATACAATAGTCTTGCTTATTAAAATCATCTTGGAAAGTAGATGTTACTAATATATATACGTTATTTTTAAATAGTATTTAAAAATAACGTATATATATTACTTGTGCTGTCTAGATAAACCGAGTAGTTTCCGAACATGGTTAGCTACGATGATCTTTTTCATCTAGGGATTATTGTCCCCGATATTCAAAAGGGCATGCAAGACCTTTCAAGTCGCTTTGGTGTTACTTGGCCAAGAAAACCACGTACTTCACAAACCCTAATACGCACAAAAAATGGTACCTCCCCCATCACAATCAGCGGTGTATATTCTACCGAAGGGCCACCGTGGTTTGAGGTTTTCGAAGCTGTACCAGGAAGCCTTTGGTCAGCACAAGCTTCAAATATTCACCATATGGGGTTTTTCGTAGATAGCATAGACGACGAAATTGAACGTCTCGTTGCAGAAGGAAACGAACTTGAAATGGAAGCAGTCGATGAAAATGGAAATCGTATCAGTGGCTGTTACCTAAATACAGACCTCAATATAAGATTAGAAATAGTTGATGCATCGATAAGAGAAAGTTTAATAGAAAGGATTAAAAATCCGTAGATAACACTAGCAAAATTTGGATGCTTTTATGAAACAGGACCTTTTTGATCGGATAGAAGTTTTAAAAGAAAAAACTCCTGCTGAGCGTATATACGATATGCGCGACCTGTTGCACGAGGCAGGTGATGAAGCTCAAAAAATTAGACACCTACCTGAATGGGCAGCTAAAGAAATGATCAATGCCGGACTTTATCGATTTGCACTCCCTTCCGAATTAGCTGGAGAAGACCTCCTCGCACGTGATCAAATTGAGGCAGTAGAAGCAGCTTCAGCTATCGATGGTTCAGTCGGTTGGTGTATTCAAATCAACTCTGAAATTAATGCGATTGCACTTCGTCATGCAGATCGAAAATTAGCAGAAAAAGTTTTTGGGGATTGGCATGTCATTATTTCCTCAGGTGGCGGCCCACCCAATGGTCCGAATCCAGGAAAGAAAGCTAAGAAAGAAAAAAATGGGTGGAATATAACCTATCAAGGCTCCTTTGCAAGTGGCTGCCATAATGCAACGTGGGACTTTGTCTATGACCACAATCTTGGCTGGGAAAACTCACCCACTGGGGCCGCAGAGGCCGCATGGATGGTACCAAAAGCTGAATTTGAGATCATCGATACGTGGGACATGGCTGGATTAAGGGGCTCTGGCAGTCATGATGTACGTATGGAAAACCTCCACATCCCTTCTGAGCACACCGTTCCATATAACTGGAAGGAACAAGAGATCTTGTGGGAAAATCCAACCTATCGTAATCCATGTCATGCGTACTACAACAAAGCAGCAGTTGCTTTGGGCGTTGCCCGAGGAACGATGGATGAATTCGTAAAGCTAGCAACCCATAAGACCCCTTGGGGTTCAGGCACACTATTAAAAGAGCAGCCAGAAGCCTATATGCGTCTGGCTGAAAGCGAGGCAAATTGGATGGCAGCCCGTGCCTTCCTAATTGAAAGCCAAGAAGCTATCGAAGAAGATTTAGGGCCGTTATCAGATAAAAAAGATAGCGCAAACTTTGAAATTCAGCGCTGTGGATTTTTGTCGTCAACACATGCTGCTCAGACCTGTCGTCATATTGTTGATACCATCCATAATACTTCCGGAACAACTGCCAGTCGTATGAACCATCCGTTAGAACGCAAGTTACGTGATGCACATCAAGCAGCATCGCACGCTCTAATTAGCTGGCGCCAATATGGCAACTGGGGGAAAACTTTTTTGGGTGGTGAACCCCCTGGATTCGGACAAAATCCTCTAAACGCCAAAAACAAACCGGCAAAAAAGTAACACGAACCAGCTAAAAGCATGTTTAATCCAAAATAATGATCATTTTGACAGGCTGGGTAGAGCAAACAAATCCTGATAGGTTAGCTCAAGCAATACATTTAGAAAGTGAAGCTAACACGCTATTTTCTGAAGCAGGCCGCCTAGAACAGGAAATCGATCGATACCGACCAATTGGTGCCACATATCCGTTCGACGAAAAATATGCAGAAGCAAAGGAAATGAAAATATTGGGCAATGACAAGCAATCGGAGGCACAAACGATTCGTTTAACTACTGCTAAAACGCGCAACAATTTGGTACATGAATTAAAAAAATATGTTCACGAAACTAACAATAGCCCTGGTTGCCAAACTTTCGTAGTGACATCTGATAATTTCCACGAAGATCGTATCTGGCTATATGGTCTTTGGCAGGATGAACTAACTCTTGAAAATTATCTAGCTGGCCCTTTTCTTAAAATGAAACAGTATCTTAAGAAAAATGGATTTCAAAAAATAAAAATTTCAAAAGTACGCTCAAATTTACAAGCACCTACATCACAATAAATCATAAATTCGAGGCAGCCTTTTTTCTACTCGCACGTTTTTGACAAGTTCCAGAACAGTGCAAGGCCGTTTTCCCAGATGGAGTCAAGTTAGGAAGTTCGCGTCCACAAATTTCAAAACCAGAGCATTCTGTGTAAGTGATATTTTCCACTACATCACGGCATATCAACGCCCAGACCCAACCTGCTAAAGAAGTTGGCCGTAAAGCCATAGTTCGATTGCTTGATGTCTTTAACCTCTTTACAAAATCAATCGAGGTGTACTCCTGCAGTTTTGAACTAATAAGTGACTTAGAAACTTGAGCACTTTTATACGAAAAAAACGGCATTGCCTCTCGAGCCTCGAAATCTAACAAAACTTTACCATCGCCATCATCTATTAATTGAATCGCTCTTGAAATGTCACGCCACTCTACCAAAAACCTAGAACCTATTACAGCAGCATCGACTATAGACTTTTCTGATCCAACTCTAGAAAAGCTTGGCTCGATTTCTTCAGAATTAAATAAATCACCGTATACCTTATTAAAATTTGTCATTCTTGAAAAAACTTCTTTTGTTGTTAAATGTGACGGCATTTCACGATACCAATCAGCAATACGCCTATGAAGATCCCAATATTGCTTTTCCCAAGGATCAAAATAACCGCCATCAGGCAAAACTTGCCTAAAGCCACGAATAATAAAAACCATTAATCACCAAAAATAGTCTGCTTTTAAAGTAACTTAAAGTCAGACTATTAGATCAAATAGACTTTGTCGAGTAACTCAACAAACGTCACGGCTACTCAATGCTCAACCATTCGTTATAAAGGTTATGAAAATGGCGCACTTTTGACTCTGCGTATGAAGAGAGAAAAACAGTAGGTTGTGTTTTAGCCTTCACACCTTTTTGAATCTTTGGCAAATTGTATGTGTCTTGGTTTAAAACTCTCGCGAGTTCACCCATTTCTTCAGCATCTGTAAATGGCTCATCTGGCCCCAGCCAGTGAATCGGCACTGGCGCTGGTTTCGGCTGTCCTTCAGGCCAAGGTACCAAATACATAACCTCCATAATACTCATTGCAGGATCGTCGCCATATGGACGGAATCTATACACAATCCGACTAAAGGCACCCCACGGATGAAAATTAGGGAACAGGTTATTGAAGTATCCATCGACTAATTCTGCATCACAGAATTCATCCGCCTTACTACCCATAACTGGCCGCAATGCTTCTCGAATGTTATCTGCTCCAGCCTTCCGACCAGCAAAGATTTCTTCCAACGGAGGATAAATAGCACGCTGCGGACTAGTTCCACCTGAACCAGTTGTCGTAGCACGACACCAATTTCCAAAAGCGTCATAACTCATGTTCGAACCATCACCACCACCAACCATCGATTGTGGATGAGTCGCCATTACATGATAGCCCTCACAAAAAGCTTCCTGGGTCAACTTCCAGTTAGCACGGACAATCTTTGCCACATGACTAATTTTGACACGATCTTCGAAATGCCAACGTTCATAATGTTCCGGCATTGATCCTAAAAAGTCCTCTAGCGGCTCACAATCTGGATCAGGATTTATGAAAACGAAACCACCCCATGTTCCAACCTGAGCTTCAACTAACTGAGCAGCTTCTTCACGAACCTCTGGAAAATCCCATTCAGAAGGAATTTCACGCAGTTGGCCATCTATTTCCCAGGACCAACCATGGAACGGACAACGAAACTCTGTTGCACACTTGCCATCGTATTCACGAAGTTGACGGCCCCTATGCAAACAAACATTGTTATAAGCCTTAAAGGTAGTCTCATCTACACGCACAACGATGAACGACAAATGAGCGATATCATAGACAATATAGTCACCAATCTCAGGGATATCATCCTCGCGGCACGCAAATTGCCAAACACGTTTCCATAACTTCTCCACCTCGAGATCATGAAATTCCTGCGAATAGAATCTGTCGGTCGAAACTTTCATAACTCCACCTGGTAAGGGTGAATCTTCTTTCAACGTGTCTGGAACCAACTCAGGATGGCTGTCTCCGGCAACAAGTTCCTGAAACGTAGGACCAGCTGAACGCATCCCCTTTTCAGTCATTCGACCAGGATCACCTACATACTTCGCTACTTGAGGCTGCCCTTCATTTCTGAACATAACCCTTCCTGATGCAGTACGCCTAGGATCACGAACTGTTCCGTGATAGCTATCATTGGCTTTATCCCCTGCCTCTCTTGCGGCCTCTTCTAGCGTAGAAGCTAACTGAGGTCCACCTACAAACTGCAAAAAATGTAGATCTGGAGTCAATAGGTCACCTTCGACCCAACCTGTCTCCCAATGAAAAATACCTGCTGAATCATCTTTAGTAACCTTTACTAGGCCATCACCTAGTTCTTCATAAAGGGCCCCACTAATTGGGTGTGTATCTGAACGCATTTTCTACCTCCAATAGAAGCACTAATTGTAAAGGAAAATAAAAATTTGTCACTATCTCAGTACTAACATTAATAGGTAGTACTGGCTAAAAATCTTCGTCTTAGTTAATTACCGTATTGAAATTGCGTAACAGATTAGAATTTCTTATAAATCCGGCCAAACATCAGACCATGGACGCAAATTCTCATAATCATGAGAGGCTCGCAAAACAATATCATCTCGGAAATGCGGACCAACAATCTGTAACCCACAAGGCAATCCGGAATCACTAAATCCTGCGCGTACGGATGCAGCTGGATGTCCAGTAAAATTAAATGGGTATGTAAAAGCTATCGCATTAAACCGTTCCCCATCCAATTCTGTCGGAATTGGACCTTCCGCAAGAAATGCTTCCGTAGGCAATGTAGGCGTGAGCAGAAGATCATAATTTTCGAACAATTGGTTTGTCCAAGCAATAAGTTCACCTCTTAATTGCAAAAAGTTCGCAAAATCATCCGGCCCAACATCCATTGCCCGATCGAGCGCTTTTATATATCGATCCGTGAACAAGTCATGGTTTTTTCCGTAATTTTCCCATTCCATACCTAATGATTGGAAAGCTGAAACACGAGCCCACCAACCACCCATTTCAGGAATAATATCTGAAGTTTCCTCAACCTCATGGCCAAGATCGGAAAATACTTCAAGAGCACTATAAAATTCTCTTCGAACATCATCTTGGAGGCGGGTTACTCCTAATGTTTCATTGAAAGCAATCTTTAAAGGAGGAAGCGATTCTTTTAAGGAATCTTCATAAGAGAAATTGTTTGCTGGCAAACTAGTTGGATCCGCACTATGGGGGCCTGCAACTATATCCAAGTATCGGGCAGCATCTTTGACCGATCTTGTCAATGGTCCATAGCAGGATATAGCCAGCCAGGGATGCCGAGCACGTGGAGCTATAGGAACTCGACCTTGTGAAGGCTTTAACCCGTATAAACCGCTATAACACGCCGGTATTCGAATAGAACCACCGCCGTCAGTTGCAGTCGCCAGCGGAAGCATAGCTGAAGCCAGAGCAGCTGCAGAGCCACCACTAGAACCACCGGGTGTTTTTGTCTCATCCCACGGATTACGAGTCGGCCCAAAAAGATCGTTATCCGTAAATGGGATATGGCCGAATTCTGGCGTATTTGTTTTACCTACTAGAATTGCACCAGAACGCTTTACTCTCTCGACTAAAACATCATCGAAATCAACAAGGTTATCTTGATATACACGCGACCCCTTTGTCGTAGCAAAACCATTAGCATTTTCAAGATCTTTTACAGCAAAAGGTAGCCCACCAAACGGACCTAGGTCATAACCATGAGCGATCTGCTCCGTCTGCCGAATCGCTTCCTTAAGCGCCATTTCCTCATCCATCGCTACAATTGCATTAAATCTTGGATTTAAATCTTTGATTCGATCCAGTGTCCATTCCATCAATTCAGTAGGGGAAATCTCTTTCAAACGAATTAAATCCGCAATTTCTATTGCTGAAGAAAAATAATTGAAAGATAGGGACATAATTATCCCCCCTGCAAATTGATGCGCAATTCAAGAGAATCACCATCTTGAAGAGGTGTTGTTAGACGCCCTTGCTGATCATTAATCACGGGCAAAATAGCATCTGCATCTTTTTCATCAAAACCTTCATCCTGAAGAATTTCCATAGCCGTCAAACCTTCATGCCAAACAACCTCAAAATTCTCACGCTTCGATAATGACAAGTTTTGTAACGTTGGGAATAAGCGTACTTCAATAGACATTGCACCATTCTACCGAGGTGATGATAAAAAATCCTAAAGTACTCTATCGGGCCTTAAGTGAAAAAGCTTCCGCCAAAAGTTCATAAGACCGAAGCCGAGACTCAAAATCATGGGTAATAGTGACTATGACAAATTCATTTGTACCGTACTCTTCACCAATTTCAAGAAGTTGTGCTTTTACTTCGGACGGGTCTCCATAAATAGAACGCCCCTTCATCTCTTCAAGAGCTTCTAGCTCGGCCTCACTGTAACCAAAAGCCTGCGCTTCTTCTACCGTAGGTATTCCACCCGATGAAACACGACCCATCAGCCTCCACCCCCAACGACTCCAAGATAATCGCTCAGCTTCTTCATGAGTTTCAGCGCACAGAACCGAAACACCTATCGATGTTCGAGGGGTACTAGAAACAGGTGAAGGTGAAAAAAGTTTTCTATATGTATCAAAGGATGACCTTGCACTATGAGGATTAATAAAATAAGCATGAGAAAAATTCCAGCCAAGTTCAGCTGCATATTCAGCTCCCACATCAGATGAACCCAGAATCCATAAATCGGGAATAGTTTCTCCTAATGGTTGTGCACGAATGCCATGAAACCGGTGTTCCTTTGGAAAATCACCGGATAAAAAGCCGTATAAATTCATTAAGTGTTCCGGGAAATCCTGCAAATTGGAAGGGTTCCCGGACGGGGCTAGTGCACGTGCGGTGCGAGCATCACTGCCTGGTGCACGACCCACTCCCAAATCAATACGGCCAGGATATAAAGTTGCGAGTAGATTAAAGGACTCCGCTACTTTTAAGGAACTGTAATGACTAAGCATTACTCCACCAGATCCAACACGAATACCTTTTGTATTAGCAGCGATATGCCCAATTAGGACCTCCGGAGCCGTAGAAGCAAGACCCGTCATATTGTGGTGCTCTGCTACCCAATATCGTGTGTAACCCAGCCGATCTGCCGCCTGAGCAAGCAGTAAAGATTCTTGGACAGCTTCTTGAGCAGTCCCACCCGATCTCACTGGAGATTGATCTAGAACACTAAGTGAGACTTCCTGGGTACCCAACATTACTTCTCAAAATCCTTTCTAGTCGTAGAAGTAGCATCATCGAAATCGACTTCAGCATGAGTTAACACCTCTGCTTCCGAGCGGGAAAGTTTCCCCTTTGCAATCAACTCTTCAGCCTGAACATGGGAAAGAACTGCTTCACCTTTAAATTCCAGTCGTAAATTTCTGAACCTTGGGACCAAAAGAAAAGTTAGGACAATTACCGAAACAAGTATTAGGGAAGAAACAGTAAATGTTGCTGGAGTTCCAAATTCGTCAGCAGCAAAGCCTAGAGGGATCACCCCTAACGGCATTACGCCAAATGACATCATCGTAAAAGAATTGACCCGACCACGCATTTCACCTGGGGAAAGCGCCTGAATGACAGTGTTGTTAGATGCCATGAACATCATTTGCCCAATATTAGAACCTGCAAAAAACAAGAAGGAAAACAGAAACACATCTGTACGCGCAAAGGCAAAAATAAAGGCGGCCATAATCAAACCGCTTACAAACATCAGACGACCTTTAGATGGAAATTTATCAAATGTTGCAGCAAAAATAGCTCCAATAACTCCACCTATACCTCCCGCAGCCATAAGGAAACCATAGGCACGACCATCAGACATATCCAACACTTCACTAGAATGAACCTGAAGAAGAGTTTGCAAAGGAAATGCAAAGAAAGGCATTACCATTCCAGCAACTAAAAGAAGAGCAATTGTGGGTGTAGCACGAATAAAACGAAAACCTCCACGCATACTTTCTATAGTACTTTCAATCTTCTTCGAACCAATAAGACCATGAGAGGGCAAACGAAATTCTGAAATGATTGCAAAAATAAAGCAAAAAGTCGTTATCACAAAAACCCATCCCACACCTATTGGAGCAATAAGCAACCCTCCAATTGCTGGTGCAATAATTCTAGTAAGATTCTGGCTACCCATCTGCAAAGAAACAGCATTCATTAGACGGTGCTGAGGCACTAACAAGGGCACGAGTGCTTGTCTTGCAGGGCCATTTAACGAAAAAATTGCCCCTGACGCGAATGAAAGGAAAAAAAGGTATTCGTAAGTCATCCAGCCAAAAAAGACCATTAGAGTAGTAACCACACTAACCACAGCTGATGCAGATTGAGTAACAATTAATAGTGTGCGCTTATTGAATCTGTCTGCGATGACTCCACCAAAAGGAGTTATTGTGAGGAAAGGCAATGCGATAGGCAAAGTCAATAATGTCGTTGACAATGCAGATTGAGTTAATTCCCAAGCAAGAAAATACCGGAGAATAAATTGCATTTGCATACCAGTGAAAAAGGCAGAATTCCCTGATAAAAACCAAACGAATTCACGTTCACGTAACGATGCAAACGTGTCACTAATTCTATTTTCTAAAACCCGTGGAAGATACATATATAGTAAAGCACTTAAATGCTGAAACTACAGTCTAACGTAGAATTAGCTTTCACCCTCAGAATCTTGATCAGGCCCAAACATTTGTAACGCAATTCTTGTTGCTGAGCCTTTATCCCCAGGCTCTATTTCCCCATCAAGCACCATCTCGCTTAAACGATCTTTAACACGGCCTATCCAAAAACCAGGTTCACGGCCACAGATTTCCATCAACTCATGGCCATTAAGAGGACTTTCGGCACGTAACGCAGCGGAATCTTCTTCTTCGATGCGCTGACAGGCAATTTCTAGACCATCATGATATTCATCGTCATCATAAGTGTGACTGGTATTGTCAGCTCGTTTAAGTGCAACCATATCGCGCCAATGGCCGTCCAAACGATTCATGAAACGACGTACGAGGCGGGCATCATTGAGTGCTGGTCGATCCATATGTCTACGTACTAGGAGGCTAATTGTATTTACATCTTGCTTACTTAACCGAAGACGTTGAGTAAGCTCTTCAGTCAATTCTGCTCCAACAATCTCATGGCGATAAAAACCCCATTCACCATTCTTTTTAACATGTCTAACACTAGGCTTTCCAAGATCATGCATTAATGCAACCCATCTACGTAAACGCCGATTTTCTTGGCAATCAATCGAGGCAACAGTTGCAACAGTGTGACCCCAAACATCGAACTGGTGAAATCTATTCTGCTCACAATCGGGCATCCCAGCTAACTCGGGCAAAATAATAGGTAGAGCACCAATTGCAGAAAGCAAATTAAGACCTTGTTCCGGGTAACTTCCTACCAATAAACGTTCTAACTCAGCGGTAATGCGCTCTTGTGAAAGTGACCGAAGTGTCTCAATTGTTGATATCATCCCTGCTTGGGTTGTTGGTTCCAAAGCAAAACCTAATTCGCTTACAAACCGTACACCACGAAGAATACGTAGTGGATCTTCCTGATACCTCTCTTTGGGTTCCCCTACTGTACGTATAATTTTCTTTGAAAGATCCGCTAGGCCATCAAAGGGATCAAGCCGCTCACCCGTAATTGTATTTTCAGCAATAGCATTTATCGTAAAGTCTCGTCGCGCCAGATCTTCATGAATTGTATGCCCGAAGGAAACATCAGGATGACGATCACCAGGGCAATAACTTTCACCTCGAAAAGTAGTGACCTCACACCATCCTTCGTCAGTTTCTATACCAATTGTTCCAAAGCGTTTCCCTATAGTTACAGTATGTGCTCTGAAACTTTCACAAATTGTAATTATAGAATCCGGTAAGGCTGAGGTAGCATAATCGTAGTCTCTTCGATCAACCGAAACACCCCTTAAGTTATCTCGTACAGCTCCACCTACAAGCCACAATTCATAGCCAGCATTTTCAAAAGCGGTGATTAAATCTTTTCTTCTAGGAGCCATGTATAAAGTGTAGCTGAATTCATCACCGAGCTAACCACCAAACAGGCACCGCTTATTTAAATAAGTTAAAAAAACATCTTTGCAGTAAGGGTATTAACCGGTGAAACGATTACGAAAGCGATCAAAAAGAAATTGAATAAACCAAAACAAGGTCCCAAATAGCATCGCCCTCATCAAATAAATTCCCGAACCTTACTCATTACCTAGTCTGGAACAACCTGTTCGGTATCGTCCTCACCTAACCTAACCGCATAACCAGGACAATTACTTCTGGCCCATGTTGCGTCATCATGCTCATCACCTTCAGGGTCTGTATTTAACACTTCAGGAAAAGCATCATCTTTCTCTTTAAAAAGTTCTGGGAAATCTCTATAGCAATTGCCTGTTTTGATACAGCGATTGTAATTAATCCATAAAGACATTGTTTGCTCCTAAATCTTGCTAAGTTTCAAACTCTGAATCCGACCATAATAACCGGTAGACAAAGATTGCATTAGATAAATTTTCACACACTTAAAAAAATAACCTACTAAGGTTCGTATCTGGCAAGAATTAGACAAGAATTCTGCCCTCCAAAACCAAAACTATTTTTTAGAGCCACTCTAACATCCTTTTTTCTAACACCTTCAGGAACATAGTCAAGATCACAAATTGGATCCGGGTTCACTAAATTGATTGTAGGGTGAATCAAGCCCTCAACAAGCGTTTTAACTGTGGCTACAGTCTCCATACCTCCACTGGCCCCAAGACCATGACCAATCAAGCTTTTAGTCGCGCTAATTGCGAGTTTATATGCATGTTCTCCAAAAACATCTTTTAGCGCATTTGTCTCCGCACTATCACCTACTTGCGTACTTGTGGCATGTGCATTTACATAATCGACATCCTCTGGAGCTATACCACTATCAGACAGCGCTTGGTTAATCGCTCTTGATGCACCATTTCCATCCTCTGGTGGTGCTACAACATGAAATGCATCAGAGGTACAACCAAAGCCAGCAAGTTCGGCATATACTCGTGCCCCACGTGCATGAGCATGTTCCTCGCTTTCAAGAACAAGAAGACCTGCTCCTTCACAAGGCACAAAACCATCTCGATTTGCATCAAATGGCCGACTAGCAGCCGAAGGTTCACCTGTACTACTTGTAAGCGCTTTCATAGTACAAAAACCAGCAAGACCTAATGCACTTATTCCTGCTTCAGATCCTCCACCTAGCATGACATCGGCTCGTCCCATTCGAATCTGTAGGGCAGCCTCACCAATTGCTTGCGTTCCTGCCGCACAAGCGGTAGAAAAGGTTCCGTTATAACCACGTAAACCATATTGCATAGCCACTTGAGCACCCGCCATATTTCCTAAGTGCTTCGAAAAAAAGAATGGATCAATACGCATACCACCGCGTTCAAAAAGGGTTTCGCATGCCTCTTCTATCCCTGGAAAACCACCACCACCACATCCCGTCACGATACCTATTCGATCTCGATCTGAAGCATCTAAGTCAATTCCAGAATCCACCAATGCTTCATTCGCGGCAACAACTAATAATTGGGAAAATCGCGCCATTCTCCGAGCCTGCTTACGGCCAATTATGTCATTTGGATCAAAATCTTGAATCTCACCCGCAAATTTACAAGGGTAATCAGTTGTATCGAAATTCGTTATGTTTTTTATTCCTGATTTCCCCGTAATGAGACTCTCCCAGAAGGAGTCAACATCCAGGCCTGCCGGAGTAACTGCACCTAATCCCGTAATCACAACCCTTTTTCTTGCTCTTAAAAGTTCATTCATTCATCACATAACCTGCAATACATTGTAGCCTATACATCATCGGCGAATAAGGTTTTATAGAATAATAGAAGTCGAAATCTGAATTGAAGAAAATACCTGAATGACGGAACTTGATTTCCCACCCCATATTGCCATGAAGCGACGAGATGGCCGTTTCTCTGTTATCTTGCACCGCTCAATCGCGCTTCTTGATAAAGAACATATAGAAATTAAAAACGCGCGCAGTACAATTTATATACCACTACTAGGAATTCTGACATCTAGCGGGGCAGGGGCATTAATAGCTGTGCAAGCAGGAAATTTACCTCTCTGGTCCTTAATCACTCTCTTGCTTTTTTCAATATTTGTTTTCCCAACTTCAGTTATGGGAATTGTCTCGTCTTTAATAGGTTCCGACGTTGTAATTGATAAGCGAAAAGGCTCAATTACTTGGCAACAAGGCTATCTTGGACTTGGACTTGGGACACGTGAGCTTGTTCCATTTCCAAAAGTCGAAAAAATAGAAATTACAATTGAGGGTGATAAGCCTGAAAGATGGCGAGAGGAGGCAGACAATATAAGACAGTTCTCGCTCGAATTAATTAAGACAAACGGGCGTAGATTGATCTTAGCCCAAGTACCCGTCATTGCCAGCAAACAAGTTGACGGGATGGATAGAACATTCGCAGTTGGAAAAGTAATCGCAGATGCGATACAGGTCCCCATCTCAATCCCCTCAGACTGGGAATTGATCGAATTAGACATAGCTACTGAACAGGAGGAAATAAAAGACCCCGCTTTAAAAATCCTAATGGATGCCACTACTATTGCTATAGTCGGTTTAGACTCCCGAACCGAACGAAGTGCATACCAGGTAGCAAAATACTTACAAGACCAGCAGTACCGTATTATCCCTGTACCAACAAAGAGATCAGAAAAAGAAGTTTTGGGAGAGAAAGCTTGGGAAAGCCTGAAAGATATTCCGCTAGAAGTTGATGTAGTTAATCTTTTTGTACGTTCGGAACAGACTACCCCTTTCATTCAAGATGCCATAGAAATCGGAGCAAAAGCAATTTGGCTACAATTAGACATATACAATGAACCAGAGCTTGCTCAAGCACGAAAAGTTGGAATAGCAACTACAGAAAATCGTTGCACAAAAATTGAACATCAACTTGCATCGGTAAACAAAAAGAAACTCAAGGAAATCTAATTACACATACTTTTAATAAGGTATGCTAATGAGGCTTATAAAAGACTCTGCTAGGGAGAGGGCACATCGTACTGAACGATACAGACCATCCAAAAGAATCCTGCGGGGTTTTTGGTGTTTATGGACCTGGTGAGGACGTTGCGCGCCTAACCTTTTATGGCCTTTATGCATTACAGCACCGTGGACAGGAAAGTGCTGGAATAGCAACTAGTAACGGAAAAGATTTTTCCTTACATACCGGCATGGGATTAGTTTCACAGGTTTTTGACGAAGATAACCTAGGAGATCTACAAGGACATATCGCTATTGGCCACACAAGGTACAGTACAACCGGTGGTTCAGATCCTTGCAACGCACAACCAGTGCTTGTTCAAGACACACATACAGGCGATACAATTGCCCTTGCACACAATGGAAACATTACAAACGCCTCAACTTTACGTGAAGATCTACTAACACAGGGCATCAAGCTACAAGGTAATGCTGATACAGAATTAGTTGCTCATTTACTAGCGCAAGCACCCGGAAAAAGCTGGGAGGAACGGTTTAAATATTTAATGAGGCGATTGAGAGGTGCCTACTCACTCGTAATCATGACAAAAGATACATTATTTGCCCTGCGCGACCCAATGGGAGTACGGCCACTAAGCATCGGACGATTGGGAAGTGGTTGGGTGGCAGCATCCGAAACTTGCGCCCTCCAGCACCTACACGCAACGGAAGAACAGAGAGAAGTCGAGCCAGGAGAAATCATACAAATTGATGCGACCGGAATGCATAGTTTTCGCGCAGCACCAAGAAATATTCGACAAGCAGGATGCACACTTGAATACGTCTACTTTTCCAGGCCTGACAGCCATTTACGTGGCGAGCTCTTATATCGTGCTAGAGAACGAATGGGTCAGCATCTAGCCCAAGAACATCCAGCAGATGCTGACGTGGTTATCGGAGTCCCAGATTCAGCACTGCCAGCAGCGATAGGATATGCGCAAGAAGCCGGCCTTCCATATCGTGAAGGACTAGTTAAAAACCGTTACGTTGGGCGTACTTTTATCCAACCCGATCAACGAATTCGCGAAGCTGGGGTTGGTCTAAAATTTAACGCCCTTCGGGAAGTGCTCGAAAATCAACGCATTGTTGTCATCGATGACTCAATAGTTCGAGGAACAACAAAACCGCGGGTTGTGGAATTGTTAAGACGTGCCGGCGCAAAAGAGGTACACGTGCGTATTGCATCTCCAGTCATTACCTCTCCATGTTTTCTCGGCGTTGATATGGCAACAAAAACAGAATTAATCGGGGCTAATCTAGAAATTGAAGAAATTAAACAACATATTGGGGCAGACTCATTAGGGTATCTCAGTATTAATGGCCTTAATAATGCCATTAATACTGGGGAAAATACCCTCTGCAACGCATGCTTTACTGGAAAATACCCACTCGATGTTCAGGAACGTTTACCGCTTGCAATTGCAGAGATATAGCCTTAGCGCGAACTTATACCGTAAGCAGCAACACCAACTCCCAACACAGTAAATCCAACCAATAAAAGTATCCCGATAATTATCTCTTCTGCACCATCTTTAGTGTTTACAGCAACAGTCACTTCTTCGGAATCGGCAACTTCTTGAAAAACAGACCAACCAGCTAAATCCGATATTGGCCCTTCTAAATTATGCGCTACTTCAGTAGTCAAAAATTCTCCCTCACTTTCACTGGCAGAAACGGGACTAGTATTAACAAGAAAGACCGCACTTAACATCATGGAAACAAGAAACACCAATGCTAGCCGGGGGATTGAGAAATTGTAGAGCAAATGATCCTCCAAAAATGCAATTTTTTTTTCAGGACACAGATGAAGGTATCGGGTCAACCACCTTTTGGTCAATCCGACCCACATCAATAAAACGTTCATGGAGCTCAGAGATCCCGTTTTCAGATAAGGTGAACCCCCTCGCATTATAGTCTGGCCCTAATCTCGAAAGCAGTGCCAAGCCCTTGCGGGTATCACTCGCTACACGAGCACCATCCTGCCGGTGGCAGCGGAATTTAAATAACCAATAAAGAAAACCTCTCCATTCACATTGGGAAAGCTCTTCTCCAAACTTTGTGCCAACAGAATCAGCATATCGGGCTATTAATCTATCTATATCTAAGTCATAAATGCGCATAAAAATCTGCTCAAAAAAACCGAGCCCTTCCCCAGGAAACGCCATAGCCCTTTGCTCTTTTACTATCTCTTCCTCAACGGCAAATTGTAAAGATTCTTCCACTACTACTCCATATAAATAATTCAGATGAGCACTATATTTCCAAGCTCCTATACGCTTTTCAAAATCTTCTTCACTTAGCGGAAGCGGCCATTTACCTTTAAACAAAAACACCTCAACTTCATTTTGTGGGAGAAGCTCAGGAATTGCATCACATAAACGCTCAGCCAATCTTAGCCAATCAAAAGCCTCGCCAGCATACAAATATTTGTAATGAACACCATTGATATTTTCTTCAGTAATACTCCAAGAACCTATAGCATCTAAAAGTGCATCAAACCAATGCTTTCCACTTTCGATATCTAACCGAAACTGCAAAACCACCTCTTCACTTGTCACCTCAAGCTGTCCAATATCAACGAAAACATCTGTTTCGATAGAATTTTCAAATTGACTCATACCTTGATGATAGCAATCAAAGGATTTAAAACGAACCAAATAATAGGATTATCTAAAAAACGCCTTACAATGTAGCCATGCCCCAAGACAAAAATAGAATTATAGGCAACAAGCTAGTGATGGAAACATTGCAGCAAATGACTAAAAACGGACAAGTTGCGCATTCTATTTTACTAGCTGGTCCAGAAAAAATTGGACGTACAACTATTGCTCTCCAATTTGCAGCAATTTTAAATTGTGAAGATACGGAAAGCTCCAAAAAACCATGTGAGCAATGCAGAACTTGCCGGTTAATCATGAGCAAAAATCACCCTGACGTAATTCATCTTGTGCCTGGAAATGTGCTTTGTCGTGGCGAAGGCGGACATGAATCTCATCCCAACTCACGAGATATCAGGATTTGTCAAATACGTGGAGTTATTGAAACAGTCTCCAGATACCCTTTCGAGGCTCCGTGGCGAGTAATCATCATAGAACCCGCAGAACACCTCGGCCGTGAATCTGCAAATGCACTTCTCAAAACGCTAGAGGAGCCTCCTGAACACACTGTTTTCATTCTTATCAGCGCAACTCCCCATTCACTACCAGAAACAATAGTTAGCAGGTGCAGACAACTTACGTGCACTCTCGTAAATCCCAGAATTATTGAACAAGAGTTGCTGCTCAGAGATATACCACCTGAATTAGCAAGTAAAGCAACCCAAGCAGCAAACAAAAGGCCAGGAGAAGCAATTAAATTTAGTCACCACCCTGACCTAATAGAAGAACGCATTATGAAACTTGAAAATTGCAAAAATATCATCAATGCAGGAAATAGCGACCGCTTTCAATACGCATCTGAACTAGCCAACAATTGGCGAAAAGATCGAACAATGGTGTATGAAGAATTAGATATCTGGAACTCTTTTTGGGAGGAAAACCTTATACGAGCAGCGAGAACTGAAAACCTAACACACCCGGCTATCCATGCATCACTAGCTGGATTAAAGGCCGTTGACAACGCAAAAAACAATTTAGACGCCCTAGTAATGCCTCGTTTATGTCTAGAGCTAATGCTATTACAGTTTCCTGCACTTAATTAGCTACTACAGTAATCAGATCCTTTATATGGTCTGCTACTAGAACGGGATCTTCCATGGGTATGAAATGAGACCTTTCATACAGCAGGATATCACTTGCGTTTTGAAAGCTTCCTGCAAGGCTTTTGACTGTAGGGGAAGCACTCATGTTTGGGGTCTTATCAGCCTCATTAGCTTTTTTTGAGCTCTTAAAAGATGAACGTAAGATACGCACAGGAATCTGAACGTTCCCAAGTAGTGGATACGGATCTTTTGCTTTGCCCCCATCATATACAGCAGCTTCAATTGCTGGAGGACACGCCAAAACGAAGCCTGTCCCCTCACTATTAGGCAGCAATCCATACTCGCAATACAGTTGCAGCGCTTCCGTTCGCCAGGAATTAAATGGGGAACGAGTACTAAATCGCTCAAACATTTCTGAAATCGATGACCATTCATTACGTCTTCGAGCAACAAAATGTTGGCTCGTCGATCTAGGTTCAACATAGGCTTCAGGCGGCAAAATAACCGGATCTATAAGAAGCAGGGCAGAAAATATCTTTGGGTTTAAGGCTGCGGCTACAGCGACAGCATAACCACCCATTGAGTGGCCTACACCAATAGCCCCTTTTATATCAAAAGATTCACATAAACCCAATATATCTTCGACAAACACTGACCAAGGATAAGGTGGTGGCGTTTTCTCACTCCGCCCATGTCCGCGAAGATCTGGCGCATAACATTGTTGGTTAGCCAAATTTTCGATGACTTCATCCCAGCACCGCGCATGAAAACCCGTAGCGTGTGCAAAAACAACAGGCGGGTCTTGTCCGACTTGTTCAAAACAAACCGCTTTCATCCCATTAATATCCAGCCGATGCTCAACTAAGTTCATATATCCCCAACCTAAAAATCATCAACAAACATGCCAAGCAACTTTTAAAACTCTCCATAAAAAAGGCCATGATAGAAGTTACAAGCAAAATTCTGGAAATCATGATATCAAAGATCCATACTGCAGAAGGAAACTGAAAGGATTTGCATATCATGGTATCTAACGAAGTTATTGAAAGTATGAAAAAAACACCTTCCCTTTTGGCACACTTGATCGCGGAAACTAATAATGAACAACTGGATGCAACAGATGGGAAAAACTGGAGCGCACGTACAATACTTGCACATCTCCGAGACGCAGAAATGTACGAATTTAGAATGTCTATCGAGCGTGTTGTAGCAGAAAATTCTCCTAATTTATATTTTTGGGAACCGGAAAGATGGGAGATAGAACGATCTATACATCGTGATGCGAAAGAACAAATGCTTGTAGATTTTGCATTACAAAGACAAGCATCTATATCCTTACTACAATCACTTACTAGTCAACAATGCGCGCGAAAAGGCATGATAGGCGACAAGGAAATTAACCTACTAACTATCGTAGACTGGTGGGCACACCATGATTTATCTCATATCGAACAAATGGAAGTAACTTTAGGTGAAACGGTAGCGGATGCTCAATCTAGGCACCTCAAAAAAGATAGCCTTAGTGACTAGCTGGAAGTAGTTGCGCTTAAAATTCTGTCTGTTGGCTTCCTGAGAAAACGGGCTGAACCCTTATTAGCAGAGAGTAGTTTTTCAATGCTGTGAACGAGTTCTTCGGATACAGCAGCTTTTTCCAAATCAAACTCACTTTCAGCGCCTTCACTATCGTGTACCACTAATCTAACCTCATCTTCACCCGGATGATCCGCTATAAAAGCAACGACAGATTTGAGCAATTGCTTATCGGTCATTAAATCATCTGTTTCATACATCGTAATAATAAGCCGGGCAGCTTCATGGTTAACAGGCGATCGAACAGTCGGAGAATCAGCTTCGGTAGTAACTACGGGTTGCTTAGAATATCCGGTCTTTGCAGCACCATTCATATAAGGCTGAGACCCATTACGGCTAGCCCTAGTAGGGGTAACTCTCGGCTGAACCTGCCATTGAGAAGGATCAAAACCCACTAGCCTAGATTCATCTATATCCCAAGGCACAACTTTGCGCACACTTACTGCAAGACGATCGTTACGCTCCCGACATTCAACTTCAAGCAACAAGATTTGCCCCTCCGACCACGTACCAGGAGCGCTATCATCAATTGTATTATTCCAAACAGTTACTTCAATGGAACCAGACAAATCCTCAAGAGCCACAATATAGAACCTACGATTATCACGAGTAAACCGCGTCGTAACATGCATAACCATACCAGCAACTGAAACCGTTTTTCCTGCTAACTCGAGCGAAAGGTCATCCAAAATATGGCTGGTATGTGCTGATATTTCCTTAGATGCTTCCTGGAATGGGTGCTCTGTAATATAAAAACCTAATAAGTCCTTTTCATTTTGTAATATATCTTGACGATTAGTGGGTGCAGGCTGCAATTCCAAAGCTATGCCTGGAACATCAACCTCCGCACCAAAAAGATCAAACATCGTTGATTGGCCACTATCACGCAAATCTTTTTCTTTCCGTGCAACCTCAATAATTCTGTGACTATTCGCACGCAACGTACCACGATCAATTTGGAAACTATCTAGCGCACCGGACATACTTAAATTCTCAATAGTCCCCCCCGTAGCACCTTCTAAATTAGCTCTTTTACAAAAATCTTCCAGATTCTGATAGACTACCTCTTCCTTTCTCACAGCCAAGACACCGGTAAGCGCAGCCGAGCCAATACCTTTGATATCTCCAAGACCAAACCTTATATCCATAGACTGATCTGGATTTGATTCAATGCTGAATTGCTCATTACTTAAGTTAATATCGGGAGGAAAAACCTTAATACCTAGACGTGAACACTCCGCCGTTGCTGCAGCAATTCGAGACATCGGATCGGAACTCGAACGCGATAGCTGAAGAACAGCTGTCATAAACTGCACTGGATAATGAGCTTTCAAAAAAGCAGTCTGGTAAGCAATGTTCCCATAAGACCAAGAATGTGCCTTGTTAAAAGCGTAACCTGCAAATGGTTCGATAAGTTTGAAAACCTCTTCTGCTTCGTTATTGGTATAACCATTTTGAACAGCCCCATTAACAAATCGACTTTTCTCACCTGCCATTACCTCAGGCTGCTTTTTACCCATTGCTTTACGCATCACATCAGCCTGGCCTAGCGAATAACCGGCAAATTTACGAGCAATATGCAAGACCTGATCTTGATAAACAATAACCCCATAAGTTTCATCCAAAATATCGGCAAGGTCAGGGTGTGGATAGGTAATACTTGAATTGTCACTTTTGCCTTTGCAATAGGTTGGAATATGATCCATCGGCCCTGGACGATATAAAGCAACCAAGGCACAAATATCAGCAATTGAAGTTGGTTTAAGGTCCTCAATAGCTCGTCGCATCCCAGCCGATTCGAGTTGAAAAACACCAAATGTTTCACCTTTCCCCAACATTTCCATAGTTTTAGGATCACCATCAGGTAAATCACTCAGTTCAACTTTCGTAGCTGTAGTCTCAAAAATTAAATCTACTGCCCGTCCCAAAATTGTAAGATTTGCAAGTCCAAGAAAATCAATCTTAAGAAGGCCTATAGCCTCTACAGCACCCATTGGAAACTGAGTAGTCGGACCTGCAGAATCATCTCGCCCTGTACGTTGTAGGGGTACATTTTCAGAAAGTGGCTCACGGGAAATAACGACTCCTGCCGCATGTGTACTAGCATGCCTAGCAACACCTTCAATACGACGAGCATTATCAATTAATCGATGCACAGATTCATTCTCGTCATAGCTTTTTCGCATCTCGCTAGATTGTTGAAGTGCATCTTCTAAAGTTATATTCAAAACATTCGGGACAGTACGGGCAACGGAATCAACATCGCCATAGCTCATCCCCAAAGCTCGACCGACATCTCTAATTGCAGCCCTAGCCCCAAGGGTTCCAAACGTGATGATCTGAGCAACTTTATCTTCGCCAAAACGATCATAGGCAAAACGTATTACCTCATCTCTACGGTTATCTGCAAAATCAAAGTCAACATCTGGCATTTGTTTACGTTCCGGATTCAAAAACCTTTCAAAAACAAGCCCGTTACTTACCGGATCAATATCAGTTGCAGCAAGTGAAAAAAGAACTAAAGAGGCAGCAGCAGAACCACGCACCCCCATTGGAATATTTTCACGGCGCGCATAATCTGCTATCTCCTTCACAACAAAAATATAGTCCGTGAAACCAGTTTGCTTTAGTACATCAAGTTCGTAATTCAGTCTATCTTCGTATTCCGGGGCAACAACACCAAACTTCTTCAAAAGACCGTCCCGGCAAATATCGTGAAGTACCAAATTGCTATCAGCGCCATCGGGTATCTCTGGGGCTGGCAATAATTGCCGATCAAAATTGAGAGTTAAATCACAAGCATCCGATACTAAGGAAGTATTTGAAATCACATCAGGCCGATCTGGAAACAAAGCAGCCATTTCAGACTCACTACGTAAATGGTAACCCTCACCATCTATGCGGAAACGGTTTTCTTGATCAACTGTGGCATTTGTGCCGATACACAACAGTAAATCATGTGCTTCACTATCCTCAGGAAATGTATAGTGGCTATCATTTGTAACCACCACGGGAATATCAAGTTCTTGACCAACACTAAAAATATCACCATTTATACGTGAAAATCGATCAACTCCATGTTCTTGAACTTCAAGAAAATAATTACCATCAAAAACTTCTCGATACCAACGAGCAACATCTAGTGCACCGTCTCGATTCCCACTACTAAGTACCTCGAAAAACTCACCTGACGGACAACCACTTAATGCTGTTATACCTTCGCTGTACTTTTCTAAGAGTTCACGATCTACACGTGGTTTGTAATAAAATCCCTCCAAATTGGCGAGTGTAACTAACTGGATAAGATTCCGATAACCAGTTTTATTGCGAGCTAATAAAACTAAATGGAAAGGCTGCTCATTAGAATCTCGAGTTTTGCGACTTGAACGGGCAACATACGACTCAACACCAATGATAGGTTTAATGTTTCGAGCATTAGCTTCCTGATAAAAATCAATCGCACCGTAAAGTGCACCATGATCAGTCATCGCAAGTGCTTCCATACCAATTTCTTGGGTGCGCTCTAGAAGAGCTGGAATTCTTGACATTCCATCTAATAATGAAAATTCAGTATGCGTATGTAGATGAGTAAACATCCAAGTGTTGCTATCGTAGCGGAGGAACAGGATTACGTGGAAAAATAATGGAAAAATGGGGTGGACGGAGGGATTTGAACCCTCGATCTTCAGGGCCACAACCTGACGCGTTAACCGCTACGCTACGCCCACCATTTCATCGATAGTAACAAAGACTAAAGACAGAAGCAGGAACGACCATACGCAAACCAGTAAGTAAACTATTAATATGGACTTTAATTTTTCACAAGAAACCCTCGCTTGGCGAGAAGAATTACGATCCTTTCTACAAGAAGCGTTGCCAAAAAATGAGCCTGGAGCAGACGATTTCTTCGATAACGAAGAGCAAGCCCCGTTTGCAAAAGAATTCATGAAAGAGTTAGGTGCACGCCGGTGGCTAGCACCTGCTTGGCCGGAAGAATATGGTGGCCTAGGAAAAACTCAAGTCGAACAGATGATCCTAAATGAAGAATTATCTTACTTCCGTGCACCACACGGAGGTCGACTATTCACAATTGGTATCACTGGACCAACAGTTCTCGTACATGCAGATAACGAGCAAAAGGAACGTTTATTGCCTGAAATGGCATCCGGAGAAGTATGGTACTGCCAAGGCTTTAGTGAACCGGAAACAGGTAGTGACTTAGCTTCAATGACTACACGTGCTATTAAAGATGGTGATGATTATATTGTAAATGGGCAAAAAATTTGGACTTCTAACGCACACATTGCTGACAAAATGATCTTACTGGCACGTACCAATAATGAAGTTGCAAAGCATCGTGGTATAAGTGCCTTCGCACTGGATATGAACACACCAGGCGTAACAATCCAAAAGGTACCCAATATTGCATATCGTAACGATTTCAATCAGGTATTTTTTGAGGATGTAAGGATTCCAGCACGTAATTTAATAGGCGCAGAAGACGATGGCTGGCGCGTAGCAATGACCGTGCTTGATTTTGAAAGATCCAATATTGCAGCAATTAGCGGAGCACGGAGAACCATACACGATCTTATTTACTGGGCTAAAGAAGAACATGGGGGGCATCGCCCGTGGGATGATATACAAGTCCGCTTAAAATTGGGGGAACTTGCAACTGAAGCCGAAGTAGGAAGACTTGTTGCATATCGAACCGTATGGCTGCAATCAAAAGGTGAGGTACCAAATTACGAGGCCAGCATTGGTAAGGTTTGGATGGCATATTTAGGAATAAAAGTAGCTAATATAGGCGTAAATTTAATGAGTAATTATGGCCAGCTAACCCCAGGTTCAAAATGGGCACAACTAGCTGGTCGTGTCGAGGAATCATACTTACTCTCATTAAGTGGCCCCATCGCAGGAGGAACAGGAGAAATACAACGCACCGTCATAGCTACACGTGGACTTGGCCTTCCTAGGGGAGAATAATCAGCCTGCTAACCACCGCAAAGCTGCTCTAATAGCTTTCCCTCGATGACTTACTTTGTCTTTCTCCTTCGAAGAGAGTTGTGCAGAAGTACGACCATCTGAAGTTACAAAAATCGGATCATACCCAAAACCTCTGTTGCCAATAGGACTACGAGCGATAGAACCTTCCCAAGTTTCCTCGAAGACTCGATAACTACCACAAGGCCACACAAGAATTACCGCTGCCACATAACGAGCATTACGATTTTCATCCGTTACACCTTCCAATTCTTGCAACATAAGTTGAACACGGCCTAGATCGTTAAGCTCACTAGAACCATACCGAGCAGAAAAAAGACCTGGCTTTCCTCCAAGTGCATCTACCTCTATTCCGGAATCATCTGCAAGTGCAAGACAATTGCCAGCTTTTGCAAAAGCGTGTGCTTTCAGGAACGCATTTTCTGAATAAGTTGAGCCATCCTCTAGAACATCTAAGTCGATGTTAAGTTGCCTCGGCGTAAATATCGAAAAAGAGCATTCATTCAGTAGCCGAACTATTTCTTTCAATTTTCCGGGATTATTGGTAGCAAGTAAAAGCGATTCTGAAGGTAATGGAACATCTAAGCGTTTGTTAGGATCCATCCCTACGGCTATTTAGAATCTTCAAAATCAGATTCAGTCTCAGGCAAATCACTGGAAAAAGTTTTACTGATAGGTGCAACCCAGTCACCCGGCCTAACTTCAAATCCACCCAATTCACGTTTGAAAAAATAAAGAGCACCGAACACAATAGAAAAAAGCACTAGCCCCACTAGGGACCATATCACTACAGCCAAGAATAGCCTCCAACGTGTATTAGTGTATCACTGACCCTACACACGATCAGATAATCCAAGCGTTTCGGCTGCAACCTCTAAGGAGTCAGGTAATTTCATCCTCGCAGTGGGTTCAAACTTTGAAGCAGTCTCCGGATCTTTTAAGCCATTTCCAGTAAGAATCGCAACACCGACACCACCCGAAGAAAGACCTTGTTTTGCATTTTTTCTGAGACCAGCAAGTGAGGCAGCACTAGCTGGCTCAACAAATAAGCCTTCCCGCCTAGCCAAAATTTCATAAGCTTCCACTATCTCATCATCAGTAACTGAAGCAATAAGCCCGCCGCTCTGATCACGCGCATTCACCGCACCTTCCCATGAGGCAGGATTTCCAATACGAATAGCCGAAGCAATAGTCTGAGGATCTGGCACCTGTTGGTCTTGCACAATTGGCGCGGCACCAGCAGCTTGAAAACCTGTCATCCGGGGAAGCTGTGTTGAAAACTTAAGGTTAAAACATTCTTTGAAACCCTTCCAATAAGCTGTAATGTTCCCTGCATTGCCAACGGGTATAGCAAGTACATCAGGTGCATCGCCCAACTCTTCACAAATTTCATAAGCCGCCGTCTTTTGGCCCTCTATGCGAAAAGGATTCACGGAATTGACTAGCTCAATTGCATATTTTTCAGTAAGTTCACGTGCAAGTTGCAAAGCATGATCAAAATTTCCTTCTACTTCAACAATATGCGCGCCAAAAGCTATAGCTTGAGAAAGTTTTCCAGCAGCTATACGGCCACTCGGAATCAAAATTATGGCTCTTAAGCCACATCGCGCAGCGTAGGCTGCAGCTGAAGCACTTGTATTTCCAGTACTTGCGCAAAGTATCGCATCTGAGCCAGATTCAACTGCTCGTGCTACTGCAACAACCATACCCCGATCTTTAAATGATCCGGTTGGGTTACAACTTTCAAGTTTAAACCACAGCTCATCCAAACCACACTCCCCTGCCAACGATTCCGAACGGACTAAAGGAGTATCTCCTTCACCTAAACTAAACCGCGGCGTACCTACAGTTAAAGGTAAGTATTCACCCCACCGAAAAAGTACACCTTTAGGAGAAACTTCCTTGTTCATGATTCACTTGGGGGATGCAAATTATGAAAAGTGGATTCACGCAAATCTTGAGAAAGAGTTTGGATTTGCCTGCGCCTTTGCCCTTCTTGCTGAGTATTAAAACGCTTAAATTCAGAAGATATTTGATCGATCAAGCTCAAAATTTCCTGATGAACACTTTCAATACGATCACCAAGAACATATTGGGAACTCATGATCTTCTTATCTTCTTCAATTAACTCAGCAATCTGTCTGATTTCAGCATCAACTGTGATCCCAATTTCGTTCATACGAGCTTCAAGTGCTTCAATTTTTACAGTCCGTAAAGTAACTCCCTCCACAACTCTGCCTACTTCCACTTGTTCTGCAGCCAGAAGTCCAACTTCTTTTCTTACCTGCGAAAAATTACTCAAAAGAGTACGCAACTGATCCTCAACTGGTGCAAGTCTTGTTGTGATTTCGTTGCTAAGCACTTGTTTAACACTACTCTCAAGGCGTTCTACTACCTGAATCCTATTTTCCAGACGTTTAAATTCACTTTCAAAGACCCTCAACCTGTCCCCCAAAGGGGGGATGCTAGCTCGCACATCAGCCAAATTTTCCAACAATGCATCAATCTTTTGGGTGATTACAGAATTATCACTCTGCAGAAAATTAAGACGTTCGATAAGTTCACTAAGCTCATCTGGCTTTACGTACTCAAAATTTGTTAATTCAGCTTGATTACGAAGCAAACGATTATCCACCTCATCAATACGTGTATTTGTTTCATCTACCGAACCTCGTATATGTTCCGAACTACGCAAAACAAGGGCGAGACGTTCAGTAATACCAACATATTCAGCTTTATTTTCATCCAGACGTATATTCAAACCATTAATCTTTTCTGGTATCTCAAGTTCTGCAAGCTGCGTTAATTTTGAAATTTGACGCTTTAAATCGTTCAAATTTCGTCGTACAAAATCATCTTCATAAGTGTTACCCTCCCCTTTTTCCGCACCGATAATTCGTTCACTCATCTAATCCTCCACACGAATACGATTATTTACTGCATGTACATCGGGTATCTGACCAAGTACTTCGATCGCTTCATTCAGAGCAGCCTCACTCGCTTTATGTGTCATGATAACCAATTCTGCAACATCCTCTTCGGCATGAATTTCCTTTTGATAGACAGCAGCAATACTTACATTTTTTTCGCCAAAGACATCTGCAACCTGAGCCAAAACACCAGTTTGATCCGAAACCAAAAGACGCAAATAGTATCGGGTTTCCAAAGATTCCAAAGTTAAAATAGTCCCTTCGCCCTGTATTCCTGAGTCCCATAGAGGAGCATTGCCCACAGCAAGTGCACGTGCCACCTCAAGAACATCTGAAATAACCGCGCTAGCAGTCGCACTGCCCCCAGCTCCAGCACCTTGAAAGGTAAGCGGCCCAGAAAGGTCACCCAAAATTTGGATCGCGTTCTGCACCCCATCAATTTTTGCTAAAGGAGTTTGATCAGGTAGCAAAGTTGGGTGAACACGAACAAGACATCCATTCTCTTTCTGCTCAGCAATTGCAAGAAGCTTCACCGAATACCCCAACTCAGCGGCATACTCCAAATCTTTCGGCTCAATCCTACTAATACCTTCAGTAATTACATCGTCAGGAGACACTCGCTGATCAAAAGCTAAGCTAGCCAAAATCGCTATTTTATAGGCTGCATCGTATCCTTCCACATCACTTGTAGGATCGGACTCGGCATACCCCAGGCTCTGAGCTTCAGCTAGCACGCTATCAAATGCGGTACCTTTTTTAACCATATTCGTCAAAATATAATTTGTTGTCCCGTTGATGATTCCAGTGATGGACTTAATTTTATTTGCACGCAAATCTCGGAGTTGAGGATGAATCGCAGGAATTGCACCAGCAACACTAGCTTCAAAGTGCAAAGATGATCCATTCTTACGAGCAATTTCAAATAAGTCAGGACCCTCTTTAGCTATCAACTCTTTATTTGCTGTCACAACATGTTTACCTGCTGCTAAAGCACGACGTATATATTGACCTGCCGGATCTAGGCCACCCATAACTTCAACGATAATTTCAATATCTGAATTTTCTAAAACGTCATCTACATCGCTAGAAAGACTGTCCTCTGGAAGCATTATTTCCCGCGGACGATTAAGATCGCGGACAATTACTTTATGCAATTTTAAATTTTTCCCCGTGTGCTTAGCAAACTCTTCAGCACGACCAATTAAAGTCGCTGCAACAGCGGTACCAACCACACCCATGCCTATTAATCCAACACCTAAATCGGAATTCACTTCGTTCATTTCCTACTCTACCCTTGTATGGTCCTCGACTACTGCAAGATCCTCAGAACTTAGATTACGCTTAATCATGACTCGTGCGCGAGCGTTTTTAACTAAATCATCAAGATTCTCCCTAGCCAGAGCATTTAAATGCTCTTCGCTATAGGCTTGAACTGTTAGAAGTTCTTCATATCTAATAACCGCCCAAAGATTTTCATCAAGTTGTATAGGCTGACTAGAAATATCCCCTATTTCAAGATTTTCCAAGACAGAGAGGAGCTTTTCATCAATTAAACTTGGCGGCTTCGTAGTCAGGCCATCATTTTGGCGACCCACCCTATCGAGTGAATCAGTTTGAGCAATTGAACCCATATTGTCACCTTTTTGAATTCGAGCAAGCACATCAACTGCATCCATTTCTGTAGCCACTAAAATACTTCGAAAAGTGAGCAAATCGCCACCCACAGGCATTTCGCTTTTAAGCTTAGAAAGAAGTAATTTTTCCACCTCGCCAACAGCAATGAAACGTTCAAATGAGCTTCGTTGCATACCTGTTATTTCAAGTTGCATTTCTAGGTACATTTCAAAATCAGGATTGCTTTTCCCAAGCCTCTCTTTCGGCACTCCTAACAATGCCTCAAGAGCCTTATCTATCAAATTTTCATCGACGACCATGCCTTTTTCTTCAGCAAGAATTTTTATTAATGCTTCATTCTCTAAGGTAAAGAGTAAGGATTCTTGCAAAATGGGAACGCCAACACCTGAATTGCTTTGGGCATAGTAAAAAAAGCGATCTGCGTAGTACTGTAATGAAAAAGTCTCATCTCCAACCTCGAGAATAGTCTTTTCACCCCAATTATCTTTTTCGTATATGCGATAGACAAAAAACCCTATTATAAAAAATAAGAGCACCAATGTGAGGGCAATGACTACATACCGACCCACCTGAAAAGATCTAAAAAAATTTCCTTTTTTTTGAGAAGGGCCGGTTCGAGATTCCGTAGGCAAACCTGTAGTACGGTCTCGACGTGTCATATCATCACAACCTGTTCAGACAACTACCCACGCAACGGGAAAATACCGCTTTTCCGAACGTGTTCAAGCGTATACGGAAGCAAGCCTATAAATCGAGACCGCTTAACAGCACGTGCAATCGCACGTTGTCCTAAAGCACAAGTTGAAAGCTTTCGACGAGGCTCAATTTTCCCACGCTCATTTATAAAACTTCGCAAACGAGCAACATCTTTATAATCGACTTGATAATTATCTTCTGGAGAACATCGGACTTTGTTGCATAAGCGACACATTCTTTTGCGATTATTAAAACGACGACCGCCACGACGTTCTGAACGATCGCCGTCACCACCATAGTCAGATTGGGAACTGCCTCTGTTTGTATAACTTTCAGTTTGGTTTGTCATTACAAAAACTCCATCTATTCAAAAGGTAAATCATCATTATCTATTACCGGAAAATCCTGTGAGTCATCGCCAGTCGAAGAGGAAAAATCAGTAGAACCCATATCTTCTCGGCGCCCACCCACAAATTGGACATCATTCGCTACAACATCAACGTAAGTACGCCTATGACCTTCGTCATCATCAACATCACGAACTTGCAAACGTCCTTCAACATATAACTGTGAACCTTTCGTAATATACTGGCTCACACGCTCAGCTCTGGTACCCCACAAAGTAATTCTAAACCAATTAGTTTCCTCACGACGTTCACCATCGGAACCACGCCAATTTCTGTTCACAGCAAGACTGAAATCAGCAACTGCAGTACCACTACCTGTGTACCGAAGCTCCGCATCCCGTCCCACATTTCCTATTAACATAATTTTATTCAAGGGCATTTTCTTCTCCTTATCTATCGCCTTCTTTTTCTTCTTCCACTGCTTCTTCCGCTGCTTCTTCCGCTGCTTCTTCCGCTACTTCTTCCACTGCTTCTTCCGCTGCTTCTTCCGCTGATTCTTCCGCTACTTCTTCCGCTGCTTCTTCCGGTACTTCTTCCGCTGGGGCACTATTACTTGTCGATCGATCAGACTCACGTACTTCCAATGAACCACTAGACTGTGACGGCGCTGAGATATCTTCCGACGGCAATTCGTCTGCACGTACGATCAAATGTCGATAGACCTTCTCATCAATATGTAATTCTGAATTAAGTCTTGGCAAGCCATCCACACTCATTTCAACACGTGCCAGAACATAATCAGCATCCAACTGCTTCTGGATAGGATACGCAAGCCTACGCCTACCCCAATGATCAGTTCTTAGAACCGTACCGCCATTATGCTCAACAGCAGCCTTAAGGTGGTCAATACTTGCATCGGGACCCCCTGCCTCATTAACGGCAAGGTCATACACAATAACAATCTCATACTCGCGCATTTTTACTCTTTTTCTGCGCACGAGCGCTTTTTACCCTTTATGAAAACCAAACTTCGATAAACAAGTAAAAATCAAACTCTGGGTTTGCTCCGGACAAGACGGAGGGTTTGATTCTGGAAGAATAGCATGCAACAAAAGTAGGGGAAACTTGAACGCCCACAGCATTAGCCTTGCTAGTAAGAAAAAACTACGGCCCTTTGGCTATCAGGACTTCAAATAGCGACAAGTCGCAGTAAGAACAATTACAAAGTCAAAATGCATGACACGGTAGTATTGGGATTGGCATAACTCAAGTTGCCCAAACCAGTCATATCGACTGTATACCCCGATTACTCCCCACCAGGAACGGGCCAAGCTTGAGCAAATTCAGCAACCTCGGTACGAACACCTTCACGGACACCCTCACCATCAGGATCGCCCAAGACCCGTATAATCCATGAGGCAAGCTTTTTCATCTCATCACTTCCCATTCCTCGAGAAGTTAAAGCAGGTGTCCCTATACGTAAGCCACTAGTCACAAAGGGAGACCTCTCATCATATGGAATTGTATTTCGGTTAGCTATAATACCCGAACCTTCAAGAGCATTTTGTGCCTTACGACCAGTAATCCCTAATGATGTACAGTCAACCAAAATAAGGTGCGTATCAGTACCACCAGAAACTAAACGTATACCTCCGCTTTGTAGCGACTCGGCCAAAACTTTCGCATTATTAACAACGTTTTGACTATAAATCCGAAAATCAGGTTTCAAAGCTTCTCCGAAAGCTACAGCTTTCGCAGCAATACTGTGCATGTGAGGACCACCCTGTGTACCAGGGAAAACCGCCTTATCCACTGCCTCAGCCAAATCGTCTTTACACAAAATCATTGCCCCACGTGGTCCGCGCAAAGTTTTATGAGTTGTACTAGTAACGATATCTGCATGTGCAATCGGCGAAGGATAAACACCACCCGCGACTAGGCCCGCAAAATGCGACATATCAACTAGCAAAAGTGCACCATTTTCATGCGCTACCTCAGCAAACGCAGCAAAGTCGACTATCCTAGGATATGCAGTAGCTCCAGCAACTATTATTTTGGGACGACGATCAGAAACCAATTTGGAAACTGAATCCATATCGATCATTTCCGTTTCTCGATCAACCGCATACGCAGCAAAGTCATACAATCGTCCACTGAAATTCACTGGCGAACCATGGGTTAGATGCCCTCCTTGGCTCAGCTCAAGCCCGGCAATAACATCACCTGGTTCACAAAAGCCAGCATACGCAGCAAAATTGGCTTCAGCTCCCGAAGTTGGTTGCACATTTACATGTTCTGCACCGAACAATTCCTTGGCACGAGAAACTGCCAATTCTTCAACTTGATCAGCAAATGCATTGCCCGCGTAATAACGCTTCCCTGGATAGCCTTCCGCATACTTATTTGTAAATACAGAACCAGTGACTTCAAGTACAGCACTGGATGCATAGTTTTCACTGGCAATTATTTCTAGCGTTTCAATTTGCCGCTTTTTTTCCGCATCTATAATCCAAGAAACTTCTGGATCACTTTGCTCAAGAGTTCGCACATTAGCTCCTAACTCAGCTTACAACTTAACTAAACCGTAATACAGGGATCGTAGCAGTATTTAGGTTTAAGAATCACAAAAACAGGAAGTCGCACAAGTAGAATCGTTAAACGTTAAACTGGGAGCATGAATACTTCCATTTTAGGACGTTTAGTTAGTGCTTCGACTGGAGGGGAACCCACAGTCTTGGCAACCGTTATCGAACCTGGCAATAGTAAGCTTCTGGTAGGTTCAAAAATGTTAATTGAGGTGGAAGGGAATACTGTAGGGACGCTCGGCAATCAAACTGTCGATAATCTGGTAAGTGCAAAAGCAAATGAAATTCTAAAAAACCACAGTGCAAAAACTTTTTATTTCAACGGCAATCAACTAGATGAACGCCTTTCAAAAGAAGCAGCAACTATATATATTGAAGCCATAGAATCTAAGCCTGTCTTCATCATTGTCGGGGCGGGCCATATTGGCCAATGTCTAACAAAGCTTGCGGCAATGCTACGCTTTCATGTGGTTGTAATTGATGATAGGGCAGACTTTGCGAACCACGAAAATTTACCCGCTGCTGATGAAATAATTTGCGAAGATTTTGAAAAAGCACTCAACTCGTATTCGCTAGGTTCCAATACTTCAGTTGTCATGGTTACAAGAGGGCATAAGCAAGATGAGCTTTCACTTCGTTGCTGTCTTGAAAGAGGGGCCGGATACATTGGTATGATTGGCTCGAAAAGAAGGACTACTGCGGTGCTGGAACATTTACACACTGAAGGGTTTAGCCTCGATGAATTGGCTAAAGTACGTACTCCTATAGGTATAGACTTAGGAGGGGAAACACCTGAAGAGATAGCCTTAAGTATCATGGCAGAGGTTATTATGCTGAGAAATAATGGGACCGGAACTATGAAATATCACCGAACAAAAAGTACACTCGCTACCTCGTAATTTCATTCCCAAAAACAATCTCTTTTGTTGACAAATAAATGGTACTTCTAGGCAATTCCTGATACTTGGATTCGCGTACAAGGCTAAGTCGCGTAGAATTCGTCAATGGATGGGTTTGAAAACACTCTCGATCAAGATCTTCATACACCAATCGTACTAATAGCTTTCAATGGCTGGAGTGACACTGGTACTGTAACCACAGATCTAGCAGATCACCTTATAAACACATACTCTGGAAAACGCTTTCTTAGTGTAGACCCAGAAGAATACTATGTATTTACAGAAATACGTCCCGAAGTACGTATTAACCCAGAAGGCATACGTGAGATCCAGTGGCCAAAGAATGAAGGTTTTACATGCCACATACCAGAAACAAACCAAGACCTAGTTATAATTCGTGGTGTTGAACCTAATACCAATTGGAAAAAATTCTCGACACAACTGTCAGAAATAATCGCTGAAACAAAACCGAAAATAGTCTGCACACTAGTGGCACGACCAGCAGCAATGCCTCACACAAGGCCAATACTAGTATCCGGCTCAAGTGCAGATAAGGAGATGGCACGTACCTACGGACTTGAGGCTTCAACATACCAAGGCCCTACAGGACTCATCGGGGTTGCACATGATGCTATGCGTAAACATAACCTGCCACTAATCAGCTATGCGGCTTTAATTCCTCATTATTTAAGCGTTGAAGAAAACCCTCCTGCAACAATTGCGCTACTAAAGGCATTAGAACCAGTCTTAGGTTTTTCGGTTCCGACAACAAGCTTGGAAGAAGAAAGCGTCCATTTTCTTGAACGAGTCGAGGAAGCTTCAAAACAAGACAGCCAGATAGGATCTTATGTAAAGACATTAGAAGAAAGGTATGAGGAGTTGCACACTTTTGATAAGTCGGAGGACAACATGGATACGGGCGATGTTAACCTTTCCGCTGATGATGTTTTGCGTGATGTCGAAGATCTGCTCCGCCGTAGCGACGAAGATCAATAGAGCCTTTATTTGGTAATCTCACTAGCAAGTTGCGAAAATGTCGAACGATAAACGTCCAACGCAGTATCAAAGATATTTGGGAGCAAAAGACGTGTTAAGTCGCTGTACTCCACAAGCCAAGTTGCGACGACTGAAGCATCTATATAAGTCCGTAAATCTGGTTCTGGGTATGAAATAAAAACAAGTAATAAAACTTGAAAAAGAAGGCAGCCCTGCAAAAAACCAAACATGGCCCCGACAGTATGGTCGAATGAACCCAATTGAAGCACTTGAACAACACGTCGCAATAAAGAGGATATTATCTGCCCCACCAAAACGACACCTAAAACAATCGCTACAAAAGCAATTAGATTTGCTAATTTAAGATTGTCGGTAATGGGCTCAACTTTCGGGACAAGATCTCCATAAAAAAGACTTGCGATCGGGACGGCAATAACAAGCGCAATTAATCCCACCAGCTCACGTACTAGCCCATTCCGCCATGCACGAAAAACTAGCAAAACTAACACCACGACAAGAACAATACTTAGCCAATCCACAAATGCCCGCCGGTTTCCCGCTATAACCGGTAGAGGAAGAATACCATGAAGTTAGATTGAAAAACTGTTAGCTGACGAGAGCATCATCCAGAGGTACGATCTAGACATGAATACAGAACTTTTAGAAATCATAGTCTGCCCAACTTGCAAGGGCTCTTTAGTTTTAACAGAACCTCAGCAAGGAGAAATTGTTGAAGGGGTACTTTATTGCGAAGCGTGCGATGAGCGTTTTCCCATAAAAGATGGTATTCCAAATTTAATTCCCCCCGAGCTACGCAATGACTAATATGCCAGACCCAGTAGCTGTGCCAGAACACGAGCCTTTTGAGGTACAAGACCCCTGGCTTCCACATTGGACATATTTGATAAAAGGAATGGCTTTATTGCTAATAAGTAGTCTACTTACTATCGCTAGTATTATTGGGATCTTTTGGAATTGGTATATGTTCCCTATAGCAATCCCCGCTATAGGACTAGCATTCTTTTCTTTTTGGGGAGCAATAATACAGCTCACCGGGGGTGCATTGCTTGCAGATCATGAATTCTAAAAACTAGGATCCTAAGGATTACAAAAATCGATACCTAGACGGATAGCCTCAACACCTTCAGCATATTTAAGCTCCGATAATAGGTTCGGTACAGTTAAATTAAGGCCCGGAATTGGATATTCACAAATTTCATTAAGTGGTAGTAAAACAAATGGACGACTGGAAAGATATGCATGAGGGACAGTAAGTTTTTCACTATTAATAATTTCTTTGTGAAACAAAAGGATATCGATATCTATTGGACGCGGCCCCCAGCGCTTAGCGGGACGCCGTCCGATAATAAATTCAATTTCTTTCACTATATCTAAAATATCCACGGCCGAAGCATTAGTTGAAACCTCAATGCAAGCATTGAAAAATGCGGGCTGATCTGGAGGTACAGGAAGTGTTTTCCAAATACTACTTTTAGTCAAAGTCTCGATCCCGCGTTCCGCTAACAACTCAACAGCCAGACATAGGTTTGCTGCACGATCTCCTAAATTTGAACCGAGACCAAGAACAATTCCCGACATTAAGAACCTCTAACCACTGAATCAGCAACCTTTAAAGCACGAGAAACTTCAGCAACATCATGAACTCTAACAATGTCCGCCCCTCCTGCTACAGCAAGAACCGAAGCTGCCACAGTACCTTCTAAACGCTCTTCCGTAGGTAAATCACCTAATACAATTCCCAATGTTGACTTCCTGGAGGGACCGAGAAGTAACGGCAATTGGTAAGTCTGAAATTTATGGAAGCTACTCAATATCTCTAGGTTTTCCTCAGGCAGCCACCCAAATCCAAATCCCGGATCAAGAATGATACGATTTTTTTTAATTTCTGCCTTTTTTGCAAGCTTCAGACTTTCTGCCCAACCTGCATCAAGTGATTTCTGTACAGTACTGCTTTCGTAATTACGCTGATTATGCATAAGCACCACAGCCGCACCAGAACGTGCGCATAGAGCAGCCATATCTGAGTCTCCCTGCAAACCATAAATATCGTTGATGATTTCGGCGCCTAAATCTATTGCTTCTTTGGCAACACTAGAACGTCGTGTATCAATTGAAACAGGAACTTTTACTGCATCACAAATTGCCTTAACTGCAGGTAACACACGTTCTAGTTCAACCTCTTCGGTAATTGCTTCTGCATTGGGCCGGGAGGACTCTCCGCCTATATCAATGCAATCTGCACCAGCTTCAACCAAAGCACGCGCAAAGCTAACTACTTCCTCGACATTTTTATGTATACCGTCACCACTAAAAGAATCAGGGGTTACATTTATAATCCCCATCAAATAAGTCCTCTCACCCCACCGAAACGTACTACTACGAAATCGCATCTCTTTATGCTCATAAGTACGCATATATGGCCAATCGGGCAGAGTTTTATTAGCCTTATTTTTCACTAAGTACTGTAAACCCCTGTTCCTGTGATTCTCCATTCTCTATATAAAAAGCTCGGACTTCAGGATTTTTTCGGTCAGCGATACTAATCACAAAATGAATAATCGGAGGGCCAAAAAAGGTCGTCATCATACGAATATCTGTCGGACTGGGACGGGCTGGACTTCCCGTATGTGAATGGTAAAAGCCAACGAGTGATTCCCCTTCCGCAGCCATTACTTCTTCAAGCCGACGCTGTTCCTTGAAATCTATGCTAAATCTGTAAGGACTTGCTTCAGCATTTTCGGCTGGGTATACGCTAGTTATTACTTCACTACCACCCCCTAATAAACCACAACATTCGTTTGGCACGTCTGCCAAAGCATGGCGAATCATTGCATTAAGATGATCGTCCTTAAGGCTAATGGCTGGATTCATATTGTTAGCAATCTACAACTCTGGAAAGATTTTCGGCAAGCACGAACTTCACCACTAGTCTCCATAACCCTGTTCCCGTAACTTCCGCCATATTTCACCACTTGCTGAGTAACGCTCCATTAAGTAAGGATATATCACGGAATTTCTTAGAAGTACTTCCATACACTGCTGAGCAAGCACCCTATCAAGCACTGCAGGATGTTCGTCTGGATTCACTAGATCAATAGCAAGCCCTGCTTCAAAACTACCTGGAGGTGCTGGCATTCCAGGTGGTTGGTCTGCAAGGATACCTCGACCTGCCAAAGATGAAATGACTTCTCTTAATCGGTTCCGGAAAACTGGTAATACTGTAATTTCATCTTTATCTAGATAAGCAGTACTCTCACCAGTCTCAAACAAACTACACACTACTGCGGTTACGTGATCCACCCTGAAATGTTCATCCTCAGCTGCACGTGCCGGTGGCAAACCAACACATAAAACCCCAAGAATAGCCTGCTCATCACTAGTTAGATCCTCTGGCCTAAAAATATCCATACTCCAATTTTAACCAAGCATAGTTATACAATCAGCGTTTCTGAACTAACAGTTAAAGAAAAAATCGCTTAGACCTTATCAACTTGATAAAGTACAGAAGGTAAACGCAATAAAAAAAGAACTTGTATAGCAGAGAGATTATGGCTAAAACAACGACATTTAACGTACATGTCCCTGCAACAAGCGCAAATCTGGGGACCGGCTATGATTCCCTTGGGGTAGCTCTGGATCTTTTCAGTTCTATAAAAATAAGCTTTGGGGAAGAAACCCTAACTAATGATCAAGGGGTGGGTGAAAAACTTGTTCTTGATGCAATTTCAAGCTTTTATACAAAAATTGGGAAAACTCCAGCTAGTGCCACTGTTAGCTTTGAGGTTTCTCAACCCTTAGGTCGCGGGCTAGGTTCGAGTGCTTCTGCAAGAGTCGGTGGCATCTTAACTGCCAATAAATTTGAGGGCGAACCTCTCGATAAAGAGGCATGTCTAGAATTAGCAACTGCACTTGAGGGACATCCTGATAATGCTTGTCCTGCAATATTCGGCGGAATTCAAGTTTGTGTGAAAAAAACAGAAAATACCTTTATACACTCAACCTGCCAATATCCCGATCTTTTGATCGCCTTGCTCATACCTAATAAGGGACTTGCAACATCCAAGGCACGTAATGTACTCCCCTCACAATATTCTCGGGAAGATGCAATCCACAATAGTAGTCGTACTGCATTGTTAATCGCCGCATTAACAGAAAAACGGATCGATTTGTTAGAGGAAGCTATGAATGATCGTTTTCATCAGCCTCAACGAAGTAAGCTTTTCTCTCCTCTGTATAGTATTTTCTCTGCAGCAAAGGACTCTGGTGCAAGCGCATCTTGGCTAAGCGGAGCTGGAAGCAGTGTTGCCGCTTTTTGTACCAACAAAGACATAGCAAACGATGTTGCAAACGCAATGCTTCTCTCTCTTGAAAACGCAGATCTCCAAGGAAGAACCGTCATTACGAAAATTTCTCAAACCGGCACTTACTTTGAATAAACTGATAAGAGATAACTCTTAAGCTTTGGATGCCTTCTGAATAGTGCCTCCACCTAAAACCAAATCATTGTCATAAAACGCTATAGCTTGACCGGGAGTAAGGGCTCGCTGTCGTTCTTTAAAGCGAATAGTCGCACAACTATTGTTTATATTTTCGACAACCGCATCTTCTGGCTCGGAACCGTATCGTGCCTTCGCTTGCAACAATGTACCAAAACCGGGAGGACGACCAGAAATCCATGAAACTCCATCTACCTCAACAAAATTACTGTACAGGTCATCCTCATCTCCAATAGTCACGACGTTGTTTTTTGCATCCAGAGAAGTTACATAACGCCTTTCACTAAACCCATCTCCCAAGCCTTTTCTTTGACCAATTGTGTAAGCAGGTACACCTTTATGCTCCCCAACAATTTTTCCTTCTTGGTTCTTAAGCTCACCTGGAATTAATTCAATTCGCTCAGCTACAAAGTTCCGGTAATCATTATTAGGTACGAAACAAATTTCAACACTATCTGGTTTGTCAGCTACCGGAAGATCAAGTGATGAGGCAATAGAGCGAACTTCATCCTTCCCCAGATCTCCAATTGGTAATTCCAAACGTGCCAGCTGTTCTTGCTTTAACATATAGAGCACATAAGACTGATCTTTAGATTGGTCTACAGCTCTTAATAAAGAAAAATTCTTCGAGGACTGATCAGAAACCACGCGTGCATAATGTCCGGTGGCTAGGATATCCGCCCCATAAGCATCCAAACGATCAAAAAGAGCTCGATACTTGATTTTCTCATTACATCTGACACAGGGATTTGGTGTTTCACCCGCAACATACCCATTCACAAACGGCTCCACTACATGCTTTTTGAAAGGTTCTTCAAAATTAAGAACGTAATGCCTAATCCCTAAAATCTGTGCCACACGCCGTGCATCATCTGTATCTTCAACGCTACAACACTGACGTTGACCACGAAAAACTCCCGCGCGTTCTTCTGCCCAAAGGCGCATTGTAATCCCTATGACCTCATAACCTTTCTCGACTAAAATAGCCGCGGCTACAGCACTATCAACACCTCCAGAAAGGCCAACTAGAGCACGTACTTTTTTCATACCCTTGTTCTCTCGGCAAAAGCAGTACAATAATTATTAAAGAGGTGTTTTCTGGAAGCAGAAGAGCTTGCACACGCAGCAATTGATCGTCTTGGAGAATTGCAGGCAGGAGAAATTGTTTTACTTGACATCGCACAAACCTCCGGCTTTGCAGACTATTTTATACTGGCTACAGCGTACTCCACCCCACAGTTTCGTGCCCTTTGTTCAGGTATAGAAAACTATTTTACAGAGCTTGGTGAGCCTATTCATCATAGTGAAGGTGACCCCGAAGGTGGGTGGACCTTGCTCGATTTTCGAGACGTAATTATCCATATTTTTTCGCCAGAGAAGCGTGATTTTTATCAACTAGAAACATTATGGGGTGAAAAAACACCTGTTGTTCGTTTCAATGGGTAACCATCAGTTGGCATAGCATGATCGTCCTATCTTTTTGATTGCCCCACCGAAGAGTATCATTAACAATGACATACTAATCAGCCACTAAAACGTTTGGAGGTGCATATGTTGACAGTTATCTCACCAGCTAAGACTTTAGATTATGAAACCCCACCAGTAACTCAAAAAGCGACACAGCCCCAGTTTCTAGAGCATGCATCATCTTTGATAGAAAATGCACGGACACTATCATCAAATGAAATCCAAGCCCTAATGGGCGTAAGCAAAAAAATTGCTGACATAAACCACGAACGATTCAGAAACTGGGAAACGCCCTTTAATTTAGACAATGCTAAACAATCAATATTAGCTTTTAAGGGTGACGTTTATACGGGCCTTGATGCAGAAACCTTAAGCTCAGAGCAACTAAACTTTGCACAAAATCACCTACGAATTCTTTCTGGTTTATATGGGTTGCTCCGGCCTCTAGATCTGATGCAACCCTACCGCTTGGAAATGGGTTTGAAATTTGCTAATAATCAAGGAAAAAATTTATACGAATTTTGGGGTAAGTCGATCACAAATGCAATCAATGAGGAACTCGAGATTGCAGGTTCGCCCCTTCTAGTTAACTTAGCTTCAAATGAATACTTTAAATCCATCCAAAAAGAGGATGTGCATGCGGAAATTATAACTCCGACATTTAAGGATCTGAAAAATGAACGCTATAAAATTATTTCCTTTTATGCGAAAAAAGCACGCGGACAAATGGCCCGATATATTATTGAAAATCAGATAGAAGCATCTTCCGATCTCAAATATTTTAATATTGACAACTATAAGTTCAGTGAGTTTGAGTCGAGCCCTACTGAAATTGTTTTTACTCGTGACCACACGTAGGTAGGCAAGGTAGTGATTCTTTAAGTCAAACAAAAAACTAGTCTTAAAAATCATGGAGACAGCCAATTTGATACACAGAAACACAACTGCACCCTATACTGAGAAGCCCAGTCCACTAGGACAGTTTTAAAACAATATGGAGTAATGGAGATAAGCATGGAATACGCGAAACTTGGAACATCAGACCTTAATGTCTCGACCGTTGGTCTTGGCTGCAACAATTTTGGTATGCGCCTTTTTGATCAAGAGCAGGTTAACGTGATCGTTAATACAGCACTCGATGCAGGAATTAATTTCTTTGATACAGCTGACATGTATGGCAATGGAGCGTCTGAGCAATTCCTAGGTAAAGCGCTTGGAAGTAGACGAACAGAAGTCATTGTTGGAACGAAATTTGGTATGAAAATGGACGATGATGACAACAAGCAAGGAGCTTCACGTCGATACATATTAGAAGCAGTCGAAGCTAGTCTTAGCCGCTTAGGTTCAGACTACATAGATTTGTACCAAGTACACTTTCCTGACCCTGAAACCCCTATAGAAGAAACACTAGAAACATTGAATGAACTTATTAAAGCCGGAAAGGTCCGTCATATAGGAAATTCGAATTTCACAGGAGAAATGATCAGCGAAGCCGAAACTGCAGCGCAATCAAGTGGAAGCACAAAATTTGTAACTGCACAAAACCACTACAACCTTATAACCCGTGGTATCGAAGAAGACGTCATTCCTGAAGCATCAAAAATAGGTCTTGGAGTAATACCGTATTTCCCACTCGCAAGTGGATTTCTTACAGGAAAATATCAACCTGGGGAGGCTGTACCTGAAGACAGCAGAATGACAGCATGGGGAATGGCTGATAATACTCTAACCGAAGAAAATTTCGCGATCTTGGGGAAATTAGAAGCATTTGCAAAATCACACAATCACAGTGTTCTAGACTTGGCAATGGGTTGGTTACTTTCTCATCCAGAAGTACCGACTGTAATATCTGGAGCAACAAAACCAGAACACGTACTGTCAAACATCGAGGCATCCGCATGGCAACTTAGTAAAGACGAAATGGATGAGGTTAACGCAATTACAAGTTAATCAATGTCCCATTCTTCTAACATTCCTTCAAAGGCAGCTTTTATAGCTGCCTTTGTTGGTTTTGAAAGAATGTCATCAAAAAAATTTATCCTTAAGTCAAAATAACTGCGCGCATTTTCCTCACTAATAACATCATCACTAGCTACAACCTCTACAAATAAAGCCCTCGCAAAAACCGAAGGATCTTTCTCTATATACGAACGAAAAGACTTGTGATCGTAGTCTGGTTTCTTAAGCAAACGACGTAACTGGGTAAGTTGTAGATCTAGACCTGGAGCCATGTTAATTGATTCCAATGCAATTTGACTTAGCTGGCAGCTGTAGGTGAGGCTTCCTCAGAAGAAATGTCTTCTTGTTCCGCTACAACTTCCTCAGCAGGAGAATCAGCCTGCTCTTGCTTAGGACGAACATGATCGTAGCAAGTACGACAATAGACAGGTCGATCACCTCGCGGTTTAAATGGAACCTCAGTCATCTGGTCGCAGGAAGCGCAAAGTGCAGGATGCATCTGTCGAGGAGTCTTACCTCCAAAAGAGACAAAATTGCCGTAACGAACATATCCATCAATCTCCTCTAGAGAATTGCGGCTCGAACGACGTACCTGCCGACAAGACGGACATCGTGTTGGTTCATTGAGCAAACCCTTAGAAGCATAAAATTCTTGCTCTCCGGCTGTGAAAGTAAACGGGTCTTCACAGTCACGACAGGGAAGTTGCTTATCTGTAAATGCCATACTCAACTCCAAAAAGTGGTCCTAACAGTGTATCACTGGTTTTCAGGTATACAATCTCTTAAGGAGACCTCTTTAAAATCCTTAACTAAATGAGGTTCACTAAAGTCAGGAGAAATAATGTCAGAAATTGTTCAATACAGTTTAGAAAGTAATGTTGCACAAATCACATTGAATCGACCCGAAGCATTAAATGCCCTTAATGGAGCTTTGCTTCAGCAACTTACAAAAAATGTAACCGATGCAGCAAACGATCAAAATGTACGCGCATTAATAATTACTGGTACTGGCCGAGCATTTAGCTCAGGAGGGGATCTTAGAGGTGTGGGTACCGACGACCCTCTCGATCCATTAAAAAATGCGGAACAGCTTCGGAGATATGAAGAGATTTCGCTGCTCTTATCTGAAATGCCAAAACCGACAATCGCAGCTATTAATGGAGTAGCTGCAGGAGCTGGCTTTTCAATCGCACTAGCAACAGATTTCCGAATTGCAAGTAAAGAAGCGAAATTCCTAACCGCTTTTGCAAAAGCTGGTTTAACTGGAGATTTCGGAGGAACCTGGCTGCTAGAAAGAATAGTTGGGACTACAAAAGCAAAGGAACTATACCTACTTGGCAATACAATTTCTGCAAATGAAGCTGAGGAATTAGGGATTGTGAATCAAATTTGCAGTGGAGAGGAACTTCCACAGAAAGCCCAAACATTGGCAAAGAAGCTTGCAGCAGGACCGACCGATGCATACGCACGAATCAAAAGAAACTTTGCCTATGGATCCAATCATTCATTAAGCGATCTATTAGCTTTTGAGGCTGGCAACATGATTGCAGCTTCTAAAACAGAGGATTTTAGAAATGCTGTGGAGGCATTTCTAGACAAACGTGAACCTGACTTCAAGGGGCGGTAAAGTTTTGCAAAGTACATTGGAAAAAAATTGCTACAATGCACTAATCACAAAACAGCCTTACCGGCATAAAGGAACTCCATAATGACCTATTTATCTTCTGGCGAACCCATTTCCCACCACATTGGATTTGCTTCTCCTGACACAGACAAACTTGCGGCTATTTTCACAGAAACAATTGGCGCAAAATTCAATATTTTTGAATACCCAGTTACAAACATTAGAAACGAAGAATGCATAATCAAAGTGGGCTACGGAGCATTTGCTGGCATGATCGTGGAGATTATTGAACCCGTAAAAGGTGAGACGCCACAAGCTCTCCATTTGGAAAAATATGGAGAGAGTGTCGATCACATCGGTTTTTGGGTGCCTGACGTCTATGAAGCAACAAAGGAATTTGTAGAAAAGGGAGCAAAACTGAATTGGATGGCTGGTGGTGAAAACCTAACTGCAAGTCTCACCGCAGCATCCACAGAAGAAGAAGTTTTAGAAGCGGCTAAAAAAGCAACGAATGGACTTACTTATATGGGTCTTCCCGGAAAACCCGGTGGCGTTTCGATAGAATTTCTTGGCCCGCCAATCCAAACAGGCATGACCAGCGGTCAAGGCATGCTAGCAGGATGCGAGGATTTAATTAAAATGAAACCCGAGCCTTGGTTCGAATAAAACCTAGGTTCCTGTTCCTCCACTTGCCTCAAGTCGATCGAATGCATCGAGAATTGCTTTAAAGCGGTTTTCGACACCTTCCCTGATTTCTGTGTGTGTAAGTATATAAAGATAATTATTTTGAATTGCTTCAAGCACACGTCCAGCTACAACTGCTGGTGAAATTGATTCATCCGGTGCTGACTGTCCTAAGCCAGGATCTTCAGCCCCCCCAAAGCGATCCGGACGATTACGTTGGGAATGCATTATTTGCGTCTGCACACCACTGGGGCAAAGAACCGAAACACTGATTTTCGTACTCGCCAATTCTTCATACATGGTCTCAGAAAGTGCTACAACTCCGTATTTGGAAACAACATACGGACCTATTCCGGGAAACGCATAAAGACCGGCTGAGGACGATGTATTGACAATATGACCATCTTCACCACTAGCCAGCATGCGTGGAAGGAAAGCCTGCACTCCGTAGAGAACACCATGTAGGTCAACTCCAACGACCCAATCCCAATCCTTCTCGCTCTGCTCATGAACTGGAGCAAAGCTAACGACACCAGCATTATTACAGAGGATATTCACATTACCCATTTCTCCAAAAGCCTTGTCAGCCAAAGCTTTTACCGAATCGCGGTCAGACACATCTGTAGTTACAGCAAAACTTTTAGTCCCATTTGCAACTAAGTCAGCTGCAACTTTTTCAGCTGCAGTAGTATCAATATCAGAAACCACGACATTCATACCTTGGGCCGCAAACAAACGACACATGGACTCGCCAATTCCTCCACCACCCCCTGTGACAACAGCGGTCTTTCCTTCAAAATTATTCATAACATCTTCCTAAGCAAAATTTTCATTTATTCTAACGATCTTATCTAAAAAAAATGAATTCAAATCAAAACTGAGACCTAGCTTAAAATAACAGACTACGAATGACTACTCAGAGAACATCAAAGCTCCCATCTTCCCAAGTAACGCTTTACCTGCTATTAGGAGTCGCCATACTTGTTCCAGTAGCAATTTTTGCAATTGCGCGCATAGAAATAAGCAATTCTGCGAATGATCTTAAAGGTCTTACTGGACCATTTCTTGCGTTTTCAGCTGGTGTTTTATCGTTTATCTCACCCTGTGTTTTACCTATTGTGCCTGTATATATAGCAAATCTAGTTGGTTCTTCACGAAATAACCCTCAGGCCAAAATCAGCAAACGGAAAACAATGGGCCATTCCGTAATGTTTCTTCTGGGCCTGACTTTTGTCTTCGTTTTACTTGGCACCAGTGCAGGATTAATAGGCTATAACCTTCAATTACACCTAAATACCTTCGAAATTATTGCAGGATTAATACTTATCATTTTTGGATCCCTTTTAATACCAAGTTTTGAAAGAAAAACTTCGATTCACGCAGCAATTGCACTTGCTATTGCAACAGCAATATTTTATGTAGTCATCGAATCAAACATTATCCAGAGTGATTGGCGAATGATTCTATTTTTATTAGCAACATTAATTGTTTGGGCAAAATATTGTGGATACTTACGTCTCACTTTTTTTCAAAGAACTCTAGCTATAGAAATGCCCAAAACCCAAACAATCAGTTTTGGACGTTCAACACTCTTTGGCATGGCATTTGCAGTGGGCTGGACACCGTGCATAGGACCAATTTTAGGCGGTATTTTAACAATTGCTGCTGCATCAGGTGAAGCTGCAACTGGTTTGTATTTACTACTCTTTTATTCACTAGGCTTCAGTTTGCCTTTTTTGCTAACTAGTATTTTGCTTACCAGCGCCGGACGCCCATTCAAAAAACTATCACGCTTCCTGCCAATAACAGAAGCTTTAAGCGCAATCATCATAATTACTTTGGGGACTTTATTACTAGCCGGCCGATTATCAAAAATTTATGAGTATTTTGATTTTGTAGGATTTAATCAAGGCTTATAACTACGGCATATCTAATTTTGCTGTAGATCCCGCAGAAATTGATCCTTCCCTGAAACTATCCAAAGATCACCTACCTCCACAACTTCTTCGAATGGAGGATTAAAAGTAATTTGCTCATTTCGTAAACGCCCAATCAGAAAAACATCATATCTTTTCGCTATATCAATATCACCAATTTTCGAACCTACTGCTGAAAAGGGTGCAGTAACGCGCGCGATACCGTAATCAGGACCTATAGACATGTAATCACTAATCTCACGAGCACCTAACGTATGCGCTAGCCGCTGAGCAGATTCGCTTTCAGGATTGACAATCGTATCTACGCCAGCAAGTTCAAGTGCACGTGTATGGTCGGGTGATGATGATTTAGCAATAACATGAGATAACTGTAAACGTCGCTTCAAAGTTAACGCTATTAGTGTACTTGTCGCGATGTTGCTACCAATAGCAACCACAACACTGTCGTAATTTTGAAGTGAAAGAGATTCGAGAAACTCCATCTCTGTTATGTCACCTTCTGCAGCCAACATAGAAATTTCAACAAGCGCATTTACCCTTTGTGGATCATTGTCCACAACAAGAACATCCACGCCTATATTATTGAGTTCGTAAGCCAACTGAGAGCCAAAACGGCCTAACCCCAAGATTGCAATATCCATTCGTATACTCCCTACCCTATTCGGATGCTATCCCTCTGTGCCCGGAAGGTCGACCTCAATCTCTGGCGAAACATTATTAATACCAAGATAATTGGTAAGAACCGCCCTAGCAACATTCCACAAATGAGTACCACACGAGCACCTGAATTAAATTCAGACGTCAAACCTGTTGACCAACCTACAGTCGCTAAAGCAGATGTGGCGTCATACAAAACATCAGCAAACCTAAAATCGCTTAAGAGCATTAATAAAAAAGTCTCCAAAAACAATATAGCCAAAAAAATTAAAGTGATTGTAGCAGCCTGATAAACAGCAATTTTTGGAATTCGACGACCAAAGGGAGCTACATCTTCACGACCTCTAAAAAAGCCAAACAGTGATGCAAACAAAACCGCAACCGTGGCTAATTTGATGCCTCCAGCTGGTGAACCCGCAGCGCCTCCGATAAGCATTAACACAGAGGAGAAAAACTTTGTCCAGTCATTCAAAAATTCTGCATTGATTGCTGAAAAACCTGAGGTCCAAGTTATTGTTTGAAAAAATGCTAGTACAGGCCTGTGTGATACATCAACCGTAGCTAAAGTACTTGGATTATTCCACTCTGATACTCCAAAAAACAAACTACCCAAAGCGACTAATCCAACGGCACTATAAAGAATGAGCTTTACCTGTAATGGCACCTGCCGAACACGTTTATTAAACAAAGAGAGCACTACTGCTGCAGAACCAATACTGCCCGCAAAAACTAACAAACCTACTGGAATCAATACTTCCGGATCGGAAGCAAAGAGCACCATATCATTACCTGTAATATTAAATCCAGAGCAATTAAACGCAGAAACGGCATGGAAAGCGCCCCACCAAATAGCACGGCCAAAAGGCATTTCATGTACTATTAAAAAAACCGCAGAAAGTACTACAAACCCTATAACCTGTATACCAAAAGCATAAATTAAAAGGCTACGCATAAACCGAAAACCCTCACCAAGTGAAGGTGCCCCATAGTAAAGACGCATCAGGTGCCGATCACGTAACCCAAACGAACGTCCGAAAATCCACAACACTACGCCAATTCCTGCTATATATCCGAGACCACCTATTAGGACCAACAAGAGAATGATTAATTCCCCAAAAAAACTCCACTGTGTTTGCGTATCTACCACCGTTAAACCAGTCACACAGATAGCAGAAACTGCGGTAAAAAATGCATCAAAGATCTTGATACCTTCTCCGGAAGAACTAGCCATAGGAGTACTTAGGAGAATCGTTCCGATAACTAAGAAGCTACCAAACCCAAGAGCCACTCGAAGGAAATTATTAAAAACACGTCGTCTGTCGGGTGATCGCAACGTAACGGTCTCCGTCCCCATTAGTCGCCTACGAAAACTACGAGAGACCATTACCAAATTCCTCAGTTATAGAGTACTTCTTATATTTGCTAACTGCTGCCACACAGAACAAAATTGCACCAAACTAAATAGGAGACTTTTTTACCACAACCCACGCAGAATTTTATATTAATCTTCTTCAATGGCGGTAACGCCACCACCATCTGCACCGACGCTACTACTACCATCACCTTCGTCAGCAGAACTTTCGCCTTGCTCATCTTCAGAGGCACTTGCTGCTGCTGCGACGGCACCAGCACGCTCAATAACTGCTTCAGCAGCCTCAGAAACTTCCTCATCGCTATCCAAAACTTCGGAAACTGCCTTAACTGACTGTTCCGCAAGTGACCTTACACGAGCTTGTTCTACCTCAGTAAGAGGTTGATCTTTCATCGTTTCTACAAGCTTATCTAAATCTTCCTCTAGCTCCTCAAAATGTTGACCAGATAGTTCGCCACCTGCTTGTTTATCAGTAAAGGTATCAATTCTAGCTTGCACCTGTTCAAGTTGGTCACGCACATCAGCCTTTGTAGAACCATCAGTAGTAAACGGAACTAAAACTACAAGTGCTAAAATTGCTGCTGCTGCAACAGCTAACGTAGAAACAAGAGCAGGTTTTATTTGGAGTGGTCTCATAGGCATCAGCTGCGCTTTTCCCCTATGCAAAAAACGGGCACGCAGATTATCTTCAAAAACAGGCTTTGGAACAGCCTCGCTCGCAGCAAAACTTAACACCTGACTCATTTTAAGTAGTGGCTTCAGCGTTTCAACATTTTCACTTGGAACCTGCTTAAGTACGTCCTCTAAATCCAAACCTGAATGCAATAATTCCAAAGCATCCGCGAGAGAAAGAACTTGTTCATCAGGAGAAGACTTTAATCGAAATATCGAACGAATATACAGGAGAATACTCATAATTTTACAATCTCCCGCAAACGGACAATTGCTTTATGTTGGAGTACCTTAATATTATTTTCTGTTTTTCCAAGGACTTTAGCTGTCTCAGCAACTGATAAGTCTGCACCAAAGCGAAGCGCAATGACATCGCGCTGCGCAGCCGGCAAACTTGCTGAAGCTGCACGAACATATTCAAGTGCCTCTTCCTTTTCAAGATCTCCAACATGATCCTTCTTTTCATCAGGAATGCTGTCAAATAACGGTTCTTTTTCAAGCTGTCTTGATGAACGACGAATGTGATTAACAACCTCATTCCGCGCAATGCGAAAAACCCAAGCACCAAAGGGCGCGCCCTCCCAACGGAAGCGACTAATATTGGAAACAATTCGCATAAAAATTTCATTTACAATATCTTCGGCATCTTCTTGCTGAAACACTCTCACTGAAACAAAGCGAAAAACACGAGGAAAATAGTACTCATAAAGAATACCCAACGCATCTGTGTCACCTTTTTGAGCAGCTTCAACGGTGACTCGCTCGTCAAATTGCGGATTCAGATCTTCGTCCAATGAAGGGGACACACCTTGCTCCAGCAAGCTTATTTTACTGTGACGCTACTCCTTTCATCGCTTTCCGGCTATAAAAACTAACAACCGCTACTAAAAAGAACGCAAAGTAAGACAAAGAGTTAATAATGTAATTACTATTAAATTCCCAGACAACGCTATAAAAATAGGCCTTTATTAGAAAATATTTACAAAAAAATATAAGTTTTCACTTCTTGAGCTTAATAAGATGTAAAATAACTACCCGAGATGCTCAAATCTAGGACGGAATTACCCAAGTTTATTTTTGTGACGGGGGGTGTTGTCAGTTCCGTCGGTAAAGGTATAGCCACAGCAAGCATAGGACGCATCCTAAAAGCACGTGATATAGCAGTCACGATTCAAAAACTGGACCCCTATTTAAACGTTGATCCAGGAACAATGTCTCCTTATCAACATGGTGAGGTATTTGTAACTATAGATGGAGCCGAAACAGATCTTGATCTCGGCCACTATGAACGCTTCATCGATCGAGACCTAACTACCACCTCCTCTGTCACAAGCGGACAGGTTTATTCAGCTGTTCTAGAACGTGAACGAAGAGGTGACTATCTTGGAGGCACCATACAAGCTGTCCCACATTTGACCAATGAAATCAAGCATCGGATTCGACAAGCTGCGGAACAAAGCGATTCTGATGTCATTATCTGCGAAGTAGGGGGAACTGTAGGTGACATTGAAGGTCAAACATTTATTGAAGCAATTAGGCAACTGCGACATGAACAACCTGCTAGCTTCTTAAATGTTCATGTCACATTCCTTCCTTATATCGGTGCCACGGGTGAATTAAAGACAAAGCCTACCCAGCATTCGGTTCGTGAACTACGTTCCCTAGGCATACAGCCAGATGTGATCATTGCACGGACAGATCATGATGTTTCACGAGACACCTTAGATAAAATAGCTGACTTCTGTGACGTTGATCGTCAAGCAGTTATACCCCTCGAAACCGCCCCATCCATTTATGACGTACCAACCTTGTTGGAAGAAAGAGGATTAGGTGACTACATCACCGAAAGGATAGGTTTTGGAATAATCCCAAATACTCTAAACGAGTGGCAAAAAGTTGTTTCACGGCAAAAGCCAGCAAAAGCAACACTGTCGTTAGCAATTGTTGGAAAATATATTGAATTACAAGATGCTTACCTTTCCGTAAAAGAAGCACTTACACATGCCAGCGTTAATCAATCAGTCGAAATAGATATTCAATGGATACAGGCAGAAAGATTAGAGACCGTGCCAGCGGCAACTATTTTGAAACACTGCGACGGCCTAATTGTTCCTGGTGGATTCGGAGAACGCGGTTGGGAAGGAAAAATTCAAGCACTACAATATGCCCGCGAAAAACAAATACCAACATTGGGTCTTTGCCTAGGACTGCAAGCTATGGTCACAGAATTTGCTCGCAATGTATGTGGTTTCAAAGATGCTAATTCAACTGAATTTTCACCGACAACACCTTATCCAGTTATAAGTTTGCTGGAAGAGCAAGAGGGTATTTCAAACAAAGGTGGAACTATGCGATTAGGGGCTTATCCGTGCGAATTAATAGCAGGTTCTCAAGCAAATAAGTCTTACGACACTTCTATGATTCAAGAACGCCATCGGCACAGATGGGAGGTAAATTTAAAATATCGTGAAGAATTCGAGGCTAAGGGGTTATTAATAAGCGGCGTTTCCCCTGATGGTACTCTGGCAGAGATTGTAGAAATTAAAGATCATCCATTTTTTATTGGCACGCAATTCCACCCAGAATTACAGAGTCGACCTAATCGACCTCACCCTCTTTTCGTCACCTTCATCGAGGCAGCTTACCTTTTAACAGAAACCAGCAAAAGTACATCGGACACAGTCACTTAGTGAAAAGACGCGATTAAAGTTCAGTGGATATTTGGCGAATCATACACTTACTTTGTATTGTCTGGCTAAGTGCGGGATTGGGATCAATAATACCGCTCATTATACGAGCATGGATTACTAACGATGTGTCTACACAAATGCATTGCTTAGTAGAAGCAGCGCAAAACGAAACACGTATTCTTCTTCCTGGTGCAATGGCAACAGGAATCTCAGGATTTTTTTGGGGAATTGCAGCTGGCCACCACTTTCTACGAGATGGCTGGCTATTAGCTATGACGCTCCTCTTTATATTTTGTTACTTAGTTTGCCTGCCCCTTTTGGGAGTCGGTCTTCGTCGCGCACGAACAGCATCACTTATAGCTGCAAAAGAAGGCAAAGTAACAGCGGAATTAAAAGAACTACTTGATGATCGCGTACCCCTAGTCTTTGGAATCATCTTGGTTCTTGCAATGCCCTTGTTTATATTTTTTGCAGTATTTAAGCCCTTCTAAGAAAAAGAACAAGGCGAGAAATATCTCACCCAGTATGGTTCCAGTAGTGGCTATTTCCTCGAACAAATTGGTTAATCACTAACTGTCACTTAAGAGCTTCTTTTAAAAACTGGGGGAAACCAAATCACTACTCGTATAGACTAACGATATGAATTTTCGTTTCGAAAACAAAGTTGTAGTTGTGACAGGTGCAGCAGGAGGAATAGGCAGGGCAGCCTGTTTCCGTTTTGCTGCGGAAAAAGCGCATATAGTGGCTGTTGATTTGCCTGATTCCGGAATAGACAAATTAGTTAATGAGCTCCAAACAACTAAAACAAAGGCCATTGCAGTCACTGCTGATGTCACCTCTCTAAAAGATTCCGAATCGTATGTTAGTCAAACGCTCGAAAATTTTGGACGACTCGATATCCTTTTCAATAATGCAGGGATCGAAGGCTGGGTCGGACCACTAGTAGATTATCCCGAAGAAATTTTTGAGAAAGTATTGGCTGTGAACGTGAAAGGAATCTGGCTAGGTATGCGTGCCTCTATACCAGCAATGCGATCCAATGGTGGAGGATCAATTATTAATACAGCATCAACGGCTGGGTTAGGGGGTACACCTCATTTGATTGCATACGGAGCAAGCAAACATGCAGTGGTAGGAATGACCAAAACTGCAGCTCTCGAAGTCGCTCACGAAAACATTCGTGTTAATGCAATTTGCCCTTCCCCTATAGAAACACGAATGATGCGCTCCATTGAAAAAGGACGGAACCCGGAGAATCCAGAAGACGCACATCGCGTAATTTCCAAAATGAATCCTCTACGTCGATACGGGGAACCAGAAGAAGTTGCTGCATTAGCCGCATTTCTGGCCAGCGATGAAGCATCGTATATCACCGGTGGCATTTATCCGATCGACGGCGGTACTAAAGCAAGCTAAGAATGACATTAAAAGTAAACATAAAAAAGATTCTCTCACTTCCTGTTTTCGCTGCATTGCTATTCATGCTCATCGTTGCTGCTTCAATAGTAATTGTGAGTGTCGCTGCTACTGGAACCGATAACACCAAGGAAAATAATTTTCCTGAGTTTAAAGTGCCTACAGCAACTAATCAGACAACAATCTACGCAATTACACAGGTTGAGAATAATCAGTACACACTCTCGCCTTTTTCAGGTGACCCACCTAAAGATATTGAGCTCCAAAATATTATTCCGGTTGAGCTTTTGGAAAAAGTGCAAGTTACTGAAATAGAAGAGGGTTTTTGGTTAACTGTCATAGGTGTTCCAGACCCAGTTCGTTCCTTCAGAATCACCGCCCTCGTAATTATGGAAGTAACCGAAACAGTAAATGAGAACGGCATTGGCTTCTCTAAATTAGGATTCACCGGAGCAGAGGGATTTATGGACGGAAGCAAAGCTTTAAAAGGTGGCCAAATTACTTCAATGGCAAATAATCCTAACAATAAAAATTTGACGATTACCCTTACGGCCAACAAAAAGGTCACAAATTTAGTGATTAATCATAATGCACCCTTATATCGCCTACAAAAGAGCGGATTTACTGAGGTTGATGAGGGGAAAACGATTGTTATAAAAGGCCCCATAAGTGATTCTTTCGAGGATGTACAAGCAATCCTTATTTTAGATTTCCTGTCCTCAACGCCCAATCAATAACACACGTAATTTTGAGAAAATCCAAAATGGTAAGAACATCTTGCCATAGAGTTGCTCGCCCTTTTATTCCGTTCGCAAAGCAGTGGAATCTGAATTTCTCGAAAGAAAACCACGTGCTGCCACAAGAGCGAGCACAAAAACCAAAAGAATAACACCCACCCCAATTCCGACCATTGCCCAATCTGTCTGCAATATGAATGGAGGTTCAACCCGAGTAGCTGTTTCAGTGAATTCAAGAAATGACAGCATTTGATTGCCTAAAATAAGACCACTAACAGCACCAACTACAATTCCAACAAAGGCAACCAACATATATTCAACAAACAATGCGACTACAATTTGTTGTTTACGTAAACCGATAGCCCGAAGAACTGCAAATTCAACACGACGCCTGCGAATTGACATAAACAAAGAAACCATCAATGCGGCTGCAACTAACACTAAAATTGCAGCATAAGAGATAACCAAAATCCCCGAACCACTCGCCGCAATGAGTGGATTTTTCTCAATTGAACTGAGCAACTGCGTCTGATCAATTACTTGCCCCAAACCTGAAGCAATCAATGCACTACTGATTATTTCATGATTTGCTTCACTAGATACTTCTATCCAAATTTCGTTCACAGAACCCACAGTTGCTGCTGAACCTCTTAATGCATTTGCCCAAGCAAGTAGGTGTTCGATATTAAATATTATAGAAGGCCCATCGTCTTGCATTAACGTTGGAAACCGTTCATACACCTCACGGACAACATATGGGATAGTTAGATCCTCAAAGGAAATTAACCCCTTATCTCCCACCTTTAACCCAGTCGTTCCTAAGAAAGACTGACTAACAAGAACAGGTAAAGGCACATTACGATCGGCAATAAAAAAAGCATGTCTTTCACCAGAGATACCTTCGCGGAAATTAATTTCTGCTCCTCGAAGCCCTGAAATCTTAGCGGATTCTGTTAACTTGATAGAATCATTAAAATCTCCTTCACTGGCAGCAGCCTCCCAAAGAACTGTTCCCTCAAAAGATTCAAATACATCCAAATCTCCTTCACTGCCAATAAAAGCTAAATCATCCAACCAGAGTGCCGGCGACTCCGATTGATTGAATTGATTAGGTGGCTCCGATACCAATAGTGCAACAAATGTGAATGGCCCCTTAATTCTTCCTGGTCCCTCTCTAGGTAAATCGGCTCGTAATTCACGCCATCCTGAAAAATCTAGCTTTCCAAATTCAATCACAGTATGTCGATTATTTTCTCCACGTATACGAGCCCAAAGGGTTTTATCCTGAAGAACCTGCTCGGGATTTACTTGGATACTTAACCCAGTCGCTAATGGTGGGATCTCGACCCCAGGTAACAGATTGCCCGTATCAAGCTGGACCATGAGACGTTCGAGGGGAAATTTGGCAAAATCCTCCCGCCACCAAAGCATGTTAGAGGTTTTAGGATTCACAGCCAAAAGATTTACTTCACTGCCCACACCACTAACAGAAGCAATTTTTGTCGATCTTCTCATAGCTGCTACTGAGTGTTTAACTCCACTAATTTTATTTACACGCTCTTCCAGTAACTCAGCACTACTCTCTGCACCATAAGTTGTATTTGTGAGAGCTCGTATTTCTACCCCGCTCTCAAACTTAGCTCGATCCTTGTAAGACTTTTCTGCTGTACTTGCATATGAAGCAGCAAATGTCCCAACAGCTACAGCCATCATAAGTAACAGTGCAAGTTGTACATATGGCCCAGGGCTTCTGACAAATTGACGCAACCCCATATATACAGACTCACTTGAAAATTTGCTCAAAATCCCCATCAGTACACGAACAACAAAGGGGTAGAATCGTGCGACAACAGCAGCAACAGCAACGATAACTATCGCAGGAGATGCAAGTAAAAGTGGATCAGTGGACATGGCACCAGTTGCAGAAGGTATAAAAACCGAATCCCGTTCACCTAACTCCCAAAGTGCAAGGAGCGCAAACAGCACAAGCACAACATCAAGATAATACCGCAGCAAAAGGGATTGGCGTGGCCTTGAGTGGAGTCGAGCCTGTCCGAGAGCACCACGTCGAGCTGTCAAAACTGCAGGAACTATTAATACGATTACAGCTAAACATGCACCCGCTAAAGCAAACGGGAACGCAATTGACTCAATATTTACAGGAAGTAAATCTCCATTACTAACATTTGCAAAAACTGGTGTTAGTCCTAGAAGTGCTGTCCCAGCTGCAGCTATCAATGGGGCCACGACTGCAGCCGGCAGCGCAACTAAAAACCCTGACAACGTATACAGCAACCCAATCTGCACAACGCTCGCCCCACGCGCACGAAGTAGACCTATTACGTCTGCCTGTCGCTCAACAATTGCAACTGAAATAATCGCTACATAAAAGAGTGCGATCGCAGCAATTTGTAATAACAAAATTGTTAACGGTGCTTGCTGGAAACTAGCGCTCAAATCATAATTGTTCAATGCCTCAGTTAGATTGCTAGCACTATACCCACCGAATGAACGCATCTCTTCATTAAGCACATTTATCGATGTACTCACATCTTGGAAATTAGTCCGGTTCAACGCTTCCAAATTGGCGAAGTTCTGCCAGGTAACCGAAAACTCATAGCTAGCCGTATACGCTTTTAACACCTCAATAAGGGCATCTGGATCTGCAAGCACCGGAACAACAGTACCACTATCAACAAAAGGAGAACGTGGCCTTACAAAACGTTCGCTCGCCCCCAGCCAAAAAGGATTCTCAGGATCTGCAATTTCTATAATTCCACTCACTATCGCAGGAATGGAATAGCGCATCATTGAACTTTTCATACATGGTGGTTGGGGCTCAAGTCCGGTGGTAACAATACGTGGGCAATTATCAAATTCCTCAATTAAGAAAAAGGTTTCGCCAGGTTTGAGTTGGGTAATGTAAGAAGTTAATTCACTTATTACGACTTCCAAAACCAAATCTTCACGTTTTTGAGGTAATTCACCCACCAAAACATTCAAGTGGGGAGAAACCCCAGTAATTGCAAGCGGAGCTGCCAGCAGGGAAAGAGTACGTTGCTCATCACCTGTCAAACCTATTGTCAAAAATGGAGCCGCGTACAATTTTTCTTGATTCTTCGTAAACCAATCCAAATGTGTACTAATACGTTCTTCAATAACAGAAACTTGTGCTAGGCCCTCTTCGTCCGCAATTGCTCCTGCAAAAAAACCTGTTTTGATTACAGGATCATTGCGCAGTTGATCTCTTACCGAATATGTAAGACCCAAATCTGCCATTGAGCGGGTATATATAGGAGCGGAAGCTAACAAGACCGCAGCAACCAATACACCTACCCCACAAACTGCTAAAAGTTTCCAATTCGCAAGGCTATGTTGAATTAGCAAACGATAGAATCTAATAAACTGTTCCACCCAGACAGTTTAGACTAAGTTCTGATATGCAAACGTATTTGTCTCTTGTACGCCTTATCACACAACGCAGTCGAGCGAATTGGAAACTACTGACTACGATTGTTTTCGGAATGATCCTTGCATCAGGATTAATGTCGAGTGTCGTTTTGTATTCAGACGCAGTCAGAGACCTTGGTCTCGATTATGCGATCCGTCAAGAAAACCCACAAAGTTTAGATATTCACGTAGTTGCATCAAGCCAAAAAGGCGATCCCTCAATCTATGACAACCGGCAAGCTACAACAGAAAAATTAATGGATCGCTATGCAGGTAATCTTATAGAAAATTATGGGTATTACGGACGTTCCGCCACCTTTTTTCAAACTGCGCCGGGCCAAGAAGTACCTGAAGATGACTTGAGGCCTCGAGCAAACTTTCTTTTTATCAAAGGAATTGATGATCATGTTGAACTTGTTAAAGGGACCAAAAGAAAATCCTTTGATGTAAGTCAAATAGGCAATCCCCCTCCTGTGATAGACGTGTGGATTAGCGAGGAGGGCGCATTAGATCTCAATGTAGATGTTGGTGAAACTTTTGACTTACATCCCTTCTGGGAAAAAGACATTGAACCACTACAAATAAGAATCGTAGGGCTAATTAAACCAATAAATCCAAATGAATCTTTCTGGTTTGGGCATGCCGCTGATCTCACACTCGACACAACTCGATGGCCTACTTACATATATATAATTGATGAAACTGTTTTTCGTGAAGTAATTGCATCATACCTACCCAGCACTGATGGAACTTTCGAAACATTTGGCTATGTCAACACTAATGGACTTAACAGTCGTAACGCAGAACAGATCGAAAGAAATTTAAGATCGCTCGAACGGGACTTACGAAATGAATTCAAAAACACTTCCACGTTCACAAACCTTATCCCATTGATCTCTGACTACCAAGAAAAATTATTCTTTACTCGCATGCCACTTTTCGCACTTATGCTTCTAATTGTTGGAGTTGCCCTCTACTACCTTGTGCTTGTCATGACAATGCTCATTGAACGCCAATCAGGTGAAATTGCTCTATTAAAAAGTAGAGGTGCAAGTAGTCCTCAAATTTTATTAGTCTACTTAATTGAAGGAATTGTTCTTGTCGCCTTAGCCGTGGGTTTAGGGCCACTATTGGCAATGGGTGCTATCAAAATATTAGGACCAACACCGCCCTTTGCGGAACTTAGTCAAAATTCATTCCTTGATGTTCATTTATCAAGCGCAGCTTTTGGATTGGCACTTCTGGGCGCTATTTTGGCATTACTCGCACTCTTATTACCAGCATGGAAAGCCTCGCGCGCAAGTACAATTCTGCACAAAGCCACACTGGCACGTCCATCAAAACAACCACTTTTTTTGCGTTATTATCTTGATTTAATACTTATTGGGGTAGGAGCATTTCTCTTTTATCAATTGCGACAACGCGGCTCACTTGTAACAGAACAACTTTTTGGTGAACTCTCGGCAGATCCTCTTCTATTAATTTCCCCCGCCCTTTTTATATTAATGATCGCTTTAGTATTTCTACGACTTTTCCCAATCGCATTAAAAATTGTTGCTCGTTTAGTACGAAATACAAACAGCGCAACCATCCCTCTAAGTCTTTGGCGAATGGTTCGCAGCCCTTTGCATTATAGTCGCCTTATTTTGTTACTAATATTAGCCACTTCTGTCGGCATGTTTGCCGCAGGGTTTCGCGCAACACTCGAACAATCCTACTCAGATCGAGCTGCTTATCAGTCGGGTGCAGAAGGACGCATTACAGAAATACGAAACCCCGCCAACCTCCCAGACCAAGAATTGGTCGAACACTTTGAGCAACTACCAGGATTGAAAAAAGTCTCTGCTACTGCACGCCTCAACGCATTTTGGCAGCCGGAAGTATATACAAAAGCACAACTCGAACTAATGGCTGTAAGCGTAACCGACTTTGATAAAGTGGCTTATTGGAGAAATGATTTCTCTAATAAGCCACTTAGTGAACTGTTAAAACGACTTCCGATTTCGAACGAAAACAGCCCCGAACCATTATTTATCCCGCCTGAAACGCGTTATATGGCTATTCACGCACATATAGTTTTTCCAAACGACGCTGGTATACCTGCGATACGCCTTGGTAGCAAAGACGGGCGCTATTGGGAATACTATTTGGTACCTCTTAGCGAAGAAGCTGGACCAGGCGGTTACAAAATATATGCTGCAGATCTAACAAAACCTTGGCAACCTCGAGAATCGCCTCCAGGCGCCAAAACAAAACTTTTTCTGGATGCGATCTTTGTTGCATATGGTCGGTACAGTTTTATTCCAGCTAATGTAACGGCTACTTTTGACGATTTAACTGTACTAGGCGAAGACTGGGATAGGGAGATACCTACATTTCAACGTAGATCTTTTCGAGGATCAAACTCAACGGGACAAAAAGAATATATCCCTTTATCCGAGGGGACTATTATCGAAACTTTTGATGATTTAGAACACTATGAATCAATACCAAGCCAGTATACAGAAACACCACCTTTAACACGGATCGAAAGTGGACGTGCAGATAACAACTACGCTGCACAGATTGCTTTTGAATTTAATCCTGCTTCCGATCGAGTAGCAGGAATAAGAGTTCGTCGCCCACATTCAGAACTTCCAGTCTTGGTCAGTAAAACGTTCCTGCGAGAAAATAAATTGAGTGAGGGCGACGTTACCCAAATTCGCATTAATCGACATCTTCTTAACATTAATGTTGTAGGCAGTTTTGACTTATTTCCAGGATTTGATCCTGTAAAAGATCGTGCTCTAATGATTGCTGATATCGAAGCAGTTCGGTTACTCGCAACCGGGTTACCACGAATATCTAATAGCATATTCGCAGATGAAATTTGGGTTGGCTCAATCAATAGAACTGCCCTACAGCAAGGACTAACCAAGGATTGGCTGAAAATAAATGAAATAAGTGCGGCGGAAATCTATGACCGACATATTCTACACACGAGATTGTCCTCAGACCCTCTAATTGCAGCATCTTGGGAAGGTATTCTTTTCCTTTCTTTTGCGGCAGTGCTTTTCCTGACAGCTCTCGGATTCATTGTATTTTCATTCCTTGCAGCCCAAACACGCTCTTTAGAGTTTGCAATTTTACGAACCATGGGATTCAGTGGTCGACAAATTGTGGCTACAGTCGCCTTTGAACAACTTTTCGTAATTATTATGGGAGTTGCAGCAGGAACAGCTCTTGGTTTTCCTTTAAGTCGTTTAATGATAAGTGCCCTGAGTCTCGGGGAGGGAGGGCAGGATGTGATTCCGCCTTTCGTTTCTCAAATATCCTGGGAGGCCATTCTTACAGTCTATGGAATTCTCGGGATTGTATTTTTAATTACAGTAGCAGCATTGGTTAGACTGTTTTCACGGCTTGCATTGCATCGCACACTACGTATTGGAGAGGTATAACAGAATGAAATGTACACAAATTTCTAACAACTTTAAGGCGTTAAACCTGTAAAATCCTTAAAATGCAAGATTCCGCGATTCAACAAACCAGCCAAGCACGAAGTGCCTATCATATCGCCTGTGAAGACCTATTCAAAATATACAAGAGTGATGAACTCGAAGTTGTAGCACTTCGTGGATTAGATCTAAAGGTTGAGTATGGAGAATTTATGGCTATTGTTGGGGCTTCGGGCTCGGGGAAAAGCACCCTGCTAAACATTTTGGCAGGGCTCGACCAACCCTCAGCAGGTCGTGCCTTTGTAGGAAAACGAGACCTACTGACACTAGAAGAAACAGAAATGGTTTCTTATCGTCGCAATGATGTTGGTTTTATTTGGCAACAAACGGGCCGCAATCTCGTACCCTATTTGAGTGCTATCCAAAATGTAGAAATTCCACTGCTCTTAAATGGCATGTCGGCAAAAGCTGCTCACCAACGTGCTGCTGAACTAATTTCAGCAGTTGATCTTGAAAATCGTGCTGAACACCATGCCGAACAACTCTCTGGTGGCGAGCAACAACGCGTCTCTATAGCAGTTGCCCTAGCCAACAATCCACCACTGCTACTCGCCGACGAACCGACAGGAGAACTCGATGCAATTGCTGCGGACGCCATTTATGCACTCTTAGGAGATCTTAATTCACGTTTTAAAACCACAATTATAATTGTCACACACGACCCAGAGATAGCCTCACGAGTGGATCGCGTAATAGCAATTCGTGATGGTCGCACCAGTATGGAAATATTTCGCAGCACAGAACGAATAGGTGGAACAACCAATGTGGTTCATGACGAATACGTATTAGTAGATTCTGCAGGAAGGCTACAAATACCTCGTGAACTACTAGACAGATTAAGTATCCAAGAACGTGCAAAACTAATTGCTGGGGAAAAGCAAATTTTGGTGCTACCTGATAATGAAGCACAGATCCAGGATCAAGAATAATGTCAGGAGCAGAAATTTCAGTAAATGATGTCTCGCGCATGTTCAAGCTTGGGGAAGAAGAAATATGGGCAGTCCGCGATATTAATTTAAAGATCGAAAAGGGTGAATTTGTTGCTCTAATAGGTAGATCAGGCTCAGGTAAAACAACACTTTTAAATCTTATTGCAGGTCTTGATCGCCCTTCAGAAGGAAGTGTCGTAATCGATGGTGAGCGTGTAGATCTAATGAATGAATCAGAGTTAGTGAATTTGAGAAGGAAGAAGCTAGGCTTTGTGTTTCAGTCTTTTGGACTCCTGCCATTGCTATCTGCTTATGAAAACGTGGAATTGCCTTTACGTATCTCAGGGAAGAAAGGACGAAACCGCACTAAACGCACAAATGAACTCCTCGATCTCGTTGGTCTTTCGTCACGATCAAGCCACAGGCCTTATGAATTAAGCGGGGGAGAACAACAAAGAATTGCTATAGCCCGGGCCCTAGCTGCTGAACCAGACTTGTTATTAGCTGATGAGCCAACAGGAGAACTTGATAGTGCGACAGCAACAGCAGTTTTTTCATTGCTCAGAGATATTTGCCGTCAACAAGGCATAACCATTGTTACATGTACACATGATCGCTTAGTAATGGAGATGGCAGATCGTATTGAAGAAATTGATAACGGGAAATTAGGGGTTACTACAAGTGGAGAAGTATGGGGACGTGTTCAATCGCGTCAACGTAGCCCGTTCACTGCACGTGAGGGAATAGCAGAAACTGAAGGCGGGCTTTCTTCTTTGATTGGGGGGGATTTAACAAAATTCGTTGATCACACAACAACACAACTCGAAAAAGAAACTCAGCCCCCTGCAGCTGATGAGTTAATAGAAAGTGAACCAGAGGAAAGATGGTCCAGACCTGATAGAGAGAATTCGTAAATTTTTGTAAATTTATTAGCTGAGTAGCACAAACAACGTACAATCGTTATATGAGCAAAGATGAGTTTGATGATGCTGGTTTGGAAACAGAAGGATTAATCACATCAGCAGAAAAAGATGAGGAATACTCTCTTCGTCCTAAAGCACTTTATGATTTCCAAGGACAAGAGCGAATCCGAGAAAATCTACAGATTTCAATTGAGGCAGCTCGAGGCCGGGAAGAACCCCTAGATCATCATTTGTTCTATGGGCCCCCAGGTCTTGGCAAAACAACTCTAGCAAACATCATGTCCCGAGAAATGGAAGTTTCCTTACGCCTTACAAGTGGACCCGCTCTAGAAAGAGCAGGTGACTTAGCAGCTATCCTGACAAATCTAAAAGAGAATGACATTTTGTTTATTGATGAAATCCATCGTCTACCACGAACCGTTGAAGAGATACTGTATCCCGCAATGGAAGATTTTGCTCTAGATATCATCATCGGACAAGGACCAGCGGCTCGTAATGTCAGCCTAAAAATGCCACCCTTTACATTAATAGGTGCTACTACTCGCTTTTCTTTAATAGGAGCACCACTAAGAGATCGTTTCGGTTCAGTTTATCGTCTTGACTTCTATGATTCTGATACTCTTACGCTTATCGTAAAAAGGGCCGCAGGCTTATTAGAAATAGACCTCCCTGATGAAGCAGCGCGTGAAATCGCTAAACGTTCACGGGGAACTCCTCGCGTTGCAAATCGTATACTTAGAAGAGTTCGCGATTTTACTCAGGTTCGTAATAGAGGCCTCACTGATTTAGAAGCAACTAAAAAAGCCATTAACTTGTTAGAAATAGATGATATTGGCCTAGAAGAAATCGATAGAAAACTACTGGAAATATTATGTACTGATTTTGCAGGGGGGCCAACCGGCCTAAGTACCCTTGCTGCAGCTATAACAGAAGAGCCTGATACTGTGCTTGAAGTGTATGAACCATTCCTTATAAAAGAAGGGCTCATACAACGAACTCCACGTGGTCGTATAGCCACGGAAAAAGCTTTTTTACATCTAAAAATTAACCCAGTAAAAAGTGTTAACCAAATAGCTTTCGAAGACCTTAAAGAAGCTAACGCAGAGGAACAAACTCTTGAAGAAAGCTAAGCAGTCATTGGAAACATTCGACCAGACGTATAAAAGATCTGTGCTCCCTAATGGATTAAGAATAATCACTGGCTCTATGCCCGAAGCACGTTCGGCTACTATTAGCATGTATGTTGGTGCAGGAAGCCGCTACGAAGAAGACAATGAAGCTGGACTGTCTCACTTCCTCGAACACATGCTCTTTAAAGGAGCTTCTCGACGGCCTACCGCACGGGATATTTCCTTAGAAATTGACTCATTTGGTGGAAACCATAATGCTGCAACAGATCGGGAATTAACTGTTTATTACGCACGTGTCCCGTGGTGGGCAGCCAATACATCCATCGACATTTTATCAGACATGATTGATGCACCAATAATGGACCCAAAAGAACTTGAGAAGGAAAGGCTTGTAATACTTGAGGAATTAGCAGGCATTGAAGATAGTCCTCCGGACATCGCGGCAATCTTATCTGACGAAACACTTTGGCCGGGACAACCGTTAGGACGCAACATTGGAGGGACACCTGAAATATGTCGCAAATTATCGCACCAATCTGTCTGCAATTACTTCTCTAGCCAGTATGTTCCTGAAAATATCGTGGTTTCTGTAGCGGGGCGCGTTGAACACGAAGCAATTGTTGAAGAAATTGATCGTTGGCTCGGAGAAAAAAAATCCCTGGAACCTGCACCATACCGCCCAGTAGAACCACGTAATTCAACTCCCCGAGTTCAGATTCACGAAAAAGATAGTGAGCAAGCTCATCTCTGCATTGCTTTCCCTGGTTTTCCACGAGGTAATCAAGACCGTTATAGTGCATCTCTTTTTAACTCTCTACTTGGAGAAGGAATGTCTAGCCGTTTGTTCTTAGAACTGCGCGAGGAACGCGCACTTGTTTATGATGTACATTCTTGGTTGGGGGAATACAAAGATACGGGTTCAATCACAATCTACGCAGGGTGTGAGCCAGAATCTGCGAACCTTGTTGCTCAGCTTTGTCTAGAAGAGTTTGAAAAGTTGATCAATTCAATTGACGATGACGAACTAACCAAAGGTAAGCAGATGGTAAAAGGCCACATTCTTCTTTCGTCTGAAGATAGCCGTTCAGTTTCATCTTGGTTGGGAGCACAGGAATTATTATTGGGAGAAATTACGTCAATTGAAGACACTCTTAAAAAGATTGACATGGTCACAGTTGACGACATAAGGAAAACAGGTGAAAAGCTTTTTCACCCAAATAAAGCCACTCTGGCGGCAGTCGGTCCTTTTACTAAAGATATTTTTAAGAACTTGGGATTATGAAAGAAAAAGTCCAAGCAATTTTTGGAAAACCTGCAAAGAACATCTCCCCCGGGGGAACATTTTTAACGGTCCACATAATTCCGGTTTGCGAGAGAAAATTGATCGCCTTTGATGTACTTGCTCCAGAGGCAAAGGGAAGGTGGTTTCCATGGACAGTTCTAACCTTTGGAACCGAACCTTATGAAGCAGCAGCAAATTTAGTTGACGACTGGTGTAACGGATCTGTCAAACGACTTGAACTATGTGATGTTTTGACCTTTAAAAGCTACGAGGAAGCTTGGCAAATTTCATTAGTTTTCCGTTCTGAATTAACTAAAATTCCACAGGGTGATGCTGAAAGGAAGCCCCTAGTATTTGAAAAAGAAATTCCACAAGTAATAGATAAATTTAAAGCGGCTGACATTCAGCGATGGATGAACTTAAAAGACTCTAAAACAAATCAAATGATCTTCTGATATATCATTGGGGCATTACAAGAATGTTAGGTTCGTTCAATAAAATCCAATAGACTTCATAGGTGCGAAGAGCACTAAAATCATTTAAAAATTCAGGAACATTAGGAACATAACTCAGCCAACTAGTATTGAGATTTTCATACTTTCGTACTTGTAAATATGTGTTTTCTAGACTTTGCAGGGCTTTTTGTATAGGTAAAACAGATCCAGTGTATGTAAATACATTCCATCCTTTTTTCAAAGATACAGCGCGTGGTGATACTGCCGTAGAAACAGGTACAGCCACGAATTCAGGGTTACTTACAACTAACCAAAAAACATCAAACTTATTAATAGCCGTCTTAGAAATATCTGGAGCAGGGATCTCTAAAAAATTTTTAGTGTTAATATCCCACTTTTGAATTTGAAGCAATTTTTGTGGAAACAGGGGTAGAGCACTATCCATAAAACTAGGCTCCCCAAGATATGTGTAAAGATTCCATCCAAAAGTAAATTGTTGGACAAGCTCCGTTGGTACAGGTCTTACTAAGTCAATAGTTTCATCACTAACGGACAAATGTTCATTTAGACCTCCCCAGACAAAAGATTGTGTCAGAAGAATTCCATCGAGTAGTAACTCGATTTGATCACCCGGTTTCCCACATGTGGCTAACTCTGCAGCAGATAACACCTCTATACTAAAAGTAGTAATCTCACCTTCTTCTATGGTTTGACCCACTCCGCAATAAGCACCATTTATACGAGCAGCAATTGGCAGGTTGGGAGGTGCTTTATGCCAATCAATAGACACAGTCCCTTTTATACTAAAAGGGACTCGAGAAACCGCAGAACCTATATCAATAATTCCAGAACCAGCCCAATTTCGTCCATGCACAGCATCTTCAACAGGCCTAGCAGACACTCTTCCTATCCGAAGGTATTCTTCAAGAGTAAGTCCGGGATTTCGCATTTTCATTAAGGCAAACATCCCTGTTACGAAGGGCGTAGCAAAACTTGTACCACTAGTAATGCGAACATATGGCGTGCTTAAACCAATATCGCTACGGGCGGTACTCGCAACACCTTCAGAATATGCAGCAAAATCTACGCCTGCCCCATAAGCACTATAGGAAGGCCAACTATCATCATTAGCTGCTGATGCAACCCCAACAACGTTACTAAAACGGGTATATGCAGCAGGTAAACCTGGGCCGCTGGAACCTCCATTACCTACTGCAGCAGCAATTATAATTTCATCTTCAGCAGCCTCAAAAATCGCATTCCGTAGAATCGCAAGATCTGCCGAAGGATCATTAGGATTACTCGCCAAACTTAAATTGATAAGATCTGCACCCATTCGCCGAGCATAATCAATAGCTTGGGCAACATTAGACATGTCGCCGCCAGGAATCCCTTGATTCTCCTCAAGCCCACAATCCAAAACTTTGATAATCATTAATCGGACATTCCAGACAACCCCAGTAATTCCAGCATTATTATTCCCTGCTGCCGCAAGAACTCCCGCAACTAAAGTTCCATGTGAATGATGTTCCCCCCCATCATCGTCATCACTGATATCACCAGTGGGAAGTATGTCGGTGTACCCACACTGTTGGCTTCGCTCCTCGGTAAGATTAATAAATCTGCATCCATTTTTATCATCAATACACCCATTGCCATCATCATCGATCCCGTTGTTATCGTTATCATTGGGGTTTTCCCAAAGCCTCCCAACAAATTCTTCATGGCTTAAATCAATCCCCGAATCGATAATAGCTATTACGATTTCCTCACTACCTGTTACAAAATCCCATGCTTTTAATAAGCCTAATTTTTCAAGGTACGAAGCTTGAACTGAGGCATAAAAAGGATCGTTTGGAACAGTTGCTGCCAAAACAGGTGCATCTACCTCGACAGATGTAACATTCGGTAAAGATTGCAACCATTTTTCATGCTCCTTCCAGTCAATATTTTGTGGAACAGGAACTACCTTAAAATTACCGTCCTGGAAACCTACGCTCATCCAAGCCTGAGGTACGGTAGGTGTATGAGAGCCAGCTCCCGACAACATAACAAAACCTATCAAACAAGAAAGAAAAACAACTACTTTGCCAAGAAAATAAAACATCAAGAAAAACTGCAGTTTTTAACGTTACTCCGTAAAGTATTAGCTACATAGAGATCTATACAATAGGAAACTTTTGCGCAAGATAGTAGTGACATTAGTAAAAGGAGCACAGCATCAATGAGTGTAGGCGAGCATTACAACTCTGGGAAGCCAAAAAATACTCGTGGCCAGCGAAAAAAACCTAAACCCAAATCAACGCCTAAACAAGTTGCCTATGGTATACATGCGTGCCAAGCTGCTCTAAATGCGGGTTATGTCCGTAATCTAATTTTTCAAGAAGATAACTCCAACAAACGAGTCATGTCGCTTATAGAGGAAGCAATTAATCAAGGCATACCTACAGAAAAAGGAAGCCTAAAACAATTAAATACTTTGTCTGGAGAAGGTGTACATCAAGGAGTTTTGGTGCGCTTAAAAAAAATACCCAGCTCAGACCTACGCTCACTTGTTAAAGATCTTTCAACAAACTCTTTTGCTTTCGTACTTGATAGCATAAATGATCCTCAAAACGTTGGAGCCGTACTAAGAGTAGCTGTCGCAATAAAAGCAGTTGCCGTTGTCTTGTCACAACGTAAAGGTGCCCTTCTCACCCCTGGAGTACATCGAGCCAGCGCCGGACTTAGCTTTTTTGCCCCAGTTACAGCTCCAGGAAATTTAGTCGGAGCAGTTAAGGACCTGAAATCCGCAGGTTTCTGGATAGTTGCAGCAAGCGCATCCAATGAAGCTCAGGACGCAACTAAATTTGATTGGCCTGAAAAAACTGCGTTAATACTAGGAAGTGAGGAGTCCGGAATTCGCCCTCTTTTACTGCGCGAAAGTGATTACCATATCCGTCTACCTATGGAACCAAAAGTGGAGTCCTTAAATGTAGCAGTTGCCTCAGGAATCTTAGCCTATTTATGGAAACAACGTTGGAGTTAGCCTAATCCTCATGACTTAGATAGGGAGCCAAGTAGTTCAATTGTAGCCTGTGCAGTTTTACCACGATCATTAAGAATCACCACAGAGGCCAACATTTCATCAACACCATAACTGGGGAGACTTTCGATCTTTTCTGCAACCTCATTTTCATTACCCTGAACAACGAGGGCTTCACACATAGCTCTGGAAAAATCACCAGCAGCAGCTTCGGGAAACCCAGCATCCTGCCACATACTTGAGTAAAAAGGTAAACGAGGATAAAAACCAAACTGGCCAGAAGCAGCATTCCACACCTCTTCTGGATCCTCACAAACAACCACAGGAACATGCGCTACTAACGCAGGCTTTTCACGAGATGATTGCTTAGCCCCGTCAACCAATGCCGGTAAGGCAACTGATTTTAAATAAGGCAAAGGCGCTACCCAAGAAATACCTCCATCTGCAATTTCACCACATAAACGGAAAGCATTAGCGCGCAGTGCAGAGGCCATTACTTTTATTCCTGTCGGTCCTCCCGGAAGCTCTGCTTCCGCATGCAGCCTGTCGCCATGAAAATTAACTTTTCCATCCTTCAAAAGGGCATTCAAGATAATTAGATATTCACGAAGATGTTGTAACGGGCGCACAAACTCAAATCTATACGTCATCTCCATCGCAGGCTTATGACTAGGACCAATTCCCAATTTAAGCCGGCCTGGGGCAAGTTGGTCAACAACACTTGCCCCTTGGGCTAATGCAATTGGATGCCTTGGAAAAGTAGGTACGATAGATGTACCGAAATTAATTTCTTTTGTTTCTCTAGCAACTGCAGAAAAAACAGCCAGTGGATCTGGAGCCGGCCCTCCACTAGTCATCCAAGCTGTTTTAATACCTTCGCTTTCCGCTTTAATAATTCTATCAATAAGTGTTGGCACATCTTGCGCAAAAACATGCATTCCTATATCTAAATTTTTCAAAGCGCCCTCACATTCGTACGACTAAAGCTGTCTACTTTTCTAATCAAGTCGCTCAAAAATAGTTGCAATGCCTTGACCTCCACCTATACACATACTTACCAATCCGTAACGTGCACCAGTACGCTCCATCTCATGCATAAGCTTAACTGTTAAAATATTTCCAGTTGCTCCAACCGGGTGGCCTAACGCAATGGCACCTCCGTTAGGATTCGTTTTTTCAGGATCAAGAGATAATTCATTAGCACATGCACAAGCTACACTTGCAAAAGCTTCATTTAATTCAATAACATCCATCTGATCTAATGTCATATCTGCTTTTTCCAAAACCTTATTAACCGCAGGAATAGGGCCACTACCCATAATGGACGGATCTACGCCCGCTTCGGCCCGCGCAACTAAACGTAACCGAGCCTTCACCCCAAGAGCTTCAGCTTTTGTAGCACTCATTACTACTATCGCGGAAGCGCCATCATTGATACCGCTCGCATTACCAGGTGTAACCATCCCATCTTCTTTAAAGGCTGGCCTTAACTTAGACAACTTCTCCACAGAGCTGTTTTGTGGAAATTCGTCTGTGTCAAAAATTTGTTCTTCTCTGCCCTTACGAACAGTTAGTGGCACTATTTGATCTTTAAAATAACCTTTCTCGATTGCATTAAGCGCACGCCTCTGGCTTTCAGCAGACAATTCATCTTGGGCAGCACGACTGATTTCAAATTCTTCTGCAAGTTTTTCTGCAGTTATACCCATATGGTAGCCCTCGAAAGGATCGCTAAGCAATTTCACAACCCCATCTTCTATTGTGTCATGACCCAGACGATAACCACTTCTAGCCTTCCTCAAATAATACGGAAGTCGTGTCATATTCTCTGCACCACCTGCAACTACCACCTCTGCATCTCCTGTTTCAATATATCTTGCAGCACTATTAATTGCTTCGAGCCCAGAACCACATAACCGATTAACGTTCACAGCCGGGGTTTCGATGTCTAATCCAGCTTTAATTGTGGCCACACGTGACAAGTAGGCATCTTCAGCAACCTGACCAACGATTCCCATTATTACTTGATCCACTATCTCAGGTTCAATACCAGCTTGATTAACTGCTTCCTTAATAACAGTTGAGCCAAGATCAGAGGCAGGAGTATTGGCAAGAGAACCATTAAACCGCCCAATAGCTGTACGTACTCCACTAACAAGAACAACATCTTCCATAATTAAAATCCTTTTCTAACTTCTAAATCGCTTCATTGTAGCGTCCACATGACATTCATGGGTATACAAGCTTAACAGGTATAAATATCTACTAATACGGTAAATTAATACAAGAAAATCAATTTTGTAACCTGATTGTTATGGAAAAGTCCCGATTTTCGCTTGTTCCATGGCCTTGAAGGGGTCACGATCAGATATACATAAAATCTTTTTTCGAAAGGTGGAGGAAAATGGCTTATAAAGCAGAATATATTTGGATAGATGGAACCGAACCATCGCCAATGTTACGTTCAAAGACAAAAATCCTACCCGATGGTGCTGATATTGGTGACTTGGAAGCAGCTCCAATATGGGGTTTCGATGGCTCGAGTACAAATCAAGCTCCTGGAGCAAACTCAGATTGTGTTCTACGACCGGTTTTTTCGTGTGCAGATCCTATTAGAGGGGGCAACAATGTTTTAGTAATGTGTGAAGTTCTGTTACCAGATATGACCCCACACATTACAAACACTCGTGCTGCCTGCGCAGTTGTTGCTGAAGAATTTGCAAAAGAAGAAGCTTGGTTCGGAATCGAACAAGAATACACCCTGTTTGAAAGTGATGGAGTACAGCCTTTAGGTTTTCCTGAAGGCGGTTTTCCTGAACCACAAGGTCCTTACTACTGCGGTGTAGGAAGCAATCATATCTTTGGTCGCGAAATTTCTGAGGCTCATGCGAGCGCTTGTATTGAGGCAGGTTTAGGTATTTCTGGTACTAATGCCGAGGTAATGCCCGGGCAATGGGAATACCAAATTGGCCCCTTAGGACCACTTGAAGTGTCAGACCAACTGTGGGTATCTCGCTGGCTTTTACATCGAATCGCAGAGGAGTTTGCTGTAGCTGTTTCAATCGACCCAAAACCTGTCAAAGGGGATTGGAATGGCGCAGGATGTCATACAAACTATTCAACCAAAGCCATGCGTGAATCTTATCAACCAGTTATCGATGCTTGTGAAGCGCTTGGAAACAATATTGAGGAACACATTGCAAACTATGGCCCAGGGAATGAAAACCGATTGACCGGCGAACATGAAACACAACGTATTGATCAATTTAGTTACGGTGTTTCAGATCGTGGTGCATCTATCCGTATTCCTTGGCAAGTAGAAAGAGATCAAAAAGGTTATCTGGAAGATAGGCGACCTGCCTCAAATATGGATCCCTATATGGTAACGAAATTGATTCTCAAGACGACCTGTAGTTAGGCCTGTTACATCTAAGGGAAAGCCTTTTCCTTTGGATGTAACTAATTATTTTCTTGTTTAGCAAGGAATCACCTCGCATTTAGGCGTTCTTTTTCGTAGTGTACGAGTATGAGTGACTCTCTTACACGTGTCCTAAACATACTTTCAAAAACAAATGATTTCCCAGATATCGGAAAACCCCTTATTTCTAATGGGCACTACGCATCAATCTTGGATATAGGAGATCCTTGTCTTGCCTTTTCAACGGATGGGGTTGGAACAAAACTATTGATCGCTCAAGAATTAGATATTTTCAAAACGGTCGGGATTGACGTTGTAGCAATGAATGCAAACGACATTGTTTGTGTGGGGGCCAAACCTATAGCACTAGTAGATTGTTTGTCAGTGGAAATTGAAGATGAAAAATTATTAATTGAAATAGCCACCGGACTAGCAGAAGGGGCAAAACAAGCCTCTATTTCGATTCCCGGAGGTGAAACTGCAATCATTCCCGAAATGCTTCGAGGGCCAATTGAAGGAAGGGCTTTCGACCTTGTTGGTTCATGTGTTGGTTTAGTAAAAAAGAATAAAATACTCTCTGGCAAAGAACTAAAACCCGGTAATGTTCTTGTAGGTTTTGCATCTTCAGGAATTCATAGCAATGGTTTTACCTTGGCACGTGAAGTGTTTACAAATGCGGGGTGGGCTCTCAACAAAATAGTCGCGGAATTAGGACAAAGCCTTGGGGAAGAACTTTTACAACCAACAAAAATGTATGTTGCCCTTGCCATGGAATTGTTGGAAGAATGCCAACCACAGGCTCTTTTTCACATTACTGGAGGAGGATTTGGGAACCTATCACGCCTTGGGACAAATATCGGCTATGACATTGACACACTTCCGCCCCCACTTCCGATCTTCGAACTAATATCCCAACTAGGACACGTTTCTCCTGAAGAAATGTATAGAACTTTTAACATGGGGGTCGGATTCTGTGCTGTAGTGCCAGAAGATCAAGTTGCAAAGTCTAAAAAAATTGGTGACCAGTTAGGTATACCCGCCTATGTGTTGGGTAAAACAACCACGTCTAAAGAAAAATTAATTCAAATAGAAACGTCTGAAATAAATATTACTATCTCGTAGCAGCTTCACACCCAGCACTACAAAATTTCATGTTTGGCGAACCATCGAGCGCCTCTGACGGGATTTCATGTTCACATCCTGTTGGATTTTGGTCACTCATATAATTTTCACACCTTTTGTAAGTAATACCATCAATTACATCACGCGCTATTAATGCCCAACACCAACCAACTAAATTAATAGGACGAATTGAGGTGGACCGCTGAGGCCCTCTTCCTATACCCGTATAACAAAAAAGGTTTTCATCAAGAATAGATTTTTTTCCCGGGATTGGTTCTTTTAGTCTTTTTTTTCCTTGCTCTGTTTGTGCATCGCTCGCCGCATCCCCAATGATTTTCCATTGGTCATACCAATCATCCAATCGTTTTTCTTCAAATAAATCACTGTGCACATTTGCCGTAAAAAAATCACCGTACTTCTCGGTAAATTCGCGAATAACTTGATCAAAAGCCTTTGAAGCTTTTGCTATTTCAGCGAGCGGAACATTGGTAACTTTAAATGCACTATTTTCTGCAACTTTTCGCGCTACCCATCTGTGCATATCAAGTTGATAAAAGCTTGATTCCACCGCCTGGGCCTCATAGTTACTTTCGTTCTCGTCTTTAAAAACTACGGCTACTCGTTGAAATCTACCTGTTGTTTGTAATTGTGGCTTGTCAGGCTGGACCACACGATTCCGAAGATAATCAAGCCTTGAGTTATAGAATACGTAACCTCCTGTGGTCCACGAAGCAAAATATCCTTCCGGGGGAACATACTCATATTTAAGAATATTAATTGAAGACATGTGGTCATTGTAACGTGCAAATACAAGTTCAGAAACTGGTTTGTTAAGTTACTTACCTTACCTCGTTCGTGGCCGACCTACACTCCATCGTCGAAACCTCTCTTCTCCTGGTACTCGGCCTAAATTTTTCCCCATCTGTTGGCGCATTTCCTGAAATTGCTCCCGTGTTCGTCCTCCAATTTGGCTTTCATGACACATAATTGCATCCAGATGTTTCTCGGTATACGCACTTGTATCCACAAAAAAATCAGGCTCATCAGTACCCGCCAAAAGAATCTCATTTACTTCATGAGGGTCTAATCCATCAGCTTCGTGTTCAGGATAAAAAAGTCTATCCCTAACAAGTGGATATACGGCATCAGCCACGACAACTCCACAATTCCGGTGATCTCTATGGTTAAACCCTTTTCTAAAAGCATCCCAGGTAATGACAACATCTGGTTTGTGGGTTCTCAAAAGGCGTACAATTTGACCTCTCACTTCTGAGGCCTCCATAGTATGCCCGTCAGGATAACCAAGGAAAATACACTCTTTCACGCCTAATACACGACACGCTGCCCGCTGTTCTTCTTCACGAATAGCAGCAAGTTTTTCGGAATACATCTCCTTATCATGCGTGCCCTTATCTCCACTGGTGATCAGAACATAAACAACTTCCCATCCTTCAGAACACCATCTGGCTATTGTTCCTCCGCAAACAAATTCCGCATCATCCGGATGAGCCATAATTACCATAGCCCTTCCGGGACCACCCCCCTCGATTAAATCCTCCGATTGCAAGGGGGTCGACGAACTTCTCAATGTTTTAAATCTATCTATTAAACTCATGTTCACTCTCTTTAATTACCCACTTGTTGAGAATAAAGCTCCTCTACTCTTTGACCTATGTTTTCCCAAGCAAAAATCTCAACAGAACGACGAGCTGCTCTCCCAAAATTTTCACGAAGTTCAGAATTGCGCATTAACACCTCTATCTTTTCCGCAAATGGCTCAGGACATCTCCATGGTATGAGATATCCATCTACGCCATCCGTAACGATGGAGACTAAACCTCCTACACGAGAAGCAATAACAGGACGCCCTGAAGCCATAGCTTCAACCGCAACCAATCCAAAGCTCTCATAATAAGAAGGGATCACAACAGCGGCAGAGGCACCGTAATAAAGAGGTAATTCCTCTCTGCTTACTGCATCCCTGAAAAACACAACTTCCTCCAACCCTGCACTCTTAACCTCTTCCTTTAATTCTGGCCTTAAACGGTCTGCATCCGCGCCTCCCCCAACAATCAAAACAACAAAATCCTTTTCTTCAATTTCGGCAGCGGCCTCTATTAAAATATCAACTCCTTTAAGCTCTTCAAGTCTCCCGATCCAAAGGATCACTGGTTTATTAGGTTGAAGACCTAACTCACGTCGACAAGCTTGTGCATCTAAGGGCATAAAATGTTTTATATCTACTCCGCAGGGGATCACACTAACTTTTTCTTCAGGTACCCCATAATAACGTTGCAATAAGCCTCTTTCATGGCTCGAGGCAACAACAATTGCATCCGCCTTACTTGACTGCAACCTTTCCATTTTAATACGTTTTTCCGGCTCCTCTTCACTGGCCCGTGCACGATTTTTTGCTTCGCCCAGAGTATGAAACATAACCACGTGCGGTACCTTTAAAGTTTGTGCTAATAGCATTCCTGCCTGTGCGCCTTGCCAATAATGGCTATGCACAACATCATATGATTCTTTTGACGATTGAAACTCTTGTTTCGCGAAGTGAATCAGCTGATCTGCAAAAGCAGGGACATAAGGAATTGCTAATTCTTTTTCTATCGGTTCCGAAGGCCCTGCCTCAACTTGAACCAATCGGATATTTTTAGAGATCTCCTTAATGGTTGGTCCTGCATCACTTCTTCGTGTAATTATATCGACTTCATGTCCTAATGCTGCAAGCTGGCGAGAAAGTTCTTGAATATAGACATTCATTCCTCCTGAGTGTCTATGGCCAGGAGGGTCCAACGGGTTCGTATGATAAGAGACTTGGGCAATTCGCATTTCTTCTTTTCCTTAAGACCCGCTACGAGCGAGCGCCCTGGACTAAAGCTAAAAACTCCGAACGTGTAACGTCAGACTTTTTAAATTGTCCACGCATTCCGCTAGTTACCATACGACTGCCTGGCTTACGAACGCCTCTCATTGTCATACACAAATGTTCTGCTTCAACGACCACCGCAACTCCATCTGGTTTTATTGATTCCATGATGGTCTCTGCGACCTGACTAGTGAGACGCTCCTGCAATTGCGGTCTTCGAGCAAAACCCTCTACAACACGAGCTAGTTTACTTATACCGACCACCCGTCCATCGGGTATATAACCAACATGGGCCTCTCCATGAAATGGAAGAAAGTGATGTTCACACATACTGTAAAAGGGGATATTTCGCAGAATAACCATTTCATCATGGGCTACTTCAAAATCTACATTCAGATATTTCGAGGGGTCGAGACTTAACCCTTCGAATATTTCACCATACATCTCAGAAATCCGTCTCGGTGTATCAATCAAGCCATCACGATTAGGGTCTTCTCCAATGGCTAAAAGCAACTTCGTAATTGCATCTTTAATTTCCTGTTCTTTCATTTTTTAGGCTCTCAAATTACAAAAGGATTCTCACGCGTCTAACCATAATACATCGCCGTGAAGATTCTCATCGTGCTCTTTATTTTTAAAAATAGAGTACTCAGCTTTGCTCACGCCTATAGTTGTATTTTCCCCATGACCCGGCCAGACAGTCGTTTCCTCTGGCAATGTATATAGCTTTGTAGTGATAGATCTTATTTCCTGTTTTAAATCTTTATTTGTACGTGAATGACCAGGACCTCCAGGGAAAAGAGTGTCTCCAACAAAAGCGTGTTCACCACAAATAAAAGCTGTGCTTGCTGGCGTATGTCCGGGAATGCCCAATACCATAAACTTCAAAGATCCCACTTCCACCAAATCACCATCTTTTACTTCCCTGTCTAGTGTCCCTTTTGGAATCCAGGGTTCCTCTGGGTCTGCAACTAACTGGCACCCGTATCTCATCTTAAGTGGCTTAATCGACGCAACATGATCTGGGTGTGAATGAGTAAGCAAAATATAGCTGGGCTCGATTCCAACAGCTTCCACCACTGCATAGCTTTGCTCAACCTCATCTGGAGCATCTATAAATGCAGCGACCTCGTTAACATTATCCACAACTAAATAAATATTATTTCCAAAACCTGCGGGGCCTGCTTTGTGAATTGTGATATTCCCATCTGTAACTGTTTCCATCTCGTACTCCTGCTTAAATTAGCCTAGAAGATTCTCAATAATCAATTTATTTCCCCGAAAGCAAATCAATAACCATACCACTTTGAGAGCGTGGCCCAGAAATAGTAAGCCTATCCCCTGCTCGAAGAATTGTTTCCCCTGAAGCAACCAATACACGCCCCCCTCTTTCTATAGTGAGAATTCTAATTCCTGCTGGCAAATTTGCCTCAGCCAATTTCCTTCCTTCAAGTGTAGAAAGAAAACCAATTTCTGCTTCAAAAGTGTTCTCTGTATCAGAGAGAGGAGCAAACGGTCGCACATGTTGATCTGCAGCTTCCTGATAAAAGGCAACCAAAGCAGCTCCATCAATTGCGCCAATTATATCGTCTCCATTTTCAGTGAGGACTGGCACCCACAGTCGTTCACTGGAAGATAATGTTTCTAACACCTTATCAAGAGGTGTGTCTGCCCTAACACTCACAGGAATTGATTTTATATAATTATCAATTTCACCCATTTTTTCCTTTTGTGAATCTAATTCAGTAAGCGTTATTTCCCCCACAATCTCCCCGGCACTATTCACTACTACCCCATATTTCTTTTCAGATGCTTCAAGTGTTTCCCTTGCTTTTTTTATCCCTCCGGCCACCTCAATAATAGGAATCTTATAAGCTGCATCTTGTGCAAAAAGTGCACCTAGCAAGGGAACGGCAAACCGGTGTCTATGAGCCGTTGACTCTTCCCTGTTCATTTCTTGAGCAGGATAAACACTAGCATTTCCGACTAAAAGAGTAGCGAGCGCAACTGCTACCATTGCCGGGGCCAATAAAGAAAGGTTTCCGGTCATTTCCCCAACCATAAGTAACATCGCCAATGGTGCATGGGCTACGCTACCAAAAAGAGAGATCATTCCGATAATCACCAGCGGCCCCGGTTCACTTGGGAAACCTGGCAAACCATTGAAGAGCCTCCACGCCAAGGCCCCTAATAAACCACCTGAAACCATTCCAGAGGCAAAAATTCCTCCTGAAGCACCTGAACCTACTGTAAGTGCAGTCGTGAGAATACGAGCAAAAGGAATCAAGATTAAAAACCAAAGGGAAAACCGCAAAACCCCATCTGTTACAAGGGCATTTTGAATCGTTCCATAACCAACTCCAATAGCTTCAGGTATTGCTGCACCTATTAATCCGGCAATAGCACAACCCAACATAGGCTTAAGCCATCGAGGAACGCTCAATCGATTAAATATTTTTTGTACCCAATCCAAACCACGAATGTAAAGTAACCCCATCAACCCGCAAGCCAACCCTAAAGCTGCGTAATAACCAAGCTCTTGAGGTCGAGAAAATGAAAAGCCCGCGGTTCCGCCAAAGATTGGCTCAAAGTCGTACCAAACTCCATATACCGAAAAGGCAACTATCGCAGAAATTAAACCCAACAGAACAGCATCTGCTTCAAAGTCATGTTTGTAGATAGATTCGGCTGCCATCATTGCGCCACCAAGGGGAGCACGGAAAATTGCACCAATTCCGGCACCCATTCCAGCGACTAATGCGCGCCTACGTTCCTCTACACCTAAATGAAAACGATCAGCTATTAAAGAGCCAATACCTCCTCCTATTTGCGCCATAGGACCTTCTCTCCCCGCTGGACCCCCTCCGCCTAATGTTGCCGCTGACGCCAAAAGTTTCACAGGTATAACCCTCCACCTAACTCTGCCTCCGCGGTTATGAAAATCATCGATCACTGCACCCGCACCGGCACCGGCTGCTTCCGGAGTCCTAAAAATATAAATGATTAGGCCACTTATTAACCCACCAAGGCCCAGAACTAAAGGAAGAGCCCATCTTCGAATTGGGCCACTAGAATCAGAATCTCCTTCCCCTAATGGTTCTGGGGGAATATATCCAGATAAATCGGTTAATAGATATTCACTAGCTAATTTTATTGCTTCGAAAAAAAGAACCGCGGCAACACCTGCCAGCAACCCAATGATTACACCAAGCCAAAGACTACGTACCACCTGCTGGCGGGTAATCTTTCGGAAATTACCTACCGAAACCTGTAAATCAGTTAAGAGCCTCATAGGTATTGTTGATCATATCCTATGTTTCATTCGGTAAAACTAAGAATTTCTTTTACAAACGATAATCAACTTTGAGACTTATTGGATTTTAATACTCCTGAGGCATTGGTGGAGCTGCGCCCGCAGGCTGAGGAAGTTCCGCTACTAAAGACTCGGTAGTTAGAACCATCGCACTCACACTGGCCGCATTCTCCAGGGCAGAACGCACAACCTTTACAGGATCAACAATGCCTAACTCAAACATGTCCCCCCATCGATCTTCAGCTGCATCCCATCCAGAATTATCACCCTCAAGCTTACGAATCCGGTCAACTATCACAGATCCTTCTTGGCCAGCATTTTCCGCAATTGTCCACGCAGGAGCAGTAACCGAATCGGCAACTAACTCAGCTCCTGCCTTCTCATCACCATTTAAAGTATCTGCATATGAACGTATTGTTTCTTGCGTCCTCAGAAGAGCCACTCCGCCACCAATGACTACGCCTTCATCAACAGCGGCTCGCGTAGCAGAAAGTGCATCTTCCACACGAGCTTTTTTCTCCTTCATTTCGATTTCAGTAGCTGCACCAACTTTTATTACAGCAACACCACCTGCTAATTTAGCCAATCTTTCTTGCAGTTTCTCACGGTCAAAGTCACTAGTGTTGTCTTCTATTTGTGCTTTCAGCTGTTTGATTCGATCTTGTATAGCTTCATCTGTGCCTTGTCCTTCTACAATCGTAGAGTCGTCTTTACTAGCCACTATACGGCGAGCTCGGCCAAGGTCAGCCAAAGTAACACTCTCGAGTTTACGCCCAACATCTTCTGTTATAAAAGTTCCCCCAGTAAGAATTGCCAAGTCTTCGAGAATAGCCTTACGCCTATCTCCAAACGAAGGAGCTCTGAGTGCAAGAAGATTCATCGTTCCTCTCATTTTATTCATAGCCAAGGTGGCCATAGCTTCACCCTCTATATCATCAGCTATGAGAACAAAATCTTTACTTACTTGCATAACTTGTTCCAAAATGGGGACCAAATCCTGAACTGCGGTAATCTTTTTATCCGTCATGAGAATGTATGGGTTCTCAATAACTGATTCCATTCTGTCGGTATTTGTAACAAAGTAAGGAGACTGATAACCGCGATCCAATTGGAGGCCATCAACAAACTCTGTTTCAAATTTTAGTCCTCGAGATTCCTCCACCGTTATCACTCCATCCTTCCCAACTTTCTCCATGACATCAGCTATTATTTCGCCGACTTCTTTTTCATTTGCAGAAATACCCGCAACATGTTCAATCTGTGCTTTGCTAAGTACTGGTTCTGCAGTCTCCAATAATGCCCGTATAGCAACATCTGCAGCACCTTGAATGCCGCGTCTTACTGCCATCTGATTCGAACCAGAGGCAATTACTCGAATTCCCCCTCGGACCAGAGCTTGGGCTAATACAGTTGCTGTCGTTGTGCCGTCTCCCGCAATGTCATTTGTTTTTGTTGCGACCTGCTTAACAAGCTGTGTCCCCATATTTTCAAAAGGTTCATCAAGCTCTATTTCACGAGCTACAGTTACACCGTCTTTGGTAATTAGAGGAGCACCATAATTCTTCTCTATTACAACATTTCTCCCACGAGGACCTAACGTTACCTTTACGGCGTCTGCAAGTGCGTCTACGCCTTCTTTGAGGCTACGACGTGCATCTTCATCAAAAAGTAATAATTTTGGAGCCATATACTTTCCTTATTCCTTAACTATATTCAGAGGTTTTTAAAGGGGGATTCAAATCCCCCTTTAAAAATTTGTTAGACAATCAGCCTTGTTAGACAATCAGCTTTGCTAGGATATCTTTTTCATTCAAAACAATGTAATCGATACCGTCTAACTTAATTTCAGTACCTGAGTACTTTGCATAGAGGATACGATCACCTGGTTCAAGCTCTATTACTATCCGCTTACCTGCATCATCCATTTTACCTGGGCCCACAGCAAGCACTTCTCCTTGTTGTGGCTTTTCTTTGGCGGTGTCAGGAATGACGAGACCGCTAGCGGTTACCTCATCCTGCTTCAAAGCCGTCACTACAATTCTGTCAGCTAGAGGGATTAATTGGGTCTTGGTCTCAGTTGCCATTACTATATCTCCTTCGTTTTCTCTCCACCCTTAAAACAGGGTTCTTTTAAAAAGCGTATCGCTGATATTAGCACTCTCGTTGATAGAGTGCCAGCTGGGTCCCGATAAAACAGTCATCTTTGACGGTATAGTTAGCATACCTTCACGCTAGCGTGAAGGTATGCTAACTTGAGGACCGAAGAGTTTTCCTTGTATACAATTTTACGAATAGCAGGTTTTTTACGCCCACATATGCGGCTTCTTATTGGAGGGCTCGTGACTATGGTGGGTTCAATTGTTCTTCAGATGGGCAGCCCTTTACTTGTTCAAAGAGCTATTGATTTCGGATTAAATCCGATTCGCGATTCCTCCGATCAAATTACGGGCCTTGCAGGAAGTGAGCAAACCCTAATCATTGCCGCCGGAGCAATACTTGCCTTTGCTGTTGGATCTGGCATGAGTCGTTTTGGATTGACGTATGCATCAGAAACTCTTGGACAAAAAGTTGCCTATGACCTAAGAAATAAGCTTTATGGGAACGTACAACGTTTGTCATATGCCTATCACGATAATGTTCAGACCGGTCAAATTATGTCTAGGGCCACTGAAGACGTTGAAGCTGTTCGCATGTTTGTTTCATTTGCTTCTCTTCGACTATTAATGATTGCTGGAATGATTGGATTTGGTATTGGGGGAATGTTTTATTTCGATTGGAGGCTAGCTCTAATCAGCCTTGCGACGATGCCCATTATCATTTGGCGTTCAGTCCGGATTTCCCAAATTATGAGACCACTTTGGCTGCTTATCCAAAGAAGCCAGGCACGTCTTGCAGAAATAGCAGATGAAGGGCTTGGTGGCATTCGTGTAGTGAAAGCATTTAGCCGGGAACCGCTGGAAGCTGAAAAATTTTCCAAAGCTTCCGGTGTCACTCGAGATTTACAATTAAATCAAGCCATTACAATGGCAAAGCACGCACCGTTAATGCAGGGGATCTTCATTGCTCAAATGGGCATAACCGTGAGTATTGGAGCGTTGTTTATCTCCCAAGGCAGCATTAATGCCGGGGTTGTAACAGCGTTTCTTTTGTGGCTCACAATGCTCCAAATGCCGGTACGTATGCTGGGCTTCATGATTACGATGTTTTCACGGGCTGTTGCTGCTGGAGAACGTGTGTTTGAAGTACTGGATACCCAGTCTGCTGTCCAAGAAAAAGGGGATGCTCTTGATTTAGTAGATGCAAGAGGGCACGTCCGTTTTGAAAATGTCAGTTTTAGTTACTCGAGCGCGAGCCCTGTTTTAAGTGACATAGATATAGATGCCACTCCGGGAAAAATTATTGCACTGCTTGGGCCAACAGGATCTGGAAAATCAACCGTGGTGAGCTTATTGCCACGATTCTATGATGTCACTAATGGACGGATAACTATAGATGGGGAAGACATTCGTGAGTTTAAGCTCGACTCGCTAAGAACCAATATAGGAACTGTTCAGCAGGATGTTTTTCTCTTTGTTGGAACTCTCCGCGACAACATTGCATACGGTAGGCCTGGTGCCTCGCAAGAAGATGTAGAGGCGGCGGCCAAGGCTGCTCGTATACACGACTTCATCACAAGCCTTCCTTACGGTTATGACGAATGGGTTGGAGAAAGGGGTGTAACCTTATCTGGGGGACAAAAACAGCGCATTGCAATTGCGCGAACTATTTTATTAAATCCACGAATTCTTGTTTTCGATGACTCCACAGCCAGTGTCGATACCCAGACAGAGTTTTTGATCCAACAAGCCCTTAATGTCCTTATGGAAGGTCGCACCACTTTTGTCATAGCACAGAGACTCCGCACTGTTCTTCGTGCTGACGAAATTTTAGTTCTAGACGAAGGGAAAATTGTAGAGCGAGGCAAGCACGAAGAGTTGCTTACCAATAATGGACTTTACCGTGATATCTACGATCTTGAGTTACGAGAACAAGAAGAAGCCCTTGGAGAATCCTTAGCGGCCCCAGGCGGAGGAAACTAACTATGGGAATGTTTGGCGGAGGAGGAGTAGCTGGCGGCTACTCGCAAGGAATCGGAGGACAGGCTGTTCGTGGTCGTGGAACTGATGGTTGGGACGAAGAATATTTAGGGAAGCCCTACGACGCCGAAGTTGTTCGAAAAATGCTTCCCTACCTAGCCGAGCAAAAAGGGTTGGTGTCGTTGGCCTTCTTCTTCATGGTCATTACCGCTATCTCGATATTTATTCAACCACTCCTATTAGGCTTGACCATAGATGCAGGAATTGCCGGTGAAACCGGTCGCATACCCATGTTTCTCGGCTTAATGGTAGGCCTAGGGGTTGCCGGATGGTTATCTGGCATGGCGCAGCAAATAATTATGGCACGCATAGGCACGCGCTTACTTTTCCGGCTTCGTAACGAAATGTATGAACATATGCAGGGACTTTCCCTCTCTTTCTATGACGAGATGGAAACAGGAAGAATGATTAGTCGCCTCACAAGTGACGTGACAGTAATGCAGGAACTCATGAGCACTGGTTCGCTCACCTTCATGGCAGATATTGTCGGTTTAGGCATTGTTATAACAACGCTGCTTACAAGAGACTGGTTGCTTGCCTTAATCACCTTTGCAGTAGTTCCCCCCCTGGTTCTCATTCTCGTTTTTTGGGCGCGTTACGCACGCGCGGCCTTTATCAAGGTCCGCGTTAAGATAAGTGAACTTTATGGGAACCTTAGTGAATCTGTTAGTGGAATCCGTACCGTACAGTCCTTAAACCGTGAGGACGAAAACGCACGCATCTTTGATGAAATGAATAAGGAAAACCAAAACGCCAATATTTGGGCGGGGGCACTAACAGCTTTCATCATGCCCTTAATAGAAATGTGTATCGCTATTTCTATAGCAGCGGTTCTCCTTGTTGCTGGGCTCCGCGCAATAAACGCATCTCCAGGTGAAATACAGGTAGGCCTAACCGTGGGCATACTGGTGACCTTTATAACCGCCGTGTTTCGCTTTTTTGACCCGATACGAGATCTTGTCCTTCAGTACACCATGCTCCAACGAGCAATGGCGGGGGGGCAAAGAATTTTTGAGGTTCTCGATACCGTTCCCAAGATTAGAGACAAAGATGATGCCCTTGAATTAACTGAGGTTGAGGGCCGCGTTGATTTCGAACACGTTAATTTTTCTTACTTTGATGATGTTCCTGTTCTTGTGGATTTTGACTTATCGGTTGAACCAGGAGAAACCATTGCGCTCGTTGGCCATACAGGTTCGGGTAAAACAACAATAACTTCTTTAATTAGTCGGGGATATGACGTCAAAGAAGGCGCCATCAAAGTAGACGGGAACGATATCCGCGATATAAAGAGGAGGTCTTTAACAAGCTTTATGGGGGTGGTTTTACAAGCCCCGTATCTCTTTAGCGGGACCATTCGAGAAAACATAGAATACGGGAAGCCCGGAGCAACCCATGAAGAGGTGGAGGAAGCAGCCAAGGCCGTCGGGGCCCATGAGTTTATTTCACAGCTATCAAACGGGTACGACCATGAGCTCAATCAGCGAGGGCAAAACATCAGTGTTGGACAGAGGCAATTGTTATCTTTTGCCCGAGCAATTCTTGCAGCCCCCCGAATACTAGTACTTGACGAGGCTACCGCGTATGTAGACACACGCACCGAAGTTGTTATCCAAAAAGCGCTTCGCAGCCTTCTTCAAAACCGAACCTCATTTGTTATCGCACACCGCCTATCAACGATCAGGGAAGCAAACCGCATTGTCGTTCTCGAACACGGGAAAATTGCAGAAGTGGGAACACACGAAGAGCTGCTGGCGAAGGACGGCTTATACTCAAATCTTTACAAGATGACGTACGAAGAACAGGCCGCGGGGCCGCTAGGAGAAGACATCGAAGTTGCGAGGAGAAGGCAGGGAGATCTCCAAGGGGGAGATCAAGCCCCCCAGCCCGCAGGGGGAGAATAGGGGAAGGGAGGGAGTGCCCCAAGAAAACAGAGGGGAGAGTCGGCAAAAGAGAAAGCCCCCAGAAGATCCCCCCGAGGACGAGGGGCGGCAAAAAAAGGATCCCAGCAAGAAAAAGCAAAACCCCCCCACTCACCCCCTCATCTATCTCTTCTTATCTGTTTATCTTTCTTCCTTTAGAATTCAATTATGTTAGATAAAGTTGAAATATCTGTTGAAGGAGGAAAAGGGGGCTCTGGGGCGGCCTCTTTTCACCGGGAAAAGTTTATTGTTAATGGAGGGCCAGATGGCGGGGATGGAGGCCGCGGAGGAAGAGTCTTTCTTCAGGCCGTGGACGATATTTATACCCTTGAGACGTTTAGAGCAAAAAAGGCCTTTCGGGCAGACAACGGACTAGATGGAGGGATTCGCCAGAGGACCGGGGCCAGAGGTTCAGATTTAACCCTCTCGGTTCCGGTGGGAACTAGGGTTTATGACGTTAGCGACGGGACCCTCCTTGCTGATTTGGTTTCCCTTGGGGAGACTGCGCTGGTTGCGCTTGGGGGGAGAGGGGGCTGGGGGAACCGGAGGTTTGCTACTAGTACGAATCAGGCCCCGAGGTATGCACAAAAGGGACATTCTGGGGAAAAAGCCGTTCTTCTTCTTGACCTTAATTTGCTTGCTGACGTAGGGCTTATCGGGTTGCCCAATGCCGGGAAGTCAACTTTCTTATCTGCAGTTTCACAAGCTAAGCCAAAGGTCGCCGCGTATCCCTTTACAACGCTTGCCCCCGTACTTGGCGTTGTCAGTTCTATGCCAGAAAGGTTCACCATTGCCGATCTTCCCGGCCTTGTGGAGGGTGCGCATCAAGGGGTGGGTTTAGGGCTTGAATTCTTAAAACACGTGCAACGCTGCCGGGTTCTTGTTCATCTTGTGGACGGGAACCAGCCTGAGCCTCTCGAGTCCTTAGGGCTCATCGAAAACGAGGTGCGGGCATATGATCCCTCCCTCACAGAATTGGAAAGCCTCATTATCGTTACAAAAGCAGACATTGATCCAGCCTCTTGCGAAAGAGTGGCTGGACAGCTAAAAGAACAGGGAAGGAATTTTGTTTCGGTTATCTCTTCGCTGGCCGAAGAAGGGCTCGATGAGTCAGTAAAATTAATATATGAAGCGGTTGTAAGGGCCCGAAAAGAGGAGGGCGAGAGGGAGGCCAGAAAGATCCCGGTTATTCGCCCTCCTGCGACGGAGCGCTTCCGAGTGGAGAGGAAAGGGAAGGGGAAGTTCGAGGTGATAGGAGCAGGGCCTGTTAGCTTTGTGGAAATGATGAATTTAGAAGAAGATGATTCTCGTGAAGAGGTTTTTAGGAGGCTTGAGCGGTGGGGGGTGACTAAAGAGCTGGTTAATAATGGAGTTGATATCGGAGACACCGTTCGGTTTGGGGAAAGCTCTCTTATCTGGGAGTAAAATTGGCCGGAAGCAGGGAATGAAGGAAACTCTAATGGTGAAGATTCAGACGGTCCTTTTTGATATTGATGGGACGCTGTTGGATACAGAACCTTTTATCCTCAAGGCTTATGCGGCTGCATATAAAGGATTAAAAAGGGAAGCCTTGCCCTCTGACGAAGATCTTATGAGCCTTACCGGAGGAGATCTGGGCGGGGTTTATAAGAGGCTGGTGGGCGATGACTGGCCCAGGGCGGTAAAGCTTCACCGAGCATTCCAGCTTGAAAACATGCACCTGTCCACTCCTTTCCCCGGAGCAGAAGAAACCCTTTCATTTGTAAAGTCAAAAGGTTGTCGAATTGCTGCAGTTACAAACAGGTCCAGGGCAACGAGTGCTAAAACCCTTGAAATAGGAGGGCTCGCTGGATACATTGAGGCCGTTGTTGCTGCAGAAGATAGCCCAGCGCTAAAGCCTGACCCTGCCCCTCTATATAAAGCCCTAGAATTGTTGGGGGAGCCCCTTTCCGGGGATGGGGTTGTTTTCGTGGGGGACACACCCGTGGATATATCTGCAGGGCGCGCGATTGGAGCAATTACAGTCGCTGCCACATATGGGTTTCACAGAGATCGGGTTCTTGAGACAGGTCCAGACCATCAGATTGATTCAATAAGTAAACTGCCCCAAATATTAGAAAATTTAGAGAAGTAGCCTCCCGAAGGAATTTCGGTGATACTTGTAAGACTGTCCGCCAACCTGGCGTTAAGTGTTAATTAAAAAGGATTTATAAATGCCACGCCATCCAAATGAGGCCCTTTTTGAGGGCGAGAAAATGTATCCCATTCTGCCAACCTGTGAGCATTTTGCAGGCACAGAAGTTCGAGTGTTAAAAGCCTTCGAGCTGCAGGGTAAAATGGGTGGGGTTTTTGATATAACCATGGACCTTGAAGATGGTGCCCCGACTGGAGCCGAAAGGGAGCATGCGGAAATGTATGCCCGGCTTCTGCAGAGTGATGAAAACGAATATCACATGGCCGGTGTGAGGATTCATGATTTTACGAGTGAGCACTGGAAACAAGACGTGGACATTATTGTTAATGCTGCAGCAGATAAAGTTGCCTATTTAACGATTCCAAAATCAACCCGGTATGAGCAAGCAGCAGAGATGATTGAATATATTCAGGAAACAGCAATTAAGGCTGGCTCCTCTCGAGAGATTCCTGTACACGTTTTGATGGAGACACATGGAGCCCTTCACGACGTTTGGAAAATTGCGGGACTGCCGGCGTTACAAGTTTTAGATTTTGGACTTATGGATTTTGTTTCTGCCCATCATGGCAGTATTCCTGCAGAAGGAATGCGATCTCCAATGCAATTTGAGCACGTTTTGATTAGGAGAGCAAAGGGAGAGGTTGTATCTGCAGCCCTCGCACACGGGGTGGTTCCCGCCCACAACGTTACTTTGGAGCTGAAAGATCCAGATGTGATATATGGGGATGCGAAGCGCGCACACACAGAATTTGGGTTCCAGCGTCAATGGTCTATATACCCTGCCCAAATAGAACCAATAACTAAAGCGATGGCGCCGGAGGCGCCCCAGATTCAACTAAGTTGTGACATTCTTTTAAAAGCGTACGAGGCAGATTGGGGGCCAATTCAGCACGATGGAGATTTGCACGATCGTGCAACGTATAGGTTTTACTGGGAGCAACTGCAGAGGGCACGCCTAAGTGGGGTGGAAATTGATCCAAAAGCCACAGAACTGTTCTTTGATTAGTAATAAGCGTTCGCTTTCACTTCTGCTCTGCTGCATTCTATATATATGAAGATAGTGCAAAAGTATGGAGGAACCTCTGTTGCCGATGCTGAAAGGGTAAGGCATGTTGCCTCTCGTATTGCGAAACGCAAACAAGAGGGTGAAGAGATTATCGTCGTGGTGTCCGCAATGGGAAATCGAACAGACGAGCTTATAGACCTTGCCTTGTCAGTCAATCCTTCGCCTCCCCCAAGGGAGCTGGATCATTTGCTATCGACTGGAGAACAGGCTTCAGCCGCGTTGCTTGCAATGGCGCTGCACGCCATTGGGCAAAATGCGGTTGCATTGAGCGGTCGACAAGCAGGGATCATATCAAAGCAACGCTTTGGAGATGGTCGAATTTCACGAGTAGAAGTTGGTCGAATTGAAGAAGTTTTAGAGGAGGAGGCGATCCCAATAATTGCGGGATTCCAAGGAATAACGGAGACCGATGAAATAGTGACATTGGGAAGAGGGGCTAGTGATTTAACTGCTGTAGCTTTGGCCATTGCCTTGGAAGCGGAGGTTTGTGAAACCTACAAAGATGTTGAAGGTGTTTTTTCGGCTGATCCTCAAGTTGTGGAAAACGCTAGAAAAATTGATGAAATAGGGTATGAAGAAATGTTAGAAATGGCTACACAGGGATCACAGGTCATGCACAGTCGTGCAATTGAACTGGCGTCAGCGCATGATATGCCGATTCTTGTGGCTTCAAGCATGACAGATGTGCCTGGCACCCTTATACATGGAGGTAATATTATGGAAGAGCGCAATCGAGTAAGGGGAGTAGTTGGCGATACAGACGTAGCCAAGATAACTTTGAGATCTTTGCCTGATGAACCTGGTATAGCCGCAAAAATCTTTGAACCATTGGCAACAGCTGCAATTAGTGTTGACACGATAGTCCAAAATGCAAGCGAAGAGAGACTTACAGATCTAACCTTTACTATTGCAGAGAGCGATCTAGGTGCTGCAGAAAAAATAATGCCGTCAATTTGTACCACCGTGAGGGCGGGTGGTTACGTTTCTGATATTGGATTGGCAAAAGTTAGTATTGTCGGGGCGGGAATACAAACAGAGTCAGGCTATGCTGCAAGAATGTTCAAATCTTTGCACTCTGCAGGCATAAACATCGAGATGATTTCAACAAGCGAGATTAGGCTTACTTGTATAGTTGCGAAGGATCGCCTGGATGAGGCTGTTGAAAAATTACACCGCGAATTTTTACCGGACGAAGACTAATTTAATAGCTGAGAATCCGAAATAAGCTTGCGTCAAACGCAACTCACAGCTACCTTCAATAGACGGCGACAGCCAAAGACGGCAGGTCCTTGTTAAAGGATAAACTTATGAAGTGCCTGTTGAGGTGTCGTGACGCGGTGCTGGTATTTATTATCAGTGTTTCTTTGGCAGGTCCCGTACGGAGAGAGAAGTGCCTGCAGAGAGAAAAGTTGCCCTAGTTGCGGATATAAAAAAAGACATCGAGCGCGCAGAGGTGGTCATAGGGACAGATCATAGCCAGTTAGATGTGGAAGAGTTCCAAGCTTTAAGAAGGGCTCTTCGCCCGGCTGACGTGAAGGTTAGAGTAGTAAAAAACTCACTAGCAGCACTGGCAGCGAAAGAAGCAGGAAAACCTGAAGTTGCAGAAATTCTTAAAGGACCGACAACCCTTACTTTTGGTTTTGGAGATCCTGTTGCCCCGGCAAGACAGCTAATGGCTCACCTAGAGGGGGCACGGCTTGAGTTACCTATCCATGGGGGCTGGCTTGATGGAAATGTTTTAAATGCTTCTGAAATTGCAGAATTGGCCAAAATTCCTTCAAAAGAAGAATTGCTTGCAGGCATCATAGGAAAATTACGTTCTCCTATTAGCAATCTACATAGCTTACTTAGCACAACGATGCGAGATTTCTCTGGCTTAATTGAAGCTAGGGCTACACAGATAGCGGAAGAAGAAACAACAGAAGTGGAAGTAGCAGAAGCGACGGAAGCGGAAGAAGAAACAACAGAAGTGGAAGTAGCGGAAGCGACGGAAGCGGAAGAAGAAACAACAGAAGTGGAAGTAGCGGAAGCGACGGAAGCGGAAGAAGAAAAATCCTAAAAAAGAAAAGGGGAAAAAATGGCAACAAAGATAGAAGAAGCATTGGAAATCATTAAAGGGATGACCTTGCTCGAGTTAAGGGACCTAAATAAGTCAATAGAAGAAGAGTTTGATATCACTGCTGCGGCTCCAATGATGGTAGCAGCAGCAGGAGCTCCTGCTGACGGTGGTGGTGCGGCTGCAGAAGAGAAGTCAGAATTCAATGTCACCCTCAAGGATTTTGGAGACAAAAAGATTAATGTTATTAAAGCTGTTCGCGAAGTGGTAAGTGGATTAGGTTTAAAGGAAGCTAAAGATCTTGTCGAAGGTGCGCCAACTGCCATCAAAGAAGGTGTTTCACAAGAAGAAGCAGATGAGATTAAATCTAAACTTGAGGAAGCTGGAGCTACTATAGAAGTATCTTAAAAAGAGAAGAAAACCTCTTCTCTTTTGAGAGAATCTATACGCCTGCGTAGCTATGCAGGCCGCTTATCCAAAGGTTAACACCGAAGTAAGAGAAAAGTAGTAACGCGAAGGACACAACAATCCACCAAACAGGATCTGGGCGTTTTCCTCTTCGCCAACGTGAGGGTACAAACCTTCTAACAATAGGCGCGCCAGCCAAAGAGGAGTCTCCCGCTTTGGCATGGAAATAGGCAGCCAAAGAAAGAAGCACAATAAGTGCACTTGTCTCTTTTGGATCCCAACCCCAATAACGACCCCAGGCACTATTGGCCCACCAAGCACCCAACGAAATACCTAAGGCTAATAGAGGGAAACCTATAAGTATTGCTTTGTGAGCGAAGTCGCCTGCATTTTCAGCGCTAGTCAAACTTTTAAAGCGTTGGCCTTTATCCCCTCCTTGAATTAAATAAATGCAAGCGGCACTAAAAGCTACCGTTAGAACGGAGTACGAGGCAATCATTACGCTAACATGCAAAGTGAGAAGGGGGCCATTTTGTAGAGCGGGAATCAAAGGTATGACATCACTAGGAAATGCGGTAGCAATAGCAAGTAAAGATACAACTATTGGAAAAACAAAAGAGCCAATACGTCTTTGATGTGTAGTTGTTTCAAAAACAAGATAGATAAGGGATATCATGAAAGCGAACGCAACTGTGTATTCATAAAGGTCCGATATAGGGGCATGTTTAACCGCAGCAGCACGGCTGGCAACTGCTCCGGCTAATAGGAAAGTTGTAATTATCCCAAATATAGTTGATAGCCTCCCGATGCCTACTTTGCGAACGAGAGGTAAAGGGTTTTGAGTCTTTGTAAAAAAAGATTTAAACCGCTGGAATAAGAGAGATCCGCTAGTTGTATACAAAAGGTAGCTTAAGGAAGCAAGAGAACTTGCAATGATTCCTGACCAAAAAAAATAGATAGATAAACTTGCCATCGTTACTAATGCTATGGCGGGAGTGCATGGGAGGCGAACCCACCCCCCGCCGCGCTGGCGACAGGGCTACCGTTTTGAAGACGGTGAAGACCACCGGGCCTCATCCACTCCCGTCTATGTACCCTACCTAAAAGAGGGCATTACTGTCTCTGCAAATAATTTTGCAGGTTCTTGTGTATCTCTTCCAAAAAATTCTATTACAAACATTGTGCAGCCTAAATCTATGTGTTTCTGAATTTGTGAAATTATTTTATCAGGGCTTCCAGAGAGAGCCAGAGGGCCTTTTGGGTCTCCTAAATGACCACCAAAAATTTTGGAGGCCCGGTCAATCATTGGCTCTGCCAAATCCTCATTTTCTGCAATTGTTACAAGGCACTGTTGGCTGATTGTAATAGAATTGGGATCGCGCCCAATTGATGCACAGGCATTATGCAAAACATCAATTTTACGTGGGAGAAATTCTTGTTGACCAGCAACATTATTGTAGATATCGGCATATTGTGCAGCTATGGGAATCGTTCTTTTTTCACCTGCTCCGCCTATAAGAAGGGGAGGTTTTCTCCCTGGCTTAGGTTGGGTGACTAAACGATTTGTTTTTACGAAAGAACCGTCGAGAGTGACCTCATCAATTTCAGGATCCCACATTTTCAAAAGGAGCTGCACTGTTTCTTCAAGTTGAGTCAGGCGATTTTTGATTGAGGGGAAAGGCATACCGAAATCAATAAATTCTCTTTCCATCCAACCAGCTCCTAACCCTGGGATAATGCGTCCATTGGCTATGTTATCTACGGTAGCAATAACCTTTCCAAGGTGAGCTGGATTCCGCATTCCTGCAGGGGTCACTAATGTTCCGATTTCACATGTTTTTGTTACAGCAGCAAGACCAGCACAAGTCGACCATGCTTCAAGAATAGGGATATCAGGAGATTGTGGACCATACAGGTGATCGTTTACCCAAAGAGAATCAAAACCTAAATCTTCAAAAGTTAAGGCTGCTGTAGCTGTCTCATTCCACGAACGTTTAATTTGTGGAACGCTTACCCCGAAGTGAATACGCTCGGCTCTTTTATTCATGATGGTTTCCTGTTCCTTTTATTTCCAGCTAACTTTTGCCCCAACAGAAATGTTTCTATTGGAAAACCAGCCTTCGTTTACCTCAAGGACTGTTAAGTATGGGTGGGAAGGTGTCAATAGTGTAACGTCTAGAGGTTTTCCATGAAGAATTTCAATTATCTTTCCTTGGTCATCTATAAAGGCAATTGCAAGTGGAATAACGGTGTTTTTCATCCAAAAGGAACCTAGCCTTTCTTTTGGATATATAAAAAGCATTCCGGAATCACTATCTAGGCTCTTTCGATGCATTAATCCTTTCTCATGTTCGGTTGTTGTACTTGCCACCTCAACACTCTCCAGTCGGTAAGATTGTCCTTCGGAAGAGGTTACGGTGACTGTTACAATTTTTAAGGAGCTTTCATGACAAGAAGACATTAAAAAAAGTGAAAAAGGTATAAAAAATAAAAAAAATTTAGCTGACAGTATCATCGAGGGGGTTATCAATTTGTTGGACTCGTGTTTCATGACGCCCTCCATCAAATGGAGAGTTGAGCCAAATATCCACAATTTCCATAGCGGTTGACAGACTAACCATACGCTCACCTATGGAAAGTACATTAGAATCATTGTGTCGCCTGCCTAATTCGGCAGAATTTTTATCCCATGCGAGAATACAACGAACCCCATGAATACGGTTTGCAACGATAGCTTCTCCATTTCCAGAACCACCAAGGACAATGGCTCGTTCATTGGTGCCTTGTGATACAGATAATGCTGCTGGTCGAATATAGTCAGGGTAGTTACAAGATTCAGTAGTGTCAGTACCAAAATCTTCCACTTGATGACCGTTTTCTTTTAACCAATCAATTATTTTAGTTTTATAAATAAATCCGGCATGATCGGAGGCTATTGCAATTTTCACAGATTAAAGTTTAGCCCCTTTTTGCAATATCTAAAATTTAAATACACTATAGTCGGATAAAGTTTATAGATTTGTATCTAAAATAGCCAAGATGTGAGGATTAAGGGAAATGAGCAAAGAAAAAACTCAATCTTATGCAGGCCAAGATGAATTACTTGAGTATAGGCGAACACGGTTTAGTGAATCGGACAGAGAAAAACTAACAGAATCTTTGAAAGAGCAATTGAGAGATTCATTAACAAAAGAGCAATTCGATGATTTGTTTAAAGAAAGTTAAAAGTTTTAGAGGTCATGTTTCTAGTAAAAGAAATCAATACACTAAGTGAATGGAACCGACTACACACACGTATGTTTCCCAAAGATTGGAACTCAATTATGTCATGTGGGGAAACAAAAAAGCCCCCAAAATAATTTTGCTACATGGAGGCCGTGATCATGCCCGAAATTGGGACCTGACGGCGGAAACCCTCAGTTCAGAGTATTGTGTTATAGCTCCAGATTTGCGAGGGCACGGAGATTCAGAATGGGCAGAAGGGGGGTCGTACTCAATAATTGATTACGTATTAGATCTAAATGCATTATTTAATGAAGTAGATATCCAAAAAGCATCAATAATCGGTCATTCTTTGGGTGGGAGTATTGCCCTTCAATATGCTGGAGCCTTTCCTGAACAAGTGGATCGGGTGGTAAGCATTGAAGGGGTTGCTCGTATGCAATGGCGAGAAAATCAACGCAAACCAGCCCATGAGAGATTGCGACAATGGGTTAAAGATATGCGAGGTCTTGAAGTAAGAAACACACGTACCTACCCGAGCCTAGGGGCAGCGTGTGAAAGAATGAAAGAAGCAAACCCAAACCTCTCTCCTGAGCTTGCCTACCATTTAACTTTACATGGCACGCGTAAAGTGGGCGATTCTTTTGTTTGGAAGTTTGATAACCACGTAAGAACGCCATCTCCTTATGAATTTAATATGGAAGATGCCCGAGACATATGGAATCAGATAAGGTGTCCTATATTATTCTTGGTCGGGAGTGAAAGTTGGGGAAAACAACCCAACACTTTAGATTTAAGTGCATTCCATAATTTTAATAAGGTTAAAATAGATAAAGCAGGACATTGGGTTCAACACGATCAATTTGCTAAGTTCATGGCGGTTGTATCAGATTTTTTGAATCAATAAAAAGCACGATTGGGGAATAAGTAGTGATATTATTTCGCGCAAGGTTGATTAGCTATGACTAATAGACAGTCACGCCGGGATCAAAACCGGCAAGCGAGAAGGCAAAAGAGCCGACCACAGAGAGGATCATCACCCTCTGGGCCAAGCAATTTTAGTTTTGATTTTAAAAAGTATGGTTTTTGGATTATTGCTGCAAGTTTAGCTGTAGGACTTCTTGTGGTGGTAATTGTGCTCGCAAATAACAGGGGTGATAACTCACAATTAAATGACGAAAGTCAGTTGTTTGTCGAAGAGTTACATGAGGCGCTTGTTCGTATTCCAACCCAACTTGTGTCAGGCCAGGAAATGGGATCTAGTGATAGTCCTCTTGTTTTAGAAATTTTTGCAGATTTTCAATGTCCACATTGTTTGAGACACGCTGCGATAATTGAGCCTGAGATTGTTGAAAAGTATGTCAAGACTGAAAAACTTCGATTAGTGTTTAAGCATTTTCCAGTACTTGGTCGTGAATCAGTGCTAGCTGCATCGGCTGCGACTTGTGCGGGTGAGCAAGAAAAATTTTGGATCTATTCGAACAGCCTGTTTAAAGAAAAGGCTCGATCAGGAACTGAACCACCTAACAGGGGTTTGTTTTCTGAAGAAAATTTAGTAAAAATTGCAACCGACTTAGAATTAGACGTGGAGTTGTTCAAAAGGTGTCAAAAATCGCCCGAAACACTGTCTTCAGTATCGAAGAATGAAAGTTTGGCAAGGCGATACGGTCTTACGGGTACCCCGTCTTTTGTTTTACGCAATGGCGAGAAGGCAATTGTTGTAAGTCCTTCTTCTTTTGGAGACTGGGAAGTTATCTTGAACGAGCAATTAGAGTTGGTTTCTGAGTAGTAATTTGTTTAAGTTATTGATTTTCTTACTGGTGATAGCTGTCCCCTTTTTTGCTTGTGTAAAGGGCGATAATTCTGTTCAAAAAACAGAAACGTTCACAGTTAATGATTTACGTCAGGAAGTGCATTGGCATGCTGACTTTGCTGTGTTCATTGAAGGTGAGCATCTTGTTTTTAATAGTGAAGAATATATAACAACGGAAAATTTCACTGTTGCTGAATATGTGCATATCCATAAACCGTATTACAGCGTTGTTCATGTTCATCGTGAGCAGACAACGTGGAGTGAGTTTTTTGAAACATTAGGCTGGGAATTGTCGGCGACATGCCTCATTTTTGATCAAAAAAAATACTGCTCCAGTGAAGAGAAAAGTTTAATTTTTTATGTGAATGATGTTCAAGTGGATTCGATAACTTTTCTAGAAATCTCTGACTTACAAAGGGTGCTAATCAGTTATGGGAATCCTTCCCCAAAAGAGCTCTCACGGCAGTTGGGAATTGTTGGAAGTGAGTCTTGTATTCTTTCAGAGCTTTGTTTGGATAGGGTTCCAGAAACAGATGACTACCCAGAGCCTTGTTCTGGCAGGTCTAATTGTAATTAAAATATTTAAATGTCTGATTTTAAGATATATTAAAGTCAGACAGCTACATTTTTACTACTTGCGTTAAATCGAGTTCAACAGGGGTTTCTCGACCCAACATGTTCACCCTTACTCTAAGTTTTCCTTTTTCCATATTAAGTTCGTCTACGGTACCAACAAGCTCTTCAAATGGACCAGAAACGATGCGCACATTTTCTCCAATCTGAAAGGAAACTCTTAATTTTGGGGCCTCTTGGTGCAATGTAGCCTGAAGTATGTGCTTAACCTCGTCGGTGCTAAGAGGAACTGGCCGATTATTATCAGTGCTGACAAAACCGGTTACTCCAGTCGTGTCGCGAACAAGATGCCAAATTGCGTCTGATGAGGGATCGCCCTCTACTAAAATCATTGTTTGCAGAAGAACATATCCAGGGTAAAGCTTACGCCTCACGGTACGCCGTTGCCCGTCTTTAATTTCTATTTCTTCCTCAGTCGGAACTATTACATGAAAGACCTTGTCGTCTGCATCAGCTACCTGTTTTACCTGAAGAAGGATCGAATCTCTCACCTTAAATTCGTGCCCACTATACGTGTGTACAAAATACCAGGCACGACCAGGTGCAGCGATGTCTTCCTCAGGAACACTACTTTGTTCGTCGTCCTCTGGTCGTTTACGGGGTTTTCTGCTTGCAGATTCTGCTTCACTGGTAGGTGCGTCTCCGCCGAAGCCGAAACCACTTAAGTCTGTAGAGCTATTACTAGAAGTCAAAGTACACCACCTTTAGAAAAATAATTTTTCTATAATCCAGCCGAATAAAAGGTCAAAACCGCCTAAGAATAGTCCAACAGCAATAGCAACGACTGCTACAACAATTGTTAGGTAGCGCGTTTCTGAAAATGTTGGCCATGTGACTTTTCGTAGTTCAGACACAATATCAACAATAAAGCGGGGCCAGATTCGCTTTATGAAGCCTAGAGGGTTTGATGAGCGGCTCGTCCGTGTTCTAATTGCCGCGACGGTTTCAGTGCTACTTGTTTGAGTCACTGGAGGTAAACCACTCTCTTCACCACCAGAGTTACCTCGGCGGCGATTACCTCTATTAGACCGGCGGCGTGATTTAGCCATATGACCTACCTGGTCTCACGATACACTTGGCGTGAACGACACCGAGGACAGAATTTTTTTAATTCGAGGCGATCTGGATCATTCCTTCGATTTTTTGTGGATGTGTATGTACGTTCCCGGCACTCAGTGCAGGCAAAAGTGACAACTTGACGATCACCTTTTGAAGCCATGAATAAATCCTTTCCTTATTACTCGTTAATCGAGGTGACGACCCCAGCACCAACAGTTCGACCGCCTTCGCGAATCGCAAAGCGCAGACCTTCT
>MDTE01029162.1_pt1 | contig 207728 bp, 188 predicted proteins | sample 811231 | NCBI WGS metagenome assembly MDTE01 (sample SAMN05326651, study PRJNA326480) | marine metagenome | isolation source: seawater | place: Indian Ocean: Red Sea | collected 2010 | reverse complement strand
GTTGATTAGCCGGCGGGTGTTCTTGCCGCATGCCTGGTTGATTAGTCGGCGGGTGTTCTTGCCGCATGCCTGGTTGATTAGTCGGCGGGTGTTCTTGCCGCATGCCTGCTTGATTAGTTGAGGGCATGGTCTCTTGAGAGCTACTAGAACACGATAAGGATAATATTAATAAAAGTAAGCAAGAAAATAACCCAAAAATTGAACTTCTCATAAATAGCATAAATTCTCGTTTACTCAATGTAGTGTGGAGCGGGAGACGAGATTCGAACTCGCGACAACCTGCTTGGAAGGCAGGGACTCTACCACTGAGTTACTCCCGCTCAGCAGACGTCATTTTACCCCTTTTTTACTATGTAGCCAAGAACGATATGTTGATGGGATCGTATTTTTAAATTTTTCAACAATTTTGAATCATTTTTTGTAATTAGTAAATTATTAATTCTAGTTCGTGACATTAGCACTTGATAAAGAACTAATGTTCTATTAATCTATTTTTCTGGAGATTAAAAAATGAAAATAACGTGTATGTTGATACCTCATTTTTTTTATCAATTACATAGATTTCGTGATCCTTATATAATTGGTCATCCTGTAATAATAGGAGATCATTTTTCTGGCATATTGGATTTTTCACCAGAGGCTGAAGCTGCTGGGATTGCAATTAATCTTTCTTTGAATGATGCTCTGCTTTTATCGCCTGATGCAATACTACTAAAACCCGACTATTCATATTATGAAAAACAGTGGGATGGAATCATTGATATTTTAATTAACCATACTTTGATTGTAGAAGATGCGGGTTTGGGTTGTGCTTATATAAAATTGAATTCTAATAAATATAAAGAGAATATTGATTTATTTTTAAAAAAAATTTCGACTTTAGAAAATAACCAAAGATTTAATATTAATTGGGGCGTATCAAATGGAAAATTTTACGCTTTTCTATCTGCTCTATATTATAATAATGTTCAAAATAATAATTGTTTTAATATTACATCGATCTCACCTGCTTTTTTATCTTCAATACCTATAGATGTTTTACCCATTAGCGATCATATAAAACAAAAATTATTGTCTTTTGGTATGTCTTATTTAAGCAGTATAGCCGAGCAAAATCTTGGACCAATGGAGGCACAATTTGGAGATATCGGTCGGAGGATTTGGTACCTATCAAGAGGCTTGGATGATGGCAGACTGACTCCTCTAGAAAGACCTCTGGTAGTAAAGAAAACTATAAATTTTGATTCGTTTAATAATGATGTGCACATACTATATTTGGCTTTGTATCAGCTGATTAAAGAAACTTATTCAGATGATAAATTAAATGGTCGATTTGTTAGATCAGTTAAACTGAAAATTAATATATATAAGGAATCTACATACGTTATTGATATCCCTCTCCGTAAGGCTCTAGGTAGTTATGACAAAATCGTTTCTGTTATAAAACCCCACTTGAATCGTATTAACTTTACAAACTTTATTGAGTCTATAAGTGTTGAGTTTAAGGAAATTACTGGAGAGGTCGGAGTACAGAATAACTTTTTTGAAAATATCAGAGATACCAATAATTTAAAGGAGGCTATAAATCAGTTATCTGTATTGTCCGATAATAAATGCCCCGTATATAGGATAAAGGAGGTAAATAGGTGGTCGAAGCATCCAGAGGAGAGATACGTTCTAGTCGAATACGGCAAATAAATAAACCTCGTAGTATTTCGATAATAGAAGACAAAGATAGAAAGCCTTCCTTTTTAGAGTATAAAGGAAATAAGTCTAAAGTCTTAAAAATAGAAGATTATTGGTTGGTTAAAGATCGCTGGTGGACAGAGCAACCTATATATAGAGCTTATTATAAAGTTATAACTGTGCACCAAGATATTCTTGTCATATATAGAGATTTGCTGACAAATGTTTGGTATAAGGTTAATTGGTATTAAATGATGGGTTATGTAGAGCTTCATTGTCATTCAAATTACTCTTTTCAAGAAGGTGCTTCATTCCCACACGAGTTATTGGTACGTGCAAAAGAACTAGAATATACCTCACTGGCATTAACTGATCACGATAACTTAGTTGCCTCCATAGATTTTTCTAAAACTGCAAATGATATGGGGATACATCCAATTATAGGTGCAGAGATTACTCTAGAAGGCGGATACCATCTTACATTACTTGCGAAAGATAATATGGGATATTCAAACCTTTCAAGGATCATTTCTTATGCACATATAAATAATGGACGAATAAGCCCTAGTGTAGATGCCGAATTATTGAAAAAATATTCAGGAGGCTTGATAGCTTTGACTGGTTGTTCTAGAGGGCATATCCCTGAATTATTAACTAGAGGATATTTTGATCATGCACAGCAAGTTCTTATAGATTATCTTGATACTTTTGGCTCTGATAATTTGTATATAGAAATGCAACAGAATTTTATTCATGGTGACACAGCTCGTAATAATTTATTATTTGATATTGCACATCAAAATAAAGTCCCAACAGTGGCTACCAATAATGTTCATTATCATGTCCAAAGTCGGCATAAATTGAACGATACTCTAATCTCAATAAAAAATAATTTAACTCTCGATAATAGTCATGAACTTCACAGATCAAATGATCAGTTTTATTTGAAATCTAAAGAGGAAATGGAAACTTTATTTTCTTCGTCCCCAGAGTCTTTAGAAAACACGTTAAAAATTGCTGACAGGTGTAATTTTAATCTCGAGTCAGATTTGCTATATGAATTTCCTGAATATATAACACCTGATGGATCCAGTGTGGATCAATATCTTAAAAAAATATGCGAGAGATCTGCTATACAAAAATATGGCTTTATATCAGAAAAAGTAAAAAATAGATTAAATGAAGAATTGAGACGTATAAGAAAGCATAAACTCTCGGGATTTTTCCTTATTTATTATGACATTATTCAAATGGCACGCGAAGTCGTAATTGAATTGAATAGAGGTAGCCCTCTGGCATCTATTATAAAAAATCCACCAGGGCGTGGTAGAGGATCATCAGTTGCAATGCTTGTTGGTTACTTGATCGGGCTAAGTCATATTGATCCTTTGAATTATGACTTAGGACTGGATCGTTTTTTGCCTGAAGATTTAAACACAGTTCCAGACATAGATCTGGATTTCCCTCGTGATATTCGAGAAGAATTAATAAAAAGAATTCATTTGCGGTATGGATGGGAATATGCGGCTTTAACAGGTGCTATTAGCACATACAAAATTAAATCCTCATTTAACGATGTTGGAAAAACCTTAAATATCGATTCTCATGATATAAAGAAATTTGTGAATACCTTAAGCGACAGAGATGCTCTAAAAGGTATAGAACTGGTCTCAGATAAACAGTATACGAGAAAACCTTGGGTAGATTTGCTCGAATTGTCTGTAGATTTAATTGGGTTTCCTAAGTTTTTGCAGCAGCATACAGGTGGTATGGTTATTTCTTCAAAACCTATTATAGATATCGTCCCAGTTGTTCCGGGAGCTATTAAAGATCGATATATAATGCAGTGGGATAAAGATTCTATTGAACAAGCTAGGATGATAAAGATTGATTTTCTGGCTTTAGGTACTTTGTCACAGATGAATGATATTTTAGAAACTATATCTTCAAATAAGAAAGAATTAATTGATATTTCACGCATTAATTTCAATGATAAAGCAGTTTATGAGCTAATTAGAAAAGCTGATACGGTAGGGGTTTTTCAAATTGAATCTGCTGCACAAATGCAAACATCCCCTAGATTAAAACCTGTAAATTTAGAGGATATGGCTTATCAGGTCGCAGCAGTTAGGCCAGGAGTTGGCGTTGGTAACGGGGTCGCTAATTTTATAAGAAGGCGTAATGGTCAAGTTTGGAAATTTGATCATATTTTAGAAGAAAAACCTCTTGCTCGCACATTAGGAGTGATTTTATATCAAGATCAGGTTAATGAATTAGGAATAGCCATCGCAGGGTTTTCACCAAAGGAAGCAGATCAGATGCGTCGGGACTTTGCGAAAAAGAGCAATCTCCAATTAAATAAGCACTGGAAGGAAAGATTTATTCGCGGTGCTATTAAAAATAATATACCTAAGCAGACTGCAAATTTAATATTTAATAAATTGAATGGTGAGTATATGTTTCCTGAAGCTCATGCATACGCTTTCGGTATAACTGCTTATCAAATGGCATGGTTGAAATTTTATTACCCTTTAGAATTTTATGTTTCACTGATTAATCAGCAACCAATGGGGTTTTGGTCTTTAGAAACCATAAAAGAAGATGCAAAGCGCCATAATATAAAAATAATGGGTCCTGACATAAATCTTAGTTTATTGAAATCAACCATAAACGGTTCAAATATAAGAACTGGATTACTACATGTGAAAAATTTAGGGCTCACAAATTCTCAGATGATTGTTGCTGATAGAGAACGAGGAGGAGTTTTTAAATCTTTGAAAGATGTTTTTGATCGTACTGACCTCACCCAAGAGATTTTAGTATCTTTGGTAGATTCGGGTGCTTTTGACTCATTTAGTCACAGCCGGAGGCACTTAAGATGGGAGATCGGGCTGTATAATAAAGCAATTAATTACCAAACTGCGTTGCCTCTTCCTATTGATCATGAGATGGCTAAAATGCTTCACGAAAATGAGAATGAAATCATCGTTAATGAATTGAAATCGCTAGGTTTTTCACCCACTGGCCATATGATGAAAGAGGTTCGGAAAGTAATTCCTAGTGAAGTAAAAACGAGTGAAGATTTAAGAGGTATGAAAAACGGAGAAAAGCTTACCACCGCTGGTTTTGTTGTTAGGCGACAACATCCCAGATCAGCGAAATCCTTTTTTTTCACTCTAGAGGATGAGTATGGGCATATTCCACTGGTCATATGGGAAAGTGTGTGGGAATTGTATAAAAACCTACTTCGAGATAAATTAATTTTGGTTTTTGGAGAAATTTCCAGAAGAGAAGGCACATTTAATCTGATCGTTGAAAAAGTTGAACCAGTTACGATAGATGATATTGATAAATATGAAAATCAAATTGTCGAATGGCGTTAATCGTTAATTAAAAACGGTGATTGGTTAATATTGGTACCCGACACATCTTTTATAACCTTATTCTGCAATTAGACCAACATAGGTCACCAACTTAAAATTTCACACCCGAAACAATACACCCAAAGTTGAGTCTAAGAATGCCGAAAAAGGTAGTAGTAATAGTCGATTAGTTGGGTACTACCTTATATATTTGGCTGAGGTGTTGTTCTCAGATATTCTTTAACTACCGTATGGCCTTTCGGAAACTTTTCTGGTATTTCTTCGTTGCTGACTGCAGGTACTATTATGCAGTCCTCTCCATTTTTCCAATCCGCGGGCGTAGCCACTTGGTAGTTAGCGGTTAACTGTAATGAATCAAGGACTCGGATGATTTCGATGAAATTCCTTCCCGTAGAGGCAGGGTATGAAATTATTAATTTCACTTTTTTGTCTGGCCCAATAATAAACACAGATCTCACGGTTAAAGTATCGTTAGCATTTGGATGGATCATTCCATAGCTATTTGCAATTGACTTGTCAGCATCTTCTACCATCGGAAATTGGACGTCTGCGCTTTGTGTTTCATTTACATCTTTAATCCACTCTTTATGAGATTCCAAGGGAGTTAAGTTCTGCTTCGTTCCAACACTCACCACTAATAGTTTTGTGTTTCTATTTGTAAACTCCTGCTGCAAATTGGCTACTCTTCCGATCTCTGTGGTACATACTGGTGTGAAGTCCGCTGGGTGCGACATAAAAATTCCCCAGCTATCTCCTAACCAATCATGGAAATCAATTTTCCCTTGAGTAGTTTCTGCACTGAAATTTGGTGCTTCGTCCCCGATTCTTATAGTCATATCCATCTCTCCATTTTTGTAGAATAAAAAAAGCCCCGAGATCTCGGGGCTTTCTATCTTATCTATTAATATAAATTATTGTTAAAAGATAACCCCACTTGATATCTCAACTGGACAACAGCAAAACATACGTGTGATTTCTTTAAACATTTCGATACTATATCTTACCTATCAATTAAATACTATAATTCAAGTGCCTTTGAATAATCAGCTCTATTAAATCCTACTATAGGATCGCCATCTTTCACGATAAGAACAGGTACAGACATAAGGCGATAGTTATTAACTAGTTCCATTAAAAATTCTTTGTTCTTGACCACATCTTTTTCAGTGTATTGAACTTCATTGGCGATAAGAAACTCTTTCGCTTCATGGCAACTTGGTCAATCGTCTTCCTTTGTATAAAGAATAATATCTTCTGCATCCAACAATTTTGGCCTCTTACTTCACTTTCTTTTGATGATTCTATTGTTCACTTCGTACTTTGCTTACGGTTTTGATTAAGTCATCTGTATCGAGCACTGATTCCATAATACCTACTTGATCATCATATAGAGATTGGTCAAATTGATTCTTAACCTCGGGCTCTAGTACATGATAAACAGGGAGCTTAAGTGCTATGCCAGCTAATGGCCCGACCCAAGAAGGGTCTCCTTCTGTAACGGTTTTAGCGTATATTTCAGCACTTTCAGGTGTTGGTGATCCTAGTATGACCACCATATTTTCAGTACCTTTTGAATCAACAGTATCTTTAATTTCATCTTGGCCTTCCAGGTCAAGCGCACCTGCTGACGTTCAAACGAAACATTGTGTTTGTACAAGGGCAGGAGTTCCACCTACACTCTTCACTAATGTTTCAATAGCTGGACCAGGAACACCATCACGTTCACCTACGATGATTACGTTCTTTCCTTTTAAATCCACGTTAGCCTCCAATACTTCTGCCACATATACTTGATGTTATAGCGTTCAGTGGTTTTTCTCAAGAATAAATGATTCTCCATCAGACATATGAGTCATTCTTCCAAGGAATAGGCTTCCTTTAGCTAGAAACATTGAATATTGGTAATTTCCTCGTTTAAGGTCATCCAGTGCGTGGCCCAGGAATGGGATAGCTGACGCAACGTGACCTTGGGTAGGCGAGAAGCCAGGCATTCCGTGAGTCTTTACAAAGGCATCTCTCGATTCTGCACCTTTTTCTATTTCACCATTTAGAGCCGCTAGAGCCGCAATTAATCTGTAGTTAGTTTGCGGTACATTACCACTTCCTGCAGTGTCTGTTATTTCTGGATTGTGCATTTCTGTAGCATATTTACCAATATCTTGAAATTTCAGGCCTACCTTTGATAAGGGTGTTTGTACAAGAGCCTCCACTATTTTTTGCTGTACTGACCCTGCTGCGACCGTGTGGCGGCCAACGCTATCGAGCCGCAAAACCGGGCTTACTTGGTCATCTGGTCCTAGCAATATCGCGAACCCCACCAGGACGTCTTCCATAATTGGTATTCCCTTTTTTAAGTGTCCTTGGAATTTCATCCCAAGTTTTGCTAATGAGCATCCTCCAATGACCGCTATGTTCGGAAAAACACCTGAGGTTATTAGGCTTCCACCAACAACCGTCGCATGGACAGGCGCACAACAAAATGCTTTTATGTCAGCACCCGTTGATTGCATACAGCCCGCTGCCTCTGCTACTGCCTTTGCAAGGTTCCCCCCTCCTCGATTATATCGATCTCCAATAGCTTCTTCTCCTGATCCAATAACATAATCAATAGTTTCTGGGTCGACTCCATTTGATTCAAGTACTGAGTTCAGTGCCATTGTAGCGGTCGCTTTAACAGTAAGATTCTCTAATAATATATCAGGGGAAAGAGAAGGATCTTCCGCGTAATCTGTTGAGATAAATCCGATTGTTTCCCCAGTTCCCAGTCTAAGGGGTAAGACGTTATCTTCTTGCAGACGGTTTTCTATTTCAGATACAGGTACCCCTTCTATTTTTTGTAATAAATCGCCTGTAAGGTAACCCATTTTCTTAATCTCACTGTATGACCTTTTTGCAAAACTTTCCTCGATTGACACTAAGCCAAAATCGTCAACACCCTTTATTAGTCCGTAAAATATTTCTTCACCTACGATTTCACCGTGGGGTCCTTTATGGGAATTACTGTCTGTGGGGTTCTCGTACCACGGGGATTCTAGTTCTGAGAGAGTATCTGGATAGATATTGCCTAGCATCACCTGGTGGGGTGCATAAGATATCGCTTCGTTCAATGATCTAAGGCTAGATTGTATTAATTTTAACGTCTCTGGATCTTTTTGGATTTCCCTAGAGGGCTTGGATCCATGCTGAACCAATCCGGGAGTGTGTGCCATGAAAAATTTAACATCTTTGATTACTGGATTTACCAAGTTTGCACTCAAACCTTTCAATACTCGCTTTAAGCAGCTATTTGAAAATGATCCATCTATTGACAGAGGCTACCAAGTCGACATAACGTGTGTCAATGAGGGTGGATTAGCGCCAATGGAGGCAACCATGGAATTAGAAATTATCAATCACGATATAGACAACATGGTATTTGGGGATTCAACGGTTCTTTCAGGTAAAGAACTAGCAATAGACCATGATGGGCTAAAAGAATATCTTTTGGAAGATAGAAGGCTTCAAGACATTGACATTCAAATTGCAAAGCCTGGGGAATCTTGTAGGATTGGCGTAGTTTTTGACATTATCGAGCCAAGAGCAAAGGAGGCTGGATCAGGGAGCGACTTTCCTGGATTACTAGGTCCTTTTGCGGTTGCTGGTCAAGGGTCGACACATGTACTAAGAGGTTCAGCTGTAACAGTTATTGATCCTAGTGCGGTTCCGGGGATTACGTCAAAAGTACTAGAAATGCAGGGTGAACCGGCATCAGCTAGCCCCTACGGAAATTTACATCACTTAGTACTATCACCCAAAGTTTTAGATGACTCTCCTAGGCATGTTGTTCAAAACGTGCTTCGCATGTTATCTGTTAAAGCTGCTGTTTATCTAGGTAATGCAGCGCAGGGAAAAAAATCCGATCAGGTGGAAATATATTCCCAAAATGAAAATGATAACGAGTCCAGAGAAGGTATTCCTCGAATTGCTTATATTGCACAGATTCATGGACATCAGATGACTGTTGAAGAAGATGAACCCATTTTGTATGGAAGCAACACAGAAGGAATGATGCCAATTCTACTGAATCCAAACGAGATTCTGGATGGCGCGTTAGTCGCTTCATATTGGGTTATGCGGGTGGAGACATATTTCTATCAAAACCACCCTCTTATTAAAGAGCTATTGAGCCGACACCAATCTAAAGAAATAACGTTTACAGGCGTGATTGCTACGGTTGCAGCTTCTAAAGAAACTGATCGGAATCGTAATTGTATGCTTGCTGCAAGTATGGCGAAATCAACCCTGAAAGCTGATGGTGTTGTTTTAACTAAATACGGCGGCGGGGCACCTCATGTAGATATGGGTGAAACTGCACGATTATGCGAGGCTATGGGAATGCCCACGGTAGTACAAGTTTCTGATTCTTCTGGCGACAGAAAAGCCGAATCTGCGATGCTATTTAATTACCCTGAAGTAGATGCAGTTGTGTATGGTGGCGGTGGTGACACCGGCTGGGATGTTGGGACCCCGGAAAGAGTAATAGCTGGAACACCGGGCGTTGCTAAAACACTTAAAGATATGAAATATATAGAAGGCGCTGCCTTATGTGGGATTACCAATCAACAAGGAGCATCTAAAATTAGGGCTACGGTATATTGAAAATAAAGACTTAATATACAACTTAAAGGTAGTAAGGAGAACTGATATGCGTGTTGTGCATTATCTAAACCAATTTTTCGGAGGTATTGGAGGAGAAGAGTTCGCTAGTACTGGCGTTTCTTCCCAAGAAGGAGCAATTGGACCTGGGAGACTTCTTCAACAATTGATAGACGGGGAATCTGAAGTGGTTAATACAATAATTTGTGGTGATAACTACGCTGCTGAAAATCTGGATGAAATTACAGATTTTGTTGTGAATTCAGTCAGAGAAGCTAAAGCTGATCTTTTTGTAGCTGGACCTTGTTTTGAAGCTGGGAGATATGGGGTCGCAGCAGGTGCTATATGTGCGGCAGTTAGCGCTCAAGTAGGTATACCAGTTGTGACTGCGATGGCTGAGGAAAATCCCGGAGTTGATCTTTTCAGGCAAGAGATTTATATAATTGATTCTGGTGCTAACGTTGGTGCTATGAGCGAAGTACTGGAGAAGATGGCAAAAATACTAAACAAGTTGAAAAACCATCAAGAGATCGGCCATCCCGAAGAAGAGGGCTACATTGCTCAAGGTATTGTTCGAGATGAAATCTTGGAAGAAAATGCAGCTACCAGAATTTTAGATATGATTATCGCTAAGACCGCTGGTAAAAGTTATAAGAGTGAATTAACTCAAACGGCTTTTGAGCCGATTCCAGCACCTCCTGCCGTTAGCGATTTGACTAACGCAACCATAGCGGTGGTCACGGATGGTGGTCTTGTGCCTAAAGGCAATCCAGATAATATGCCTCCCATTGCCGCAGAGATATGGGGCTCGTACGATATTGCGTCACTGGATGATTTACAATCTGGAGATTATGACGTACAGCATAGAGGCTATGATAACCGACATGTTCTTGATGACCCTGACCGATTGGTGCCAGTTGATGTTCTAAGAGAGTTGGAAGAGGCAGGTGCGATAGGGAAAGTTTATGAAGAATTTTTATCGACAAGTGGATTGGCAAATCCCATAGCGAATAGCAGGCGTTTGGGCCAAGAGATGGCCAAAAAATTAAAGAGCGCTGGTGTGGATGCAGTTATTTTGACATCTACTTGAGGAACCAGTACTCGTAGCGGCGCTGCGATTACTGTTGAACTTGAAAAAGCAGGTATACCTGTTGCACAAGTGACGGCCGTTACTCCTGTAGCTCGGATGGTCGGCTCTAATAGAGTAGTGCAGGGTAAAGGAATTGTTTATCCTCTTGGAGATGCTGAAATTTCTAATGATGATGAGAAAGCGCTTAGGAGGGACATCGTCCAGCAGGCGTTGGATGCACTATCTTCCGAGGTATCTGAAACTTAATAAATATATCCATGAAGTTAAATCTTAAGTGACTCTTATTCTGAAAAATAAGTTGCAACTTTATCAATTTGGATAGTGGATTCTTCACCAGATTCCATCTCAAGTATCTTAACGTTCCCGTGCTGAATCTCTTCAGGTCCGAGTATTAGAGTATGGGTTACGCCCATGGTGTTTGCAGATCTTAGCTGAGCTTTTAAACTCCGTGATTTAGAGGACGTATTAACTTTGATTCCAAAGTTGCGCAGAGATCCTAATAAATTCAGACTAGTTTCCATTGGTTCTTCACCAATGTGTGCGATGTATAGGCTTGTTTTTTCAGAAGCACTGTTTTCTAAGCCGACATTGTTTTGTTTCAAATTCATTATGATACGTTCAATTCCCGATCCGAAACCAACTCCCGGAGTATTAGCACCTCCGATTTGTTCTATAAGCCCATCATATCGCCCTCCAGCTCCTAATGCTGTTTGAGAGCCTGAACTTTTTGGATGTATCTCAAATACAGTTTTTGTATAGTAATCAAGTCCTCTGACAAGATTTGCGTCTATTTCGTAGGGTATTCCCCACATCTCAAGGAGTTTCCGTACTGAAGTAAAATGTTCTTCACATTCGCCGCATAAATGGTCGATGATTTCTGGTGCATCACTTTTTATCGTTTGGCAGCTGGGCTGTTTGCAATCAAGCAGTCTTAGAGGATTTTTTTGTAATCGGACTTTACAATCGGCGCAAATTTCTTGTTGGTATTTACTGTAATACGATTCAAGTTCGTTGAGGTATGCAGGGCGGCAGTGCGAGTCCCCGATAGAATTTATAAATAATTTAATGTCTTTTAGTCCAACCGATATCAAGAAGGACCAAAGGAGGTGTATTACCTCAGCATCTATTAGCGCTGATTCATCTCCGATTGCTTCGATACCGAATTGCCAGTGTTGTCGAAATCTACCCGATTGAGGTCGTTCGTATCGAAATATGGGAGTTATATAATATAATCTGACGGGTTGAGGCATTGAGTGCATACCATGTTGTATATATGCTCTGGATACAGGTGCAGTTCCTTCTGGCCTGAGGGTTAAACTTTCATCACCTCGATCGTCGAATGTGTACATTTCTTTTTCAACGATGTCAGTACCTTCTCCAACGGTGCGGGCAAAAAGTGCAGTAGCCTCAAAAACCGGGGTATCTATTCTTTGGTGTCCAAACTGTTGGGCAATGTTTTCAGCTGAATTTCTAACTAAATCCCAATAATATTGATCTTCTGGTAGAACATCTAAGGTACCACGTGGATTTTGAATTTTGTTGTTGTGCGTCATATCAATTTCAATTCTTTTGATTATTATTCATCATTAATATTGGTTTCAAATTTTAATTGGTTTACTAGATTACTATACCCCTGCGATTTGATATCCACCATCAATTGGTAATATGTGTCCTGTAATTCCGGTTGAGAGGTTACTGGCGAAAAATAATGCAGCTGAAGATACTTCCATATGAGTAATATTTCGCTGGATCGGGGATCGTTCAGCTTGTACTTTTTTCATGTCAACGTAGCCATGAATTGCCCTCGATGATAGAGTGTCGAGTGGTCCCGGGGATAAACCATTGACTCTGATCCCTTTGGGTCCAAGTTCATATGCTAGTTGTTTAATTTCATTCTCGAGAGCTGCCTTCGCAGTACCCATTATATTGTAACCGGGGAAGACGCGATCCGAGGCTGAAAAAGTTAGTCCCATAATGCTACCTCCTTCACCCATGAGCGGCGCGGCATAGCGCGCAATAGGAATCAAGGAATATGCACTTACTTCAAGAGCAACTTGGAACCCCTCTCTTCCTGTTTTCGAGAAGTCTCCACTTAAATCTTCTCTGTTAGCAAAAGCTATGCTGTGGACGATAATATCAAGGGAATTAACCTCACCTTTTATTTGGTTAAAAGTATTCTCGATGTTTGTGTCAGAAGACACGTCGCACTCTAGGATATCCATATTAGTATTCCCCTCAACCAGTTTTTCTACACCCGATCTCAATCTTTCATTTTGGTATGTAATGTATACTTTCGCTCCAGCGCTCTCAATTTCCTGAGCTATGTGCCAAGCTATACTCCTATGGTTAGCTACTCCAAAAACGATTGCAGTTTTACCGGTAAGGTCAATTGAATACATTTGATTATTCCTTAAATTATTATTGTTCCTACTCTATATGTTATCAAAACTTCGGCGGTTAATGGTTTTAGAATAATTTTTACTTTATGTTTTACAGTACTGTGTAATTTTTAACTGCTTCATTAAAATTTTGCTTTAATACGAGAGATAAGCTAAATAATATTACGACTACAGCTCCAATGACGACTGCGATCTCTGCACCAAGAAAATCGGCAAGGATCCCAACTTGTAATCCACCGAGAGGGATGAGACTGTAGGTAAGGCTGAACACGCCCATAACCCTTCCCCTTAATTCATCAGGCACGACAGTTTGGAGAATTGTTTGATTCGTTATCATCGTTAAAGAATTGAAAATTCCAGATAAAAATAAACTCCCGAGCGATACCCAAATATTTGTGCTGATAGCAAAGATTAAAACGAACACGCCAAAGAATACTGCTCCTCCTATTAACATTAATCTGGGCCATCGGCCCTGAATTGCGACAGCTGCAGTGAATGTTCCTAGTAGCCCTCCAGCGGCTGAAGCTCCCATAAGTAGACCCATTCCATCTGGGCCTACAGAGAGTATATCTTTTGCGAATATTGGTAATAGTTGCATGTAAGCTATTCCAAAAAAACTATCTACAAAGGTAAGAAGTATTAAATTGAAAAATAAGGCATTACGTCCTATGAATACCAATCCGTTTTTCAGTTCTTGGATTACGTTACCGGTCTCTCTAGTTATATGTGGAATTTTCAGAACGCTCAATAAAATGGTCCCGATAAAAAAAGTAAATGTTACTACTGCAAATGATGAAGTGCTACCAACAAATTTTATTAAGAATCCCCCTAGACTTGGGCCAAATATCCTTGTTCCCTGCCAGACAGCAGATCCTAATGCTAGACCGTTCATCAAATATTGTTTATTAGGAATTAACGCCGGAATCAGAGCGCTTCGTGTGGGCATATCGATTCCCTGAATTATTCCAATTAATAGGGATGCCGCCAATAAATGCCATGGGTTCATCAAATTAACAAAAGATAACCATAATAAGATACCAACCGATAGTGTCATAAGAGTTTGGGTCGCTATCAGTAGTTGCTTTCGATTAATACGATCTGCTATTACGCCTCCAATTAAGCTGACGCTTATAGTTCCAACTGCCATAGCGCCACCTAATGCTCCCAAATATATAGCGGAATTTGTCAGATCATAGCCTACCCAATTTAGTACCATTCTGAGTATTTGCCAACCTAAGACGAATGAAAGAGCACTGAACCAGTAGTACCTAAAATCTCTATATTGAAGGGCCCCAAGCATATCATTCATTCGGCTAGTGGTATCGCTAAGCTCTGTCCTGTCAGAGGAACTGCTATCCATTTTTTTCCTATCTGTTGATTGCTACGGCTAATATATAAGGTAAAGATAAAATCCAGTTATGTAAATTGGAAACCACTACAAGATGGTACAATCTGGTTCTTATAAACATGGTGTTCTTATATAATGTGCTCAAAACTATCGTAAAGGGAGATAAAAGTTGACCTCATATAAGAATTTTAGTTCTATTGTTCAGCAAACGGACGTTGTGCAGCGTGTTGTAGATGATTTGGTTATTGAGTCCGCACAGATCCTAAGAGAGGTAGTAAAAAAATTTGAAGAGACTGGAGAGCCTATAGGAGACCATCATCTTCCATCTAGTGGCTATTTCGCAGAAGTGATACTCAAGGCGCTTGTTGAGGCTGGTCAGATTGAAGAGGTTTCCAGTGAAGGAACTGGCTCTTTACATAGATTCAAACCTACTCGAAAAGGAAACGCATCATATAAAAAACTCAAAAAAGAGGAACGTGTTTCATAGATTTATTTGTTTTAGCAGCCGCAATAAGATTGATATAGGTCTAATGGGAGTTTTTCTGCTATGAGGTATGATGCAGAATCTATGAATACCATACTTGTGGTGCTTGCCCACCCTGATGATGAAACCTTTATTTTTGGCGGAACTATAGCGAAATATTCTAAACTAGGCTTTCCTGTCGATTTACTAATACTTACCTCAGAACATTCGAATAAAAAAAATACCGAACTTAGAGACGCGACGAAAATATTAGGCGTCCGGGATTTGCATCGACTTAACTATTTCCCTACCCCAATCGATACAGACTCAGATGTGCACAGTGACAGAACATTATCTAAAGTTGGAGTCGAATCTGTCGCTGCTGAAATAGAAAATATAATAGAAATAATAAAACCAGGTATTGTTTTATCTTTTGATCCTACAGGTGTCTACGGTCATCCAGACCATATTATATCTAATCAATCTACCAGGATCGCGTTGCAACGCTATATTAGAATAGATTCTCTAGTGAGTTTATATGAAATTTCATTTGCGCGGAATCTAATATCTATAGTTGCGTATGCAGAGCTTTTCCTACAAAATCTATTTCCTCGAATTTACTTGGGGTCTAAGTATTCATTTTTGACAAACAAACTGAAATTGTTACCTCCAATAACAACAAAAATTGATATTTCTAGTTCACTTAAAGTTAGGCAAGGTGCTGTTAAGGCACATTTTTCAAGCCTTGAAGCCGGCCCATGGTATCTTAGAATGTTCGAAAAAACCCCGCATTATTTAAGACAATTTATAGCTAATAAAGAAAACTTTGTTCGTGTTTACCCAGAACAAACGGATTTTGATGATTCTTCAAAATTCGTTGGATTATATAGAAACTAAAGTTTTGCGTCCTTTGGATCCTTGTCTTTTTTAAATATGCTATAGATTACAGGCACTACCAATAGAGTTAGGAAAGTTGAAGTAGCAAGTCCACCTATAATTACTGTAGCAAGCTCGGCTCCGATAATCCCTGACCCTTGGTTCTCTGATTCGAGGGCGAGAGGGACCAGTACGAAACTTGTAGTCATTGCCGTCATCAAAATAGGCCTGAGTCTAGTTTTGCCACCTTGTTTTAGTGCTTCTATAGCGGTCGCCCCTCGTTTTCGTAGTTCGTCCACAAAAGCTATTAGTACTATTGCATTAGTAACAACTAATCCTATTAACATCAAAAGGCCCATTAGCGCGGGCAGTCCAAGAGCTCTTTGAGTTATGAACAGGGCTCCAAAAGCTCCAATCGAAGCTAAAGGTATGCTGAAAACTATGATAAAAGGGGTTAATAGCGATCTTTGGCTTACTACCATTACTAAATAGACCAAAAGCACGCCTATCGCCATAGCGATACCCATCTGGGTAAAGGATTCTTGGATATCTGCAAAAACCCCACCTTCTGCTAATTCTACCCCCTCAGGCAATCCAATCTCTGAAACTATTAGATCAACTTGTCTACTTACTCCTTGTGTGTTCGTTGAAGTAATGATTCCAGAGATAGTAATAGCGCGTGTTCCGTTTACTCTCCGTATAGGTACCATGGCTTGCAGAAAAGGGTTGTCTGATACGGCCGTCGCGTCGGACCTAATATTGATTAAATCGGGTTCCGAGGAAAGCCTTGTAACTATCTTTGATGCTGTATCTTCGATGGCGGCATAATTTTCTCCTGCAAGTGTCAATTGGAGACGGTCACTGGCTGGTCCTCCCCCAGAAGCCCGAGATATGAATACTGTTCTGCCAGGAGCCTGCAAGTTTTCTCTAAGATCATCTTCGATCGAATCAATATCAGCTTCTTCATCTAAATTGAGCAATATGTTGGCAGTATCACCCCCTCTGAGTGTGAAATCTTCTTCAGAGAATCCACCAATTGTAGAGTAATAAGCAAGAGCTTCACCATTTAGTCTAAGTACTTCGAGTTGTGATTCGACATCGTCGAGGGTTTCTATGATGGCCAAGCCACTCTTTTGATCAGTATTTACTTCTATGGAAAGGACTTTTTGTTCAAACCCAGGTATAAAACTTATAGGTATGAACGGTATGAGTCCGATTCCTAATATAAATAAAAGTAAAGAAGAGACTAAAGTGATAGCTTTGTGTTTTATGGCGAAATCCAACGCAGGAGTGTATAAATTTTGTAAGGAATTCAATATTTTTGTTTCAGTTCTATTTGATTGACTTAATTTGATAAGCATGCTTCCTAGAACAGGAACAACCGTTATTGATACGAAAAGTGACGCGATCAATGCGTAAGTAATCGTTAAAGCAAAGGGGCGGAAAAAAGTACCTATAATCCCGTCAATAAATCCTAAAGGTAGGAACACTGCGATCGTTGTTATAGTTGATACCGTTATTGGCATTAGAACTTCTTTTGTTGCATTGATTGCTGCTTCTTTATGTTTCTCTCCCATTTGTATGTGTCTAAAAATGTTCTCCATTACGACAATACTATCGTCGACAACTCGGCCTGCAGCGATTGCAAGACCCCCGAGAGTCATGATATTAAGGCTCATATTCTGGAAATTCATTACTACCAAAGCCATTAGCAAGCTTGCAGGTATAGTTATTCCGGTTACGAATGTCGGGCGGAAGCTTATTAAAAATGAAAATATTACTAAGACAGCTAGAACCGCTCCTAACAAGACCTCTTGGCGTAGTTTATCAATTGAACTTTGGATTTGCGGTGCCTGGTTTGAGATAACTACGAATTCAACATCGCTAGGAACACCTTTGGTTTGTTTGAGTAGGTCTAATTCCTGCAAAACGTCGTTTACTACGGTAACTGTGTTGGCATCAGGTGTTTTTGTCATCGATATGCCGGCGCTTGGCTTCCCGTTCGTTCTCGAAATCGAGGAAAGCGACGTCGTTATATCTACTTTTTGTACACCTGGAGTAGCTTTTATAGTAGGTACTACAATTGAATTAATTATGTCTGCCATGTCTTCAGGACTTCTATCTCCTAAAGCGCTTAAGGTCAGGATAGGAAACTCGTCTGGGTTTAACCTTATGATCTCCGGAGGAAGTACTTGCTCCGGAAAAGTAAGCTCATCAACAAGTGCTTGCATTTGCGCCGCAGCTGCAGGAATATCAGTTCCAAATTCGAATTCTATAATGAGTAGAGAGGACATTGGAGATGAAGTGGAACTATATGAATCAACTCCTTCTAGCTCTGCCGCAATCGATTCTAATGGGATAGTAACATCATCTAAAACATCTTGAGGGGCACCATTTTCATAGTAGGTAAATACCGTAAATAAAGGAAATTCTACGTCTGGCAGTAACTCAAGTTGTAATTTGGAAGCACTCCAAACGCCTGATGCGATAACCAGAGCTAATATTAGTAATGTTATGACGCGAAATTTAAGCGCAATTCTAGTTAACATAAGCCACACTTTCTCTTATATACAACCATTAATCGTTTCATATAGAAGATCTATTAACAGAAATCACTATATGTTTATGCACGACACGTAAGCCTACCACATACTGACACTACTTTGTTAATAATATATTAAATTCCGTTACTGCTATCCAAGCATTTTTTGTACAGTGATCCCAATATCTCCCGGACTATCGGATATATGGCACCCTGCGTCCAAGAGGGCTTGTTTTTTAGACTCTGCTGTAGCTGCTGATCCAGTGATTATGGCACCGGCGTGCCCCATTCTTCTTCCTGGAGGAGCAGTCGCTCCAGCTATGAAAGCCGTAACAGGTTTTGTCATGTGCTCTTTGATATATTCAGCAGCTTCCTGTTCAGCAGTTCCGCCGATCTCACCTATTAAAACGACTGATTCAGTTTGATCGTCCTCCTCGAACAATTCGAGTATGTCTTTATGCCTCATGCCTATAATTGGGTCACCACCAACACCTACGCAAGTAGATTGGCCTATTCCTAAAGCGGATAGCTGTCCTACAGCCTCATAGGTCAGTGTCCCGGATCTTGAAACAACACCCACGCTACCTGGTTTATGAATATTACCGGGAATAATCCCTACTTTTGCTTTATCTGCAACCGAAGTTAGCCCTGGGCAATTAGGCCCTATCATCCTGACATTTTTCTTTGCTAAATAAGCAGATATTTTACTCATATCCAGTGTAGGGATTCCATCTGTTATACAAACGATCAAATCGACCCCACCATCCGCTGCTTCGAATATAGCATCTGTAGCAAAAGCGGCTGGGACAAATATCAAGGATACATTGGCACCTTGTTCATTGACTGCTTGCTTGACTGAATCGTACACAGGCCTATCTAGGTGGGTAGTTCCTCCTCTACCAGGTGTAACACCTGCGACGACATTAGTTCCGAAATCAATACACCGCTCGGTTTGAAATCCGCCTTCTTTTCCGGTCATGCCTTGAACAAGTACTCGTGTGTTTTTGTCGACTAAAATACTCACTATATTTCACTCCTATTATTTATTATCTTTTATGGTTTCGTATCTATTCTGCTACTTTTTGGGCTGCTTCGGCTAGATTATGCGCGACAGTTGCTGGAATCCCCGATGATCTTAAGATTTCTCCACCTTCTTCAGCGTTGGTTCCTGTCATTCTCACAATTATTGGTACGTTCACGTCAATTTCTTTGTAAGCCGATACAACTCCATTTGCGACAACGTCGCATCTTAATATCCCACCGAAAACGTTTATTAGAACTTTTTTTACACTTGGATCTGAAACGATTAACTTGAAAGCTTCTGCTACTTGCTCTTCACTTCCTCCGCCTCCTACATCAAGGAAATTTGCGGGACTTGATCCTACTTGAGCGATCACATCCATCGTTGCCATTGCCAATCCAGCACCGTTAACCATACACCCAACGTCGCCGTCCAATTTTACGTACTGTATTCCTTTTTCATTCGCTATACGTTCAAGAGGGTCTTCTTGCTCTGGATCACGAAGATCAGCATTTTTCGAGTGCCGAAAATCTGCGTTTTCATCGGTACTCATTTTTGTGTCTGCTGCTAGCAACCCGCCATCGCCCGTAACAACTAGAGGATTTATTTCTACCAGAGACAAATCGTTTTCAAGAATAGCGTTTACAAGATTCTCAATTAAGGCGGATAGTGCCCTTGTTTGCTTTGAATCCATACTTAAAAACGCCCCGACCTGGCGTCCTAAGTACGGTTGGTATCCTGACACTGGATCTATGTGAAGTTGTTGGATTTTCTCAGGATTGTTTTCGGCGACTTCTTCTATTTCCATCCCGCCTTCTTCAGAAGCGATGATGACCAAACTCTTTTCGCCCCCGTCCACCGTAATACTCAAATAAAGTTCTCTACTTATATCTACTAGTTCTTCTACTAATACACTGTTCACTGGCACACCTTCAGGGCCGGTCTGAACTGTGACTAATTTACTGCCTAGAATGGATCCTGCAAAATCAGCTCCATCTTGAGCATTCCGTACTAATTTAACTCCGCCTGCTTTCCCTCTGCCTCCCGCGTGCACTTGTGCCTTTATTACCGCTGAACCGCCAAGCTCATCCACAAATTTCCCAGCTTCATCTTTTGATTCAAATACTTTTCCGTTAGGAACTGGTACTCCAAACGATTTCAATATATTTTTCGCTTGATATTCATGTAATTTCATTGTGTCTAGTAGTCTCCTTATTCTTCAGTTTAGCCTTTTGATATTGCTGCGGAGGGAGAGGGATTCGAACCCCCGATACCGTTGCCGATATTACGGTTTTCAAGACCGTCGCATTCGTCCACTCTGCCATCCCTCCATATGGTATATCGTACCTCAAGAGTAGCCTTATGGACCATAGAATTTTTGCTAATTATTGAAGTTTATCCAAGCCAAAGCATTTTGATAATTTATTTTATCCAAGATGGATGTTGCTAAATCCATAGAATTTAGCGTTTTGCCCACTGGACTTTCTCTTTGTAGAAAGGGGTAGTCAGTCCCAATAGTTAGATTTTCTATACCAAGAAGATCTATTATAAATTTTATTGTTGTATCATGGAAAACCAAAGTGTCGTAATACAACATCTTTGCATAATGTAACGGTGAACTCTCAAGTTCAGGCAAAAAAGTTTTTGGAGCATTACTTGATCGTGTATCACTACCATTCCATAATCGAGACCATGCATGGTCCATCCGTGTAATCATGGAAGGGAGTGTCCCGCCACCATGGCTCATTTGTATTCTAAGGTTTTTATGCTTTTCTAACAGCCCACTAGTTATTAGTGATGCTCCGGCTAATCCGACGTCGATCGGAAACCCGACTGCGTTCACGCTTGCTGAAAACGAATCTTTCTGTGAAATAATACGGTCTTCGAAAGTTGGATGAAGCGCATGTATAAATACTGAGAGTTCGAGTGTTTCTACTGTATCAAAAAACGAATGAAATTTAGGGTCACCTATTGAAACCCCATTGATATTGGATCCTATCTCTATTCCAGATAACCCCATTTGTTTCAGCTTCTCAAGTTCTTTTGATGCGAGATCAGGTTCCTGTAAAGGGACCATGCCAAGTCCTAAAAATTTGGTCGGGTTATCTGAAACTAGCTTAGCAATGAATTCGTTAACGTAATTAGATATTGCGATGCCATCTGATGGATTAAACCAGTATGAGAGTAACTCGGGCATAGGTGATAATACTTGTTGTTTTACCCCTTCCTTTTCCATATCTTCAATACGTCTGTTTGGATTCCAAGATTGGCTTGTAATGGTCCTGAAATTATTCCCATTTATCATTACATTTGCTCTGTCGTTTTCTAGACGATCAATTATGGGCCAACGGGGATTTGTATTATTTGCCGGGAAGGTTTCCGGAACGATATGCGAATGGGTATCTATTAACATATTTAAACTCCCTAAAGTTGTTGTGATTTGAGTGATCGGTTTTTTAGCAGTGCTGGGGGTTTTGTAAATAGCGCCAATATTCCGCCGCCTATCCAAGATAGTGCAAACAAAATGAAAGCCCATGAGTAATTACCGGAAATATTCCACATCCAAGCTGCGAGTACGGGGCTTGCTGCCCCTACCACATTTCCAAATGGAGTAGCAAAACCCCTTATTGCTCCCATATACTCTCTTCCAAAATAAGATGCGAAAATCACGTTAAGCATTGGTGGAAACCCTCCCATGCTGATTCCGTGTAAAACAGCATAAATATAAAGACTGGTAAGCTTCTGTGCGTATACTAGGATTAGAAGTGACATGCCAGCAGGTATCAAGCTGAATCCGAGGACATATCGAATAGAATACCTTTCCGCAAAGAAACCATATACGAGTTTACCAACCACTGCGAAACCCGCTAAAGTAGTTGCTACTTTTGTGGAATCTGAGATTGTAAAACCTTGATCTTGCATAAATGCTACTTGGTGGAATAGGGTAGGCATTAGAGAAAATAAGCCTAAGCTTTGTACTAGTATAAGGGCCCATAATGCCTTAGTTTTTATTGCTTCTTTTGTTGAAAAGGAGACTTCTTCTTGGCCAGTAAAATTGGAAGCGTCGGTGGTGTTAGAATCTATTCTAACTCCGTCGGGGAATAAATCCATATCTTCCGGTTGTCTTCTCATAAAAATAGCGGATATTGGAACTACGGCGACAATCATGAGTATTCCTAACCCGATCCACGAGGTTCTCCAACCGAATTCTTGAACTAGAATTCCAGCGATGGGTGCAATTACTAAACCTCCACCGGATATACCGATCGCACTTATTGCCATGACTCGTCCACGTTTCTTTATAAACCATTTAGACAACACTGCGGGCCCTACAAGCTGACCTCCGATTGCTGTTGTGGCAAATCCAAAAATTATTCCGTACGACAAAAAGAATTGCCATATGGAATCGATTTGCGATACGGAAATTAATGAAATACCTCCGATTAGGCCTCCTAAGGCCATTATCGTTCTTCCCCCATGGCGCTTATCCACCATAAAACCTAAGAAAGGTATTACAGGTAAAGATATTAGGCGAAACAAACTTATTGCTGAAAATTCAGTTCTAGATACCCCTAGCTCTTCGCTCATCGGTATTAGGAAGAAGGAGAGTCCGTATCCCCCTATGCCAGCTGTGGTCATACTTGAAATAAAAGTAATTAAAACGATTATCCAGCCGTAGTAAAAAGGGAGCACACCGTTAAAAGCTCTTATCAAGTTTAGCTCTCTTGAATCGCACGACTAAGTTCCGTGATCGCTACTTTCGCATCTGCAAAAAGCATCGTTGTATTCTGGGCGTAAAATAAATCATTGTCGATACCTGCGAAACCAGGACTAAGGCTACGCTTGATTACTACTACCTGCTTTGCCTGATCAACGTTTAGTATGGGCATCCCGTATATTGGGCTTGTAGGCTCATCTCTCGCTGCTGGGTTCGTCACATCATTAGCGCCTACAACTATCGCAACTTCAGTACTTGAAAACGATTCGTTAATTTCATCTAAGTCGTAAAGTTTGGTGTATGGTACGTCTGCTTCAGCAAGTAGAACATTCATATGACCTGGCATTCGACCTGCTACTGGGTGGATGGCGTATTTTATTTCAGCACCACGCTTTTCTAGGAGGTCTGAAATTTCCCTAATTTGATGCTGAGCTTGGGCAACAGCAAGCCCATAGCCTGGAACGATGACAATAGTTTTTGCGTAGGAGAGCATCATTGCGATGTCATCAACCTCGCCTCTTCGTACAGGTCTTTCCCCGATACTGTCGCCAGTATTAGTCTGAGAATCGGCGGATCCTCCAAATGTCCCAAATATGACATTCCAAATGCTGCGGTGCATAGCGCGAGTCATGATTTGAGTTAGGATAAGTCCGGCCGCTCCTACGAGGGCCCCTGCTACTATCAGTATTATATTTCCAACTACGAAACCCGCTGCTGCCGCCGCTAATCCTGAATATGAATTTAACAGCGATATTACAACGGGCATGTCTGCGCCACCTATTGGATTCACAAGTAAAATACCAAGAAGTAGAGATAATATAATAAATAGAATAAATATATTTGTATCTAAATCCACACCAACTAAATAGATAGCAAGGGACAAAGTGACAAGTACTAGTATCGTGCTAACAGAATTTTGGAATGGCAATTTTATTGGCTGGCCCGGTAGGATGTCTTGTAATTTGCCGAAAGCAATCATGCTTCCCGAGAATGTTATGAGCCCAATAATGGACCCCAACATTATCGATATTACAATTGTGATCGGTATGGTAGATTCATCTGCGGAACTATAGTAGAAATATTGAGATATCGCGATAAATGCTGACGCTGCGCCTCCAAACCCGTTAAAGGCAGCTACCAATTGAGGCATCGCCGTCATTTTTACCATCCTAGCAAGAATTGCGCCTATTACACTACCAATAAGGACCCCTGTAAGGATGAGATTCAGAGATATTGAAGTTTTATCAATGAGAGTAGTTAAAACAGCAACAAGCATAGCTACAGAAGCCAGAAGGTTTCCTCTTCTTGCTGTTACAGGCGAACCCAGCAATTTCAATCCTAGGATGAAAAGAATCGTTGAACCTATATAGCTTATAGGTGTGATAAGGTCATTATCGAAAAATGTTTCAATCATTCGTTTTTATTCGTCCGTCTGAACATCTGAAGCATCCTGTCTGTAACCATAAACCCCCCAACTACATTGACGGTCGCTAATACCACTGCAGCTAACCCCAGAATGCTGTTTAGATCGCTGCTCGATTGGTCAAGAATTAAAATCGCCCCGACTAACGTTATGCCTGAGATAGCGTTAGCACCCGACATTAAAGGTGTGTGTAGTGTTGGTGGTACTTTGTTAATCAATTCGAACCCAATAAATGAAGCTAAAATAAATAAATATATGTATAGTAATGCGCTATTTTCCATTACTTAACCTCTATTTTCATTATTAGATAATTGGTTACATTAAGCATTATTGATAGTCTCCAGAGTAGCGGAATGCAGAACTTCATTTTTGTGAGTGATCAGGCTCTCGTTAATGATTGAATCCTCAAGATCAAGGATAACAGGATCACTGTTATCTTTATCAATGATCAAATCTATAAAACTGGCTACGTTTCGTGAATACATTTGGCTCGCATGTTGGGGCATGGTTGAAGGCAGGTTAGCAGGGCCCAGTATTTTTACTTCCGAGTGAATTACTATTTGGTCAAGTAATGTTATTTCACAATTGCCACCGCTTTCAGCTGCTAGATCGACGATTACTGAACCTGGTTTCATAGCTTCTACCATTGCTTTGGTAATCAGGGTAGGGGCGGGTTTTCCTGGTATTTGAGCTGTTGTGATAACAAAATTAGAATTTTTTACTGCAGATTCTAGTAGAGCCTGGGTCTGATTTTGTTCCTCTTCCGACTGAGCTCTCGCGTAACCACCTGAAGTTTCTGTGTTATCGCGCTCAGCGGTAGATTCATCTATAAACGTTGCCCCTAAACTTTCTACTTGCTCTTTTACCGCTGGTCGAACATCGTAGGCATACATTAATGCTCCGAGTCTTCTTCCGGTAGCTATTGCTTGAAGTCCTGCAACACCTGCACCAACTACGAGACCGCGCGCCGGAGGCATGGTTCCTGCCGCAGTCATCATCATCGGAAAGTGAACTGATAAATTGTCCGCTGCAATTATTGCAGCTTTATAACCAGCTATAGAACTTTGTGATGATAATACGTCCATCCGCTGAGCCCGAGCGATCCTTGGTATAGCATCAAGGCTAAAGCTTGTAACGCCAGTGTCTTTCAATTGTTTAATCAATTCGATATTAGTGGTGGGTTGGAGCAAAGCTAAAAGTATTGCTCCATCTTTAATGAGCGCGACTTCGTTAGAGGTTGGTTTCTCTATTTTTACAATAAGGTCGCTTTCAGAGTAAACCTTTGCGCTGCTTTCCGATATTTGAGCCCCAGCTTTTTCGTAATCTATGTCTGAAAAATTTGAATCTGTTCCTGCTTTGGATTCGATTAAAACTTTAATATTATTAGATATAAGTTTCTTAACACTCTCGGGTACCAATGCTACCCGTTTCTCGTGTTGTCCTATTTCTTTTGGTATCCCTATTTGCATCTATTCAAGTTCTTTCAATTATTTTGTTGATGTATTGAGCTTATTATAGTCAAAGGAATTGGAATTTAGTAAGCCCTTTCTATAGTATTAAAACCAGTATACTTTCTTATAATTTCTGGTATTTCAACATTACCTTCTGCATCTTGGTAATTCTCTAAAATTGCTATAACTAACCTTGGTAATGCGAGACCTGATCCGTTAAGTGTGTGGACGAATACATTCTTTTTGGAACTCTTATCTCGGTATCTTATATTGCTTCTTCGTGATTGAAAATCTTCCGTAGTGGAGCAAGATGAAACCTCAAGCCATTCTTCAGATCCTGGAGACCAAACTTCTATGTCGTAGGTTTTCGCAGCAGCAGTTCCTAGATCTCCGGCACAGAGTTCTACAACCCTATATGGGAGTTCTAGTTTTTGCAGTATCGTTTCCGCATGTTGTACAAGGGTCTCTAGTTCTCTAAGCGAATTTTCTGGTTTTACGTATTTATACAACTCAACTTTATCAAATTGGTGGCCACGTTTTATCCCACGTATGTCGCGGCCTGCTGACATCTTTTCCCTGCGGAATGAGGGAGTATACGCAACATAATTTATTGGTAATTGCTCTTCCGAAAGAATTTCCTCAGCATGCATTGCCGTTAAAGGAACTTCTGCTGTTGGTACCAACCATAGGTCGTCTTCTATATCCCTATAAATATTAGATATAAATTTTGGTAGCTGGCCGCTTCCGTAAAGTGCATTTTCTGTGACTACGAAAGGGGGATAGATCTCGGTATATTGGTGTTCGCTTGTGTGAAGGTCTAGCATCCATTGAATTAGGCTTCTTTGTAAGCGAGCCCCTTGCCCTTTTAAAACATAAAATCTCGACCCCGACATTTTCACACCACGCTCGAAATCAATAATATTTAATCCTGTTCCAATCTCCCAGTGTGGCAAGGGGGTGAAATTGGTGGTTTTAGGTTCGCCCCAAATTCTCACCTCTTTGTTATCAGTTTCGTCACTCCCATCAGGTACAGATTTTAGAGGAATGTTCGGAAGCATTGACAATTTGCTATTCAATTCATTGTCTATAGATGATGCTGAGCTCGCTTCCACTTCAACTTTGTCTGATAAAATGCGAAGACTTTCTTGGATTGCATCTAATGCTTTTTTTGATAAGGAGGTATTATCAGTGATATTACCTTCACTATATTTTTCAATGAAATTCACATGTTCGGGGGAGTAGTCCCCTAGGTTTATTGCATTTTCCCCAATTTGTTTGAGCATTCCAAACAATTTGGAGCCGATGTTTAGTTCCGATCGCAGTTCATCTAAGAGGGTTTGTTTTGCTCTTCTTTTTTGATCTAAATCCACAACTTCATCTAATAAATCTGGCAGGTCCTTGCTATGCCGTCTCATAAGATTTGACCTGACTTCATCATGTTGTTTGCGGATTAGGCGAATATCGATAATTTTGATTACCTCTATCTTTTTCGATTAGGGTACGATTAACGTATCCTGTTTCTCGATTAAATAATAACACTTACAACTACAAACCTATAAGTATATTCCTAAGATCTCTCACTGAATTCGCTACATATGTCGGGCCAGTTTCTAATAGATCTTGCTCTTTACCAAATCCGTAAGTGACTGCTACAGAATCGATTTTGTTATCTTTTGCGCCTTTTATGTCTCCCGTATAATCACCTACCATTACTATATTTCCTTTAAACTCACTGGGTATAAGTCCAATCGATTCTGTAATGATGCCACTTTTTGTAGACTTAATTCCTGTTTCTGTTCCCCCCACAATATACTTAAAAAATGGTAGTAAGTCTAAATGCTTGAGGACTTCTTCAGCAAGGTCTTTTGGTTTTGTAGTTGATACGATAAGGAACTTGCCCGAGGCGCGTAAAATCCATAGTAACTCTAGTATGCCGGGGTAAGCGTAATTTTTGGGTAGTCCATGATCCAGAAAATATTGTTTAAAATCATTTCTCGCTTGCCCTATTTGGACGTCGTTTAAGGAGTGATGTTTTTTGAAAGAATCTCTAAGCGGTGGTCCAATAAATGATCTTAATATATCTTCATCATTTTCGTATATATCTAGCTGGTTAAGCGCGAACTGTACTGAAGCGGTTATGCACTCTTCAGAATCAATTAAGGTTCCATCAAGATCGAACAAAACGGAACTGTAAGGCTGTTTAGTTTCCCTGGGCGTCATTGGTGTAATCTCTTTTTTATGGATCCGGCTGCGAGCACTGCTCCAACAGTACCGAGTACTAATGCCCAAATTAGTATTCCTAGGAATATTCCTGATAGCAAAAGTACGGATTCAAAAATGTCTATTGGGTCATCCCCGACCATTTGAATAATAAAATAAGTTGGGATACTAATAACTAAAATTGAAACCGTTAATAATAATCCTGTTAACAAACCGGTATATGCTAAATCTTTAAACCTTGGCTTGCGCTCTGTCATTCGTAGAGCAGCGAAATACCCACCTATCATTGGTCCAAAAGGCCCTAAAATAAAATGCAAAATCGGTGGTAAAAAACACAGAAGGGCAATCCCAGCTCCAATTATTGATGCGCGTATCATTACTTTGATTTTAACTTATATTTAACGGAAAATGTGAGATTTATCATAATTTAAGGGTCGATATAAATGATGTATTATATGTACATGGAAATTAATAATAAAGTTGGAGTTAGAGTTTCCTAATATGACAGATTTACCTGACGGGCCATTTCAGGAAATTGAAAATAGGTTTAATGAACTTGAAACTGAAATGGCTAGACCTGAAATAGCTGCTGACTATAGCAAACTCGAAAAGCTATTAATAGAGCGCGCTCGTCTAGAGCCAATAGTATTGAGGTACCGCGAGTATCTTAAACTGCTTGACGATTTTTCTAAATCCGCTGAGTTGCTATCGACAACTAAAGAAGATGATATGGTAGAGCTAATAGATCAAGAGATTGGTGATATCAAAGTGAGGCTCACTGATCTAGTTGCTGCGCTGAAGATCGATCTTATACCCAAAGATCCTAGGGATTCCAAAGATGTTTTCGTTGAAATAAGAGCGGGAACGGGGGGGGACGAAGCAGGTCTCTTCGCTGGAGATTTGTTTAGGATGTATTCACGATATGCGCAAAATCAAAATTGGAAAGTTGAAATTGTTAACGCTAATGAGACCGGGATAGGTGGATTTAAAGAAGTTACTTTCAGCGTCAAAGGCGAAAATCCTTATGCGTTGCTCAAATATGAATCTGGTGTGCATCGCGTGCAAAGAGTTCCTGAAACTGAATCATCCGGGCGAATCCATACTTCAACTGCAACCGTTGCGGTTCTCCCAGAGGCAGACGACATAGAAATAGAGATAGATAATAATGACGTAAGAGTAGACGTATTTCATGCGGGTGGAGCCGGAGGTCAAAATGTTAATAAAGTGGCAACGGCGATTAGGTTAACTCATATACCCACCGGTATAGTGGTAACTTGCCAAAAGGAAAGGTCACAGTTGCAAAATCGATTGCAGGCTTTTGCAATATTGCGGGCCAGAATTGTCGAGATTGAAACTCGAAAGAAAGAAACCGAACTTGCCAATGCCAGGAAATCCCAAGTAGGTACAGGGGAAAGGTCAGAGAAAATTAGAACTTATAATTTCCCACAAAATCGTGTTACTGATCATAGGATTAATCTAACACTGCATAGTTTGGATAGATTTTTGGAAGGGGAGCTTAGGGCTCTTGTTGAATCATTGGATACAGCCGTTCAACAAGATATGCTTTCTCATCAAAAACAAGAGTAATTTATGGATCATACCTTGAAGCCAATTCTGAAATGGGCGAGAGACCTTCTTGAATCAAACGGCATAGAAGATTCGGCTTACGAATCAAGGCTCTTACTGGCTCATTCACTCAGCATAAGTATTGACGAAACATTTTTGATTGATGGTGGAATGACCCAAGAAAATGAGAGCAACTATAAGTCGATGATTTCTAGGCGAGCACTCGGCGAACCGTCAGCATATATCATGGGGTATATAGAGTTTTTTGGGGAGATTTTCCATGTTGATTCGAGCGTTTTGATTCCTAGGCCTGAAACAGAACTCCTAGTTGATAATATCGCCCAATATTTAAACAAAGAATTAAAGGAAAGACACCCTTTGATAAAAATTGTTGATGTGGGGACTGGTTCTGGATGCATAGCGGTATCTATTGCTAAATTATTCCCTCAAATAAAATTACTCGCCACTGATATATCCAAAACATCACTTGAAGTGGCTAAATCGAATGCTGAAAACCATGGAGTTGTCGATCAAGTTATGTTTCGTGAAAATGATCTTCTTGAAAATTTAGAAGGGCCATTTGATATAATTGTTTCCAACCCGCCATATATAAATTCAGAAGCAATACCTTTGACCCAGCGTGAAATTAGAGAGCACGAACCTTGGATTGCTTTGGATGGTGGGATATCAGGGACAGACATCTTGTTTCGGCTAATAAGCCAAGCGAAAGAGAAACTGTCACAAGATGGTTATCTGGCTATTGAAATTGGGTTAGGGCAGGCAGAAGCAGTTTTAGATTACTGCAACCAAATTTTTCCACGTAATGCTAAAATTTCGGCTGAAAAGGATTTGGCTGGAATTCCAAGAGTCTTATTAGTAAAAAAAAGTGAATAGTATTTACAATCAGAATATCATTCTAATATATTTTAAATATTCGTTTTGGGGAATCGTCTAATGGTAGGACAGCAGACTCTGAATCTGCCGGTCGTGGTTCGAATCCACGTTCCCCAGCCAATAATTTTGAGATTTTTTGTTAGTTGAAGGATAATAAAGTTGTAGGGTAGGTCAATTTATTAAAGTCCGCATGTTTGTGGCGAAATGGGAGGATGGTTGTCCAATTCAATATCAACACTAGATGAATTATCCGTTAATACGATACGTTTCTTGTCCATTGACCAAGTAGAATCGGCACGTTCTGGACATCCTGGAGCACCCATGGGTTTGGCAGCGGCTGCGTTCTCCCTGTGGCATAGGGTAATGCGGTTCAATCCAGACCAACCTAATTGGATCAACCGTGATCGATTTGTTTTGTCCGCTGGCCATGCATCCGCGTTACTTTATTCTCTGCTCCATCTATTTGGGTATCAAATTTCCACAGATGAATTGAAACAATTTCGGCAATGGAGGAGCGTCACACCCGGCCATCCTGAGCGTGACCTTTTACGAGGCATTGAAACTACTACGGGTCCCCTAGGCCAAGGGTTTGCAAATGCAGTTGGGATGGCTATGGCTGAAAATTGGTTGGCCGCGAATTATAACCAACCGTCACATAATATTATCGATCATCATACCTACGTAATAGCTTCTGATGGAGATATGCAAGAAGGTGTTACGAGCGAAGCTGCATCTCTTGCCGGTACTCTAGGATTAGGTAAGCTGATTGTTTTATACGATAGCAATCATATTTCGATCGAAGGGGATACTGATTTAACATTTACCGAGAATGTAGGTGATAGATTTAAGTCTTATGGTTGGAATGTTTTTGGACCAGTTGATGGATTGAACGTTGAGGAAGTGTCACAGGTCTTATTCTTAGCACGAGAAGATACGGATCACCCTAGTTTAATAATATGTGATACTGAAATTGGGTATGGAAGTCCTGGGAAAAGTGGAAAAGCGTCCGCTCACGGCGAACCACTTGGTGCAGAGGAAGTTGACCGAACTAAAAACAAACTTGGTTGGGAGTATGATTCATTTGAAGTCCCGGAAACTGTTTTAGGCCATATATCAGCAGCTGTGGATAGAGGTAGGCATTACTACAAAGAATGGACTACGGCTTACGCCGATTACCGATCAGCTTTTCCTGAAAAAGCCCAAGAATTTGAAAACATTCTTAACGGCGTCGTGCCTAAAGAATTATCAGATATTCTCCGTAACGATTATTCCCCAGGGGATGAACCTTTAGCTACGAGGTCAGCGTCCGGTAACATCATGAATCTAATTTCCTCAATTATGCCTTCATTCGTAGGGGGATCTGCAGATCTTGCTCCGTCAACGAAAACGACTTTGAAAGAAAAAGGTGATATCACTAAGGATAATCCTGGAGGAAATAATATCCATTATGGAGTTAGAGAGCATGCGATGGGAGCTGTTTCAAATGGAATGGCTCTTCATGGAGGTGTTATCCCTTACACAGCTACTTTTCTGACTTTTTATGATTACATGAGGCCCGCAGTTCGCTTAGGTGCTCTAATGGGGTTGAATGTTATATATATATTCTCACATGATTCAATTGGATTGGGCGAAGATGGACCCACCCATCAACCTATAGAACATTTGGCGGGTATGAGAGCCGTACCCAATTTGACGGTGATTAGGCCTGCAGATTCTACTGAGACGATGCAAGCTTGGGATTACGCTATTAATGAGACACAACGACCAACAGCATTGATATTTAGCAGGCAGAATTTGCCACAAATATCTAGGATTGATCAGTTAACAAACGATGAAGTTTCTAAGGGTGCATATGTGATATATCAAACAGATTTAGATTTGGACCCCGATGTGATTCTTATAGCAACAGGCTCTGAAGTGCATGTCGCTGTTGAGGCAGCTGTCGAACTTAAAGATAGTGGAAATAATATAAGAGTAGTATCAATGCCCTCTTGGGAAATCTTTGAAGAACAAGATTCAAGATACCGTGAAAGAGTTCTCCCACCTGATATAAAGCGAAGAATGTCGGTTGAAGCTGGTTCAACGCTCGGATGGTCCAGGTACGTTGGATTAGATGGAAAATCCATAGGGATTGATGAATTTGGTGCATCCGCACCAGGGAGTACGGTGCTTTTTGAATTTGGTTTCCATTCTAAATACATTGTTAGTAAAATTGAGGAAATGTTAATTAAATGAAAGGATTGTCGTTCTTGGCGAACTATATTCGATATAAGAAATAATTGATTCCTTAATAATTTCTTAAAAAGTATTCGTTAAAGTTCCATTATCGCGATGATGTAATGAATAAATTAGCGGATAGTGCAAATGTTAGGAGCGCAAAATGAAACAGAGAAAACTAATCACCATCTCATTTGTTGTGGGCCTTTTGGCTTTGGTTTTAGGAAGTACTGCAGCATTAGGGCAAGAAGGCACGAGTCAAATAGGAGATCGATTTCAAGTCCGCCTAGCGAATATTCTAGGGATAGATACTACAACGCTGGTCAACGCTTTTTCGCAGGCTCGCGCTGAGGTCAAAACCCAAGAGATCGAAGAAAGAATCCAAGATCTTTTAGCTTCAGGCAAGATCACAGAAGATCAAGTGGACGAAGTTCGAGAGAAGATGGAGAATCGGAAGATGAAACCATTAAGGCCGAACGGTTCGAGCGGTTATGGGAGCAATCAAGTTAGTACTCAACTGACCTAAACGCTAGGAATCAAGTGGGCAAATCAGCCCACTTGATTCCTAAGCTAATTGCCTAGATATTCGCTTAGGAGTGGTGATATGTCGGGAAATATATTGATTATCGAAGACGATTCAGACGCCGCATCGTTGATTAAATTATACCTACAGAACGATGGTTACAAAGTTACCCATTCGGCTGATGGCTTTGAAGGCCTTCGGTTATCTAAAATGATCAATCCGGATCTAATAATTCTGGATCTTATGCTACCAGGTTTAGATGGGATAGAAATCTGTAAGAATTTAAGGGAAGACTCCGATGTTCCAATCATAATGCTAACCGCTCGAGCGGATGAGAATGCAAGATTAGAAGGGTTGGGTGTTGGGGCAGATGATTATGTTACAAAGCCATTTAGTCCAAGAGAATTGATTGCTAGGGTGAAAACCGTGCTTAGACGATCTTCACCAGACCACGGAAACCGCAAGCGAACTTTGTTGAAGTTTCGTGCAGTCACTCTTGATACAGGTGCAAGGATGGCTTTTGTAGATGATATCAATATTCAGGCGACTCCTACTGAATTAAAGATATTGGAATTATTGATGTCTAAACCTGACGTTACGTTTACAAGGGACCAAATTATTGAACATGTGTTTGATTTCGAATTTGATGGCTATGACCGCAACGTGGATACTCATGTAGCCAATTTAAGAAAAAAAATTCAGTCTACCGGGAACAAGAACAGATATTTACACACGATATATGGAACAGGCTATAGGTTTGGTGATGCATAAAATATTTGGTAGTTTGCGGTTTCGTATTTTTTCTGGCTCTTTTATAGTACTTTTATTGGGTCTTCTGATTGTTAATTTGTATTCTAGACAAATGGCTGAAATACAAATCGAGGCTTTTGAAACCCGTGCGTCAGAAGCTCAGGCTCAAAGGATTGAAAACTACTTTAGAGACCAGAACACCCTATCAGGAGGGTCTTCTAATGAACTAGCTAAAGAGGCTGCCTCACTGGCGAAAATATTCGGTAAACGGGTGGTTTTTCAGGACGAAAGAGGTCGGATACTTGCTGATTCAAAAACTGAAAAACGCATCCGTTCTTTAGTAGAGGATAAATCTTTGATGGGTCTGCAGGTTCCTAAAACCAGAAAAAAATATCTTGAAGATCTTAACCGAACACCCCCGTTTAATGATAAGTTTCGTAATTTACCGATTTACGGTGTAAACAACATATCGAGCATTGCCGTGGGACCATCCGTTGACGGCTTTCAGCCCCCTCCAGAATTTAGCGAACTACGGAATGAATTTAATAGATCACTGATTGTTGCGGGAGTTATCGGATCAATCTTTGGGCTGATTATTGCTTCACTGACGTCTAACTGGGTGTTGTCACCAATTCGCCAATTGAAATCGTCAGTCTCACGATTTGGCAGCGGCCAACTTAATGAAAGAGTAGAAGTGAAAGGCTCTGGAGAACTAGCGGAACTAGCCCAATCATTCAACGTAATGGCGGAGCGAATGGATGCTGCGCATCAGCAGAGAAAAAAGCTCATCGCAGATATTTCACATGAGCTTCGGACGCCAATATCAAACATTCAAGGCTATATAGAGGCCATTGAAGATGAAATTCTAGAACCTAATGATAATAACATGAAAATAATGCATGACCAGATTATTCAGCTTTCGAACGTTGTTGAGGATCTAAGAATTTTAGCAGAAGTAGATTCGGGGGAGCTGAAACTGAAAAAAGAACTTAAGTTGGTAAAACCCATTATTGAAGGAGCGGTACAAGGGTTGAACCTTAACGCTAATGAAAAACATATTACCATTGTAACGGATGTGCGGGAATCGGAAGAGGTGCTCTTAATTGATGAGGAAAGAATAAGGCAAATAGTGACTAACTTATTGAATAATGCGATACGGTATAGCCCAGAAGGTTCACAGATCGATATTAATTTAAATGAAACAGACAAAGCTGTTCAAATTTCTGTATCAGACAATGGACCGGGTATACCTGATAGTGATATTGAATTTGTATTCAATCGATTCTACCGTGTTGATTCCTCACGAGATAGAGCATCTGGCGGACGAGGTTTGGGGTTATCCATAGCAAAAGAATTTGTTGAGGCTCACGGGGGTAATATTTGGGTTGAGAGTGATTATGGTAATGGATCACAATTTACTTTTGAGATACCGAAACGAACGCAGAGGACATGATGTTTTTGCGTATTAGAGTGGAGTGGTAGCGCGTACGGGATTTGAACCCGTGATCTCCGCCTTGAGAGGGCGGTGTCCTAGGCCACTAGACGAACGCGCCTTGTTTAACTAAAGTGTTTCGTATCGTATAGATTATACAGGTATTTAATTACAATTTATATGTATACCAGATATCCTTGCTGTATAAACTGGAAGAGGTGGGGCATGAAGAGAAGGGAAGAATGGAGCTTCCATAGGCAAAAGTTTCAAGACGAATTGGATGAGTTCAACGCACTTCTGGATGCTATGGACCTAGAAGAAGATAACTATGTATCTAGAGATTACTTCTTAGCTGACGTTCGAGTTAGGGAGTCTTTCAGAAAATATACGAATAGCATGAAAAGACTTTTTGGTTCGAAATCAGACGACTAGGTCGTTAGTTCTCGATTACATATCTAATTTTTTTTCTCCTGATAAATATGCTACAGGATCTTTTTCAAATGCAATACGACATCCAGGCCCACAAAAATAGTATGTCTCTTCCTCGTGAACGCTCGTACCTCCAGGAGGGTTACCTGTATCCACCTCCATATGGCACACTGGATCAACTGCTCCTTTAGAACGATTTAGAAATCCTAAGAACTTGCTCGTCATATTCCTCTTCCTTTCTGGTAACTCAATTATTCAATAGTATCAAAATTCAAAATTATTAGATGGTATCAAGGTTTAAAACGAGTCAGTCGCAGTGAATTACTGACAACACTAACACTTGAAAGAGCCATTGCGATTGCTGCTAAAACTGGATTCAAAAATCCATGTTGACTTAATATAGGTGAAAGCAGAGACGGTACACCATCGGCGTTGAAAATCGGGTAGAGTATCCCAGCTGCTATAGGGATCAGAAGAATGTTATAAATGAACGCCCAAAAGAAATTTTGCCATATGGTTGAGATAGTTTTACGTGATAACTTGAGTGCACTTACCACTCCGTTTAGGTTACCGCTTGCTAAAGTGATCCCTGCAGATTCTATGGCAACATCTGTTCCGGTTCCTAATGCTATCCCCACGTCCGCCTGAACAAGAGCAGGTCCGTCATTGATTCCATCGCCTACCATCAAAACAGAGATACCTTCAGACTGTAATGATTTGATGGTATCTAATTTGTCTTCAGGGCTTAGATTTGCTTTTAGATCGTCTATCTGCAGAGTTTTTGCGACGCTTAGAGCTGCGTCTTCGGTATCACCGGTCAGTATCATAGTTTTAATATTAAGCTCACGCAGATTTTGTATTGCCTGTTTTGCACTAGGTTTTATTTTGTCATTTATATATATGACGCCCGCGGGTGCTTTATTAATCGCGATATAAACTTTAGTGCTTCCTGAAATTGAACGGTCAATCTCGATAGATTTGCGGATATCGACTCCATTATTTGAAAGAAATAATTCGTTCCCCAGAACTATTTCTTCGTTATCTATATTGGCTGAAATTCCCTGGCCCGGTGTAGATAAAAAGTCTGTAGCTTCAGAAGTGGAGATGTGATTCTCTTTCGCATAATTTACTATAGCTGTTGCAAGCGGATGTTCTGAGTATTTCTCCAATGTCGCCGCCTTTGTAATAATTTCTGCGTTGCTCCATTCACCGTAGAGTTTGACATCTGTGACTGTCGGTTTTCCTTGTGTTAAAGTTCCTGTTTTATCAAAGATAGCCACGCTTGCTTTACGAGCATTTTCTAGTGCTTCAAAGCCCCTGACTAGGATCCCATTCTTGGCTCCCGTTCCAGTGCTTGCCATAGTGGCGGTTGGAGCAGCTAAACCCAACGCACAGGGGCATGCAATCACTAATACTGTGATCATATTTAATATACCGTTAGTTAGAGTGGGCTCTGGGCCTAACATTACCCAAAATATAAAAGTTAATATTGATACTAAAATCACCGCCGGTACGAAATAAGAGGCGATTTTGTCCGCGACTAGTTGAATAGGCGGTTTTGAATGTTGAGCTTCTTCAACTATTTTAACTATGTTAGATAGAACCGTGTTCGATCCCGTTTCCGTTGCTTTAAATTCAAAACTGCCGGTTAAATTGATTGTTCCACCTATAACATTAGAATTTTCTGATTTAGTAACCGGTATACTCTCACCGGTTAGCATCGATTCATCAATGGTGGAGCTCCCCTTTAATATTATTCCGTCGGTTGGTACTGTTTCACCTGGCTTTACCAAAATGATATTTTCGGCTTGGATGCTTTCGATTGGAACTTTGCTTTGCACCCCATTGCGAACTAAAGTTGCAGTTTTAGGTTGGAGTTTTATAAGCGAATTTATCGCGTTAGCAGCATTGCCGGTAGCTTTTGCCTCTAGAAATCGGCCTAATAGTATCAAACTTATGATTATTAAAGATGTGTCGTAGTATACAGATGACTCGTTCAGTCTAGATTGAATAAGATCCGGGAAAAATGTTGCTACAGAACTATACCCATACGCCGCTAGAGTTCCTATAGCGACTAATGTATTCATATTCGTAGTCTTGTGTCTTAAGGCTGACCAAGCACCTCGGTAGAAGGTCATTCCTGCCCAAAATTGTATTGGTGTTGCAATTAAAAATTGTGCGACGAGATGCATATTATTGGATAAATTAAATTGTGAAATATCTATTACGCCCATGCTAATTAAAAAAACTGAAGCTGCCCCTATTAATGCGATAAATGATTTCCTTCTAAGGTCTTTTGACTCAGATTCTTTTGCTAATGCATGAGGGTCAAATTCCTTTTCGAATTCGATTACATCTAGACCATACCTATTTGCAACATTCCTAATATCTTCGTTTTGTACAGCTCCTGAATAGTTCTCTATAGTAAGGATTTTATCATCGATTGACGCCCATCTGATCCCATTAATCAGTAGGTAGTCCTCGATGAATTTACCGGAATCGGTGTTTTCTAGATGACTGCTCAAGACTACTTTTTGCGTTTCTATTCTTGCTCCATAGCCAGCATCCTTTAGCGCATTAGCCATAACCTCGGTATTAACTCTCTCTGATAGAGAGAGTACAGCTTTTTCAGTTGCAAGATTGACGTTTACTCTGTCGATACCAGGAACTTCTAGTAGTGCGTTTTCTACATGAATTAGACACGCTGCGCATGTCATTCCTTCAACACTTAAAGATAAATTAACCAAATTAGTTGCCATGGTTACCCTCATGTGGCGGGATGGTTACGCTCGCAATATTATTCCTCTTCGACATATTATATAGATCCATCAATTCTTGGATGATATTCGAGTAGTTTCCATCTGATATACCATCGACAACGTGTGTTTCTAAGTGTCCTCTCAAGATTTCAGATTCCATGGCTTCAATTGCGCGCCGGATGGCATGAGTTTGATGCAATATATCGACGCAATACCGATCATTTTCAACCATCTTTTTTACCCCAGAAATATGCCCTTCTATGTACTTCAGTCTTTTCATTGTATTTTTTGTCAGATCAGGCTCCATAGTTAATTTCCTTTAATTACCTTACTATATTAAGATCTATTTTCTTGGTTGGGCAGGTTGTGCGTATGATACAGGAATTAATTGCCCGGTTGGAGTGATGACCTCGGTTGATTGGAACGTATATGGTCCAACATCTTGATCCATGCTAGTCCTTGCTCTTTCCTCTAGGTAATCCACGATCTCTGTGTTGGCATTTTTTCCCGCAAAATGAACTCTCCCGCAGCAGCAATGTTCCCATCCAGAAGTTTCGCTTTCTAATTCATACCGGGCTCCGGGTTCACATCCGCACGGGCACATATATTCTACGTAGATAATATTAGGGTCATTTTCTGCTACATCTACCATGAATTCCCATTTTGAATCATCAACCTCTGAGTGTTGGTGCGCAGATTTACCACTAATACCGGATTGTGAGAGAAAAGATCCCGGATCATTTTCAAATAATGATTTACACCTAGTACTACAAAAATAGTAAGTACTTCCCGAGTAGATAAAAATTCCGCCTTTGGGGTTCGTAATAGGTATCTTCATATTACATACTGGATCCAATGTATTTTGGGGTTTACGAATCAAATTTAAAAATCTTGCTATGTTCATTTGAGGTCCTCATTTCATCTACGGGACTATATTATAAGGAAGTTCCACATAAACGCAAACCCCTCAGGGGGGGGTTGTATTCGATCAAACTGGCATAAAACCCCCGAGGTATTACCCTTATTTATTGTGCTAACATTCCGCCGTCGATTATCAATTCAGTACCTGTAATGAATGAAGCTTCATCAGAGGCGAGGAACAGCACAGCATGTGCGACCTCCTCTGGTCTTCCAAGCCGTCCCAGAGGTATTTTTTCTTGATATTTTTTTAATAGATCAGAGTTGTTGGTTATTTCAGAGAGCATATCTGTGTCTATAGGGCCGGGGTGCACTGAGTTACAGCGAATATTATCGTTAGCGTATTGAAGTGCAGTAGTTTTTGTTAACAAATGCATAGCTGCTTTTGATGAGGCGTACGCCGCCCCCAGAGTAGGGCTAGAAACTAATCCGCCTGTCGAGGATATATTGACTATAGAGCCCCCTCCAAGATCTTTCATTATGGGGACTCCCAATTTTGTTCCGAGGAAGGAGCCGGTTGCGTTTACGCTGAGCACTTTTTCCCACTCATCTAGTGATGTTTCCGTTATAGAAGCTCTCGAAACAATTCCCGCATTATTGATTAGAATATCTAACCCAGAATATTTTGATAATGCCTGGGCATATGCAGCTTCCCATTCGGATTCATTGGTTACATCCAAGTGGAGATAAGTGCAGTTTATCCCCAAAGAATTTAGCTCTTTTTCTAATGCTTTACCTGAATCATCCAGAATATCTCCAATGATCACTTTAGCATTTTCAGAGCCAAACATTTTTGCTTCTACTGCACCTTGGCCCTTCGCTCCACCCGAAATAAATACCACCTTGTCTGAAAATCTGTGCATCTTCCACCTTCCTATACGTTTTTTGGAGTGTTACTCGTTGTCTTTATTCTAACAATTTAATATAGTCTTTCGGAATCGTGTTAATTGATATATTGTTTGTCCAGCAGCATGATCATTTTGGAGGTGCATAACAATGGACTATCGATTCTCACCAAAAGAGGAAGCTTTTAGGCAAGAGATACGAGATTTTGTAAAAGCAGAATGGGATGCTGATTTATATCATATGAACGATGTTGCGAACGCATCATGGCATTTGGATAACCCGGAAGCGCTTAGCGCTATAAGAGAATTTCAAAGCAAATTAGCAAAAAAAGGTTGGTTTACCATGCACTGGCCTGAGGAACATGGTGGGCGTTCTTCTAGTTTTGCTGAGAACTTAATCTACAGAGAAGAGATGGCCTATCAGGGTCTACCAATAAGTAGTGCTTTCTCAGGCGATTCAATAGTCATGAATGGATCGAATTGGCAAAAATCGGAATGGTTGCCTTCTATTCGCAATGGTGACATGCGTATAGCCCAAGGGCTTTCGGAGCCAGGTAATGGTTCTGACTTAGCCGGAGTCCAGACAAGGGCCGTAAAAGACGGAGATGATTGGGTCATAAATGGACAAAAGATGTGGACTTCCACAGCACATATGTCTAATTGGATCATGATGCTTGTTCGAACTGATACGGATGCACCAAAACATAGAGGTTTGTCAATATTTTTTGTGCCTCTTGACTCGCAAGGTATTACTATAAGGCCTTTGTACGATATGGCTGGTAGAAGAAGATGGAGTGAGGAATTTTTTGAAGACGTGAGAGTCCCATCCAAACATATGCTTGGTGAGGAAAATCGTGGGTGGTATGTAATGGCTGCATCTTTGACAACGGAAAGGGTGGAAGTTGGATCTCCTGCTGCGTTGTTACGAGAGTGGGAGCGATTTATATCATTTGCTAAAACTTACAAGATTAACGGGAAATCGATATTAGAAGACCCGGTCACTAGAAATTTGCTTGCTGACCTAAGAGTCAAAATAATGACATTCAGAATGATCTGTTATGAGGGGGTTTGGGAAAGTAGAGAAGGAAAAGACATTAGTAGAATTTCGGCTAGTGCTAGGGTTTTATCTGGGGAATTGGTTCAGGAACTTTGGCGAGGATTTAATAAGATACTCGGTGAATCTGCTTTAGTCCAACCTGGAACATGGTCAGAAGCGCCTATGGATGGATATGTTGGCGTAAACGCTTTAATGAGTACAGGAAGAACTTTTGGTCATGGAACAAAAGAAATTCAAAGAAATATACTTGCTCAACGAGGCTTAGGGTTACCCAGGTAATTAGAATACGCGATTAGAAGAAAAATTGATGGAGGTACAATTGAAAAAACGATTTATGCTAGTTTTGAATGTCGCTTTTATAATTTGGTTATCTATCATTTCTATTGGTTGTGAAACGACTGAAACCGGGGTTTCAGTTTTTGAAGTAGACATTAAAAATGGCAAAGTTGAGTCTGTTGATAACAAATTTGAGATATCACAGGGAGATACTGCCTTCATAAAATTTTCTGCAGATGAGCCGTTTACCGTATTTGTGCATGGCTATGATATAGAACATAATGTGGACCCTTCAGATAGTGCTTCTTTGGAGTTTAAGATTGTAGGAGAATTTACTGGAAATTTTCCTATTCATATGCATGAAATTGAGCAAAAAACCCACCGAAAAGGGGATCATAACCATGAAAGCCATGACCATTCATCAACTAATAGTAAGCATGTCTTAATATCAAATTTGATTGTTAATCCTAATTAATCAAGGATGTGTCGTTAGTGTTTTTGTTTCACCGCACAAGTCTTTTATCTACTCTGGTTATAGGATTTTTGTTTTTGGACTTACAGGTGCTTGGTGCTCACGGTTTTGGTGAAAGGTACGATTTACCTGTTCCTCTAAACTGGTATCTATTTGGAGCTGGTAGCGTAGTAGCGCTATCTTTTTTATTAGTATCAGTATTTTTTCGAATAGTTGGAAACCCCGATAGAGTATATAATTTATCAATAGGTAACTCCTTTCAATTCCAGGTCTTGGTGTTCAGATTATTTGTTCCATTAGTAAAATTTGTTTCCTCGGCCCTACTACTCTTTATGTTGTTTGGTGGATTTGTAGGATCCGTCGAGCCCAACCAAAACATAGGCCCAACCTTGGTTTGGATTATTGTCTGGGTGGGATTAATTTACTTCAACGCTTTGTTGTTCAACGTTTGGGCCTTTTTGAATCCTTGGAAAAATATCTACATATTGTTTTTAAATCTATTTAGCAGATCAAAACCTGAGGCGGTCTATGCCGGAAAAATTAATTATCCTGATAGGCTTGGCAAATGGCCAGCACTAATATTTCTAGTGATTTTTTCTTGGTTCGAAATCGTGTCTCCAAACTCTGGTTCACCTTTTTACATTAGTCTGGTGACAATTATGTATTCGGTAATCACATTTTTTGGCATGTACTTATTTGGACCGTTTACCTGGCTGGCAAATGGAGAATTGTTTTCGGTTACATTTCAACTGGTTTCAAAATGCTCTCCCGTTGTTTTTTCGCTTTCATCCCGAAAATTTTGTAGGAATTGCATTGAGTGTAGCGATGAAAAAGAAAGCTGCTATGGCTGCGAGTATTGCTTTGATCGAGCGCCGATATCTGAAAAACGATTTAAGCTCAGGAGGTTTGCTTCGGGATTGTATACTGCGAAATTTATTTCAAATTCAGAAATATATTTTGTGCTAATACTTCTATCTCTAGTTACCTTTGATGGAGTTTCAGAAACACCCTTTTGGGCCAATGTCGTTTCGCTTGCAATTTCACTTTTGGGTGGTGTATTAGATGATCCAGTTCAATTAATTTTTACATTTGGCCTGTTTGGTAGCTTTCTAATGTTTATTACGGTCTATTTTTTATCGTGTTGGGTTATGTCGCGGGCGATCATTAAAAGATACACGACGTCAGAAATATCCCGGATTTTAGTATATTCACTTATACCGATTGCCGTCGGTTACCATATTGCTCATTATTTCTCTTTCTTGCTGATTCAAGGTCAAGCGATTATTTATCTTGTATCAGATCCCATGGGGTTGGGGTGGAATCTATTTCAAACGTCAGGCTACCAGCTTTATCTGGGAATTGTTAACGCTAAAATAGCTTGGATTGTAGGTATATTCGCAATCGTCGTTGGGCACGTTACCGCAGTATATGCCTCCCATTACTCTGCTTTGTTAAAGTTCTCTCAATATACTGACGTGTTACGCTCCCAACGCGTAATGCTAGTTGTGATGGTAATGTACACAATCGTTGGGCTTTGGATTTTGGCACAGCCTATCGTTGAAATTTCATAAGTAGTGAATGATAAGAACCTTGTTAATAACAAGTTAAAATGATACAAATTCATCCTTAGTAAATAAATTGTGGGAAAACGAATTTAGAAATAGAGGGTTTGTATTTTGACAACTACAAATAAAAAAGATCAACGACAAGTTTTGCACGGTATAAATGTTCTCGAAATGACTAATGACATATCAGGGAGGTACACTGGTCGGTTACTGTCAGATATGGGAGCTAATGTAATAAAGGTTGAGGCAGAAGATAGCATTAGAGATTACCGCTCGATTGAAAGTTTGGCATATGATACTAACAAGAAGAGCATAATACTAAATTTTGAAACAGATGCTGGGAAAGAGCATCTAAGATCTTTGATCAAAACTATTGACGTGTTTATTTTTACCGGTACGTATGAAGATATAGAGCAGTTGTCTGATGCAGGGTTACATTTTAGCGATTTGAGACAGCTAAATTCGCGACTTATAACTACCTCGATAACGCCATTTGGTGAAACTGGACCCTATAAAAATTATAGAGGTTATGGATTGAATGCCATGGCGCTTAGTGGTTTGATGATGATCCAAGGTGATGATAAAAAAGAACCTGTAAACGCTCCGGGCAATCAATCGTATCTTTTGCCAGATATACATGCTGCAAATGGCATATTCTATGCTCTTATATCAAGGGAAACTACTGGTCGTGGTCAGCATGTAGAAATTTCTCAGCAAGAGGTTTTGGCTAATATCTTCTTTCAAATAATCAGGTACTCTGCAACTGGAGAAATTAGTGAGAGGTTGGGCGGGCAAGGTAATTTAGCTCCGTATAATTTATATGAATGCCAGGACGGATGGGTGAGTCTTGCAGTGCTGTTAGCCCCTCAAGCAAAAGTTTTCTTTGATTGGGTAGGAGATCCTGCCCTACAAACTGATTACTGGTATTCTTTGGAAAGCAGAATGGGTGAAAATATGGAATTTATAGAATCTATAGTTCGCCCTTTCATAAAAGAGTTTACTGTGGCAGATTTTGTCACTAAAGCGCAGGCTTTAAGGTTACCCGCGGCCCCTCTCAATACTCCAGGCCAGTTTGCGGACAATGACCAATTTCAATTCCGTGATTATTTTGAGAATGTTCAATTCGAAGATGGCACGAATTACAGACTTCCAGGTGCTCCCTTCCGGATGTCAAAATCACCACTACGTATTTCAGCCGCTGCTCCGGTTCGAGGACAAGATGCTGACTTGTTGAACCAAAATGGCAGTGATGAGCAAGTTGACAGAGATGTTCCTCTAGAACCCGATGGGGCTAATGGGCCGTTAGAAGGCATCAGGATATTAGATTTTACTCGTATTTGGGCTGGCCCCTATAGCACTCGGTTGCTTGCGGATTATGGGGCAGAAGTCATAAAAGTAGAATCATCTTTGTTCGATACTGATAATAGGATTGGCGCTACCCCTTATATTGCTGATTTGAATAGAAATAAAACAGGGATCACTCTTGATCTCCATAAAGATGAGGCAATTGCTATAGCAAAGGAGTTGGTTAAGAAGAGCGATCTTGTTATTGATAATTTTGCTTTAGGTGTGATTGAACGCTTTGGATTGGGTTACGATGAGCTTAAAAAAATTAACCCTGAAATAATTCAAATAAGTATGCCCGGCTGGGGATCTACTGGCCCAAGGAAAGATGATGTTGCGTTTGGGTTTAACCTAGTCTCAGTATCAGGGCTTTCCTATATTTGGGGACATCCAGATTCTGCTCCTAATGCAAGATGTAAGTTCGATTATCCAGATTTTCTCGTTGCAAGCCTAACTACTTTGGCCAGTTTGGCTGCTTTATATTTTAAGAAAAGAACGGGAATAGGTCAGAAAGTCGAAGTAGCTCAAGTAGAGGCAATAGGGAATACTTTGAGCGAATATTTTTTGAATTATTTTATTAATGGAGAAGAAGGGGAACCTTTAGGAAACTACCATAGCGAATATTCTCCTCATGGTGTTTTTCCTTGCAAAGGGGACGATAGTTGGTGTGCTATAGCCATCTCCGATGATATTGAGTGGGAGAAACTGGTTGAGGTCATGGGAAGTCCTGACTGGGCGACTAGTGAAGTTTACAAGAGTTCTAGAACCCGAAAAAATGAAGAAGAATCAATTAACCAAAAACTTTCCGAGTGGACTGCACAATATACCAATTTACAATTGACCCATATGTTACAGAAAGTTGGGCTCGCAGCAACCCCAGTTCTAAATAGTGAAGGATTATACTGGGATCCTCAACTTCGTGGAAGAAACTATATTGTTTCTCTTGACCATGTAGATTGGGGCGTATTGGAGCAGCCAGGAGTAACCGTTGGATTAAGTGAGACTCCAGGAGGTTCGTGGACCCCTTCTCCTGGTCTAGGTCAGCATAATCAATATGTTTTGGAAGAAATATTGGGAATGAATCAAAAAGATATCGAACTACTGCGCTCCTCTGGCGCGCTAACATAGTTGATGGTAAATTAGTCTTTTAAGGGGGCTCGGTTTATGGGAGGACTGGCTGCATCATGTCGACTGATAACACTACTACCGCTTTAGGGGACCTCAGAATTCTCGACCTTGGAGGGTTAACGACTGCTTATGCATCTCGCTTGATGGCAGACTTTGGAGCCGAAGTGATACTCGTGGAACCTCCTTCAGGTGATCGTACTAGGCATGTTCCGCCTTACTCGAACAAACACCCCGAACCAGATAATAGCCTAACTTTTCTCGCATTCCAATCTAATAAAAGGAGTTTAGTACTGGATATCCGAGATGAAAATGATCGTGCTAAATTAAAATCTATTGTTAAGAATATTGATATTGTGTTTGAAGGGTATGATCCGGGATATTTAAACTCTATCGGATTGGACTACACATCTCTTAAAGAAATTAACCCTAGCTTGGTTTTGGCTTCCATAACCCCATACGGGCAAACCGGTCCTTTTTCATCGTTCAAAGGTGGGGACCTTCACAGTGAAGCTATGGGTGGCCTTATGAAACTCCAAGGTGACCCTGATAAAGCTCCCAGTATGTCTCCGGCGTGGTTAGGTTACTCTTTGGCTGGAATTCACGCGGCAACGGGGGTCATGCAGGCAATATTCGCTAGGAAGAAGACAGGTATGGGTCAACACGTTGATATTTCAATGCAGGAATCTGTAGCTCATATTCTCTTTATTGTTTCCCAGTATGGATATAACTCGACGATAGCGGATCGGCCTGGCTCTGGAGCTGGCGGAGGCAGCGGGATGTTCGAATGTTCGGATGGATTTGTAGGATTATCCCCTATTGTTGATACTCAATGGTCAAGGTTAGTGGAATGGATGGATGAACCCGCATTGCAGGATGAAATGTTTTTGGATCTTAGAGTGAGAGCTGAAAACGCGGATTTTATTAATGTATTGGTGGGAGAATTTGTCAAAAAATTTCCAGTAGAAGAGTTTGTTGAGAAAGCACAAGCTCTTCGCATACCGGCCGCTGCAGTTAGTACTCCAGCAGGGTTGGCACATAATCCTCACTTAAATGACAGAGGGTATTTTCAGAAAGTAACTCATCCTACGATAGGAGAGTATACTTTGCCAGGAAACCCCGCTTTATTTACGGAAACACCTGCAACTATACGGCGTCCCGCACCGTTATTGGGTGAACATTCTGATGAAATACTTGAAGAATTGGCGACAGAGACTTCTGATAGAGAAATTTTTCCTAACGTCGGAACTAGTGATCTAACATTGCCATTAGAAGGTGTCAGGATAACCGATTTGACGAGAATATGGGTTGGCCCTTACGGTACGAGACAATTGGCTGATTTTGGGGCTCAAGTAATTAAGATTGAGTCGTCTCTTTTTGATGCTTCTTCTCGTATGACAGGTCTCTCTCCTATGCATCCCGAACTTAACAGAAACAAGATGAGTATAACCGTTGATCTTCATCATAAAGAAGGCCAGGACATAGTACGCAGTCTTGCGGCCAAAAGTGATGCGCTTACAGAAAATTATGCTGCTGGCGCCTTATCTAGGTGGGATCTTGATTATGAAAGTATGCGAAAAATTAATCCTGGTCTAGTATATTTAAGTATGCCCGGCTGGGGTTCGACAGGACCATTTAACAAGCATGTTTTATTTGGATTGCAAGCACAGACTGCATCTGGCGTAACGCATTTATGGGGTCATCCTGACTCCCCACCTTCTTTGCGTTGTGGCGCATATTATGCTGATTTTTTTGTTGGAGCTCAATCAGCCTTCATGTTGGAGACGGCTTTATATCATAAACAGAAGACTGGTATCGGTCAGCGTATAGAGGTTTCACAAGTTGAGGCTCAAGCAAACGCTCTAGGAGTCCCTATGCTAGATTATTTTCTGAATGATTTCGATCAACAGCCTACTGGGAATTCGCGTGACCATGCTGCGCCTCATGGTGTGTATGAATGCGTTGGTGTCGACTCTTGGGCTGCTATCTCTTGTGATGACCAAGAAGAATGGGAATTATTGATTAAGGCGATGACCCCCATCAATGGAGAACCTCCAGAATGGACTTCTAATTCAATCTTTGCGACTTTTGAAGGCAGGATTAACAACAAGGAAAGCCTAGATCAAAATATAACAGAATGGACTAAAACCTTAAGTCCGAGGCAAGTTATGAGTACCTTGCAGCGCCATGGAGTTGCTTCGAGTATTGTTCAGACTACCGAAGATGTGTTCTACGATCCACATCTAAATGCTAGAGGTTTTATCGTCGATATAGAGCATCCTGAACCACAATGGGGTACAGTTGCTCATGCAAAATTCTCTGCACAACTTTCTGATACTCCTGGCTCTATTAGAAAAGGAGCACCAGGATTAGGTCAGGATAATCACCACGTATTAAAAGAACTATTAGGTTACTCGAGTTCTGAAATCGAGCAATTGGTGAACGATAATATCTTAGTTTAGCTGATAGAACTATTTGCGATGCAGCAAATCATAGATTTTTTCAGATGTTATGGGTAAATCCTGTACCCTTATCCCTATGGCATCTTCGATCGCGTTAGCTATCGCCGCTGCCGTAGGAGTGTTGGAACTTTCCCCAGCTGATTTAACGTTATAAGATCCAGATCCGATGTCGTTTTGCAGAAGGGACGTTTTCATCTCGGGAAGATCTTTTCCTGTAGGGATTTTGAAATCAGCAAGTGATGGATTACTCACTCTGCCACTTTCATCAATTATCAGCTCTTCCATAAGGGCAAAACCGATTGCTTGTATTACCCCGCCTTCGATTTGCCCTTGGTGTGTTGTTGGGTTGATGATCGTTCCAACATCATGGGAAGTTGTGAAATTCCTTAGATATATTTGTCCCGTTTCTGGATCCACTTCTACTTCTGCTATTTGTGCTCCATAGGAGGTTGTTTTTGACCCTTTTGTTTCATTTACGTGGCCGATAGTACTTACAGGAACCCCCGTTTTTTCAAGTAAATCCTCAATACTAATCCGCTGGCCATTACCAGCTACAATATCCTGATCTTGTATTGATAGATTTTCTTCTGACCATCCCATCAACTCAGCTGCTCTTTTAAAAAGTTCGTCCTTAGCAGATTTTCCTGCAATATGTGCCGCTTCTACAGCGATTCTGGTTGTATGACTCCCTCCTATTCCCGAATCGAACTTTGTGAATGTTGTGTCTTGCGGTTTCACAGTTATAAGTTCTGTTGGTAACGAAAGTTCTTCGCTAATTACTTGCCGTATAACCGTGTACTGTCCCGCCCCTTGTTCGAAAAGTGGGGTCGAGGCCGTTATAGTTCCATCTAGCTCAATTATTAAAGAGACGCTGGTTTCACCTCCTGGCGCTCCGTGATCTCCCATGGCGATTCCTCGGCCTGTGTTGGGTGCTTTAGTTGAAAAATAATTTGCACTTTTTGCGGCTAATTCCAGTGTTTCTCCCGCATTAATATTCTCGAAATAGTGGCCGGTTGATGTAGGCTCTCCGTTCCCGATAATGTTTTTCATTCTGAACTCGTAAGGGTCCATATCAATCTGCCTTGCCAGGGCATCCATATGGGATTCTGCTGCAAATATCGCTTGGGGGGCTCCTGGTGCACGGTAATGTCCGCTAGGGACCGTGTTTGTATAAACTTGGTAGGAATCAATATTAACGTTTGGAATTCTGTAAGGGCTTCCTGCTAAATGTGCTGCCCCTACTAAATTAGCAGATGGAACAGGCTTGTAGCCGCCATATGCTCCACTGTCCCAAGTTGCCTGCGCATCCCAAGCAACTAATGTTCCCTCAGTCGTTATCCCCGCACGAATTTTCATTTCCCCTCCATGCCGAGGATTGCCCGCAATAAGTTCTTCGCTATAATCCATGCTCATTCGTACGGGTTTTTTGGAATCTTTCGCCAGCGCGTAACATAAAGGTATATCCATGGAGCTCCCTTTTCCCCCAAAGTCACCGCCAATATACGTTGGATTAACGGTAAATTTTTCAGGATCGATATTGAAGGCAGTTGATAATTGGCTCCTCATCATGAATGGTGCTTTATTGCTAGCCCAAATTTGTATTTGGTCTTCGGCATCAACCCAAACCATACAGGTGTGAGGTTCGAGATACCCTTGGTGGCCTTTCGGAGTTGAGTAGGTCTTCTCAACTACTATGTCGGACTGTTCAAAACCAGAGTTGATGTCACCTTTGGTCCAATTATCGTGAGAGTATATATTCAGATGCCGATCGGTCACTTTTTTGGGTAGTCCAATGTATTCATTCAAATCTGGATGCAATATGGGCGCGTCTTGCGAGGAAGCTGCGTGGATATCGGTAACCGCTTCCAATTCCTTATACTGGACTTCAATCAACGATAATGCTTCCTCAGCGATTTCTTTGGTTTCTGCGGCGACTGCAGCGACTTTATCCCCAATAAACCTAACTTTGTTGTTCGCTAAAATTGGGACATCGAATAATCTTCTTCCAATCCTTATATTTCTCACATCAGTTCCTGTTAAAACAGAGTAGACTCCGGGTAGAGCTTTTGCCTTATGAGTATCTATTGATAGTATCTCTGCGTGAGGGTAGGGGCTTCTTAATATTTTTCCCCATAACACATCTTTTAATTGTTTATCCAAGGTATATTCCGCTTGTCCAGTGACTTTTTCGGGTCCGTCTGCTCTTGCGACTGATTTTCCTAAACTAACGTATTCTCGGTTAGCCATCAAAACCTCCAAATAATCAAAATAAAACTAGTATATATTTCATCCAGTGACGAAGTTAATAAGCCTTTTAGGTACGTAGATTGAATTTTTAGGAGTTTGATTGTTCAAAGAAAGTTGAATCTTCTTACTCCCCAAAGCAGCTTCTATTGCGTCTTCTTCATTGGCATCAGCTGAAAGTTCAATACGGTCACGAACTTTGCCATTGATTTGAACGATTAAAGTAAACGTCTCTTCTTCTAATAACTTTTCTTCCCATACTGGCCAAGATTGTTGGTGCACGCTATATTCGTTGCCTATCAATTCCCAAATTTCTTCTGAAAGGTGAGGAGCAATGGGGGATAGAAGAGTTAGCAATGTATCGTAAGCGAAGTCCCAAGTCTTTGGTTTTTCAGTGCTGGTATACAGGGATTGTAATAAATTAGTTAGAGTCATCATTGCTGCAATAGCGGTATTAAATTGGAATGACTCTATGTCCCCGTGGACTTTTTTAATAGTTTTATGTAATTCTCTGGTTAAATTAGTTTCGTCGATTGTTGATCCAATTTGTGGGATGGGTTTCGTTCTTATTTCAGAAAGATCCCATAATCTGTTGAACCATCTTGAGATGCCTCGAATACCCTGTGTGTCCCAAATTCCACCTTGGTCCCAAGGGCCAACAAACATTAAGTAAGTTCTAACCGTATCTGCACCTAATCTGGAAATTTGTTCATCTGGGTTAACAACATTGCCTCGACTTTTGCTCATTTTCTCGTGGTCTTCTCCCAGGATGATTCCTTGGTTGAATAATTTCTTAAAAGGTTCATCAAATTTCACCAAACCTATATCTCTAAGAGCCTTAGTAAAAAACCGTGCGTATAAAAGATGCAGGACTGCATGCTCGGCCCCTCCGGTATATATGTCCACCGGAGCCCAAGTATGCACATTTTTCTCTGTGAAAGGTTGTTCGCTTTTACTGTTCGGGCTTGTATAGCGAAATTGGTACCATGAAGAATCCACGAATGTATCCATTGTGTCTGTTTCCCTTTTGGCGGGGTTACCGCACTCAGGGCAATCAGTATTTAGGAATTCAGCGTTATCTTTAAGAGGAGATTCCCCTGTTGGTTTGAAATCTGCATGTTCGGGCAATAAAACGGGCAGATCTTTTTCGGGAACAGGGACAGTCCCGCATTGATCGCAATAAACAATAGGTATAGGTGTTCCCCAATATCTTTGTCTTGAAATGAGCCAATCTCGAATTCTAAATGTCACCGTGCTCATTCCTTTGTTAAGTGACTCCAGATATTCAGTTATTTTAGGTTTTGCTGATTCGTTATCTAATCCATCAAAATTGCCAGAATTGACAAGTTTCCCCGGTTTTGTCCATGCTTCTTCGAGTGGTGCTCCATCCCAATTTTCCGGGGCGACCACTACCGTAATTGGTAAATTTTGTGTGACTGCAAAGTCGTAATCACGCTGATCATGAGCTGGAACTCCCATTACAGCGCCAGTTCCATAGGAACCCAAAACATAATCGGCTATGAACAAGGAAACCTTTTCTCCGGTCAAAGGATTTATACAGTAGGAACCTAGAGGCACCCCTGATTTAGTATTTTCCGTTGAAAGTCTTTCGATTTCGGTTTGCGTCTTTGCTTCGGCGATGTAGTTTTCTACGATCGTTCGGTTTTCTGGAGTGGTAAGTTCAAGAACCAGAGGATGTTCCGGCGCCAATACCATGAAAGTTACCCCATAGGTAGTGTCAGGTCTTGTCGTAAAAACTCTTATGGATGTAGCATCAGGGAGAGATTTTTCTAGCTCGAATTCGATTTCTGTTCCCTCTGACCGTCCGATCCAGTTATCTTGCATAATATTGATTTTTGCTGGCCAGTCTGTGGAGGTGTGGTCTAGTAATTCTTCAGCATAGTCTGTAATTTTGAAAAACCACTGTTCTAAGTCTTTTTGGTATACCGGGGTACCACAGCGATCACAGTTCCCATCTGCGTCAACCTGTTCTCGAGCAAGAGTAGTTTGATCTTTTTCACACCAATTAACCGGGGCCTTTCCCCTATAAGCTAACCCTTTTTCGAAAAATTTTAGGAAAAACCATTGGTTCCACTGGTAGTATTCTGGTAGGCAGGTGATCAATTCTCTTTCCCAGTCGTAGACAGCACCTAGTGTTTTCAATTGGTCCCGCATTTTTTCGACGTTGCCGAGTGTCCAGTCTCTGGGGTGGATACTACGTTCTATTGCAGCATTTTCTGCGGGTAACCCAAAGGCATCAAATCCCATTGGGTGAAGAACGTTATAGCCATTCATTCGTTTAAATCTCGCATAAGCATCTGCTGGTGCTTCAGCATACCAATGGCCTACATGGAGATCCCCTGATGTGTAAGGGAACATAGTGAGTGCGTAGAACTTTGGTCTAGGATCGTCATCTCGGGCTTCATGCATATTATCTTTTGCCCATCGCGCCTGCCACTTGGCGTCGATAGTGGTAGGGTCATACCGGAGATTATATGATTCAGTATCAGCGTTTGACATCCATACTTCCTAATTAACGTATTATGTATTCCTTACATTCTACATATTATAAACATCTTTTTTTTTAAATTGTGGACTTCCAAACCTTTAGACTTTTCGATGAGTTTATAAGAATGAAACTTTGTGGCGAGAATCGTTGACAAATATATATAAATCAACTATAGTTTCCTTTGCGTGGTTCTATATAATACCTCAAACATAGAATAAACATAAGCCTACTCGCTTGGCTCTAGCTCGGCGTGTGGGCTTTTTTGTGGTTTGAGACGATCGAGGAAGGTGCTCACTTTGGTTATAGCTTCAGATAAGTCAATAAAAGATTACTCTAAGATCGAGGAGGTATTGGGTCCTCCTAACCTCATTCAAATCCAGTCGGGATCATTTGACTGGTTTCAGGACCAAGGGATAAGGGATCTTCTAGAAGAAATCAGCCCTATTCAGGATTCTATGAGGGAAGGGATCTCCGCTGATATTGCAAAGGGACGAACTCCTCGACAAATATTAGCAATGTTAAAAGAAAACGATTCTGAAGGGGAAGTTGCAGGAGGCCGTTTTTCTTTAAGTTTCATTGATCATCGATTTGGGCCTGCGAAATATACAGAAGATGAGGCTCGGGATAAAGACCAAAACTTTTGTGCTCCACTTTTTGTCACAGCTCGCCTGGTGGTGAGGGATAGTGGTGAAATAAAGGATCAAGAGCTGTTTTTTGGAGATGTTCCTCTTATGACCGATAGAGGCACGTTTATTATAAATGGCGCAGAGAGAGTAGTTGTTAGTCAGCTTGTCAGATCCCCCGGGGCATATTTTACCTTATCCAGGGATAAACTTACCGGAAGAGATTTGGCGTCAGCGAAATTGATTCCAAACCGCGGTGCTTGGCTCGAATTTGAAATTTCCTCAAAAAACCTTGTTACCGTCAAAGTTGATAGGCGAAGGAAGATGCCTGTCACTCTTTTTCTTCGGGCGCTTGGCTATGATAACGATGAGATACTAAAAGAGTTTTCCGAAGTCGATTCCGATCAAGAAGTATCCTACATTAGAGCTACTCTTGAAAAAGATACCGCGGGCGATAGTTTTGATGATTCGCTATTAGATGTATATCGTCGTTTGCGCCCTGGAGAACCCTCGGTCATAGATAATGCAAAAACCTTGGTATATAACCTATTTTTCAACCCAAGACGTTACGACCTTGCGAAGGTAGGCCGTTATAAATTGAATCGCAATTTGGGGCTAGATCCTGATTACGAAAATACTACTTTATCTCCTGAAGACATAGTTGCTTTGATTAAGCAAATGATAAAAGTACAACGTCGCATAGAAATTCCGAACGATATTGACCATCTTGGAAACAGGAGAGTTAGAGCGGTCGGAGAATTAATACAAAACCAATTTCGAGTTGGTCTGTTGAGAATGGAAAGAGTGGCAAGAGAGCGAATGACTCTAGTGCAGCCGGAGGGAGCCACTCCCGGTCATTTGATTAATGTTAGACCTGTAGTAGCTTCAATGAGAGAGTTCTTTGGTGGTTCGCAACTCTCTCAATTTATGGATCAAACGAATCCACTTGCAGAATTAACTCATAAAAGGAGACTTTCAGCGTTGGGCCCTGGAGGGCTTTCTAGGGAAAGAGCGGGGTTCGATGTTAGAGATGTCCATAATTCACACTATGGTCGTATTTGTCCCATCGAGACACCCGAAGGCCCGAATATTGGCCTACTTGGTTCGCTCGCAACTTACGCTCGTATCAACGAGCACGGTTTTATTGAGACTCCCTACCGACGGGTTTTCAGGACAATATCAAATAAAGATAAAGACCAGTTGATCGGCCATACCCTCAGAGAAGATGTAGTTAAATCAGACAAGAGTGTGGTTGCGAAAGAAGGCCAAACTATTGATAGCAAATTAGCGACGGCAATATCTAGATTGGGTGAACATGAAGTGTCCGTTGTCCCATTTGTAGCAGAGGAGACGGCCTATCTTTCTGCTGATGATGAAGAGACTTTTGATATAGCTCAGGCAAACACGAGGTTAAATGAAAAGAGAGAAATATTGTCTGATTTGATCGAGGTTAGGCATAATGGCGAGCCACACACCGCTCGATCCGTTGAAGTGGACTACATGGATGTTTCACCTAAACAGTTATTTAGTGTTTCAACAGCACTAATTCCTTTCTTAGAACATGATGATGCTAACAGAGCATTGATGGGTTCCAATATGCAGAGGCAAGCAGTCCCGTTAGTACGCCCTGATGTACCTTTGGTTTCTACTGGAATGGAGGGTAGGGTTGCAACTGATAGTGGGCAAATCTTGCTTTCAAAATTTGCGGGAATTGTAGAATCTGCGACAGCGGATGAAGTCGTTATTAAAGACGCCGATGGTGAACTGCATACCCATCGTGTAAGAAAGTTTGAGCGATCAAATCAAGGTACGATTATTAACCAAAGGCCTTCTGTCGTTGCTGGTGATGAAGTTAAAATCGGTGACCCAATAGCTGACTGTGCTTCAACCGTAAAAGGCGATCTAGCCTTAGGTCAAAACGTTTTAGTAGCTTTTATGTCTTGGGAGGGCTTTAATTTTGAGGATGCAATCATCCTTTCAGAAGAAATGGTTCGGAATGATAAATTCACATCGATCCATATAGAAAAATATGAAACTGAATCAAGAGATACAAAATTAGGCGCTGAAGAAATTACTCGCGATATTCCGAATGTTGGCGAAGAAGCCTTGAAAGACCTTGATGAACATGGAGTTATACGGGTTGGAGCTGAAGTAACAAGTGGTGACGTATTGGTTGGTAAGATCACTCCAAAAGGCGAAACTGAATTATCTCCAGAAGAGAAATTGCTCAGGGCTATTTTTAGTGAAAAAGCGCGAGAAGTTCGCGATTCTTCTTTGAAAGTTCCACATGGTGAACGTGGGAAAGTGATTGATGTTAGAGTTCTGTCTCGAGCTAATAAAGATGAATTGTCGGCTGGCGTAAATGAATTAGTCAGAGTGTCAGTAGCTCAAACTCGAAAAATATCAGTGGGCGACAAAATGGCTGGTAGGCATGGAAACAAAGGTGTTATTTCTCGAATAATGCCGATCGAAGATATGCCTTATCTGCCCGATGGTACCCCGTTACAGATCATACTTAATCCCATAGGAGTTCCTAGCAGAATGAATCTTGGCCAAATCTTGGAAACCCATATTGGTTCTGCTGCGAGTGATTTGGGCTTTAAAGTGGTCACTCCCGTATTTGATGGAGCAGACCCTGCTTCCATAGAAGATGCTCTAGGCAGGGCATGGATAGCTCATCAATCTGGTGCTGTAGTTACTAACAAAAATGAAGAACTGGAATTTGATCAGACTATTGCGGAAAAATGGCTTGAAAATAGAGGGGCAGACTTGGAAGGTGTATTTGATGATGCTGTTATCGGCCCAGCTAAAGAAACGTGCTTACGCCTTTGGTTAGAAGACGAAGGTGTAAAGAGTGCTAACCTTACTGGAACTAAACTCATCGATGCGACTTCAAATCATTATGATAAGACTGGTAATCACCCGCCGATTTTTGGCAAAGTTTTGTTAAGGGATGGTAGAACTGGTGAACCATTTGGCCAACCCGTTACAGTTGGATATATATACATGCTCAAACTTATACATTTAGTTGAAGATAAAATTCACGCAAGATCTACAGGACCATATTCTTTGATTACCCAACAGCCCCTTGGAGGAAAGGCGCAGTTTGGTGGTCAAAGATTCGGTGAAATGGAAGTTTGGGCTCTTGAAGCATACAGCGCCGCGCATAACTTACAGGAAATGTTGACTGTTAAGTCTGATGATGTTCAAGGACGGCAACAAACTTATGAGTCAATTGTAAAAGGAGAAGATGTTTCAGAGCCAGGTGTTCCTGAAAGCTTTAACGTCTTACAAAAAGAGCTACAAAGCCTAGGTTTAGCCGTTGAGCTTTTGGAAAAAAATGAGGTTCCTGATAAGGAGTCGGTGGTGGGCACGCCAATAAGTGTTCTTGAAGAGGACGCTGCAGACCTTATAGATGAATCAGAGATAGATATTGAAATAGAAGAGGAGTCCGAAAATGACGGTTAATGATTTTAGCGCTATCAGGATTTCAATCGCTTCTCCTGACCAGGTGAGAGCTTGGTCTTATGGAGAAGTAACAAAACCTGAAACCATTAACTATCGAAACCAAAAGCCTGAGAAAGATGGCTTGTTTGATGAAAGAATATTTGGCCCCACTAAAGACTTTGAGTGCTACTGCGGAAAATATAAGAGAATCAGATACCGAGGAGTTATATGTGATAGGTGTGGGGTTGAAGTCACAAGGGCGAAAGTTCGTCGTGAGAGGATGGGGCATATTAATTTGGCGGCTCCAGTCGCGCACATATGGTTCGCTAAAGGTACTCCAGGTTGGCTTGGATTACTCTTAGACATGACGCCTCGTAATCTTGAACGGGTTCTATATTACGCTCAATACATCATCACCAGTGTTGATGAAGAAGAAAAAGCTAAATTGCTAAACGATTATGCATCAGGTGAAAATGAAGTTGAGGAAGCAGTTGGCGAGGAGAAAAGTGCAGCGCTTCAACAAATTTGGGCTACTAGAGACGAAACTGTCGAAGCGATTGATAAGCAAATAGCGGATTTCTCAGAGGCGATTGAAACCAAATTTGCGGATGAATTGCAGCCGATCAGAGATGAGCGGGAAGTAGCACAAAAATTCCTAGATGATAATAAACGTAAACGGAACCATGAAGGGTTGACGTTTAGAGGGAAGACCATTGTAGAGCCTAAAAAAACCATTGCTAAAGTGCATACTGGGGTTCTTGAACAGGCTGTTCAAGAGTTAATCACTGAAGTGGCCGGAGAAGAAGGCGTTGAGACCCAATCTAAGATCCAAGAATTGCTTGCCGAAAAAGAGAGAGTAATTGACTCAGCAGATGACCAGGTTTCGCAAGTAACTAAATTGTCGGACACAAAATTAAAAGACGCTTTTAAAGCGATCGATGAAAAGCGAGGCGAAATTGAAACTATCCTCCCACTGAAAACTCTTACGGAGAATATGTTTAGAGAATTGACGGATGCCTATCCGAAACTATTTTCGGCTTCAATGGGTGCAGAAGCTTTACTTGATGTATTGGGAAATCTGGACTTAGATAAGATGCGCACCAAATTATTCAAAGAGGCTTCAGAGGGTAACGGCCAGAAGGCAAAAAAAGCTGCAAAAAGGCTAAGAGTTATCGAGGCATTTAGGAAGAGTGAGAATAACCCTCAATGGATGGTTCTTTCGGTTTTGCCAGTTTTACCACCTGATCTGAGACCTATGGTTCAGCTGGATGGTGGTAGATTCGCAACTAGCGATCTTAATGATCTTTATAGGAGAGTTATAAACAGAAACAATCGATTGAGGAGGCTCATGAAATTGGGAGCTCCTGAGATTATTGTTAGAAATGAAAAGCGGATGCTTCAAGAAGCAGTGGATGCGCTTATTGATAATGGTCGTCGAGGTAGGACCCTGACGGGGAGCCACAATCATAAATTGAAATCTTTGTCCGATATGCTTCGTGGAAAGCAAGGGCGTTTCAGGCAAAATCTTCTTGGAAAGAGGGTGGATTATAGTGGGCGCTCCGTGATTGTAGTGGGGTCCTCATTAAAACTTAATCAGTGCGGTCTTCCCAAAAAGATGGCTTTAGAATTATTTAAACCTTTTGTGATAAACCGGCTTGTTTTGAATGGTTTTTCGCCCAACATAAAAAGTGCGAAGCGGTCTGTAGAGAGAATGAGACCAGAAGTTTGGGATTTGCTTGAAGAAGTGATTAAAGATAGGCCAGTTTTTCTGAATAGAGCACCTACTTTGCATAGGCTTGGAATACAAGCTTTTGAACCCGTTTTGGTTGAAGGTAACGCGATACAGATTCATCCTTTAGTTTGCTCTGCCTATAACGCTGATTTTGATGGAGATCAGATGGCTGTCCATGTTCCGATAGGTCGGAAAGCGATCGCGGAGGCAAGGAAGCTTATGCTTTCCACCCATAACATGCTTTTACCAAGCTCTGGTGACCCTGTTGTGGCACCAACTTTGGATATTGTAGTTGGATGCTATTACTTGACTACGATCGAAGAGGGAGTACAAGGCGATGGGAAAATTTTCCACGATTATGATGACGCTAAACTTGCTCACGAACTTCGCCAAATAGATCTTAGAGCTAAAATTACTATCAGAAAAGGAGTAGCCGTAAATCCCGAGGGCGAAGAATTCAGTTTACTTCCGCGATTTATGACTAATCAAGACTCTTCTACATTTGTTGTTGAACCTGTAGTTCAACAACCTTTACCTGAAGGTTGGACAACGCAACCTATTGAGACATCGGTAGGAAGAATACTTTTTAACCAAGTTTTTCCAAATACCGTGAACTATAGGAACGAAGTGGTTGATAAAACTGCTTTGAAAGATATTGTTTCAGAGTGCTACCAGAAAGTTGATAATGATACGACTGCCTTGGTATTGGATGATGTTAAAAAACTGGGATTCCATTTTGCTACCGAGTCCGGCCTAACCATCGCGCTTAGTGACATCAATGTCCCACCAGAGAAAGAAGCTATGCTTGAAGAAGCTGACAAAAAAGTTGGGGAAATTGAACGTAATTATCAACGTGGTTTGATGACCGCTGAAGAAGAAGAAATTCGAACCATTGACATATGGCAAGACGTCAACCACCAAATGGAGGGCGTTATAAATGAAAGATTGCCTGAATTTGGCAACCTCTATCTAATGGCTGGTTCGGGTGCGAAAGGAAATATTGCCCAAATCAAACAGATGGTTGGGATGAGAGGTTTAATGGCTGATCCTAAAGGAAAAATCTTGCCTTTGCCTATTCGATCTAGTTTTAGAGAGGGGTTGAGTGTTTTAGAATACTTTATTTCAACTCATGGAGCTAGAAAAGGTCTAGCAGATACAGCTCTTAGGACCGCTGACTCGGGATATCTTACTAGGCGACTTATAGATGTTTCTCAAGATATGATAGCGCTTGAGCTAGACTGTGGTACTGAAGAAGGACTACTGGTTGAATCAGATCTAGAACCATCCGTTCTAGGTAGCTTGAAAGAACATATTGTAGGCCGTATGGCAGCCAGTCCGGTAAATCATCCGAAAACTGGAGCCCTACTAGTAGACAGGAATGAAGAGATAGATGAGACCATAGCTGCGCTAATAGAAGACTTAGGAATTGAGAGCGTTCTTGTTAGAAGCCCTCTAACTTGTGTTGCCAGCCAAGGTCTCTGTCGGCTTTGCTACGGTAGGTCATTAGCTAAAGGCCAATTAGTGGAAAACGGCGAAGCTCTAGGGATAATTGCAGCACAGTCGATCGGTGAGCCCGGTACACAACTTACGATGCGAACATTCCATACAGGTGGAGTAGCAGGTGTTGATATAACAAGTGGGCTGCCAAGAGTTGAAGAATTGTTCGAAGCTAGAATCCCTAAAATTGTTGCGCCAATTGCGGAGATTCCTGGTGTTGTTAATTTAATAGATGATAAGGATGGAAGACGCATTCATATCATTAATGAAGAGATTATGAGTAAAGAATATTTGATCCCCGCAGATCATAGAAGTGTCGTAAAAAATGGCGACCAGATTGATGTGGGAACAGAGTTATTCAGGCCAATAAAGCGTAGGAATGCTCCAGAGCAATCGGCAGAACCGCTCGCACTTGAGGAGATGCAGGCAGATATAGAAGGCATAGCTAAAGTCAAAGGGAAGAAAATTACAATTGAGCATCCTATCTTGGAAGAAAGAACTTACCCGGTTCCCCCTAATATGCGCTTGCTGATTGAACATGGTGATCGTATAGAAGCAGGTTCAGAGTTAGCTGAAGGGCCCTTGAATCCTCAAGATGTTTTAGCGATAAGAGGTAAAGCTAGTATCCAAAAATATTTGGTAGAAGAGGTACAAAAAGTTTACAGATCTCAAGGTGTGGTTATACACGATAAGCATATAGAGATTATTGCTAGGCAAATGCTGAGGCGAGTACGTATCGATTATCCTGGCGAAACTGAGTTTTTGCATGGTGAATTAGTAGACAGACTACTTTGGCAATCAATCAATGCCAAGATGCAAGAAGAAGGGAAAGAAATTGCTACGGCAGAAACAGTGCTTTTAGGTGTTACCAAAGTATCATTGAGTACTGAAAGTTTTCTTGCTGCATCCTCCTTCCAAGAGACAACAAGGGTATTAACAGAAGCGGCACTTTTTGGCAAAGTAGACATGTTACAAGGCCTGAAAGAGAATGTGATAATTGGCCGGTTGATTCCTGCCCAATTGGAATCACAAATAGCTGAAGAGAAACTTCAAGCTGCTCAGGCGATGGCCGCTTTGGCAGAAGCTGAAAACGACGACGAAGAAGAAGATGGGATCGTCTCCGAAAGAGATCAAGAAGATGAGGATGGGTTGCTAGCTCTCGCTGCCTTATTAAATTCTGCTCTTGATGATGAGAAACCCAGCTAGATATAGATATCACTTATATTTGAGTAAGATTATCTTGACAAGCTAGATCTTCGTTTATTATGCGGTATGTGTTGGTGTTCGATATGGTTAAGCTATCAATGAAAAAATATACATTTGCACTGCTTTTAGGTTTATTGATCTTTGCATTACCTATGTTTTTTATTTCTTTTAACGTTACTTTGGCTTTTGGGACTGAGAGTGTTTATATGTACTCAGTGGACAATTATGAAGTAGTTGAAAAGACTGGTATCGATCGGCAAGCTCTAACTACTGCCATGCAAGGGATGGTGGCTTTCTTTAAAGGGGCGTTAGATATATCTGAAGTACTTGTGAATGCTAATGGTGAATTGCAACCACTGTTTTCTCAGAATGAACAATTACATTTTGATGATGTGCGCGATATTTTAGATATGATTAGAGTGAGTTTGCGTATCTCAGGATTATTGATTCTCTGCTCATTAATAACGTTGCTATATTGTGTGATTCGAAACTACAGACCTCAAATAGATATGATTCTCGGATGTTTCAAATATTCTGCATTAACTGTAACGACGATTTTTGCTGTTCTGGGTGTTGTTTCACTAATGGGCGGTTTTGATTACCTATTTTATTGGTTTCATATTTTGTCATTTTCTAACGATTTGTGGATGGGGACAGAATCTAGCCGGATGGTCCAGCTATTCCCAAGCGAATTTTTTATGCATGTATCAATTATGATTGCCTTAGCTACCTGTTTAGAGATGGCCACTCTGTTTTTCGGTTGCCGTAGCATTGTGAGAATTGCACATATTGGCGAAAGACGAGTTTATTTATAGTTGATATAATAGAAAATGCTATTTAGTGGGTATTAAGGAGTAGTTCTGTACTTTTATGAATTTGAAAATTGTGACTACAAGAGGCGATATAATTTTTGATCAAATTGACTCCTATTTAAAGGATACAGGTATAGTTTGCTCTGAATTTTCTGGTAATGATGTTACTAATATTTTCCAAGATCCTCTTACGCAGATTGTTTTATTGGATATGACAGGACCAATCGCAAGGCCCTCTTTTGTAAAAGAAATTATTGATCAATCAAAGGATGGGAGGCTAGTAGGCGTAATAGGGTTAATTTCAAAAAGGGACATAGGAAACGTTGACTACCAACTAGGTTTGGATGATTTTCTTCTTAGTCCTCTTGATTACGATGAATTAGTGACTCGCTTAAATATGTTAAGCCACAAATATAGTACCGCCGGGGAAAACCCAAACATGATCAGGGTAGAGGATCTTGTCATAGATACCGCAAGATACGAAGTTTGGGTAGGGTCAAGGCAAGTGACTTTGACGTATAAAGAGTATGAACTACTGAAACTTTTGGCATCGGAGCCAACAAGAGTATTTACTAGAGATGCTCTTTTAGATCAAGTGTGGGGATATAACTATTTTGGCGGAACGCGGACTGTGGACGTTCATGTTAGACGCCTCAGAAGCAAACTGGAGGATTCCACGCACACTTTTGTTGAAACGGTTCGTAATGTGGGGTATCGTATTAGATCTTCTAGTGAGCCTAGTAATCCTTCAATAAAACGTAGGATTGTAGATAGGATGAGCGAAGAAGATTAACAGATATAGAGTTTTGTAACATATTTGTAACTTATAGATAGTATGATTAATCGGTATTTTGGGGGGAGATTGTTATGACGAGTGATAATAGTATATTAGGAAAATTGCACACAGGCCAAGAAGTTATTGATTATGTTAGTGACAACGGTATTTTGATAGTAGATCTTAGGTTTATTGATCTAATAGGGACCGTTCAACATTTTTCTATACCCGCTAGTGAACTAACTGATTCCATATTTGAACTGGGTACCGGATTTGATGGTTCTAGCGTAAGGGGTTTCCAAGCGATCAATGAAAGTGATATGTTAATCGTTCCAGATCCTGAAACTGCCTTTGTGGACCCTGTTTTGGAACATCCGACGCTTGCCCTTATGTGTGATATCAAAGACCCAATAACAGGTGAGTCGTACAGTCGTGATCCTCGGTATGTTGCTCGTAAAGCAGAACAATATTTAAAGGACTCGGGTATTGCTACCGTAAGCTATTGGGGTCCTGAGGTAGAATTTTTCATTTTCGACAATGCTCGGTTCGATTATAACTCTAACTCTGGATATCACTTTATTGATTCAGAGGAAGGCATTTGGAACTCTGGTCGCGACGATGGACGGCCAAATTTAGCACATAGACCCCGACATAAAGAAGGTTATTTCCCATTACCCCCAGTTGACTCTATGCAGAATCTTAGAACGGAAATCATTTTAAAAATGATGGAAGCTGGGCTTCATATTGATAAGCATCATCATGAAGTAGCAACCGCAGGCCAAAATGAGATCGGATTGCATTATGGTAGCTTAGTTAAACAGGCCGATGCTGTTCAGGTGTACAAGTACATTGTGAAAAATGTTGCTCTAGCAAACGGCAAAACCGCTACTTTTATGCCGAAACCATTGTTCAATGATAATGGGACTGGAATGCATACCCACCAATCTTTATGGGATGCCGACAAACCACTTTTCTATGATAAAGATGGATATGCTGAGGGAAGTGAAACTATGTTCCATTACATAGGCGGTTTGCTAAAGCATGCAAGGGCAGTTTTAGCATTTGCCGCTCCTAGTACGAATTCGTATAAACGGTTAGTACCGGGTTTTGAAGCTCCAACTAGTCTTGCTTATTCACGCCGAAATCGTAGCGCAGCGTTTCGAATACCAATGTATGAGCAAGGTATACCTGCGACGAAGCGCGTCGAATTTAGAGCCCCAGACCCGATGGCTAATACATATTTGGCCTTTTCGGCTATGCTTATGGCTGGACTTGATGGGATTCGCAACAAGATTGACCCGGGAGATGCTTTAGATCAAGATATTTACGATTTAACTGATGAAGAGTTGGCGGCAATCCCACAGGTTCCAGGGAGTTTGGAAGAGGCTCTTCAAGCACTTGAACAAGATCATGATTTCTTGCTTGAAGGAGACGTCTTTACAAAGGACGTTATTGATACTTGGATAGAATATAAAAGAGTAGAAGAAGCTGATCAAATAAGGCTAAGGCCTCATTCTTATGAGTATTTCTTATACTTTGACGGATAAGCGAACGTTCTAAACCATTCTATAGGCGATTAAATATTGCTTACGGGCGTGTTGAATAATGAACGAGCATATAAATCACACATACTCTAAGAGAGCTATGCGCCTATCTGTTGATTTGAAAGGTTTTTATTATGGAATTGCGGTCGGATGAATCGGCCAAGGAATTTGTAACCCAGACGGTAAGGGAGCAAGGAGTCAAATTTATTCGTCTTTGGTTTACGGATATTCTTGGTAATCTGAAAGGGTTTGCCATTAGCCCTGCTCAACTTGAGGAGGCTCTTGAGACTGGTATTGGGTTTGATGGTTCCGCAATCGAAGGATTTGCCCGTACAGATGAGTCTGATATGGTCGCCGTTCCAGACCCTAGTACCTTTGCTATATTACCGTGGCGACCGAAAGAGAGTGGGGTAGCCAGGATATTTGCAGATATAAAAACTCCTGAACAAGAATATTTTGATGGCGACCCTCGCCAAGTTCTAAAAAGAAATCTAAACGTTGCCGCAGAATCAGGCTACACTTTTTACGTCGGCCCTGAAATGGAATATTTCTATTTTAAAGATTCCCAAGACCCGACCCCACTTGACACTGGAGGGTACTTTGATCAGATGCCTATGGATTTTGCTTCTGATCTTAGGAGAGAAACAATTCTTACACTAGAGGACGTCGGAATACAGGCGGAATATAGCCATCATGAAGTTGCTCCAAGCCAAGATGAAATAGTTTTGCGCTATGAGGACGCTTTGACGATGGCTGATAACTGTATGACGTATCAACTCGTCGTAAAAGAGGTCGCGAGGCGTCATAACGTCCATGCAACATTTATGCCTAAACCTCTGGTAAATGTAAATGGCAGTGGTATGCATACTCACCAAAGTTTATTCATCGGTGATAACAATTGTTTTTATGATTCTGATAAACCTGATAATTTGTCAGATATAGCTCTTAGTTACATAGCAGGGTTACTTCACTACGCACCCGAGTTTACATCGATCACCAATCAATGGGTTAATTCTTATAAGCGTTTAGTTCCAGGTTTTGAAGCTCCTATCCACGTTACGTGGGCAAAGAAAAATCGGTCTGATTTAATTAGGGTTCCCCAAATCACGACTTCGAATCCAGGATCAGCAAGGATAGAATATAGAGCACCCGATCCAGCCTGTAACCCATATTTAGCATTTTCCGTTATGCTTGCGGCTGGTCTGGAGGGTATTAAAAATAATATGAAACCTCCTAAACCTATGGATAAAAACGTTTTTGATATGTCCCAAGAAGAACGCAAGTCTGCTGGGATCAAAGATCTACCAGGCAGTTTGCATGAAGCACTATTGCTGACAGAAGATAGTGATTTTGTTAGGAATGCCTTAGGGGACCACGTTTTTGAGAGCTTTGTTAAGAATAAGCGGATTGAATGGGAAAATTATCGAAGCCAAGTCACCGATTACGAAATTCAGAGGTACTTGCCGGTCCTTTGATACAAATTTTTTGTGTTAAGGATATATAATAGATTAGCTAAAGGATAAATATTTATTTATGAATCACACGGGAAAAATACAAAAACCGGACGGTTATAGACCCCCTTTGTATGATCCTTTGTTCGAAAAGGATGCATGCGGTACAGGTTTTATTGCGCAGATTTCTGGAGAGCCTACTCATGATCTTGTTGTAAAGGCTGTTGAAGCGGTAATAAATTTAACTCACCGGGGAGCAGTATCTGCGGATGCAAAAACAGGGGATGGTGCAGGAATCCTTACTCAGATACCGGAAAAATTGATTCGGAGGGAAATCCAGTCTTTGGATATTTCGATTTCTTCGGATGATGGCCTGGCCGTCGGTATGTTTTTTTTCCCTCCAGGATCAAATGTTCATGATGGGACTCCCGTTATTGAAAATGAATTTAAATCAACCGGTTTGAATTTTTTAACTTGGAGAGAGGTTCCTGTAAACTCTTCCGTCCTCGGGCAGCAAGCTTTAGATACGATGCCTCAGATCAAGCAAGCGATTGTATCTGCTTCGGGGTCTCTCACTACTGAAGAATTTGAAAGGAAACTTTATGTCAGCAGGAGAAATATAGAGAAAAAGGTCACATTGATTGAAGGGTTTGAGTCTTTCCATATCGCTTCTCTTTCGTCAAAAACCGTTGTCTATAAAGGGCTATTGGTGGCCCCGCAACTGTCTACATTTTATTTGGATCTTGCAGATGATGATTTCGAATCAGCTATAGCGGTGTTTCATCAGAGATATTCGACCAATACACTCCCAAATTGGGCGCTAGCGCAACCGTTTAGATTTCTGGGTCACAATGGGGAGATCAATACGTTACAAGGAAACAGAAATTGGCTGACGGCGAGAGGCGATGATTTTAATGCACCTGTATGGAGTAGATCAGACTTACAAGCCATAATTCCAGTTACGGATACAGAGGTGTCTGATTCTGGAAGCTTGGACCATGCACTTGAATTACTTAACCGATCTGGACGAGATATTTTGCACAGTATGGTGATGTTGATTCCAGAGGCGTGGGAAAACATGCCGAATATGGATCCGGCCTTACGAGCGTTCTATGAATACCACGCTTTATTGACAGAACCATGGGATGGCCCTGCAGCGGTAGCTTTTTCTGATGGTGATTTAGCAGGGGCTATATTGGATCGTAATGGGCTGCGCCCTGCCAGGTATCACGTAACTGAAGATGGATTAGTAATCATGGCATCAGAAGTGGGAGTTCTGAGGGGAATTGAAGAGTCTACTATTATTGAAAAAGGCCGTCTTGCGCCTGGAGAGATGATCGCAGTTGATACCGTTAATAACAGAATTCTTAGGAATTCTGAGATAAAAGAGAACTTGGTATCTCGTAATGCATACAGCGATTTACGGGATGATAGTTTGGTTACATTGAATTCTTCTAATAGAGTACAAACTTTGAACAAACCTGTGTTGGATCATGTTTCTTTATTGCGAAGACAGAAATTTTTCGGATATACAGCGGAAGAACCCTTAATGGTCATCAAACCTATGGTGCAAGAGGGTAAGGATGCGACGTATTCGATGGGAGACGATACGCCGTTAGCAGTTTTGTCTCAACTTGCTCCTCCTCTATACAATTATTTCAAGCAAGGTTTTGCACAGGTTACAAATCCCGCGATTGACCCAATAAGAGAATCTGTAGTGATGAGTTCTAATGTGTACTTGGGCAAACGTTCAAGCTTGATTGGAGATCCAAGCCCTGATCAGAGGTTATTGGCTTTAGAAGGCCCGATAATACTTAATGAAGAACTAGACCAAATCAGAGCTATTAATGAAAATCGTCTAAGATCTGTAACACTACCAGCTGTATTTCCCGTATCAGGGGGTAGAGAAGCACTTGAAAAATCCCTGGACGATTTATGTGATCAAGCAGAAAACGCTGTTGATGATGGCAATACAATAATAATATTGAGTGATAGAGCTGTTGATGAGAGGAATGCGCCGATTCCGATGTTATTGGCCGTTGGGGCAGTACATCAAGAGCTAATAAAACGCGGAAAGAGGATGAAAGCTAGCATTATCTGTGATAGCGGTGAGCCCAGAGATGTTCATCATTATGCTAGCTTAATTGGTTATGGTGCGAGTGCAGTAAATCCATATTTGGTTTGGGATATTTTGCGGAATTTATCTGAGAAAGGTGAGTTAAAGGATTTAGATAACGAAGATTATCCTCTTTTGAAATATAGGATGGCTGCAAATAATGGCATATTGAAAATAATGTCTAAAATGGGTATCTCGACAGTCACATCCTATCATGGCTCTCAAATTTTTGAATGCCTTGGACTATCTGAACAGGTAATTGATAAATGTTTTACAGCAACTTTATCTCGACTTGGCGGAATTGGATTTGGGGAGATAGCGGACGATGTTTTGAAGAGACATACGTCTGCTATTGAAGAAGAAATTACTGAAAAATCAAAATTGGTTGACCATGGGTTTATTCGATTTAGAAGAGCAGGAGAGTTTCACGCGAATAATCCAATAGTTGTTCGCACGCTACATAAAGCGGTCCGCAGCGGCGACTATGAAGAGTATGTGCCGTACCGCGATGCAATGAATAATAGGCCAATATCAAGTGTTAGGGATATCTTACAATTTAAACGCGATAAGGAACCCATACCTTTGGATCAAGTTGAACCACTGGAGAATATTTGGAAGCATTTCACGACAGGAGCTATGTCCCTTGGCGCCCTTAGTCCGGTAGCTCATGAAACGTTAGCTGCAGGTATGAATGCTATTGGGGCTGCCTCAGATACAGGAGAAGGCGGTGAGGACCCAAAACGATTTAGGGGTCTGATGAATGGGATAAATGCAAATTCCAAGATTAAACAAATTGCTTCTGGCCGTTTTGGAGTGACCCCAGAGTATCTTTCCATGGCTGAAGAAATTGAAATAAAAATCGCACAGGGATCCAAACCAGGTGAAGGAGGCCAGTTACCTGGTCATAAAGTGATTGAATATATAGCATATATTAGGCATACCCAACCAGGAATAACCCTAATATCACCTCCTCCACATCACGATATATATTCCATCGAGGATTTGGCCCAATTAATATACGACTTGAAGATGATAAATCCTGGTGCACAGGTGACCGTCAAGCTCGTATCTGGAGTCGGTGTTGGAACGATCGCTGCAGGTGTGGCCAAAGGGTATGCAGATAAGATACACATATCCGGTTCTGATGGTGGTACTGGTGCTAGCCCATTGTCTTCAATAAAAAATGCAGGATCTTCTTGGGAGTTAGGGCTTGCAGAAACCGAGCAAGTTCTTGTCATGAATGACCTCCGAGGCAGAGTAAAATTACGAACAGATGGTGGAATCCGAACTGGTAAAGATGTTGTTATGGCCACGATGTTCGGAGCAGATGAAATAGGGTTTGGTACGGCAGCGCTCGTAGCGATGGGATGCGAGATGGCAAGACAGTGTCACCTTAACTCTTGCCCAGTTGGAATTGCGACGCAACGTGACGATTTGATTGATAAATTTACAGGCGACGTTGATAGTGTCGTCAATTATTTTACATTTGTAGCAACCGAGGTTAGGGAAATATTAGCGAGTCTAGGATACAAATCTCTTGAAGAAGTGATAGGACACCCAGAGTACTTAGAACCCAGGTCCGATTTAGATAGTTCTGAACGAGCCATGGCCCTGGATGTACAACCTCTTTTAGGTTTGCCAGATCCAGATTTTAAAAAGCCTATAAAAAATATTCAAGACCGAAATGATCGTCAAGATGATTATAAATTGGATGATATGATAATGGAGGATATAGGTGGTTCGATAGAACCTGATACTCAGTATTCCGGATCATACGAAATTAATAATTCCCATAGAACCGTCGGCGCTAAAATCTCTGGTCATATAGCGAAAAAGTACGGACTTAGCAGAACTGGTTCTATGGATATAAACCTGAATTTTGATGGTACAGCGGGGCAAAGTTTCGGTGCATTTCTGGTTGACGGTGTGACTGTCAAACTAAATGGAGAAGCTAACGATTACGTCGGGAAGGGTATGGGTGGAGGTAAAATAGTAATTCGACCACCTAGAACCAAGGGATATAATTCTCACGAAAATTCTATTATGGGCAATACATGCTTGTATGGTGCTACAGATGGGTTGATATTCGCCGCGGGTCAAGCGGGGGAGCGCTTCGCTATTAGGAATAGTGGCGTTCAGGCTGTTGTTGAAGGATTAGGCGACCACGGTTGTGAGTATATGACTAATGGAGTTGTGGTTGTGTTGGGTGAGGTTGGACGTAATTTTGGTGCTGGAATGTCTGGTGGTGTTGCATTTATATATGATAAAAGTGAGAATTTTGCCAGTATGTATAACCAAGATTTACTGGTAATTGATGATCTATCAAGCGCGAGTTCTGAAGACGAAGAGCACCTGCTTGATTTGGTCAAGCAACATGCTAAACACACAGGAAGTGAAATAGCTGACAACATAGTAAAGAATTGGGAAGATGAGAAAAGGTACTTTGTACGAGCTATGCCTGCTCAGTTGCGTGAAAAAAAGATGACGGTCAAGGACATATTAAAAAAAGTTGAGGAGTTGAGTTAGATCGACCTTACTCTCAAAACTTTTTTGTTTTTGTTATTCTATATAAGTCTGATGCATATTGGTGAAGAGGTGGCTACTCATGGAGAACAAATACGAACAACTTCTATATGAAAAACAACGGAATGGCGTTCTCATAACATTAAATCGACCTGAAGTTATGAATGCTATTAGTGACCAACTAGATGAAGAACTTCATCACGCCCTTGATGAAGCCGATGCAGATCCAGAGGTTCGGGGAATAATATTAACAGGGGCAGGCGCGGCATTTTCAGCAGGTTTCGACATTAATGCTCAAGTAGAGTATGTATGGCCTGCTGGCCTTCCTGAAGGAAAAAGTGTAGCAGAAGTTATTGATACGTGGCGGACTCGATTCTGGCAAAAAGAACATGGCCGGATAGCACGCATCATCGATGAAATATCTACGCCAATTATTGCTGTAGTAAGTGGATGGTGTATGGGAGGAGGATCTTGGTACGCTTTGACCAGTCATTTAACCATAGCCGCATCTGATGCAGTCTTTGGGCAAGTTGAAGTAAGGATGATCTCTGATGATAATTTTTCTTGGATACTTCACGCCGGATATAAAAATGGCCTGAGGTACGCGTTGACTGGTGATCATATAGATGCTGAAGAGGCTATGAGGATCGGACTCCTAAATGAAGTGGTTGAAACCAAAGACGATGCTCTAGAAAAGGCATTTCTTTTTGTTGAAAGGCTTGCTAAAGTTTCACCCGAAACTGTGAAGATCAATTTGGCGATTGCAATGAAGGGACTTCAAGTAATGGGTCTACATAACGCCTTGAGACTGAATTCGGAATTAGCAGCGGCGGTCATAGTTTCTAAAAGAGAAGAGTTCTCAAAACCACTTGAAGATGCAAGAAAAGAGGGAGGTTTGCGTGCATTCATTAGGAAGCGTGACGAACCTTTCCAGCCAGAACCATTTGGGCCGAGGTCGAAAAAGAAACCTGATTAATATCTCGGATAGTGGAGTTATTTCCTAACCTAGTTTTGACAATTTGACCTAGTAATATATTCGGACCACAGAGTTGTTTTGCGTAAGTGATATAAAATTATGAATCTTAGAAATTTATTGATAATTGCAGTGGGTGTATTATTAATTTTTTATTCGTTTTCAATTATTTCATGTATGAACTCTGAAAAAATGAACGAAACAGCAAATGAAAATCCCTATGATGTTCTTATTGCTTCAAGCGTCATCGATGTGAAGACTACGCGGATTCCTTTTGTAATTATTGGATCTGGTGGAGAATATATTAAATCTGATTCGATTTTTGTAAAACTCTACCCTGAGCTGTCGTCTGTCGGTGAGACATTTTCCAGAAACCGAGTAGTTCCGAAGTATTACTCAATTACTATAACTGAAGATCATATTCATCAAGATGGCCAGGTTCACATTCATGAAAATGAGCTGGGTGTGTATGTGCTTGATGTTGATCAACTTGATTACCCAGGTGAATGGAAATTCGAAGTGCATGTTGAAAATTATGGTCAAAGTGGTCAGAATTTTGAAATCCAAACTACTTTTGTTGTAAATGAGAACACTCAATTTCTTCCTGTGGGATCACGAGTCCCCCCTATTGCTAATAGGATTTTACAAGATGGATACGAAATACAAGAGCTTAGCACCCATCCGAAACCCGAACCTTCTATGTATCAGACCACTGTAGAAACCGCGATAAGTAATAATCGCCCTAGCGTAGTTGTATTTAGCACTCCAGCATATTGCCAAAGTAAAGTTTGTGGGCCGGTTCTAGATATCGTGATGTCAGTCATGGATTCCTATCAATCGCAGATTGACTTTATACACATAGAACCTTTCGATTTGACTTCCCTGTTAAATTCAGGTGATTTTCTATTATCCGCACCCGCGAAAACTTGGAAATTACCAAGTGAACCTTGGATAATTGTAATTGGCCATGACGGAAAAGTTGTCGCAAAGTTCGAAGGTATTGTGGGAACAATAGAACTGATTGAAGTATTCGATTTGATTTTAAGCTCCAATTAGGTGGGTAATACCTTGATACACTTAATTAGTCGTCATATACTGCTAGGGAGAAGTATCAGTTTAAGGATTTGTTTATGCCTATACTAGAGTATGCTTGCGAGTCATGCGGGAATCACTTTGATAAATTAATTCGAGGTATGAATGTCTCGAATCCAGACGTGGCTTGCCCGTCTTGTGGAGGCAACGAAGTTGAGAAACAAGTATCAACATTTGGTGTCACCGGAGTTTGGCAGAGCAACGTGCCTGAATTTACAATTCCCAAGGCAAAAGCACCGGACCCTAATGATCCGTTTAATTGCATTATGTAATCAAATTAATTCAATAACTTTTACGGTGCTAGTGGTTTTTGAATCTCAATTTAAACGTTAGACAACGTCGTGGTATTACCGGTAATGAATTTGAGGTTTAATAACTTGTCGAAGAGAGTCAAAACTTTAGAGGAGTTTTATCTATAGATATGCGGGATAAGATTGTTCTGTCCGCTGACCGAAGAATAATGTTGACAGTTTTATCAATGTCTTTGGGTTGGGTATTTATATACTTAGACAGGGTTTTAATTTTTCCTTTATTGCCTGTTATTGGAGAAGAATTCGGCCTTTCAGATACCTACAGAGGACTAATTGCTAGTTCCTATTTTTTCTTTTATGTATTAATGCAAACCCCAACTGGGATCATCGGAGATAAATACGGCCTGTCCAATGTAGTTTTTGTTATGTATTTAATTGTTGGCTTGTCTCTGATTGGTATAGGTGTACTCAGCTATAGTTATCTCCTTTTGCTGTTATTTGCGGCTTTACATGGGTTTGGTGCGGGTGCCTATTACCCTGCCTCGTACGGAATCACTATTAATGTTGTTCCCGTTGATAAAAGAGGTGTAGCTTCCGCTGTTGTTACTACAGGAATGGCTTTAGGCTTGGCTATAGGCCTATCAATTTCTGGGCCTTTAGCTCTTATGTTTGGATCATGGAGAGACCCTTTCTTGGTTATCGCATTTCCAACAATCATCAGTGCTGTGTTGATCTACTTCGTGACCAAGAATGTCCCTGGAACTGGGTCAACCGCTAATAAGATTAGCCTCGACGTTTTTAGGAATAGAGATTTAATTATCTTGTCTTTAGCAGCGTTTTGTTCACTGTATGGTTATTGGGTTTTGATTTCTTGGGCTCCCACATATTTTGTAGAACAAAAAGGCTACGATCTGTCGGGAGCAGGACAATTAACTGCGATTGTAGCGTTAGCGTCTATCCCGGGCGCTCTATTTTGGGGACCAATTTCCGATAAACTAGGGCGTAAATATTTATCATTAGGTTTGTTAATTGGTGCAGGAATTTCTATTGGATCTATATCGATGGCTTCATCTACAACTCAGGTAAGTATTGCTTTGGGCCTGTACGGCCTGTTAAGTGCGTTGGCGTGGAATCCAGTTTTGGTAGCTTGGGCTGGTGATTTAGCCGTTGTAAGAGGTGACGGTTCAGGAGCGGCCATGGGTTTACTAAACGCCTTTGCGGTGGGGAGTTCATTTATTGGCCCCGCTTTGACGGGCCTTATAAGCGATGTAACAGGGTCACTTGAGAGTGGATTTTATATGGGATCTGTATCTTTATTTATAGGTGCTTTCCTAGTGATGTTTGTTCACGATACCAAGAATGCAACTAGAGGACGAAAATGAACAATAGGTTAGTTTACTTTGATATCGGAGAATCTAAATCATATTGGGCGGGAAAAATTATCACATGATGAAAATTGATTTGCATGTTCATACTAATTGGGGATCGTCTGATAGTGGATTATCACCTCTTGAATTAGTAGCCGAAGCCAAAAATGTTGGATTGGATGCGGTATGTGTCACAGAGCATGGCACAGTTTGGTCGCAATCTAAAGTAGAAGAGCTATCACAAGAGTCCGATATATTAATAATTCCTGGTATGGAAGTTACCACTGATCTAGGGCATGTTACTGTGTTTGGATTAGAAGGATATGGCTCAGGAATGCATAAGGCGGAAACGCTCAAGCGTGCCGTTGATGCTGTTGATGGTTTTATGATCGTTGCGCACCCGTTTAGGAGGATGTTCGATGATCCTAGGATAAGTGGTTGGGACATGATATATACTGCAGAGCAAGCGGCTGAAATGCGTATATTTTCGTTAGTAGAGGAAATGGAAGTTGTTAATGGAGCCAATAATTTACGAGAGAATCGATTTGCATTAGAGGTGGCCGATTTATTAGGTTGGACAGGGGTTGGAGGAAGCGATTCCCATTCAACCAACGGTCTTGGATCTGGCGGTATTGTTATGGAAAATACTTGTACAGATGTCCGGACCTTTATCGAGCAACTGAGAGCAGGGAATTACTATCCTTCGTCTGACATGCATAAATTTGGTTCCCAACCCTTTAGGACAGACTAATAGTTTAGGAAGTAGGTCTATCAACGGTGCCAGAACTTCAGTTTTCAGAAATATGTGTGGCGCTCGACTTGGAGATGACTGGCTTGCGCGCAGAATCAGATCAAATTATCGAAATAGGCGCCGTAAAATTCCAAGGTGAAAAAATCCTTGGAACTTTTGATGCGCTTATCGACCCCGGGAAAGATATTCCTACGTTTGTAACTTTACTAACGGGTATAACTAATGAAGACGTAGAGGGAAAACCTAAATTTGACGAAGTAGCGACTGAATTTATTGAATTTATTGGTGATTACTCGATAGTAGGTCAAAATATATCATTTGATCTTGCATTTTTGGCCCAAAAAGATATTTACCCCACTAACTTTGTATATGATACCCGAGATTTATCAAGGCTCGTTCGACCAGATGCAACTGACCATGGACTCGCTGGACTCGCGAAAGATTTGTTAATTGTCAACGATGACCCTCACAGGGCCTTATCTGATGCTGATACTACTATGAGGGTATTTAATGAACTTTTTTTTCAATTTTCTAGACTGGATTCGAATACGAAATATTTATTGAATAGTTTGGCAAAAAAAGCTGGGAAAGATTGGGCAATAGGTAGGATTATAGAGGAATCGTGCGTGTCTAGTGATCTTGGGTCTGTTACCGCTGAAGATCAAATTAACTCGATTGTAGATCGTATCACCGGTGGATTAAATAAAAAAACAGGCTCTCAAGCTGAGAATTCTTCTAGTGACCAAGATATCGATTCAGGAATTCAATTATCTCTCGACTCTATAAAAACTATGGAAAATTATGAGGAACGGCCCCAACAAAAAGAATTCGCAACAGCTGTTTGGAATGCGTTAGGTCAGGGAACGAATCTGTATGCAGAGGCTCCACCGGGAACCGGTAAGTCTATTGCTTATTTGATACCAGCTGTTAGATTTGCGGTTGAAAAGCATAATCAAGTGGTCATAGCAACTTCGAACAAAAACCTCCAAGAACAATTGGTCGAGACTGAGATTCCAAAAGTGCTGAATATTTTGGGACTAGAATCTGACGACCTATCGTATATTGCCCTAAAAGGCCAGGGTAATTACCTTTGCGGTACTAAATTTCAGTCTATGATGGGGCGAACAGATTTAACATTAGATGAAATCCAATTTATGCTAAGAATTAATATATGGCTTACCCGTACTACCGCAGGTGATATGGGCGAATTATATTTGAATAATGCGGAGAGGAATTTCTGGAACGAAATGGCTGTAAATCCGGATGATCATAAACTAACTTGTGCGCTTGAACAGGAAAATAAATGTTTCGTTTCAATTGCTAGATCGATTTCGAAATCTTCAGATATGGTTGTTACAAACCATGCTCTTCTACTCGCTGATTCCAAGGGGGAAGGTGGCCTTTTTAATGAATCGAAGCATTTAATAATTGACGAAGCTCATAATATTGAACGAGAGGCGACACTACAACACACTGAAATTATTACTGAGAGCCAACTAAGGAATTTTTTCAATTCCTTTCAAGAAGATGGCCGAGTGTTCTCTATAATTCGTACATATTTTAATTCACTTGGAGCTGAAAATATTGAGCAGGAAGCGAAAAATAAGTTACAGGATGCTTTAGATAATTCTACGGAAGGTTTAGAGGTATGTAACAATTTTTTTGAAGTGTTGGGCTCTCTCGAATCGTTTATAAAAAAAGGTTCAGATAATCGTGAAAGTGTTACTAGAGTTCCACAATCAATATCCCTACATGAATCATGGACAACAGTAAGCGAATCCGTAATCAGTATGCAATCGATCCTTGGAACCTTTAAAGGGGTACTTGAGGATTTCGAAGCACTATCAGACGATCCATATAGAAATGAGATAAATCTGGTATTGAATAATCAAATGTTGAAAGCAGATAAATTCCGCCAACATTTGAATCTAATATTTAACACTGATCGTGAAAATCATGTGGTTTGGTTTAGCCGTAGCTCTGATTCAGGGATTGGGTTACACCACGCACCGCTGGATGTTTCGAAAGTCCTCCATGATGATTTGTTTGCGAGGATGGATTCTACTATTTTGTGTAGCGGGACAATGACAGCGGATAATAATTTTGATTACATAAAAGGACGACTGGGTCTTACTGATGCAGAAGAACTAATTTTAGGTACGCCTTTCGAATTGGAATCTGCGATTCAGGTGGTCGTACCCGAAGATATGCCGACTCCGGATCAGTCTAACTATGATAAAGCTGTAGCGGATCTTATATCTAGTATATCTAAGAAAGCATCTGGGGGAGTTTTAGTTTTGTTTACCTCTCATGGGGCTATTCGTAGGGCCTATAATCAGGTAAAGATTGAATTAAAAGAACTAAACATTAATCTTATGGCCCAAGGTATAGATGGCCCTCCAGACCGATTAATTTCAATGATTAAGCAAACTCCAAGAAGCGTAATTTTTGGGGCTGCCAGTTTTTGGGAAGGCGTGGATTTACCTGGGGAGTTGCTTAAAGTACTCATAATCCCTAGATTGCCTTTTGCAGTCCCATCGGATCCCATCGTTGCTGCAAGAAGTGAGACATACCAATCTTCCTTCATGGAATATACGCTTCCAGCAAGTATACTTAGATTTAGGCAAGGAATCGGGCGCCTTGTAAGAACATCAAGTGATAGTGGGATAGTCGTTATATTGGACTCTAGGGTAATCAATAGAAGATATGGTTCTATGTATTTGGATAGTCTTCCTACAACAAATCTTGTTACCCCCCAAATTCAATCGGTTCCGGAGGTAATTTCAAACTGGTTTGATGGCGAATAGTAAATCTATGCCTCTTATATTTGATATACCTATTACCTATGATCTTGATTTGAGCTCTACTTTAGATGGAGGGCAAAGTTTTAATTGGCGGCCTGGCAATGACGGAGTATGGCTAGGGCTAATCGGGAACTTGCCAGTTAAACTTTCGATTGATAAACACCGAAATGGATCAGTGGTTAAGGCGGAGTATAGGTTATCTCCTGGCGGAAGTGATCTTGACCGCTTGAAATGGTATTTAGATTTAGACACTCCGTATGAAGCTGTACGTAACCGACTAAGCTCTGACGACAATTTGGAAAGCATTATTAGATCGGTACCAAAATTTAATATACTTAATCAAGATCCATGGCAAACTTTAGTTAGTTTTATTTTATCAACTCAAAGCAATATACCTAGGATAAAAAGGAACCTTGAAGATATTTCAATTTTTGCGAATCAATTGATTACGGCCTTCGGATTATCATTCTATAGGTTCCCTAATCCGCATGAGTTAGCAGCAATGGGCGAAAATAAGTTGAGAAGACTAGGTTTAGGATATAGAGCAAAAAATTTAGCTGCAGTTGCATCATTAATAAGTGAAAACACTTTTAATATAAAGACTGTTTCGGCTATGCCATATAAGGATGCAAAACAATACTTGATGGCCCTACCTGGGGTGGGACCAAAGGTGGCTGACTGTGTTTTGGCGTTTTCGATGGGGCATACAAGTGCATTTCCGGTGGATAGATGGGTATCTAGAGGCGTTAAACGGATGTATAGTAACACCGTAAAATATAGTGATCCTGATATATCTAAGTGGGGTAGAGAAAAATTCGGATCTGATGCTGCGTACGTGCAGCAAAGTATTTTCTATTATGAGCGATGGGTTCGGGGGCGGGGCCAATCATAAAAAATGATTTTAATCTATATCTGTGACCTAACGTAATTTTCTTCGTCGGATCGGGATGTGATGATTCCATCTATTTTTCTAGCTCTGAGGGCTGAAAGGATTTCACCGACTTTGGGACCAGATGGAATTCCTAAATTGATAACCTCACTACCATTGAGAGTGGGAGTTACTTTTGAATATATATCCAAATATGTCCCAATCAGCCTTGAGGCTTGCGAATCGCCTATAAAGCAGCGCAGGAGAACAAGTGAATCTGTGTTTCTGTCATCAAAATAATTGGATAGTTGACTTGGTTTCATTACGCCTAATGACTCTACCGCTTTGTGTTCTCTAAAATCGCTTAAAAGTTCTAAGGTATCTAGCACCGTGTTGTTTTCTATTTCATTCAATTGTTTTGTACGAACATTAGATTCTGTCCCTTTGTTACTGTGCACAACCAAGCCTAATCTATAGTAATTCTGTAAGTTATCTTTAGCTATGGGATCGTTCCTGAGAGCTCTAAAAAGTCTTTCTATGTTTTCAGTGTAAGGGAATGGGGTAGGTAGTAATTCTGTAATACCCCAATTAGCTAACTGTTCTAATATGCGTTCTGGGTAAGGTTCCGCAAGTACCCTTGTAATTTCTTGATTTAGGCGACTGTCACTGATTGATTTTATGAAATTAGCATCTCTTTGTATCCAAGATAAGGTGATTTGATCAATTGAAAATTCGAATCTCGCTTTATAAATAGCAGCTCGAATGATTCTTGTTGAGTCATCTTGGAAAGTTGTTTCATAAAGACCTCGCAAGATCTTGTTTTCTAGATCTTTAGCCCCTCCTAATTTGTCGATCAAAAGTCCGAAATTATCAGGAGAAAGGCTCATGGCTAGAGAATTTATTGTGAAATCCCTCCTGTTAATGTCTTCTAGTAAGGTCGCACGTGAAATGGTGGGCAGTGAACCGGGAGTTTCATAGAACTCTGTTCTCGCATTAGCGATGTCCATTGTTGTATCACCTATTTGCAGTTTCACCGTTTTAAACTGAGATTTACTGATAACAGCTGCAAGTGATTTTACCTTTGGGTCTCTGCAAAATGATTCAATGTCTCCATCTAAAACTATGTCGATATCTTCGGACTCTACGCCTAATAAAGCATCGCGAACTACACCTCCAATTAAATAGAGTGTTTCATTTCGTTCCGAAGCTACCTGTCCGAGTTGTTTACACAGTGATAACAGAGCAGGTTCAATATGTGTCTCTATTTGTGTAGATATGTTCATCATTATAAGATTATAAGTAATAATGAACGAAGTTCAAAAGGCGACCTTTGTTTTAGGTAATTAAAGAAGGTTTTATATATATTGAGCATGAGTGAAAGGTATTCCATCGATAAGTGGATCAAGAGTAGTGCTGGCGAATTGGAGACTATTCTAGGCATAAAATTCAATGATCGCCGCCTCCTTCTAAATGCATTTATTCATAGTTCATATATTAATGAAGCCGTTGGCGATGAATTTGACTCGAATGAGAGGATGGAATTCCTGGGCGACTCGATTCTTAACCACACTGTTTCTAGGTATTTGTATGACCGGTTCCCAGATTTAGATGAAGGTTCGCTGACTAGAATACGTTCTGTCCTGGTGAACAAAGAAATGCTATTCAGGATTGCTACCAGATTGGATATCGGAAAATATCTAATATTAGGCAAAGGTGAATACTCTACTGGAGGTGCGCATAAAGAATCTAATTTGGCAAATACAGTTGAAGCTATTATATGTGCGATATATATTGATCAAGGCCAAGATAAAGTAGATTCATTTCTTGTTGGAATCATAGAGGAAATGTGGGATGATTCCATAACTGATGATTCCTATTTAATTGATTCCAAATCACAATTGCAACAAACATCTCAAAAAGTTTATGGGGCTACACCAGTATATGATTTGATTGAGGATGTTCTCGTGAATAATGAACACGTATTTAAAGTTAATGTTGAAATTGGGGACCTGTTTGTAATAGAAGGAAATGGCTCTACAAAAAAACAAGCGGAACAGGACGCTGCTCAAAAAGCTATTCAGGCTATTAATAAAACAGAATGCTAATAATATTCTTCCAGATTTCGATTCAACGATAAAAATGCGATAATGATATTGTTATGAAAGATAAACTTGCTGAAAATATACAAGGTCTCCGATCGCGGCTTGTTTCACATTATATCGATGTTGTGCCGTATAAAGCTGTAGATGATCCAACCAAAATTGCCGCGGCCGCTAATATCGATTCAAGCTCGATAATTAAACTAGATGCTAACGAAAATCCTTTTGGTTCGACTGATGCTGTTACAAAATTGTTCGCGGAATCATCTAACGTTTCCATATATCCAGATGCAGAGCAAACGGTACTAAGAGAGGCGTTGTCCCGATATACTAATATTGACAAAAATCGAATAGTCGCAGGGGCCGGCAGTGACGAACTTATTGATTTAGTGACGCGCCTTTTTGTGTCCCCGGGCGATTCAATCATGATTTCCAGTCCAACTTTTGGAATGTACTCATTTTCCGCAAGTGTTGCCGGGGCTGGCGTTATCGATGTCCCTAGGAATCATGATGATTTTAGTTTAGATGTGGCGGGCATATTGGATCTAATAAAAGATGCCAAACTGATGTTTATTGCGTCTCCTAACAATCCTACTGGTAATACGACCGATAACGCAGATTTGAGAACAATACTTGATACTGGAATACCTTTGGTTGTTGATGAAGCGTATATAGAGTTTAGTGAAGGCGGTTCCAGCTCATTGTTAGAGGAATATTCGAACCTCATGATACTAAGAACATTTAGTAAATGGGCAGGTTTGGCTGGGTTACGTGTTGGATACGGATTATTTCCAGAGGACATAGCGTCGCTTCTTATGCGTGTTAAACCACCATATTCCGTCAGTACTCTTGCTCAAGCAGCCGCTACTAAAGCTCTAGATAATTTTGAGCAATCAGCTGAACAACTGAGAATTATTGTTTCCGAAAGATCGAAGATGTTCTCTTCTTTAAAGGCAATGGCTGATTTAAAGGTTTATCCCTCTCAGGGCAACTTCCTTCTTGTCGAATTTGTCGATAGGAATGCTGAGGAAATCAAAGCCAACCTTTTAAAGAGAGGTATATCGGTAAGATACTTTGATGATAGTGTATTAAAAGATTATTTGAGAATCAGCATAGGTTTACCAAAAGATAACATTAAATTATTGAAAGAACTTGAGAATTTAATGCAGGAGGCAAAGTGATGTCATCGGATGAGGGTAGAATCTCTGAGCAAAATCGAGACACGTCTGAATCGCAGGTTAGTGTATATATAAACCTGGATGGGGCCGCTGACTATTCAGTGAATACTGGGTCGAAAATGTTGGATCATCTTCTTGATCAACTAGGCCGTCACGGAGGTTTTGATCTGAAAATACTTAGCGAATCAACAAACGATCCCGATGGGCATCATGTAGCTGAGGATACCGGGATAGTTCTAGGGAGAGCTTTCAGCGAAGCACTAGGTGATAGAAAAGGGATTAGGAGAATGGGTAATGCCACGGTTCCTTTGGATGAGGCATTATCAATGGTTGCAGTCGACCTCGGAGGTCGTGGCTATTCAGTTTTTGATATGGAGTTCTCAACGCCGATGATAGGAGATCTTAGATCTGAATTAGTCGGGCATGTACTAGAATCTTTTGCTAGAGAAGCAAAAATTAATTTGCATGTGCGTATTCTAAGTGGATCTAACGACCACCACATAGCAGAAGCTACTTTTAAAGCTCTCGCAAAGTCGCTCGATTTTGCAGTACAAATTGATCCTAGATTTGACGATATAGCGCCTTCTACAAAAGGTACTCTAACTAAATAACCAAAATCAGGTTTAACCAAGTTGTTGCGTTGCAGTGTCTCTATCAATCAATTTGTTCCAAATCAAATCGATATTGTTCTATCACAATATTTGCTAGCAGTCGGTGGCACATTTCTTCAATCTTTGCGTTAGCTTCTGCCTCGTTCAAATCTCCGTTTAATTCTAGTTGGATATACTTACCAGAATTGACTTTAGCTACATTGTTATACCCGAGGTTCTCTAAGCCACGCTTTATTGCTAAACCTTCAGGATTATTTACCCCCTGTTTGGGTGTTACGTAAATATGAGCTAAAAATTTCATAATATCTTTAATTACTCCTTGGTACTTTTTTTAATTGGAAGAAATTTCTTTGCTACTGAAAAAATTATTGAGGAAATGGTTCCTATGGTTACTAAGGGCACCAATAGTTTCACTAATATAGGGGTGTCTTCAAATCGACTGAAACCGATTACGGTACTGGCCGCTCCCTGTATTGTGTATATTACTACGATGGCGGAGAAAGCAATTAACAGATATGCGAGCATGCTTTTCATTACTAAAAGACTAACTCTTTTCCTGTTAGCCGTTTATAAACTTCCAAGTACTGTTCAATTGTTGAGTCTTTAACTTCTTGGGTAGGAGTTGGAGGTTTTGATTTTTTATCCCACCCGGTACTTATGAGCCAATCGCGCACGATTTGTTTATCAAAGCTTGGCTGTGACGTACCAGGTGAGTAGGATTCAGCATCCCAATACCGTGAAGAGTCAGGGGTTAGGAGTTCGTCAATAACGTGAATTTTGCCGTCTATGAACCCGTATTCAAATTTGGTATCGGCTAGTATTAATCCTACGGACTCAGCAAATTCTGTCGCTTGTGAATATAATGTTTGGCTGTGTTCTTCGAGTGGCCAAGCTATATTCCCTCCCAAACTTTCCCAGAATTCTTCGATGGTTAATGGCATGTCCCCCGTATCTTCTTTTGTAGTAGGTGTGAATAGTGGTTCGTCGAATTTTTGGCTTTCCTCTAGGTTATCTGGCAAATCGTATCCTTGGACACTCTGGTTCTTTTTATATTCCGCCCATGCGGAGCCGGTGATATATCCCCTGACTATGCATTCCACGTCGATACGCTCAGCTTTTTTTACAACCATAGCTCTTGTAGCAACGTCATCTGGTAGAGTCTCTAAACCAAACTCTTTTGCTACATTAGGCTCATATGCCATACCGATAAAATGATTAGGAACAGCGGCGCCTGTATACCTTAACCAAAGGGCTGATATCTCGGATAGAACTATGCCTCTACCGGGGATGCCTTCTGGGAGCATGACATCATAAGCGGAAACTCTGTCGGTGGTAACCATCAGAAGTGCATTACCTAAATCGTAAGTATCTCTAACTTTGCCTTTATGAAAAGGATTATCTAAATTGGTTTCTAATAGTGATTCCATAGTATTGAATGACCACCTTGTTTATCTTTTGTACAAACTTATTTTCTTACACACCCCATTGTAAATCGCTATTAATTGACGTGCTACCCATATTTTAGAATTTGTATGGATCTAAATGGAGAAGTCAAAACCTATATTTTTTGTAAATCGATATACACTGTATCGTACATCGAGTATATTTTTGTTAAGGAGCCTTTTGTGTTTATAGATCTTAATTCAAATGTAGATGATTCGAAACCACCGTCTCGTTCTCTATTTGAATATGTTAAAGAAGTGCTTACTAGACCCCAATGGATTATGAGTGATATATCAATTGATAAACCGTATAAACACGCTATCAGTATTCTATTAATAATAGGCGTAACGCTTGGTTTGGGTTTGGGATTTCATGGAAGTCTTTGGTTCCGGAGCGGAATTGTTGGTGCTTTTTATGGCGGTGTTTTTTTTCCATTTGTATTTGGAATTAGTTTATTGATTCTAGCGGCCCTATTCTACTGGTTTGGTAAAACTTTGGATGGATCGGGTACCTATTCGGAAATAGCCGTACCTGTAATATTCGCGTCTATACCAATCTTTGCTGTGAATTTGATCCCTCTTATTGATTTATTTGTGAGCTCTGTGTCCTATTTTATAATCTTACCTGTTCTAATTGTTGTAATAGGTGCCACAATACGGCTCGTCTATTTTGCTGTCATGGCGGGTCATAGATTTTCTGGCTTTCAATCAGTTCTTACTTTGACTAGCCCTATTCTTTTTGCGGGGTTGGTTCTAATGGCCGTATTCTTTGTTACTGTTGTGGGGTCATTGATTTCTTTTGGGTAATAGGAACTCTATTTGAATAAAATATTGTATACTTGACTCAGTGATTGTTTCACGTATAGTGGTTTTGAGGTGTAAATATGTCTATCCCGAATCTACCAGAGTTAATGCTAATATTGTTTATCGTCCTGCTTATTTTTGGTGCAGGAAAATTACCAGATGTTGCCAGTTCTTTGGGCAAGTCAATTAAGGAATTCCGTACAGGTTTACAAGTGGGAGAAACTAACAGCAGCGATGAAATAGAGGAGAAACCAAAAGGTGATGGGACCACTTAAAAAACTCTTCTTTAGATATCTACTTGTCGGATGCTATTCTCGCCAGAACTAAACCTATTTCAAACAGAACCCATATTGGGGCTGCCCAAATTAGCATGTTTATTGGGTCACCGGTAGGTGTTATAACGGCTCCAGCAATAACAGATAGTAGTATTGCAAATTTCCTCTGCTTTGCAACCTTTCCGGGATCTAGGATTCCTATTTTTGCTAATACGAACATAACGACTGGAATTTGGAATATGAATCCCATGACAAACATGAGCCAAAGCGTGGTTCCTACTACGCTTCTCACACTAATTTGAGGGGTTACCAGGTCTCCTAGAAACGTTGGAAGAAACTTCATCATGAATGGTAATAGTAAGAAGAACGAAAATGATATTCCTAAAAAGAATAGTGTAAAAACTATTGGCAGAGAGTAGTATACGTAGCGCTTTTCCTTTTTTTCTAGAGCAGGGTTTATAAACATTATGGTTTGAAAGGAAATCACTGGGAACGCCACGAACAAACCTGCAACTATGGCCACCTTCATAGACACCCCTAACCCCTCTGTTACCCCTATTTGAACTATTTCTACCCCGTCAGGAAACGGCATTAGAAGCATTGCTATGATTTGTCTATTAAACGCGAAGGCAACTACCGCCGTTATCATTACAAAAATGAATATCCACGTAACCCTTTTTCGTAATTCGTTTAAATGACCTGTTATGGGCATTTCTGTTTCGTTGTTGTCCATGTTTTGTTATCTAACTATTCAATATCTTTTTTGCCGTTAGTTTCGGGTTCCTCGGTCTCAGTAGGACGGGGAATTTCTTCGACGCTAATCTTATTAATTTCACTATTAATATCATTTACCAAATAATTATAGTTACGTTTTACAGTTGCAATAGCGGATCCTATTTGGCCAATAAATTCCACCGCTCGGGTTGGGCCGAATATGATAAAAGCAAAAACAGCAATAAACAATAATTCCGGCGTTCCCATATTAAGTATTTCCATTTACGATCACCTAACACTCATTTTTTGGTGGATCCAGGTCAATGTTACCTCATATCACGCAACTAAGGCTTTTCAATATCCCGATTCATCCCTATGATAAACATAATTTAGTTTAAATCTGCGTTGATTTCAAAAAGGAAATATTTTGATTACATCAGATTTGTATTATCTGAACTTAGTTGTTTTGATTCCTTTTATTTCGGCTTTAGTAATATTATTGATTCCTGCCAATTATTCGAGGTATATTTCTTCTTTTGCGGTAGTCGCTACCGGTGTAACTATGCTCATATCTATCTACCTATGTATTAGTTACTATTTAGATGATAATTACATAACTGGCACTTTTAGCCCTTTGACATCAATACAGTGGCTTCCTTCTCTAGGTATAACATTCCAATTGGGTATGGATGGTATCTCAGCACTTATGTTGCTACTTAATGGATTAGTAGCTTTTGGTGGAACTTTGATTGCTACTAGGATAGAGAATCGTAATAAAGAATTTTTCGTCCTTTATCTACTTTTGGTTTCAGGAGTAAATGGGGTTTTTGTTGCCCTAGATTTATTTTTCTTTTTCTTCTTTTACGAGTTAGCCGTTATTCCAATGTATTTACTAATAGCAATTTGGGGAAGTTCTACAGATTTCCGTACATTCGCTAAATCTCAAGATTTTGCTCGAACTAAAGAATACAGCGCAATGAAATTAGTTATTTACCTGAGTTTGGGTAGCGTGCTTGTATGGGTGGCCTTTATCGGGTTATATATGTTTTCTGATATACACACGTTCGACTTTATGATTCTGCGCGAGCAAGAATTTAGTAGAGAATTTCAACTTGTAATGTTTCCCCTAATTGCTATTGGTTTTGGATCTCTTGCTGGCTTATGGCCTTTCCATACGTGGTCTCCAGATGGTCACGTAGCTGCTCCTACGTCGGTTAGCATGTTACACGCGGGAGTCCTGATGAAATTAGGGGCTTATGGGATACTGCGCATAGGGTTAGAACTTATGCCCGAAGGTGCAGCTTTTTGGATGCCTGTAGTAATATTACTGGCTACCGTTAATGTGGTTTATGGTGCTATATCTGCAATGGGGCAAAATGACCTCAAATACGTTATCGGTTATTCCAGTGTCAGCCATATGGGTTACGTGTTATTGGGACTTGCTACATTAAATGTGTTGGGTGTTACGGGCGCCGTACTGCAAATGTTTTCGCATGGGATAATGACCGCTCTATTTTTTGTTGTGGTAGGAGGTATATACGAAAGAACCCATACGCGGGATATCGGCGTTTTGCAGGGCTTGTTTAAAAATATGCCAAAATCAGGATTGCTATTTACTATCGCCGGTCTGGCAAGCTTAGGGCTCCCTGGATTAAGCGGCTTTGCTGCAGAGTTGCTTGTGTTTATAGGCGCATTTCAGTACAACCCGATTATTGGGTCTTTGGGTGTTTTTGCGGCTGCGATAACAGCTGTTTATATCTTGAGACTAATAGGGCGAATATTTTTTGGACCTATCGACGATAAATGGAAATCCGTTACGGATTCTTCAAGAGTAGAATATTTGGCAGGTGCTATTCTTGTAGCATTTATTGTTGGTGTTGGCGTTTGGCCATTTCCCTGGATTGAATTAATCGATGGTAGTGTTTCTTCAATTATTGGGAATTTGTCTTGAAATCACTGGAGGGCGAAGTGTATTTGAAACTGATTACGCAATTGGAGTACGAAAATGAGTTACGCTGTGTGAATTGTTCTATATACTGTTTAGATAATAGGAGCGATGGATAATATGCCAACCGATTACGCTTTTAACTACACTGCAGTTATTGTTGCCGCCGGTTTTGGGTTCGGGGGGATTGGATTTACTTTCATTCTTTCTAGGTTGCTCGCTCCAAAACGGCCGTCCCTAATGCAAACGATCGCATACGAATGCGGGATTATTCCTGAGGGCCAAGGAAACACGAAATATAATATTCGATACTATTTGTTTGCACTGTTTTTTCTGATTTTTGCTGTAGAAGCAGTCTTTATGTTTCCCTGGGTCGTAGTATTTTTAGCTTTGCCTAGTTCTGCGTTTATTTCTATGATGATATTCTTAGCGATTCTTATATTTGGTTTGGCATATGCATGGAGAAAAGGAGTTTTACAGTGGCGATAGAACCTGGAAGTTTGAGTGATCCTAGTAATAGTAAAGATAGATTGACCCTTCCCGAAGAGGCGAAGGGTGTTTGGTCTGATATTAAAGAAAACAGAAAGAGCGGTATATCTGGAGTAGTAACTCTTAAGAGCGAAGAGCTCTTTGCGATGGCTCGTAAGTCGTCCCTGTGGCCTCTTACTTTTGGCTTGGCTTGCTGTGCAATTGAGATGATATCAACATATATGCCAAACCATGACTTTGACCGATTCGGTGTTGTTACGTGGCCGTCTCCAAGGCAGTCGGATGTAATGATCGTCGCTGGTACTGTTGTAAAAAAAATGGCTGAACCTATAAAACTACTGTATGAACAAATGGCGTCACCAAAATGGGTGATAGCAATGGGCTCTTGTGCTACTTGTGGCGGCCCATATACTCGGTCCTATTCTGTTGTAATGGGAGTCGACCAAATTATACCTGTGGATGTGTACGTACCTGGTTGCCCTCCTCGCCCTGAGGCACTGTTAGGCGGAGTCATGGAGTTACAAGACATTATTCAAAACGAACCTAGGAAAAAAAGAGGACTGTAAGTGTCAACTGATAATTTCAACCAATACACAACAGAAGAATTTGAAACGGCAACACGAGCTGTTTTAGGTGATATTAAAGCAACTGTTGAACCAAATTTTGGGGAGTTAGGTATTGTTTGTGACAGGTCAGACATAGTCGCTATATGTAAAATTGTTAAACAGGACCCCGGTATCTCTATGGAGTATCTCCGATCAATATCAGTGGTTGACTGGGTCGAACACATGGAAGTTGTATACCATTTGTCTTCCATTAAACATATGAATCGTATCGTGATCAAAGTGGTGATACCCCTAGAAGATTTAAAGATTGATTCTGTCATCACAGTTTGGTCTGGGGCCGATTGGCATGAAAGGGAAGGGCATGACCTTTTTGGAGTTGAGTTTATAGGGCATCCTGACATGTCACCTTTAATTCTCTATGAAGGTTTTGAAGGATTTCCTGGTAGGAAGAGTTTTGAAATACCGGTCCAGGAGACTTTTTATGGAGACTAAAGCGACAGTGATTAGGGATGAGAATAGTGAGACAGCTGAATTAAGAATTAATATGGGTCCGCAGCATCCTGCGACCCATGGAGTTTTTCGTATGGTGTTAACGCTTGATGGAGAACGAGTTGTTACAGTAGAACCTCATATCGGATATCTCCACCGAGGCTCTGAAAAATTGACCGAAGGTGAGAATTTCCAACAAATCACTACATTATTTGATCGGCTTGATTACATATCTAATTTTAATAATGAATGGGTCTACGTACGCACTGTAGAACGTGCGATGGAAGTGGAGATACCGGAACGGGCCGAATTCATCAGAATTATTTTAGGAGAGTTGAACCGGATAGCAAGCCATTTTTTGTTTTACGGTACATATGGTCTTGATATCGGCGCAATGAATCCAGTGATGATAGGTTTTAGAGAGCGTGAAAGAATCCAAGCTCTTTTCGAAGGTGTATCTGGGGCACGAATGATGCACAATTACTTTAGAGTTGGCGGCGTTAAAGAAGATTTACCAGACGGTTTTGTACCTGCAATTAATGCTTTATTAGAGCACCTAAAAAAAGGTTATGAAGACGCAAAGAACATTTTAACTGAAAGCGAAATATTTATTGAACGAACGGCTGGTATAGGTGCCTTAGATGCGGAGAGGACCTTGGATTATGGAGTCACTGGCCCTGTATTGAGGGCCGCTGGAGTCGATTACGATATACGGAAAGCGGATCCTTATTCCATGTATTCAGATCTTGATTTTAGCGTACCACTTGGGAGTCATGGTGACTGTTATGATCGATACATGGTCCGCATGCTGGAAATTGAGCAATCAATAAAAATTATTGAGCAGTGTATCAGAAGGCTTCCTGATGGACCGATTCAAGGGAAAGTATCTAGAATACTTAGGCCTCCTGAAGGTGATTTTTTTGTTCATGGTGAAAACCCAAGAGGAGATTTGGGAGTTTATTTAGTTTCTACTGGAGGGACTGTTAGGCCATATCGACTCAAAATCCGGGGGCCATCCTTTTCGAATTTGATGGCACTGAGTTCTATGATGGAGGGCGCGTATTTAGCAGACTCTACCGTAATTCTGGGATCACTGGATATTGTCTTAGGTGAGGTGGATCGGTGAATATTAGTGATTACATATCAATATTTGCTATCGTTTTTGTTATGTTCAATGGAATATTGGGTTCGGTCTTGGTAGTTATCTACGGTGAAAGAAAAGTATTAGCACGACTCCAGCAACGTATAGGTCCGTCCAGAACTGGGCCGTGGGGAATTTTGCAAACTCTTGCAGATGCTGTGAAACTTGTTTTGAAAGAGGATATTCGACCCCAGAATTCAGATAGGATCATTTTTTATCTTGCGCCACTAATAATATTCACGCCTATTTTTATGCTGTGGGTTGTTTTGCCATTTGGGTCTGGATTGGTTTTAGGTGATATAGATTTAGGGTTATTTTATGTATCTGCATTACTCGGATTGTCTGTTGTGGGTATGGTTGCGGCAGGGTGGTCGTCCAATAGTAAATATGCGATGTTAGGAAGCGCTAGATCTGCAGCTCAGCTTATAAGTTACGAACTACCTCTTATACTATCAATCTTGTCTGTAGGTTTATTTGCTCAACTGTTCACTGATAATCCCTTTAATTTGTCAAGTATCGTGAATGCTCAAGCGGGATTGCCATTCATATTTGTGATGCCATTGGCCTTTGTATTGTTTTTGATAGGAGGCCTTGCGGAGACAGCGAGGATACCGTTCGATATACCCCACGCCGATGAAGAGATAGTAGGTGGAGCCTTTGTTGAGTACAGTGGCATTAGATGGGGAGCATTTCAACTGTCAGAATATACAGGTTTAATAACAATGGCGTTTTTGGCATCAATTCTTTTTCTGGGAGGATGGTCAGGCCCGTTTAGTGACAAATTTGTCTGGCTTCAACCATTCTATATTTCGAGTAAAACAGCATTTATTATTCTTTTGGCATTTTGGATAAGAGCCCCGCTCCCAAGACTCAGAATTGACCAATTAATGGCGTTCGCGTGGAAGGCCATTATACCCATTTCGTTTGCAAATTTTATTTTGGTGTCGCTGGTAGTTTTTATCGGGGATCGTATTAGCCTACCTATCTTTCAGATTCAACTGATATTAGGCCTTCTGAATTTAATTTCAATGATTGCGTTAGCCTATTTACTTACGTCTAGGCGGAAAAGGCGCTTGGCGGTATATAGGGAAAGATGGGGGGAGAAATAGGATGTTCACGGCATTATTTTTGTTCTTCTTGTGGAGACCAATTTCCTTGGGTACAACTACCGGATTGTTCACAGCATTAAAGCATGCCTTCCGTCGGCCAGTAACTTTGCAATACCCTACGGAGCAACCAGTTTTGGCTCCTAGATTTATGGCACACCCTGTTTTGACTTGGGATTTTGAAGTAGACGAGCCATATTGCACAGGTTGTCTTATATGTATGAAGATTTGCCCTACGGACGTAATTACCGTTTCAATGAAAGATAATGAAAAATTTGCATCGGAAGACAGTAAGAGACGCAAAATAGTCGATGATTTTAAATTGGACGTAGCTGATTGTATCATGTGTGGTTTGTGCGTAGATTATTGTAATTTTGATGCGATCGTTATGTCAGATCACTTTGACGCTTCAGTTGATAACAGATCGAACTTGGTTCATGACTTGCAAACATTGCTGGATGAAGGAAAAGGTCAGCAAGAAAAAGGACGTTGGTCTCCGCCTGCTACTAAAAAATCCCAGAGGCGCTCAGCTGCTCAGGCTAAAGTTTCGAAACCGAGCTCAAGTGAAGAAGCAAAAGAATCAACAAGTGAAGAGAATGAAATTGAGACTGATTAGACCTGAATGCACCAATATAAAAAGGATGATTAATTAGAATGCAACTCTTTCTGACGTCCCTGACGGCCAGCATAATACTTTTTAGTTCTTTGGGTGTTGTGCTTACCCGAAATGTTGTTCATGCAGCTATTTTTTTGCTGGTCACCTTAATCGGGGTCAGTGCATTATTTTTGGTCCAATTAGCAGAATTTTTGGCTTTAGTTCAAATATTAATTTACGCTGGCGCTGTCATTATTGTATTGATGTTTTCTATTATGCTCACCCGTGAAACAGAACAAACCGCGGTCTCAAACAATACTGGTAAATTAATGCTAGGTGGCGTTTCTCTTTTGGTATTTGCGGGGTTTTGTTTTGCAATATTTATGACCGACTGGATTATCGCAGACTATGTGTCAAATGAGGCTGGTCGTTTTGTGGCGTTGGGGAAGGCGTTGTTTAGTGACTTTCTAGTGCCATTTGAAATAGCTTCCCTCGTATTATTGGTTGCTCTGGTCGGCGCAGTGATTTTAACTAGGGAGGGCAGAGAAGGAGCATGATAGAACTTCAAATATTACTTGTCACAGCTGCTGCAGTATTTTGTATCGGACTTTACGGAGTGTTGTCTCGTAAGAACGCAGTTCTGGTTTTGATGTCGGTCGAACTGATGCTTAATGCGGTGAATATTAATTTAGTGGCATTCTCTCGTTATGTTTTTTCTTCTAATGTTGTTGGGGAAGTGCTGGTTGTTTTTATTATTACAGTGGCCGCGGCGGAAGTCGGGTTGGCTATGGCGATAGTTCTTAGGCTATTCCGTAATTGGCGAACTATTAACTTGGACAATGTTTCTAAGATGAAAAACTGAGAAAATTGAAATGAATATCGATGATTTAATACAGATCTCAAATTTAGCAGTACTTGTGCCATTATTGCCAATGGCATCTTTCGTGGTGCTGACGGTGTTCGGTTTGTACAAGAAAAGTCAAATTGCGTCCTCTATTAGCATAGCTTCAATTTTTTCGTCATTTATTGTTTCTTTGCTCTTATTAGCTTCTTTGTTATCTGAAGGTAATGTTGAAGGAAATTGGACTTGGATGAGTATATCCTCCTTCACCTTTAATATTGGCTACACCCTTGACCCCATATCAGTGTTGATGGCATTGTTGGTTACGTCTGTATCTCTATCAGTACAAATCTACTCGATTTCATATATGAGTGGCGACCCCCGATATGGATGGTACTATGCGGCGCACTCTATTTTTGCTTCTTCTATGCTTGCTTTGGTTTTGACTAATAGCTTGTTATTTCTATATATTTCTTGGGAATTAGTCGGATTATCATCCTTTTTACTTATCGGGTTTTGGTATGAGAAACGCTCGGCGGCTGAGGCAGCCAAGAAAGCTTTTATCACTACCAGGTTTGGCGATGTTGGGTTACTTATAGCCATCATTATGTTGTATTTGGAGACTGATACATTTCATATACAAGAGATAGTATCCAATTTGGGGATGATTGACGGCTCTAAATTGACGCTAATCGCGTTTCTTCTCTTTTTGGGAGCAATGGGTAAAAGTGCGCAAATTCCATTTCACATATGGCTGCCAGATGCTATGGAAGGTCCCACCCCGGTAAGTGCCCTTATACATGCTGCTACGATGGTCGCCGCAGGCGTTTTCTTAGTAGCTAGATTATTCGAAATTTTCATATTGCAATCCTCTGTACTGTGGTTCATTTGTTTAGTAGGGGTATCCACATCAATACTCGCGGGATTTATGGCTCTTGGACATATAGATTTTAAAAAGATTCTTGCGTACTCAACCGTAAGTCAGCTAGGTTTGATGTTCGTTGCACTTGGCGCATCGGGCCTCGGGCATCACGAAACGTACAACTCCCCTGCGGCTGGACTTTTCCATCTAGTTACCCACGGTTATTTTAAGGCTCTACTATTTCTAGTTGCGGGTGTCGCACTGCATTCAATCCATAAATCATCAGCAACAATATATGAAGTAAGGGGCATGAGAATCAATGCTCCGATAACATCTATTGCTATGTTAATAGGTGCCCTTTGCTTAATTGGCATCCCTCCGTTTAGCGGTTTTTTTAGTAAGGAAATGATTTTAGCCGCGCCGTTGGAAATAGGTGGTGTAGGGGGCACTCTATTATTTTTGGCTGTACTATTTTCCTGTTTCTTAAGTGCAATATATATGACGAGATTAGTTTTGGTTGTTGTACAAGGAGATCCTTTAGTGGACCAGGGGCGAGTAACCGACCCTCCTTTCGCCATGATTTTACCGATTATTGTTTTAACTGGGACATCAATTATTTCTGGAATTGTTCTTGTAGGGCCCTTTAATATATTGGGATTTATTTCGGAAGGTTTGAGTTTTCATGTGGATTACGTTCTTGCAAGTTTATCCGTAGTAATAGGTGTAGGCGGCATAATTATAGGTTTAATCTGTTTTAATAAAACCGATAAACTTTCACCAGATGTAGGTAGATATTTGAAGCCTTTAAGCGTCTGGGTTGATGGTGGATTCTATTTTGATAAGGTTACAAACTGGATGATACAAAAAGGGACTCTAGCTTTTGCAAATCTTGTAGCAGTTTTTGATAGAAAAATTATTAATGACCTTTTTGTTGATGGTATCGGCATGTCCCCAAATTTTATGGGGGGATTGTTGCGGGTCACTCAAACAGGATATATCGCCCACTATGTCACGATTCTCGCGGTTTCAGTCGTGATACTATTTGGAATAGCTACACTGGCGTGAATAGGAGATAGATGAATGAACTGGTCGCTTCTTTTCCCTGCATACAGTGTACTTGCTATTGCATTCTCAGTTATGCTCCTGGATATCATTTTCCCTAAATTGAATAAATCAACTATGGGTTATTTCTCAGGATTCACTCTTTTAGTGACTTCGTTCCTTGTCTGGTTTGTTTTTCCAGGTAAGTCAGAAACTTTTGGATCCGGAATCATGATTTTTGATCAATTCACCCGATATTTTATAGTTTTCTTTATGTCACTGGCAGGACTAACCATAATATGCTCTACAAAATTTATTGAGTCATTAGAACATGGGGCTGAATACTACGGACTTTTGATTCTTTCTGTGGTGGGTGCTATGGGTATGGCTGCCTCTAAAGAGCTAGTTACTGCATATATTTCGCTTGAATTGTTATCGTTTTGTTTGTACGTTTTGGTTTCGTTTTCGTGGAAAGAGAATAGGGCCAATGAAGCAGGGATTAAGTACATATTATTGGGTGCCGTAGCGTCCGCATTTATGTTGTTTGGGATAAGTTATATTTACGGTGTTGTCGGTTCAACGATGTACAACGAAATTTCTGACGTTGTTTTGAATTCTCTTAACCCTGGATTGATTTTAGGTTTGGCCCTTCTAACAGCTGGCCTTGCTTTCAAAATAGCAGCTGTGCCATTTCATATGTGGACTCCAGATGTATATGAAGGAGGGCCGATACCTATAAGCGCCTATCTAGCAGCTGCGAGCAAAGCCGCTGCTCTAGCTATGATGATGCGATTAGCGGCTTCTGTTTTTAGTAATGTCCTAGAGGTGTGGTCAATAATAATGATTCTTCTCGCAGTAGCGAGTTTGGTATTGGGTAATTTAGTAGCGATACGCCAAACGAATATTAAACGCTTAATGGCGTATTCAAGTATCGGGCAGGTAGGATTTTTCTTACTAGGAATAGCTGCTTTTGTTTCTAATAACCCGAGTGAGCCGGCTGCAGGACTACTGATTCATGCTGTAAGTTATGGCGTGGCAACACTAACCGCGTTCATGGCAATACTAATTGTTTATAACCAAACCGGTGTTGAAGAAATTAAAGACTATGCTGGGCTTTCCAAGCGAAACCCGTTTATAGCGTTAGTCTTGACTGTCTCCTTCTTTAGCTTAGCGGGGTTTCCATTTTTCGTTGGATTCGCTTCAAAATTCTATTTATTCACCACTATTTCTGTTGCAGGGAACCATTTCCTTGGGTTGGTAGGGTTGGCAATTTTAGCGAGCATTATTTCGATGTACTATTATTTGAAGGTGATAAAAACAATGTACGTCGACGAACCTAATGAATCCGGTAGTATTCCGATAATGATTAATATACCGATGAGGGTGGTATTTATTTCTCTCACCCTTTTAATTGGGTTAGGTGGATTGTACGTTCTACCCCTTGCAAGGGCCGCTGAGGTCGCTGCCCGTAGTTTGTTTGTATAATCAAGTGAATATATAGAATGCGAGATTTATAGAATGCCATCTTATACTGCAGTGATGTTTCGAGAAGAAGACGGGCGCTATTTGGGGAAAATTCCGGTTATCCCTGAAATTACTAGTGTTCAGAAAACCAGAGATGTTGTCCTGAAGGATTTGAAATTGCGGTTGCAAGAAAAACTTTCCCAACTAATGAATGAAGGGTTACCTATCCCCAATGAAGATTGGGTGCCGGCGAGAACTATTTGGGTCACCAATCCTAGAAGAGGGGATTCAGTCCCGTATTTAGCAAGCATAGAAAAACTAGAATCTGACTCGTATGTTGCAGTTCCGACAGCTTTTCCTGAATTGAAAGTCACCGGCGAAACAGTAGAAGATACTCTAGAAATCCTGAAATTTAATATCCACAAAAAATTGGAGTTAGCTGTATCTAGGGGTGAACATTTTCCTATTCAGGATGAACATGACGTTTACATAATCAAAATTTGAAACCTTGTAGTGGCGTGGTTTCTATATACCCGCGATTAAAGAGTCTATTTCTGATAATTCATCTGTTGAAAGGGTCCACTCCGCAGCCTTAGCATTGGATTCTATTTGTTCGGGTTTTGTAGCTCCTGTAATAACGGACGCGACCTGCTCTCTAGCTAACAGCCACGCGACTGCTAATTCTGAAATAGTATGCCCCAAACTCTGGGCAAACGGTTCCAACAATCCTAGTAATTTGAAATTTCTATCGTTCAGAAACTTATCTTTGTAAGGCCCATCTGGCATAGTAGCAATTCTAGTTCCTTCCGGCAGAGCAGAACCAGGGTGGTATTTCCCTGTTAATATTCCGCTAGCGAGTGGGTAATAAGGAATTATACCAAGGTTATATTCCTTAGCGGCTGGAATTATTTCGTTTTCAATCTCCCGGTTTGTCAGGTTGTACTCTGGTTGTATGCTCACAAACTTTTCTAGTCCCATGTAGTTACTTATCTCCATCGCTTGTGAAATTTGCCACCCTTGGAAATTAGAACATCCAACATAAAGAATCTTACCCTGCCTTATAGCGTCATCCAGGGTTTGCAGGGTTTCTTGGATATGCGTTGACTCATCAGGAAAATGAATCTGATACAGATCTATGTAATCGGTATCTAAACGTTTTAAGCTGGCGTTAATTTGATCAGTCAGATGTTTCCTTGAATTTCCACCTTCATTTGGTCCGGGGCCCATTTTACCTCCGCCTTTTGTTGCCAAAACAACTTCTTCGCGGTGGCCCTTTAAAGCTTTTCCGATAAAGCTTTCAGATTCACCAATGGAGTAAATGTTTGCTGTATCGATAAAGTTAACGCCCGAGTCTATAGACGTCTTTATCACTTTTTCGGTACCTTCATAGTCTAGCCGCCTGCCAAAATTATTTGCTCCTAAACCAACTGAAGAAATCATAAGACCGGAAAATCCAAGTTTGCGCTGTTCCATCAAAATTCCTCCTAGATAATCATTATATTATATAGTTATATAAGAGTTAATTGATATCATAATTAATTATATATTTTTAGACGTTACTAGAAAGGTAAGCATGGCTAATTTGGACGCCTCGGTAGAAAAAATATTAACGACCGATTATGTAGGCAGGCCTTTTGTGTACATGGAAACTACGGAATCTACCCAAAATGAAGTGGCTAGGTATGCAGTAAAGGGTGCCTCTGAAGGACTTGCTGTAGGAGCTGGCTATCAATCCCAAGGTAGAGGGAGATTGGATAGACAATGGATTAGTACAGAGGGGTCATCGATTTTGGTCTCCGTGTTACTTAGGCCAGACGAGGACTACGTCAATCACATTGTTATTATGGCGGCTTTAGCTTTAGAGTCATTTATCGGCGAACTTGATAATGATATACCAGCTCAAATTAAGTGGCCAAACGATATTCTAATACAGGGTAAGAAAGTTGCGGGGATATTAGTAGAGCGGATTAAAAGCGACCAACCTGGTGTTAACGATATAGTAATACTTGGTATGGGTATCAATATGAATTTAGATACATCGAAAATTCCTGAAATCTCAGATATTTCCACCAGCATATATAATTTCACTGGCGAAAAAGTTGATTTGATTGGCGGCTATAAACTTCTTTTTGAAAATCTTGAAAAATATTATGAATCATTGAAAATGGGGACAGATTTACTTTCGATTTGGAAAGATAAGCTTATTACGATAGGTAGACCAGTGCAGATCGAAAATGGCGGCGAAGAGTTTAACGGGATAGCCGAAGATGTGGATGATACAGGTTCGTTAATTGTACGTCGGCAAGATGGATCCTATACGAGTGTTGTCGCGGGCGACGCTCTAATTGTAAGCGAACAAATAACTTAATTCATAATAATTATATAATGCTAATGAATGACCATCTAAAGTTGGCTACAATAGGAATCGAATATCAAAATTAAATTTAGTAACCACTGAGAGATATGATACGACGATGAATGGCGAAATTATAAAGGGCGTAAAAGGATTTGATGACGTCTTCGATAAGAACTATTCTGTTAAATCACGAATAGCAAGTATGTTGATGGGAAAATTCAATAATTGGGGATATGTAAGGGTTGAAGCCCCACTTTTTGAGAGTACAGAATTATTTTTGCGAAAATCTGGGGGCGAATTAGCGTCCAGACTATATAGGTTGAAAGATTCCAGTGTTGGAGACGTTTCTGTGCGGCCAGAGTTCACCTCTTCGGTAATCAGATCTTTGATTGGTCAAGGGTTGGATGACAGATCGCCGAGGAGAGTTTTATATTCTGGTCCAGTATACCGAAGACCTTTAAGCGACACCGCTGACGAAAAAGAGACAATGCAGGTGGGCGTAGAACTCCTGGGATCAGAAGGCCTTCTGGGTGATAGTGAAATCATTTCAATGGTCCTAGCAGGGCTTGAAACATTTAATATTAGTAAAGCAATTTTTAAATTAAATAACTTAGAAATGCTTTTTAATCTTCTGGATTCCTTCAGCCTTTCTGATAGGGCAAAGTTGTTCATAATGGCTAACTTAGAAGCATTAAAGAATGATTCGGCAAAATACGGCATCGATCAATTGTGGATGAAAGCCCAAAAGGAAGGGCTAGTTTCACGGGATGATAAAACAATTGAGCTTGATTCAAATGAAAGAAGAAATGATTCTAGGTCGTCTATAAGAAAACACCTTTCAGAGATGGAGAATATTTGGATCGGCCGCAGAAGTTCGCTGGAAGTAGAAAAGCGCTATATTGATAAATTTGATAACGACCAAGACCCAAAGGTATTTAATGAAGCTCTTAGTTTTATGGGGGAATTTGCTAAGTTAGCAGGGACCGGAATGGAAGTTATAGAGGGTGCAAAAGCTATTCTTACTGCGCACGGGATATCTACCAAATTTTTAGAGAACCTTAAAGATATTGTGGCTATGTTGGATAGCATACCGCTTAGCGGTGAAATTGGTTTGGAATGGGATATGGGATTTGCACCTGGTTTGTCGTATTACTCAGGGCTGGTTTTCCAAGTGGCAGCTGATGGAGAAAACCGCTCTCCTATTTGCGTTGGAGGAAGGTACGATGGTTTAACTAAAGCTTTAGGAGGGGTTGATTTTCCGGCTCTAGGTTTTGCGTATTCTGTTGATTCACTTCTATCTTCTCTATCATCAGAACAAATTCAAGCGATTGTTGCTGGTGACGATACCCCAAATAAAACTATTGTAGTTCAACCTCGGAACCATTCTGATATAGGCGAATCGATTCGCTGGGCCGAACATTTGAGAGCGGAAGACGTAAAGAATGTGGTAATACTCGGAGGATTCATAGGAAAACAAAATCTTGCTCAGGAGTACGCAGTTAGTGTTGGTGCTGAGGAGCTTATTTTCGTAGATGGTGATGATCATGAATCTGTTTTACTGAAAAGAGATTCATAAACATGACACTAAAGTTAGCTTTACCTAGTAACAAAGAGTTGTATGGAAAATCAGTTGAATTTTTTGAAAATACTGGTATCGATATTAGTGCGAAAGGACGATCACTAAGAGCCTCGATTACTGGTTTGCAGAATGCGACTGCTTTGCTTCAGCGATCAGCTGATATACCAAATAATGTTGATAACGGCAATGTTGACTTGGGAATTGTGGGGCTCGATCGATATTTGGAATCTGCAGACCCATCAGGTGATTCTGCCATTATAATCCCAGATCTTGGGTTTGCTGAATGCAAACTGGAAATCGCTGTTCCTGAAGTATGGATTGATGTGACCTCTATTTATGATGTTGCAGATCTATCCGTAATATTCAGGCGCCAAGGAGACGAGCTTCGTATAGCAACAAAATATCCTAATTTGACTCAGAACTTTCTATATGAACATGGAATAAACTATTTTACTTTGGTGGCAGCTGCCGGAGCGATGGAGGCGGCACCCTTAATGGGTTACGCCGATGCTATCACTGATATTGTAGAGACAGGTAATACTATGAGGGAAAATCACCTTAAAGTATTAACTGACGGTACTATATTAGAATCTAAAGCAGTACTAATTGGTAACACTAGCAGTTTGAGTAAAATAGACAGCGAAGATGGTAGTTTTAGTGAATTGCTTTCTATATTTAAAAAATCATCGATCAAGTATGAAGAAATACTGAAGGCCAGCAATAATGATGGTAAAGAGCGTTAGTTATATGATTAAGTATATTTGTTGCCCCAGGATACTATGATGCCACTGTTATCCGTACATATGAGTATAGTTCAAGAGGTAATCGGGGAACTCCCTTTGGATAACTACCTAGGGGCAGCACTTATTGGATCTACTGCGCCTGATAGAAGAGTAATGACTGGACAAGAACGCTCAGAGACTCATTATTTTGAACTAAAAAAAGATACTATTGGTGATGGCTTACGAAATATGAGAAGTAGATACCCCTCCATATTCTCGGGAGCAAAAAAGAATGGCCCTTCTGCACAGGCATTCCTTATCGGATATGTATCGCATCTGGTCGCTGATGAAACATGGATTGTGGATGTTTATAGAAAATATTTTGAAACAGATGAGTACTTTGGAAACAACCCTTTAAAAAACATCATTGATCGTGCTTTTCAATATAGTATTGAAAGAGATATTAGACGTGATAAAGATGTTGTAGGGTATTGGCGTAGGAATATAACTGATACACAGCTTACCCTTGTTGATAGAGAATTTATGCCTATACAAGTTATGGAAGATTGGAAGCGATTTATTCTTGAACGAATTATGACCTGGGCCGCTGATTGGAACGAATTTCCAAGACTTATCCAGAGATTCATCGATGAAATTGATGTTGATGATGCTACTTTGCAGAAAAACCTTGATAACCCTCAATTGATGTTAGACCAAATTCAAACAACGCTGCCTAGTTCGTTGGTAATGAACTATCGAAATGATGTAGTTAAGCACACTCTAGAAATTGCTGAGGAGATACTTAATTGAGAATATTAACCGGCTTACAAAACGCTATTGACACCTTAATTCCTGTTCACCCATGGTTTCATCCCGTGGCATCAGATTCCACCTTGGAATTTATTGAATCAGTATTTGGACCGGGAATCTCACCTAAACAAGCAGTAAATATAATTATTGAGCGTGTTGTGTCCGATGGGGATGATGGGGTAAAAAGCTTGACTGCGCTAATGGATGGGGTCGATATAGATAATCTCGTGGTGCCTAGATCTGAGATCATGGCCTCTTATGGGTCGGTGCCATCTAATGTTGTGGATGCTCTGAAACTTGCTGCTGAGCAAATCAATATTTTCCATTCACAACAACCAAAAGGCGGCTGGATTGATAAAGATCGAGGAGTTGGTCAAATTATCAATCCAATTGAAAATGTGGGGATTTATGTTCCAGGTGGGAGGGCTTCCTATCCATCTACTGTACTTATGATGGCGATACCGGCAAAAGTTGCCGGAGTACCATCGATTTCAATTACTACTCCACCAATGAAAAATGGCGAAATACCTCCAGTGACCCTAGTAGCTTGTGATATAGCTGGAGTTGATATCGTATATAAAGTTGGCGGCCCAACGGCAATAGCAGCTTTGGCTTTTGGAACTGAATCCGTCTCTCAAGTAGATAAAATACTGGGCCCAGGAAACCTTTTAGTACAGCTGGCAAAACAGGCTGTATATGGTGTCGCAGGTATTGATGCGCTGCAAGGGCCGACGGAAACCTTAATTGTTGCCGATGATACCTCGAATCCAGTGTTTTGTGCCGCTGACTTGCTCGCCCAAGCAGAACATGATCCAGAGGCAAGAGTTGTTTTAATAACAAAGACTCGATCCATACTCTCAAAAATAGAAGAAGAAATAGAGATTCAACTAAAGCGTCTTCCCGAATCGAGTGCAGCTCATATTTCTATAGAAAACAACGGTGCATTTGTAGTAGTGGATACTGATGATGAAATCGTACAGTTCTGTAATCAATTCGCCCCTGAGCACTTGTGTTTGCTCAATAAGGAACCTGAAAAACTAATGCCTAAATTGAAAGCGGCTGGTGGCATATTTGTTGGAGAAAACTCTCCAGAAGTTTTAGGGGACTATACTGCTGGACCTAGTCATAGTATGCCTACCTCTCTTGCAGCAAGGCATAGTTCTCCGGTCAGTGTTAGTGATTTTTTGAAAATAACAAGCCTAATCTCGGTTTCCAAAGAAAGACTAGAGGCCATAGGTCCTGCCGGGGTTGAAATAGCAAAATCTGAGAATCTATTGGCCCACGCTCAGGCTCTCCAGTTTCGACTTGATTCAGAAATACGATCTTTGGGTAATGGGCATAATGGAAACTAGAGACGAAAACTTTTTTAAATCACTCGCCGCAACACGTCAAAGCCTTGCACGTAGGTTTAAGTTCATTCAAAAATTGGGGATAGATGATCATGTGTGGGAAGATCTAGAGGAAGCCTTAATCACTTCTGATATTGGATTTGATTTAACTGAAGAACTGATTAAGATATGTCGTGAGAAAACACAGAGGGAACATTTCAAGGATAGAGAATCAATAGTAAAACTTGTAAAGAGCGTTCTATTAGATCTCTCAAATGTAAGACCGACGATTCCTAAACAGGGTTACCCGGAGATTATTGTTATGGTTGGAGTCAATGGAAGCGGGAAGACTACAACAATTGCTAAACTAGCGGACAAGAGAAAAAATGACGGTGCCAAGGTTATGCTTATAGCTGCTGATACTTTTAGAGCAGCAGCCGTTGAGCAATTAAGGTATTGGTCTGAATTATTAGAGGTGGATATTGTCTACAATTCGAATAGCAATGACCCAGCGTCAGTGGTGTATGATGGAATCCAATCAGCGTTGGCTAGAGATATAGATCTTGTGATAATTGATACTGCTGGTCGTTTACAGACCCAAACTAATCTTATGAACGAGTTGAATAAGATCCGATCAGTCATTGATCGAAATAGTAAAGAAGCCATGATTGATTGTCTATTGGTGGTTGATGCAACGACTGGCCAAAATGGGATGTCGCAAGCGGAGAAATTTATTGAAGCGGCTTCAGTTGATGCCATAATTGTTACCAAGATTGATGGCTCCAGTAAAGGTGGCATTGCCCTTGCGATACAAAATAGATTTGATATCCCAGTACGCTATCTTGGTGTAGGAGAGACTGAGCATGACCTGTTAGATTTTGATCACCAGATGTTTATTGATGCACTTTTCGAGTGATACCGTTTCTGAGGTGATGTCTTTTTCGAATTAAGGGTTTACAGAAAAATCTAGTTCAACTTCTACTGGGGCGTTTAAAGGGAGAGATGAAACTCCAAGGGCTGATCTTGAATGAATTCCTATATCACCAAAAATATCTAACAAAAGTTGTGATGCAGTGTTGGCTGCTGTAGCGTGATCCGTAAAAGTGTCGATCGAATTAATATACACCCGTAATCGCGGGACCCCTGTGATTCTTTCTAGGTCACCATCTAACGCAAACTTTGCTATAGCTATTGCGTTTAAAACCGATACTTGGATCGCGTTTCCGACTTCATCTAACGAAATATCAAATCCTACCTTACCAGAGTATTTAAGTTCTCCATTAACTATTGGAATTTGGCCTGAAATATGTAGAGTCTTATTGATAATAATGGATGGTTTATACAAACCCACAGGGTTAGCCGGTTCTGGTAATTGTATTTGCATCGTATTTAAACGTTCATCGACGCTCATGGTATAGTCTCTCTTTCCTAGGAAATCGGCCAAAGATCTAAGGTTTCATATTGTGGATACTTACCTCTAAAAATAGGCACATGATCTTTAGAGAGAAGTACGCCTGGCAACTTATCCAACCCACCTCGCGCCTCGCTTATAACGATCTCATCGATGCTTATTGGTGTCTCTAGACCTTTGCTTTGGATTAATACTCCAAAGCCTCCAAATCCAGTGGGTTTTGTGAGTTCCAGGAGCGCCATCCGATTTTCCATTATCTGTTTCTCTGGGAGGTTGGTTTCCCTCAATGAATCAATAAACGCCTGGATACCCAGTTTTTTTAGGTATTTTTGCTGGGTCATCAAGGATTCTACCTTAAGTCCTTGGCGCTCTCCAGCATTTGCTAAAGTCGAGAAATCAACGTGTGCAGTAATGTCTTGCTTCCCAATTCTTATATACGGGTTTGTGGAACTTGTATGTTGATAGTAGCAAAAGAGGGTTCCGTTCATATATTTTCTGCTATAGAGTGTCTCTGCTGGGTAGCCGTAATCTATGGTAATTACAAAACCTTTTCCGATAGCCTTACCGATGCGCTCCATGAAAAGAGGCCCTTGGATATCCACTTCAACTTTTGCTCCGTTCGGTAAATCGATTTGGAGGTTTTCGAAATGTTGGGTTAGTTGGGCGGAGGATGGGGTATCGATAGTTTCTACGAAGCTCATATTGTTGAGTGAGACATATATTTCTTGTAACTGATTCGGAAAACTTTGCAAACGGTGTCTAGGGTATGCATCAAAGAGTTCATTGGATATAAAAACACCTGTTTGAATGGTAGGAATTTTTGTATTGTTCTCCCACGATAGTTCATAATCATTATCTTCAGATACAAATAATTTGATATCAATTAGCGCCCGTCTATTGTTTTCAACAATCCAATAGTTAATTGATGAAATAAAGGTGTCGTTTGTTGTTGATAAGTAATTTAATATATCTTTGGCTAGCCGCCCTTTGTGGCCTCCACCTTCAACCACAGTAAAATTTTTAGGGGATCCTAGAAGTTCCCACATAGTTTTCAACTGTAACGCAAGGGTCGCCCCAAATCCGGGGTGAGTTGCTGGAGCGGTATAATAATCTCCAGTGGTTCCTATTGTCTCGTGGTCTGCCTTGTAATAGCCAAAGTCTTGGTCATATAAGCAGGCTTCCATAAATTCAGCAAATGTAATCCTGCCCAAATTTTGGATACGCTGTTTGAGACGGACTTCCAGGTTAGATTTGTTGGGAGACACCTTGTAATCTCCAATTTAGGAGATGGCAAAACCTTCTATAAGATCATGAACATCCCTAGCATCATTTTTTCTGTCTAAACTGTCAAAACGTTCGCTTAAAGGACTAGGATCTTCTGCTCGAAACAGTACGCCTAATGGCAGGCCTGGAGCATTAACCAGGTCGAAAGCTGCATCGATATTCGAGGCGTCATGACTTTCTGGAATATCGTAAGTGAGCGGATCGATTCCTTTTTTAACATTGCCTCTGAGAACCTCGTAGGTATCGTTGTAAGTTGTACAAGGAGACTGGATATGAACTACAGAGAATCCGGGGTAGTCCATTGCTTCTCGTATCATTGCCGCCATTTCCTTTGGTTTACTTGAGAACGCAGATGCGATAAAAGAAACTCCAAGCGAAAGGTAGAGAGGAAATGGTTTTACTTCCCCTTCGATTTTTCCACCAGGAGTCGTACTTGTTACTACTCCAAGTTGGGTAGTTGGAGAGCTTTGCCCCTTAGTTAGACCATATACTCCGTTGTCCATAATAACGCAGGTTATATCAAGGTTTCTCTTAGCTTGGGGGCCAATATGCTCGGCTCCTATACTTAGGAAATCGCCGTCGCCCGCTACAACCATAACTTGTAGGTCAGGGTTGGCGCTTTTAACCCCAAAAGCTACGGGTAGAGTACGTCCATGAATTCCGTGGAATCCGAACGGTTGAGGTCCATCGGTTAAATGGACCAAATTGCCTGAACAACCAATTCCTGCAACTATTACATTATTTTCCATGGGAATAGCTAACTCATCGGTTCGCGCTTTTACAGTCAACTCTATTGCCCGTTTTACGCCGAAATCTCCGCAACCTGGGCACCACTTAAAATCGTATTCTGGGTTCCTTTTGGTCATTTTAGTTCACACTCCTGCTTTCGTTGATTCACTTGCGTGTTGTTCAACCATGTTTGTTATTTCACTAACTAGACGCTGGACCTTGAACGGCAATCCTGTGTATTGCGTTATTGCAACGGCATTTATTCTGTGTTGTCGTAGTATGGACGCAAATTGGCCCAAATAATTCAATTCTGGAACTATTACAAGATCTTTCTCCTGTAACTCTTGAATCAATTTCGGATTCAGGGGTGACAAAAACATAGTGTAATACCATGCGAGATCAACGCCCTTTTCCATCATGAATTCGTATGCTTCGTGAGTAGGTCCTTTTTGTCCTCCCCATGGCATTACAGCGACCTTATGCTGAGTGTTTCTCGATTCGTATAGGGAATCCTCTAAAGTTTTAAGTTTATTGAACCTTCGTTCGGTACCATCGACGTGTCGTTGAGGTAGATGCGTTGTGTCTCCGATACCATCATGTTCGCTTGCGTTTGCTACATAAGCACCTGGGCCACCAGGTATAGGCATGGCAGTGACCGAATTTCCATCGTACCGTTGATATCCGTTAGAACCGGTGTAAAATTCTCGACGTTCTATAGGGACCAAGTTAGGATCTGGCTTGCGTATATTTTGAGTTCGCTCAGTCAGCATATGGTCAGATAGAACGATTACAGGGCCTTGATACCTCTCTGCCCAGTTGAGTGCGTGCATTGCAGCGTAAAAACATTCTTCAACGGTTCCTGGTGCAATTACAGGAAGTTTTGCATCACCATGGGCTGGGTGCATTGCCATATATAGATCTGATTGTTCAGTTTTGGTAGGTAAACCTGTTGCAGGGCCCCCTCTTTGGGCATCTACTACTACGAGCGGTATTTCCATCATCCATGCCATCCCCAATCCTTCGCTCATTAGCGAGAAGCCGGGGCCTGCAGTAGACGTCATTGACCTTTTTCCAGCATCCCCTCCGCCACTGATCGCAGTGATCGATTCAATTTCGGAGCTCGATTGGTATACAAACTTTCCTTCGCCCTTCAAGTTGGCTTCCATAAAAGTCAGGATAGTTGTTGCTGGAGATATGGGGTACCCAACAAATAGTTCGACTTCGCCGGCGATCGCTCCTGTTGATAACGAATCATTTCCTTTAATCAATATTTGTTCGTAGTCTGGTGGGGTAGGAGGGGCTAGTTCTCCGAGAGAAAATCCACTATCTGTAGCTGCTTGTTTTCCTAATTGAAGACCCATTTCATTCGCAGAGACAACCTCAGCGTCATTGGGTCTACCTCTTGTAAATCGTTTAACATTGAAATCTGATAGATACTTATCGGGCCAGTTAACGAACTCTGCTACAGCTCCTAAAATTACCATATTGGCCGCTCTGGGGTTCCCTGTGGATTTTCCTAATTCTTGGTACGGTAATGCAACTAAGTTTATTGAATCACCACCACCATCTTCTATAGAGAATACCTCTGAATCATATATTAAGATGCCGCCATCGCGGAGTTCATCTTTATGAACATTGTAGGCTTCTTCATTGAAGGCAACCAAAACATCTAATTCATCGCCGTTACTTAGCGCTGGAGTCACTGATATCCTGCATTGACTCCAGGTAGGTCCACCCATTATTTGAGAGGGGAATGTTACAAATGTCATTACGTGGTAACCCACTTGAGCTGCTGCTGCTGCTAAAGCCTCAGAAGCGGTAACCATTCCTTGTCCGCCTTCTCCCGCGAACCTAACTACAAAGTCTCTTTTAGCTACCACCCTAAAGACCTCCTCAAGTCGGTATAATTATCACAGATCAAACGATCGCTCAAACGACGAAATTATAGCACTCAAACGGTAAGATGTGGCAACTTTTTTTGTTTAGTTTACTCAAATTAGTGATAATATGGGTCAAATTCTCTAAAAATAGTAAAAAATCGGGATTTTTTCGGGAATATCTTGAGAGAATAACAAAACTACACAAATAGAATTTGCTTTAGATTGCGCTAAAATGTTACAGGAATCTAAGCTTGATTAAAAGGGGGCTGATATTGAAAGAAGAAACCGTCAAAGAGGTTTACCCTGGAATATTCCAACTAAAAATTCCTATTCCGAACAGCCGTCTAACGCACACCCTAGCGTATTTGCTTACTGGTTCTAAAGAACATATTTTGATCGATACAGGCATATATTCGGAACAAGGCATAGAGGCCTTTAAAGATCAAATTAACCAAATTGGAATCCTGGCAAAATCAATTAAAACTATTTTGATAACACATAATCACCCCGATCATTATGGCTTGGCGCCAAGTGTGAAAAAAATGACATCGGGTTTGGTGGCGATGCACGAGGTAGACTGGGATCAAGCTCCATGGAGAAATATGGGGAATAACAAGAAAAAAGGTGACTCAGACCCTCTAGAATTTATGAAAAAATGGTACCAGCTACATGGCGTTCCTGAGGCAGAATTGAAAGGACCATTTTTTCCTGGGATGGATTCCGACTCAAAAAATCGAAAAGGGTCGCGAAAATCAACTGAAGCCCGATGGGACCCAAGTTCTTTACCTAAACCCGACTTGCTGTTGAAAGGTACGGAAACATTTGACGTGGGGAGATTCTCGGTAAAGACTATCTGGACGCCCGGACATACCCCAGGCCACATATGTTTCTATGAGGAATCAGCGAAAGTTATTTTCACAGGCGATCATATATTACCCAAAATAACACCCAACGTCAGTGTTCGAAACTCAAAACGATCTGATCCTCTGGCGGATTATATAGATTCAGTTAATAAACTAAAAAACCTTGATGTAGATTGGGTCTTTCCAGCACATGAGTATGAGTTTGCAGACCTAGAGAAAAGACTTGATGATCTTTTGCAACATCACGAATCTCGAGTACAAGAAATTGTTGATGCCGTTCAAGAAGAACCTTATTCAGCTTATCAAGTTGCCAGTAATGTCGGGTGGAATGTCGGTGATTGGAAAGACATGGACAAATTTTTAAGACGATCAGCGACCGGAGAAACACTTTCGCATTTAGAGTATCTAAAGAACAAAAAAAGACTCTCAAGTGTGAAAGATTCCGATGGAATCGTTAGATGGTTTTATTAAAATACTTAAAACACCTATTCAGCTATTGGAAAAATTAGATTTTCTGAGCTCAATGGATCTGGTGCTGTTTTATGTATAACGAGTTCATAAGTATCATTATCCATAAAATGACTCATTTGGCGTAATTCTGCTTCTCCTGGACCAGAGGTTGGCTTCCCAGTCCTGTTGTAAATAGTTGAGCATCTTTGACAATAAAACCTGCCTCTTGTAGCTATTAGGTCTTCTGAGCTATCATTTGGTTTCCAAGTGATTCCAGCATCATCATACGGGCATAAACTGGACAGGAAAATGATCCCCTCAGATATTCTGATCGCGTAGACGTCTGACATACCGTTGATCTTGAGTGCGGCCCCGATACTTAAACTTTTGAGTAAGTCGGTTGAAATCCTAATGTAACTATCATTTCTCGCTAGATCATCTTTTCCGTTGATTCCTGACTGCTTTTTTAGCCAATCTAACTTTAAAAAGCCTTTTCTGGAAAAGCTGTTGTGTTCCGATTCATTTGTCATTTCAATTGATTGCCCTTAACATAACATTGCTTGCTGTTGTTGCATTGCATTTTGGCATGAATAGCCTTGTAATCTCAACATGTATTGCGTTAGATACATTAGGGAGGGATCGCATAGTCTGGTCTAGTGCGGCCGCCTGCTAAGCGGCAGACCCTTTAAACGGGTCACATGGGTTCGAATCCCATTCCCTCCGCCGTAAAAGGAAATAACAATGGCGAAATACCATATATGGACCATCGGATGTCAGATGAACGTCTCCGAATCGGAGAGGCTCAGTTCTGGGTTAGACCAACTTGGTTATGAGAAAGTCAAAGATGCTGATGACGCAGATATCGTTATATTAAATAGCTGCGTTGTTAGGCAGGGTGCAGAAGACAAAGTGACTTCTAGATTGGATTCTTTGAAAGGGCACAAGAGGAAAAATCCTGATGCTACTATCGCTCTGATGGGTTGCATGGTGGGCCCAAGAACGGAAAAATTGCAGGAACGGTTTCCCCATGTTGAGTATTTTATGAGACCTCAAGAGTTCCAATCGATTCTAGACTTTGCCGCTGAGCGTCAAGGTCTATCGTGTGATTCAGATCTAGCGCTTCTGGTCCCGGAAGCGCCGAAAGTCAGTACTTTCGTTCCGATCATGCAGGGTTGTGATGAGTTCTGTACATTTTGTATTGTCCCCTACCGCAGAGGTAGAGAAAAGAGCCGGGATCTCCTTGAATTAGTCCATGAATGCGAAAAACTTGTGGAGAGGGGAGTATTGGAGGTGACACTCCTAGGACAAATTGTTGATAGGTATGGCATGGATTTAGACGCACCTACAGATCTCGCTGATTTACTTGAACAGGTTAACGACATACCGGGTATTGAGAGGATTCGTTTTTTGACTTCACACCCTAGGGATATGAGCCAAAACATTATCGATGCTGTGGCGTCCTTAGAAAATGTTTGCGAAAATATAAATATTCCGTTCCAGTCAGGAAATGATGACGTCCTTGAAAGAATGAGAAGGCCCTATAACATGGAAAATTATCTAAAATTGATTGAGAACATCCGCGGTACTGTTGAGGGAGTTTCACTAAGTACGGACGTGATCGTTGGATTTTGTGGTGAGACTGATCGAGAATTTGAAGACACGTTAGAAATTCTCAAAAAGGTTCAATTTGATGTAGTCCACACCTCGGTTTATTCGAACAGGCCGGGTACTATAGCATCTAGAAAGCTGGAAGACGACGTTCCTTTGGAAACTAAAATTCTAAGGAAAAAAAAGATTGAAGAAGTGCAGGAACAAATCTCGTTAAAAAGAAACCAGGAATATCTCGGTAGAACCGTCGAAATTCTTGTGGAGCGAGAAATTCGCGGAAAATGGGAAGGTCGAACGAGAACAAATAAATTGGTTCATTTTGAAGACCAAAAAACTAATTGGCTGGGTAAAATGGTGAACATTGATATCTACGATGCTGGTAGTTGGTCTCTTCGTGGCTCGTTACCGGGCGTCATGGCTAGCACAAATGATACAAAACCAGACAAGTCCGAGATCAGTCTTACGAATATCACCGATATCGCTTAGATCGACATGTTGGTCAGGGTACTATTCTGTTTTAATTTAAGATCGCAATCAGCCTAATAACAACCACATAGAAGTGTAAAATTAAGATTTAAAATAATCGTTAAGTGCTTCTAGGGCGTGTATCGCCCAAGCCCGTAAAATATCATCTACATCGTTGCCACACCTTGGACAAGATCGATCCCCAAATCTTAGTCGGGTTTTGCATTGCGGGCAACTAGGAATAATATCTAGTGCGTCTATTAATATTTGTATTTGGGTTTCGTTGGGTTCCATAATAATTTACTGGTACCCCTGCCGGGATTTGAACCCGGGCCCCCAGTTCCGGAAACTGGTGCTCTATCCTCTGAGCTACAGGGGCACAGCGTTCCACCTTTCAACATTATTGATTTGATTAACGGATTATTCAGCCGGGCTAACAGATTCTGAAATTGGATCATTAAATATTTTGAGCAAAAATACCGGTGCGAAAATGGTAGTTGCGACCGTCATTAGTATTGCGACTCCAAATAATTCTCCGCCAATTATTCCTCGCTCAAGACCTATTCCAGCCACTATCAAACCAACCTCCGCTCGTGGGGTCATGCCAACTCCGATCCCAAGAGCGGATCTAGCTTTAAAACCAACTAGGAGAGCCGGTAATGCGGAACCTAATAATTTGCCTATGATTGCAAGAACTACTATTACGGTGCCGAACCCAATTGCTCCTAACATTAGAGGAACGTCTACCATCATTCCCATAACCGCGAAAAATACTGGAACCAGAGCATCATAGACTCCATTTAAGGGGCGCTGAATAATCTCGTATATGTTTGTTTGAGATAGTGCCAATCCCATCGAATATGCGCCGATTATCATGGCTAGCCCAAACATCTCTGCTACAGCAGCAGCGATCAAAGCCAAAGCTAAACTTAAAGCTATAGCCGCGCCTTGTATTCGTATAGAATTTATGCCTCTTACAATGTATTTACTTGCTGCGATCCCACCAATCGTTAGGAATAACCAAAATCCAACTGCCTTTCCGCCTACGACCGCGATATCTGCTATTTCTACTGATCCTGCCGCCGCTAATCCTGAAACTATTGCAAGAACAATAATACCTATTACATCATCTACCACGGCTGCCCCTAATATAGTAACTCCTTCCGCAGAGTCTAATTGGTTAAGCTCGTCCAAGACACGGGCAGTGACCCCCACGGACGTGGCCGTCATAATTGTGCCCATAAATAGTGCCGCGTAATCGAACGGCCCTTCAACCGAATCCAAGAGCATAAAAGTCGCCACATCACCTAGAATAAAAGGTATTACTACTCCACCAATAGCGACCGCTGTTGCTTGAGGCGCATATCGCAAGAATTTCTTTAGATCAGTGTGAAGGCCGACTTCAAATAAAAGAATTATCGCTGCTACTTGGGCAAACGAATATAAGGCGGTCGAAACGGGTATAACCCCATGCGGTTCTCCAAAAATGGGCCCTACGATAGGTATAGAGAAATGCCCTAATGCGTATGGTCCAATAATTATTCCTGCGGCTAGCTCTCCTAAAACAGATGGTTGTTTAAGAACTCTTTCTACAAACTCTCCGGACAGTTTAGCTGCGATTAATATGACGCCTAGCTGAAACGCCAGCATGGTCACTTCGTGGGTTACATTATGTTCCAATTTTTGATTTCCTTGCAGTAATATTTTGTAACTCAAGATAGATTATATGTAATAACCTCTAAAGTATATAGATGATATTACAATTGTTGCATCACTGATTATTTTCGCTCGTATATTCAGTTAAAAAGTTATTTAGTTTGATTTTCTTGCGACAGTGCTAGAAAATGTATAGTCATCGAAGGTGGATTTATGCCGATTTATGAATATAGTTGCGATGAATGTTTTGAACGGACATCGATATTTTTTAAGACTCTTAGTGACACTAAGAAACCTGTTTGTGCGTCTTGCGGTGGTGCAGCGGTCGAACGAGTAATATCGAACATAGCGATTTTGCATTCCTCGCAGGATTTGCATAGACAATACGATTCAATGGCACGCTACCGTGATTCGATTGATGAGAAGGACCCTTTTGATGGTAAAGGCGATTATTTAGCAGAGAACTTGTGAGCGAAAGCGGGTTTAGAAATGCCGATTTATGAGTATACATGCAATGAATGTGGAAAACTTTCTAGTAAATTCTACAAAGTGATTCCTGAAAAAGAGCCAGAAGGCCAGACGTGTGCTCATTGTGGTTCTGCGGAAGTTTCTAAAGATTTACCAAAAATTAGCTATATACGTTCTCAATCTACAAGACATGAGTCTTCGGGAGATCCTGATGCTCCGGGGCCAGATTATTGGCGAGACCCTTCAAACATCGGTCGCTGGGCGGAAAAACGCCTGGAAGAGAATGGTGTGGAAATGCCAGAGAGTGTTCGAGAGATGATTGGGCAGGCACGAGAAGGAGAAGTCGACCAAATTCTTGATAAGCGTGGTCTTGATTAAATAGTCTGGAGTGAATGTGACTGTAAAACCGAACGAATATCTTGATGATTTTAACCCTATCGTGTCTTTAGCCAAACGGCGAGGGTTTATTTTTCAAGCTAGTGAAATATATGGTGGGGTAGGCTCTACTTGGGACTATGGGCCACTGGGCGTCGAGTTGAAAAAAAATATCAAAGATGCTTGGTGGAATTCCATGGTACATAGCCGGAATGATATCGTGGGACTTGATAGCGCTATCATACAAAACCCCAAGGTTTGGGAAGCTAGTGGTCACACTGAAGGTTTCAGTGATCCGTTGGTTGAGTGCAAAGAATGCCATCAAAGATTTCGTGCAGACCACGTGGATTTGGACCAATGCCCGGCATGTGGTGTAAAAGGGCAATTCACCCCTCCCAGACAATTCAATTTAATGTTCAAAACGTTTATAGGTCCCGTCGAAGAGGATACTAACGTTGCATATCTTCGACCTGAGACAGCCCAAGGTATATTCACTAATTTTGAGAATGTCAGAGTCGCAAGCAGGAAAAAATTGCCATTTGGCATAGCCCAAATTGGAAAATCTTTTAGAAATGAAATTACTCCTGGGAATTTTATTTTTCGGACCCGCGAATTTGAACAGATGGAAATGGAATATTTCGTCAAACCCGGTGAAGGATTTGAAGCTCTTGACTACTGGAAAACCCAGAGACTCGATTGGTATGTTAATTTCGGAATGCGGCCAGACCGATTAAGATTGCGCGAGCATGAAGGGGATGAACTTGCTCATTACGCAAAATCTGTTTTCGATATAGAGTATCTATTTCCAATGGGATGGTCTGAGTTGGAGGGTATAGCATACAGAGGAGACTTTGATCTACGACAACATCAGGAACATTCAGGTAAAAAATTGGAATATTTCGATAGTGAAACAGATGAAAGATTTATACCCCATGTCGTGGAGCCGGCAAGTGGTGTTGATAGAAGTTTGTTAGCGTTTTTGGTTGATGCTTATGAAGAGCAACAAGTGAATGATCAAAAAAGGGTATTTTTAAAACTTGACCCAAGGCTTTCTCCATTTAAGGTCGCCGTACTTCCTTTATCGAAGAATAATGCACTTATCGAAAAATCCAATGAAGTTTATGATTTGATAAAAGGAGATCGGATAACCGATTTTGATGATACTCAATCCATAGGGAGACGATACCGGAGACAAGATGAAATCGGGACTCCTATCTGTGTCACAATCGATTTTGATACTGTAGAAAGTGACAATGCTGTTACTTTGAGAGACAGGGATACTATGGAGCAATTACGGATACCTATTGATGACTTAAGAGATGAACTTGCCAAAAGGTTTTCGATTTAAATGGTGATAAATTGGTGGATAAACAAACAATAAAGGTTCTTCATTTTGCTGACTTGCATATTGGAGTGGAGAACTATAGTAAATTTGCCAGCGAATCGTACATATTAGGCCTGCCTGAATATTTCTCCCCAGATGCAGATAGAGTAAAGACCTACATAGGGCTGCCGACTAGGCTAATTGATACACTTGTCGGATTTGATGGATTGATAAAAGATGCAATTGATCTTGAAGTTGATTTAGTTGTGTTTGCGGGTGATGCCTTTAGACTTCGCGACCCTAACCAAACACAACAAAGAGAATTTGCTAAAAGAATATTACGATTAACAGATGCTGGAATTAAGGTCTTCTTGCTTACAGGGAATCATGATATTCCCAATGCTCAAGGGAGAGCTACAAGCTTAGAAATATATGACACTTTGAAAATTGCGGGGGTCACGGTAGCTTCAGCGATGGGTAACCACTTGATAGAAACTAAGAATGGGCCTATTCAAATTTCAGCCCTTCCTTGGCTTCGGCGTAGCGAGATTGCCGCGCGTGGTGAAGTTAAACAAAAATCCCATCAGGAAATTCGACAATATTCAGAGAATTTACTCGCGGACTCTATAGATGGAATGGCATCACAACTTGACTTGTCCCAACCCTCATTATTAGTCGGGCACGTAACCGTTTCAACTGCACGCTTGGGGTCTGAGCAATCGATGATGATGGGCAATGACTACATGCTGAATCCCGAAATCATCGGTGATGAGCGGTTTGATTACGTAGCTTTAGGCCACATACATAAGCACCAAGTTTTGCGAGAGAATCCACCAACAATTTATTCTGGTAGCCTCCATCGTGTAGATTTTTCAGAAGAAAACGATAAAAAAGGGTATTGTTTAGCTACTATCGAGATCAACCAAAATAGACAGAGGACTACAACCGTTGAATTTAACGAGGTTTGGTCGAGAGAATTCATGACCATATCTGTCCAATTAATCCAAGATGATGATGACCCTACAGGTTCAACACTCGAAGTTATAAACAGGTACAATTTTGATGACGCGATAGTGCGCGTGAATATAAAGGGCGCACCGACTGATATTGACCGAATTGATATTGGACAAATATTTGGTAGTTTAGATGGCGCATTTTACGTATCAGGAATAAATGTTGAAGAGATAAGAAACGAAGATTCCAGAACTAGATTAGAGCAAAAACAACTTCCCGTTGATATCACTCCGCTTAAAGCCTTGGAACTTTATATGAATGATCGAAAAATAACTGGTAAAACGCGAGATCGTTTGCTCTTCCACGCAAAATTGTTGATAGATAAAGTATCAAACAATTCTGGCCCTTAAATTGATAGATTAGTTAAGTTAAACTTGCTGGCCGATCCATTCTTTACCACCTTCCCAAACTTCACGTTTCCAAACGGGCGCCAGCGCTTTAACCTTTTCGACGGCGTCGCGGCATGCTTCAAAGGCAGCTGCTCTGTGAGGTGCTCCTACTGCTATTACCATTGACACTTCAGAAATTTCAAGGTGTCCCGTTCGGTGCCATAAAACTATGTTCGAAATATCGTAATCTTTGCAGGCATCCTCTCCGATTTTTTGAAGAACCTTCTCGGCCATGTCTGGGTAAGCTTCATATTCTAAGAACAGTACTTTTCGTCCTAAATTGTTGTTTCGAACGACCCCGGAAAATGATATTTCAGCGCCATTTTCTTCAGACTGTATTAAATTGATGGCGTCTTCAAGGACTAAAGGTTCTTTAGTTATTTTTACATCGATCACTACGTTTGGCCTCCACTCACTGGGGGGATCAAAGCGAGCTCATCGGACTCCATGATAATGGTGTCGGAGCTCGCGTACTCTTGGTTTATTGCCACTAAGACTCCTTGTGTCGCGCCTTTCAGTTCCATATTTTCGGATTGTATTATGGATAATAGTTGCTCCACACTGGTGCCCGTTGGCACAGTTAAAGATATCACGGAAGTGCCAGCTTTCTCTTTTAAACTCGCAAATAATCGTACACTTATGTTCATTTGAAACTGCTTCTTAGATCCATGTATGGCATTCTAATCGATAGTAGCTCGTAATAAAAGTTGAAAATATATTGGGATAAACAGGATAGAATAAAGAACAATGAGGAACAAATGGACCTTGATTTTTTTCTTTATCACTGGTAGCCTCTCTATTGAAAAAGCGGTATGGCCCGTGAATATTAATTATGAGGTGAGGAAGCTGGATACGCGTTCGAGTAATCTTAGAAAATTCGTTCTCATTTCGGTCCTACCCCTGACTCTTTTACTAACTGGGTGCGACACTAACCTTCCGCAAAGCACACTGTGGTCTGCTGGGTCAGTCGCGCAATCTCAACAAGACTTGTTCTATTTAATATTTTGGATCGCAGCAATAATATTCGTTATAGTAGAAGGCCTTTTGGTATATATAATGGTTCGTTATAGAACCAAAGCTGGCCGCGAAAATGACCTTCCTGAACAAACTCACGGAAATACAAAACTTGAAATTGGCTGGACGATTTTACCTGTCTTGGTCGTCATAGCTGTCACTATCCCAACGATAAGGGGGATAGCAGAAACTTATGAACCACCAAAAGCCTTGGCTGACTCCCCCTCTATAACCGTTGATGTTGTTGGCCACCAATGGTGGTGGGAATATAGATACTTGAATACCGATGGTGATGTAGACTTTATCACCGCCAACGAAATGCATATTCCTGTGGATACTGTCGTTAAACTGAGATTGTATTCCGATGATGTCATCCACAGCTTCTCGATTCCTAGGTTGGCAGGTACTAGAGACGCCATTCCGGGTAAAGAGAACATCATGTGGTTTGACGCGAAAGAGACAGGGATATTTGTTGGACAGTGTAAGGAGTTTTGTGGGGACTCTCATGCTTTAATGAAGACAATCGTAGTAGCCCACAACGCGGGCGATTATCTTGAATGGGCAGAAATACAACGGTCTGGAAATGAAAATGTTGCTGTTGAGTCCAACGCTGGATGGGGATTATTCGAATCCAAGGGCTGTGTCGGTTGTCATACTATAAAGGGAACGACTGCCCTGGGAGAAATTGGGCCAGATTTGACCCACTTTGGGTCGAGGCTGACGATCGCTTCAAATGCTTTGCATAAGGGGAAAGAGGGCGTTACGTTTACCGAATTTTTTGACAACCCAACAAAAGATCCTGAACTTATAAATCTAAAGCGATGGTTGCAACATCCGCCGGAAGTTAAACCTGGTAGCCTTATGCCGGCTCTAGGCATTACTGATGATGAAGCAGATATTCTTGCAGATTTCCTGGAGAATTTGAAATGACTGAATATATAATAAATAAGGGTAATTTTGTAGGAGGCTTGATGTGGCTAGTTTAAGCTACATACTAAGGAGACCAACTTCGGAGTACGGTGTTTGGGGTTGGTTAACGACGGTTGACCATAAGAAAATAGGTACCCTCTATATGGTGACCGCTTTATTCTTCTTTTTAATCGGTGGCATCGAAGCCATTATGATGAGAGCCCAACTGGCAACGCCTGATTCAACGGTTATTAGTGCTGACCTATTTAACCAACTTTTCACGATGCACGCGCTTACTATGATTTTCCTAGCCATAATGCCGTTGGGAGTTGCTTTCTTCAACTGGCTCGTACCGTTACAAATAGGAGCAAGAGATGTAGCGTTTCCCAGACTTAACGCGCTTAGTTACTGGATATACTTATTTGGCGCAATAATTCTCAACCTCGGATGGTTTACGGCAACGTCACCCAACGCCGGTTGGTTCGCGTACGCAAACTTAACTTCGATTCAATATTCTCCGACCAATGGTATGGACTACTATGTTCTTGGACTATTAGTGTTGGGTACTTCATCTCTTATTGGTGCTATGAATTTTGTTGTTACTATTATTAACCTCAGGGCCCCTGGGATGACTTTGATTAGGATGCCGATCTTTACATGGATGGCTTTTATAACATCAATTCTTTTGGTTTTGGCTATTCCTGTTATAACAATCGGGCTCATCGAACTTGGTTTTGATAGATTTTTTGGTACTTTATTTTTCAATAATGCCGCTGGCGATGTGTTGCTATGGCAGCATCTTTTCTGGGTCTTTGGACACCCTGAAGTATATATATTGATACTACCGGCCATGGGTATGGTTTCAGAAATCTTCCCTACCTTTTCGAGAAAACCATTGTTTGGATTCCCCGTTGTGGTCTTTTCAGGGATTGCTATAGCTTTTATGGGTTGGTCTGTTTGGGCTCACCACATGTTTGCTACCGGAATGGGTCCAGTTCCCGATTCTGTTTTTGCAGCGACTACTATGGCAATCGCAATTCCTACAGGTGTTAAAGTATTCAATTGGCTGGCTACGATATGGGGTGGGAACATTAGGTTTACCACAGCGATGACGTTCGCATTGGGCTTTATAGCTCTGTTTACTATAGGAGGGCTTAGTGGAATGACCCACGCTGCAGCTCCTTCGGATCTACAACAAACGGACACTTACTACATAGTAGCTCATATCCACTATGTGTTGTTTGGAGGATCCATAATGGCTATATTTGCTGGCATATATTACTGGTTCCCAAAGATGTTTGGGAGACTTCTCAATGAGCGACTGGGCAAATTGCATTTTTGGTTAGTGTTTATCGGAATGAATATAACATTTGGACCCATGCACTATGTAGGCTTGATTGGCATGCCCAGAAGAAATTACATGTATCCAGCCGACATGGGTTGGGATTTTTGGAATATGGTCGCTAGCGGTGGTTCAATTATTATGGCAATTGGTGTAGTGGTCTTCATACATAATTTTTATAGATCAGCGAGGAAAGGTGAAATCTCGGGAGATGATCCTTGGGATGCACGTACATTAGAGTGGTCGATTGCGTCACCTCCTCCCCATTATAATTTTGCGGAAATACCAACTGTAACTAGCGGCGATGCGTTCTGGCATCAAAAATACCCAGATGGAGATAAAGGGGTTCCTCATCCGGTTCCCTCTGGTGGTGAAGACCACGAAGAAGTGCACATAGAGATGCCAAGACCTTCCTTTTATCCATTGATAACGGGAATTGGTATAGCTCTTTTAGGGCTAACTTTAGTTACTCACCCTATTGTGGGTGTTGTAGGCCTCATAACGCTATTGTGGGGATCCTATGGTTGGATGCTGGAACCGGCAGAGTAAATAATATATTAGGAATATAGAAAGGTAACACAGTTGCACGACGAAAATGTTGGCCATGCCACGACGACTGGTTTAGATAATAGGAAAATGCTAATGTGGGTTTTCCTTGCGTCTGACTGTTTGTTTTTTGGCTCACTAATCTCCACATACATGGTCATGCGATCCCAGAGTGTAGTTGGTCCATTGCCTGGTGACATCTTTGATATTCTTTATACTTCAGTTAGTGCGTTCGTATTATTAATGAGCAGTTTGACAATGGTACTTTCTCTGTCTGCATTGCAACGTGGCGATCATAAAAACACCAGAATTTGGTTGTTAGCTACGGCGTTCCTCGGAGCTATATTCCTAGGGGGGCAATACTATGAATTCACAGTGTTTGTCGCTGAAGGACTCACTTTGAGTACAAATATATTTGGAACAACATTTTTCGTATTAACAGGATTTCATGGTACCCACGTTGCTATTGGAGTTATGATGCTTCTATCTATGTATGGTGCATCAGTATTAGGTAAGTTGCCGCAATCTAGTAGCATGAATTTAGAGTTAGTAGGTTTGTATTGGCACTTTGTCGATATCGTATGGATCGTTATATTCACCATCGTGTATTTGATACCATCTTAATCTGTGAAATAGGAGTGTAGAGTAATGGAAACCCAGTTGGCGACCTTTTTAGCATACTCGCCTTTGATAGGGATGGTCATAGGAATGGGTAGTGCAGCTGCGTTTTTGATTCTGTATAAAGCAAATCAAATGCGCCAACTTCGCGTGGAAAGTGCCGGATCTGAAGCTGAAGATGACCATCCTACTCCGACTCTGTATGCACAGATAGCTGGAATACTACTTGCTATTACAATCATCGAAGTAGTAGTGGTTATAATTGATATTGGTACCCTTATACTTATACCTGTGCTATTGATTCTATCGGCGATCAAGTTTGGCTTTGTTATAGGCTATTACATGCACTTGAAATTCGATCATAAACTATTTTCTACAATGTTTCTTGGTGGTTTGTTTTTAGCGATAGGAGTGATGGCTGCTTTAATTGGTCTTTTTGGTAACTTTACTCTTCCGTCCGATACAGTTTTAGCAGAATCCTCATCCCATGAAAAACATCATCTCACTCATGTAGACTCTCCTTTGATGGCTGTACTGGGTTTAAGTGGTTCAGATGATGGTCATTCGGAAGAATCGGCTTCAGCCTCATCTGGCTCACTAACGATTACTTCCGGTGACTCGGGTGTAGAATTTGCGTTTGCACCTGCCACTGTGGAAGTTTCGGCTGGCGAATCAGTACAATTGATTTTTGATAACAAAGGTACGATTGCGCATGATTTCGCTATTCCTGAATTAGGATTTGCGATAGAAAGTACGGACGCAGGTCAATCCGGAAGCGGTACGCTCGCGGTACCGGCTACGCCCGGTACTTATGACTTCATTTGTAGTATCCCTGGCCATAAGGAAGCAGGGATGGTAGGTCAAATCGTAATTAATTAGGTAATTTTGGAAAGAGGAATGGCAAATGGCAGACAGCGAAAATATTAATGTAGAAGATGGGTCCATTGACCTGTCCCTGAAAGAGCGACTCGTTCTTCCTATAGCGCTTCCCGTCATTGCAACGGTTGCGACGATTATTCTAATTATTATTGTGGGTGAAATTCTTTTGCTGACCGTCGGAACCGGTGAAATGACGTTGGCTGGAGAGAGGGTAGTATTAGCGACTTGGGTAGCGTTGATTTTTACGATAATTATAATGGCAATTGCAGCGCTGGCGTCTCGCGTTGTCACCAATAGAAGGTTGTTTAACAGCAGTAGAAAAGGTGAAACATAATCAAAGTGAGATGGTTCACCTCTTATAACAACGCTGATTGCGATCAATAATCGGTAAGACAGGGACTATCCAGTGTCTTTATTTTTAACAAATTGGTCTCTAGAGATTATTCCCATATTCTTTGTTTTGCTTTTATTGGGATTTTATCTGTCGGGTGCCCTATCTTCTAAACCCAAGAACATAAAAATTGTGTCTTGGTGGAGAATCACCAGTTATATTGTAGGTAATGTAATCCTTGTTTTTGCGCTATTTGGCCCGCTCGATTACTTAAGTGAAAATTTATTCTTTTTCCACATGATTCAACATTTAGCGATCACCCATTTAGCAGTACCTTTATTGTTGCTCGGCGCTCCAACATTCACGATTATTCGCGGGATGCCTTATGGAGTTCGGTACTATACGATAGGGAAATTGGCTAATAACTATATCGTACGGAGTAGCCTAAATTTTGTATCTAAACCTCCTATCGCTTGGGCATTGTTTGTAACCTCTTTTTGGTTGTGGCATATACCAGGACTCTATTCTCGTGCTGTGCTCGAACCCTCTATTCATATTCTGGAACATGGTATGTTTCTTTTGTCCGCAATGTTGTTCTGGGGAGTTTTGATTGATCCAACACCATTCAGATCAGCTATGCCATATTTGACTCGTATGTTTTTCGTTGTATTGGCTCTTACTCAAGGGTTACCTTTAGCGGCCTTTTTAACCTTTGCTGGTGATCCTCTATATTCGGTTTATATGACTAATAGCGGAATTATCGATATATCACCGTTAGTCGACCAGCAAATAGGAGGTCTTATCATGTGGATCGGGACAATGGTTCCATATTTCATTACATTAGGTGGCGTGTTTTGGATGGCCGTTAATGAAGACAAAAGATGAAACCAGTATAATCAGTTATGAGAAAATGATATGAGTAATGATAGTAACAACGTAGCAAATCCTGAAAGCACTCTCTATTTTCTGTCCGGTGCAGCTTCCATTATTGCGCTATTATTGATTAGCTTGGGAAGTTTTGTGAGGGTCACAGGATCAGGGCTTGCATGCCCGGATTGGCCGCTATGTTATGGTCAGATAATTCCACCTCTCGAGTACCATGTACTCATTGAGTATTCTCATCGGCTAACAGCAGCACTTTTAAGCTTGATCATTCTTCTAATGGTGATATTCGTTACTATATCTAAATCAATAAGACGGATTACACGTAACTTAACCTACATTACGGCAGTATTTCTTCTAATACAGATAATTCTAGGTGCTGTGACAGTGATCCGAGAATTACCCCCAGAGATTGTAGCGATTCATCTCGGCAATGCTCAAATAATATTTGGATTATTGGTAACTATTTTAGTCTATTCCCGCTCTCCACAAGAAACTATTGATATAGTTTCAGAAGTTCGAGCTACGAGCTATTTCACTAATGTTTCGATCCTGACCGCAATCAGTATTCTATTGCTCATAATGTCAGGCTCTTTAGTTGTTGGTTCCAGTTCTGTTGTTGCTTGTGGATCTGGACTAACCGCCTGGCCCTTATGTAACGGCAGTATTTTTCCGATTGATGTTAATACAGCAATAAATTTAGGCCATAGATTTTTAGTTATTATTATTTTACCGCTAATGATTTGGCTATATACACTGGGTCGATCAACTGACGATCGTAATCAACGACTAATCAAGCTTACCGTTATGGCTTTAACCCTATATATAATTCAAGCGGGGGTAGGTGCATTAGTACCATTAACAAGCTTTTCTACTGTATCAAGAGTACTTCATATTACCCTTGCAACTATGACTTGGGGAACTCTTGTTTGTATATCAGTTATAGCATTACAAAGAAATCAAAGAATTCCCGCTTCTAGTGCTGAAATTGGGAACTCTAATGGATCTGATAGAAGTTTGATTGAAATTATTAAGGACTATTCCTTGCTTACTAAACCAAGAGTGATGACCTTGCTGCTTTTTTCAGCTTATGCAGGTGCTGTTTTTGCTTCTAGGGGTATTCCAGATTGGGTGACTACCCTTGCAATTTTGCTTGGAGGAAGCCTTGCATCTGGAGGGGCAGGTGCTATTAATCAGTCGATTGAAGATGATATCGATGTCTCGATGCGAAGAACCAGACAACGCGCGGTCGCAAGTGGCCGGGTTTCAAAAAAGAATGCCTTGTTGTTTGGTCTATTGCTAAACGGATTGGCATTTATAGTATTTCTGTATGGCGCTAATCTTATGGCCGCATTTTTTGCAATGCTCGGGTCAGTTATATACATATTTATTTATACCCTTTGGTTAAAGAAAACAACGGTTCAAAACATTGTTATAGGTGGAGCAGCGGGAGCCCTTCCTCCGGTGGTAGGGTGGACTGCGGTCACAAATTCATTAAACATAGAAGCTCTGTTTCTTTTTGCTATAGTATTCTTTTGGACTCCCCCTCATTTTTGGGCACTCTCACTGCTGATGAAAGAAGACTATGAGAAAGCGAATATCCCAATGATGCCAGTTATAATTGGAGAAACAGCAACAAGGTATTCAATATTTTTGTACACCTTAATCCTTCTGGTTCTGTGCCTAATGTTTTATATGTACACTGCAGTATTAGGAGCGATATTCATAGTTTCCAGCATAACGTTAACAGCGATATTTTCTTATTATTCTATTCAACTTATGAGACTCAAAAATAGAGGAGCGGCTTTGCGGCTCTATAAATTTTCCTTGCTATATCTATTTCTACTTTTGACCGCTGTAATGGTAGACGGGGTTTGGTAGCACTACGACTCAGTTGACTCCATTATATTTTTGAGATCCTGTATCTGGGTTTCGATAGTTTTTTGTTTTTTTGCCAGATAATATAAATAGCCAAATAATACTAACCAAGTCAATGCATACACCACATAGACATAAATCGGATTAAAATCTGTAATCGATTGTTCCATTAGTTCTCCTATTAACGTATTTGGTTTTGTTTATTAAGTGTTTCTAGTTCATCTGAACTTTTTTCAATCTTATATCTAACTATCCCTATTAGGATAATTACCGCTGAGTAAGCCAAGAAGCTCCATAAGAATGGCATTAAGATGCTACTTTCTGGTCTCTCAGTACTAGACTGTAAGGTCGGTAAAGGGTGTAGGTACGTCCATAGGTATACCGAAAAATAGGTTATTGGAACATTAACGAAACCTAAAATCCCAATAATGGATGAAACTTTTGCAGTTTGGTTATTGGATTCTCCAAGAGACCTTAACATCAAATACCCCATATATATTAGCCACATCACCAAAGTGGTTACAAGCCGGGCATCGGACCAGCTCCACCACGCACCCCAGACCGGGCGACCCCAAAGAGATCCGCTAAAAAGAACGATAGTAGTGCTGATAATTCCTATTTCTGCTGACGTGCGAGCTAGTCTATCCCATTTTGGGTTTTTTGTTGTTAGAAATGCGATGCTTGCAATGAATACCACCGTGATTGATGCATAGGCAATAAAGGCTAACGGTACGTGTATATAGAATATTTTTTGATGTACTCCTTGCACAGCCTCTAAAGGTGCCGCTACCAAACTCATGTAAGTCGCAACCAAAACAAGGATAAACGTTACTGCCCCAAAAAGTGTAAACCTATTAACGTCTATTGCTTTTGAGCGTTTTCCGTCCGATGACTTATCCATGGTATTTGTATTTTCTCCTTTATGTCAGTTTTCAATTGCAAAATGAAACATTAACCCTGATGCAAACGTAAAAATTATATCGTATATCGCTACGATTTGAACCCAATGGCCGTACTTAGTAATTGGTTGTTCATCTATTATTGCTCCTGTTGCCGTAATACATCCAAGTAATACAGGTAATAACAAAGGTAATAAAATTACAGGCAATAATGTCTCTCTTGATTTTGTGTTCGCTACCGTTGCTGCGACAATAGCGCCCGTAGCGGACACTCCAATATTACCTACTAGAAGAACTGGAATTAGATTTATGTAAAGGATTGAGGAATTCAATAAAACGGTGATTATCGGAAGTAGTATCACTTCCAGAGCACACAAAAAAATGGTATTCGTTAAAACTTTTGATATATAGATACTGAGTGGGTCTATAGGGGTGGAAGCTATTCCACGTGAAATATTCTCCTCTTGGTCTCTGGAAAATGATCTGTTTAGCGATAACATGCTTGCAAAAAATACAGATATCCATAAGACACCGGGAATCAATACTTTAACGTTCCCGGTCCTCATTTCAAAAGAAAATTGAAATATAATAATCGTCGTTAAGGCAAAAATTACCATTGTAGTCAGTTGTTCTTTTGCCCTGAACTCAATTAAAAGCTCTCGATAGAATAACCTAAATACTTGTTGATCTATCCGTGGTATAGATTTGCTCATTTTGAGTCTAAAGCTTGCATTATTTTGGGTTTAGACTCATTCGATAAGTCATCTATCTCATGAATTAAGTTTCCATTCTCTAAAATTATCGCTCTTGAGCACCAATCTATTGCAAGATCAATGTTATGGGTTGCAAAAATCAGGGAACGGGTTGCTGTTTTAGAGAATAGGGATTTACCTAAAATACCCCTTGTAGTTTGATCAATCCCGTTCTCTGGTTCGTCTAGTAGCATATATTCAGGTTCTCCTAACATGGCCCTTGCGATAGAAGTTCTTTGTTTCCAACCCCGAGACAAAGTACCTACTTTTTGATTTTGTCGACTAGTCAGCCCGTATTCGTCCATAACAGAAGCGATATCATATTGGCCGCGTGATCTATAAAAAAGGCTGGCATAGAAAGATAGGTTTTCTTTTATGGTTAATTCTGGGGTTAAAAATGAATGTTCTGACACTATCCCAATACGTGCTCTATTTGTTGGAATTTCGGGACCTGGTAGATTAGGAGAATCAAAATGTATTGAACCGGTCGAGGGCTTGACTATTCCTGCTAGCATATTGAGGAGTGTTGTTTTCCCAGCTCCGTTGTTACCTAATAGGGCGACGAGCTCCCCGTTGTTAATTTTGATGTTTGCACGATTCACAGCAGGAATGCCGTCATATTCTTTTGATAAATTATTACATAAGATCATGCTTGCGATCTCCAAATTAATTGTGGTTCATTATCCCAGTTAAGCGCACAGTTCATTATATACTCTATCGTCGAAAAAAATTCAGTTATGGCACGTATTCAATAGGTTAAGGTCTTTTCCTGTATCTTTTCTTTCGCACACTCTGGAGTAAGAAGATTAATAGAATGCTAATGATAGACCAAATAATAATTGTTCGAACGCTTTCGTGTACTAGTTTGCTTTCAGCCCCTTTACTTAAAGGCAGATCAATAATCGAAAGACTTGACTCTTCTGATAAGCCCGAAAGAGCGTACCTAGTGTAACTCTCTTCATTTATGTCTTGCGTTGGCAGGGATATCCATCCTATATTCGATCCTATTTTAAACCTTGAAGGCAGAGCTACCACTATATTTTGGTACGGATACTGGAAAGATTTTGACCAGACAAATACATCCTCTGTATACAGGCATTTGTATGAGACAACGATTTCATTCTTGCCGGGTAGAGCTGGCGCAGTTGAAAATAGTTGATTTGTTACTGGGTCGAGTTCCAAGGAACCAGGTTCCGAAACATTCTGTACATCAAATGCCATAGGGGGCAGTGGAATGTGCAGAACTGATCGAGTGTTGGGGTTCGAGCCGACGAAGGTTTTGCTGGAGGAATTTTCGTAAGTTATTATTTGTACTACATGGAGCAGACTATCTACTGTTGGTTGCTGAAAAACGATTGCTGATTCAGATGATATCGATATGGAATCCGAATCGTTTGTGGGTTCGTACATAGCTAACTCTAAAGTTGTTGGTGTATCGGTCGAAATGAATGTTGCTTCTGAGAAGTACCGTACTTCCTTGTACAAAACTGACGCTATTATAGTTGACTCATCTGCTTCCTCTACGGGGATGGATAACGTTATATTTCCATCCGTATCACTGATCGCATCTATTCGGTAGGTTTCAGTGTCTTCAAGAAATATTTGTACAGTGACAGGTATACCCGCAGCTTTTTCACCAAGAGTTTCATTGGAGACGTATACTTGGACAGCTGATTCAGCTTTAATAGGCGTAACCGAGAACATTAAGGATGCTAAAGCGAAGGAGAAAAATAGCAGTAACCATCTTATATGGAGGCGATATCTAGTGAACTCCATTGAAAACGTATCTCCTTGTCATAGTGTAGAAATTAACATAATGAATCATTGTTGATCTTTATATTGTTGATTCTTTCTTCTCAGCATGAAACTAAACCAAATAACTATTGAGCCAATTACTATCGGAGGGATCAGCCAAGCACCCAGGCCAAACCCTGAATATGGCGGTTCCCTTAGGACCATCATCCCGTATCGCTCTTCAAAAAAATCAAGTATCTCCTGTTCGCTTTTCCCTTGATTAACCAATTCCTGGACCTTCTGTTTCATTTGCACAGAAACTGCAGCTTGTGACTCTACGATTGATTGTCCATCGCAGACAGGACATTGTAGTTTTAATGCAATGGAACGTGCTTCATTTGTTAACGCGATCATTTTAGGTTGTAATGGATCAGTTTCTAGCGCCGCCGCGCTTAGTGTAGACGTAACCATGAGTGAACTAATGAGAAGCACAATTAGGCCCATACTGAGTATAAATTTTCCGAATAATGCTGTGTAAATATCAGATTTATGCATTTCTCACCATTAACTAGATTTCGAATGGGTTTTGTACTTACGCTTATCACTAACAGGCCAGAATATAATCGTTAAAGCGAGAATCATCAAAGAACTACCCACCCACACTAAATTAACAAGGGGATTTATAAAAATAGCGAAGGTTGCAGAATTTGCATCGACTCCCGATTGGAAGATATAAAGATCTTCTTTTATAAACGGAATTATGGCGACCCTGCTTGTAGGTTGGGTCTCAAAATTATCGTAATATATTGTTTGTGGAAGCATCTCTCTGGTTGTCTCTCTGTTCTCTCGGGAAACGACAATTTGGCTTGCTAAGATCGTATGGTCTGCTTTCTCTATAGTCGCGCTGCCCGTGTATTCCAACGTATATTCTCCAATCGTTGTTTTTGAATTGATTGGCATGTTAATTTCCTTATGTGTTTGGAGCCCGGAGGAACCAATAATGCCTATAGCTAAGATCACCACAGATAAATGTACTAAATACCCACCGTATTTTCTCCGATCAACTTTCAGTAATGAATAGGCGGCATAAAAATAGTTTTCCGAAGAATTACGAGTACGAGTTTTAGCTCCGGTGAAGTATTCATATAGAATGGTTGCCAATACAAATGAGCAGGCGGAAAAACCGAGAGTTAACACTATATCACCACTGAAACCAATGCCGATCAACAGGCAGATAGTAAATACTGAAATAGGAAGTTGTAATTTTTGCAGAAGGATTTCCCGTTTTGTATTGCTCCAGTTTAGGAGTGGCCCTATCCCCATTAAGAATAAGAGAATCAGAAAAAGAGGGCCGTTTACTTTTTCATAAAAAGGCGCGCCTACAGTAATTCTTTGATTACCTAAAGCTTCAGAAATCATCGGATATATTGTTCCCCAAAATGTTGCGAATGCTATGGAAACGAAAATGATATTATTAATCAGAAAACCAGATTCTCTCGCGGTTGCAGATTCAAAGGTGGTTACGTCTGTTAAAGATTTAGATTTAATCATTACCAGACTAATACTCGCGGCGAGGGACGTAGCAAAAAATGCTAGGAAATAGTGCCCAACGTCAGATTCAGCAAAATTATGTACTGAGCTTAATATTCCACTTCTCACAATGAAAGTGCCAAATATTGATAGAGAGAAAGTAGCAATAAGAAGACTAATAGACCAAAGTTGTAATCTCTTACGCCTTTCAACAACCATTATTGAATGTAAAAATGCTGTTCCAGTTAACCAAGGCAAGAATGCTACATTTTCCACAGGATCCCATCCCCAGTATCCGCCCCATCCCAATACGTGATATGCCCACCAGCCTCCTAAAACTAGCCCCCCTGTTTGTAGTCCCCAAGCAACCAAAGTAGGTTTGCGTATCAGTTGAATCCACCTGATACCAATATCATTAGATAGCAGACCTGCTATTCCAAAGGCGAATGGTATAGTCCAACTCATGTAACCAGCTAAAAGGAGGGGAGGGTGAATGAGCATTCCTGGATCTCTAAGTAAAGGATTTAGGCCTTGTCCGTCTGGCATATCCATCGGTAGCCGTTCAAATGGATTAGCGTGAAAAACTAGAACATATACGAAAAATATAAACACAGCAGCCAGGATAGTGGTAGAGTATCCGACAATCTTATAACTGGCATTTCTATAAATGAACAAAGATATTGCCGTCAATACGGAAAGAGTAGTGGACCAGTATAAAAGAGAACCTTCTTGCCCCGAGTAGAAGGCTGCGATGGTGTAATAGAGTGGCATAGAGCTGTTGGAGTGCATTGTTACATACCGCAGGCCAAAATCCTGATTAATAAACGAATACACTAATACGGAAGCAGCTGAAACCATTAGTAAGGCGATTAAGTACATAGAAATTAAGGATCGTGTTTTGAGGGAGTTATTTTGACTCCTAACACTCATTAATGAAGCAATACATGCATACACAGCTATCACTAGTGATAGCCCTAGGAATATGTATCCTAAATCAGTAAACGAGCTCATTTATTTGCCTTGTTGTTAATATGAATCATTTGAATCAGAATCGATTATCTCTTGTGATAATGGTTCCATAGTATCTGGGTGTCTAGTAAGAAGAGTATCTGCCGAAAATATGCCGTTAATATAGTAGCCTTCTACAAAAACTATAGCGTTATCGCCAAAAATATCTGGGGTTGCTCCCATATACTCTACACGGACACGGGAATCGTTTTCCTGGACAGTAAATTCTATTTCAAGCTTATTATCACTTTGCTGGAGTATAGAACCCGCCTGAACCATGCCACCGAGGCGAAGCCGTTCTTCAGGTTTGGTGGTGTATGAAACCAATTCCGATGGTGTCATATATATAGCGCTTGCTGCATCAAGGGATAAAGTTATCAAATATATTGTTGAGATAATGATTACGAATATGCCTATTAATAGTCTTTTGTTAAATTGGTTTATGGGTCCGCTCATGGACGATTTACTTCCTCCTGCTGGCACCAATACCCTCCCAATATCTGATTGATTTGCACTTAAAGTATTGATGTTTGCACTCAATTGTTAGTATATGTGTAATAATAACACTCAAAATAAACTTATAGGTGGGTTTCCTGATTGCAGATGTTATCGGTATAATGGGATTCAGCAGGTAAACGAATATAAATATTTTAACAAAAGGTAATTTTAAATGCTTCGAATACGATTAACTAGAAAAGGGTCTAAGCATCAACCACATTATCGAGTGGTCGTAGCGGACCAACGCGCTCCAAGAGACGGAGCGTTTGTAGATATTCTTGGCCATTACAACCCAAGGACGCAACCAATAACTTTGGTTATTGACCATGATAGAACTAAAGATTGGCTTTCTAAAGGGGCTTCTCCAAGCGATACAGTGGAAAAACTGCTAAAGCGAGAAGGGATCCTTGATTAGATATAAGGTGAGGTTTTTATGAAAGAGCTAGTTGAATTTATTGCAAAGAGAATAGTTGATGATCCCGATGAAGTTGATGTCTCTGAAGAAGAAACTGAAGACGGGAAAATCGTTATCCGTTTGAATGTGGCTGATTCTGATAAAGGAAAAGTCATAGGTAGGCGTGGGCACGTAGCAGAATCTATTCGGACCCTGCTAAGAGTTGCAGGCGTGAAAAATGGGACAAGGGTTACGCTGGAGATCCCATGAACCGTATGTCGTGAGTTTTGAAATTCTAGTGCAATGATAACTGACACGCTTGTTTCCATAGGGGTTATCGCTGGCGTATTCGGGATAAAAGGCGAATTTAAAGTAGATTCCTTAACAGATTATGATGATCGTTTCGACATTGGCAATGAAATATACCTCGGAGCTGAAAAAGTAGAAATAATACGTTCTAGAAAAATTAATCCAAGACGTTTCATACTCGGTTTAAGTTCAATTAATGATCGTAGTGAAGCAATGGGAATACCGTCAGGAACATTGCTTGGTATACCTGAAAATCAACTTAAACGATTACCGGATGGCGGACATTATAGATTTCAATTGATTGGCTTTGAAGTTTGGTCATTTGAAAAAGCTCGCATCGGGTACGTAAGTGAAATTATTGAAACCGGAGCAAATGACGTATTTGTCGTGACTACAACAGAAAATACAGAGTTGTTGGTTCCTAATACCCCGGAAATGGTTAAAATAGACGCAGAGAATGAACTAATTTTTGTACATATGATTGAAGAAATCTAATTTTTGTAATGTAGAATACTTTGGACACCTATAGGAGATTATCATGTCAGGACACTCTCATTGGTCGACCATCCAAAGGAAAAAAGGCGCGAATGATGCGAAAAGAGCGCAGCTATTTACCCGCTTATCTAAAGAGATAGCCGTAGCCGCTAAAGAAGGTGGGGAGAATATTGAATTTAATCCCCGGTTACGTTTAGCGGTTCAAAAAGCAAAAGATGGAGGAATGCCCAACGACAATATTGACAGAGCTATAAAGAAAGTATCGACGGACAGCACCGATTTCGAAGAAATATGGTACGAAGGGTATGGTCCCGGTGGAGCAGCCGTTCTAGTACACGCCTTAACTGATAATCGAAATAGAACATCAAATGATGTTAGGTCGACGTTTTCTAGACAAGGCGGCAATATAGGCGAAGTGGGCAGCGTTAATTGGTTGTTTGATAGAAGAGGAATGATAGTTATATCGGGAGCCTCTACCGATCTTGAAACGATTAGCCTAGAATCAATCGATTTAGGTGCTTTAGATTTCAGCGATCCCTCTGATGGATCTTTAGAGATATATACGGAGCTAGAGACTCTTGAAACCGTCAGAGAAGGTTTGACTACAATGGGCGCTAAAATTGTAAGCTCGGAAATTTCGATGCTTCCAACTACTACTATCGACCTTGATGAGGATATTGCGAACCAAAATATAAAGTTACTCGAAAAATTAGATGATCTTGATGACGTACAGCATGTCTACACGAATGGAGTGTTCCCAGATAGTGTGGGAACACCTTAGAAAACTATTTAACGATGAGAATATTAGGTATTGATCCGGGTACTAGGGTTGCTGGATATGCCTTGGTAGATAAAAATACGGATACTAATGCGGTAACCATTTTTCAAGCTGGAACTTATAACTTTGATGCTAAAGAGCCTATTGGATTCAGACTAGCAAACTTTTTGGATAGGTTGGATGAATTAATCCGCATAACGAAACCCGACACGATTGGAATAGAGCAACCTTTTGTGGGGAAAAACGTGAAATCAGCGTTTGCCATTGGTGAATCTAGAGGGATTGTGCTGGTTAGTGCTGCAAAACATAAAATTCCCGTTTCAGAGTATGCGCCCAAATTAGTTCGATCAACTGTTGTTGGCCATGGTTCAGCAACTAAGGAACAAGTTAAACGGATGCTTGAGATGCAATTTCCGGAGCAAATTGGCGGGTTAGAGCTTGATGCGACTGACGCAATAGCTGTTGCGTTATGTCATCTCTATTTGATCTAGTGTGCTTAAATTCTTGATCCCTAAAAGGTTAATCTGATAAAGTTCTCATATCGAACCAACCGTTGAGTGCGAGGAGGACGCGATGGATTTCAATCTTTCATCACAGGACGAAGGTTTTAGGCAAGAAGTTCGTCAATTTTTAACCGATAATTGGGACACAAAAGGATATGACTCGCACTCCATTAATGTACGGTCATATGATTTCGCTACTCCTGAAGCAAGAGATATAGATAACCAATTTATCCAAAAATTGGTAGAAAAAGGTTGGTACACGATGCATTGGCCTGAAGAGTGGGGAGGGGAAGATGCATCTTTTGGTAAACAATTCGTTTATATGGAAGAACTAGCTTATGCGAATGCGCCTATAGGTCATCCTCCTACAAACGTTACTGGGGCTATTATGCTTCACGGTACGGATTGGTTGAAAGAACAATTTCTCCCAAAAATGGCATCAAACGACATTGACTGGGCGCAAGGCTATAGTGAACCCAACGCTGGAACGGATTTAGCTAGTCTCCAGACGAGAGCGGTTGAAGACGGAGACGATTTCGTTATAACAGGGCAAAAAATCTGGAGTTCCGGATCCCATTTTTCTAATTGGTATCATATTTTGGCGAGAAGTGACCCAGATGCACCCAAACATAGAGGCATAACGTATTTTGCCATGAAATTTAAAGATGATGACGGCAATATGATGCCTGGAATTACTCTCCGACCACTGTATGACTTTTTTGGAACGCGACGTTGGAACGAAGTGTTTATGGATGAAGTGCGCGTTCCAAAAAAATATGTAATTGGTGAAGTCAATAGGGGATGGTACGCGGCTATGACTGTTTTGAATTTCGAACGTACAAGCGTTGATGGCGCTGCAAGGCATATAGGATCTTTCGATCGCTTCATTGAAATGGCTCGCAAACTGAAAATGAACGGAGTCAACGTTCTGGAAGACCCTGTAACAAAAAGTCAACTTGCTGATTTACGTGTTGTTTTAGAAGTAGATAGAATGCTCGCCTATAGAGTTGCAGCAATGCAAGCTGCAGGTGAGATTCCCCAGTATGAGGGAGCCATGTCTGGTTGGAGAGTTCTTCATACATCTAAATACTGGATGTGGAACACATTTGCAAAAATTCTTGGCCCGTATGCAGCTTTACTAAAAGGTGAGAGAAGAGCGCCTGGTGATGGTATGTATGGTACGAACTATATGCTATCTCAAAACGAATCTGGTGGTGGTGGAGGAATAGCCCTTGGCGCGAATATAATTGCGCAAAGAGGTTTGGGCTTACCTAGATGAACCTATGATTGATACTGTGCACGGAATTTTGGAGTCGCGCGGCGAAGACTCAATACGGGTGAATATTGGTGCAGTTGGACTGGAAATAGTTACTCCTAAACCGACTGCAATCGAGTTAGGTGGCATAGGGAGTAACGTTACCTTATATACTCATGTACATGTAAAAGATGAAAATATTACCCTTTTTGGTTTTAAAGATATTGAGGCTCGAGCGTTATTCAGGTCGTTGAACGAAGTCTCTGGGGTCGGCCCTCGCTTAGCTTTGTCGGTCTTGTCTTCAATCAATACGCAATCATTATATTCAGCGATTGAATCAGAAGATGTACGAGCTCTACAGGAGATACCAGGTATTGGAAAAAGAACAGCATCACGAATCATAGTAGATTTGAAAGGTAAACTACCAGAACTGTCTTCGGCTTCAAATAGTGAAATAAATATGACAACAACAGACGCGGATCTGAGCATCGCTCTTCGAGGATTAGGTTACTCAGCTATTGAAATTAGAGATGCTATGAGTACCATGGAAATAGACGTTGGTATGCAACTTGAAGAAAGGATTAGAAACGCTCTTCAGATCATTTCATTAAAAAATGACAACTGAGTAAGGGTTTCTACATCGAGGAGGTAAGCTTCGGACATGCTCTACTCCGTTTTCGTTGTTCTATCCATAATTAGTGTTTACTGCGCATACGTTATGTATACAGGAGGAAGGGTAGGACCACACACGTCTAATAGGTGGTGGGTCCTTGTAGCATTACCAAGCATCTTGGTTTCCATGAATGTAGTTGGTTTTTTGTTCCAAGGGTCCGATGTATTTATATTCTCGATGATAACCGTTGCTATATTGGGAAGCCTTGGCGCAGGGATTACTGAAATCAGGTATTGGAACGCAGGATTCTTGCCTAGACCTGGTAATAGGGATTATATCGGTGAGATTGTATTAATAGCTACGGCATTCGTAGCAGCACGGGTAGTAAACGAAATTATAGTTGATTCCAGTAGGTTCGCGGTTATAACAGCTATTTTAATACCTATGATTATGATCCGATGGACTGTAACTCGGCTAAGAAATTAGTAGCAAGCTATAATCATGTATATAAAACAGCATTTTCATGAATTCGGGTGGTTCTAGAGTGAGTATTTTATCCAGCGAGAACCTTTGGGGAAGCGAATTTAACAGCAATCAATTTGAACTAAAGGCTCCTTTTTCAATGACAGGAGATCAGCCGAAAGCGGTAGATAGTATTGTCCAAGGAATAGGGAAAAATTATTCCTCGCAAACTCTAAAAGGAGTTACGGGTAGTGGAAAAACTTTTACGATGGCAAATATCATCGAGAGTGTTCAAAAGCCTACTCTAGTGATAGCCCATAACAAAACGTTAGCAGCGCAACTTGCGATGGAATTCAGAGACTTTTTTCCTAATAATGCTGTTGAATATTTCGTATCATACTACGACTATTATCAACCAGAAGCGTATATCGCTAGAACCGATACCTACATTGAAAAGGACGCTCAGATCAATGATGAAATTGATCGTCTTAGGCACTCTGCCACAAAATCTCTATGGGAGCGACGAGATGTAATTATAGTATCGTCAGTATCGTGCATATACGGTTTAGGCGCGCCTGAAGAGTATGCAAGTTTTGTGTTGTTTCTGGAAGACCAAATAGAAGCGTCGCCACGAGCGGTTATCAGCAGATTGATAGAGATGCAATATGAAAGGAACGACTACGACTTTACCCGAGGTCGGTTTAGGGTACGGGGAGACACAATAGAGATTCAGCCAATTTATGAACAAAATGCAGTACGCATCGAATTTTTTGGAAACAAAATAGATCGAATAACCAATGTTGATATTACAACAGGAAAATCATTAGATGTTAGGAATAAAGTCGCGATATATCCTGCTAAACATTGGGTGACCCAACCTGATAATATGCGAGCTGCGTTATCAGATATTCAGATCGAGATGGAAGAGCGTCGTGATTGGTTTAAACAGCAGGCAAAATTCATTGAGGCACAGAGAATTGAAGAGCGAACAAAATTTGATGTGGAAATGATGCGTGAGATAGGGTACTGCTCTGGTGTTGAAAATTACTCTAGGCATTTGCAGCGGAGAGAGCCTGGCAGTAGACCGTGGACCCTCATTGACTATTTCCCACAAGATGCTTTGGTAATGATCGATGAGTCCCACATGACGATCCCACAGCTAAGAGGCATGTATTATGGTGATAAATCACGTAAACAAAACTTGGTTGATTTTGGGTTTCGCCTACCGTCTGCCCTAGACAATAGACCGCTAAATTTTGGAGAATTTGAACAATTAGTCAAACAAGTAATTTACGTGTCGGCAACTCCGGCGGATTATGAAGGTGATAATAGTAGCAATATGGTCGAACAAGTGATTAGACCAACCGGTTTATTGGATCCAACAATCGAGGTGAAGAAAACCGATGGCCAAATAGATGATTTGCTCGATGAAATCCGAATTCGGAATGAACTTGGTGAGCGTAGCCTCGTAACTACCCTTACCAAGAAAATGGCCGAACGACTTTCCGAATATTTGCAAGAGATGGGTATAAAAACTCATTACTTACACTCTGAAGTCGATACATTGGATAGAACCGATATATTAAGGGACCTGAGATTAGGGGTTTATGATGTCGTGGTGGGGATCAATTTACTTAGGGAAGGCCTTGATTTACCAGAAGTTAGTTTAGTAGCAATTCTTGATGCGGATAAAGAGGGTTATCTTAGATCATCTACATCCCTAATTCAGACTATTGGGAGGTCCGCACGCCACGCTAATGGACACGTTATAATGTATGCAGACAAAGTTACGGATTCAATGAAACTTGCTATTGATGAAACTTATCGGCGTAGAGAAATTCAAGACGAATTTAATCGAAAGAACGATATAGTTCCGCAGGGAATCCAAAAAGAAATACATGATATAAATGAAAGTGTTAGGAATACAATTTTTCAGGCATCTGGGGATACTCTTGAATTAGGTGATTTACCAATGGAAGAACTTCAAACTTTGGTTTCAGAACTTAATAGCAAAATGAAAAATGCCGCAGGTAATCTTGAATTTGAGAAAGCCGCTGCAATCCGGGACCAAATAATTGAAATCCGACAGGTGCTCGACTAAATTATGTTGTGCAAAGTAATATATGGCGACGCAAGAGTATGAGGAGATGACAGAACTATGAATGACGAAGCTAAATCTAAACTTACGGGCATGATGAAAACGTGGGATAGAAGAAAGAAAATTAGCGCAAATCTTAATAGGATATCGAATCGTATTGCTGTTTATAGTGGTAAAGGAGGGGTTGGTAAAACGACGGTCGCTGTAAATTTAGCGGTCTCCTTGTCGAATCTAGGATATAAGGTTGGCTTGCTGGATGCGGATATCGATTGCCCCAATGCTGATAAACTTCTCGGCATCCAAGAGAAACCGACCTTTGTCGATGGAGTGTTACATCCCCCGGAAAGAGCGGGTGTTAAAACCATATCAATGGCATCGGTTCAAGAAGATGAAACCGAGGCGATTATTTGGCGTGGTCCGATGATTACGAACGCATTGAATCAATTTTTAGAAATGACGGAATGGGGAGAGCTAGATTATTTGGTAGTAGATTTACCCCCTGGCACGTCAGATGCCCCTTTAACTATTATGCAGACGTTGCAACTCCATGGGTTTGTTGTTGTTACAACGCCCCAAGACTTGGCGGTTATGGACGCAAAAAGATCGGTCAATATGATAAAAAAGATGAACATCGATATTTTGGGGATAGTAGAAAACATGGCGGGGCCCATCTTTGGTGAAGGTGGCGGTGAGCACTTAGCTTCAGATTTAGATGTTCCGTTTTTAGGACGGATACAACTAGATAAAATGTTTAGCGATTACGGTAAAGACCTAGCCACACTAAAGCACAAAAACGCTGCGGAAACCTACAAAGAAATAGCGGAAAATACTTTAAACAGTGTTTCAGAGAGCACCTTACACAATGATGGGGTAGTTACAGATTAATTGTTCATAGATTGAGGATTACTAATGGTTGGTACAGAACGGCCAAATTGGTACAATGCGCACCCCTCTGCTTGCACATGTGCGGAATGCACTGAGAAACGTAGGGTGGACAAACAAGTGGAAGCCGTAGTTAATTACAGAAAAATTGGTCGTAATGAAAGCTGCCCTTGCGGTAGCGGAAAAAAATATAAAAAATGCCATGGATAAATCAGGCTAAATCTAAGAACGTCTAGTCCCTCGACCTCTTGTCTCAGCAGGGGCGTTCGGAATATTAGCGGAAGCAAGGCCCTCTTCTACTAATTGGTCTTTGAGCCTGGCAGCTCTTGGGTACCCTATCCCCAACCTTCTTTGGAGCAGAGAAGTGGATATCTTACCACCATAAATTTCTGCTAATTCTCTTGCCTTTTGAGTTATTTCACCTGATCCTGCTCCAAGACTGTTGTTAGGTGTCCACCCATCTTGGGATATTATTTCGTCGGCTTCTCCTGAATCTGGAAGGGTCGGAGGAACATAGCCCTTTGATTGGGTTTTCCAATATTGAACTACATCTTCTGCTTCAATTTCAGATAGGAACGATCCTTGTATTCTGGTCGGCTTTGCTGCGTCTTGCGGCAAAAATAGCATATCGCCTTTCCCGAGCAATTTTTCAGCACCTCCAGTATCTAAAATCGTCCGCGAATCAATTAGAGAGGTAACGTTGAAACTTATTCTGGCTGGAAAATTTGCCTTAATTAAACCAGTTACCACGTCAACAGAAGGCCTCTGTGTAGCTACGAGAAGGTGTATTCCGGTTGCTCTACCCATTTGCGCTAGCCTAACTAGGCGTTGTTCTATTGATTTACCAGCTGTAAGCATTAAATCAGCTAACTCATCGATTATAAGAACTAAGTAAGGCATTTTATCTTGTCTCGCTTGTTTTTCGTTAAAGGAGCGAATATCCCGTGCTGAGGCGGAAGCTAATTGCTCGAGACGCGTATCCATTTGCTCTAGCAACCATCGCAGAGCATTAACTGCTTGATGAGTATCGACAATAACCGGTGTAATTAAATGGGGTATTCCGTTGTAGACTGTTAGCTCAACCCTCTTGGGGTCTATCATAATAAACCGTATTTCCTGAGGTGTTTTAGCTGTTAATAGGCTTGTTATAAAGCTGTTTACGAATACACTTTTTCCACTGCCTGTAGCCCCTGCAACCAGCAAGTGCGGCATCTTAGTTAAATCTCCTATACGGACATCGCCCCCGCTCCCCTTGCCTAGAGCAAAAGGAAGCCCGTTTGTTTGTACAGCCTGAGTGAAAGTTTTGCTGGAAAGCTGATTTCTTAAAAAAACTGTTGTCGGGCTTTGGTTTGGTACTTCTATGCCAACCAGGTCAGTTCCAGGGATCGGCGCATCTATCCTCACATTAGACGCCTTTAGCTGTAAAGCTAAATCTTTATCAAGAGCAGCAATTCTATCAACCTTAACTCTCGTTTTCCCAACTTCTTCTTTAGAAGAGATTGTTTTTCCCAGAGCATTTTTTGATTTGGTCTCTTTGAATTTACGATTCCATCCTGGTCTTACACCGTATAAAGTTACCGTTGGTCCTGGACGTACTTCTGTTACGGATCCTTCAACGCCATAATCAGCAAGAGTCGATTCAATAGACTGTGCGATTTGTTTGTGCGCGCTATTATCAATTTCTTTTTCTTGTTCAGTATTGAGTAGTTTTAAGGGGGGTAGTTTCCATGCTACAAGCGGAACACCCGTGAAGGGGTCTATTGAACTGAGGATTTCTTCATTAGATCTAGAAGAAGGAGTAATTTTAGTAGTCGGTACGTCCTTAGAAGAGTCGGGTAATGTAGGTGGAGTTGGAAATTCACTATCTGAATAATTAGGCTCTTGTGCGATCACGACATTTAGTTCTTTGTCATTCCCTTTGGCTGGCTTTGAGATACCAGTCATTCCAATGTTACGCCTCATAATTGAGACGCAACTGCGAACTATTTGTAACGCCAGAGCCAGTGTAATTCGAGCCGTTGCCAGGACTATTATCTTTGCTTTTTTAACAGCAATTATGGATGACTTCAATGCTATTTTGGGGTACAAGATTATCAATGCGATACAAACTAAAATAGCGATTCGTGCGGATCCTTGTATTACTGTATCTCCGGTTAGTAATCTGCCTAAATTTGTATCTAGAGCACTCAGGCCAGGCGCCGTAGAGGCTGCGGACGGAATTAATGAAATAGCCGTTAAAAGGATAAAACTCGATATGATAACCCGCCATCTTCGATAAACCCTATTAAGGCTCAAGAATTTGATAGACGATATTATGGTGATTAGCCATATAGAAAAAAGCAATAATTGTATGCCAGCTGTTTCCCATACTGCGCGAGACAGTTGGAGAATGGTTTCTCTCCAATAATATGTGCCGGCTATCCCCATTATGGACCCAATAATAAGTAGGCTATATAGAAGCCGTTTGATTCGGGAAACAATATAGTTCGGTTCGGCTTTTATATTTCTACGTCTTGCTCGGCGTGTTTTGGTGGTACTCATGTTTTTAAACCTAGTTTGAAAATAGTATAAAGGGATATCTCAGTTCGATCAAGCTACAAAAAATATTACGGGTTGGAATTTAAGAATCTAGGTGAGATAAATATGAAGAGAGCTTTGCTATTCCGTCATGGCTACCAGCATCAAATCTCTTCCCAGGGAAAGGGATGGCAAAAAAATCATCGGACTCCCCGAGTCGGTTTTGCAGAGCATCGGTGAGTTGTATTTCGCCATTTTTCCCCGCTTCTGTAGCTCGGATTGTGGAAAATATATCTTTTGACAATACATACCTACCAGTTAGAGTCATATCTGATGGTGCATTATCAGATTGGGGTTTTTCTACAAATTGATTAACTTTCCAAGGACCCTGTTCAGAAATGTTGTTCCGTGCTTCTAACCCCACGACCCCATAATTGGCGATTTGTGAAGAGGGTACTTTTTGTACCGAGACATAACAAGCCTCTTTTTGGTTCCAATTTTCTAGCAATGTCTCTGAGGGGTTTGGATCACCAATAAGTATTTCGTCTGGGAGTAGCAATAAGAAAAAATCCGACTCAACATATGGTTCAGCATATAAGACCGCATCGCCTAGCCCCAGTTGCACATTTTGATGAGTTACCCGGATATCGAATCTACTGAGGAGCTCAGGTGTCGATGACAAATCATGGGAGGGCTCCATATCATAATTGTTAATATTGAAGAATTCATCAAGCTGTTTTTTCCGAGGGGAGGATATGACAATCAATTTTGTTATACCCGCTACCACCAACTCATTTAAGGCATACTGAATCATAGCTTGGTTGTGCACCTTAACTAGTTCTTTTGGGGTTGATTCTGTGAGCGGAAGGAGACGTGTGCCCAGCCCTCCAGCGGGTATAACTGCAGTGTCTAAGCGGGCATTATTTGAAAATGATTTAGGCATTTGCTTTTCCATAATATCTGGGGGTTATAAAAAGAGCGAGCCACCATTACGGTGGCTCGCATTTTCCCGAGCGTCGAAAAAACTAACACCCGGCGCTCGGTTAGCCCTTACTTACCTCGCTAGTTGAAATAAGACTAGGCTGTTTGCTTGGTTGCATAAGCCCATCACCTCCTCTCATCTGATTATGTCCATATTATACATACTGATCTTTACAAATGCTTGCGGATTGACCTAATGGTTATATCAAGGGATACTAATACCGAGGCCATGCTAGGTGGGGAGTTAGCGGTGTCTTGAACTCGCAATCCGCTTTAGCGAGGCCGAAAATCTACTGAGGGTTCATATTATGTAGGACGCTGTATTGGTCCGCGTTGAAGATTTGGTCTAGCGCAGCACAGACCTCCGAACCTCGCCAGATCCGGAAGGAAGCAACGATAAGGTGATATCTGTGGGTGCCGCTGGGTAGCCTGATCCGAGTTGGCGAATACAGGAGAGTATATAATAGGGGTTCGAATTAGGTTGCATGGCCTCGTTTAACTAGCTTTTCTGGAAAGATGAATATGAACTCTTCGCATTCTCCCAATCTGAAAAAGAAATTCGGTCAACATTTAATGATCTCTGAAGAAATTCTCGGGAATATTGTCAGTTACGTTGATATCGATAGAAGTACGCAGGTGGTCGAAGTAGGTCCCGGTACTGGTTTATTGACTGATCATTTAATTCCTAAATCCGATGCTTTAACTTGTATTGAAATTGATAATGAAATGGTGACCTACCTAGAAAATAAATATAGCTCTGTGTCGGCCGTAAAAATTGTTACAGGTGATATCTTGCAGATGGAAATTGATGAGCTAACAGAAAACCGACCATACATTGTCGTAGCTAATTTACCCTATAGTTCAGGGACTAAAATAGTTAGGCATTTCCTCGAATCTTCATGCAAACCCGAATATATGATTGTCACGTTGCAAAAAGAAGTCGCGTATAACCTAGCTGCGCTCAAAGGGAAACAAAATCTATTGTCTATCGCAGTAGGTATATATGCTTCTGTCGAAGTTCTGGAAAATATAGAGCCGGAACATTTCAGCCCGCCCCCTAAAGTTGACTCTTCTATTGTGAGACTTGTCACCCATGAAAAGCCGTTGGTCCCAATGGATGAAATTGAAAGATTGTTCAGGTTTGCTCGAGCAGGGTTTTCCGCGAAACGGAAACAATTAATTAACTCTCTTCCCAATCAACTTGGATTGCCCTCCAAATTAATATCTGAACTATTACTCTCCGCGGGCATTAACCCGAAACGTCGGCCTGAGACCTTAACGGTATTAGAATGGCACACCCTGACAAAAAACTATGGTGACAATTATGATTGTTAAGGTTAGAGCATACGCTAAGATCAATCTGTGCTTAGAAATAATTTCAGCCAGGAATGATAATTATCATGATATATACACTGCAATTCAGAGTGTGGGCCTCTTTGACGAACTTGAATTTACCAAAAGAATAGGTCAGGGTATCAATGTTTACGTCGATGGGGCCATAGACAATGACCAATTTGCACTTATCAACGATTCCGCCCAATTGATGAAGAATTCATATGGCAAAAGCTATGGGGCTGACATTATTTTACAAAAAAATATACCTCTATCGTCAGGTTTAGGTGGAGGGAGCAGTAATGCAGCTGCGACCATATTAGCGTTAAACAAATTATGGAATCTCGACCTGCCTAAAGAATCGCTAATGCAAATTGGAATGACTGTAGGTTCCGACGTCGGTTATTTTATTCAAAATAGCGGAGCAGCGTTAGTTACCGGGAAAGGGGAAAAGATTCAGCCCCTTAATCGCCCTCCTACTGGCTTTGCATTGATAATTACTAGTAAACAAAGGGCAATGGAAGAGAAAACGAAAACGATGTTCTCTCTTATTACTTCTAGCGATTTTACTGACGGTTCAATTACAAAATCCTTTACTAAAGTTATGCAAAATAGTTCTTGCTGGGCTGAAATATATTCTTCAGTTGAACCAATGAATTGCTTTGATCCGTATATTCTAAAAAACTCTGAAATTAGTAATATAGAGAGAGCGTATGTAAAATTTAAGGAAAGAATTAGCCACGCCCATTTTTCTGGAACAGGACCATCTTTCTATTCAATTTTCGATGACCATGAAGAAGCTGTCGATGCATCAAAAACCATTGATCTAAATAGTTTTGAGGTATACGTTGTTCCTCTTATCAGCACACCGATAGATTTGCACGTCGAATAGTATGATTTTTGAATCTTTAACCGTAATCTCTCTGGGTATATTACTTTGGTTCAATATTCTAGCGTATATTGGTCTGAATATCCGGCGAATATATGAAATAGTTCAATCTGAAACTGGTCATATGTATTGGGTATATCAATCTATACGAGGCAACTTTTTGAGAGCAATTATACTGAGTTTATTTGGATCTATTCTGGTTTCTATTTTAATCAGTATTATCTACTATATTAAGCCGCTGGATCTTGGTTTTATCGGTAATAGTAATTTATTTGATATTGGGTACATGGGTATAGTAACTGCCATTATGGTTCTTATTTTTTTAACAGGGTATAAATATAATTTGGTCTTGGGCAAACTTAGTCTATTAATGCTATTAGTGATGAGCGGTAGTATTTTCGCTTTTATATTGCCCATGCTTCTTGGGTAGTCTGGTTTATTGAGAGAAAAAGTTACCTGCGGGTTTCGCCATGATAAAGGCCCAGCATCCTACCAAAAACCCTCCTGATATCCATATAAATGCAGTTGAATAACTTCCCGTCGCATCAAACGATATACCAACTAACGGGGGGCCTAGTAGAGCCGCTGGGAGAATAAAGAAATTGACCAAACCAAATATACTAGCGAAATTTTTCAGGCCAAACGAATCTTGAACAATCAAAGGAATCAACGACCCCATTCCTCCGAATGCGATTCCGTAAATCGGGACAAAGCTCCATAATAGCCAGCCGGTACCAGCGAATATCATTATCATCATCGCCAATATTTGGGCTATAAGTGCACCCACAAAAACGTACCGGGAAGGTATAAATTCCGTTAAGTATCCCAGAAATACTTTGCCGACCATACCGAAGATTGCTATGACACCCAGAGCAGCACCTGCGGTTGTTCTACTAATACCAATATTTTCTAGGTGAGGGACAACTTGGGTAAGCACAGATTGATAAGCTACACTCGCAAATAACAAAGCGATAATCAAATAAAAGAACGTTTTGGTTTTGACAGCTTCTTTGGCTGAGAGCCCAGAGTTCTGATCATTGGATTCTCCCTCAATCTCTGATATATCTACTGAAGGAGAGTCTTTTATTGCAATTAGTATCAACGGGATCAAACATAAAAACATAATTCCGTAGATTAAGAATGTATTTTGCCAATTCGACCACTCGATCAGAGGATCGGTGATGTTTGAAAAAATGAATCCTCCGAAGTTAGCTCCCGCGGTTGTAAATCCCATCGCGCGGCCTCTTGTATCGGGGAACCACATTCCGATTAGTTTCCCCACAGGCAGCATTACGACCCCTGGCATACCGGCGTAACTTAACAAACTCAGGAAATAATAATGCCATAGCTCGGTAATAAAGGGGCGGAATACAAAGCTTATACCCAGCAAAATAACTGAAAATACCATAACAGGTTTCGATCCATATTTATCTAATAAAGGCCCTGCTACTAGGCCGGCGATACCCGTGAAACTAAAAAGAGCTACAGATCCGTTTATTTCTGTTCGTGTCCATCCGAAGGCGGTCTCCAGGGGGGTTACAAAAACACCAAAGGAATATTGGAGCACCCCCACAGTGATGGTGAAACACAGGAATAGGACGAATGCAATAGACCATCCCTGATGAAGCTTCAGATTCAAAAACAACCTCTTTTAGAACTGGTGAATACAGTGGTAATCAATTAAGTAGCTAAGTTAAAAATATCAATTAACAGGATAACATGTAAACTTAAGTTGTAGTCAACAAGCGTGTACTACCTCACTACATATGGTATTCTTTCGACTGAGAAACTTTGATTCGGGCCCGTAGCTCAGTGGTAGAGCACTCGGCTCATAACCGATTGGTCGCAGGTTCGAACCCTGCCGGGCCCACCAAAGGTGTTTTAGCCGATGGTTACTGTCCCAGTATTCCCGTCGACTGTGATGATATCACCTGTTTTTATTGCACTTGTTCCCACCTTCGTGCCCATTACTGCTGGTAAACTTAGTTCACGCGCTACTATGGCACCATGTGATAAAACACCGCCCGAATCCGCCACCAGAGCTCCTATGGTTCCAAACAAGGGGGCCCAACTTGGGTTAGTTGTCCTTGTTACTAAGACATCCCCTGGTTCTACAGAGTCAAAGGATTCAGGTGTCAATATTACTCTAGCCGGCCCCGTATGGATTCCCGGTGAACCTGCCGTGCCCCTCAACCGACTTCTTTCTTGCATTGGGTCAGATTTAGTATTAGCTACAGGGTTGAAGAATTTACTCAATTCTCCTTCTATAATCGGAGGATCAGTGTACATTGTCCCTAGAAATCGTGGGGGTACCTCTCTACGAAAGTTATTAAAATCCAGTTTCCTTTGTTCTATGGTGGAAGTTAGCCCGACAGATGGATCCGCGACCGCTTGTTTGATTTCATCCAATTCTAGATGGAATATATCGTTAGGATTAAGAATCACATTATTTTTTACTAAGTTATTTGCAAATTTAAGAATCAATAGACGAGTAAAAGCATTAGATTGCTGATCAATATAGTATGCATGGTCCTCCCTAAGTGGCCAAAGCTTTCTAGCTTGTTGTAATGAATCATCTAGATCTTCCAGATCAATTCGTTTCTGGCTTTTAGCAAGATCCACCAGATCACTGAACTGATTGGATGCTGAAACTTTCTTTTCAAGAAGTTCGGCTTGAAAATCCCTTTCTGGGCCTAAAACGTAAGACTTCAAAGTCATAAGTGGATAAGCCGGGTCTTCTATCCACAATTTACTACTGATATCTTCCGAGATTGATCTATAACCGTAGGTTTCTAGATATGAACCAATCTCTTGATCGATTTCATTACCCATAGGATGATCTCGTAGAGCTCGTCTCATAGGTCGTATATTTGTTTGGTTGAATATATTACTAAGGGTTTGGTTCGATTTAATCGTTTTGGCAATGTTATATAGTTCTTCGCTTGCTTCTAAACTTTTATTTTGGGAACCCTGTAGCAATTCGTATGGCTTTAACTGGTCTGAAGAGCCGGATATGGTTTCATATAAACTGGAGAACCGTTCTGTCGCTCCAAATAGGGTAAATATGACTAAAAAATGTAAATAGTAATGCCGTTGCATCACATCCATAGTTTTTTCAAGATGTTCTACCAATGGTTCGTCTTCGGCTTCAGATATAAACTCTCTAATTTTTAAGTTGTTTTCTATTATTTCCGGTAGATATTTATTATTCCAGTCTTTCAAAAATGTTGGGGTGATTCCCAGAAGTTTCTCTTTATGAGCCTCTATGGAAGCATTGTCGGGCTCAGTTTTTAAGTATGCGATGTATGCGTATCCGTTAAAATCTCGTCTGGGCCCTCCGGGGGGAACACGCAATTCACGAGCTGCGAGGCCAATTCCTCTACCAGTTTGGCGATTTATTGATTGTTGAAGTGTGGTTGCAGGCAGAGGGGAGTGAATATCATCCCAAATCCAAAGTAAATCTTTGTATTCGTCTTTTTGCCAAGTGACAGGGAAATTCTCTGGTACCTTGATATATCCTGGTTGTGGGAAATTTACCATTGGTGCCGCCTATCATTGGGTTTTTTCAAGAACTCTGATATACATATTGAATAGGAAATTAACCAAATGTCAATATGAAAGTAAAATGATCACCGTGAACATCTGCTGTGTAGTTTGGACCAAACATCCGGAAAGGTACTTGAATAATGGAAATAATTGTGTGTGGAAGCGGAGTTGGAAGATTTTCTGGTTCACGGGCTGGATCCGGTTGGTTGATTGGAGCAAAATCAGGTTACACCTTATTTGATTGCGGACCGGGAGTTGCTTTAAGAATCTCAGACAATGAAATACCTTTTGACGATATTAAAGCTATATTTATTAGCCATCTTCATTTCGACCATGTTCAAGGAATCGGAGAGCTTCTTACCCAATATGAAGCTGCCGATAAACAGCCCCCAATAATTTACGGACCACCTGGAGTTAAAGATTATGTGGGCACAGCTGTTAAATGGAGTAATTTTCAGTTTGAAAATCGAGAAACTAGCCCTAAGAATATTGTAAGATGCGAAGAAATTTTTCCTGAAATGCAGTTTGATGTCAATGGATACTCGGTGGTCTCTGTATCTGTACCTCATTCGCCGACAATACAAGCACGATCTTACAAAATATCTAACGGAACACAATCGGTAGTCTATTCCGGGGATACTCCGTACGTACCTGAAATTCTGGTCCCTTTTACGAAAGGTTCGGATGTTTTAATTCATGAAGCCCATTCGTTAGAAGCTCTTAATCTTCATGCCGATCTTGGAAGTCTGGACCGAGCGGCCAGGATTAAACAGGTGTTCCCTTCTAGCCATACCCGAGTAACTGAAGCTGCTAAAATCGCTCAATCCTCTGGAGTAAAAAAATTGATTTTGAGTCATCTGTTGCCGACTGAAACTGAACACACGCTCCTTTCCGAGCTAAGTGATTTCTTTTATGATGGGGAAATAGTGGTTCCTAATGATGGTTCAAAGATTCAAATTTAATGATCAAAATTGACCTTAATGGATCACTACTAATGATGGTACTATAATCCGAAACAGATGAATTTTTGGACCTTAATGATCTGATCAAAGGCGCCTAAATTGGAGGGTAACTATGTCGTATAAAGATCTCATGAGTGCTAAAGACACACTTGAAATCCAAGGAAAACGAATATCATACTTCAATATTAATAAAATACGCTCTTCCACGCTCGGCGATATTTCAATGCTTCCTTATTCAATAAAGATCATGTTAGAAAGCCTGCTGAGAAATCTGGACGGCGAAATCATTTCAGAGGCGGATGTAGTATCGCTAAGTAAATGGCAACCAAACCCTGAGAATATTAATGTTCCATTAAAGTTGTCCAGAGTAGTGCTTCAAGATTTTACGGGAGTTCCTGCTGTAGTCGATCTCGCTGCTTTACGTAGTGCGATGAACAGGGCAGGGAAAGATCCTTCTAAGATTAACCCGGTCGTTCCAGTTGATTTAATAATAGATCATTCAGTTCAAGTCGATTATTTTGGAACAAATTTTGCCTTTGAAAAAAACGTCGAACTCGAATATTTACGGAATCGTGAGCGATATTCGCTACTAAAGTGGGCACAAAATTCAATTGATGGGTTCAGGGTTGTTCCTCCTGGGATGGGTATAGTCCATCAGGTTAACTTGGAGTATCTAGCTCAGGTTATAGTTGATAAAGAGATCGAAGGAGAAATCTATGCATTTCCAGATACCCTTGTTGGTACGGATTCGCATACGACGATGGTTAATGGGTTAGGAGTTCTTGGCTGGGGAGTTGGTGGAATCGAAGCAGAAGCAGTAATGCTAGGTCAACCATACTATATGTTAGCGCCAGAAGTTGTCGGGTTTGAGTTAAAAGGCAAATTAAGGGAAGGCACAACTGCGACAGATTTGGTATTAACTATTACTGAAAGATTACGAAATCACGGAGTGGTCGGCAAGTTTGTTGAATTTTTTGGTGAAGGCTTATCCGATTTACCTGTAGCAGATAGAGCAACTATAGCCAATATGGCTCCTGAATACGGTGCAACAATGGGGTTTTTCCCCACTGATGAGGAAACTTTGAAATATTTGAGACTGACTGGAAGGAGTGCGTTTAACGTTGAACTGGTTGAACAATATAGCAGAGCCCAAGGTCTGTTTAGATCTCCACAGTCACCATCCCCCATATTTTCAGATACTTTATCATTAGACATGGGAGAAATTATTCCGAGTATTTCCGGACCTAAAAGGCCCCAAGACAGGGTTCCACTTAATGAGGTAAAACAAAATTTTAACGAAGTATTAATTGCTCCAGCATCTGATAGAGGATTTGAAATTCCAGAGGGGGAACTAGATACTTCGGTACAAATTGATAAAAAGTTTGGTAATTATGACCTAAGGCATGGATCGATCGTCATAGCTGCAATTACTTCCTGCACTAACACCTCGAATCCTTCAGTTATGGTAGGCGCAGGAATATTAGCTAAGAAAGCCTCTGAATTAGGGATCCATGTTAAGCCCTGGGTAAAAACATCAATGGCTCCTGGGTCCAAGGTAGTTACTGGTTATTTGAACGAAGCGGGGTTAATGCCATATTTGGAAGATCAAGGATTTCATACTGTGGGTTTCGGATGTACAACTTGTATTGGTAACTCCGGACCGTTGCCTGAACATATTAGTCATGGGATCGACAGAGGCGAACTCGTCGCAACAGCAGTGTTATCAGGTAACCGTAATTTTGAAGGCAGGGTAAACCCAGATGTAAAAGCCAATTATCTTGCTTCTCCGATCCTTGTAGTTGCTTATGCACTTGCTGGTCGAATTGATATTGACTTTGATATGGAACCTCTCGGACGTAATGGTAATGACGAACCTGTATTCCTAAAAGATGTGTGGCCTGAGCAAGAAGAAATCCAACAGGCGATCTCAAATAATATTGGGCCAGATATGTTCGAAAATGAGTACAGTAAAATTTTCGAAGGCGATCAGCAATGGCAATCTTTGGAGAGTTCAGATGGCGAACTGTATGAATGGGATGCGGAATCAAATTATATCCAAGAACCACCTTTCTTCAAGGATTTTCAAACTGATTTACCTGAACTTAGACAAATTACTGGTGCTCGATCGCTTGCCATTCTAGGAGATTCAGTTACGACGGATCATATCTCACCAGCAGGAAACATTGCGTCAAACAGTCCAGCCGCTGAATATTTACGGGCAAATGGGACTGACACTAAAGAATTTAACTCGTACGGCTCCCGAAGGGGCGGCCACGAAGTTATGATGCGTGGAACCTTTGCAAATATTCGGCTGAAGAATTTGATGCTTGACGGAGTTGAAGGAGGACATACTCTCAAATTACCCGAAAATGAGCAAATGACTATTTTTGATGCCGCTATGGAATACCGAAAAGAAGGAGTCGATTTGGTAATCATCGGTGGTAAGGAATATGGCTCTGGATCAAGCCGAGACTGGGCAGCAAAAGGTCCTTTCCTATTAGGGATTAGGGCCGTTATCGCAGAATCTTACGAAAGAATACATAGGTCAAATCTTGTTGGGATGGGTGTGTTGCCGCTCCAGTTTAATGACCAAGACTCGGCACAAAAATTGAATCTTCAAGGAAACGAAATTTTTGATATAGAAACATTGCCTGACCAAATAGAACCATCACGGCAAATTAGAGTTCACATAACTTATGCTGATGGGTCAGATACAACTATAGTTACTACTGCTAGAATTGATACCACGGTTGAAACGGAATATTACCGTAACGGTGGGATCCTTCAGACGGTTCTCAGGAATATGATAAACGAGGATTAATTAGCCCGGGTCAAGGCCTATAATATCTTGCACTGATAGGATAATTTTATCGTAACCAGTGCACCTGCATAAATTGCCTGCTAGCCAAAGTCGTATTTCTTGTTCAGTTGGTTCATGAATATTCCGCAATAAGTGTTGAGTAGAGATTATCAATCCAGGTGTGCATATCCCACACTGCAAACCACCGTTCCTGATAAAAGATTCTTGGATTGGATGCAATTTATCAGGGTCAGTCCCAAAGTTTTCTATAGTTTCTATACGAGAGTTCTCTGCTTCAACCCCTAAAACACAGCAGGAATCCACAGTGTATCCATCCATGTTAACCGTGCAGGCTCCGCAATTCCCGTTGCTACAACCTTCCTTAGTTCCAGTAAGTTCTAGATGGTCACGCAAGACACTTAGGAGAGTTGTACGTGCTTCTATAGTAACTGACTTAGATTCTCCATTAACGGTAAGAGGGATCGTGTATGTTTTATTGCTCATAATTGCATGTCCTATAATGAAATTCCAAAATTAAGTGCACATTGTTTTATTGCTCTCTCACCTATGACTGGCAGAAGATCAAGTCTATATTCAGCAGAAGCTCGTATATCCGTTATCGGCTCGGCCGACCTATTTATAAGGGTTGAAGCTTCTTTTACGCTGTTCGAATTAAGTTGTTTTCCCAGAATATAATTCTCAGCTTCTATCGCTCTTACAGGTTTCGGTGTAACAGCACCTAAAGCAATTTTACAGTGAGACACAGTAGAGTCTGAATTTAAGCCCATGCTAACGCCGATTCCCACTACGGCAATGTCCATTTCCGCTCTTGGGGTGAATCTAATGTAAGAATTAGTAAATCTGCCGGTCTTAACTGGGACTTTCACGTTTTCGATCAACTCTCCAGCTTGAATATCAATGACACCAGGGTTCGTAATGAGTTTTTCGACCTCGATTAGGCGCTTGGTTTGTCCGCTGGCTACTGTTGCTTTGCTTTCTAATGCTACCAATATTGGAACTAAGTCTGCAGAAGGTGCCGCGTTACCGATGTTTCCAGCTATGGTAGCCCTATTTTGAATTTGAATGGATCCTATTAACCTAAGCGAGGTTTCTAGACCGGGAAATTCAGATAATATGGACTTACGTTGGTAAATAGTTGATAAAGGAGCCGCTCCTCCTAAGACAAGAGTGTCATCTTCGAACTGTATCAATTGGAGTTCGGGTATTGATTTGATATCCACCAATACATCTGGAATCTTTACCCCTCTTCGCATTTGGTCCACTAAGTCAGTACCACCAGCCAGAATTAAGGGGTTTATTGATTTATCGGAAAGAGCTTTGGAAGCGTCAGCTATCGACCTTGCCTTTATGTAATCAAAGTCTTGCAATGAATATCTCTATGTATTTTCTATGACTCGTACTCAGCGATCAATATGCAAGCATTTTGCCCCCCAAACCCAAAGCTGTTTGAAAGCGCAATTTTTACTTGAGCCTCTCTTGCTTGGTTTGGTACATAATCCAAATCGCATTCGGGATCAGGGTTTTCCAGGTTTATCGTTGGGTGAATCACATTGGTTTGAACTGATTGTACGCAGGCTATAGCCTCTATAGCACCTGAGGCTCCTAAGGGATGACCGCTCATTGATTTCGTAGAAGAAACTGGAATCTTGGTTTGCTGCCCAAATACGCTCTTTATGGCAGTAGTCTCTGCTAAATCCCCTAAAGGAGTCGATGTACCATGCGCATTGATGTAGTCGATCATTTCAGGTTCAACGCCAGCATCTTTTAGAGCGAGCCGCATAGTTCTCGCTGCTCCAGAGCCATCTTCTTTTGGTGCTACAAAATCGTGAGCATCTGATGTAGATGCGGTTCCAACAATCTCCGCTAGTATCTTCGCCCCACGTCCAAGAGCATGCTCTAAACTTTCAATAACAAAAATACCAGCTGCTTCTGCTGGCACAAATCCATCCCTATCAGCATCAAAGGGCCTTGATGCCGTGGTGGGATTTTCTTTACGTTGAGATAAAGCCCTCATCGCACTAAAAGCAGCCAATCCAAGGGGCGAAATCGCTCCTTCGCACGCACCGGTGATCATTGTGTGTGCTTTTCCAGCACGAATAATGTTAACGGCATCTCCCATAGCTTGGGTTCCTGCAGCACACGCTGTTACAGCAGTATTATTATATCCTTCTAATCCAAACTGCATTGCGACATTTGCCGCTGCCATATTTGGAAGCATCTTAGACATATATAGAGGGCTTATTTTGCTCCAGCCTCTACCTGCAAGTACTCTGACTTGTTCTTCTGTATCAGGATAGCCCCCAATACCGTTCCCCAAAATAACGCCGATTCTTTCTTTGTCTTCATTTTCGATAATTATTTCAGATTGACTGATTGCTTCTTGCGTTGCAGCGACCGCCAGTTGGGTGAATCTTGACATTCTGCGTGCTTGTTTACCATCGATATAATTTTTGGGGTCGAAATCAGTGATTTCACCGGCTACAACACAAGGGAACTCACTGGCATCGAACGTTGTAACAAAATCGATCCCGCTGGTCCCAGAAATCAGCGAATTCCAGTATTGGTCAACGTCCAAACCCATTGGGGTTATTGCTCCCATTCCTGTAATAACTACCCGTTGATTTTTATCACGTTCACGCCAATCCATATAACCCTCCAATTCACACACCTTATTGTAGATTAAATAGTATATTAAGTCATCAATTTTCCATGTTACTTTCTGGTTCTATACCCAGAAGGTATTCTCTTGCTTCGGCCACAACAAAAAGAGAGCCTGTTATTACGACTATCCCATCTTTAGGTGTTTGGATTATTGCTCTATCAATAGCGTCGTTTACTGTCGGTTCCGTTCTAACTGGTATTCCAGTCTCCCAAAATGCGTCTTCAATTACTTCTGTTTCCATAGATCTAGCATGATTTGACTTGGAAACAACTACCCCTTTAGCAATCTGCGACAATTCTCTTGCAACAGCGCTCGCATCCTTATCCTTAGAAAGGCCTACTACCATTTGCACCGGACGGTTAGGAAAATCGGTAGCAATTGTTTCGACTAATCGCATAGCGGAGTATGGATTGTGCGCGCCGTCAGCTATCACCAAAGGGGTTTCTTTAATAATTTCAAACCTGCCGGGCCAATCTACATTGTTGAATCCGAGCAATATTTTATCGTATGCAACGGGGTAACCCCGGTCCCTTATTTTCTCTAATATTCCGATCGCCACAGCCGCATTTTCTAGTTGGTATTCCGCTAAAAGGTTGGTTCTCAAATCATGGTCGACAGGTCTCCCCTGAATATCTCCCCAAACCCTAAATTCTTGGCCAAGCATAGAGCCCGCGCTTTTCGCCACGCTTAAATTTTTCCCGACTAAAGTCAGTGATGCTTTTTTTTCATCACAAATGAGTTTTAATAAGGGTACGATAGTAGCGTCTTGGGGGGCACTTACGACGTCCACCGATTGTTTAATGATCCCAAATTTCTCTTTGGCAATTTCAACCAAGGTATTTCCCAATATTTCCATATGGTCTTCGCTGATTGAAGTTATCCCGACTATTGACGAATTCACTACGTTGGTTGAGTCTAAGCGTCCCCCTAAGCCCGTCTCAATGATTTGAATATCGACGGCGCTTCTCTTAAATGCCAAAAATGCCATGCAAGTTAATGCTTCAAAAGTGGTAATTTTATCATTGGGATGGTTATCGTTGTGAGGTTGTACAATGCCTCGTACTGATACTGCCAGGTCAGCAAATTCTGCCTGAGTCAGTTTTTCACCATTTATGCTGATTCGTTCTCGGATCGAATGTAAGTGGGGAGAGGTAAACAGACCCGTGTTATATCCATTGGCGGTTAGTACCGAATAGAGCAATGCGGCGGTAGTCCCTTTTCCTTTGGTGCCAGCAATGTGAACAATCAAACCAGTATGATGAGGTGACTCTAGTGATTCTAAAATTTTATGCACCCTCGATAAATCAAATCTTCGTGGAAGAGGTGGTGTCCCATCGGTTTGGTTGGATGAAACATTCGTTGTTTCATAGTTAATTAGGTCGAATAACCATCTAACGGATTCTTTGTAGTTCATAATAATCGAGTATAGGGTATTTAGCAGGTAAATTAATAGCTATCAGTTAACTAAATTACTTGGATTGCTACGCATTTGTTTACCACGAAGTTCTCACCGAAAATATGTATGTTCGTCGCTATTTGATCTATTATGGATGCCATAATCGTCTATAGATCCCCTGTAGAGGACTCCATAAATATGAAATGGGTTTACGTATGACACCAGAGCAACTAGTAATTGCCTTAATACGGGTCCTGGGCTCACTGCCAGTCCTTAAATGGGCTTTTATAGGGGCTATCATCGCGATAGTAGTGGATTTTTCCGACCTTTTTTGGATGAGTGTAATTAATCTTGGCGGTGTACAGGATTACCAAACCTTCGATAAATTTTTAGATCTTGTGTATATGTTTGCTTTTCTGTATGTATCTTTTCGTTGGACCAATCTCGATAGAAATATCGCGATTGGTTTATTTATTTTTCGAATGATTGGTCTAATAGCTTTTGAATTTACTGGTGACCGTATGTTTTTGTTTTATTTCCCAAACGTTTTTGAGTTCTGGTTTATATTTGTGGCTGGGCGAAAGCGTTTCTTCCCCTCGAAAGAAGGGCACATTTCTGCAGCCTACATAGCTTTACCCGCCTGTTTATTAGCAAAACTCGGTCAAGAATGGATCATCCACGGCGCAAAATACCTGGATCAATTCACTTTTTTTGAAGCCGTAGATGCTATTTATTCACTATTGGTATTTTGGGTATAGAATCACTGGCCTCCACCTTACAAAAGATCTAGGCCAAATGCATGGCTCTATTAAGATTACGGTTGGGTACGGCTGTAAGGCGATTACTATATGAACAAACATATTTTACATGTTCGATTTGATTATAAGAAAGTAAACTATTCTAGAGAATACTTGTTTATTATGTATTTCTGATAAACAATATATGAAGAAGCTAATATGTAAATTAACAATTGACTATGGATAATAAAGAGACTAAATACACCGCCAACAAAATCAGGGATCTATTTGTAAGCTATTTCGAAAGATTCGACCACCAAGTAGTAGAATCCTCTTCGTTGTTGCCAGAAAATGATCCAACGCTTTTGTTCACCACCGCTGGTATGGTACAGATGAAGCCATACTTTCTTGGAGACTTACCTCCCTCTAACCCGAGAATGACGTCTGTGCAAAAGTGTTTACGTACTACCGACATCGATGAAGTCGGGGATACCACCCACCTGACTTTCTTTGAGATGCTCGGAAATTTCAGCGTGGGCGATTACTTTAAACAAGGCGCTATTGAATACGCCTGGAAGTTCATTACCGAAGAAATCGCTATAGACCCCGAACGTCTATGGGTATCCATATATCTCGAAGACGACGAGGCGGCGGCAATATGGCAACAAATCGGTGTACAGCCCGAGCGTATATTTAGATTCGATGAAAAAGATAACTATTGGGGCCCTGCAGGCGATTCTGGACCGTGCGGTCCTTGCTCTGAGATCCATTATGACCTCACCCCAGGAGCACAGTTTCATTCTGAATCTTGTGGCCCGAACTGTGATTGCGGTCGTTTTGTTGAGTTGTGGAACCTTGTTTTCATGGAATACTTTCAAGACACGGACGGCTCTCGCTCAAAACTAACAAAACCCAATATTGACACCGGTATGGGGCTCGAACGTTTGTCAGCAATTTTACAGAATGTTGATAATGTATACGAAACCGATATTTTTGAGCACCTTATCGAAAAAGCATCCCTCTTGACGGGCGCGTCCTACGGCGACAATGAAGAAACTGATAAATATATTAGAACTATGGTAGAACATACAAGAGCTGCGGTATTTCTAATAGGCGATGGAGTTGTGCCAGGTAATGAAAACCAAAGTTACGTGCTACGACGAATAATAAGACGGGCGATCAGAGCTGCTAGAAACATAGGTTTACAAACTAAATTTATCGAAAGCCTAGCCGATGCAGTTTATGCAAATATGCAATCCGCATACCCTAGTTTGATTGAAGCAAGGGGACATATTACCAATACCCTCGTCAAAGAAGAAGAACAATTTAATCGAACCCTTAAAATGGCAACTGCATTAATGAATAAGATAGTTAGGGACGCAAAAGAAGCTGGAGAGTCTGAGCTATCAGGAGATCAGATATTCCGATTATATGATACGTATGGCTTGCCTATTGAAATAGCTGAAGATATTGCGGCAGACAATGAATTGGCAATAGACAAAGAAGGTTTTGAAAAATCCTTGCAGGCTCAACAAGAACGCGGGAGAGAATCACAGGGGTTCAGCCAAACATCAAGGTTGTCAGAAGGATATAAAGATTTGGCGACCCTGACATCCGAGTTTGTTGGATACAAAGAATACACATGTGAATCGCAGGTAACTGGTTTAATAGTAGGTGGAGGGATTACAACCGAAGCGAGTGCTAACCAACAAGTAGAGATAGTTACAAACCAAACTCCGTTTTACCCAGAAGGTGGCGGGCAGCTCTCTGACGTGGGTACTATTAGCGGACCTGAAGGAGTCGCGCGAATTACTAACGTATTACGCCCGGTACCAGAATCCCCGGATTTCATCATCCACATAGGTATCGTTGAAGAAGGAAAGATATCAATCGGCGATAAAGTTAAGCTGATTATTGATGGTGCTCACAGGCAACGAACTACCCGACACCATACGGCCACTCACTTGTTACACAGTGGGTTGAGGCATGTTCTTGGCCAACACGTAAGGCAAGCAGGCTCGCTTGTCGCCCCCGATCACCTGCGATTCGATTTCGCCCATAACGAACCTATCGATTCCCACACACTCAATGTAGTTGCTGATACGGTAAACGCAAGAATTATGCATAACATAGTGGTTCAGACTGAGACGAAATCAATTAATGATGCGCTAGACGACGGAGCACTCGCGTTTTTTGGTGATCGGTACGAAGAAGTCGTTCGCACAGTTTCCATCTTAGGTGATCCACTCGCAGATGGCCGCATACATAGTTATGAACTATGTGGTGGAACACATGTAGAATCAACAGGGCAAATAGGTTATTCATACGTTACGAGTGAAGGGACAATTGGTTCAGGAATTCACAGGATCGAGGCTGTCGCCGGAGAGTCTGCACAAGAACTAATTTCAAAACGACTAGATTTATTGAGCAACGTAGCAATGACTATGAATGTTTCAATTGATGAGGTAGAAACTAGAATACATTCACAGATACGAGATTTATCTGATAATCGCAAAGCGATCAAAGATTTGAACAAAAAACTTCTCTTCTCATTAATACCCCAACTCAAAGACTCTATATTTGTTACATCGGGTAATAACATTTCTTGCATAGTTGAGTCAGTTGGTGAAGTGGATTCCCAGGATCTGATTCTCGAGTTGGTTGATACTCTAAATGAAACCATGCACGATGCCGTAATTATCATTGGTGCAATAGTCAACGATAAGCCCTATTTTGTTTGCTCAGTAAGCCCAAATTTAATAGGTAAAGGTGACCCGTTCCATGCTGCAAGATTGGTCAAAGAAGTCGCTGCTGGGGTTAACGGTGGAGGTGGAGGGAAACCCGAAATGGCTACTGCCGGTGGTAGAGACAAAGATCTTCTTGAAGACGCGATGCTAATTGGTAGAAACAAATTACTGAATATTTGAACATAGTATAGGAGTAAAATTGGCTAGGATTATGGGGTTAGATCTTGGTAAAGCTAGAACGGGCGTAGCAATAAGTGACCCAACCCAGACTATTGTCAGCCCTGTAACCACAATTAATATAAAAAATGAAAGCACTCTTACATCTGAAATCGAAAAATGTGTTGAGGAATACAAACCTGAAATTTTAGTTGTTGGAATTCCTACACTAATGGATGGAAGTCGCGGATCCATGGCGAAATGGGCAGAAAACATCAGACGTGAACTGCAAAAACATTTAACAATACCGGTTAAAGGTTGGGATGAAAGAATGTCAACGGTATCTGCGAAGCGGATCCTGCAAGAAAATGACCCGTCCACTAGCACTAACCATAGTGAAGATGCTGTTTCTGCTGCAGTCATACTAGAGTCATATATCGCTTATAAAAATCGAGGATCAAGATAATTTTTCAAATTTTGGAGGACTGAGTGCAATATACAGGTATCATAGGAAATCCGCTGGGGCATTCACTTTCTCCTGTTTTCCAGCAAGCAGCATTCGACCACATGGAAATAGAAGTTTCATATGAATTACTTCCTACCGAACCTTCCGCTCTTGAGAATAGAGTGAATTCTCTGCGATCACCAGAATTCCTCGGTGCAAACGTGACAATTCCATATAAAACCGATGTAATACCGTTATTGGATGATATTGATGGAGAGGCGGTTTTAATAGGAGCAGTAAATACGATTGCTAATCAAAACGGTAAATTAACTGGATACAACACCGACTCCTTAGGCTTTATGAAGTCTTTATCTAATGAGGCTCCTTATTCTCTAGGTAGTAAACATGTTCTAATAGTAGGTGCTGGTGGATCTGCTAGAGCAGTTCTCACAGGGGTGCTTAAAGAGGCTCCTTCTAGGGTAGTCATAGCAAATCGATCTATTGAGCGAGCAATGGCGTTAAAGCGGGAGATAGGGACTGAATATGATCAAATTATCGACGTTATAGCGTTAGATGATATTGACGAACACTTAGGAGAAGGTACTTTTGATTTAGTCGTGAACTGTACTCCTATGGGTATGAAGGGAACGACTAACGAAAAATATTTTCCTCCCATTTTAAAATATATCGGGCCAAATACAGTTGTTCATGATTTAGTTTACAATCCAAGAGAGACTCCATTGGTATCGAACGCTAAGAAATACTCTAATCTGGTTTTTAATGGATTAGAGATGCTAATACAACAGGGTGCTGCCTCATTTAAAATCTGGACAGGAAATGAGGCGCCTATAGAAATAATGAGAGAAGCTGTACAGGAAAAATTATATAATTAGTAGAATAGCACTATCTAAAAGTAGAACGGAGAAAACGTCAGATGGGTGAATTTCGATTCTTTTCCGCTGGTGAATCGCACGGACCAGGGCTAACTGCCCATGTCGAAGGGCTGCCGGCAGGGTTAGAAGTATCCGAAACATATATTCGGCAGGACCTCGCTAGAAGGCAAAAAGGATATGGAAGAGGACGCCGGCAACAAATTGAAACCGATTATGCCAAAATAACCTCGGGAGTTAGACACGGGTTGACCATTGGCGGCCCAGTATCAATGTTTATTGAAAATAGGGATTTTAGCACTGGAAAAGGGCCTGATGGTGTTCTATGGACCGATGAAATGTCGATTGAACCTTCAGATGTCCCCTATGAAAAAATAACTAAATTGAGGCCCGGACATGCGGATACTCCGGGGATAGTTAAATACTCCCAAGACGACGCTCGGAATATCCTGGAGCGTTCTAGCGCAAGGGAAAGTGCAGCCCGTGTAGCAGCTGGAGCACTAGCAAGAACCTTCTTAAAACAATTTGATATTGAAGTTTTCAGCCACGTCAGTGCGTTAGGTGATGTGGAATCCCATGCAGATATTAATGAGATCGATTGGTCGGCCGTTGAATCATCACAGTTACGATGCGCGGATTCAGAAGCAGAAACTAAAATGATTCAGGAGATAGATAGCGCTAAAGAGGAAGGCGACAGCTTAGGAGGCGTTTTTGAAATTATCGCCTACAACCTTCCAATAGGGCTGGGCAGCCACACACAGTGGGACAAAAAACTATCTTCTAGGCTTGCGGGTAGCGTTATGAGTATCAATGCTGTAAAAGGAGTTGAATTCGGAGCTGGGTTTAAGCAGGCCAGGATGAGAGGTTCTGCTGTTCATGATGTGATCAGGCCAATACAAGAATGGTCAAATGATGGAAAAACTAAATTCAATAGGCCTTGGCCAAGGAGATCAAATAATTCTGGAGGCCTTGAAGGCGGTATGACTACTGGCGAACCCTTAATCGTTAGAGCAATGGTTAAACCAATTGCTACTATAATGAATGCATTAGAAACCGTTGACTTGAGAACGGGAGAAAAAGTAGAAAAAGCACACTATGAAAGAAGTGACATAACATTTGTTCCAACTTGCGCGGTCATTGGAGAATCAATGGTAATGATGGTTATAGCGGACGCCATACTCGAAAAATTTGGAGGCGATCACATTAATGAGACTAGAACTAATTTAGCTAATTATCTGGAATCTGCTGGGCCACGCGGGTAACGTTAGCGGAATCCTGGAGATTATACGAATATGACCCATAAAAACGTGTACCTTGTCGGACTATCGTACTCAGGAAAGACGTCGGTAGGCCTGTTACTGGGACAACTACTAGATCGGCCCGCTATAGATATTGATAATGAAATAGTTAAGGAACAAAGCCAGAGCGTTGAGTCGATATTTTCCGAATATGGAGAAGCATACTTTAGAGAGCTAGAAAAACGCACACTAAGTAAAATTTCATCGACTCCTGGCCAAATCATATCAACTGGTGGAGGAATAGTAATTGATCCTGAAAACAGAAAAATTATGGCTAGTACCGGTACTATAATCCATTTGGAAACATCCCCTAACATTCTTCTAAACCGAATGGAATCAAACAAGGAGAATGAAGTTAGGCCACTATTGAAGACAGGAGACCCACTTCGGGCCTTGTCCGAAATCCAATCTAGCCGTCGTCGCCATTATAGTAATTCTGATTGGGTTGTAAAAACCGATCACCTTGAACCAAAAGAAGTTGCTAAGACAATCATAGAAGGTTTGGACATGGTTGAAGACCGAGTTTCGAGCTCGCCACCAGACGCCGACGGACAAAATCAAACCAACCCAAAAATAATTAGCGTACAGACAGAATCGTCCGATTATGATGTCTTTTTCGGAGTGGATATCCTCGAAGATATAGGGGATTTTATCTCATCTAAACTGGGCAAAACAAAATGCCATGTAATATTTGATTCTAATATAAGGGAAGCTCTACAAGATCCGATCATATCGTCGTTAGATAAAGCTGACTTAGATTCAGATCTATATGTATATTCTGGTGGTGAAGAAAATAAAAATTTAGATTCAGCAGAACAGATATACTCATGGTTATCAGAAGTTAGAGCGGAGAGAAAAGATACTATTGTAGCGGTTGGCGGTGGAGTTACCGGAGACCTAGCTGGGTTCGTAGCCGCCACGTACGCTCGCGGATTGAAAATTGTCCATGTGCCCACAACACTACTTGCAATGGTTGATTCTTCGATAGGTGGTAAGGTCGCTGTAGATCTTCCTGCTGGGAAAAATCTTGTCGGAGCTTTCCACCAACCTAGTTTAGTATTGTCTGACATAACTTGTTTAGCCTCATTGCCTCCAAAGGAAATGGTTTCCGGATGGGCGGAAGTGATAAAAACTGCATTAGCACTCGACAATGATCTTCTTCAGTCGTTAAACCAATTGCCTTCGGTAGATATTTCAACTATGCCCGACGGCGTGCTTTTAGAAATCATTTATCGGACCGCCAAAATAAAAGCCGATGTAATTACGATTGATGAAAAAGAGGCGACTGGGCTTAGGGCACGACTGAATTACGGTCATACATTAGGGCATGCCATTGAAACGGCTGGCAAATATAAGCTACTGACTCATGGTGAATCTGTAGCTTTAGGGATGGTTTTCGCATCTAATTTGGGAGTTCAATTGGGGATACTTAATAGCTCAGCTAAAGATACACACGATCAAATAATCGGAAAATTTGGATTACCTACAACTCCACCGCAAGGATTAGATATAGAGGACGTTTTTAATAGTATACAGAGGGACAAAAAAATTGTGGATGGGAAACTAAGCTGGATCCTTATAGATGAGCTTGGCCATAGCCGTCAGCACAAAGATATTGATCCTAATGCTTATTTACCGCTAATTAGAACGTTCTTCGCTTCTTAGTAAATATAGTTGCAGTAATATGAATACAGTTTTATTCTATTTTGGAAGATAGGTCTGGATACTTGGTGATCGCTGGTGTGCCGTCTTTGGCACACGGGAGGAAAGTCCGGGCTTCTAAGGACAGGGCGCTGGGTAACTCCCAGGAGGCGCAATAGCGTTTACGGAAAGTGGCACAGAAACAGAACCGCCGATGGTCGTCAAGACACAGGTAAGGGTGAAAACGTGCGGTAAGGGCGCACGACTTATAGTGGTGACACTAAAGTGGCCAAACCCCGCTCGAAGCAAGGCCAAATAGGAGGATAGAGAGTATTAACTACTTTCAGGAATGTCCTTTCCATCCTCGGGTAGGCTGCTTAAGTTAATCTGGTAACAATTAACGTAGATGGATGATCACCCCCTATTTAGGACGACAAGTTGTCCGAAAAGGGTACAGAACCCGGCTTATAAGTGTCCGCAGACCTATCTTCATTAGTACCAATGGGTTACCTAGACTTTTAATAGTTCTATCGAAAGTCCTCAAACGTTATATACGAGAACGAAGGCCTTTGTTATACTCAGGGTACAAGAAAAAATATTTATATATATGGAAAGGCAACGGCCAAAGGCGGAAAACGGTGGATCTTAAATCAAAAACAGACATTATAAAAGAATATCAACATCACGCTACAGATAGTGGTTCCACTGACGTTCAAGTTGCTGTATTGACACATCGAATAAGTGAGTTAACAGACCATCTACAAACACACCGCCACGATCACGCTACTCGCCGAGGATTACTAATGCTCGTTGGACGGAGAAGGAGATTACTGCGTTACCTACGCAGGAAAGATTCTGCTCGGTACAAAGAAGTGGTGTCTTCACTAGGTTTGCGTGCATAACCAGGCTTTAATATCCTTTCCACCAGCGCAAATAGCGTGGAGAGGCGAGAATGATTCATAGAGTTCAAAGAACAATAGACGGAAAAGATTTAATTTTAGAAACCGGTGAGCTTGCAACGCAGGCGGGCGGTAGCGTCAAAGTTCAATATGGAGAAACAATAGTACTGGCAACCGCCACAATGTCGAATTCGGCAAGAGAAGGCGTAGATTTTTTACCACTCAGTGTCGACATAGAAGAGCGGCACTACGCAATAGGTAAAATTCCTGGCAGCTTTTTTAGAAGAGAAGGCCGACCAACTACTGAAGCCGTGCTAGGTAGCAGAGTAACTGATAGAACAATACGACCTTTAATTCCCAAAAAAATCAGGAATGAAATACAAGTTTTACTCACGGTACTTTCTGCAGATAGAGTCAATCCACATGACACAATTGCTTTAGTAGGGGCATCGGCAGCATTAACTATTTCAAATGTACCATTTGATGGACCGGTTAGTGCAACTCGTGTCGGATATATGGATGGCGAATTAGTGACCAATTTAACTTATGAAAATTTATCTGAAACAGATCTGGATCTTGTGGTTGCTGGTTCCGAAAATGCGATAGTCATGGTTGAAGGCGGAGCTGAAGAAGTAGATGAGAAAATAGTATTAGACGCCTTAAAGAAAGCACAAGAAGTTAATCACGAGATCATTCAAATGCAAAAAGAGCTTGCAGATTTAACTTCAAAAGAGAAAACGGTTTTTGAAGAAGACGAATCGGATGATTCTTTCTTAAGCGAACTTGCATCCTTTTTGGGTGAGCGGCTTGGAGAAGCGATCGGTGGTTTAGGAAAAGAAGAGAGAACCGAATTAACCGACCAGTTATTGTCTGATTCAGTATCGCATTTCGAAGAGAATCATGATGAATCCAAGATCGAGTCAACTTTCGATAAGCTATTCAAAGACGCCGTCAGAAAAAACATACTTGCTGGTAACAGGCCCGATGGCAGATCCAGCGCAGAAATTAGGGAACTAAGTAGTAAAGTTGGTGTTTTACCAAGAGCACATGGATCCTCGATATTTAATCGCGGCCAAACTCAGATTCTAAACGTAGCTACTCTAGGTTCATTATCGGATGCGCAGAGGATTGATAGTCTAAGCCCAGACGAAACAAAACGATACCTCCACCATTATAATTTCCCTCCTTATTCTGTCGGCGAAGTTAGAAGGGTAGGCAACCCAGGAAGACGTGAAATCGGACATGGTGCTCTCGCAGAAAGGGCATTAATTCCAGTAATACCGGACGAGTCAGAATTTCCTTACACGATAAGACTAGTTTCAGATGTATTAGGGTCTAATGGTAGTTCTTCTATGGGAAGCGTTTGTGCTAGCACTCTTTCTTTAATGGATGCAGGCGTACCAATTAAAGCGCCTGTAGCTGGTATTGCAATGGGCCTAGTAACAGACGAAAAGGACTTTGTTGTATTAACTGATATCCAGGGCATTGAAGACTCTCTTGGCGACATGGATTTCAAAGTCGCAGGTACAAGAGACGGGATAACTGCTCTCCAAATGGACATCAAACTCACCGGGATTACAGATGAAATATTAGAACAAGCGTTAGAACAAGCAAAAGCTGCCCGCCTCGAAATTCTAGATAACATGCTTGCGACTATTCCTGACACCAGAGAAGAACTTAATGAACACGCGCCACGTATAACGAAACTAACAATCGACACAGAGAAAATAGGTGCCCTCATCGGCCCTGGCGGTAAAACAATCAGGAGTATAGTCGAAGAGTCTGGAGCTACCGTCGATGTAGATAATGACGGGACAGTATTCGTAGGCGCCACCGACAAATCTTCGGCAGATAAAGCAATCGAGCTTATCAATCGGTTAACTAAAGATATTGAAGTCGGTGAAAAATATACAGGTAAAGTGGTTAGAACGACTGATTTTGGTGCTTTCGTCGAGTTAGCACCAGGTAAAGATGGAATGGTTCATATCTCAGAACTCGCCGATTACCATGTACCCAACGTGGAAGATGTAGTAAAAGTGGGAGATGAAGTAGAAGTTTTAGTAACAGAGATAGACCAGACCGGAAGGGTAAGGTTATCAAGGAAAGCGTTGCTAAACGGGAGTGAAGAAGGGGCAACTATAGGGACTGATGGCGCTGAAGACACCACTACTAGAAAAGCGAGACCCAATAGGCGACCTAGATCAGAAGATTCCAATCGACCAAGGTCGGATTCCCGAAAGAGGCCTGGAAGGCGTAGACCTGAAGGCTCTTCTAGACGCCAAGAGAGGTAAATTCGAGAATTAAGCAAGGATCTATAAGCTCATGGTTGAAAAAATAAATATTGTTGTAAATGGCGCAACAGGTAAAATGGGCCTGCAAACTCTCGTAACCCTGGGTGAAAACGCAGAATTATTCACAGTTGTAGGAGCAAATTCTCCGTCTATTACCGATCAATTTATTGAGCAAAATAACCTAAATCAACAAATTGTGGTATCTAAATCATTTTCAGATTTATTGGGTTCCACTTCTCCTGATCTATGTATTGATTTTAGTGTGCGAGAATCGGCCATGGAATCCGCTGTATTGTGTGCCCAGAACGGAGTAGATTTCATTACGGGGACAAGTGGATTGAACGACGATGATATAGTCGCTTTAAAGAAGCTATCCGCTGAACAAAGTATTGGAATATTTATCGGCCCAAATTTTAGCTTGGGTGCTATAGTTCTGCAGCATATTGCTTCTATAGTTGGGCGCCACTTTGATACCGCTGATATTATTGAAATGCACCATGCCGAAAAGTTGGATGCCCCATCTGGCAGTGCTATTGCAACCGCAAAAGATATGATAGAAGCAAAAGGGTCAGAATTTGAATCGAACAAGACAGAGAAATTCAATTTAAAAGGGTCACGGGGCGCAAATTTATCTGGGATCGGCCTTCATTCTCTTAGATTGCCAGGATTAATGGCTAGACAAGAAGTCGTTCTGGGAGGAAAAGGCGAAATGCTAAATTTATCCCATACAACGTTAAACAGAGAATCCTATATGCCGGGCCTTCTTTTAGCTATAGAGTATATATCAAATAATAAAGATTTTACTTTTGGACTTGGATCAATCTTAGATTTATGATTCAAAGTTAGGATAGTTATATGCCAGGGGAGAGTTTAGTTATCGTCGGGGCTACAGGTCTGGTCGGCAGAACATTTCTAAAGGTTTTGGATGAAAGAAATTTTCCTGTTGAGCGAATAAAGTTGTTGGCATCATCAAAATCTGCCGGGACGGAAATCGATTTTAAAGGCGACAAAATATCGGTCGCAGAATTCAATATTAATCAGTTTCAAAGAGGTGATATCGCCCTATTTTCTGCTGGCGCTCAATTAAGTAAAGAGGTCGCTCAAACGTTGGCATCCAGCGGAGTGACTGTGATTGATAATTCATCAGCTTGGCGTATGGACAGTTCGGTGCCATTAGTTGTTCCGGAAGTAAACCCATTAGACGCCAATTGGAACAAGGGGATCATTGCCAACCCTAACTGCTCCACGATTCAACTGGTGGTCGCCTTAAATCCTCTCAGATCAATAGCTTCAATAAACCAACTCATTGTTGCCTCATACCAGGCCACTTCTGGTGCGGGTGCAAGTGCTTTGGAGGAAATGAAACAACAATCAGAAGACGTAACTCATGAGCGCGACATTTCAATTGATGAGTTCCCTCACCAAATCGCTTTTAATGTAATTCCTCAGATAGATGTATTTGAAGACCTCGATTTTACAAAAGAAGAATGGAAGCTAGTCAACGAGACAAGAAAAATATTCGATGACCAGAATATGCTAATATCTGCCACCTGTGTAAGAGTCCCAGTAGCTTATGGCCATAGTGAAGCTATCCACATAAATTTAGACAAACCTATATCAGTACAAGAGGCGAAACATGTGATGAGTGCTGGGCAGGGGTTAACGGTGATTGATAACCCCAATAATATGGAATACCCTTTGGCTATAAATGCGGAAGGTAAAGATGATGTATTTGTTGGGCGGATAAGGCAAGATTTAGCATTTACTAACGGATTAGCAATGTGGGTAGTTGCTGATAACATAAGAAAGGGAGCCGCGACAAACACCGTCCAAATAGCTGAACTGGTAAGTGGGCTACGCGGGTAATTCAGTTGGAAGGTATAGCATGAGTACAGATGAACTTCGATCCAATATAGACACAATAAGAAAAAATATGTACGAAGCTGCGAATAGCGTTGGAAGAGACTCTACCGAAATTGAGCTTCATGCCGCTACAAAAGGGGTAGACCCGATTCGGATACTTGATTCGATAAGCTGTGGTCTAACGGATTTTGGAGAGAATTGGGTGCAAGAAGCAACACCCAAAATCGAATCTGTCGCAAATTCCCTAGAGAATGCGATCTCTCGGCCTACCTGGCATATGATAGGTCACTTGCAATCGAATAAAGTTAAAGAAGCCTTAAACGTATTTGACAGTATCGACACGATCGATAGTCTTCGCCTGGCGAAAACAGTAAACCGCCGTGCAGGTGAAAATAACATTATTATGCCTGCGTTCCTTGAGATAGATTTTACAGACGACCCAAAACGAAATGGTTTTCGACTTGGCGGAAATAGCACTGAACGCCATAAGCAATTCATTGCTGATATAGATGAGATAGGGACCCTCAATAATATTGAATTAATGGGTATCATGACGGTTGCACCAATAGGTGATACTCCCGAAGAAGCACGTCCATATTTCCGGCAAGCAGCGGAAATTTTACATGAAATAAAGATGAAACTACCAGAACATCCGCTAGACAAACTTTCAATGGGCATGACTTTGGATTACCATATTGCCATTCAAGAGGGAGCAACAATTGTCAGATTGGGTACCGCAATTTTTGGTAGCCGGCCTCCAGGACGAACATACTAGGTAAAGGAGTTTTCTATGAGCAATCAGAATACCGAAAGCCCATTTGGAAGGCTTATAACTGCGATGGTCACCCCTTTTGATTCACAGGGAAATGTAGACCACGAGCAGGCAACTAGAATGTCAAAACATTTAGTAGAAACAGGAACGACCGCGATTGTTGTTACAGGAACAACTGGTGAAGGCCCCAGCCTAAGTGAAGACGAGAAGTTGAATTTATATACCACGATAATTAAATCAATAGGCGATTCCGCCAAAGTGATCGCAGGTACAACGACCTATAATACGCAAGAAAGTATTGAGCTTTCAATGAGGGCTGAGGATATCGGAGTAGATGGCATATTGATGACAGTACCGTATTACAATAAGCCAACACAATCTAACTTAGTTAATCATTTCGAGTTAATTGCTAAAGCGGTGTCTATCCCAGGTATCTTATACAACGTCCCCTCAAGAACTGCATTAAATATGACAGCATCCACAACATCACAACTGAGTACAGTGAAGAACATTGTAGGGGTTAAAGAGGCAAGTGCTGATCTAGGGCAGATCGCGGAAATAATCAGAACATCAGAAGATGGATTCTTTGTATGGTCTGGAAATGATGCGGATACATTACCCATTTTATCAATAGGAGGATATGGAGTAGTTAGTGTAGCATCTCATCTTGTTGGCAAAAAGATAAGCAGAATGATTCAGCTATTCACCGAAAAAGACTTGGTTCAATCTGCGAAGATCCACAGAGACTTGATGCCTTTAATCGATGCGATATTCTATTCTACAAGCCCGATACCGCTAAAGTACATGCTGAATAGAGTAGGTTTTTCAGTTGGTAACCCAAGACCTCCATTAGGTGAGGCAGACTCTTCTACCAAATCCAACGCTGACGCGGTGCTAAAGTTATATAACCTGGTAAATTAGTCTGGTTATAACGCCGGGCGGACTATAATATTCTCATCTCGACGAGGACCAACCGACAAAAGACTAACAGGTACGCCCATTAACTCCTGCAGGCGTTCAACATATAATTTCGCATTAAGGGGTAAATCCTGGAAATGTCTAACCGAACTTGTAGGTTCATTCCATCCTTCAATAGTTTCATAAATAGGTTCACAGTCATCTAAAGCATGTGTTCCACTCGGGGGATAGTCTATAGTTTCTCCGTCGAGTTTATAGCCTGTGCATATATCAATTTGATCCATAGAGTCTAAAACATCCAATCGAGTCAAGATTATCGATGTATAACCGTTTACAACGTTTGACAGTCGTGCCATAGGGACATCAAACCAACCGATTCGTCTAGGCCGGTTAGTAGTGGTACCGTATTCTCCAGCAATAGATCTAATCTTCTCTCCCGCATCATCAAGTAATTCTGTAGGGAATGGGCCTGCGCCTACACGGGTGCAATAAGCCTTAAACACCCCTACAATTCTATCAATTCCCACAGGGCCAATCCCCGCACCTTGATACGCTCCGCTTACCCCTGGATGAGAAGAAGTTACATACGGGTATGTTCCAAAATCAAGATCAAGAAGTGTACCCTGAGCGCCTTCTAAAAGCACCTCTTTATTGTCATTCAAAGCAGAATATATAAGCATTTCAGTCTGCGTTATGGAATGACTTAACCTCGATCTCCATTCATCTCCTAGATCGAATAACTCTTGAAGGTCTACGCCTTCATGTCCATAAACTTTCTCTAGTAAAATGTTTACATATTCTACTATTTCAGTAACTTTTTCCCGAAAATTATCTCGATCTAACAAATCGCCCATGCGAACCCCACGGCGAGCAGTTTTGTCCACGAAAGTAGGCCCGATCCCTCTCTTTGTGGTGCCGATCGCTTTATCTTGTAACCTAGATTCTTCTAAAGAGTCCAGTAACCTATGAAAGGGGAACACAATGTGTGCGCGATCACTAATAATCAGGCGACTTACGTCAATATTGGCCTTTTCTAGTTGGTCTAATTCAGATATAAGAATATTCGGGTCAAGCGCTACGCCATTCCCTATGACACATTGTGTGTTTTCGTTAAAAATACCTGCGGGTACTACATGTAACCAAAATTCACCTAGATGATTAATGACCGTATGACCGGCATTATTACCTCCGGAATATCGAACAACGAAATCAGAGGATTCAGCCAGTAAATCTATAATTTTCCCTTTTCCTTCGTCTCCCCATTGCCCACCGATTACAGCAGTAGCTCCCATATATCACCTCGAACTCTAGATTGAACGGCCGGGTAGCATAATACTACAGGTATCAAGAATCATCTACACCAAATAATTTTCAAAATACCTAAGGACTTCCAGGAAAGCCATGCTATAATATTGTTACGCCATTTTATTGTAAGTGAATCAAGTCAACAGACACCCGAGGAATACATGAACGGCAACAACGAACTTAAGGTTTTCTCCGGTAACGCCCATGAAGAACTTGCAACAAATATTTGCGCATACCTTAAGCTCCCCGTTGGCGAAAACGACGTATTTAGATTTAGTAACGACAACATTTTTGCTAGATTCCATGAAAACATCCGCCACCGAGATGTATTTTTAGTTCAGCCTTTCGCCTCCCCTGTAAACGACAGTATTATGGAACTACTCATAATGATTGATGCAGCAAAGAGAGCCTCTGCAGGACGGATAACAGCTGTAATCCCGTATTACGCTTATGGAAGAACCGACAAAAAAGATCAGCCCCGTGTGCCCATCACCGCAAGACTTATCGCAGATCTGATAACCGTTTCGGGCGCGGACAGAGTGCTCACTACAGATTTACACGCAGGACAAATCCAAGGGTTCTTTAACATTCCTGTTGATGAGCTTACCGCACTTCCACTTATAGGCGAGTATCTTAGCACCCAAATCGATAATGCAGTTGTTGTAGCACCGGACGTAGGTGGCACTAAAAGAGCTCGGGATTTAGCGGAACAATTAGGTACGCCACTTGCAATTATAGAGAAACGGCGGATAGGGAATTCGGATAATGCCGAAAGCATGAGTGTAATTGGATCGGTCAAAGATAAACATGCAATACTAATAGATGATGAGATCGATACCGGTGGGTCATTAGCTAGTGCCGCTAAGTCGCTAATAGCACACGGTGCGACCGATATCACAGCTGCAGCTGTACATGGAGTTTTATCACGCCTATCTTTAGAAAGAATCCCAGATTCACCTATAAATCAGATCATTATCACAGATAGTCTGCCCGTATCCGAAGAGAAGCGCAATTTTCTTTCTGTAAAATCAATATCAATTGCTCCCCTCTTGGGGGAAGCAATACTAAGAATTCACGAAGGGCGATCTGTAGGGGAAATTTTTTCACAAGGTAAATAGCTTGTACGGTATAATCTAGTCATAAAGCTATAAATAAGTTTGAAAGAGTCTAACCGTGGTAAAGTTCATTTCCAACATAAAGCGCAAACTAAATAGCCAATCTGTTGGCAGCTATAAATCGTTGGTTTCTGAAATTAACGCCCTAGAAACCGATTATGTAGACTTAACTAATGAGGATCTTCTTGCGACTACAGAGAAGCTACGCTCGAAAATTCATGCAGGAACAAACATTAAAAACCTAATACCTTTAGCGTTTGCTGCAGTTCGTGAATCAGCCAAAAGAAATGTGGGGATGAGGCATTTTGACGTCCAATTGATTGGCGGTCTAGTTTTAAATGAAGGAAAAATTGCAGAAATGCGAACGGGTGAAGGTAAAACCCTTGTTGCTACTCTTCCAGCTTACTTAAACGCGTTGCAAGGATCCGGAACTCATATAGTAACCGTGAATGATTATTTGGCAAAACGAGATGCTTTATGGATGGGCCCTGTTTATTTCAACCTTGGTATGTCCGTAGGTTTCTTACAAAATGGTTCTGCTTTCCTATTCGCTCCTGATGAAGATACCCGATATAAGAAAGTCGAACGGTCAGAAGCTTATGATGCTGACATCACTTATGGAACTAACTCTGAATTTGGGTTCGATTACCTGAGGGATAACATGGCATTGACCGAGGCTCAAAAGGTCCAAAATGAACTCTCCTATGCTATTGTGGACGAAGTTGATTATATATTAATAGATGAGGCTAGAACTCCGCTGATAATAAGCAGTCCCGCTCAGGAACCTTCAGAGAATTATGGGATTTTTGCCCGGATAGCACCAAAATTGAATGCCATGGAAGATTTTGCGATAGATGAAAAGAGCCGCTCTGTTCGACTATCTGAATTGGGAATATCAAAAATCGAGAAACAACTTTCAATTAGTAATCTATATTCTCCGGAAAATTTTTCATTAGTACATTTCATTGAGAACGCACTCAAAGCGCAATTTATTTTCACAAAAAACAAAGAGTATGTAGTCACGGACCAAAACGAAATTGTCATCGTCGATGAGTTCACCGGGCGCCTAATGCCTGGAAGAAGATACTCTGACGGACTGCATCAGGCATTAGAGGCGAAAGAGCGAGTTCCCTTACAAAAAGAATCGATGACCTTAGCAACGATTACCCTACAAAACTATTTCCGGATGTACTCCAAGTTATCTGGTATGACCGGGACAGCTATGACAGAAGCTGAAGAATTTCTAAAAATATATGGCCTGGACCCAGTAACAATACCTCCAAACCAACCAACGCTCAGAGAAGACCATCAAGATATGGTTTATGTAACCGAGCAAGCTAAATTTAACGCGATCGCCAGCAATATTAAAACTTTGAATTCGAAAGGGCAGCCAGTCCTAGTTGGCACTGCATCTATAGAATCATCTGAGAAGATTAGTCGGATTCTTACAAAAAATAAGATAGACCACAATGTCCTCAACGCAAAACAACATGAGAAAGAAGCTCATATAGTAGCGCAAGCGGGAAGAGTAGGGGCTGTGACCGTAGCCACAAATATGGCAGGGCGAGGGACAGACATAATTTTAGGAGGAACTAAGGATGATCGTGCCCCAGAAGATTGGGAAACAGAAAATCGGAAAGTCCTTGAACTTGGCGGATTGCATATTATTGGAACAGAACGGCACGAAGCAAGAAGAATTGATAACCAACTAAGGGGCAGGAGCGGCCGCCAAGGAGACCCTGGAATTTCACAGTTCTACGTTTCCTTGGAGGATGACATTATCAAGCGATTTGGAGGCGAACGAGTAAAATCGCTGATGGAATGGGCAGGATTGACCGAAGACCAAGCCATCCAAAACAAGATGGTAAACAAAGCATTCGAAAATGCTCAAACTAGAGTAGAAGGTCATAATTTTGAGATAAGAAAACATTTAGTTCAATATGATGACGTAGTCAATCGGCAACGCGAAATAGTGTACGGCGAGCGAAGTAAAGCTTTAGGTTCTGAAAATCTAAAACCTGCAATAAAATCGATGGTCATGGATGAAATTAGTGATGTTTTTGACGCTACCATAGGTAATAAGGAAAAATTCGAATGGAATGTTGATGATTTAAAACAGTCGCTTAGTAATCTTGTTGGACAAGCAAATAATATTGATGAATTATCATTGGAGTTCAATTCAAGGGAAGAACTACTAGCTGAGATTGACTTATACGTTGACAGTACATATGAAAAACGAGAACAGGCCGTAGAATCTGAAAATATGCGCCAAATTGAGAGGCTTGTATTACTGAAAACCGTCGACGATCTATGGGTCCAACATCTTACCTCGATGGAACAAATGCGTTCGGGTATTGGTCTCCAGGCATATGGACAAAGAGATCCTCTTGTAATGTACAGGCAAGAAGGGCACCGCATGTTCCAAGACTTTATGGATCAAGTACGGCATCAAATCGCAAATTCAATATTTAATATATCTATTCAAGCTACTCCCATTTCATCAAATTCACCCACGCCTACTATGGCCGACAAACCCACGCTCACTGCCCAATCATCACATAAACATGTAAATTTGATGGATAAGCCGTCAGGGAAAATAGGTCGAAATGATCCCTGTTATTGCGGAAGCGGATTAAAATTCAAAAGATGCCACGGTAAAACGGCATAACGAAGGATGACTACCGACAGGAACCCATCAGATTATTTTTTAGACTCACTAACACGGGGTGACAATTGGTTTACATCTTTGCTGAAAACCATATCGCGTTGGGTGGCACCAAACGAGGTATGGAACGGAAGAAGATATCGGTATCTTATAGGGAACGAAGCGTTTGATTGGCTTCTTTTAGCGGAGCGGCTACTCGAGGAAGCAGGGGACTTGATTCCAGAGGGGGAAAAACATTCTCTACTATTCAATGGCGAACCCCCGATTCCAATGGACTCGAATAGTTTTAGAGATTTAATCGGCCCGCAAAAATATCGAGCTCACCTGAATTTTCTATATGGCATCATTGTAGAAGAAGCCCTTCAACAAGCGGTTTTAGAGGAAGTAGCGAAAGCCAAGCAAAATTTACCACCCAAAGAAATTTCTCTGGAAGAAGACGCTTTTGCAACTCTCTATGGAGGGCCAAGAACAACTCTATACGAGGAATTTCTTGAGCTTAACGATGACGACATTGAAAGTGCGTCAATTGAAGAGAATCATAGTTTCACCTATTGGTTATTCAGGAAACGAGTGAAAAACGCAGACCCCTCAAGACTGGCAAGTGATACCATGAAAGGTATCAAAGTGTTTTCAAATCTCAATCCTAGATTTTGGAGTTGGAACCAAGGTGAGAGTGAAAATGGGCATTATTAAAATAATAGGATCGATTGCATGGCAAACAGACTAATAAGCGAAAGTAGCCCATACCTACTTCAACACAAAAATAACCCTGTTGACTGGTTCCCTTGGGGTCAAGAAGCTCTTAACATCGCTGAATCCCAAGACAAACCCATATTTCTTAGTATCGGGTATTCTGCTTGCCATTGGTGCCATGTGATGGCGGAGGAATCCTTTTCCGATGACAACATAGCAAAGCTCCTGAATGATAATTTCATATCTATCAAAGTAGATAGAGAAGAGCGCCCTGATATTGATTCAATTTACATGGATGCAGTCCAAGCAATATCTGGACAGGGTGGGTGGCCACTAACAGTTTTCCTCACCCCTAACGGAGTTCCTTTTTTCGGTGGAACGTACTATCCGCCAGAAGACAGGCCGGGTATGCCAGGTTTCCCAAAAGTTATTGAATCAGTTCTCGATGCTTTCAATAATCGAAGAGATCAAATTAACGAAGCAAGTGAACGTATTGTTGAACATTTACAGAATAGTGCTGCATTTCAAAGCAATACTACAAACAATCTTGATAGAAACTTGTTGCAAAATTCATATGAAAAGATTGCAACCTCCTATGATTCAATTAACGGAGGGTTTGGGACGATGCCAAAGTTCCCGCAAATACCTGTTCTTGAATTTCTTTTACGATATGCTGAAAATAATGATTCCGCTGCTGCGCTACAGATGGTAACTCATACATTAGACATGATGGCGTCCGGTGGTATCCATGATCAGCTCGAAGGAGGTTTCCATCGCTATAGTACTGATTCTAAATGGATTACCCCGCATTTTGAAAAAATGCTTTACGATAATGCTTTGATCGCAAACGTATACTTAAATGCCTATAAAGCTACAGGAAATTCAAATTACGCAGATATTTCTGAGCTAACGCTGGAGTTTATTATTGATAATCTGTCAGCACCCGATGGCACCTTCTATTCTTCAATCGATGCTGATAGCAACAATATAGAAGGGGATTACTACCTTTGGTCTCAAGAAGAAATTATGGTGCATCTAAAAGATGAACTTGCGCAAACTTTTAATACCTACTTCAAAATAGGGACACCCAATAACTCCATGGAAGATCAGCGATCAACAATTCTAATAAAAGATGGCCTTTCTTATAGTCCGTTAAAACGTTCCCGAAGAGATATTGACAACAAATTGACATCGGTCATTAAGATTTTGATTGATCAAAGAAATTTGCGATTAAAACCGAGCATTGACACTAAAACTATCGCAAGTTGGAATGGATTAGCGCTCAGAGCTTTTGCTGAAGCAAGCGCAGCCCTTAACAACGATCTCTTTTTGGATAGAGCACGGGAACTAGCAACCTTGATTGCTGAAAGAGTGAGTCGTGACGGAGGTAGATTGGCGCACACCTATTTTGATGGGAAAGCTGGTGAGGAAGGTTTTCTAGAAGACTACGCATTTATAATTAATGCTTTTATAAGTATGTTTGAGAGTGACTATAACAAGCGATGGCTAGATACAGCTGTGTCCCTAACAAATTCGATGATCGCCGATTACTGGGATAACTCAGTCGACATGTTCTATGACACACCAATTTCAGCGGAGTCTCTAATAATTAGACCTCGAACAATCCTGGATAATGCGATCCCATGTGGAAATTCATCTGCGGTGGAGGCTTTATTGAGATTAAGCACAATTGTTGGTGATATGGAATATCGAGATATCGCAGAAAAAGCTCTTCTGGGCGTCGCAGAACATCTGACCAATTACCCAACAGCACTCGCACATTGGCTGAATTGTGTGGACTATTATTCCAGCCAGCCCAAAGAAATAGTTATCATTGGCGACCTCATGGACAAGGCAACACTAGATCTGATTCAACTAACTCACTCCCTATTTATTCCAAACAAAGTTGTGCTAGTCACCGATCCCAGAAATTTAGAGGAATGGGATTACCTCCCACTAATGGACGGAAAAGTCGCGATTAATGGCCTTCCAACGGCGTACGTTTGCGAGAACTATGCTTGTAAATTGCCAACGCATGACGTCTTAGATTTTAAAGAACAACTTAGAGGAACCGGACCCTCTTTTGAAATTACCTCTCTTGTAGATTTCCATGATCAAGATAATATTGAAAATTAAAGTATATTGGGGATAAATTTAGATAGAAGGTAAATAGATTGAAATCAAAACTAAAACAATTATGGTCTCCCTGGAGAGCCACTTATGTTGCTTCAGCAAAACAGCCTGAAGACTCCCCTAACGGTACGAATACCTCCTGTTTTCTTTGTGAAAGCCAAAAATTGGCTGAAAACGCTGAAAGTTTGGTTATACATAAAGGAGAACACAATTTCATCATATTGAATAAATACCCCTATTCAACCGGGCACCTATTAGTTGTACCTTACGAGCATGAAGCCAATTTGCTTAATTTATCAAAAGAATCAAGAACTGAATCAACCGACTTAATTGATCTATCCATAGAAAAACTGATCGATGAATATAACCCCAATGGTTTTAACGTAGGGATGAATCTTGGCAAAGCAGCTGGAGCAGGAGTGCCAAATCATATACATATCCATGTCGTTCCAAGATGGGAAGGCGACACTAATTTTATGCCAGTAACTGGAGAAACTAAAGTACAACCCGAAAATCTAGAAACAACATATAATCGCTTACGACAACATTGGATTTAGATTTAGATGAAACATGATGGAAAACTATTCTCAAATATCAAATGGGTATATTTTGATTTTTTCAATACACTTGCCGAATTTTACCCCCCACGAGAACAGTTACAAGCACAAGCTGCAGAGGCTTTAGGGATCAAAATTGATGAGCGATCTATTCGGTCCGCGTACAGTATCGCCGACTCTTTTATGGGTAGAGAAAACACACGCTACCCTTTAGCTAAGAGAGACTCGGAAGAGCTCGCATCTTTTTGGGCAGATTATGAACAATTACTGTTAACCACCGCAGGCGTAAGTGTTACCAAAGAACGTGCTGGATTAATTTTTCAAAAACTATCGACACTTGATCAAAAATTTATCCTATTTGATGACGTCAATGAAACTCTTAAACATCTTAAATCACTGGACTTGTCCATTGGATTGATTTCCAATATGAATCAAGATTTGAGTGCTATCGTTGATGAATTAGGAATATCCTCATATATTGATTGTGTTGCAACTTCGGGTATGGCTGGAGCAGCTAAACCAGATAGAGCGCTGTTTAAATATGCTTTAGACCTGATCGACGCGAATCCAGAACAAGCTGTACATATTGGGGACGACTATGAAGGAGACGTTCTTGGTGCAATTAATGCCGGGATGGTTCCTATATTTATCGACAGGCAGCAAAGAGCTAGAATTGAGGACGAAACCATCACTTCAATAACATCGCTTAGGGAATTAAGACGGATTTTTATATAACGCCATGTTGGATTATTTAAAACTTACCAGTTATACGATTTAGGGAGCTACGGATTGAACATATTAGAGGTATTTAGCAACGTCGTCCTTCCTGTTCTATTGATAGCAGGTGCTGGGGCTCTAATGCATAAGTTCAAACCTCTCCAGACTTCATCTTTAAGTCAATCAATCCTATACCTATTCAGTCCTGCTCTAGTTTTTCATGGGCTTGCTACAACCGAAATGCCACTAAGTAACGTCGGAACAATACTGATTTTCAGCGTCTTATTATTGATAGCACTGTTTCTTGTGAGCAATCTTAGTGCACTTATGTTTGGACTAAAAGGAACCGAGAAAAGAGCATTAGTTATAGCCGGAATTTTTATGAACGCCGGCAATTATGGTTTACCGGTTGCTTACTTTGCCTTTGGAGAGAAAGGGTTAGCAACGGCCATAATATTTTTCGTTATTCAAGCAATCCTTGGCTGGACTGTAGGAATATTTTTAGCTTCAAGGGGTAACAGGAGCAATCTAGCAGCTTTCCTTACAGTGTTCAAAGTTCCAACCACTTATGCTGCAATATCGGGGTTTTTGGTAGGAGCATACTCTCTAGAAATACCACTCTGGATGTTAAATGCTACAGACGTCCTAGGTGACGCTGCCATACCAGCAATGCTTATAATATTAGGCATACAAATAGCATCGAACTCAAGATTCCAACATATAAAGCCCATCGTAGTGGCCTCTACTATTAGGCTCGTTATTTCAAGCTTGTTAGCCTATACAATCGCGACAGCCTTAGGTATCTCTCCTATAGATTCAAAAATTTTAATAATTGTTTCAGGCATGCCGACCGCCGTGTTTACCATAATATTGGCAACAGAATATGGTGGAGATCCAGAACTCTCTAGCAGTATAGTTATAACCAGCACCTTGTTGAGCTTAATCAGCGTAACCCTAATGCTGTCAATTATAGGAACTTAATTAGCTCTACCTACTTAAATCGCGCGAGTTCTATCTGGCGCCTCATTTGATCTGCAGAAACTCTTGCCGACTCAGCAAAATCATCCCCCTCAGAACTATAAATGACTCCTCTGGAGACGTTCACGATCAAGCCTCCTTTTTCGGCATTCAAACTCGCTTTAACACTGGATTCCAATTCTCCGCCTTGTGCTCCAATACCAGGCATGAGAATCGGCATTTCGGGACATATGTCTCGAATTTCGCGGGCTTCTTCAGGGTAGGTAGCACCAACCACTAATCCTAAATTTTTAGACTCATTCCAAGATTTTGCTTTTAAAGCAACTACTTGGTACAGGGGCATTTGCTTTCCGTCCACCAATACATTTAGGTTTTGGAACTCACCACCACCAGGATTAGAGGTTTTACACAATACAAAAATACCTTTGTTAGTATATTCAAAGAACGGTTCTAAACTATCACGACCCAAATATGGGTTAACAACGATAGCATCAAATCCAAAGGTTTCAAAAACTCCCTTTGCATAGAATGAAGACGAATTTCCTATGTCATTTCTTTTTGCGTCTCCGATGACCGGGACTCTTCCATCAATAAATTCTACTAGCTTTTCAACTACTCTATACCCTTCAGACCCGTGATACTCATAGAAAGCCAAATTAAGTTTATAACAAGAAACAAGATCAACTGTTGCTTCTACAATTTCTTTGCAAAAATCAAACAGATCCCTATCTCCTAGATACCTTGAGTCAGGATCTAACCCAACACAAAGCAATGATTGGTTTCTGTCGGAAGCTTGTTTAAGATTTTCGGGAAAGGATTGCTCTGAAATCGTCAATATCATCCACCTCTTTTGTGTAGAGTTTATCATATATATGGTTCGTATTTATCTTATCTTTTCTTCTGGATTCAATCTATAATGACGTATGACTATTTCTGTTTTAGGCATTGCTGGTGGTACTCGACTAAATGGCAACAGTGAAATATTGTTGGATAATGCATTGCGCGGTGCATACAGCGCAGGGGCACAAGTCAGCAAAATCTCACTGGTCACTAGTTCGATATCATCTTGCATATGCCCACAATCAGAAGATTGTCTCCTCACAGGTATATGCACCGTACAAGACGACATGCAGTCCATCTACAGTGCTATCCGTGCGTCAGATTTAATATTTATCGCGTTCCCAATTGCGTTCAGGTCAGTCCCCGCACAGACCAAACAGTTGTTTGATAGAACCCAAGCTATTTGGGTATCAAAATATTTGTTAAAGGAACAAATACGCAGCAAACCCACAGGGGCAGGATACATAATATCCACAGCAGATACTGACAATGAAAATGAATTCGATGGCGCTATACAGTCTACTAGGTCATGGCTAGCCACAATTGATTTCAAAGAAGAAGAGAGGCTACTAGTACCGAACGTAAGCCACTTAAACGACGTCTATCAAAATAAACAGGCTATAGCAAGCGCCTATCAAACGGGTTTCAATCTAGCAGAAAAAAGCAAAGTATAAAGCGAGACACCTTTTTCAATCAGGTTATTCCCCTGAGTTACTCTTAATATACTTGAAGATCTCTGTGGTGTCAGGCAAAACCAGTGTAGTGTCAGAGTCTCGGAATTCATCTAGCGCTTCAAGGCTTCGAACAAACGCATAGAACTCTGTGTCTTGTGAAATAGATTCACCTAGAATTCGTATTGCCTCCGCTTCACCTTCTCCGCGTATTTTCGCTGCCTGCTCAGCGGCATCAGCCGCTATGGTTCTGGCCTCTAAGTTTGCTGAAGCCTCAATAGTGTCTTTTTGCTCAACACCTTCGGCTCTAAACCGATTCGCGATTCTAGTCCTTTCACTCTGCATTCTCTGATACACGCTGGCTGCAACCTCGGTCGGGAAATCAGCTCCTACTATTCTAACGTCTACTACCTGAATACCAAATTCACGAGCTTTTACATCGCTTCTTGCAGTCACATCTGTCATCAAAGCTTCTCTTCGATCCCGAATAACTTCTATCTGATTATGAGTTGCCACTTCTTCACGAATTTCGGAAGATATAATCGCCTCTAAGCGAGCTGCTGCCTCCGGTTCAGTTCTAACCACTTCGAAAAAAGTTCTTGGAGCGATGATTCGGTATCTGGCAAAGGAATCAATGACTAAAGCTTTCTTCTCGCCTGTTAAAAATTCTGCGGGCTGAGCGTCAAACCTTAGAAGCCTCTTTTCTAGCCTATGAACTTTCTCTAAAAATGGAGTTTTCATGTGCAACCCCGGGCTAACCTCAGTTCGTTGATATTCACCCAATCTAGTTATGATTGCCTGCTCTGTCTGGTCGATAGTGTAAAGAAATTGGTTAACCCCAAATACACCTAACGCTCCGAGTAGGACAATAAAAACAATGAACGTCCTCATTTGTCAGACCCCCCTACCAATTCTTGTAGAGGTAAAAACGGTTGGATATTACCACCAATTTCTTCGTCAATAATTATAGTTTTCAGTTGAGGCATAACTTCCTGCATTGTTTCAATGTAGAGTCGGCTTCTGGTCTCTTCAGGGTACAGTTCATATTTATCTAATCTAGCTAAGAAACGAACAGCTTCACCGCTTGCTTCTGCAATCCGTTCTACTTTGAACGCTTCCGCGTTCTGAATAGTTCTCTGGGCGGATCCTCTTGCCCTTGGAACTATATCTTCTTGGTATGCTTCCCCTTCGTTAAGGTATCGCTCTTTATCTTCTCTGGCGCTAATAACATCTTTAAAGGCTCCTTGAACTTCTTCGGGTGGCTGCACGTCCTGCAATTGAACGTTAACAATCCTTATACCTGCACCATAGACATCAAGCAAATTCTGGAGTAATAGCTGTGTCTCTATCTGGACCACTTCTTTACCTAGAGTCAGCACGTCATCTATAGGTCTTTGCCCTACAACTTGTCTCAAAGCTGACGCTGTAGCGTCTCTCAAAGTACTTCCATCTGGAGTTCCTTGAGGGTCTTTCACATTAAATAGAAAATTACCAGCATTTCTTACTTGATACTGAACAACCATTTGGACATCAACCAAATTTTCATCACCGGTAATCATTCTCGCTTCATTGGCAACAGCACTCGTCCCTGGGTTACCAGCCGAATCAGCAAAACTGCGAAATCCAATCTCCATGCTGCGAACCCTAGTAATACTTACAATATCTACTTGTTCAACAGGCCATGGTATTCGCCAATGTAATCCTTCGTCTATTTGATCCCCATTCCACGATCCAAATGTTCTTACGATGGCTACTTCGCCAGGGTTAACGATATAAACACCCGAACCAACCCAGAACGCGACAGCCAACGCTATTATTGCCAAATAGAATTTACCAAACCCAGGCCTAGGCACTCGAGTACCACCACCATTGCCTCTTCCAATGCCTCCGAAAAGTTGCCGGAAGGGCCTTAGTAGCTCATCAAGTTCGTTTTCACCATCTTGTCGAGGCTGATTAAACAGTAATATGTCAGAGATTTTTTTCATCTACTATTTTTCAATTTCTATATTTTGAACGATCATTTCAGATAAATCCAGGACCCTCATATTATCCTCTTGACCTTTAACTTTTACGCCGTCTTCAAACATTTGAGCGCAAAAAGGGCACGCAGTAGCTATGACATCAGCTTCTGCATCTATCGCATGTTGGGTACGTCGATGGTTAATTTTTTCATCTCCTGGTCCATCTTCCATCCACATATGGCCACCTCCAGCACCACAGCAAAATGCTCTATTCTTGTGCATCTCCATTTCGTTCATGGTATCAACACCAGGTATGCCCGATGCAAGGTCTCTAGGAATATCATAAATTCCGTTATGTCGCCCTAAGTAGCAAGGATCGTGGTAGGTGATGGTTCCAAATGATGGAGCTTCTGGTCCAGTAGAAAGCTGCAACCGTTTCTCTTTGACGAGTTTATTAAGATACTCTGTATGATGCATGACTTCAAAATTTCCACCAAATTGAGGGTACTCATTTTTGATCGTATTAAAACAATGTGGACACGTCGTTATTATTGTTTTTACATTGTACCGATTAAGGGTTTCTATATTTTGTTCTGCCTGAACCTGGTACAAATATTCCATACCAATACGGCGGGCTGGGTCACCGGTGCAAGATTCTTCTTCCCCAAGTATCGCAAATTTAATGCCCGCGTTAATCAATACTTTTCCGGTTGCCTTTGCGATTCTCATGCTGCGATCTTCCAAAGAAGCTGCACACCCAACCCAATACAGTACTTCAATTTCTTCTGGATTCTCGACTTCTGACATAAAGGGTATTTCCAGTCCTTCTGTCCATTCAACTCTGGACCTACTCATGCCACTCCATGGATGTCCTCTAGTTTCAAGACTCCGGAGAGCAGCCTCAGCAGTATCTGGAAGTTTTCCTTCATTCATTACTAAAGAACGTCTCATATCTACTATTGACGGAACATGTTCTATAAATACTGGGCATGCCTCCATACATGCTCCACACGTCACACAAGACCAAAGGTCTGTCTCATCAACGACATCACCAGCAGGAGATTTGATCAAATGCTCTGGTACTTTAGTCTCGTCCCCACCGGCGGCAATCAATTCGGGACCAACCTCGTTCATATACCCTTTTACATTTTGAATCACCATCATTGGCGACAAAGTTTTACCTGTGAGGTTAGCAGGGCAGTTATCAGTACATCTCGCACATTTTGTGCACGCATCCCCGTCTAAAAGTTGCTTCCAGGTAAAATCGGTTAGAGAGGCCGCGCCAAATGTTTCCCTTTCCTCCATATTAGGGATAGGTTCTAGTTTTCCTCTTGCCTCTAAATTTCTGAAAAACCAGTTTGCCGGAGAAATCCAAGTATGAGTAAATTTTGATATCGTTATAGCTGCATAGAGTAAGGTAACAAGTACTGTACCTGAATGGAACCACCAAGCGATTTGATAAAGCGTTTCTGCAGATGCTGAAGAAACTGAGAATACCTCGTAAAACACAAATGCAAAGAAGAACCCTCCTGGAGACCATATAGCCCAGTTAGGGCCATCGCCTATCTGATTAAGGTATTCACTACCAACGTGGGGAACATCAACGATCATCCTAAGGCCCTCTAGGGAAAACCCCTGGATAATCATTAAAATAGCAACGCTCAGTATGATTTTATCGTCTAATATCCCTTTGGAGTGGGGTTTCTTTATAATCCAGCGGCGGAAAACTGCCATTAGCAATCCTGTTAGGGCCATAAACCCACCAAAATCCCACACGAAAGATGAATATAAATACCAATTACCAATTGGCCAAGTTAGAAAATCTCTTTTCGCAAGAGGGAACAGAAATTCTTCTTCGATAGTTCCTACGGCTGTTCCTAGAAAGAGGAGAGAAGCTCCCCAAAAAATCAGCATGTGCATTATTCCAGCATATCGGTCACGCATAAATTTTTCGTGTCCATATCCTTGAGTCACAAGTAATCGGGCAAAAGCTAGTCCCCTTATAATTGCTGCTTTATAGAAAGGCGTACCAAGTCTATCAATTGGAGTGCCCAAATTCCATAGCTGCGCTCGTTGATAGAGCCTATAAAAAATGTATACCGTCGCATGTCCTGCGAGGAGGAAAAGCAACCATTTGCCGTTTCCGATTAACATCATAAATTCTTTTTGGGGGACAGCGGCCGAAACTGGGTCCATGTACGCACCTCTCGTGATGGCATTATTGTCGCGAGTATAGCATGAATTCTGCACAATTCTAGATGAAAATCCCCTCAACTGCCATAACATGGCGGATTACCACTATTTTCTTGACACAAAATTGTAATAACCACTAAACTATCACCGGTAATTCGGATGATGGATCAATAAATCAACAGCTCTGTTGATGATGATTAGCGATAGTTTAAATAGGAGATACTATGCGGATAATTGTTACTGCGAAACAAGTACCTGACCCAGAGGCACCTCAAAGCTCGTTTAGCGTTGACAGCAACGCTAAAAAGGTTGTTGTTGCTGCAAGTGTTCCCCAGGCGGTAAGTGACTATGATACTTATGCAGCTGAAGCAGCTTTACGTATCAAAGATGAAGTAGAAGGAACCACAGTAAGCGTGCTCAGCCTTGGTGAAGACCATGTTCTAGACGTTATTAAGCGACCTATAGCAATGGGCGCCGACGAACTTTTCCTGGTGCAAGATCAAGATCTTGCTAACGGAGATGCAATGGCTATAGCGCACACTCTAGCGGCTGCGATAAAGAACATGGGCGAATTTGATCTCATAATGTGTGGGAGGCAATCTGCTGACCTTGATCAGGGTATAGTAGGTACCGGTCTTGCGGCTATTCTGGGAATTCCTGTCCTAACTAGCGCGGTTGGCGTTAGATTAAAGGATGATTGGATTGAAATCGATCGAGCCGTAGAAGATGGAATTGATACCGTAGCCGCACAGTTGCCGGCAGTTGTAACTGTCAGTAGCGAGATAGGCGAAGCAAGATACGCGACAATGAGAGGGATTATGGCTGCGAGGAAAGTGCAACCAACCATCTGGAGTAAATCAGATTTAACCGCGTTGGAAGATAGCGACGATTTTACGTCAGTGGTCGACGTATTTGCCCCGGAAAGTGAAAGCAACGTCGAAATGATAGAAGGCGATGACGCAGCTGATTCCGGACGGCTATTAGCACAAAAATTGAGAGAAGAAAGATTAATATAGCGATATATTTAGTAAATTTGATGGGAGAGTTGTTAGATGTCTAATGAAAATGGAATATTAGTTATAGCTGAGTCAACATCAGAAGGAGAATTTAAGCCTGCGACTGCAGAGCTGCTAACCGCAGCTGCCGGTCTGGCAAAAGATTTAAATGAACCTGTATCGGTCGCGTTGATTGGAAATGGCGTTTCAAATAGATCTGACGATGCGATCGCTTTGGGTGCAGATAAGGTTTACGTTGTTGATGACTCTGTTTTTGAAAACTACCTGAATGAGACATACACTGTAGCGGTAGCCCAGGTAGCAGAACAAGTTAATCCGAGGATAATCCTACTGGGCCATACCCCTAATGGAAGAGAGCTAGGTCCCAGCGTTGCAGTCAAACTAGAGACTGGTATTGCCACAGACACCACAAGTTTGGATATTGTGGACGGCAAATTAGAGGCAACCCGATCACTGAGCGGAGGATTGTTCCGACAAAAAACTGGATTTCCAAAATTCCCAAATATCGCTACTGTTCATCCCAAATCTTTTGATGGAGCGGAACCTGATTCATCGAGAAGCGGGGAAACTGAAACTGTATCAGTAAACATCGCCTCCGGAGATTTACGTTCTAGGTTTGTCAGCCACACCGAAGCAATATCTGAAGGTATAAAACTCGAAGACGCTAAAGTGATTATTTGTGGTGGCAGAGGAATGGGAAGTAAGGAAGGTTTCGATGGTCTCTATGAGCTCACAGGATTGATCGGAGAATCTGCAGTAGCTTCAACAAGGGCAGCTTCTGATTCCGAGTTTTGTGGCCAAGAACTGATGATTGGGATAACTGGTAAAGTTGTGAGCCCAGATGTTTATTTTGCAATAGCACTCTCGGGCGCAAGCCAGCATATGGCTGGATGCTCAGGCTCAAAAAATATTATCGCGATTAATAAAGACCCTGAGGCCAACATATTTAAAGAGTCGCAGTTTGGGGTTGTCGGAGATTATCAAGCAGTAATTCCTGCTTTCTTGGATGAACTCAAACAGTTGGACTAACAAAGGCAGCTTGCTAATTTAATGGATAACGATTTCAGCATCGATATAGATGAAATTACTAAGAATCTTAACGATGCTGAAGTAGTTACCTTGTTTTTTCCACTTTTGAGGAAGACTCTCCTTCTTGATCTAAGATATGGTGAAGAATATGACCCAATTGTCACAGTAATGCCGATGGTGAACAGCCCTGCAGAACGCATGGAAACTATTAAAGAGCTGAGGCCAAACCTCGCAAAGCCAGAGAAAATAGTGTTTATACCTTGGCCAAAATATGCGTCAAGTTTGGTAAGGCTCGGCCTCTATGATTCAATAAAACAACGGTTGAAAAAGACAGGTCGATCCAAGCCTGTCAGCGATTTGAGAGACGCGATAAAAACGCTTGAACAGACTGAAAGGGATGAGATTGCAGCTGTAATAAAAGGGAAAGGATACCGCACTATATGGCAATCAGGGGGCAAATAGAAAATTCAAGAAATTCTCTTGGAATGCCCATTCTCATATCAATTTTACCGTGAGACCTAAAATACAGTTTTTTTAGATTGGTTATAAATTTGTTCTTTATTAGTTCATACCTTGAGATAACAAAGCCAAGAGTGACTCTGCTTTTGACTTTCATGGGTTTCTGCGCAGCATTGGCAGCATACCACTCACTGAAACAACCTTTTAACCCCTTAGATATATTGTTTATTACTTCCGGAATACTCCTCGGCGCTGGGGGAGCAAACGGCTTAACAAATTATCTTGACCGTGAACTTGACAAAAGAATGGAGCGAACAAAGCATCGCAGCCTTCCTAGTAAACGAATATCGCCCCACTACCTAGGATTAATTTGGTCATTAACACTAGTTGTTATCGGTTTGTCTATCGCACTTTCTTTCAACTATTACGCATTCACGGCAGGAATAATTGGAACCCTATGCTCCGTTATTTTTAGGAAAACCGAACTCACCCATTTTTTGGGCGGCGCATCCAGTGCATCGCCCGTGATAATAGGTTGGGTTGCGATCAATCCCAATTTCACCATTACCATAATATTAGTAAGCTTGTTTGTTATGCTCTGGGTTATACATCACGTTTGGGCAATAATGTTATTTTACCAATCAGATTACTTACAGGCAGGTATCCAAATTTTTCCTTTGCGCTCGAATCGAAAATCAGTGATGCCAGTGTTTCTATTTATTGCTTTAGTGCTAATCGCATTGTTTATAGCTATTACCATAAATTTATCTATGGTCTCATTGGTGATAGGAATTTTACTAGCTCTCTACAATTTTTGGGGCACGCTACAGCTAAACAATTCTCAATTAACAAACTCGATCCAAAGAAGACGTTTCAAAACCGCCAGTTACACTCTTCTAACAGGTTTATTTAGCATATTGGCTTTCCTACCAATATTGTATTAGTTATAGTTTGTTTTAAAGGATAAGATCTAAATTATTGGCGCATAAGAATGACAGATATTACTAACATTCCTTATTTCAAAATTGATAAGAGCGAACACGATAATGTATCTGCTCGTACTGGTGTGATAATAACTTCCCATGGTGAAATACCCACGCCTGCCTTTTTTCCAGTGGCTACCCAGGGCACGGTCAAATCTTTGTCATCGAGCGACATAACTGATATTGGATACAAAGCATTCATATCGAATGCATATCATTTAAGCCTAAGGCCCGGTATCGACTCAATCAAAAGTTTAGGGGGGCTTCATAAATTCATTAATTGGGAAGGAGCGATCGCTACGGACTCAGGGGGCTTTCAAATAGCTTCTCTAGCAAGAAATGTACAGGTTTCAGATGAAGCAGTAACTTTTAGATCACACGTTGATGGATCCTTAAAGCATTTATCCCCTGAAACGTCTATTAGAATCCAAGAAGAAATGGGTGCGGACATTATTATGGCATTCGATCAACCAATCACCTACGGTGCAGAAAAACGGGATCTTAAAATGGGTATGCAACGAACGCACGATTGGTTGATTAGATCGATTACAGCACACAGTGGAGCCTCGTTATTATATGGAATTATTCAAGGCGGAACATATAAGGACTTGCGAACGGAATCTGCAAATTTTATAGATTCAGTTAGAGGTATTCAAGGCATTGCAATCGGTGGGCTTAGCTTGGGAGAACCAAAGTCTGTTTTATGGGATATGGTAGATGTTTCTACAGATTTGACGTCCCCTAATCTGCCTAAGCACCTTTTAGGAGTTGGGTCACCCGAAGATTTGGTCGAAGGGGTAGGGAAAGGCATAGACACTTTCGATTGTGTTTTGCCAACACGAGTCGCCAGAAAAGGTAGTCTCTACACGCAGTTTGGCAGAATTAATGTAACCAATTCCAAATATCGTGTCTCTAACGAAGCAATCTCCAACACGTGCGCTTGTTACACTTGTAAAAACTATAGCCTGGGATATCTTAACCATCTTTTTAGAGCCAATGAGCTATTAGCTTATAGGTTGGGAACCATACATAATCTTAGTTTTATATATAGACTAATGGAGGATTTACGAGGATCTATTTCCTCAGGCACTTATATAGACTTCAGAAATAATTTTATGGATTCTTATCAATCGGTTGACGAATCAGTCAGAACTGAGCAAAAGCGCCTTTGGGCTATAAATCAAGATCAAAAACAACAAGATTTCGAGTAACGCACTATATAGATCTCGGGAATATAGATCCTATCTACCTCCAGCGACTGCTGGAACAATACTCACTTCATCACCCGACGAAAGTTTAGTATCCAATCCATTCAGAAAACGAACATCTTCCCCATTAACATAAATATTTACAAATCGGTGTAATTCCCCAGCATCATTAAACAATCGTTCTTCTATTCCAGGAAAACGTTCATTCAATAGAGCCAACGCACCTGATAAAACATCGCTGTCTGCTTGGAATACGTCGATTCCATCTGTAACTTTTCGTAATGGTGTCGGTATCTTCAATTCGACTGGCATATACTATCGCCCCCTTAGGTTATTTTGGTCATTAAGAAACTATAAACAGTCAAAAGTTTTCACGCAATGAAATTTATTATTTTGACTGTATTACATATTAACCTTCAATTACATCGCCTTCAACGGCATCTACGCGAACACCTTGCTCTTTAATCCATGCAATACCGCGATCGATCTCTTTTTTATCACCATCAAGTTCTAATATTACCCAACCCTGGTCTTCTACCACATTCGCGCGCCTTATATTGGTAGTAATTTCAAATTCTCTCCCTAGAGACCATATTAGTGGATCTTTAATTAAATCGGGTTTAAAGGTAAATCTTACTTTAACATTAGCCATCGTGCCCTCCTAATTACATCTGCCCAGTATCATAAGCCCTTAAGTGCCTCCTCGAAAGCGGAAAAATCAGGTTCTATAGTGACAGGGTTTACTACAGACTCGACTACTTCCTGTGTTTTCAGCCCATTTCCTGTTATATACGCTACAGTAAGTTCATCAGGTTTAATCGTTCCTTCTTGAGCCAAAGCTCTTAGAACTCCTATTGTCACGCCGCCTGCGGTCTCAGTAAATATTCCTTCGGTTTCAGCCAACATTTGCATCGACTCAATAATAACCTCATCCGGAACGGCGTGAGCTGTCCCTCCAGTTTCTTCTATAACATTTAATCCATAATATCCGTCTGCTGGGTTACCGATGGCCAAAGATTTAGCAATAGTCTCTGGGCGGATTGGTCGAATTTCTTTAGTTCCCTCGTCATAGGCCGTAACAATAGGTGATGAACCAACTGGTTGAGCCATATGCATTCTAGTTTTAGGTTTATCGATTAACCCAACCCTATGAAATTCATTATACCCTTTCCAAATTTTTGTAAACATAGACCCAGAAGCAGATGGAATAACCGCATGGTCAGGAGTACGCCACCCTAGTTGCTCTGCAACTTCATAACCAAGCGTCTTAGATCCTTCAGAATAAAACGGCCTCACATTAATATTTACAAATGCCCATCTGTACTGATCGGCTATCTCAGAACAAAGGCGATTCACATCATCATAGTTCCCTTTAACGGCAACCATTGTTGGTCCATAAATCGCAGCTCCTATGACTTTACCAATCTCTAGGTCGGCCGGAATGAAAACAAATCCCTTCATACCAGCTTTGGCTGCATGGGCCGCGACTGATCCTGCTAGATTACCGGTAGAGGCACAAGCTATGGTGTCAAAACCAAAATCTCTTGCCGCGGTGGAAGCTACAGCAACCACTCTATCTTTAAAAGAAAAAGTAGGGTTAACACTGTCGTTTTTCAAATAGAGATTATTCAAACCCAGAAGTTTACCGAGTCGATCGGCTTTAACTAAAGGGGTAAATCCAGCATTGAGATCCACGGGATTCGATCCATCAACAGGTAAGAATTCTGCATACCGCCACATCGAATGCGGGCCAGCTTGAATAGATTCTCGTGTCACAGCTTTCTCTATTGCATCATAGTCGTACTGAACTTCGACAGGGCCGAAGCAAAAATCACATACATTCATTGGAGAGAGCGGGTATTCTCTAGCACACTCTTTACATTTATGAACGGTTGTATTCGCCATCTAGCATCTTCCTCAAAATTTCTATCAAAAAACCGAACCACTATGCACTTATTTAAACCATTAATGGAATTCTAACAAAGGTGCAGAAAATCCACACGTGCACAGCTTCATATTAATGAGTTATTGACATGCCAAGAGGGCCCCCTATACTTGGGAAGGCCCTCTCGTATTGTGCGTTTCGTACAAAACCTACCTGTTTTGCCAGTTTGGTGCCCGCTTTTCAGCGAAAGCAAGAGGACCTTCTTTAGAATCTTCCGATCCACCAACTTGCTTATTCACCCAATCACTAAGCTGATAATGCTCACCCATTTGCAGATTTCTCCAGTAGTTAGCCACAGCTTTAACTCCCTGGACGGCTATAGGTGCATTTTCGCAAATCATCTTCGCGATCTCGATCGCCCGAGGCAGAAGATCATCTGGCTCGACTACTTCGTGGACCAATCCCATTCGAAGAGCAACTTCTGGAGTAATCCTATCACCGGTTAATCCAACGTACATCGCTTCACCAAAAGCGACTAAACGTGGCAATACGTGCATCCCGGAGCCAGGCATGATCCCTCTTTTAACTTCGAAAAGGCCCATGTAGGCTTCCGTCGATATAATCCTGATATCAGCATCGATCGCTCGTTCAGTTCCACCACCGACTGCCAAACCATTTATGGCCGCTATAATCGGCTTAGGAGATCTAGAAAAAGAGAACAACGATCCAATTGGGCCACCTTGGTTACCCCCTGTAATTCGATACAGTTCTTTTGCTCTCTCGTCTGAATCAATTTCGCCTTTACTAAATTTTTCGTTAACTTCGGCAATTTGAGTGTTTCTTCCACTCATCTCTCGGAGATCTGCTCCGGCAGAAAAAGCTCGACCGTTTCCGGTAACAATTCCAGCCCACATTTCTCGATCATTATTGAAATCATGCAACGCTACATTGAGTTCCTCGTTCATACTACCGCCCATTGCATTTAATGCCTGAGGACGATTCATCGTGAAAACCGCGTAATGTTCTTCTTCGTTTTTCTCATAAAGTAAGTCAGCCATAATCCCCCCAAATTGTTTTATGTTAGAAGCCTTAGATTAGGTTGCAACTATAGTTATGTCAAGGTGCACACCATAAAGTTGGCTTATATACCCTTGATCTTACGTCCAACCAACGCCTAAGTATTGTATTTTCGCTTTTTGCAATATTTTTTACGATTTAACATATTGTGACCGTTACTCAAATGACAGTAATTTGATAATGCGTTAATTAATATTAAGGATTGTCGGCATGGCGCATCAGAGGTATCATTCATGGGTTAGTTAAATTATTGGGGAGGATCTTATAACATGCGATTAACAATCTCTGGGATAAAAGCCGATGTTGGTTCTATTGGAGGACACACTGAACCTACGATAGAAATGCTGGATAAAGTGAAAAGCAATGTGGCTGAAGCTATATCCAGTGGACTTATTATAGATGGGTTCGTGTTTCACGTAGGAGACGATATTGCGATTGTAATGACCCACACAAAAGGAAAAGACAATGAAGAAATCCATCAGTTTGCTTGGGATAGTTTTCTTGACGCTACGGCAATCGCTCAACAATTCGGGCTTTATGGGGCAGGGCAAGATCTATTAGTCGACGCCCCATCTGGTAACGTCAGAGGTGCTGGACCTGGGGTAGCAGAAATTGAATTCGAGCACGATCCTCAAAAAGGTAACGACACAAGACCCGCTGAATCTTTTAACGTATTCGCAGCGGATAAATGTGGTCCGGGCGCATATAACCTACCAATATTTCTGGGGTTTGCAGACCCCATGTATTGTGGAGGACTAATGCTTCCTAAAATGATCAAGGGATTTAAGTTTCGAATTATTGATATGAACAATACAGATGGCGACAGCATCATAGAGCTGAATGCGCCAGAAGATTACTACAAACTGACAGTGCTCTTAAGAGACAATGAACGATTTGGAATAGAGCGAATATCATCCCGTACCTATGAAGACCAGGACTCTGTTGCGATTTCAGCGCAGAGGCTCCACAACATAGCTGGCACATATACTGGTAAAGATGATCCGATAGCAATAGTACGAAACCAGGGGATTTTCCCAGCTCCTGAAGAGCTAGTGTCTCCTTTTGCTAAAGCACATTATATCGGCGGAGATGCTCGCGGTTCCCATGTTATGCCGTTAATGCCAGTTCCGATAAACACACCGGTTACTGGAATTTACTGCTTACCAATAGTTGAGTGTTTAGGTTTTTCCGTAAACGCCGAAGGAAAATTCTCCGATCATCACGTTGACTTTTTTGATAACCCTGCTTGGGACTTAACAAGAATGAAAGCCCAGGAAAAAGCAATGCATATGAGAGACCAAGGTTGGTCAGGGCCGGCTATGTTGCCGTACACCGAATTGGAATACAGTGGCTTTAGAAACATTGTTGAGGGACTCGAGGCGCAATTCGAAATTTCAGATTAATTCTGGGAGGTGCACCGTAGATAGCCAACAACTTAAACTTCTAATCGCGACTAATAATGCTGGGAAACTTGTAGAACTGCGCGCGCTTTTGAATGAATCACATGTCCAGGTTACCAGTCCTTCGTTAGAGAATATCGATATAGAAGTCGAAGAAAACGGATCCTCACTCAAAGAGAACGCTTCGTTAAAAGCGAAGGAATTTAACCGGATCTCAGGGCTGCCATCTTTGTCTGACGATTCCGGGCTATTTGTCGCGCATCTTAATGGAAGACCTGGAATACACAGCGCAAGATACGCAGGCCCCAATGGATCCGACGATGATCTAGTAAATAAATTACTCAATGAACTGGACGGAGTAGAAGAATCAAAAAGAACTGCTTACTTTGAATGCGTAATTGCTATCATAGATGATCACGGTGAAGAGCATTTTTTTTCTGGGAGATGCGAAGGAACGATATCTACACAGCGGAAGGGCAATAATGGGTTTGGATATGATCCAGTATTCTTTATACCGAAACTCGATAAAACCATGGCTGAATTAACAGAATCAGAAAAAAATGACGTTAGCCATAGAAGCAAAGCAATGAAACAGGCAATTAGATTTATAGATACTATGGGTATCAATACATAAACTAAATAAGTTAACATAAAGATCAATAATTTAAAGGAAATATAAATTGGCAACACAGAAAACAGGATTACGTGATCTTTTTGGTAGACTATTGCAAGATGTTCGGATCTCAGTAACCGACCGATGCAATTTTAGATGCCCTTATTGCATGCCTGCAGAGATATTTGGCGAACGATATCAATTTTTGCCACAGAGTGAAATACTCAGTTTTGAGGAAATCACTAGGCTCGCACATGTTTTTGTGGGCCTTGGGGTTACCAAGATCCGTATAACTGGTGGCGAACCTCTACTGCGATCAAATTTGCCTGACCTAATCCAGATGATGTCAAATATTGATGGATTAGAGGATCTATCCCTAACCACAAATGGGTATTTACTTCCTCAAATGGCTCATAGCTTAAAGGAAGCTGGCCTTAACCGGGTAACCATAAGTTTAGATAGTTTAGATGACGATGTTTTTGGTGAGATGAACGGAAGAGGTTTTGGGGTAGACAAGATTCTAGAAGCAATTGATGTTGCGGAGAAAGAAGAACTAACTCCAATTAAAATAAATACCGTTGTGAAAAGAGGGGTCAACGACCATACTCTTATGGATTTGATCGAACACTTCAAAGGGTCTAATCAGATACTAAGATTAATAGAATATATGGATGTTGGAACCCTAAACGGTTGGCAAATGGATGAAGTTGTACCATCAAAAAGCATAGTAGAATCTATTAACGAAAAATATCCAATATCACCTAAACAGAAAACAAAAAATAGTGAAACAGCTGATCGATACCAGTATAACGATGGTACTGGCGAACTTGGTTTTATATCGTCAGTGTCAGAACCATTTTGCGCATCGTGTACGAGAGCAAGAGTATCAACAGATGGAAAACTGTTCACTTGCCTATTTGCTTCGGATGGGATGGATCTGATGCCATTAGTCAGGGATACTTCTACAACCGATAAAGACATAGAAAATGCTATTACTAGCGTGTGGGAGCACCGCTCTGACCAATACTCTGAAGAGAGGACAGCACAAACAAACGAACAGTCTCCATCGAATAAATCCAAAGTTGAGATGTACCAAATCGGTGGCTAACAGTATCGGAGTAGAGCTATGGATGACAAATTAAGTCACATGGACCCAAAAACCGGAGCCAAAATGGTAGACGTTAGTGGCAAAGAAACTAGCGCGAGAGAAGCCGTTGCAAGAGGCAAGATATCGGTTAACCAAAAGGTTATGGATGCAATAATAGAATCAAATAATCCAAAAGGGGATGTACTCTCGACGGCCAAAATCGCTGGGATTATGTCTGCCAAAAACACGTCTTCATTAATACCTCTCTGCCATCCAATCAATTTATCGTTTATTGATACACAGTTAAACGTAAATCGTGATGAAAATTATATTGAAATAGAATCAACCGTTAGAACTACTGAAAAAACTGGAGTTGAGATGGAGGCACTGACAGCAGTAAGCATCGCTGCCTTGACCATATACGATATGTGCAAAGCTTTAGATAAAACCATGGTGATTGATGAAATTAGACTCATAAAAAAGACTGGTGGCTCTAGCGGAAACTACGATCGGAATAATCTCAGCTAGCCTTATTCTTTATTAATCATCTTAATAGTTTCTTTGGCCACCAAATCTGGATCTTCCATGTAAATGGCATGACCCAGATTCTCATAAACAGTTAAATTCGCATCTAGCAATGCCTCTGAAAATGGAATCAAGTGACTTTCTAATATCGAATTACCGCCCGCAACCATGATAGAAACTGGAACATCAATATGTGATGCCTCTTCTATCAACGAAAATTCGTCCTTCTGCATTTCATCGATATTGTATGAATTCAAATGCCACATTGCTTCTGCTTTTCCATCTTTATGGATTAAAGTCTCTAATTCCAATACATCTTTAAGAGCTTCTTTCGTCCAAACTTTAGTCATAGAATTTGTCATTAGTCGCTTTTTTAGTTCCTCTAGGTTATTCCATGTATTTCTTCGGCCCCTGCCTTGGATTTCATTGAGTTGGTCATCTAAAATTCCTACTCGAACATAGTGTTCAGGTCCCTGCATAACAGGCTCTATCAATATCATTCCTAGTACCCGTTCAGAATTTTTTGCAGCATAAAGACCAGTTGACGCGGCCCCCAGGGAATGAGCCATAAGGTAATGGTTTTGATCACCAATAATTTGTTTGATCATAAACTCTGTGTCTGAAGCCTTATCCTTGGTCATGTACCCTGTTTTAGGAGCGTCGCTTTTTCCATGCCCCAGCATATCTAATGCCACCACCCTAAACTGACTTCTGATCCTTCTTGAAACAGCATTCCAACTTTGCGCAGTTCTTCTTGAGCCATGGATCAAAAATATAGGTGGCCCGCTTCCACCCCAATCCAGAGCATGCAAATTCACGCCATTTCTATCAATGTAGATGCTTCGAGTATTATCTTGATTCTGCGTCATTCTGTTACTAAATTTTCTCAAATTCAGATTTAAACCAAGGAAGACCGTTTACCATCTCAACTTCGTAATCTCCGAAAAGAACTTGGTATTTTTCCATGAGGATTTCGCCCACTTTACCGAAAACTAATCTTATCTCTTCTTCCGCCGACGGCTCTGTTCTTGCTTCAATAACGTGCCGCAAAGTCCTAACATTTGCACTCCATCCAACACTCGTTGCAACTCCAATTGGAGCTATTCTTCTCATAGCGCTAGTTATCTCTTTCTTCTTTGAAAAAGCCTTACCTTCTTCATCCAACTCATAATGTTCAGCCATAAGTCTCTGTAATTCTTCGAGTTGTGAAAAGGTTTTTACAAATACTTCCATCATTTCATCGTCTTCTTTTACAGAAGTGGGAGCCCACATACCTAGATCGTCTAATCTAACAAACCTAAGGCTCTCTTGGGACACTGCTGTACCTGCTCGATGTCTAACCAATTCATGTGTGAAAACTCTACTTACATCTGAGAATACAAAATTTAAGACGCTGTGCTCCAAAACAGAACCATGCCCAGTCCTTATAATGTTCTGTAAATGTGATTTATTATCAGGTCGAACCCTTGTAACATTTGGGTTCAATCCTGGTTCAAAGCTTCTGTAACATAATCTTCCCATAAATTCAGACAATGCTTCTGAATCTGTATTCGCGTCGGTAGACCAATCTGGCGCTCCTACGTGCTCAAGGTAAGCATTTAGTCCCTCAGGTAGTAATTTAGTTTCACCAATCAAGAAAACTTTAGGTTCAACATCATGCATATCATTCCCCTATTCCATCAGAGACAAAACTTGCTCAATCCTAAATCGTTCCCTAAACGTGTCTCAACCCGTTCAGATACTTTCTATTTAATATGTTATCAAATTCTTCTGTAAAGTGGTGGGCGGCGAGGGACTCGAACCCCCGACTTTCTGCGTGTAAAGCAGACGCTCTAACCAACTGAGCTAGCCGCCCGTTATACCATGACCAGTGGCGCGCTTGGCGGGATTCGAACCCACGACCTCAGCTTCCGCAAAGCTGCGCTCTATCCAGCTGAGCTACAAGCGCACAATTATTTCGGTGCCGAGGGGGAGATTTGAACTCCCACGCCCAAAGGGCACTGCGTCCTGAACACAGCGCGTCTGCCGTTCCGCCACCTCGGCAGTATGTTACCAGAAAATTGTACGATTTCTTAGCTCGAATTAGAAGGCAAAATCGTTAATGTAGCAAAAACATCTTCTATTTTGCAGCTTTAACAATATTTTGAACTTTCGCGACAACACTTTCGACGTTCGCATTTCTATAGTTCGGTTTCAGTTCGCTATAGATTACGGAGGCAATACCGTCAGTCAAATCACGCGGGCCAAGTTCAGATTCACCAAATATAATAAGTTTGTCAGCCAATTTAGCAGCTTCCAGATTTTTTAGGTTATTGGGGCTTACAGGCATATCACATAGAATGACCAAATCAGCATCTTCCACCATTTCAGTATGAGCATTAAATATATCTGTACCAATTGGGGCAAATGCCATAGTGGGTATATAATTAACTCCTAGAATATCAGCTACCATACGATCGGTATCACCTGAACCAAGAGGGCCTGCAGTAACTCTTAATCCTGCATCTTTCAAAGAATGAATTAGGCGACCTCCCGTGCCTCCGCCACAGATAACATGAACCGTCGACTCAGATTGGAAATCAACGGTGTTTCTATATTCGTCACTGGTACTCAAAGTGGTCTTGCCGGTAAGAGGGTCCTGATAAACGAGAGCTGATACACCGTAAGATTGTTCTATGTTCTGAGAATTCAAAACATCTTGAGGTAATCCTACAGATATAATTTTTCCTTGATTTAGTAGCACCATAGTATCCGCGTAGCGGGAAGCAAGAGAAAGATCATGGATCGCAGTCACAATAGAAACTCCTTTTCGTGAATATTCTCTCATTAGTTTTAAGATTTTTAGCTGGTATTGAATGTCCAAATTTGCAGTGGGTTCATCCATAATTATAATTGGCGTATTTTGGGCGAGAGCCCGCGCTATAAATACTCTTTGGCGCTCGCCACCTGATAATTCCGAAACCTTATGGTTTCGCAAGTCTGAGACATCTGTAAGAAACATCGCATTCTCTATGATTTCAACATCACTGGAAGATCCCATTTGAAATCTACCAGTATGTGGATATCTACCCATGGATACGATATCGTACGCTGTAAAATTGTGAGTTTCAGGAGGATTTTGAGGAACAAACGCAATTTTCCTCCCGATCGACCCTGGATTCATCGACCTAATTTCTTGCCCGTCTATACAAACAGATCCTTCATGGTCATCTAATAGGCCGCCAATAGCACGTAGTAATGTAGTTTTGCCCGATCCATTAGGCCCTACTACAGTAATTAGAGCACCATGCTCTGCTGAAAAAGAAACGCTATCCAAGATTACCTTCCCAGACAAACGAACCGTTAAATTAAGTACCTCCGTAGCAGGAACGGAGTTTGGCAAAATTCCCATATCTGAAAGCAAATTAACACCCCGTAAGAATATATGCAGTAGAATAATAGCTGGTTTTATTGTCTTAATTTTAGTACGCGAATGCAACTTTGGAGAAAATAATTGTGGGAAATTGATGGTAATATATGTTTAAAAGGAGATTTAACTTATGTTTAGAAAAGGACCGAACCAGCATATGATGTTCAGATCTGGAAATCCGGCTTTGGGGCCAAAAACTTTTGCTGGATTTGATGCCACTTCCGGGCCGGTTATGTCTATCGAAGGAGCAGTCAATCGAGTGGGGGTATCGCTACTGATTCTGCTAATTTTTGGGGCTCTTTCGTTCAATGCGGCTTCTACTATATTTTTGATACCTGCACTTATCATCTCCCTAATTCTGGGTTTGGTAACGGTTTTCAAAAAACATTTATCCTTCTATACCGTCCCTGCTTATGCAGCAGCACAAGGAGTTGTATTAGGTGGAATCTCCTATTTTTTCAACGAGATGTTTGAAGGTATAGTTTTTCAAGCCGTAAGTTTAACGGTGGCTATACTAGCTGCACTATTGTTTGCCTATAAATCAAGACTGATTAAGGTCACTGAGAACTTTAAACTAGGGGTTGCAGCTGCAACAGGTGGCATATTTCTTTTATATTTTGTCCAATTTATCGGTGGGTTTTTTGGATTAAGAATTGCAGTTTTAGATATAACAAACTCTTCGTTAATGAGCATAGGTTTCAGTCTTCTGGTCATCGTCATTGCATCGTTAAACTTAGTACTTGATTTTGATTTTATTGAAGAAGGGGCTGAGAAAGGCGTACCCAAATACATGGAGTGGTATGCAGCATTTGGCTTACTTACAACCCTTGTCTGGTTATATCTTGAAATCCTTAGATTACTAGCTAAGATGCGTTCGAGGTAAGTTTACCTCGCACTGTTTGAGCCTAGAGTTTTAATTCCTAGGCATTATATTGATGGAGAATACAGATCCCTCTTGATTGGGTATAACCCTGCACCTAACACCTTTTTTCAACGCATTAGGTAGAGAATATGTAGCAACAATGCGCGCATTTGTAATTATCTTCGATGAAATACCTTGGGTCGCTTTTTTAATCGCCTGATCAACGAATTCAATCTGTTCTGGAACTGGTCGATCATTTATGTCAATTTCTTTTCCTTCGGACTCCATTTAAGGGAACCTCTTAATCCATTGAACACTTATATATGATCCTATCGCCAACCCCAGCGCATAGACCCAACCATTTAACGCGAGTGAAGGGACGGCAGAGAAAAAGGCGCCTAAAGTACATCCTAAACCTAGCCCTGCACCATAACCCATGATGGTTCCTCCAATTATCGATTGGATATATCTAACAGGTGACCTCGGTACACGTAATTTGAACTCGCGCGCGAATATTGCTGAAGCAGCTGCACCTGCGACAATACCCACGTTTAGAAAGAATGTTTCCGTAAACCACGAACCACCCTCTACAACTACCGCAGCGCAGGCACCTAAGCCGTCGATACCCTTTAGATCAACATGAGGAATTCCAAAAAGGTGCACGAATGACGTTGCCCATCTTGATATTTCCCCAACAACTCCCAAAGGATGGAACCTTATGAATAAAATAATATTGACCATAGCCAATATTATTCCACCTACTATGGGACTCCATTCTTCTCTAAAAATATTCTTCAAGTAACCTATAATTTCACCGGTAGTAGTAGCTGGGGTTTCATGAGTGTCTAGCTTTTTTATTTCTGGCATCACAAAGCCTGCAGTTACCCGTCGTTCCCTTGATAATGCAACAAATAAGACCACTAAAAGTCCTATTGCCGTTATACCTAAAGCGCCAGAATACGATAGCTCTGCTGGGATCCACACTGCCATTTCTTGAGAGATTAAATTGTCCCACCACCAATTCCACGTATTATTCAGCAAAAATAGACCTATCATGACTCCCAATATGGCTACCCATGAAGCAATATACCCTTCACCCATTCGATACAAGGAACCTGAAACGCAACCTCCAGCTAGAACCATCCCTATTCCAAACAAAGTTCCCGCTATTAAAGTTGATAACCCGACAGGCAGGACATGAGCATCACTCGGAAATGAGCCAAACCCTGGGTTGGGAGCTACGGTGCTCATCACCATAACAAATCCAATAGAAGATACAGCAAGCCCAACCAATATACCTTTTATCATCCGAGTTTGGCCTAGCAAGAAAAAGTCCCTAAATGCAGACGTAAAACAAAACCTACTGCGTTGAACCGTTATGCCAAATACTATTCCAACAATCCAATATATAGCTTGCACCGGTTGATCTGTTATTGAAAGTATCAATACTAATCCTGCAATAGCTATAATGGTCGCCCAAACCCAAAACGAATAATTAGTGATTTTAAATCGATTCGTATCAATAATATTTTGCATAAACCCTCTAAATCTTGGTTTCTAGTTACCTTTACCACAAAGGTACGCCCCCTAGCATAACATAGGGGGCGTTCCAGCTACTCAATAGTGAGTAACCCTAGTGTGGCTAGCAAATTTTATTTAAGAATCAATAGGAGTGTCCTCTCTGTTACCCCACTCAGTCCAAGATCCGTCATAAACAACGACGTTGTCATAACCCAAGAGATCACTCAAAACAAACCAGCTGTCAGTCGCTCTAACAGCGGTTTGGCACAAGGTATATATCTCTTGATCAACCCCTACCGCTGCTGCCGTGTAAATTTCACGTAGCTCTGAAGCACTTAAGAATGTGCCGTCTTCAGCATGGTTTTGTGTCCATTCAACATGCACTGACTCAGGTATGTGACCGCCTCTTTCTGCTCTGACATCACGGCCCGCATATTCATCAGCGCTTCTGGTATCTACTACCAATTTAGTTGGATCTCCAATAGTTGCAAGAGTATCGTCCAAGGAAGCTACGAGACCAGGGTTGGGCTCACCAGTAAATTCATATGAACTTGCCGATATATTAGGAACATCGGTAGTAATTTCTTTACCTTCAGATTCCCAAAGAGCTATAGCCCCATCCATCATTCGTGCATCTTCGTGACCATATACATCAAGCGTCCATAGGAACCTTGTTGACCATAAATTCTTGATATGATCATATATGATGATAGTATCTGTAGAGGATACACCCAAAGCACTCAATTTCGCGGCTATATCTCCCTCAGAAGGGATCACTCCTTTAACGCCATCTCTTTCTACTTGTAGTTCGGATTTATCGTAGTTAATTGCCCCGGGAAGATGCCCTGCGGCATAGTCTTCACCCTGACGAATATCAATGATGACAACATTTTCATTATCCAAATTTTCATTAACCCAATCTGTGGAAACAAGTCGAGCAGTCGAAGCATATCCTCTATCCTCAAGAGAAGCATCGGAAGCTACCTCGTTCCCTGCACATGCTCCAGTAATTAGCAATCCTAAAATTGCCAACGCTCCAAAGCTAATTTTTAAACCTTGACTCGAAAAAACCTTCATCTCCTATGAACTCCCTCTATTTGTATTTCTGTTTACTTAAATAAGTGAATTTTCCATTCCCCAGCTGCAACTTCTTCTATTTCACAACCATATCCACGTTTCATCGCTTCAGGCGGAATAGTTGACAGGGCAGGGGGATGATCCGTAAGAACATCAAGCGTTTGAGGCGCAGGATCTCTTCCATCAAGTTCTTTATTTGTGCGAATCATTGGATACGGGCATATTTCACCTCTGACATCCAGTAATTCAACGGTTAATTCATCTGACATTCCACTCTCCTTAAAAAATATTTTTTGCAAAAAAAAACCCGCCTTGTAAATTCAAGGCGGGGCTAAATCCAAATTTAAAGAATATTATTCCCGCGGCAACATCATACAGCAGCAAGCCTCGACCAAATTCTCTATTCGGCCCTGGCGTACAACCTTTATAATATTTGTGCTAGTTTTAGTCATCTTCTGCTTTCTAGACAATACCTGTTTTCTGTACGATCTAACTTGTTTAGACTACTGGGTAAACTAAATTATTGCAAGCATATTGGAATTATTAATCCAAAACATTAGTTTACAATGGTAATACTATCGGAAAAAAGGCCATGTACATCATGTTACTCTATCGTACATTTATAATTTGTTTTGCGTTACTAATAACCAGTTGCTCGACCACTTCATCCTCTACACCCTTTACCTCTCTCGAAGAAGGAATTTATTTGGAACGAGTTTTTCCAGAGTTGTCGAGAACCAATATTGTTTATATGGAACCCGCTCCAGGGATACCAGATAAATTATTCTTAGCCGTTAAAACTGGGGAAATCATTATTATCGATACTGCTACTACAACGGTTCGAGAAACTGAGTTCTTAGACATATCTAAGAAAGTAAATTCCGCAGGTAACGAAGAAGGTTTACTCGGGTTTACTTTCGATAACCAATTTATGGATAATCGTTTTTTCTACGTATATTATTCTGCCAGCAATCCGCGAAGAAGTGTAATATCAAGATTTACTGCTGAATCAGATAACCTTCTTAAAGCCATACCTGGAAGTGAAAAAATTCTGCTCGAAGTTGAACAACCTTATTCAAATCATAATGGCGGTCACTTACAATTTGGTTTAGATGGATTCTTATATATAGGTTTGGGAGATGGCGGATCGGCCGGTGACCCTTTAAACAACGGCCAAAACCCTTCAACATTGCTCGGCTCCATATTAAGAGTTAACGTGCATCCGGAAAATGCAGATACTAACTACACAGTTCCGCTAGATAACCCTTTTGCGAACAGTGTTGAGGGATTTAGAGGTGAAATATGGGCTTATGGATTAAGAAATCCCTGGAAATTTAGTTTCGATAGCGAGTTAGGTACGTTATGGGCCGCTGACGTAGGTCAAAACAAGTATGAAGAAATAAATCTAATAGCCAGGGGTGGGAATTATGGCTGGAATGAGATGGAAGGAAGCAGTTGCTATAATAATTTTTGGGAAATCATCCAAAATGAAGACTGCCCAAAAGAGGAATTCGTACAGCCTATTTTTAC